>OBYR01000018.1_pt1 | contig 223339 bp, 186 predicted proteins | sample 1495491 | NCBI WGS metagenome assembly OBYR01 (sample SAMEA2580206, study PRJEB22360) | human gut metagenome | biome: human gut; feature: human-associated habitat; material: faeces | place: Denmark | collected 2008/2010 | reverse complement strand
ATCATTTAATCCGTTTTGATCCGCCTAATCCGTGTCATCCGCGTACCTGGTTCTTATTAAAATAGTTCATATCTTTCTATGTTCGATCGCGAAGCCCAACTGTCAATTGTCAATTCTCAACTGTCAATTGCTTCCATTCCCCGATATTGCGTTTCTTCTTGTCGAAAGAGGCGCCTACTTTGACCAGTTGGCGGCCATCTGCAGTGTAAGGAATCAGGTAGCCTCGGTCATCGATCTGGTGGAGAGCTTCATCGACACTGCCATTCAGCTTGAACTCGAAGACATAAATATAATCGGCCGTTTTTACTACGGCATCGGCACGGCCACGGGCACTGCGCACTTCGGCTTCTACATATTGCCCCAATAGTTTGAAGACAATATAGAAAATGATCTGATAGTGACGCTCCGTCTCATCGTTCAACTCGTAAGGTACGCCGGCAAAGAAGGCACGCAAACGCTCCATAAAAACATCCACATCACCAGCCCGCAGTTCCTGACTGAACTTACCGATATAAAACGGTGCATTTGCCTCCGATAACGGAGTATAATAAGGTGTTATGAAGTTCAACCATCCATATTTCACTTCTGCATTCGGATAACCGAGACGGTAAAAATGAAGCTCTTCATCATATCCCTTGATCGTCAGATACCCGCTTTGGTAGATGATCGGCACCGGATTATGGAAATCGGCCCGGTAATCGGTCAGTGCCGCCTGTGGTACTTCGATTCCATCCAACTGTCGCAGGTCGTAATCGGTCTTCTTCAACATGTCGACCAGCATGGTCGGTGTACCGGAAGAGAACCAATAGTTCTGGAACAATAAACTGCTGAATACATTCAAGATACTGAATGGGTTATAAATGCCTTCCTGTCCCAACGGCGAAAAACGATAACCGTCATATAGCCAGGTCAATTTGTCCATCGTCTGCTGGTAGGTCAGCTTATGAAGCTCGCCCAAAGCCGCCAGTTCGGGTTGAAATTCGCGTTCAATCTCTTTCCGGGTCAGACCGCAGACAGTTGCATAAGCCGGATTCATACTGATATCCATCAACTGGTTCAGATTACTGAATACTCCTAATTGCGCAAACTTCGTTACTCCGGTGATGAACACAAAACGCAGATAGCGGTCAGCATCTTTCAGAACGGTGTAAAAACCGGTCAACATCTCACGGTAAGTATGATGAAGTTTGTCATCAAAAAGTGAGCGAAGCAGCGGTTTGTCGTATTCATCGATCAGAACAACGACTTTTTCACCCGTCTTTTCGTATGCCTGGCGGATGATCTGCATAAAACGATCTTCGTACCCCAGATCACGATCTGTTGCACCATACTTTTTTTCCCATTCAATGAAATGAGCTTCCAAAATTTGCTCCAGGCTCTCTTTCGTTTCATAGTATTTAGCATTGAGACTCAGATAAAGCACCGGATAAACTTTCCAGTCCTTCTCCAACTTTTCGATTGCCAATCCTTTGAACACTTCTTTTCGTCCGAGGAAGTAAGCTTCAAGGGTAGAAAGTAGCAGGCTTTTGCCGAAACGGCGTGGACGGCTCAGAAAATAAGGCTTCCCGGTCGTTGCCATCTTATAAACCAAAGCTGTTTTGTCTACATATATAAATCCATCCTCTATTAAAGAGGTGAAGTCCTGTATCCCAACCGGGAGTTTTCTGATCGGCATTGTTTCCATGTTTCCGCTTTTTAAGTACGAACACAAAGATAAACAATTTATCAATCTCATCATGTCAAAGAACGCTTTTTCCGATTTTTCCCAACCGGTAAACGGGATTGAAAAACACTAACGTTAGTGGGCCATCGCCACCCGTGTTAGTGTGCCCCTTCCACTAACGTTAGTGCCGCCCCTCCACCAACGTTAGTGGAAGGGGCACACTAATTACTCGATCACCGGACGGTCGTCTTCACCATCTCCGGCATCACCTACTATCAGTTTTTTCTTATATTCCAGCGTTCGTACATTTTTCAGTAAAGTGCTGCCGCTGTTGTAAAAAGTCACGATACGCAGTGTATAGCTGCCGTCGGCCAGGGCCGGGACACGGGCTATGATCTTGCTGGGATCGTTCTGAGTGAGACGACGGGATATTTTCTTTGTCGTACCGTCTTCGGCAACGAAGAAGATACCGGCTACGGATTCGTCACCTGCTATTTTAATAAGGTTGCCTGTAATCATGATATCTTCGTTCGGAGTAATCGTGCCATCGGTCAAACCGGTCAGCGTGTCCGTCACCAAAGAAATACGTGCCACGTCGCCTTTCACTCCATTGTTAATGACTTTGACTTTTTTCAATGCTTCGCGAACCATTTTGGTAGGCACGATATCGAGTGTCAGATGGTGGATAGTGGGATCGAAAGGTGCATCCGGATTATCAAAAGCACCTATGATGCGCGGAGTGATCTGAAAGAGATCGGTTATCACGCTGTTCCCGTCCAGCAAGGCTTCGAGAATGATCTCGCTGTCCTGCGAAACGACCGACAGGATTGTTTGTAACTTCAGCTCGGAGCCGGTACGTTTAATTTCCTTCGCCATATCATCTTTGCGGAGGGTTCTGGGACCGCTTTTCACCTCGGCAACACAATCTTCCGTATTGTCTTTTGTCAATGGGTTGTCACGTAAGGTAAATTCCCAGTAATGGTCTTTTTCGTAATCTGCCATAATGTTGGTAAATTTTAAATGTTAATACTAGTTGTTTATTGAGTCCGGCTTACGCCGGGTGTTTGTTTATTTTTGTTCCTGGATGCAGCGGAGCGACAGAGCTTCCTGTTCGACTCCTCTACCATCATTATAAATCCGTGTTATTAATGGTGAAGTCTCACTATTAAGTATCAAGTGATATGCTCTTGATCCTTTTCCATAGTTGAAATACATGTCTCTGCACCATAAAAAAGTAAATAAGTTTATACCTCTATATAATGTCAAACCCTGCCAATATCCGGCAAACCTATAATAGGTATAATTACTCCCATCGTAACAAATGAGTAATCCACCATCTTTATCAATCGAAGTAGCAGATTTATAAGATACTGTCCCCGGGTCATAGCTTGAACTAGTAAACAAGGGGTAATAGTCACTCTTTTGACATACTCTCCAACCAGCCGGACATGGATCGTGAAGTCCTTTATCACCATTCTGCCCCCATGAATTAAGATAGTAGCTCTCTGACCCGTAGTCTGGATACCATGAAGTACTATTTTCTTTATACATATACTGAGGGGTTTTATAAGCATCCCGGTAATATTTCTTTTTCTTAATCGTCTCAAACGGATAGAAAGTGACTCCGTCTTCTTTGAAGAGACTCAGTAAACCTACAATCGGTTTATCGATGGCAGGGACATCAATTTTGTTCATCGCCTTATTCGAATAACTGCTTCGGAACGGATCTTTACGTCCCCATTGATAAAGGAAACCATTCGTTTTCGAACGATCCAGTTCCGATTCCGGAATATTATTATAACCGGCTACGGCTCCCAGGTTACGATCCATCATAGGCAGCTGAGAGGTAAAATCGGATCTGTAATATTTTTGTTTCCGCTTGTTTTCAGGTGTTTGTACATCTATATTTCCTCTTGAATCAGGGCTATAATCAGTTACCCAAACATGCCAGCTCCAAAGAATCTCCCCTTTAGCATTGCATGCAGCTATAACTCCGCTCCCTCCGGTTGTGTTTGGGGCGACACGACAATAAATACGACCGTCTCCAACTGCCTTTAAAGGGTTAGTACTAATCGATGTTCCATCGGTTCTCTTGATGTCAACCACATTGGTATGATCGTCTGCCGAATTTACAACACCCATTACCGGATCGCCGATATCTCCATTCTCTTTGGTCTGCCAAAGTAATTTTACAGAGGTGATACCACCTTCATTTTTCGCCCAACTTATTAAAGAATCATTGTTTATTGTTATTCCTTTTTGCTGGTAAGTAAACGGATCGAAGCAAAATGCACCACCGGGAGCCACCATGAAGCAGTTGGCGGTCGGAATCAGATTTTCATTATTCTGTGATGCCGGTATCGGGTCGATGATGGTCACTCGTTTGTCGTCGACTGGCAGACCGGTATGTTTGAAATTGATTTTATAGCTATAGTCCGTATTTTCATTCAGATTGTAATCGGAATAATCTTTTCCTCCCAAATAGATGCGATAGTTAAGTTTCTTTTTTCCATTCGAGGTATTAGCTGCAATAAAACTGACATAAGAACTACCTGTAGGGGCATTCTCCTTGATACGATATTGCGGACCGTTGGAGACGGTGTTGATGCCACGCACGTTGGCGGGAATCCAGCAGGAATAGCTTTTATTGGTTGCATTTATCTGGGCTGCTGTCAATTGGATATCGGCATATTGATCCATCAGAGATGGGTATGTATTCATGCTCTTTTCATCGGGAGCTGGCACTACCTTATAATTACGGGGGATACTTTGCAGGATGATTTGATTCAAGTCATAACCAGAGACATTATAATCCCAGGAAATATTCAATCGGGTAGCCAATCGTTTGAGAAGGATGCGGACATCTACGCCATCAGGGTTGGTGATCTTGCCGTCACTTGTTACATTGACATGTTTCAGATGGAGGACGTAAGGCATTTTATTCATATTAGTCGTGGAAATTGCATTGATTGTAGTTGCATCGATTGATATTTCCTGTGCATCGGAAAGAGCTTTTGTTCCTAACGACAGTGAACTGCCTTCTCCCCAGGCAACAAAGACCAGTTGGCAATCGGCATCTTCCGTTAATGATACGGAAAAACGTTGGCCGATTTCCTTATCTGTTGGAGTCTGACCTTTAGTGGTATAACAGTCGCCATTTTGCTTATATTGACGAATCTCCAGCTTGTAGAGTTGATCCGGTTTCACTGATGCATCCGCACGGGTTGTCGCTGTCGGAACCAACTCCACATCGAATGCGCCTTTCCCTTTTGCGTTTGCATTTGCCTTGGTAGAAGCGGACAGATTGCAGGCATCGGATTCGTCGGCAAAGCCGATAGCCATGCTGACTTCGACCGTCTTTTCTTCCGACGGATTCACCGCCGGATTGTCGAATCGTTCGTCGCAACCTGTGTTCATTAATACTAGTGTTAAGAGTGCCATAATAACTCTTCGTTTTTGTAAATTACTGCCTATACGTCTCATTCCATTTACCTTTTTTTACTACATCATTTGCGAGTTTTCCAACTTTTTCAACTCTCTCTTTCTTACGGAGAAAGAGAGCAATTTTTCGTTCTTCTCGTTAACAGCTGTTTTACAGCCAGTTAGATGTAATAAAAATACGTTTCCGCACCAGGCTTATGGGGTAAGCATATTTTAACTTTAATAAATTGTATCAAATAAATACCTTAAAACGCTGCTACTGTCGTTAAAAGTTGCTACTTTAGCGCCCATTAAGCTAAGTTTTTCAAGCATTTTGATACCGCTCTCTTTCTCCGTAAGAAAGAGATTTTCATTCCTCTTCTATCCGTTTGAATTTCATTTGATTGCTCAAAATCGTTCTTTTTTATTTTTGCTTCATTTTTCATATTCTCTCTTTCCTTTTTTTACGCACATTAACAATTCGAAATTTACACACCCCCTGCCCTCTCTCAAAGAGGGGAAAAGGTACTCTTAGACACACAAAAAGCTGCGCAACACCCGACAGGATGCTGCGTAACTTTTCGGTGCATCTGATATAGTTTACAGATGCGATTGATAAAATTTAAGGGAATGTTTTAGAGTTGTTCGATCTCCTCGATAGTGAGACCAGTTGCTTTTGCTATATCTGTAAGAGACATGCCTAATGACTTCAGGTTGGTTGCGATTTCCTCACGACCTTTTTGAATGCCTTCTTTAATACCTTCTTCTCGTCCTTTCTTAATACCTTTCACTTCACCTTCTTCCAAACCATCTTCATATTTGGCATCAAGAGCGCCAAGCATATCACGTTCGGCGGCCATGCTCAGTTCGTATTCCAAACGTTCGTTGGCTGACATACGTTCAATCTCCACGATGCTTTTAAGCTTCTTGAAGATTTGATTGTTCAGTTCTTCCGGTAGACGTTCCATTATATCTATATTATTTAAGACATACAGCCATTTCAAATAAATGCTCTTACACTCCGACAAAGGTAATACAAATTTCGGCATCTCAAGATACACTTCGTTCAGTGTTTCGCTGAAAGGTATCTTCAGTTCACGCTCCATACGCACCACGTCCCAGCGGTATTTCGCAGGATAACTTTTATCCATTACATAATTAAGGATACAGACGATGTATACCTTATTTATATTATACCCCCATTGTTTCTTGTCACCTTTCTTCTTACCCTTCTTCGTCTTTTCACGGGCAATCATCGTTTGTTGCTGGATAGCGAACGAAGCATAATAGAGGATACGGTCGGAAAAGAACTTCTGACGGGCTTTTTGCATTTCGACCACGAAGATTTCGCCTTTCTCATTTTCGCAGAATATGTCGAATACGACCTTACCCTGCTCTTGTTTCATACCGAGTAATTCGACATTGCGAAAGGTGATGTTTACAATTACTTCTTCGTGGAGGACTCCATTCAGGAAACTGATGATTAAGTCTTTACTGACTTCACTGCCAAAGATTTTCTTGAATCCGAAATCTGAAAAGGGATTGATAAATTTACTCATAGCTAAATAGTTTTGTACATCCGATATTGGATGTGCGACAAATATATACTTTTATTTTCATACGATGTAGAATATTTATCACTATTTTATAAGCAAATTTATCAATCGCTATCCGGATAGGTATTACTCCCCTCCTTTTATCAATCTCATCATGTCAAAGAACTCGTTTGCCCCGGTTGCTGGCAGGTCCGGGGTAGACCTTATATTTTGTTTATCCAAGTCCAGCTTGCGCCGGGTTGTTTATTACTTTCGATCCTGGATGCAACGGAGGCTTAAAGCGGCTATTTCATGGCCGGTGTTTATGATCTCTCCGTTTATCATCGCACTACCGTCATAATCTATGAATAAATAAAAGCCATCGCCGCCTCCAGTTGGATCGTTACCACTTTTTGTATCATCGCCACTCCAAATCAATGCTTTCGTACTTATGAATTTGAATATATTATTACTATACCAATAGCCTGTAAGACGGATATAAGTAGAATGTTTCTTCTCTTTATCGAAATACAATAATATACCTCCATCGTCAACAACACTACCCGTGTTCGCTTTCTGATTACACAATGGAGTATATTCGCTACTTACAAGAATACGCCATCCGGCGGGACAAGGGTCGTGAACCGTTTTGTTAAGCCAGACCGTACGAAAACCGTCAGGCATGGGATTTATCCAACGCCTACAATCTTTCTTTAGATAAAGAGACAACGGATTCCGGTAAGCTTCCTGGTGAGACGCTTGTGCGTCTTTTACATCATAGGGTTGATAGGTTACTCCATCAGCCTGAAACAGGTTCATGATACCATGAGTCGGTTCTGTCGTGGATGTAATCGTAATTGTCCTTTGACTTTTGTCATTGGTAAAACTGCTGGGATATAAGTCTTTTCTTCCCCATTGATAATGGAAACCGTTCGCTTTGGCACGATCGATTTCTTTATCGGGAGCTTGGTCGATATAGCCGGATATTGCCCCCAAATTACGATCCATCATAGGTCGCTGATTTGCACTGCCTATTGTAAATTTCAGGATACGCTTATTAGCCGGTTCAAGAATTGTTTCATTTGCTGTTGCTGACGGAGCATAATCGGTCACCCAAATATGCCAGCTCCAAAGGATATTACCTGTTCCGTCTTTACCATCATAAGCAGCTATCAAACCGCTTCCTCCGGTGGTATTCGGAGCAACACGACAATAAATACGGGCTTTGTCGAAATTGTCTCCATCTATTAGGTCCACGATATTCGTATGGTCGGTTGAAGAGTTGACTACACCTAATACCGGGTCGCCTACGTCACCGTTCTCTTTCGTTTGCCACAAAACTTTTACGGATTGGACTTTAGAGGAAGCGCACCATGCCTGCAATAATTCATTCTCGGAAATACTTCCATTGACATAATATTTGTAAGGATTAAAGCAGAACGCACCACCGGGAGCCACCATGAAACAGTTAGCGGTCGGAACGAAATTCTCATTGTTATCTGATGCCGGTATCGGGTCGATAATCGCCACGCGCTTGTCGTCGACTGGCAGACCGATATGTTTGAAGTTGATCTTATAGCTATAATCCGTATTTTCATTTAGATTGTAATCGGAATAATCTTTTCCTCCCAAGTAGACGCGATAGTTGAGTTTCTTTTTTCCATCCGAGGTATTAGCTGCAATAAAACTAACGTAAGAACTACCCACCGGCGCATTCTCCTTGATACGATATTGCGGACCGTTGGAGACGGTGTTGATACCACGCACGTTAGCAGGAACCCAGCAGGAATAACTTTTATCGGCTGCACTTATCTGAGCGTCTGTCAACTGAATATCCATATATTGATCCATAACTGAAGGGTATGTTGTATTCATGCTCTTTTCATCAGGAGCTGGTACTACCTTATAATTACGAGGGATACTTTGCAGGATGATCTGCTTCAAGTCATAATTAGGCACATTATAATTCCAGAAAATATTTAATCGGGTAGCCAGTCGTTTGAGAAGGATGCGGACATCTTCACCATCGGGATTGGTAATCTTACCTTCACTTGTCACATTGACATGTTTCAGATGGAGAACGTAAGGCATTTGAGACATATCAGCCGTGGAAATAGCATTGATTGTAGCTGCATCGATTGATATTTCCTGTGCTTCGGAAAGAGCTATTTTTCCTAACAACTTTGGACTATCTTTTCCCCAGGCAACAAAAACTAGCTGACAGTCGGCATCTTTCGTCAATGACACAGTAAGACGTTTACCGATTTCCCGATCGGTAGGATCTTGACCACTGCCGGTATAACATTCGCCATTTTGTTTGTATTGACGAATCTCCAGCCTATAGAGTTTATCCGGTTTAGCCGCATCCGCACGGGTTGTCGCTGTCGGAACCAACTCCACATCGAATGAGCCTTTCCCTTTTGCATTTGCCTTGGTAGAGGCAGACAGATTACAGGCATCAGCTTCGTCGGCAAAGCCGATAGCCATGCTGACTTCCACCTTCTTTTCATCCGTCGGATTCACAGCTGAATTGTCGATGTGTCCATCGCAACTTGCGTTTATTAATACCAGTGTAAAGAGTACTATAAGAACTCCTTGTTTTTGTAATTTACTGCCTATATGTCCCATTCCGTTTACCTTTTTTCACTACATCATTTATGAGTTTTCCGACTTTTTCAACTCTCTCTTTCTTACCGAGAAAGAGAGCCAATTTTGATCCCTCTCATTAACTGCTGTTTTACAGCTAGTTAGATGCAATAAAAATACGTTTTCGCATTAGGCTTATGGAGTAGACATATTTTAACTTTAATAAATTGTATCAAATAAGTACCCTAAAACGTTGCTCCTGTCGTTAAAAGTTGCTACTTTAGCGCCCAATAATGCTAGTTTTTCAAGCATTTTGATACCCGCTCTCTTTCTCGGTAAGAAAGAGATTTTCATTCTTCTCCTATCGTTTTGAATTTCATTTGATTGCTCAAAATCATTCTTTTTTATTTTTGCTTCATTTTTCATACTCTCTCTTTCCTTTTTTTACGCACATTAACAATTCAAAACTTACATACCCCCTGCCCCCTCTCGAAGAGGGAAAAGGTACTCTTAGACACACAAAAAGCTGCGCAACACCCGGCGGGATGCTGCGTAACTATTTGGTGTATCTATACAAAAAACGCAACCTATTTTCAGATTGCGTTTTTTGTATGATCATTATTTATAAAGAGGGAAGAGTTTTCAGTCGGTACTTTCCATGCCTGAGGCGACTTCCTGTATACTTAAAGAATCGGTCAGTTCTTTATTGTATTCTTTAAGCAAGTCGATATCGTGCATATCGTTGATATCAAGTATTTCACGGATCAATTCTACTTTACCATTTTCCAATTCAGTGTTAGGTATCATACTTTCTATTCTTTTAGATTGATTAATATTGTTTTATCTTTCATCTAACAATCTTAAATTCACATTGTTCATATGCATAATGTCTTTTTTCGAAACAGATATTCGGAGTGATTGATATTCATAAAACGAAAAAGGTGATTACCATAAACAGATAACCACCTTTCCTATAACTGAAATAAAATTTTATTTAGATGCTTCGATAGATGCTTTTCTAAATTCTTTCAGCAACTTCTCTAGTTCCAAAGAAGCCTTGCGAGCACGTGTACCTGCTGCCTTGTTACCATTTTCAACCTGTGCTTTAGCATTTGTGCTAAACTCTTCAATTGCTACATTGATTTTGTCTACTAACTCTTTCATTTTACTTTTGATTTTCTTTATTATTAAATCGAAGCACAAAAATATAAATAATTAGTTCATGAGCAACAAAAAATCAACTATTGTACAAAAAAATCTTTCATAGATATAAACCTATGTCCTTTTTTAAGCATGCATTACCAACAATGGCGTATCCGTATGGAACAACATCTTACGTGCTATAGACGGATTGAACATACGCGCCAGGATATTCCGGCGATATGTGCTTAATGCTATTACATCGATCTGCTCGTCACGTACGAACTTTTCAATTGCCAGTAATAAATCACCGTCAGCCAATACTGAATAAGTGATATTCGCATCCGGATATTGTTTTTGGAAATATTCACGGACACCCGTTAAACGTATTTCATTCCATTCATTTTTACTGGTCGATATATTGAACAGGTGAATCTGAATATCATATCCTTTCACTAATTCCATAAACTCGTCGAAAGCTACCAGGTCACGCTGATTGAAAGAAGTTGCAAATGCGATATTCTTGGCTTCGCTTAAATCATTGAACCGTACGTTTTCAGGAATAGCCAGAACCGGAACCTTATTAACCTCGATTACTTCACCTGTGACACTGCCGATCAGATCCATTTCTTTCTGGCTCTTTCCACGCGTACCCATGACAATAAGCGTTGGATGATATTCTTTGCAATAAGCCAAAATTTCTTCTTCAGGCAAGCCTTCCCGAAGTATATAATTATATTTTACTTTCGGTAATTCGCCAGACTGTATTTTACGGTTGATCAAAGTACAGATATTTTCCATATCGATCTGTACACGTTTCAACACATTCTGTACAGACTCTTCTTCATTCACCTGGTAAGCCAGTGTATCTCCCATAGGAATTGCCGAAGGGAAATAGGGACTGAAATAGGCATGCATGATCATGACTTCTGCACCTGCATGATAAGCATAATTGATACCCAGCTCACAAGCCTTAATGGAATAATCAGAAAAATCAACCGGGATCAGGATCTTCTTTACCTGCTGGGCTGCAACTTCTTCCGGAGCATCCTCACTAAGCCATTTGCTGTCCTCAATAATGCGCAAGGCATGGGGCAGATCGCTCTCCTTAATTCTCACACGAACACCTGCTGAAACAACCGGCTGAATCTGATTTACATTATGTATATAAACTTCAATTCCTTCCGTCTCAAGTATTGTTTTCAGGATTTGTGCTTTCTCGAACGTGTGAATAGCCAATGTTACTAATTTATCTTCCATACTGGTGTGTTTTTATAGATTAAACAATCGGAAAATGTATATTAATAAAAAAATCCCACAGCGTTTTTGTTCAGTCAGCTATGGGATTTTTTATGTACTGTAAATTTCTTTACGCCTGTTGTGCTTCCGATACGCCTTCTGTTTCTGCCAGTATCTGTAAAGCACGTTCAAATATTGTTGTGTCATCTAATACTACCAAACCGCCATCAGGACCCGGTTCGATGTGTATCCCACAGCTTTTACCATCTTTATAATTATATCCACCAAAATAATTACGGACAGTTTCAACTGCTAAACCTAACTCATCTGCGATACGATGAGTACTACCGTCAGGCAAACGGTCTTTAATTCTGCGCAATTCATTAAAAGTGATTGTCTTTGTCATGGTTCCTTTATTTTGAAGGTTAATACTTCGGTTAATTATTTATGGCACTAACTTAAACAATATATATCAGAGCCACAAATTATTTAGTTAAAATCAGCTCATAAACAAACATGCTTTACGACATGTGCAAAACTCTGCTACAAATTAACTTTATCTTAACCAGCCTGCTAAAGGCACATTAAAGATGGCGATTAGCAAGGTTGTGATAAATATAGCATACACAATAATACGTTTCCGGCTGTCTGAATAGATGGCGCTGACTTTCCCGTCCGAACCGGTAACGACCGGATGCACTTTTACATACAGCCAATATACCAACCAACCGAAAAAGACTCCGGCGATGGCTCCCGGTACGATATCTGATATAAAATGAACTCCCAGATAAACGCGTGTATAAGCAGTAAGAGCTGCCCAAAGGAAAATAGTCCATGTAAATAAGCGGTAGCGGAAAAGCAACGACATATAGGTTGCAAAACCAAATGCATTTGCCGCATGGCTGGAAATAAAACCATATCTACCTCCCCGGTAATCAAAAACAGTTTTCACCTGATCCATAAAGTCCGGATGATGAGTCGGACGGAAACGGGTAAAAATGGGTTTACACACATGAGAAGCAAACTGGTCACAAAGAGTGACAACAAACACTATACCCAACAGGATCAGAATGGACTCTTTCCATTTCTTTTTATACAGCAATACGATCAATATAAAAGCTGCTAACGGCAGCCAGACTGCCTTTCCTGAAAACAACCACATAAAGCGGTCAAGAAAAGGAGAATCGCTGCCGTTAAGCATGAAGAACAAATCTCGTTCGTAAGCTAATATTTTTTCTACCATCAGATTGTTTCAATATCTTTAGTCGGCATCCAGCCAACATTTCCGTCTTCCAATGCAATTTCGCTCCATTCGCCCAATGTACTTTTTACAGAGACTTTGGTTCCTTCGTGCAAAATGAACAAATCAGTGCCACTTGCATCAGGAGAACTTTTCACAGTCACCGTTGGAGCAAAAACGATAGCATGTGTACGGTTTACAAGCTCATTCTTCTGGTTTCTTGCAAAAATGTTTGAAATGATCACACACAACAGAAGCAATACTCCCAAATAGAAACCGACCTTCTTCAAGCGAATCTGCTTTGAAAAGAAAAATAAGATCAAACACCCGATAAACAGAATGAAGCAAACAATTCCTGTTTTAGCCCATGAGTCGGCTGCCCCCATATTCTGGATAGAATCAAACCATCTGGACAGGAAAAATCCGTCAACAGGTTCAATTTTGTCAACTGTCTTCTGACGCGCCATCTGCAGGTTAAAGCGGACATCGCTGTCACCCGGATCCAAGGCAAGTGCCCGTTCGTAATTCAAGATAGCAGAGGCTATCTTACCTGCTTTATAATAGGCGTTTCCCAAATTATAGAATATCTCAGGAGAATCGCCATTACTTTTCAGTATCCCTTCATATAATTCGATTGCTTTTCCATAATCCTCTTTCGTATATGCAGCTTCAGCTTCTTTGATCGCTGCATCCTGCGCATAAGCTGTTAATGCCAGACACTGAATCAATAGAAAAAACAATATTTTTTTCATCTTTATACTCGTCTTCATTTTATTGCTTTTTAATTGTATTCTCCATCTTACCAATGGCATCTACGGTTAACTCATATAATTTATCCATAGCATCCGAAGCCTGTGCCGGTGCATAACGGGCAAACTCGCAGGTATTCAGAATATCCATAAATTCGTTTATCAAGGCTTCATCCACGCCATATCTGGTCAACTCGGTCTCGACATTGTCCTTGGTAAGGCTTGCCTGAGATATATTGAGTTTATCACTCAGATATCCCCACAATGCACGTAGAACTTCATCGTAGAACTCTTCTTTCTTGTTTTCCTTCATCAGCTTACCGGCGTTCTTCAATCTCTTTACAGCGATCTTATTGGCCTTTTTGGTACGGACTAATGCGATATTGGAATTCTCTTTCACCTGCTTGCGGTAAATGAAGAAAAAGACTATGAACAAAATTGCCGGAACGAGATAGCACATGTAATACATGAACGATCCGAAGAAGATGTCGTTATTGGCAACGAAATTGAAGTCTTTTACTTTCAAGAAACGAATATCTTTGCCAAGATACTTCACACTTTCCTTGTTACTGAAGTTTGAAACGACCGGAGAGCTGCTGCTTCCTCCTTCGCCCTGCTCTACATGCAACTTATAAGGTTCCGATTTCAATGTTTTATAAGTGGCAGATTTAGGGTCGAAATAAGAGAAAGAGATAGCCGGTATTTCAAAATCGCCGGCATAACGAGGAATAGCCATGTATTCGATCGTTTTGCTACCACTGACTCCGGCTGCTGTCGTTTTCACGTCTGTTTCTACTTTCGGATCGAAAATATCGAAATCGTTCGGGAAGACAACTTCCGGATTCTTTATCAGTTTGATATTACCGTTACCTGTAATTTTCAGTTTGATCGTTACCGCATCATTTGTTTTTACATTATTGGAATTAATGTCCGATGTCATGGTGAAATTACCCACTGCACCGGAGAATGAAGCCGGTTTTCCCGATGGCAACGCTTTCACATCGATCGTAACAGGACTTGAAACCAATATTTTCTTTACATTATCATACGTATCGGCAAAGTCATCAAAGATACTACGTATTTTCCGCTGGGTCGGAACACGAATAACAGCATCGAATTTCCCGCTTTCTATAGTAAGTTTTCCGGAACGCTGCGGATAAAGAACCGTTTGTTTCAAAACAACGGTAAAATAATTACGACCATTATAATGTGCTTGTATCCATTGTGGATTCGGTTGCTCGATCTCTTGTGCCAGGAAACCTTCAAACTCCGGGAATTTAGCATTATCCAATCCGCACATACGCGCTGCATACAATTTGAACGTCACCAAAAAACCTTCCTGCTCATACACACTACGGTCGGAAACTTCCATCCTTACAAAATAATCGTCTTTTCCTATGGAAGCGGACTGTCCGGAACCAGTACCACCGGCTGCTTCTGCTGCCTTATCAGGAGGAAGCACATTAATGCTTAGCGCATTGGATGTATAATTCGCTCCTTTTACTTTTATGGATGCTGCCCCGATATTGAATGTACCTTCCTTTTTAGGCATCAGGATATAAGTAAATGTGAATGCCGTCTCAGATGATACATTTCCGTTGATAATCTGAGTACTCATACTACTGGAAGTAGAAGGTCCCATCAAGACATCAAAATCCGCAAGTTCAGGTATACGAAGATCGCTGGCCTTCGCTTCTGCATTTACGGTGTATGCTAATCTGAATTGTTGCCCCATCACAACAGCACTCGGAGCGACAGCTTTGAAGGTCACGTCAGCGGCCTTTGCCATCATCCCGGCTGTTAGAAAGAGAACGAATAAGAAAGCTAATTTTCTCATTATATTGTTGTTTTTTCTGTTTTCTGTATCTATTACCACTCTTTATCTGTTTTACGACGCTGCTGTTGTTGGGCCTGTGCCTTCTTCACTTTTTCCTGCGTATTCTTTTCGTCTTGCAGGAATGCATCCAACATCTGCTGAGCGTTGTCCTGACTCATTTGTTCATTCTGCTGCTGTTCTTGCTGAGTCTTATTTTCTTTTTGGTCATCCTGCTGCTGTTGCTGCTGGTCTTGTTGCTGTTGATCATCTTTATTTTCCTGATCTTCTTTTTTATCCTCGTTCTGCTGATCCTGGTTTTGATCCTGATCCTGATTTTGCTGATCTTCGAGCAACTTCTGTGCCAATGCCAGATTGTAGCGGGTCTCATCATCCTGCGGATTCAGACGCAGGGATTGTTTGAATGCTTCCACGCTCTTGGCATATTCTTTACTCTGCATACTGATATCACCCAGATTATGGAAGACACCGGCAAGACGGGCTTTCCCCTCTTCTGTTTCGACCATCTTCTCTGCCTGTCCGGTCAGCAACTGATATTGCTCGGCTGCTTCCGGAAACTTTTTCTGTTTATATAAAGCATTTCCCAGGTTGTAAGTACCTTCAACAGAACGGGGATTTACCTCCAAGCTTTTACGGTAAGCGATTTCCGATTCGGTAAACTTCTCGTTGCTGTACAACTTGTTTCCTTCCCGTACATTCTTACGTTCAGCCTTTTGGGCATACATCGCTCCCGAGCAAAACAGGAAAATTAAAGAGAACAATTTTACTTTTCTGAAAATACGATTCTTCCTGTCTAATGTAAGGAAGTCTGCTATCAACAGGATCAGTACGATCCATGCCAGTGTCTGAAATTGTTCGTTATATTCGGAATAGACTTTGCTGTCGAGTTCCGATTTATTCATCTTCTCTATCTCTTTCTGCAATGCCTTCAATGCTGAGTTGGTATTATCCGCACGTACATACATGCCATTACCTGCAGCAGCAATTTCCTGGCACATCTGTTCGTTCAACTTCGTGATAACGACATTGCCGTCTTTATCCTTCATATAATTGTTGGCTCCTGCTACAGGGATCGGCGAACCTTTCGGGTCACCCATACCGACAATATTTACATGGATATTCTTTTCTGCAGCTGCTGTAGCCGCTTTCACCGCATCGTCTTCATGGTTCTCACCGTCAGTGATCAGGATTATCGTTTTATCGGATGTCTCACTCGGAGTAAACGAGCGCATCGCCAGGTTGATAGCCGATCCGATTGCCGTGCCCTGTGTCGAAACCATCGACGGATTGATAGACGAAAGGAACATCTTGGCTGAAATATAATCGGAAGTGATCGGAAGCTGTGTGAAAGCATCACCGGCAAAAACGATCAGTCCCATCTTGTCATCTTTAAATCCATCCGTCAGTTTCGACAGCATCTGTTTAGCTTTATCCAATCGGTTGGGCGAAACATCTTCTGCCAGCATGGAGTTGGACACGTCCAGACAGACCATGATCTCCACACCCTGCCGTTTTACAGTTTCCAACTTGGAGCCGAACTGCGGCCCGGCAATAACAAAGATAACCATTGTGATGGCTCCGAACAATAGCCAAAACTTCAGATGCTGACGCTTGGGAGAAACCTCCGGCATCAACTCTGCCAATAATTCGGGATTACCATATTTCTTTATTGCTTTTTTCTTCAGAATCATTGCATAGACATAAAATGCAATGAGTACCGGAAGGATGAAAAGCAAGTACAAAAAGTCCGGATGTGCAAAACGAAACATAAGCCTTTCTATTTACGGTATATTTCTTAACAATGTATTTCTCAATAAAATCTCAACCAAAAGCAAAGCGAATAACAGCAAAGCCCAGTTCTTATATTCTTCCTGTTTCTTGCTGTATTGCTGTACACTGATCTTGGTCTTTTCCATCTTGTCGATCTCAGAATAGATTTCCTTCAGACTTGTATTATCCGTTGCACGGAAATACTGTCCGCCGGTCGTTGCTGCGATCTGCTTCAAAGTCGGTTCATCGATCTCGACAGGAATATTCTGATATTGTACGCCGAATGCGGTCTGGAAAGGATAAGGAGCAGAACCTTGTGTCCCCACCCCGATCGCATAAATACGTATACCGAATGTTTTGGCAATTTCAGCTGCCGTAACAGGGGCGATCTCGCCGGCATTGTTCACACCGTCGGTAAGCAAGATGATCACTTTCGATTTAGCCTGGCTGTCTTTGATACGACTTACCGAATTTGCCAGTCCCAAACCGATCGCTGTTCCATCCTGGATAATACCCGGTTGGATATCCTTGAACAGATTCAACAGCACGGTATGGTCGGTTGTAAGCGGACATTGCGTAAAACTTTCAGCCGCAAAAACCACCAGTCCGATGTTATCGTTCGGACGACCGTTGATGAAGGAAGCTGCCACATCTTTGGATGCTTCCAGACGGTTCGGCTTAAAGTCCTGTGCTAACATACTACTGGAAATATCCATCGCCATGACAATGTCGATACCTTCCGTAGAAGTGTTCTGCCAGCTATTCGTCGACTGCGGACGTGCCAATATAATAATAAGTACAGCTATTGCTGCCATTCTCAGGACAAAAGGGACATGCCGCAGATACACTTTCCACGAAGTTGCCCCCGGTGCATCGAATGCTTCCGAAGAAGATACCTGCAAACTAGCCTGACTTTTGCAGAGCTTCCAGATATACCATCCTATCATCGGGATAAGCAGCAATAACAAATACAGATATGTAGGATTTGCAAATACCATTTTATTCTTTTGTTATATTAGAATCGTTTGTTTCTGTTGCCTTTTCTTCGGCCTCTGCAGCCTCAGGAGTGACAACTTCTTCAATCTTCGTCTGATTAATAAACAAGTATGCATTTACCATACTCAGGTCATTCTCATCAGGGAGCGGATTCATTTTAGCGAATTTCACGAAATCAGACAGGTTCAATATCTGTTTCAGATTTTCGTATACGGAATCAGCTTCATGCTGCTTGCGGATGATATCCAAAATTTCACCGGAAGTCATTTCCATCGCATTGATGTCGAAACGATCGACAATATAGCGACGTAATGTTTCAGTAATCAGTGTATAGTATTCCTTGCTGCGTCCCTGCTGCCATAGTTTCTGCTGTTTGATCTCATCCAGTTCCTTGATAGCCTGTTCATGAGGCGGAAGTTTCGGTTCCGGCTTCTTGAATGGGATAAGAGATTGCTTGTTGCGTATACGTTTGATGATATAAGCAATCACGCAAATCAGGAAAAGAGCCAGTAAAATCCCATAGATAATCGGATAATAATCAGCCAGTACGAAAGGTGGCTTCCAGATATCCTTTATATCATAGAACTCTTCCGGTTTGTCCACATTCACAGGAATGGTCGAAACTTTCAGGGCTACCTGATTGGAATAAACCGTATCCATCCCGTCGATCACTTTGAACGGCGGCAATAAATACAAAGACGAATCGAACGAAGTAACCAGAATATCCTGCTTGATGAGCAAGCGGTCATTCTCTATCACCGACGAGTCCGCTTTGGAAAGGCTCAGAACCTCTACCCCACGCATCAGCGTATCATTGGGGATCACAATCTGAACCGATTTATCCTTATCTGTTGTAACCGTCAAATGTAAAACCGTCTGTTCCCCGATCAGAATGGCAGCCGAGTCGAGCTTCACATCGATCAGTGTCCGCTGCGCAAACATCTTCCCTCCCGCCAGCAGAATCAGAAGCAGAAACAGAAAGCCTTTATTCATAATTTTCTTTTGCATGCTTAACTACGTTTATCAAAAAGAGCAATCAATGCTTTCACATAATCATCTTCCGTACGAATAGACACTGAATCGACACGGCATTTCTTGAACGAATCGCTCATCGCTGCCTGCCGACGGTCCCACCATTCCTTATAGGCTTCACGGACACGGGCAGAAGAACTGTCGATCCAGCGTTCTGCTCCAGTTTCAGCATCTTTTATTTTCATCAGTCCGACAGACGGCAATTCGGTTTCCCGACGGTCATATACCTGAATAGCCACCACGTCATGTTTGCGGTTGGCAATCGTCAGGGCGTCCTTGAAACCTTCCTTATCGATAAAGTCGGATATCAGAAATGTCGTACAACGTTTCTTAATGGCGTTGGTCAGGAATTTCAGAACCTGACCGATATCGGTCTTCGTATCCTGAGGTTTGAAATCAATCAGTTCGCGAATGATATAAAGAATATGCTTTTTCCCTTTCTGCGGAGGGATAAATTTCTCTATTTTGTCAGAGAAGAACACCACACCGATCTTATCGTTGTTCTGTATGGCAGAAAACGCCAGTGTAGCAGCAATCTCGGTAATCACCTCTTTCTTCATTACGTTCACGGAACCAAAGTCTCTACTACCCGACACGTCGATCAGCAACATCACGGTCAGCTCTCGCTCTTCTTCAAACACCTTTACGTAAGGGCGAACATAACGAGCCGTCACATTCCAGTCGATATCGCGGATATCATCGCCGTACTGGTATTCGCGAACTTCACTGAACGCCATACCACGACCTTTAAACGCCGAATGGTATTGTCCTGCAAAAATATTGCGCGACAAGCCACGGGTCTTTATCTCGATTCGCCGGACTTTTTTTAATAGTTCACTTGTTTCCATCGTAATCCTTTTAATTATTTAATCACTGTATCTCTTATTTCTTCCGAACGGAAAAAAGATTCCTTTCGGAAGAAAATCAATTTTCATCCGAGAGAAATTTATTTTTCACCCGGATGGGATTAAAATTAAGGTACTTCTACCTTATTAAGGATTTCGCTGATAACCTCCTCTGATGTCAAATTATTGGCTTCCGCTTCATAACTCAAACCGATACGGTGACGCATCACGTCATGACACACGGCACGGATATCTTCAGGAATCACATAACCTCTGCGTTTGATGAATGCGTAAGCACGTGCAGCCAGTGCCAGATTGATAGAAGCACGGGGAGATGCACCGAAAGAAATCATGTTAGACAGGTTTGCCAAACCATGTTCCTGCGGGAAACGGGTAGCAAATACGATATCGACGATATATCGTTCGATCTTTTCGTCCAAATATACTTCGCGGACCACTTTACGGGCTTCCAGAATTTCATTCTTTGTCAGGATCGGTTTGATGTCCGGTTTCACGCCGGAGATATTCTGACGGATGATCAACTTTTCTTCCTCTTTCTTCGGATAGTTAATGATCACTTTCATCATGAAACGGTCGACCTGCGCTTCCGGCAGCGGATAAGTACCTTCCTGCTCGATCGGGTTCTGCGTAGCCATTACCAGGAACGGTTCCGGCAGTTTATACGTATTTTCGCTGATTGTCACCTGGCGTTCCTGCATGGCTTCCAAAAGTGCACTCTGAACTTTAGCCGGTGCACGGTTAATTTCATCCGCCAACACAAAATTAGCGAAGACCGGGCCTTGTTTTACCTGAAATTCTTCGCTTTTCTGACTATAAATCATAGTACCGATCACGTCGGCCGGCAGCAAGTCCGGTGTAAACTGTATTCGACTGTATTTTGCATCGATCAGTGAAGACAATGTTTTAATGGCCAAGGTCTTAGCCAAACCGGGTACACCTTCAAGAAGGATATGCCCATCTGAAAGCAGACCGATCAATAAAGATTCCACCAAATGCTTCTGTCCTACAATTACCTGGTCCATGCCCATCGTAATCATGTTTACGAACGAACTTTTACTCTCAATCCGTTCATTCAACTCACGAATGTCTACTGTCTGACTCATAGATTTTTCTATTTATATTGTTTATTGTTTCTGCTTGTTTTTATGGTTGCACAAAATTAGAAATGTTAAATTCGTATCCTTCACTTTTGCAGTTAAATAATACTAACCCAACGATAACTATTTTGTTTTATTTTACTTAAAAAGGTGGATTTTTAGTTACAAATTTCCGCTCAGTATTTCTGTCTGACGTGCCGCTGCTTTATCTACGGAAGCACGACTATATCTGTCTATACCGTATACTTCCGGAGCAGGGACTTGTATTTCAGTGCCTACCGGAACGTTGTTAGGATCTTTGATCACCGATTTATTGAACTCATACAGGTAAACCCAAAAGATCTTACTTCCATAATATTCAAGGGAAATCAAAGTCAACCGGCTTCCAGGCTCTATTTTCACTTTAGCCAAAACCTTAGGCGTTTGCGTAGCAGGTTCAGTTGTTTGTTCCGGAGATACGGTAGAAACTGTATCCGGCTTCTCTTCTTCCACAGCAATGACTTCGTCTGTATTTTCTATTTGAACAGTATCGGGGGAAGCAACTGCCGAACCCGGCAAGGAATTACCAACCAATGAAGAGGCTTTCGGTATTTCCGGTCCCAGGAAGAAGCTACGATTCTGATACAAAAAGAAACTTGCCACGGCAACCAGGGCTACGACACCAACCGAAACCCAGACTCTCACCCAATGGGACGGAGCCGATTCTTCGTCTTCAAACTGGTAATCCGTTTCACTAAAATCAGTTGCTATAGATGGTTGCTGTGTTTCTTCTTCTGACTGTTCAGTCGGTTCTTCTGCAGCCTTTTCAGTTTCGGGCTCCGACTGTTCCGTCTCAGCAGGCTCCTCTACAGTCTCCTGAGGTTCTTCAGGAACAGGTTCTTCCGCTTCTTTTATTTCGGCCGGTTTCTGTTCAATGGGTTCATCAGCTATTTCTTCCGTCTTATTTTCTACAATCTCTGCAGTTTGTAAATCAGACTCGACTACTTCTTCTGTTTCATCCGGAACAGAAGAAGGAAGTATCTCTTCAACCGACTCGTCTTCAATTTCTTTATCTTCAGCCTCCTTAGATATATCCAGATCCGTAAAATCAACACCCTCATTCAGTTCTTCCGTCTCGAAGAAGGAAAATGGCTTATTTACCAATTCACGCAACTCCTTATCAGGCAGAAAAGAGAACTTATAATGTGCCGGAATTGTAAAACGCTCTCCTGTATTCACATGAATACTTTCCCGTTTTTCTACCAAAACAATTTTAAAGGTTCCCAATCCCTTCACTTTGGCTATTTTATCTGTGAAAACACCCTGTGATACGATTGTAATAAACTCCCGGAGGAATTGCTCAGAGCTACTCCTTTCCTTTCCGGTACGCTCGGCGAGTAAACCAGCCAGGTCTTGTATCGTTAGCCGACTATTCATTGTCGCTCAATTCTTTTAGTTTAGATTTAATGGTTGCCCCGGGCTTGAAAACAGGCACTAGCTTCGGAGGCACCAGATAACGCTTTCCTGTTGCCGGATTTACAGATATACGCTCTGCCTTCTTTTTGATTTCAAACAGACCAAATCCCTGTAAATAGACAGCATCATTATCCATCAACTTCGAACCGACCACAGCTCCAAAAGCAGACAACATTTCTGTCACCTCCTGTGAAGTCCATCCTAATTTTGCAGACAACTCTGTTATCAGTTCTTTGTTTTTCATACTTGCTTCATCAATAGATTCAGCAGCGATATTAGTTATTTTTTTGTAAACAGACAAACTTATTAATGGTTTTTATATCAAAGCAACACTTTTCCGTAAAGGTCAAAAGCCTGTGATTCTTCGATATTTACGTTATAAAAATCTCCCGGATTCAGCGATTGTTCTTTAAAAACAAGGATTTCCGGGTCAACCTCGGGTGAGTCGAATTCGGTACGTCCGACATAATAATCTTCATCCTCCCGATCAAGTATTATTTTAAAAGTCCGGCCTACTTTTTCTTCATTTATCTCGGCTGAGATACGTTCTTGTATCCGCATCAAATAATCCAGACGTTCCTGTTTCACTTCAGACGGAACATCATCCGTATAATTTTTGAAAGAATAAGTGCCTTCTTCGTGGCTGTAAGCGAAAGCTCCCATACGTTCAAAACGTGCTTTCTTCACAAATTCGACCAGCTCTTCAAAGTCCTGTTCCGTTTCTCCCGGATGACCGACCATCAAGGTTGTACGAAGATGAATGCCCGGCACCTCTCTACGGATGCGTTCCAACAAGGCATATGTTTCTTCTTTCGTTATATTACGACGCATCATTTTCAACATAGGATCGCTGATATGCTGCAAGGCTATATCCAGATATTTGCAGACATTATCACGCTCACGCATCACCCGCAACAGGTCATAAGGAAAATGGGAAGGATAACCGTAATGCAGACGGATCCATTCTACACCAGGAATATCGGAAATACGCTCGACCAACTCCGGCAGCGCATACCTTTTATATAAGTCCAGTCCATAATAGGTCAGATCCTGTGCTATCACCTGAAACTCTTTTACACCCTGGGCTACAAGCAAACGAACTTCCTCTTCGATCTGTTCCATCGGAAGAGATTGATAATGTCCGGTACTGATAGGGATCGCGCAATATGAACAAGTACGGTTACATCCTTCCGCAATCTTCAGAAAGGCATAATGCTTCGGAGTTGTCAACACACGGTCGGAAGCCAGTTCACGATGGTAGGATTTGCCAATATCGGACAGAAGCTGTTTCCAGTTAAATTTGCCGTAAAAACGATCCACTTCAGGCAGCTCCTGCTTCATTTCCTCCAGGAATCGTTCCGTAAGGCATCCCATGACATATAGTTGGCCGATCTTTCCTTTTTTCTTGGCTTCACCCAATTCCAAAATCATATTGATCGACTCTTCCTGGGCATCGCCAATAAAACCGCAGGTATTTACAACCACGATCTCTCCGTTTATTTTATGAGGATCATGTTCGACCGTATAACCATTCGCTACAAACTGACGCATCAACTGTTCCGAATCGACCAGATTCTTCGAACAACCAAGCGTTATTATATCTACTTTATTCTTTTTCAAAAGTTATTCTCCAAATAATGAATTGACAAATTCCTTTTTATTAAAGACCTGCAGATCTTCCATACCTTCACCCAAACCAATATATTTCACCGGGATACGGAAGTGATCGGAAATGCCTATTACCACACCTCCTTTAGCTGTTCCGTCCAATTTTGTGACTGCCAGTGCATTTACTTCCGTAGCAGCAGTAAATTGTTTGGCTTGTTCAAAAGCATTCTGCCCTGTAGAACCATCCAGCACCAACAGAACTTCATGCGGAGCATCAGGAATGACCTTCTTCATCACATTTTTGATCTTAGTCAGCTCATTCATCAGATTTATCTTATTATGCAAACGGCCTGCCGTATCTATAATAACAACATCGGCACCATTCGCTTTAGCTGAGCTAAGTGTATCGAATGCCACTGATGCAGGGTCAGAACCCATTTTTTGTTTTACGATAGGAACACCCACACGTTCACTCCATATAACCAGCTGTTCCACTGCTGCTGCACGAAATGTATCGGCAGCTCCCAGATAAACGTTCTTTCCTGCTTTCTTGAACTGATAAGCGAGTTTTCCGATTGTCGTGGTCTTACCTACTCCGTTTACTCCGACAACCATGATTACATAGGGCTTTTTATCTTCCGGCACAGTAAAGCTTTCGGCATCTTCCGTATTATTCTCGGTCAGCAGAGTTGCGATTTCATCCCGCAATAACGTTGTCAGTTCCTGGGTAGTCACATACTTATCCCGGGCCACACGTTTCTCGATACGCTCGATGATCTTCAACGTTGTATCTACACCGACATCAGAAGTGATAAGTACCTCTTCCAAATTATCCAACACTTCATCATCGACTTTGCTCTTACCGGCAATAGCCCTGGTGATTTTAGAAAAAACATTTTCTTTGGTCTTAGATAACCCTTTGTCTAAAGTTTCCTTTTTTTCTTTACTGAAAAAGCTAAAAATACCCATATATTAATCCGCTTAATTTATTTCTGCTTAGAATGAGACCGCTAAGTTACAACTTTTTTAGTTGACAGTTGACAGTTGACAGTGGAAAGTTATCCAAAATCTGTAAACTGTCAACTATCACCTGTCAACTGTTTCTCCCTTTATAATCCTCATAACCAAATGTCCTGTATATTATCAATTCGTCGTCTTTGCTCCAAAGAGCCAATGACGGATGCGGGATACCGTTGAACATGGATGTCTTTACGATCGTATAATGGATCATATCTTCAAAAATGATCTTATCACCTATTTTCAACGGTTCCTCAAACGACCAGTCGCCCATATAATCACCACTCAGACAACTGTTTCCGCCGATACGATAAGTCGGTTTCCCTTCGACCGCGTCAGTGGCATTACGGATAGCCGGTTTATACGGCATTTCCAGACAGTCCGGCATATGGCAGGTAAATGAAGCATCGATAATAGCAGTTTTTATACCATGATTCTCTACGATATCCACCACAGTAGTCAACAGGAATCCCGTTTGCCAGGCAAAAGCACTTCCTGGCTCCATAATAATCTCTAAATTAGGATACTTAGCCTTGAAAGACAGAAGTAAAGCTATCAGATGTTCCGTATCGTATCCTTTACGTGTCATCAAATGTCCGCCTCCCATATTCAACCATTTGATATGTGGTAAAAAACGAGCGAAACGTTTTTCCACTTCCCCTAATGTTTTTTCCAAATCATATGAAGATGATTCACAAAGTGTATGGAAATGCAACCCTTCCACTCCTTCCGGCAACTTATCTCCTAAAAGATCGGAAATAATGCCCATTCTCGAACCCGGTGCACAAGGATTATACAACTCTGTTTCCACATCCGAATATTCCGGATTGATACGCAAGCCGCATGAGACACGGTTCCCATCCGCTTTTACCATCGGATAAAAACGTTCGAACTGGGACAACGAGTTGAAAGTTATATGACTGCTATATTTCAATATGGCAGGAAAATCAGCTTCTGTATAAGCCGGTGAATAGGTATGAGCCGGACTTCCCATTTCTTCAAAAGCCAACTGTGCTTCAAACTTCGAACTGGCTGTTGAATACGGTATATATTCACGAACGATCGGAAAAGATTTCCATAAAGCGAATGCTTTGAATGCAAGAATTATATTCACTCCTGCCCGCTCCTTCACACTCTTAATAAGTGACAGATTATTACGGAGCAGTTTCTCTTCCATCACATAACAAGGAGATGGTATTACATTGAAATCGATCATTTACTCTTTTCTATTAAATAAGCAGCAAAGATAATGTTATATTTCATAATATACTATCCATCCACTTGTAAACACTCATTCTTTGTCAATTAACAATATTTACAAGCTCTCCTCTTGCATTACTACTAAATATTAGTAGCTTTGCTAAAAAATAGTAGACTATTAATCAGAAAATTACGAACAAATGGAACGATTGACAGCACAAGAAGAAGAGATTATGTTGTATATATGGAAGTTAGGGCCTTGTTTCATTCGGGACATACTGAATGAAATACCGGAACCTCGTCCTCCTTATACCAGTGTCGCCTCCGTTATACGCAATTTGGAGCGCAAAAAATATGTTTCTCCGAAAAAGTACGGAACGATTACCGAATTTTCCCCGTTGGTCAAGGAAACGGAATACAAGCGGACCTTTATGTCGAATGTGGTCAGAGATTATTTCACCGGTTCGTATAAGGAAATGGTATCTTTCTTTGTGAAAGACCGGAAGCTGTCCAAAAGCGACTTGCAGGATCTGATGGATTTGATTGAAAACGAAGAATAATTAAAAAGCAAACTGTTATGACGCCGCTATTTATCTATTTTATCAAGGCAAACCTGGCGTTGGCTTTACTTTATATAAGCTACCGTCTGTTGTTCCGTAATGATACATTTTTCGGACTGAGACGAATAACGTTATTAGGTATGTTACTGGTTGCTTTTCTATATCAATTGCCAGATATCAGCAATTGGTTGTCGACACGCCCGACTATATCGGAAATGGTATCCTATTATTCAACGATTTTACCTAAAGATATTATCGTCGAAGCAACAACCCACATAAACAAGACAACCGAGGAAGTAAATGCAGATTGGGGAAAAGTCGTAATGAACTGTTTTATCATAGTTTACTTAGCCGGAGTCTTGCTCTTAACCATCCGGTGTTTTGCTGAAATGATAAACTTGTTCGTCACTTATCGTCGGAGTAAAAAGGGCTTGATAAACGGAATTAAAGTATGTCTGATTCCGGAAACAGAAGAACCTTACTCTTTCTTCAAATGGATCTTTATTCCAACCAAACCTCAAAACAAACTTGTACTGGGAGAAATACTTCAGCATGAAACGGCACATACCCGGCAAATGCATTCTTTCGATGTTTTACTTGGGGAACTTGTTTCGATTATTTGTTGGATAAATCCGTTTGCCTGGTACTTTAAGAAGGAGATTAATATAAATCTGGAATATTTGGCAGATCAAGAGGTTATGTATGCCGGATATAATAAAAAAGAATATCAGTATCACCTTATAGGAATGGAGCATTCAAATATGGCTATAGCAAATCTATATAATAATTTTAGTGTCTTACCATTAAAAAAGAGAATTTCTATGTTAAACAAAAAAAGAACGAAGAATGTCGGAAAAGTAAAGTATCTGGCATTAATTCCGGTGGCCGCTGCCATGTTGCTATTCAACAACATCGATGTAATGGCCCGGATTGTAAATAACCGGACAACGGAAGCCTCTAAAGCACCTGTTACTGTCACGACTCCCGAGTTTGTCCCGGAAAAAACAGAGGAGGTATCGCTACCTCAGGATGATAAAGTGTACACTGTTTGTGAAGTAATGCCTGAATTTCCTGGTGGACAGGGAAAACTATTGCAGTTTTTAGCCACAAGTATAAAATATCCGGCTGAAGCTTTTGAAAAGAAAGAAGAAGGAAGAGTGACCCTGACATTTATCGTAGAAAAAGACGGTAGTATATCAGATATCAAAGTAGCACGCAGCGTCTCTCCATCTTTAGATGCAGAAGCTGTGCGGGTTGCAAAGTCAATGCCCAAATGGACTCCGGGTAAAAATAAGGATGGCGAAATTATAAGAATTGCTTATACAGTTCCTGTTATTTTCAGATTACAATAGTCAATCCGGTTTAACACATATTCCCTTTTTTGAGTAGACACAAAGAAGGCATGAAATCTTCAAAATGCTGCCAGGCGATAATAAAGATAACATGCCCCGCCCTCTCGAAAAAGGGAATACTTTTATTTATTAGTAGTTAGTACTACAAAAGTATAGATTTTTATTAGATTCGTACTCCTTACTCGATATAAAATCGTACTTTTGTTTACAAAGTACCTGTAATCCCGAATACCATGAAACGACTATTATTACCTCTGATTCCTTTTTTATGCCTGTCTTGTAATTCATCCGACAAAGAATATAAGGATTACTCGAAGAAAGTTATTATTACCGGAAAAGTCTTGAACAGTGATTTTTACCCGCAGGAAAAAGACTTAACACTCATCGTTCCGTTTTTCCGTGGTCAGGAGACAAAGTATATTGTCCCTATTGCTGAAGACGGAAGTTTTTCGTTTCGTTTTTCTCCATATGCACAACTGCGCAATGTGCAAATCCATAAATATGCCGATCACCTACTCGTCAGTCCGGGCGACAGCCTGCATGTGGAAATAAATTTTAAAGACTTATTAAATCCAAAAGTATTCGGAAATGAAGAGAAAAGGAATCAACTGATAAATATGTTTGCACAAAGCGGACGTTATTACATAGAAGTCTATTCTATCCGACGGGATCAAGAGCCGGAAGCATTCAATAAAGAACTTCAGCAAGAATATCAGCAACGTTTAAAACGCAGACAGGAATTTATCGAAACCTTCCAGCCAGACAATGTAATCCAGGAATATACCGACAAATTATTAAAGATTGATTATTATAGATGTTTGATCGACTACCTAAACGAACAACTTTGGAGAAAAAAAGATATATCCGGATACAACGAACAGGAGCTATTAGCTAAAACGGACTCCCTTTTCGAAGGCGAAATTATTCCATCCAACATATTCAAATTGGCAGAAGTCGTCAACTCTTTTATCTTCAGCAAGACCTTCTACAAAGAAAATAAGAGAGCTACGTTCGATGACTTTATAAACTATCCAACTGGAAAGAATACCAAACAGTATATTTTTGCAGCATCCGTCTCCCAATCATTGGAGGCTAACGACACTTTACTCTTCTCCCAACGACGGGGCCAACTGGACTCAATCGTACATATCCCGGTTTTAAAGCAGACACTTCATGCGGCTTTCCAAAATAAAAAAGACTTTCTAAAAAATCCGCGTACCGTATCCGACTACATGCTTTACGGCAATTATTCCGACAAACAGGTTTTAGAAACTCATATGGATTACATGAAACCGATCTATGATATATTAGACAAACATAAAGGGAAAGTTATCTATATAGACTTTTGGACAACCTTTTGCCCACCTTGTTTAGCAGAAATGGAGCCATTAAAAAAACTTCGTAAAGAATATTCTCCGGAAGATGTTGCCATGATAAGCATCTGTGCCAGTGGTTCTAAAGAAGACAAAAAAACATATGAAGATATTATCAAACGACAAGAACTCAAACAGTCCGGAATAGAATGCTTGCATTATACCGACATGACTGATAATAACTCGTTTTTGAAAATACAAAATCGACTGGCACTAAAAGGGTATCCTCACTACCTGTTGATCAACCGCGAAGGAGTTATTGTAGATTACGGAACAGTGGTACGCCCCAGCAACCCACATACCAAACAAAAAATAAACAACCTGTTATAACTTATTCAACAATTGTCAACCGGGCAAACTTTAGTAGCAATTGCTTTTGTCCAAAATGGATGAATGCCACCGTTGCTTTAGCATTGCCACCATCTCCCTCAATAGCAATAACCTCTCCTTCACCGAAACGATCATGACGTACTTTGGCTCCGACACGTAAGCCGGAAAGATCGGATGCGGGAGCAGAAGACGTCACAGGCTTGGAAGTTGCTGTTTCTACTCTTGTCAGACGTTGACGTTGCTGTGCCTGCGCCACCGGAGAAATGAAAGAAGATTCTTCTTTCTCCACAGCCCGCGGCTGCTGGAACGGAGAAGAAAAAGCCGGACGCTCGAACCGTTCGCGAGCAACAGCAAACGTATCTGCCGACGTATCAGCCGGAAGTTCCAAAAATTGCACATCGATATCTTTCAGGAAACGACTGGGAGAACACATGGCACTCTGTCCGTTCCGAAAACGGCTCTTCGCATAAGTCAGCACACAGTTTTCCTCGGCACGAGTGATTGCCACATAAAATAAACGGCGCTCTTCCTCCACCGCACGCGGATTATCTTTCGACATGGAAGACGGGAACAACTCTTCTTCCAAACCGACAACAAACACATTCCTGAATTCCAGCCCTTTGGCAGCATGAACCGTCATCATAGTTACTTTATTCGCCTGTTCGTCTTTGTCATTATCCTGATCGGTCAACAAAGATACTTCGGAAAGGAAGTCCGCCAAAGAAACCTGTTCGACACCTTCCTCACGTCTCAGTTCACAGAACTCGGCGATACCTTTCAATAATTCCTGCAGATTCTCCTGCTTACTGATTCCTTCTACCGAACGATCCTGAAAAAGTGAACTGACTATTCCACTTTCCTTCACAACCATTGCCGCCATTTCTTCTGCGGAAAGACGTTCATTCTCTTGTATAAAACGTTCGATCATTTCACGGAAATCAGATAATTTCTTCGCTGTACCGCTATTGATCGGCAACGCATAGTCTATTGGAGCATTCAAAACCGTCCAAAGACTTACGTTATTTTCGGTCGCAGCACTAATTATTTTATTAACCGTCGTGTCCCCGATCCCTCTCGATGGATAATTAATAACACGTTTGAATGCTTCCTCATCATGAGGATTGATAATCAGACGTAAATATGAAATCACATCTTTCACCTCTTTACGCTGATAGAAAGACAAACCGCCGTATATCTTATAAGGTATTCCTCTTTTGCGAAGCGCCTCTTCCAAAATACGAGACTGGGCATTTGTCCGGTACAGGATGGCAAATTCGGAATAATCATAATCCTTGCGCATCCGCATTTCATTGATCATAGCGGCCACAGCGTATCCTTCTTCATAATCGGAATAGGAAGAAGAGACACGGACTTTACTGCCTTGCTCCTTTTCTGAATATACGTTCTTGAATATCTGTTCTTTATTTTTATGGATCAAGCTGTTTGCTGCATTCACAATATTCTGTGTAGAACGATAATTACGTTCCAGTTTAAAGATACGGCAACCCGGATATTGATTTTTGAATTGCAGGATATTATCGATATTGGCTCCGCGGAAAGAATAGATACTCTGAGCATCATCTCCCACCACACAAATACGGCGGTGTTGCTCACAAAGCTTCTGGACGATCAAATGTTGGGCAAAGTTGGTATCCTGATACTCGTCGACCAATACAAACTGAAAAAAGCTACGGTATTTATCCAATACCTGCGGATGATCGCGGAACAGGATATTCGTCTGAAGCAACAAATCGTCGAAATCCATCGCTCCTGCCTGCTGGCAACGATTCTGATAACGTTTATATATTTCACGCAACAAAGGGACTTTCGAGTCTATATCGTGTTGCATCAACTCCTTAGACTGCTCGTAAGCCTTCCAAGTAACCAGCGCATTCTTAGCATTCGAAATGCGGCTTTGTATCATTCCGATACGATACACTTTGTCGTCCAGCTGCATCTCTTTGATAATAGCCTTCAATAAACTTTTCGAATCGGCAGCATCGTAAATCGTGAAATTGGAAGGATAACCGATATGTTCTGCTTCATAACGAAGGATACGTGAGAAGATCGAGTGGAACGTTCCCATCCACAACCGGCGTGCCGTCTGGTCACCGGTTATCTTGGCAATACGTTCTTTCATTTCACGCGCCGCTTTGTTGGTAAAAGTAAGTGCCAGAATGCTTTGAGGTGCCAACCCCAGATGTACCAGATAAGCAATCTTATAAGTAAGTACTCTTGTCTTACCGGAACCGGCGCCGGCAATCACCAGCGACGGTCCCTCGTTATATATAACAGCTTCGCGCTGACTCTCATTCAGTTGATCCAGATATTCTTCCACGTACCTTCTCTTTTTAGGAATACAAAGGTACTAATTTTTATTTATCCGAATCTTACAATAAATTCTTATCTTCGGGCGTTAATAAAAGAAAAACGATGAACACACGGTTAGCAGCAAATCTATCGGTTATTTTTACAGCCTGCATGCTTGTACTATCATTCAGTTTCGGCTTTCACAATTATTCGGAAACACAGAAAGCAATCGTTTCGGATCTGAACCAGGCATTGCAGCAGACCATTATGCAAAACTCCGAACAATGGATGAACCAGGATACACTCAAGACTTATTCGCGCTTGTCTGCCGTTTTCGGAAATCCGGTTTCTATCGAGAGTTATAATAAAGATTTTGCCGAAGCATTGAAGTTTGAACAGCTGAAAGAGAAAAGCGGTATTATCGTTCACGTAAAAAATAAGAAAGCGACGGATAAATCTATCGCATACGTAACTCCTGAAAAAGATCAGGCACAGAATTACCTGGCAAGCGATACCGTTATCTGGCTGAGCGCTAATTTAAATCTCCCCGAAGCATCACAGGAAGAATTAGGAATATCTTTTCAAGGATATATCAATTATTCGACTAAGGATATTCTGGCACTTACAGATAAACGGACTCCTTTAGTACTGCTGATAGCAGCTATCCTGTCCGGTGCCCTTTCTATCTTTTTATTCCGTCGCAGAAGCACAAGTCTGCCACAAGAAGAGAAAACACTGGTTTTCGGTAATCTTACATTCTCTTGTCGCCATGCCTGCTTCTATAAAGAAGACCGGGAGAAATTGAAACTTACCCCGCAACAATATAAGGTTATGGAAATGTTTTTCCTTTCCTCCTCTCATATCCTGCCCAGAGCAGATATCTGTGATACGCTATGGCCGGGTAAAGACAATGCCGACGAAACACTGAACACTTTGATCCGCCGCCTGCGTCCGTTGGTGGAGGATAACAGCAATCTGAAAATAACGACCGACAGAGGAAGAGCTTATCAGTTGGAAATAAAAGAAAGCCTTGCGGTATAAAAGCTATTTATTTTATATTCATGAAACACTTACGTATTATTCTTCTCGCCCTTTGCAGCCTCTGTTACATAACTGGTTTACAAGCACAATCAGAGCAATTAAAAGCCAATATTCAGGAAATTATCAAAGATAAAAAAGCCCGGATAGGTGTAGGTATCATATTAAATGGTAAAGATACTGTTACCATTAATAATGAAGACCGGTATCCGATGATGAGTGTATTCAAGTTTCATCAGGCATTGGCGGTACTCAATTATCTGCAGCAAAATAATCTGCCTCTCGATACCCCAATACGGATTGAGAAAGAGGATATAATTGAAAACACTTACAGTCCGTTACGCGATAAATATCCCCAGGGTAATATTTCCCTTCCGATCAACGAACTGTTGAAATACATTATTCAGCTAAGTGACAATATTGCCTGCGACGTCTTATTCAAATATATAGGTGGTCCTTCAGTTGCGGACAAATATATCCGTTCATTAGGTATACAGCAATTTTCCATTGTAATCACCGAAGATGATATGCATCAGGATTTATCTGCTTGCTACCTGAACTGGAGTACACCGTTGGAAGCTGCCCGTTTATTAGAAATTCTACTTACCCGGTCATTATTCAAAGATGAATATCAGGAATTCCTCAAAAACATCATGATCGAATGTGAAACCGGAAAAGACCGTCTCCCCCAGCCATTATTAAAAACTGACGCAGTGATAGGACACAAAACCGGTACCAGCGATCTGAATGCAAAGGGACAATTCATTGGAACAAACGATATCGGTTTTGTTCTGCTCCCGAATGGAAGCAGATACACTGTTGCTGTATTTATCAAAGATTCGAATGAGAGCATGGAAACAAATGCAAAGATCATATCCTCTATATCTGAGGTGATTTATAAATATTTCACTGAGTCTTATAACTAATTCAGTACACGCTTAAGCCTGCCCAAACCATCGATCAGAAGTGCTCTCGGACAAGCAATATTGATGCGAATGAAATCTTTACCAGCTTCACCATACATATTCCCGTCGTTTACCAACAGCTTTTCCTTATCCAGCAAAGTTTTTACTATTTCTTCTGAAGATTGTTTCAGGGCAGAACAATCTACCCAAACCAGATAAGTGCCTTCCAATGGTAATACTTTCAAATGGGGAAGATATTTTTCAAAATAACTTTTCAGATAATTGTAATTATCCAGCAGGTATTGTTTAAGTTCTTCCAGCCATTCTGCACCCTCATTGTAAGCGGCAATCAAGGCTTCAACACCAAAAGGATTCACATCGCAGACCTCGTTGGCATTGATGGCCTTGTCTATTTTCATACGTACATATTCATTAGCAGAAATAATGTTTGCTATCTGTAATCCCGCCAGGTTGAATGCCTTACTCGGTGAAATGCAGGTAACGGAATTCATCAGGAAGTCTTTCGAAATGGAGGCGAAAGGCGTATAAGTATGTCCCGGGAAAACCAATTCACAATGAATTTCATCGGCGATAACCAATACATCATTCCGAAAACAAATCTCGCCGATACGCGTCAGTTCCTCCCGGGTCCAAACCCTGCCTGCCGGATTATGTGGGTTACATAAAAGTAATAATTTGACTTTTGGGTCGGAGGCTTCTCTTTCCAAACCTTCGAAATCAATCCGGTAAGTTCCATCGGTATAAAGAAGAGGATTGACGGCCACTTCGCAACCGTTATTTCGAATAGAGGAGAAAAAGCAATTATAGACCGGTGTCTGTACCAATACACGATCGCCCGGCAGGGTGAGTGCTTTGATTACAGCAGACAAGGCCGGAACTACCCCTGAAGTATAAATAATCCAGTCTTCCTCTATCAGCCAACCATGCCGTCTCGTGAACCAGTTCGTTACAGCTTCATAATAAGCGGCCGGCACTTTGGTATAACCGAAAATGCCATGTTCCACCCGCCTGCGCAATGCATCAACCACACAGGGAGCCGTACGGAAATCCATATCGGCTACCCACATGGGCAGGACATCCTCTTCTTTCGCCGTATCCCATTTATAGGAGTTACTTCTGCGACGGGGAATCAGTTCGTCAAAATTGTATTTCATTGATTGAAGCAAGTTACGTTATCCCACAGTCTCAGTTCACAGTTTGCCGGCTTCAGGATGTTTTCATCGATGATGATTTCATTGTAATATTCAGCCGTGATACGTCCGGTACGCGGATTCTTCACGCTATGTACAGGGCTATTAATAGTTGCCTGCACACTGCTATATTCAAAACAGAGATCAGCATCATCCGCCATTGTACAGTTCTCCATTACCAGGTCATGCGCATAGCAAAGGGCTTGTGTCCCGGATATCTTGCAATTTACCAGACGCAGGTTATGTGAGTGCCATCCCAGATATTCACCGGTCAGTTCGGAATCATACACGGTCACATTTTCAGTGTTCCAGAAAGCATCTTTCGAATTGATAACGGCATTACGGATTTCTACATTCTTACAATACTGGAATGAATAGTTTCCATTCTGACTGTAATTCTCAATACGGATATTCTCTCCGTGCATAAACAGGTAATCTGCTTTGTCGATCTGTACATTCTTCAGTTCTACGTTACGGCAATGCCAGAGCGTTTCCAACGCATTGGATAGTCGCACATTCTCTAACTTGATCCCATCCATATCACGGAACATCTTCGGAGCTTCTACAATAGTGTCACTCATTTGCAGGTTCCGTGAATACCACAGGGCAGCGCGTGCACCATCGGTAAAAAGGCAATTCTTCACGATAAAACCATCGTTATGCCAAAAGGGATATTTACCCTCGAAGCGGCAGTTTACCGCAATGATATTACTGCATTCTTTTAAAGCAGATTCGCCAGTATGAATCGTTACATTTTCCAGTTGTAAATCGTGTGTAGCAAATAAAGGACGTTCGCCTTCATACTCTTTGTTCTTAATAATTTCCATAATTCAATTAATTATTTTTCATGTTACAAAAGTAGCTGGTCACAAAGAGATTATTTGTAGACGAATTACGGGTAATATAACCCAAATTACAGATTGTGTTCTCTCAAGTTCTCCGGAAAAGGTTACAATACATATTATAAAGAAATCGCTTTCTTCTGACATAAATAATCCCCATAATAAGAAGACAAACACTAACAGTAAACCAAAAGATCGCTCTACGACTTATTACAGAGCGATCTTTCTGTGTATAAACTTGCTCAACCATACGTGTGGAATAAGATTGTTGCGAAGAGGATCGAGCAGTAAGACTATCCGTTCTGCTACCAGAATGAAGAAGCCGGGCGATAGCGACACTTTGCAGATACTGCCTGCCGGAACTATCCGGCGGAAGATATTCTATTCGTTTTACTTCCCAGGATAAGGAATCACGCAGAATGGAATGTTTTTGTAATAATAAGCTGTCATTACAAACCCAATAAGCCGAATCTTCATGACTGTAATTTTCCGATTGTTTTACATTCCTCCTTATGCCGCACCCCGAAAACAAACAAATCACACAAACCATATAAACCAGCACCTGCATCCGGTTTCTCCCCTCCTTTTTCAATGAAAGATGCAGGAAACGACGCCGCTTATACAAAATAGCCTGATCGAAAACCAATCCCGAACTTTTCAAAAGAGAGAGCAGCTTCTCCGGACCTCCGACAACATAACAATCCGCGGCTTCCCCTTTCCGGTGCTGGCTCGCAGGAACACCACCCGCCAGACGGTTTACCGTTTCACTGCGATATCCACTCAGGATAGCAATCGGAGCTTTATATAATTGGCGTAAAGGCTCCAGCAGACAGGTGACCAGATGCTGCAAAGCCGACTTTGCTTCGGCAGGCGGCGTATTATCCAGTGCATTCTCCACAGCGATGCGGCTATAAGTAAATTCTTCGAGCGAGAAATGTTCGCTCAACATGGTTTTGTGATTTGTGTTATTCATTGTTTTTGATTTTAAATTTATAGGAATAATCCACCCCGAAAAGGGCACCCGCAAACGTACTGATCTCCCCGAAAGCCACCAATACGCTACTATCGATCAATCCCTGAGGATCGATCCAGAATCCGCTGAAGAGAAGAACAATCCCGCTCAATGTGAGCAGGATTGCAATAATCAACTGAACCGTCAACCGTTTCATAATCTCCGTCTTTTAACTGTCAACTGTCACTTGTCAACTGTCAACTCACTCGATCACCGGTCTGTCGTCATCATCCCCTTCTTCAGCTTTTTCAGTAAGGGAAATCTTCTCGAAGCTCGTACGACTCTTCGCTACACGCAATGCTTTCCCCGGATAGAAACGAACACGAGGTTCGCGGATCATACTGGTGACAAAATCATCCTCTTTCTCGACTCCCGACGAACCGAAGTTATACCGGAAATGCCCCAATTCCCCCACCTGGACTCTACGCCCATGCCGCAGATGACGAACCAAAACCACCACCATACGGTCAATCACTGCTTTCGAGCCAGCGCTACCCACCCCGGTGCTATCGCCTACTTCCTCCAAAAAATCTTCAAAAGGAACATAATCGCCACACACCATCTGCGCATACTTCTTCTCAGGAATGTCTTTCTGATCCGGCCCCATGTTTTTTCTGGTAACCAATTTAAACTTCATTGCCATAATACCTATATTTGTAGTTATATGCCCGTAATCGGGACACACTGACAATATATAAGAGTAAGAAAAACAGATTCTGCCATAATAACGACAACTCTGCACGCTATAGTTGTACATACAGACAATAGCCCCTCTTATCCACTCTTTGCTGTTATTATCGTGGCATCATCATCTCCGGTTTTTTTGCATTCATTTTATACAATGTTCCCGTTCCTTCCAACCAATACTTCAGCGAAGTTTCCTGTCTCTGTTTTTCATTGCTTCTTTATAGTCACGATAGAATTTATCTCCCGGATCACTACCCAAAAGCGTATCTTTATTCAATCGGAGAAGATCCTCCGAGGTCAGGATTTGTGTCCGCAACTTATCACCCAGATACCCAATCGACCAGGGATAAGGAAAAACCAGCGCCAGCGAAAAGGCAAGATGGAGAAAAGAAGGATTCGGGCTGTACTCCGGATTCTCCAGTTGCCCGATAAACCGCTGGATGATCTCCGGCTCCTGCAAGTCGAACTGCAACGTGCCGAGCACAGTACTTTCCAGCAGAAAGTTTAGCGTACGCTGCCAGTCACGGGTAAACAGGTGAGTCAAAAACAAACGGTAGCGCACATTCATCACGTTCCATTCGCAAAAGGCAGCCTTATAAGCCAATTGAAGATAATACAGACGACGGGCGGGTGGCAACTCGTTCAGGATTTTTTGAAACTTTCTCACGGATGGAGTCTCTTTGCCGAAAAGGGCTTTTAATTCTTCGTACATATCTTTATTATTTACTGGCAAGGATAAATTCCCTTGCCTGCCCTGGCTGACAGGTACGGATTGTCGGAACCTTCATACGATCGATGTGGCTTTCTACAATGGAAAAATAAGCGTGTTTGTAGTAAAAAACAAAAGAAGCCGTGTCCATTAGAGTAGAACACAGCTTTTTCTAATATTCAGAGATGTAGAGGGGTTATCGGACTTCCACTTTCTCCGTCTGTACCTGGCTGGCAGTCTCAGCCTTTACGATATAGATTTGACCGGGGAGCAGTCCATCTATATAAGCAGTCGGTGTATTCAAGTTGTTTCGGCTGGTAACCAACTGTCCGGAGAGGTTGTAGACCCAAATACGGGTCAGCGGGTCGATGGACGAAACAATCACCTGCCCCGGCATCATCGAGTAGATCGATATGGCTCCCTTTGCCTTCACTACATCGTTGTCGGTCGGCACGTAGTCGGAGCGCAGGAAGTAGCGGCCGTGGGTGTTGCCGGAAAGGGGCAGCTCCTGATTGCTCGATGCGATCAGTGTCGACGTTTGGGTTTCGGCATCATACAGATAGACCGGAACGCTAAACGCTTCCACACCGCTGAAACGAACAACCACCGGATCCTTGCTGTCACTGTAAATACCCAATGGTATATTGTGCATATCCGGTGTTGAATGGATTATGACCGCCCGATTGCCCGCCAATGTATAGACGGTCGGCACTTCCATGCGATCGGGATCCGTAATCATAACGATGTCTTCACCATCCCGATAGCCCACCGAAACCTCTTCGCGACAGGCAACCATCGCTGAACTCTGTTGCCCGTCACGTTCAGCCGTTATGAACAGTTGCGGGAAAGCGGCTTTCGGCTCGGCATCCGCCAGCAAAGAGCGGAGTGTGGCGGAACCCTCCTCGACGGTTGTCATGCTGGTGTTGAAAGTGATTGTAGCCTCATCAGTTCCAGTCTTTTTCACCATGAAACCTTGCAAAGGGGCGATAGTGAAAATCTGCTCCGGAGTGTTGGAAAGTGTAGTTCCATCTTCAGTAACGGTATATACCTTTTCCCCTTCTTCAGTAAACAAACGAATTACATTTTCTATCTTGTCTGTATTCTCTTTTAAGAACTCAGACATATCCAATGCTGCCATAAACGGATTACCGATTAGGTGGTAGTCTTCATTCGTTGTTTGTCGGGTTATACTTGTCGGTATTGTTATTTCTACCTTATCGCCCTTAATTTCTACTAACTTGTTTGAACGTTGCAACTCCTTTATATCATCAGGTAGAGTAACTTCTGTATAACTACCAGTATTTTCACTACTTTGCAGTTGATATTTCTCATCTGCTTTCGGCAGGCGGAACAACGTTTTTGTATTCGGTTCCTGAATCTCTCCACTCCTTAACTGTACACCGACAGAGAATCCTGTTCCCGGTATATATGATTTATATACATCGTTATGCAGGTTACTCCAGTCACCTTGAATGATAAGATCAGACTTATTCATATCGAAACCATAATTAGTAGCCGCACCATTCCACGTTCTTTGGTAGACGGCCGGGTTGAAGCGGTCGTTGCCTTTATTTTGATAATCATATTCGATATCTTTAAACGCCTCCGTCTCCTGTCTGCCAAATAATTTACCTGACGTTGCCGGCAAATACATATCTCCCGAAACCACATCTTGCAATGGGGAAGAGAGCAGATACCAACGTTCCGGTGTCAGTTCGAAGTCTACCCAGGCTTTGTCGTATGTCAGATGTTGCTGGTATTGCAACATGGCTTCGGGCTTGAAGTAGATCTCTTTACACCAGTTGCCGTAGTAGTAGATGGCGTAGTAGCGGTTGCCGTCGTTTGGATCTGAAGCATGCCAAATATCTGTACTTCTGTTTGTTGACTCATCATTGACATACGGATCTTCTGCCACTACTTCGTATTGGATGTCATTATCCTCTAGATTGAGAACAAACTCTTGACCTAATCCTAATCCATTTTTATCGCCTAAAGGTCCTAATACTGTCGCAGTTCCTTCGTCCATTTTCTTCATGGTTACATAGGAACCTTTCATGGGAGCAAAGGCTTTCTTGAAATCAGGTTGCGGACCTCCATTGTCAAAGTAAAGATCATCTGTTCGATTAGAACGTTCCCAGTTCGCATCGTCATTCCAGTCGGAGCTTACAGAGCCATTCCAAGTCAGGTATTTGGGGACGACTTTGATGTGTAGTTCGGCTGTTTTATCATTAGCCTTAGTGCCCGAAGCCCCTACTTTTTGGTAGTGGAATTTAACGGTGTAGGTATGGCCTTCTTCGAAAACTTTTTGATTAACCCCATCACCTGTAAATACCAAATCGAGATAATTACTTGTAGGGTCTAGTTTGCTGATTTTGTCGTCAGTAATATTATCTGCATCATCTACTTTATTTTCAGCATTTACAACCAACGTCTTTAATTTAGCAACAACAGGGTTTGAAGTAGACTTTACTATCTTCTCATCAATTGCAGCTAAGACAACATCCGTGTTAATAGCTGCCTCTAATTTACCAACCGCATTAAACACAGGAATACGCAAATACTTTTGGTTATCATTTTTCAACTCTTCCAACTGCCAAGAGCCAATACGGATTATGCTGTTGACGCTTGCTGGGATAAGATCGCCAGTGCGAACGGAGAATTGGAACGGGCCGTCGCAGTATTGATAAACTTTACCTTCTTCCGGTCTCCAACCTGCTGGGTCAGTTGTAACACCGACTGTATTTATAGCTGTAGCCAAATCAATCGGAAACAGTGTAATGGTTGAATAGTCGACGTTCTCATCAATATCCTTAAGAGATAATTGATTTTGAAAAAGATATAATTTGCCAGCAGTAATAGCATCCTTAATAGACTGTGCCATAACATTTGTAAAATCTTCCGTTCCGTTAATCTGGTCTATTTCTATCTCACTTTGATAGTACTTACGGAACATACTCAACGCATCCATGATTGTCTCATCCTTCTCCCCCAAATACCAATCGAAATACATATCCTTTATGGTTATCCATTTCCCGACAGTTGGAATGCCATCATCGCCGTCTGTTGTCCTTTCGCTAAGATCCAAAATCTTCAGATCGCTGGAAAGGAATGCATCGTCAGGGACTATCGTAGTTCCATCTAATTCTTTACCATCCCCTGTCACATCTGCCTTTACATAAATCGTATGCGACTTTTCCACTTTAAATTTATTGGAGATGGCACATTTGTCGGATGGCATGGGGCGCTCAACTCCTGTCATAAAATGCGGAAAGAGTTGGATATAATACTCGTGTCCTGCTGTTAAAATACCATAGTCGATAGCTAACTTACCTAAAACAACGTATTGATCATTTTCGGTATCGAGCCAAGCGAGTTCGTGGGTTCGTAGCTTTTTAGCTATCTCTGTATCTTCTAATTGTAGCTTCCGATCCTCCATCTCTTTTTTAACCTTTTCTACCTCTTCAAATGTTGGTATATCCCACTTATTCACAGAAATGATAGCCGTTCCAAAGGCATCTTCAGCACCATTTGGAGCATAATTATCTTCGTTATTATAATTTAAAAACAAATATCTCCAATAGTCCTCACCATATTTCACGACCCAGCCTTTCTGATCGGCAGAGATGAATCCGTTATCTGTTTTGTTATCTTGCTCAGTAGGTGTATACTTTTGAGCAACCGTATAATACATGTGATAATGGCGGGGATCGCCACCGTGGTCTCCATCTGCTGTTAACTCCCAAGACTGTTGTGACCAAGTAGGAATCTTCTCACTCTCAGATAAATTCATCTTTTGTTCATTCAAACCAATATTATTCAGCAACAGATCGTAGTTGGCCTTGATAAGAAGACTAGATGTTTCATCACACAGGTTTTCCTGAACGGAGTTCACTTGGGGCTGCGACATATACACCCGGATATCGTCGATGGCAAAGTCGCCCCCATCGGTATGCAGACAGTTGCTGGCTACTTCGAGTTTGTAATTCGTGTAATTCTTACTGGGGATAGTGAATGACATGTAGATTTGTTGCCATTCGGCTGGTATGGCTCCTTTATTATTATTATATTGTGCATCATTTGGATCAGCCGTTCGCACATTATTTTCAATCTCTCCACTATAATATTTGTAGATGATTTCTTCCTGGTTAGTATCCTGGTTTAAAGCTTTGAAAGTAAAGCCAAGGTCTGTTCCGGCTACTTTGGGATATTGGATAGAACCCTCTCCGTCCTCAATCTTTCCATCGACTTGATGAGGTGTTTCTTTAATCTCAGACACAGATATCAATCTTTTTTTCGTACTTGAGGATCTATTCAAATTACACACCCAAGCAGTCACTACAATTTGTGTTTCATTACACAACGTAATATCCGCGTTGTCTATCGGCAATAAGGTAATCAAGTCTGGGGATTCATCGGCATCGACATACATGAAGAAGCCGTGCTCTTTAAGAACTTGATAACGTCGGTCGTAAACATAGAAGGGAGAACGCCCCCAAGTATCATCCTCGCTTGGTGTAAAATGATACCAAGGGCCATTGTTATCCACCATTACCTCGTCTTTCAGAGACTGCCCATTACCATTAATACCATCTACCCCTATAGACCGCATAAAGGCATATTCTCCACGACCGGGCTGGTAAGACCCTGATACGCTTAGGTTAATATCATTGTTATTAGTATTGTTATTCGCAAGAGCTCCAAACCCATAATTAGAATAGTTTTGTTGCAAAGGTACGACACCCATATTATTCTTATTCGTTAATGGTGTTGATTTTTCGAGTATACAGTTTCTTTGGTTATCAACTATTTTTTCCCCATTATATCCTTCTCCTTTTCCTTGTTCATTATTATTAAAAGAAATATTCCCCAAGGATTTGTAATATTTTTCCAAGATTTCTTCCGAACGGAATTGATAAAGGTTGTTTGCTGTCGTAAAGTCTTTTTCAGTCAGTGCCTTATAATTCGGCTCTAAATTCAGAGTGATGGTGACTATCTCTTTTTCAGTATCTGCCTTATTTTCATCTCCCAATGCAGCTACAACAGTATATGTCTGTCGGGTTGTCTTATCTTCTATTTTCAGCATATTCATTGCCACGTCAAGGACATGGGCACGGAGATGGACATTGTGACTACCTAATTTAATTAGTCCATCCCATTGCTTCCATTCAGATGTTACTCCTCCTCCATCAGTATACCCATTCTCATACTCCGTTTTAACTTGATAAACTGGAGTCTCTTCGCCATTTTTGTAAAAGCTCCAATACAAGTATTCAGGTTTTTTCAAAGCCGTTCCAGAACCTGTATAATAATTACTCAATGCGTGAGGCAATCGCAAAGTTATATAATTGGCTTCTATTGGTGCATGAATCTCGTATTTGCCGAAAAAGGAGGCTTCTTCTCCTAAATCTTCACCTTTATTATATTTTTGTATAGCATCTGCCATCTTTTTAGCAGGTCTAATAATATATTTGCGCCGTAAATTGATTCGGTTAGCTATGTATGTTCCGGCGGTTAGTTCATCATGTAGATGTTCATTCCATTTTAGAGTTTTACCAAGATCACAGTAGATAACATATTCATCAGATTCAAACTTTTTCGGTGCTTTTAAATATACATAACGAAGTTGTGGATTAGAACTCCCTGTATGATGCAAATATCCTGTAACAAATTCGTCCTTGTCTTCTTCTTTATAATAAAGATACCTAGACTGAGTGTCATATCCACTTTTACTATCCTTCTTAGGTGATAACATTGCATCTTCACCTTTATTTCCCAAGATTTTATTCACAGGACTATATACATCCATATACTCTTTTATATCTTTTAAATATGTTGCATTAGGGTCTACGTACCATCTTACATAATCGTCTATCTGTGCACCTCCTGTGCCACATAACTCAACCATTACCCTATCTCCGGGAGCCAAATAGATGATTTCTTCTTTTTCGTGGACAAAGCCTTGGTACTTATTTTTAGAAGAAGGGTCACCTTCATTTCTTAAATTATTAAACGCTAAATCAAAAGGCGTAACATGGTCAGTACTCAGAGTTCCCGAGTCCTTCCCATATCCCCACACCGTCACAGCCAGCATTCCTAAAAGCAGGAACAGGCTGCGGGCTTTTTTATTTATATGTATTCTTGTATGTTTCATCTTGTTATTGGTTTAATTCAAAGAGATCTGTTGCACTTAGGTTGAAGGTGAATGTATGTTTTTTTCCATTCTCCTCTGTTGCAACGACTGTCATTGGTATATCTTTCGCTTTAGATGGTATGCGACCTGCTATTTTAAGTGGAGAGCCCTCACTTTTCCCCTCACTTTTTGAATAAATACTGTTTTTAACAGACTCCCAGTCTTCAATTTCCCACCCAGTAATGGTTAGTTCATTACTAGATGCCCCAGTCGGATAAACCCCTTCCAATGTCAACGTAAAGTTTCCTCCACCTTTGACAGGAAGGTTGTAGTTGTTCTGTTCGTCCGTAATAGGTTTGATGTACTCCGGTGCTCCTCCGATGGGCTGGTTATAAGCTTCAAATTTGAATTTGCATTGCGTATCTTTTATAATCAGATGAATCGGCCAGATACGGTTGCGGACTAGGACGGTTCGAGTGAGTGTACGCTCGCCGATTGGAGTGTCATCCAAGTTTAAATTAATTTTGAAGTCACCTATTGTTTCGCTGACGTAGAAATAGAAAGGATCTCCATTCCACGTCCCATTTTTTTTATATCCATCTGTAACCATACTAGCATCTACCGGAGTCTTTAACTTTCCATCTTCATTATACTCCATTACATCGTTTAACTCATACGGATCAACAAACAAGTTCATCTTATCCACAAAGCCGGAGAAGGAGAAATTTGAAATGGGTTCTTGTCTTTCTCCATCCCTTTCTACGGATACTTCTACCCGACTGAGCATTCTTACCAAGGGGATGGTTACTGTCGTATTCTCTGTTAAGTTAAAAGGATAACGGCGGCTCATGGGAAGGTAAGTTCCTGTTTCCGGATTATAAGAGTTAGTACCATTGAACATCGTTACTACTTTCGTTTCCAAATCGCTGATAGACTGAGTCTCCGTCAATGTGTTAAGAAAACTCCCCCCTTCATCCGGCAGGCTTTCCATATTGGCAAAGGCATACGCAACATAGCTGCCTGTTTCCAAGGAGATTTGGTCAGAAGCCCAGGTCTCTCTTGAAGCCCCCTTTCCCTCTTTTACATCCCACCTTTCTACAATAGTTTCATCCTTAGCCAATAAAACGATTAACGAATGGATGTATTCATTCTTTAATGCTTCCGTATCCTCTCCCTCGCCTTTCGTTGCCGGAAGTTCACTTGTTTTCACTTGCAGCGAGAGGGTGACCAAGCCGGAATCGGGCGAAGGGGTCGGGCCTTCTTCGTGGGAGCAGGCGGAAAGGAAGGCCAGCAACAACAAGAGGCAGCCGGCCAGTCGGGTATTCAGTTTGTTTCGTCTCATGGTTTAAATCTCCTCCTTTAAGTTGGTGTCATCCAGGCGGATCACCCAGTCGTTCACGATCACTTCCAGGCAATGGGCCTTGCCGCCGGTGGTGTCGATGTAGATGGTGACTACGTATTCGTCCTGGCGGTCGAGATATTCTTGTGCGTCCAGCTGATGCGATTCCATCTGCGTCAGGCAGAGGAAGTCGGCAAGGTCTACCGCCAGGAAGTCGGTTGTCTCTTGGCTGTAGCGCAGATGCAGGGTTCCTTTGCCGCCTTTGATCAGACGGAGTGTGTTCAGTTCGGCACAAACGGCCGGATAGGTGGTCGTACCGGTGGCAGAAGCGATTTGCTTGATGCCTTTATAATAAGGAAGCCAGGTGAGACGGGTGTCGGCTACCGGCTGGTTGGCGGCGTCGAGGTCGCCGTTGGTAGTGGTCGCCCGGATCTGGAAGTCGTCGGCGTTGAGAGACGTTCCCGGGTTGGCGTCGATCAGGATGAAGCGCAGTTTGTTGGTGTTCTTGACCAACGGGAAGTCGGTATGCGTTTCGCCGCCTTCGGGGATTTCGAGCGTCAGCTGACCCTGGAAGAGGCCGAGCAGTTCACGGTCGACGGTCTGTTGCTCCTGTTTGACGGTCAGGCGGAAATCGGACAGTTGGCTGTCGGCCTTCGGGGCGTTCCAGGTATAATCCTGCTCGTTCAGTCCCGCCCAGGCAAGCAGGCGGTAGGTGCCCGGCTGTAGGTCGAGTTCGATGCGGTTGGCCTTCAGCTCCTCACCGGCGATGGTGCACGACGAGAGGAAGGTGCCCTCTTTGTCGTAGATATAAAGTTCGACCTGTTTGGCTCGCTCCTGGCATTCCATCTCGTGGGCGAAAGCGTCGGCAAACTTCATATTATGGGTGTAGACAAAACTAAGCGTATGCTTACACAGCGGCAGGTCGTCGTGGATATAATCGCACGAAGCGAAACCGAGTAAAAAGAACAGGCTGGCTATCATCCATACGCCTATTCCGGCTGGTTGGTTCTTTATATATGTTTTCATTCTATGCTTTATTTGATTCGTTTTCAGTTTGTTTACAGATAGACATATTCCGGATCCAGTTTGATCCAATTGACTACGGTCACCTTTATATTTAATAGTTTAGGGGTAGGGTCGGGATCTGGACCAGGACCAGGGCCAGGTTTATCGGGATCTTCCGGGTCTTCCGTATCCACCGGAGGCTTAATCGGCTCTTCCGGATCGAACGGTGGTTCATACGGAATGTCATACCCCAGGCCGTAGATGTCGCTGATACGCAACTTATAAATGTTGTTGCGCACGATAGCGTATTCCATAATTCCCTTTGTCGAAGCGTTGTTGTTCGAGTGGCGGATCCACCAAGGATAATAGCAGACACCGTCCGCATACGTATGCAGACCGTAGAAAGCCAATAGCCGGCGGGTATCCTTGCCGTTCTGATTAATGACCGGTTTGCCGTTCTCCAAGCTGTAACCGTAAGTTGTCTTCATATAGGAAGACCAGCTGAGAGAAGCAGCTTCCGAGGTTGTCAACGTGGCTGTCAGCGTCTTGCCTCCCAATGAGCGGAGCAGATGCTTCCTGTAGCCGACCGGATCGCCTTCCTTGATCTTTCCCGCCAATGTCTGAACGTCCGCCCAGGTTTTGCCGGAAAAAGAATAACTAAACAGGTCGGTTCCGCTTGGAGCGTACGCCAACATGGCGGCTTCAGGCGTTCCGTACAATTTACCGCCAAAGGAGAAGAAGGTAAACGGCTTACCGTCGGATGAAGCGGTTTCGACTATCTTTTTGGTTGCCGGATCATATACCCACCATTTGCCAGGCGTATAATGCGCCTTAAATACAACACCCATATTGATAAAACGGCTCTGATTGGCTTTCGAAACGGTGTTCTCCAGTGTATAGCCGATACGATACCAGTCTCCGACGCGCTCGCCCAAGCCGGCCGGGAATTTCCAGTTGGCCGTCGAAGTGCCGTAGGCAGTCAGGTAGTTTTCGTACAGGTTGCGAAGCGGCCGGCTTCCCGCACCCGGTGCATCCGGGTTGAACACTTTCCTGTTCACGTTGGCTGTTGTCTTTAGATAGCTCCACGGATCGATTACATAGTTGATCTGATGGTCGCCGAACTCAGGCAGTTCCAAACCCAGGTATTCCGTAGTCGAGGCATTGCCGTATTCGCCGGTGGCGGCATCGGCTGCCTGTACGCGTTTCAGCATATAGCTGCCGGCACTGAGGTTGTTGATCAACATGGCGCCGGTGATGGAGACCTGCGCTTTGCCGAACTTCTCGTCGGTCACGTCATAGATGTCGTAGGCCGTACGGTAGTCGATGCGGGCGGCATGGCGTTCCACTTCGACAGTGGCACAGGCGGGGTTCGTGGCCGTATTATCGCCGCAAAGCGTAACACGGTCGTTGGTATGGCCATTGGACGACATGACAAAGCGGGAGTATTTGCCCTCCTTCTCCGTCCAGGCACGTTTTTGCAGGTAGTCGCGGATACTGCCCAACGTCTTGCCCTGTAATTGAGGGCGAAGGTCGCCGGTGTTAGTAATGACCAACAGGTCGTATTCCCCGCCGGGGAGACCGACTTTGACGGGGTTCAACCGGTTGTCCTCTTCGTTAAAGTTATCGCGGCTGAAGTACATGATCTTGTCGATCGGCGTCGAGGCCGGAGAATTGGCTTTGTTGTCGCCCTGGTAGAAAAGCAGCAGCAGGTCGTCGATATGCGTCTCGTAGGCCTGGCCGGGTTCATGGCCGTCGCCGTTCTCGCCGCCGGTGGGGTTCGAACGGGTTGGCAGACTGCCTCCTGTTGCTTCGGGGCAACGGACAGTCAGTTGAAGATAGGTTTCGTAGTCCCCTCTCCCATTCTCGTCATCTCCCTGCCCTATCCGGATTTCGTCGGAGCAGGAAGTGAGCAACAGGCAGGCGGCCAGCAAGGATGATAGTTTATATTTATGATCCATAATTTATCGTTTATGTCGTAGCGGTGTGTCAAAACTCCGTTTTGTCACATTTACAGTTAATTATTCTTCCCGTTTAAGACGAATCTGTTCCAGATTCTTATCGACAGCTTCCGATACGTCGGATTTACCTTTCAATGAATTAAGCAACTGTTCTGCCTGATCCAAATTGCCTTCCAGCATGGCGATGGAGGCAAGGGCCAACTGTTTCTCCGAAGAATCGGTTGTCTTATTCAGATAGCGCTTCGCCTGGGCCAATTGCTTGTTACTGATGGCCGTGTTAGCGGCGTTCAGATTGGAAACAGAGTCGTCCGGATACATGCGAACGGCGATTTCGAACACCTCGCTATACTGCCGGCTGCCCGGTTCGTAGGTTTGCGCTACCTGGAACATTTCACTTAAACTCAGTTGCTTCGGATCAGTATAGAGCAGTTCTTTCGCCTCTTCGACCGTGAAGTTGCGGATCGTATATTTCACCGCATAGTCAGAATGACGAAGAGCAGGATAAACCTCACTAAGCAATGTTTTATAAGAAGTTCCGCCATTCAGTGTCTTGAGCTTCCATTCCTTTTTATCCAAATCAGAAGGTTCGTCGGCGCGGATGATGGCAAGCAGTTCTGCCTTGTCCGGCAACGACATCGTTTCCAGCCGTTTCTCCAGCCCTGCCCAGTCTTCCGGTTCGAAGTCGACCGTAAATGCCGCCCGGTCGAAATGATACAGGCCTTTTACGTAATCGCGCAATGCCTTGGCACGGTTTTCTGCCAGGTAGGCATTGTTGGAATAACTACCTTCGGGAGAGGCATAGCCTTTGATATATACTTCGGTGATAGTGGCATACTTATCGTTACGTACCGACTCGACAGTCTCCCGTATCGCTCTCAACTCCTGAGGGTTATTGCGATAATCCGGATAAATGGTTGTCTTATTCACCGGGAAATCGAGAAAAGCGCTTCCCTCTTTCGCCCTGGCTTTTACTGCTTCGACTTTTGGCGTTTGATAGCAAAGGAAGGGTTTCAGGACAATGGGTTCAGCCAGGTTGATGGCGAACAACGGGGAACGGGTGCTTTGCAAGGAGTCCCACCCGCAACCGCATTCATCGGTGATAAGGGCGACTTCCGACTTTTCCATCCATTTGGCAAACGGAGTGCGGGTCTGATAGTCCACCTTCTGCTCCTCACCGTTGCGGCGGCGCAACTCGATTTCCTTGTTTTCTATAAGATTACGGCCGGTACGTTCATATAATATATGACGGCTGCGGCCATTGATGATCACCGGAGTGAGTGGTCGTATGCTGTCGTCGCGGACGATCACCGGCGTACAGACGATACTGCGGTCGCCCCGCACTTCAAGGCTGTCGAGGTCGAACGTCATGCCGATCACCAGTGAAGTGTCGGCCTTTTCTACTATCTTGTCTTTGATCTTAATCTCCTGTGCACCGGCAGTCAGAGCAGAGAGCAACAGACCGGCGGTTATAATGGTTATCTCTTTCTTTTTCATACGTTTTCAGATTTTAGAATTGATAAATCAGACTGACAGCCGCTTGGGTGGGACCGAAATAATGTTTCTTGACGGTCTCGATCTTGCTGCCGCAGTTGGTGCAGGGATACTTATCCGATTCGAGGTAGAGATAACCCACACCGACGGTCGCTTCCATATTCCAGTGCTTGGAAAGGATCCAGGAATACCCGTAGCTGATACCCACACCGGCTCCCCAACCCTGGTGACGTTCGTTCTCCGTTCCCAGGAGCTTGATGTCCGATACGTTGTACAACAGGTATGGTACATGCAGTCCGATAAAATGTTTGTAGAAGGTTTCGCAGAACCAGTAACGCAGTTCGGGATGAACGCGCAGATGTTTCAGGGACTTGCCGTAGCTGCCGTCGTTCTCCTTTCCGTCGAACGGATTCAGGCCGACTTCCGCTTCCAGGCTCCAGTGACGGGCAAGGCGAACTTCGGCACCCAGGTTAAATGTAGCCGTACCCCAATAGGGAAGGTTGGTTTTGATACCGGCAACCGAACCCTTGCTTTCCGACAGTTCGTTTTGTGCAGAAAGACCAATGGTCAGGAGGCTGAAAATCAGCAAAAGGAAATTCTTTTTCATATGGCTGTTTTATTGGTTATTATTCTTGTTTACTTTTGGATATGGCTGTCTTCATTCAGCCGTTTTTTCAGGTCGCTGCCTACGCTGAATTTGACGGTGACGGAAGGCTCCAGCATGCAGGGTTCTCCATTTTGGGGATTGCGGACGGGACGTGTTTTTTGCCTTTTAGGCAGGAATGTTCCAAAGCCACGGATAGAGACTTCTTCGTTCTGTTCCAGGGATTCCGTTATGGAGTCCAGTAACGTATTGATGAACAGGTTCACTTTGTATTGAGGGATCCCCAATTTCGCGGACACTTTGGATTCAAGGGTTCTTTTATTCATACTAATGTGTGTTGTTTTGTTTGAACTTATTTATGAAATAAGTTTTATCAGCCCGAAAAAGCCACACCGAGAAAGAAAGACTGAAAGACAATAGGATAGTTTTTCTTTTATTTTATCTTTCAATTGTGTTTAAAAGAGTATAAATCCACTGTTACTTTCACATAACAGCTGTTAAAACACAAGAAGGGATGACCGATTATATTCTCATTTTATCAAATTCAATATAAACAAGCTATTACCGGCTAAAAAATTGTAAATTACAGACAAAACGCTAATACCAGATTTTCTTTATTACCTATACACATAAAAAGTACGATGATTTTTTCTTTATTTTTTCTAATCTTCTTACCTTTGTGGACATCTAGTATTAGGTATTAAGACAAAAGCGAATAAGAATCAATGTTCATTTCGTAATTGTTCTTATTTCATAAATAAGCTACCCCTTATTTCATAAATAAGTTCCTTCAATTCCCCGCCAATTTATGCGTTTCTGCTTATCCGACAGTATTTTACAAATCGGGCTCGTTATCTTTTGATTCGCCTGATCGAGTTCAGGCTGGTCGAGTCGGTTGAAGTAGCCACGCGTCGTTTTTTCGTTCGTATGCCCTAATGCCTGGCTGATCACGGCGATATCCACATGCAGCCGACGGGCTTCGGAGGCCCAGGTATAACGCATCACATACGAGGTAAGGTTATTATGAATACCTAATAGCTGACCCACCTGTTTCAACGTTTCGTTATGAGCAGACAGCATGGACTTGTACTGACGGTGAGTAGCCGAAGCAAACATCACAGGGAAAAGGTAATCGCTGCCCGATGATTCATATTTACGGATCATCTGCCACATGCCGGAAGTGATCTCGACACGTATCTCTATACCGGTCTTATGCCGGTTGTACACGATAGCCTGTCCATGGATATTCTTCCGCGTCAAGTGCACCATGTCTACGAAAGGCATGCCATACGCCATAAAGCTGAAGAGTGCCAGATCCGTTGCCAGGGTCAGATCGGGACGGTCACGAAAATCGGCTGTCGCCATCTTTTTCACCTGCTGGTCCGACAATGGCTTTTTGACTGTCATATCGCGTTTCAGTCTCAGTTTGTGGAACGGATGCAGTTTTCTTTTAAACGGTTTGTCGTCGAAAGCAGCATTGTATATCGCCCGGAGACTGCTCAGGTAGCTGTTGATCGTATTGATCTTTAATCCTTTTGCCTGCAAGTAAGCCTGAAAATCGTTCACCTGAGTCGCCGTTACGTCACAGACCCGAATATCTCTGTTTCCCAAGAAGACAAAGAAATGATGACCGGCCGCCTGATAAAGATCAGCCGTACTGTCTTTTCCCATCAGTCGCTTGCTTTCTGCCCGTCGACCGACATATTCATGCAGAAAAAGCCCTTTTTTCTTCTGATTGTTTTCTTTTGTTATTTCCATACATGATTGTTTATATTAGTAAATCAAAATGTTATACTTTTACAGGAATTAAAATCAAATATATCATTTTATTCCATTATTTGTAACATCACTTTTTCCATGGAGAACGCTTTCAGGGTAATTTCACCCTGTTCCGCTCCCATTTCTTCCCCTATAAACCTTTTTTGCACGGTCATAGTTCTCTTCACCCGGCTCATAATTTATTTTTCCCGGCAGCTGACAGTGATTTACCCGGCAGATAAATAAAATTACCTGCCGGGTGACGGGAATACACCGGCAGGTAAAAGCAGGAAATGGTCTCTTCGGGTAAGAAAACGGATCGAAATCTTCCCTTTTTATCTCTACAATGAGAAAAAACAGGACTCAATATATAATGACAATATGTTTGTCTTTCAGTGGTAAAGGCTAACAGGTTCTTTAATTACCTGGCAGGTCATCAGCTGATAAGAACAAAAATTTATCAGTTCAGCTTTCAGGTTATCTTTCTGTATTTACTGAACGTCGGGAGAAACGCATAAAAAAGATCTCCTTAACCAAGCCTTCATGCAGAAGACTGGCTAAGGAGATAAAATAGCAAAATGTAAATATGAATTATTTATTCTTCCAGCAATCCTTCCAGGTAACGTTCCGGCGACAAACCGATGCGTTGCATAAAACCGGCAAGGGCACTAAAGTTCAATTCTTCTTTTTCACTGTCGAGTAAAGTGACTTTACGGATAACATTCAGCGGCAAAGAAATGGGAACGAAAGGTCTCAGTTGCCCGTTCTCATACCGGTAACCGGCATCGACCGGACTACGAAGGACCGCCAAACGCCATTCTTTTTCCGGTGCACACGACGGTTCCTTTACTTCCAGACAAGCATTACATAAAAGCGAGAAGAAACGGGAATCGGATGTAAAGCCGCTGTGTTCATCATCGAAAAAGAACTTATCGTATTCACGCTCCATTTGCGTAATAAAGTTATCGAGTACCTGTCTTTCATCGTATTTACAACGAACCAGGAACATGTTTTCGAAAAGGCAATGTTCCGCCTGTTGCTCATAATCGAAAGACAAACGCAGGTAGGGTTGTTTAGCGGACTTTACCTTTTCCGGGAGTTCGGTTTCATTTTCATAGAAAGACAATTTATAAATATCCATTTCCGGCCCGATCAGCATACGACGCTTCTCACGAAAAAAAGGAATAGCCTGTTTACTCTCTTCTGCCGGAATTCCTTTTTGTATTTCATACTCTCCTATCGCCTTCCGGAGCAGCGACAATCCATATTGATATTCTTCCTGAGGAACGGTATATAATAAATTATCAGCCTGTAAAGTAAGTGCCGGTTCCCCGGTAGTTACCACGCATCCTTCGACAAAGGAATGCAGTGATATATAAGCATATAATTCCATTAAATTAATATTTTTTACGGGCAAAGATACACTATAATTCAGAGAATTACTACCTTTGTTACATCTATAAACAATTCTAATAACCAATTACAACAAAATGAAACGTCGTGATTTCTTAAAGACCAGTGTAGTAGCTGGTGCCGCATTATCCATAGACTTTAAAGGGCTGCAAGCAGCATTGTCGACCAACACCATGGCAGTAGAGCAGGCTCCCGAAATGGTAGCTGTGATGGGTGGCGAACCTGAGGCGATGCTCGATAAAGCATTGGAAACCCTGGGGGGAATCGGTAATTACATCAAGAAAGGGCAAAAAGTGGTTATCAAACCGAATATCGGATGGGACCGTACACCGGAACTGGCAGGAAATACCAACCCGCAGCTTATCAAAGCATTGGTGAAAAAATGCCTGGCAGCCGGAGCAGAGAAAGTAACTGTTTTCGACCATACCTGCGATAATTGGCAGAAATGTTATGAGAGCAGTGGTATAGCTGCTGCCGTAAAAGAAGCCGGAGGTATCATCATGCCTGGCAACGATGAGAAATATTTCAAAGAAGTATCCATCCCCAACGGAGTAAAAGTAAAGTCTGCCAAGATACACGAAGCACTGATCGAAGCGGACGCCTGGATCAATGTGCCTATCCTGAAGAATCATGGCGGGGCAAAACTTTCCTGTGCCATGAAGAATTACATGGGGATCGTATGGGACCGTCGTTTCTTCCATCAGAACGACTTGCAGCAATGTATCGCCGACATCTGTACCTGGCAAAAGAAACCGGTTCTGAATATCGTGGATGCTTACCGGATGATGCATCAGAACGGGCCGCAGGGTAAAAGTGCAGCCGATGTAGCGACATTGAAATCAATAATCGTATCTCCTAACATCGTTGCAATCGACACGGCAGCCCTCGCTTTATTCAACCAGGTAAAGAAACTGGACATGGAAGCAGTAAGCCATATCGGTAAAGGCGAAGAGCTTAAACTGGGATCAACGGATTTGAAGAAAATCAATATCAAACGTATTAAAATATAAATGAAGCGACCTAATTACTTAAAAGGACTGCGGGTACTCCTCGCAGCCCTGTTTTTTATACCTATACTTCTTTTCTTTCTGGACTTCACGAATAAGATGCCGGTCGGCGTACACAGATTACTGCATGCACAGTTATTGCCGGCTATCCTTGCGGGTATGTTCGGGATTGTAGCCGTATTGCTTCTCCTGACATTGGTATTCGGACGTATTTACTGTTCAGTATTATGTCCTGCGGGAGTTTTCCAGGATATCATCAACCGCCTGTTCTGCATAGGGAAAAAGAAGAAAAAAGGAGTACGGCGATTTAAATATCATAAGCCATTGAACTGGGTACGATATGTGTTGCTGGCGGCCACTGCGATAACTGCCCTACTGGGATTCTCCGGTTTATGCCTGTTGCTCGATCCGTATAGTAACTTCGGACGCATTGCGGCAAACCTGTTCCGCCCTTCTGTTATGTGGGGGAACAATGTATTGGCCGACTGGCTGATGAAAATGGATAACTATTCATTGTTCCACGTAACGATCAGCACGGTAAGTATTGCCGGCCTGGTATCCGGTATTGTGGCTCTGGTTGTTTTTGCCGTTTTGGTTATTTTCCGCGGACGTTTGTTTTGTAACTCATTATGCCCGGTAGGTGCATTGCTTAGTCTGGTGTCACGTTATTCATTCTTCCGTATATCATTCGATAAAGGGGCTTGTACCCATTGCGGAAACTGTGAACATACCTGCAAAGCAGAAGCGATCGACGCCAAGAATCTGACTGTCGATACTTCTCGTTGCGTGGATTGTTTCAACTGCGTTTCTTCTTGTTCCAAAGGTGGTCTGCAATATCGTTTCAACCCTCCTTTCCGGAAAGAAGAGAAAGCGATTACTGAAGTTGCTATGAAAATGGAACAGCAACCGGCAGTAAACAGCCGTCGTACTTTCCTGGCAACCGGAGCAACTGTTGCAGCCACGCTGCCAATCGTATCGGCTATCGCGGAAGGTGTCGAACAATGCGAAGGACACGGAAATGGAAATGGTCATGGAAAGAGAAAAGGACGTAAAAAATGGCCGCCCATCACCCCTCCCGGATCATTGAGCCTGGAACGTTTCAAAGACAAATGTACGGGATGCCATATCTGCGTCGTGAAATGTCCGAGCCAAGTATTACGTCCTGCCGGACTGGAATATGGTTTCGATTATCTGTTGAAGCCACGTATGGCTTACATCAGCAGTTATTGTAATTATGAGTGTACGATATGCTCGGAAGTTTGTCCGGCTGGGGCTATTCAGCCTATCACGGTGGAAGAAAAGAAATCGTTGCAGGTGGGTATTGCAACTTTCTTTATCAACCGGTGTATTGTGAAGACGGAAGGAACCGACTGCGGAGCCTGCTCCGAACACTGTCCGACCCAGGCTGTACACATGGTGCCTTATGAAGGGACACTGACCATTCCGCAGGTAAATCCTGACTTATGTGTAGGTTGTGGCGGATGCGAATCGATCTGTCCGGTGCGTCCGATGCGGGCTATTATCGTGAAGTCGAATGTAGTGCATCAGACCATTGTTTTACCGGAAGAGGAAGAAGTCAAAAACGTAGAAGTCGATGACTTCGGATTCTGATAGAAAAATACTATCTTTGCGCCCAAAGCGAAGATAAGTAATGAAATTCGAATTACAACACAACGATACTAAAACAAATGCAAGGGCGGGCTTGATTACTACCGATCACGGGGTAATCGAGACGCCCATTTTTATGCCTGTCGGAACACAAGGCACAGTGAAAGGCGTCCACATGACCGAGTTGAAAGAGGATATCAATGCCCAGATCATCCTCGGTAACACCTATCATCTTTACCTGCGTCCGGGTCTTGAAATCCTGGAAAAAGCTGGCGGATTGCACAAATTCAATACATGGGACCGGCCTATCCTGACCGATAGCGGAGGTTTCCAGGTGTTCTCGCTTTCCGACAATCGCAAATTGCATGAGGAAGGAGCCGAATTCCGTTCGCATATCGACGGTTCGAAACACCTCTTCACCCCGGAAAAAGTAATGGATATCCAACGCATCATCGGTGCCGATATCATTATGGCTTTCGATGAATGCTGCCCGGGAGACGCGGATTACGATTATGCAAAAAAATCTTTGGGACTGACCGAACGTTGGCTGGACCGTTGTTTCGAACGCTTCAACTCTACCGAACCGAAATATGGCTACGGGCAATGCCTCTTCCCCATCGTACAAGGTTGCGTGTATCCTGACCTGCGCCGTCAAGCGGCAGAAAATGTGGCAAAGAAAGGCGCTGACGGAAACGCCATCGGTGGCCTGGCTGTCGGCGAACCGACGGAGAAGATGTACGAAATGATCGAGGTAGTCAATGAAATATTACCCAAAGACAAACCCCGTTACCTGATGGGAGTCGGTACGCCGATCAACCTGCTGGAGGGAATCGAACGTGGTATAGATATGTTCGACTGTATCATGCCGACCCGTAACGGACGCAACGGACAGATCTTCACGCAATATGGCACGATCAACCTGCGCAACAAGAAATGGGAAGACGACTTCTCCCCTGTCGATCCGGACGGTCATTCGCTAGTCGACACGCTCTACAGCAAAGCATATCTGCATCACCTGATCAAGGCAAACGAAATGCTGGGTCTGCAGATCGCTTCTATCCATAACCTGGCTTTTTACCTGTGGCTGGTAAAAGAGGCACGCCGCCACATCATTGCCGGCGACTTCGGTACCTGGAAAAGCGGCATGGTACAGCAACTAAACAATAGATTATAATGAATTTTAAATTAAAACGGATAGACTGGTACATCATCAAGCAATTTCTCGGAACGTATGTTTTCGCGATTATTCTGATTATCTCTATCTCCGTCGTATTCGATATAAACGAAAAGATCGACAAGTTCCTGAAGCCGGATGTACCTTTGCAGGCAATCATCCTGGATTATTACATGAACTTCATTCCGTATTTTGCCAACCTGTTCAGTCCGCTGTTCACATTCATCGCAGTTATCTTCTTTACTTCGAAGCTGGCGGACAATTCCGAGATCATCGCTATGCTGGCAAGTGGAATGAGTTTCCGGCGATTGATGTTGCCCTACGCCATTTCGGCAGCAATTATCGCGACAGCCAGTTTCATACTGAGTGCTTTCATCATTCCTCCCGCCAACAGTACACGTATCGACTTCCAGAACAAGTATATCAGGAACAAAAAAGTGGAATATGCCCGGAACATACAGATTGAAGTGGAACCGGGTGTGATTGCTTATTTCGACCGTTACGATGCACGTCCGAATATGGGTTACCGTTTCTCTTTGGAACATTTCGAAGGGAAGAAGTTGATCTCAAAACTGACAGCCAACTCGATCAAATATGATTCGCTATACCAATGGACCGTCATCGATTATATGATCCGCGACTTTGACGGGATGCGCGAACATATCACGCATGGTTCACGTAAAGACACGACTCTGACAATCATACCGTCCGATTTCCTGATCTCGGTAAACGATTGCGAAACAATGACTTCGCCTCAATTAGCAGAATATATCGACCGACAGAAAACACGTGGCATCGGCAATATACAGACTTTCCAAATCGAATATCACAAACGTTTCGCCTCTATTATGGCTGCGTTTATTCTGACCTCTATCGGAGCCTCACTTTCTTCCCGCAAAATCAAAGGGGGCATGGGATTGAATATCGGTATCGGACTGGCTTTAAGTTTCTCTTATATTCTGTTTACCACGGTTACATCTACTTTCGCAATCAACGGATACGTAAGTGCGATGGTGGCCTCCTGGATTCCGAATATTCTTTATACATTCATTGCTATTTATCTGTATCGGAAAGCACCGAGATAATCAAAAAGGCTTTCATAGCAAAACGGGAAAGTATGTCAAAAACGGGATTTACCGGACGCAGATAACGCAGACGAGCACAGAGTTACGCAGATATTTAATTATAAAATAAATCTGCGATAATCTGTGCTCTTCTATGTAGTCTGCGTCCGGTTTATTTGTTTTGACGCAACATCATTTCGTGAATAGTATCTTATTCAAAAACAACCTCTAATTCATCTATATACAATGTACTTCCGGGAGCCCCCTGGAAAGCATCACCTTTGCTGCTGGAAGAAAAGATCAGTGCCAGCTTATACAATTTAGTCGAATCATAGGTCTTGCCTGTCAGGAATTTAAATTCGAGACTGAAAGGAGTATATTCCGCTTTTGCTGTTCCGTCAGCCAGTGATGCTACAGCTACAATCTTTTCGGAATTGCCGATGTTCAGACCAGTCAACGTTTCGCTTTCGTCAGCTACTTCATACAAAACACCCTTTATACTGCATTCGTCCGTTAATTCCGGATGTTCTACAATATTCTTTTTATCAGAACCATCGAGGAACAATTCGCCCGGAGTATATTTATAGTATCCGTTAAAAAGTAACGGTTTCTTATCACACATAATACCGAATTTCGTGCTGTTTAACTGATTAAAAGGATCGATTGCAAAACGTCCGGTATACAGAGAACCGGAAGTAATAGCAGGTGCTAAAGAAATATCCGATGTATTCTTTGTCGTCAGTTTCGCTGCCATACCTTTAACAGCGTCTTCTGTTGGAACAACCGGAAATTCGTCTGTATAGCCAAATAATGCCAAATAGCTGGCACCAGCACTGCTTGTCGCCAATTTATCATCCGGATACGGAGTCTGATAAGCCGCTTTACCGGTACCCTTATTCACCCATTCGTCTAACGAATATTTCTGCATTTTACCTGCTACAGAAACGGTATAAGTTGTCGTCGTGATTCCATCTTCCGAAATAACCGTATAAGTGACAGGTTTAGAGAAATCCTGCGCCACACCGCTTGCCGGAGTGATCGTTGCTTTATCGGAAATCTTGATGGTAGGAACCAATGCGGCTAATTCTTCCGCCTTGATGGTATCTGAAACCATAAAGGTTATGTTTGTTCCGTCAATTGCCGGCAGCGAAACAACTTCTTTACTATCGAAAGTAAGCTCTGTGATCTTCGCTTCCGAACTCTGGTCTGCTGCCAGTTTCGTTCCTTTGAAATCAACCTTCACTGTGATAGCTGCACCCGACTGGGTTGCTTTCACGTTGATAACCATATCCAGTTTTTCACCGGCAATAGTACCGGTCATCACCACATTACATTCGCCAACAATAGGTAAATCCAGCGTATCTTCGCCGTCGAATTTACAGGCATTATCGCCTTGTTTTTCTACATTACATTTGTCTACGGAAATGTTTCCAAGTGCCATCGCCCCAAAACTGAAGTTCTTCAGTTCCATCTTGATTTGGTTGTCGCCAACTTTGGTTACATACATTTTTTGTGGAAGATTTTCTCCTACTTTCGTTCCGTCGAGGTCTACGTCGAGTGTTCCTTTGTAAACACCATCAAATTCAGTTCCGATAGGTTCCACCTTATCGTCATCACTACAAGCCGAAAACAGGCCGAACATGCAAAGCATGCTAAAAAAATAAAGTAATTTTGTTTTCATAAATTTGTAAGTAAACTAATACCTTTTAATTAGTAATAAATCATTCATTAGATGCACGAAGATAGGAAGTTTTTCGGGATATCTTCCCGAATACGACAAGCAAGAATTTCTCCAGTTATCTATCAACTCTCGCCATCGTATCAAAAACAACAGAATCCGGATTCTGTTAAAATAGATTCATATAAACAAAAAGAGGAGGATTGTGGGTTTACACATCCTCCTCTTTACTATAAAATCGAAATACCTGGTTTATTTTTGCAAAGTCAAACCGAATGTTAATTCTGTAGTTCCTTCCAAAACAGCTGGTAGTTCCCCTAGAATAGCCTGTATCATCGGGGCCATTGCAGCCATATCCGGATTACTTGCAATCAGTTCGCCAATCATATCTGTTACATATTTACTGCTTAAAAGAACTTTCAAGATCGGCAGGATGAATTCTTGGTCGAGAGATATAGTGGCAACACCGTTTTCAACTGTATAGTTCAACGGGAAACCTTCGCTCAGTGCGCCCATCAAAGGAGTTTGAAGCAATGCTGTTACCAGTTCCATCAAATCGGCATTGTTAGCTTTCGTAGCTGTCATAATAATCATGTCGATGTTCAGTGTAACATACAGTTTACTACTTTTGATATAATAGTTTGCTAGATTGATAGGCGATTTCAAGCCATCTTTCCCATATGTAGCAACGACATTTCCATCGGGTAAAAAAGTAACATCAGCCAGCACCTTCATCAATTCCGGAGAGATAAACATTTGATTCAATAGTGCAGCTGCATTTTCTGTTTCCCATCCACCATCTCCGATCGGCAACTTTTCACTAGATTTCCAAGCAAAGACAGAACCTGTCATTTTCCACAATTTACCTTCCGTTAACGGATTTGTCGGCATGGTTACATTCACAGCCATGGTCAGCATGTCTTTCTTTACTTCACCCGTGTATTTTACTGTACGTCCATTAGACTCATCAGTACCTTCAAATGTATAAGTTTCACCAGACAGAGTCAAGGCTACGTTATTCAAAGTAGTAACCGTTTCACCAGGAATAACACCCGGAGCAAGACTTGGAATAAAATTCGCTTTCGAACCTCCACCGATCAGATCAGTGATCGAACTCATATCGAAAGTCCCTTTCATTGTGATAGTTGCCGTCTTTCCATCTTTTGTATCAAATGAAATTTCTTTACCTAATAACATTTCGTCACTATACTTCAGGCTTAATTTATCGCCGGAATAAGAAGCATTAACATCCAACACATTCGGATCCTTTGGATCATCGTCATCGCTACAAGCGGTGAAGAAGCTTAACGTACATAGCACGGTAAACAAATACAAAAAACTTTTCTTCATAAACTCTCTTTTTTTAATAAACAAACGTCTTTAACTAAGAATAAAATATTTTTATTTAGTCGCCGCGAATATAGGCATTATTTTATTATGCAAGCCAAAATATTAAAGGCTTAACATTACATGAACCTAATCTTTTTACAATTATGACAAATAAAAATCCGTACCCCTCTGAGAAATACGGATTTTATAACAGCACTTATTCGACCACCAACATTTTGTCGTTGACAGCGACTTTGTCGCCACCGGTAATATAAACCTCCTTCACGACCCCGTCTATCGGGCTGCGTATCTCGTTTTCCATCTTCATGGCAACCAATACACAAAGCGGAGTTCCGGCAGTCACTTCATCGCCGGGTTTCACATTCACTTTCAGGATCACGCCCGGCATCTGTGCAGTGATCACCTGACGGCCGACAGCCACCGACTGGATACGCGACAGGCGCATCTTCTTCAGTTCGTCGATTACCTGAACCTGGAAATAATCGCCTTTATTCTTAACTTCGTACACATCGTCGGATATATTGGATATCTGAACACCGTGCGATTTATGATTGAGGATGATCGAATAGATGCTATCCCCTCCCACATTATAATCTACATTATATATCTTGCCGTTTACGGAGACTTTCTTTACCGGGCCGTCTTCCAGTATTTCCACCTTGAATTCGGTGTCGGGCATATCGTTTACTGTTGCAAAATAGGTTGCTAATGCTTTTGACATAATCAGATCCTCCTTTTAATAGTTATTGGCAGTCATCTGCAGTTTACCGTAATATTTCCATAAAGACTCGCCTACCAACGGGACTGTTGTCATACGGGCAGAGGCCTCCTTCTCCTGTTCGAAATGCTTGATGGCCGCGGCAATCACGGCAACCAGCGGATCGTTGTTCTGACGACGTTTCAGATCTTCCTTATCGAATTTGGTATCGATAAAAGTCGTATCGTAATTCCCTTTCAGGAACGTCTCGTTACGCAAGACACGCTGATGGAACGGGATCGTCGTTTTAATCCCCAGAATCTTATATTCCCGCAAGGCACGTGCCATATTGGAGATAGCAGATTCACGGTTACGTCCCCAGGTACACAACTTGGCTATCATCGGGTCGTAATGCAAAGAGACTTCAAATCCGGCATACGCGGCACTGTCCAGACGCACATTACGTCCTTCGGGCGCTTCACGAACCTTGATGATACCCGGCGAAGGCATAAAGTTATTCTCCGGGTCTTCCGCATAGATACGGCATTCGATAGCCGCCCCTCTGAACTCCACATCTTCCTGTTTGTATGGCAACGGATTACCGGCAGCCACCAGGATCATATCGCGTACCAGATCGACACCCGTAACCTCTTCCGTCACCGGATGTTCCACCTGCAGACGGGTATTCATTTCCAGAAAATAGAAGTTCTGGTCTTTATCCATCATAAATTCCAACGTCCCGGCACTATAATAACCGATCTTCTTACAGGCTTCCACCGCCACAGCCAACATCTTCTTACGTGTCTCTTCCTTCACAAATGGTGACGGAGATTCCTCGATCACTTTCTGGTTACGGCGCTGGATAGAGCATTCACGCTCATAGAGATGGATCACATTCCCATATTTATCTCCCAAAACCTGTACTTCGATATGATGCGGATTCTCAATATATTTTTCAATGTAAATAGCATCATTCCCGAATGAATTTCCGGCTTCGGAACGCGACAGGCGGAAAGCTTCTTCCAGCCCTTCATCATCACGTACCAGACGCATGCCTTTACCGCCTCCTCCGGCCAATGCTTTCAGCATGATCGGATAACCGACCTCTTTAGCCACCTTGCGCACTTCGGCTATATTGTTAACCGGCTCTTCTGTTCCGGGAACGACAGGCACACCGGCTGCTTTCATGATCTTGCGGGCCTCGGTCTTAATCCCCATTTTGGCAATAACATCGGCACTCGGTCCGATAAATATGACGCCTTCTTCTTCACATCTGCGGGCAAAATCTGCATTTTCCGAAAGAAAACCATATCCCGGATGGATAGCTGCACCCGTTTTCTTGGCGATTGCCAGGATCAGATCGGGCTTCAGATAAGAAGTGTCTGTTTCATCTTCCGAGATACAGTAGGCTTCTTCGGCATATCGTACATGCAAGGCACCCCGGTCTACATGTGTATAGATCGCAACGGTCGGTATATTCATTACGCGGCAGGTACGAAAGATTCGCATCGCAATTTCGCCGCGATTGGCTACTAATACTTTCTTAATCATAATCGTTCGCGTATTAAAGTGGTAAGTTGGAATGTTTCTTCGGCGGATTGGATTGCCGCTTATTAGCCAGCAGTTCGAAGCTGCGGATCAGGCGTGCACGTGTTCCCGACGGTTCGATGATCTCGTCCACATAGCCCAGTTCGGCTGCGCGGTAGGGATTAGCGAATTTCTCACGGTAATCATCCTGCAATTCCTTGCGTTTCTTCTCTACGTCTTCTGCTTTTTTCAGCTCTTTACGGAAAAGGATATTCACGGCACCGTCCGGTCCCATGACAGCGATCTCGGCAGTCGGATAAGCGAAATTGATATCACCGCGGATATGCTTGGAGCTCATCACATCATAGGCCCCGCCGTATGCCTTACGGGTAATGACCGTTACCTTCGGAACCGTCGCTTCACAATAAGCATAAAGCAATTTTGCCCCGTGGCGAATAATACCTTCATATTCCTGGTGAACACCCGGAAGGAATCCCGGCACATCCACCAATGTCAACAACGGGATATTGAAAGCGTCGCAGAAGCGCACGAAACGGGCCGCCTTCACGGAAGCATTTATATCCAGCGTTCCTGCCAGGGCAGCCGGTTGATTGGCTACAACACCGATCGTTTTTCCATTCAACCGGATATATCCGATAACGATATTCTTGGCATATTCTTCCTGTACTTCAAAGAAATTATGATCGTCGGCAACCGATTCGATCAATTCTTTCATATCATAAGGCTGATTCGGATTGGTCGGAATCAGATTATTCAACTGTTCATCGATCCGGTTCGCACTGTCGGTCGTCGGGATGAACGGAGGTTCCTCCATATTATTACTTGGAAGGAATGACATGAGTTCGCGTATCTTCAGGATACAATCCATATCGTTGTCTCCTGTGAAATGTGCTACTCCGGAACGGCTGCTGTGCACTTCCGAGCCTCCCAATTCCTGCATCGTGACTTCTTCCTGTGTCACACTCTTTACCACTTCCGGCCCCGTAATAAACATATAGCTGGAATCTTTCACCATAAAGATGAAATCGGTCAGAGCCGGCGAATAGACTGCACCTCCGGCACACGGTCCCATGATCGCACTGATCTGTGGAATAACCCCCGAAGCCAGCGAGTTACGTAAAAAGATTTCTGCATAACCTGCCAGCGAGCGTACACCCTCCTGAATACGTGCTCCGCCTGAATCGTTCAGACCGATCACCGGTGCACCCAGTTGCATCGCCATATCCATGATCTTACAGATCTTCCGTGCGTATGTCTCGGAAAGAGCACCGCCGAATACCGTAAAATCCTGGGCAAAGACAAATACCGTACGTTTACCTATCAAGCCGTAACCCGTCACTACCCCATCGCCCAGCGGACGCTGTTTCTCCAATCCGAACTCTGTACAACGATGGGTTACAAATTTGTCGACTTCGACAAAACTTCCTTTTTCAAGAAGTAATTCGATTCTTTCACGGGCAGTCAGTTTACCCGCTGCGTGTTGTTTTGCGATACGGTCTTCGCCGCCTCCCAGCTCTGCCTGATGGTTCAAAGCTGCCAATTGTTCAATTTTTTCTTTCATGGCGATTGTCGGTTTATTGTTTGATGAACTTAAATTTTAACTACGGTGACATATACAAAAGTAAGAGCTACATTCCTCTTAAACTGTATCATATATTACACAGCATATATTCCATGATCTTAACGCCTTTACAAGATAAACATTTGAACGCACGAAAGAGTTACAGAAACCGATCGAATTTATCGATGTATTTATTGACAAAATTTATATAGTAGAACTTATAAGGTACAAAAAAACCTCTCAATCTCAATAAATTGAGGTTGAGAGGTCAAAGTAATGAACAAAAACAATCTTTTAGCAAGACTTGCCTGTCATAATATCTAATACCAATTTATCTGTTTCTTCCATTCCACGGGAGCCTATTGCTGTCAGGTTCGAGATAGATTTATCCACATCTTCGTCGATAATACCTTCAACAGGGGTTACAACCTTATTTTCCATTGCCATCAATGCAGAGATCATAGCCGTAGAAACACCACTCGATACTTTCAATGCACAACTGGGCTTAGCCCCGTCACAAATCATCCCCGTAATATTTCCGATCATATTCTTGATAGCATACGAGATCTGTGTCTTACTACCGCCCATCAGGTAAGTAATACCACAACTGGAACCGGTAGCCGCAACCACACAACCGCAAAGGGCAGACAACCGTCCAAGACTCTGCTTAATATAAATAACCATCAGATGGCTAAGTGTCAGGGCACGTATCAACTGCTCTTCCGAACAATTGATATCTTCAGCAAAAGATAAAACCGGTAATGTAGCCGCAATACCCTGGTTTCCACTACCGGAGTTACTCATAACCGGAATCATCGCTCCGTCCATACGGGCATCGCAGGCAGCAGCCGTCATTGTCAACATATGTGTATAGGCTGAATCACCCATATATTTCCGTCCGTATTCTCCGGATACAGTTTTACTGACGGTATGACCGTAATGACCTTTTATAGAAGCCTGTGCTGCTTTCTTATTCAGGTCGGCTGTTTCAAGGATAAAACGTATTTCGTCGAGCGGCATTTCCATTGCAAACTCGTAAACGGTAGAGAAGGATAATTTCAGTTCTTCTTCATGGCATACAGCATCGCAGGATATATCTTTTCGCAGATCCGTCAGCACCACTCCGTTTTTCTCTACATATATTATATGTGTATGCTCGTGGCAAATGATGACCTTGGATGCTTCCTCCCCGGCAGTACAAATTACTTCTATATATAATTTATCTACATTTTCTTTTAGAGCGATATGGATAATCTTATTGTCAATCATAGCTTTCCCGGCTTCCAACGCCTCCGGGGTTATATCCCGCAGGACTTCCAGCTCATAAGCCGACTTTCCGATCAGCGTACCCAAAGCGACAGCAATAGGCAATCCAACCATTCCGGTTCCGGGAATTCCCACTCCCATAGCATTTTTCAGAATGTTTGCACTCAGTAACACTTCGATCTTTTCGGGACAGTGTCCTAAAACTTCGGTAGCTTTAGCAGCAGCCAACGCTACAGCAACAGGCTCCGTACAACCGATAGCAGGAATTACCTCCTGATGTATAAGGGATATTATCTGTGATTTTGTCGTATTATCCATGATAATTATGTTTATGCGTTAGATTGCGGCAAAGGTAATGATTTTATTAATTCACGGACTTTTATATAGTCAAAATTATCACTTAATAATTAATCTACACCAACCGTTTCGACCGTAAAGGTTTCTTCTTCCGTCCCATTGCCTCGCCCCTCTTCCAGCCGTACACTGAAAACAGCTTCACCCGTTTGTAACTCTTGCGAAGCATGTACTGTCACTTCATATGTTACAGGCTTATCTTTTGAAACCCTGGCTATCCGGACTGGATCGGATATTTCCAAATGTTGCCCCTCTCTGATTTTCACTATAGGAAGTACATTTACTGCTTCCTGAAAACTATTATTTATGATCACGAAAGAGATACGGCAAGTTTCCCCGGCATCGATCTTTTGATTATAGGTAAGACTATCCTCTTCCAGCAAAATATCTTCAATCCGGAGGTCGGGAAGAAGCATATGGGAAGAAGGTGTATATTTTGCCGGTCTACTCCGCTCTACATATGTTTCACCCGTATTGGCAGCAATAGATGCTCCGGCAATCCCCCCGACTGCCGTACCGATGAACGAACCGATTTCACCTCCCCGATCATCATCGATTGCCTCTCCGATCAACCCGCCAAACATCCAGCCGATAAAAGAACCGACCTGTGCACCGAAACCAGCCCTGTCTTCCGAACTCATATTCCTCATAGACCCGCAACCAGGCAGTACCAACAAAAAAATCATCCCGATGAGAAATCCTTTTTTCATATATATCAACTATTTCGTTACAGTTTACCGGAGAATAAGCTCTCCCGACTTATTTTTATGACAGTCTAAATAAGAAAAACCCCCACCCGTTTCACTTTTTTATAATTGTTTATTCTTTTCATCAAGAAAGCAAAAACCTACTTACCAAGTAAGCCCCAATCTACTTATCGAGTAATCTTCCGTCTACTTAGTAAGTAACCCTATACCCTACTTATCAAGTAAGTTGAAGGCTACTTACTAAGTAAGTTTTAACCGAAAAGTTACAGGATGTTATTCGGATAAGTAATATCTTTGCCGCCTGAATGAAAGTGATATGACGACAACCCCTATAATCTCTCCGATCGCGGATCTGCAACGCCAATTGGATCTTCTCCAAATGGAATACGAATATGAAAAGGAAACTTACCGGCAACAATCTGAACGGATCGGTATACACCGAAAAATACAACAGGGACTTTGCTGGTATCCTGTCATTTCCGGTAAAAGCTATTACAATTCGCTGAATCAGTTGGTTATAGAGGTAGAACGCAGGGATGATAAAGAGATAGAACATAATTTCGAGTATGGTCGTCCGGTATGCTTTTTCACGACGAACGGGACAGGGAATCCACGTTATTTCAATTTCTCAGGTATTATCAGCTATGTACAGGAAGACCGGATGGTCGTTATCTTGCCGACACCTTCTGCATTATTCGATTTGCAGGCGGCAGACAGTTCATTAGGTGTCCAGCTTTATTTTGATGAGACAAGCTATAAAACGATGTTCCAGGCATTATCCAATGTAATGAAAGCCAAAAACAACCGCCTGGCTGATTTACGGGATATACTGATCGGCAAGGCACCAGCCGGACGCCGCAGCCTGTTTCCAATCCGCTTTCCCTGGCTGAACACCACCCAGGAAGAAGCAGTCAACCACGTATTGGCAGCCAAAGACGTTTCGATCGTACACGGTCCTCCCGGAACAGGAAAAACGACCACACTCGTGGAGGCTATTTATGAAACATTGCATCGTGAGAACCAGGTATTGGTTTGTGCACAAAGCAATACGGCAGTCGACTGGATCTCGGAAAAGCTGGTCGACCGAGGTATCAATGTGCTCCGAATAGGTAATCCTACCCGGGTAAACGACAAGATGCTCTCGTTTACCTACGAACGCCGTTTCGAATCACATCCCGACTATACCGAACTGTGGGGCATACGCAAAGCCATCCGCGAAATACAATCGTCACTACGTAAAAAGAATCATAGCGAAAAGGAAACAGCCCGCAACCGGCTTTCCCGACTTCGCTTCAGAGCGACAGAGCTGGAGGTTAAAATCGACTCGGAACTGTTCGGCGAAGCCCGTGTCGTAGCCTGTACGCTGGTCGGTTCCGCCAACCGGGTACTGACCAACCGCAATTTCACCTCACTGTTCATCGACGAAGCTGCACAGGCACTCGAAGCTGCTTGCTGGATCGCTATCGGTAAAGCCGACCGGGTCATCCTTGCCGGCGACCATCATCAGTTACCTCCTACAATTAAATGTATAGAGGCTTCACGCGGAGGACTGGATCGTACCCTGATGCAGAAAGTAGCCGGCAACAAACCGGATACGGTCTCTCTGCTGAAAATACAATACCGCATGCACGACGATATCATGCGTTTCCCTTCCCACTGGTTTTATCAGGATGAATTACAGGCTGCTCCGGAAGTAAAGAATCGGGGAATACTGGCCTACGACACACCGGTTGTATGGTACGACACGGCTGACTGCGATTTTGAAGAAGACCAGTTATCCGAAAGCCTGAGCCGCATCAATAAACAGGAAGCGGTATTACTGGTAGAACAGCTGCAAAACTATATCGAAAAGATCAGCAAAGAACGCGTACTGGATGAAAGTATCGACTTCGGACTGATCTCCCCTTATAAATCACAGGTACAGTATATCCGCGGCCTGATCAAACGGAATGCTTTTTTCAAACCGTTCCGCAAACTGATTACAGTCCATACGGTAGACGGTTTTCAGGGACAGGAACGGGATGTGATCATGATCAGCCTGGTACGTGCCAACGAGCAGGGAAACATCGGTTTCCTGAACGACCTCCGGCGTATGAACGTCGCGATTACAAGAGCTCGCATGAAACTGATTATCCTGGGAGATGCCTCTACCCTGACAAAGCATGCCTTTTATAGAGAATTATACAAATATATCATAGCAAACGGTCTTGTGATAAAACAAAATATAAAATGAAATACAAGTTATTAGTCCTCGATCTGGACGGAACATTGACAAACAGTAAAAAGGAAATAACTCCCTATACCCGGGATACACTGATAAAAGCGCAGGAACAAGGTCTCCACCTCGTTTTGGCTTCGGGACGTCCGACCTACGGAATCGTTCCGCTGACCCAGACACTGGAGATGGAACGGTTCGGCGGCTTCATTCTTTCTTTCAACGGAGGCAAAGTGATCGAAGTAAAAACCGGCAAGGTTTTCTACGAACAGGCATTGCCGCCGGACATGATGCCGTTGCTGTACCAACGTTCGCACGAAGCCGGATTGACCATCCTTTCCTACAACGGAAAATATATCCTGACGGAAAACAAGGAAGACAAATATGTCAAATACGAATCTTTCCTTACTAAAATGAAAGTAAAAGAGACGGATAATTTCCTACGCGACCTGCAGTTGCCTGCCGATAAATGTCTGATCGTTGGCGAGCCCGAAGACCTGGTTCCGCTGGAAGAAGGATTACGCCAGGAAGTCGGGGCACGTATCAATGTGTACCGCTCGGAAGCCTTTTATCTGGAAGTCGTACCCAAAGGAATAGACAAAGCAGCCTCCCTGGCTCGCCTTTTGGAACGTGTCCGTATAAAAAAGGAAGAAGTCATCGCCATCGGAGACGGATATAATGACCTTACAATGATCCAATTTGCAGGTCTCGGAGTCGCAATGGCAAACGCCCAGCCACCCGTAAAAGCAAACGCTGACCAGGTTACTCGATATACGAATGATGAAGACGGGGTTGCACATTTCATTGACGATTTAATGAAAGCGTAATCGGTATTTTCGTATATTTGTCATCTAAACAAAAAAAACAGCAAGCCATGAAGTACAAATTATTAGTTTTAGACGTAGACGGGACATTGCTCAATAGTAATAAAGAGATAACTGCCCGTACCCAGGCTGCTTTACTGAAAGTACAGCAGATGGGAATACATATTGTATTGGCATCCGGCAGACCGACCAACGGAGTCATGCCGCTGGCTAAGGCTCTGGAACTGGATCACTACGGTGGTTTCATTCTTTCATATAACGGTGGACAGATCATCAATGTACAAACAGGTGAATTGCTTTTTGAAAAACGTATCAATCCGGAAATGCTGCCCTATCTGGACAAGAAAGCAAAGAAAAACGATTTTGCCATTTTCACTTACCATAAAGATTATATCCTGACCGACAAACCCGACAACAAGCATGTGAAGGAAGAAGCAGCCCTGAACAATATGCGTGTGATCGGTGTCGATAATTTCCCGGAGGCTGTCGACTTCAGTCCCTGCAAATGTGTCCTCGCCAGTGACAACGAAGAGGAATTGGTTGGTTTGGAAAATCATTGGAAGAAACGGTTGGATGGCGTACTGGACGTATTCCGGTCGGAAGATTATTACCTGGAAGTGGTTCCCCAGTTCATCAACAAAGGAAACACCTTGGGCGTATTGATGGAAAAGCTGAAAATAACGACCGAACAGGTTGTTGCCATCGGCGACGGTATTGCCGACGTTCCGATGTTGCAGCTTGCAGGCACCAGTGTTGCGATGGGTAACGCCCGCGATTCAGTGAAGAGCTGTACGGATTTTACCACCTTGGCTAACGACATGGACGGTGTGGCAGTAGCTGTGGAGACTGCGATCCTGGCAGCCATCAAACCGACAGAGGTTCCTTTGGACCAGCTGAATATGCGTGCCAAACATGCATTGATGGGTAACCTGGGTATTCAATATACCTATGCCTCCGAGGATCGTGTGGAAGCAACGATGCCAGTCGACGAACGTACACGCCAGCCTTTCGGTATCTTGCATGGTGGTGCCACGTTGGCTCTGGCTGAAACCGTTGCCGGATTGGGTTCCATGATCCTGGCAAAACCGGACGAGATCGTTGTCGGCATGCAGGTCAGCGGCAACCACATGTCGTCGGCCCATGAAGGAGATACCGTTCGTGCCGTAGGGACTATTATCCACAAAGGCCGTTCTTCACATGTATGGAACGTGGATGTGTTTACCTCTACCGACAAACTGGTATCTTCCATACGTGTAGTGAATAGTATATTAAAAAAGAAATGATTTCAGAGGAAACAAATAAGTACCAAATTATTGATACACTGATCAGGCAGGGGCGGAGTTTTGCAATTTATCGGATTCCGGGAGAAGATTCTCCCAAGTTCGTCATGCAAGCTTCCGGTTCTGCCTGCCTTTTATATGATATCGAAGACCTGAACGAACAGCAGGGTTTCGTCATAGCTCCCTTTCGGGTAAGCCGGGACTGTCCGATCGTACTGATCCGGCGCGATTATTCCGAGTTACCGGAGAGCTGTCCGAATGACTCCATTCGAATGGATTTAGAGTTTCATCCGAATGAAACTGAAATTTCATCCGAAAGAAAGACAAAAGACAACTATACCGATTGTTTCGGTTCCTTTATCAAACCTTTGCAGGAAAAAACGCTCGATAAACTAGTCCTTTCACGCAGTCTGACACTCGACAGGAAAGCCGGCTTCTCTCCTGCCAAAGCGTTTTACAAAGCTTGCGAACAGTACATCCGCTCGTATGTCTATCTCTGTCATACTCCTCAAACAGGAACATGGTTGGGAGGAACACCCGAAATTATTCTCTCCGGAGAGCAAGGCGAATGGCATACAGTTGCCCTTGCCGGAACACAGCCTTTGCAAAACGGAGAGATGCCGACCTATTGGGATGAAAAAAACATACGTGAACAACAGTTGGTGTCTACTTACATTCACGACCAGCTGACTTCGCTGGGTATCGACTCAACCATGGAAGGTCCTTATTCGGCACGTGCCGGCGCATTATGCCATCTGAAAAGTGATTTCAGATTCAAGCTCGACAGTAATAGCAAATTAGGCAGTCTGCTCAGTCTGTTACACCCTACTCCTGCAGTTTGCGGACTTCCTAAAGAAGATGCTTACCGCTTTATCCTGGAGCACGAAGGATACGACCGGCGTTACTATTCCGGTTTCATCGGCTGGCTGAATCCGGAAGGCAGAACCAATTTATATGTCAACCTTCGTTGCATGAATATCAAAGAAGATACATTCACGCTTTATGCCGGAGGGGGATTATTGTCTTCTTCCATGCTTAACGATGAATGGCAGGAGACCGAAGACAAATTGCAAACCATGCGGGCATTGTTGTAGAATTATGTACTTTTGTGAGTAAACAGAATAGATTAATAAGATATGTATACCGATAAGAAAAATATTCTTCAGTTGGTGGCTCTGCTCAAAGAGCATAATATAAATAAAATCGTATTATGTCCGGGTAGCCGTAACTCTCCGATAGTACACACATTGGCAAACCATCCGTTCTTCACCTGCTATCCTGTAACAGACGAACGAAGTGCGGGATTCTTTGCGATGGGGCTCGCATTGCATGGCGGAAAACCTGCTGCCGTCTGTTGCACTTCCGGTACAGCCCTGTTGAATATCCATCCGGCAGTAGCGGAAGCTTACTATCAGCATGTTCCCCTTGTCGTGATATCGGCAGACCGTCCGGGTGCATGGATCGGACAAATGGATGGGCAGACATTACCGCAACCGGGTGTGTTCGGCTCACTGGTCAAGAAGTCCGTCAACCTGCCGGAAATACATACTGACGAAGATGAATGGTATTGCAACCGGCTTGTCAACGAGGCATTACTGGAACTGAATCATCATGGTAAAGGCCCGGTACATATTAATATACCCATCTCAGAACCACTGTTCCGGTTTACGACTGCCGAACTGCCGGAAGTACGTGTCATTACCCGTTATCAGGGATTGAACGTATACGACCGGGAATACAATACGCTGATCGAACGCCTGAACAAATACAACAAACGAATGATCATTGTCGGTCAGATGAGTCTGATCTATCTTTTTGAAAAGAAGATATCCAAACTGCTCTACAAACATTTTACCTGGCTGACTGAACATACCAGCAATAAAACAATTCCCGGCATTCCGGTTAAGAATTTCGATGCAGCACTCTATGCTTTGCCTGAAGAGACACTGGATAAGATGGTTCCCGAGCTGGTTATTACCTATGGAGGTCATATCGTTTCCAAGCGTTTGAAGAAATTCCTTCGGGAAAATCCTCCAAAAGAACACTGGCATGTATCTGCGGATGGCGAAGTAGCCGACTTGTATGGTTCCATGACAACCGTGATAGAGATGGACCCGTTCGAATTTTTGGAAAAAATCGCTTATCTCCTGGAAAATAAACCGACTGAGTTTCCCCGGGTTTGGGAAAACAATACGAAAGAGCTTCCGCAACCGGAATTTGCTTACTCAGAAATGGCAGCGATCGGTGAGTTGATCAAATCATTGCCTACCCCGTCCGCTTTACATTTGGGTAACAGTTCGACGGTGCGTTACGCACAGTTATACAATTTGCCCGAAGAGGTGGAAGTCTGCTGTAACCGGGGAACAAGCGGCATAGAAGGTTCCTTGTCTACCGCTATCGGTTATGCGGTTGCATCCGACAAGCTGAACTTTGTCGTAATCGGCGACCTGAGTTTCTTTTATGACATGAATGCGCTTTGGAACAGTAACTTCGGTTGCAATCTGCGTATCCTGCTGCTGAACAATGGCGGAGGTGAGATATTCCAGGCTCTTCCCGGACTGTCTATGTCTGACAAGACCCACCGTTTTGTCACAGCAACGCATAAGACATCGGCACAAGGCTGGGCAACCGAACGGGGATTCCTTTACCAGGGCGTACGGAATATGGAAGAGCTGGAAGAAGCGATGAAAGTCTTTACCGACCCTAATCCGGTGAATCAGCCGATCCTGATGGAGGTTTTCACCGATAAAGACGAAGATGTTCGCCTGCTGAAAGAGTATTATCATCAACTAAAGCAAAAATAATATGTCAACAAAAAGAGAATGGACAACTATAAAAGAATACGAAGATATTCTTTTCGACTTCTATAAAGGCATTGCCCGCATCACCATCAACCGCGAACGCTATCGTAATGCCTTCACTCCCACTACAACAACCGAAATGAGCGACGCGCTTTATATCTGCCGCGAACGCCAAGATATAAATGTAATCGTCCTGACAGGAGCCGGCGATACCGCATTCTGTGCCGGAGGGGATATGAATGTAAAAGGTCATGGCGGTTATATCGGTAAAGACGGTGTGGCACGTCTGAATGTTCTCGATGTACAAAAACAAATCCGTTCAATGCCGAAGCCGGTTATTGCTGCGGTGAATGGTTTTGCCATCGGTGGCGGTCATGTATTGCATGTGGTGTGCGACTTGACAATTGCATCCGAGAATGCTATCTTCGGACAGACGGGTCCCCGTGTAGGCAGTTTCGATGCAGGCTTCGGCTCTTCTTACCTGGCACGCATTGTCGGACAGAAGAAAGCCCGCGAAATCTGGTTCCTCTGCCGTAAGTATAACGCCCAGGAAGCACTCGATATGGGCCTCGTCAATAAAGTTGTTCCTTTGGATAAACTGGAAGACGAATACGTCGAATGGTCTGAAACCATGATGATGCACAGCCCGCTCGCCCTCCGTATGATCAAAGCAGGCCTGAACGCCGAACTGGACGGACAAGCCGGTATCCAGGAACTGGCGGGCGATGCCACCATGCTCTACTACATGACCGAAGAAGCCCAGGAAGGCGGCAAGGCATTCCTGGAAAAGCGCCGTCCCCGGTTTGAGGATTATCCAAAGTTCCCGTAATCAGTTGACAGTTGGCAAGTGACAGTTGACAGTTAAATAACCGGAAACTGCACCTGTCAACTGTCAACTATCAACTGTCAACTACTATGTCTTATCATATACAAATTATACCGAAAGTACTACATTTCAAACAACCAGCCGGAACATCGAGAGGAACTTACACCACGCGCAAAAGCTGGTATCTGTACCTTACCTCTGATGAGGCTCCCGGGCGAGTCGGTATAGGGGAATGTGCTCCACTGCCAAAATTAAGTTGCGACGACCTGCCGGACTATGAACTAATATTGACAGACATCTGCCGACAAACGGAACAGACCGGAATGCCCGATACGGAGGCGCTCCGTCCCTATCCATCTATCCTTTTCGGACTGGAGACAGCTTTCCGTCATTTCCGGACAGGCAACTTTTCTCTTTGGGATACTCCTTTTTCACGTGGCGAAACAGGTATCCCCATCAACGGCCTGATTTGGATGGGCGACTATAAAAAGATGCTGGAGCAGATAGAGATGAAGATGCAGACCGGCTTCCGTTGCATCAAACTGAAAATCGGAGCTATCAACTTTGAGGAAGAATTAGCTTTACTGAAACACATCCGTGCCCATTTCTCTGCCAAAGAGATAGAATTACGGGTAGATGCGAACGGTGCATTCTCACCGACCGATGCACTGGAGAAATTGCAGCGACTGTCTGAACTCGACCTGCATTCCATCGAACAACCCATCCGTGCCGGACAATGGGAAGAGATGGCACGCCTTGCTGCACAGACACCGCTTCCTATCGCATTGGATGAGGAACTGATCGGCTGCAACACCGTACAGGGGAAAAAAGAACTTTTATCAGCTATCCGACCGCAATATATTATACTGAAACCCTCTCTGCACGGCGGTATAAGCGGAGGTCAGGAATGGATTGAAGAAGCAGAAAAACAACATATCGGTTGGTGGATCACTTCAGCGCTGGAATCCAATATCGGACTGAATGCAATAGCACAATGGTGTGCCACATTCGACAATCCACTGCCGCAAGGACTAGGAACAGGGGCTTTGTTTACAGATAATGTAGAGATGCCTTTATCCATTCGGAAAGATTGTTTATGGTACAACGATAAGTTCCTAACAGACCGTAGTAAACAGAAGTTACATTTGGAAAACGAAATTATTTGCCATGCGGATAATATACAGCAATTACGGTCCGGGCTTCCGGACAACGCACCACAAATACAGCGCGACCTCTATGACTTCCTATCAGACTGGTTTAGCGAATCTCCATACATAACCGTACATACATCCGGCTCCACCGGTACACCTAAAGAGTTTACCGTCCGCAAAGAGCAAATGATGCAAAGTGCCATCCTCACCTGCTCTTTTCTCCAGCTAAAGAAAGGCGATACCGCCTTGTTGTGTATGCCTTTACAATATATAGCCGGAAAGATGGTCGTCGTACGTGCACTTGTTGCCGGATTGAATCTCATTCTGCGCACACCGTCCGGCCATCCGCTGGCAGATGTCGATGTTCCGCTCCGCTTCACAGCCATGATCCCGTTGCAGGTATTCAACACGCTCCAAGTTCCGGAAGAAAGAGAACGCCTTTGCCGGACAGAAATAGTAATCGTCGGAGGCGGAGCTATCAATAAAGAGCTGGAAGACGAAATACGCCAACTACCGAATAAGATCTATTCCACCTACGGAATGACAGAAACCTTGTCGCACATCGCCCTCCGCAAACTAAACGGTCTGGATGCTTCATCGGCATATACACCTTTTTCATCTGTAAAACTATGTTTATCGCCCGAAAAAACACTGGTTATCCAAGCACCGCTGGTTTGTGATGACACCTTGGCAACAAACGACCTGGCAGAGATACATCCGGACGGAACTTTTACCATCCTGGGAAGAAAAGACAACACCATCAACACCGGAGGAATAAAAGTACAAATAGAATCGATAGAAGAAACTCTTCGTTCAATAATTTCCGTTACCTTTGCAATAACGGCTATTCCACATCCGGGATTAGGAGAAGCAATTGTGCTATTGGTAGAAAAAACAACAGACGCGGACAGCCTTCCTGACAGGATCGTCCCCCTTCTGCCCAAATACCAACAGCCTAAATACATCAGGCAGGTAGATGCCATCCCACTTACCGGAAGTGGTAAAACAGACCGGAAAGCCTGTCGGATACTGGCAATGAAATCTATTGACAATAGATAGAGTTTCGATGAAATAAAATAATAACTTTGTAATCTGAACACATAAAATTACACGTATCATGGATTATTTCCTGACAAACATCAAAGTCAATAAAGTCTTTCATTTAGAAAACTTCAATATCCCTATTGATGAGAAAGAAAAAAAACATCTTATTATTACCGGGAAAAATGGTAGTGGAAAAACGATTCTATTAAATGCTATATTAGATTATTTAGAAGCTCTGAATTCTAACGATATTTTACATATTGACGCGTGGAAAAAAGAAAAAATAAGCCTTGAGCATCAAATATCAGATACAATCAATAAACCAGAAAATCGAAATACTTCGATGCTCAAATCTGCTTTAAACACAACTAACAGAGTTCTTGATAAGTATACAAAAGCAGAACTGACATTCAATAACATTTATAATATAAAATCAGCTTATGATAATCACGAGTTAGTTATAACATTCTACGAAGCTGAACGTATAAGTGAAATGATAGAGCCACTAAGTCCAGTTAAACCAGATTTACGCCCAATAAATAACATTAAAGAAAAAAAGGTAAGTGAATTCCTCAAATTTCTTGTTGATTACAAAATCCAGGAAGCTTTAGCCCGCAACGAACAACAAATAGAAGATGCAGATAAGATAAATCAATGGTTTATTGAGTTCGAGAAACTATTACAAAGTATATTTGAAGATAAATCATTAAAGCTTATATTCAATTATAAAGATTACAGTTTTAAAATTCAAACAGTAGGGAAAGAGTTTAAATTCACGGAACTATCTGCCGGTTATTCTGCTGTTATCGATATAGTAACTGATTTAATCCTAAAAATGCAAACGCCTGACATATTAACACGTACATATGAAAAGCAGGGCATTGTATTAATTGATGAGATAGAAACACACCTTCATTTAGGGTTACAACGGATTATATTGCCATTACTGACACATATATTCCCTAATATTCAATTTATCGTAACCACTCATTCTCCATTTATTCTAAACTCTTTACCTAATGCCGTTGCATTCGATCTGGAGCGAAAGGAATCAATCGGTGATCTGACAGATTATTCATATGAAGCATTGGCAGAAGGATATTTTGGTGTCCGCTCAGACTCCAGTTACCTGCAAATCAAACTGGATACTCTGAAATCATTAGTGCAAAAGACAGAACTTACTATTTCTGATAAAATAGAACTGGAAGAACTGGTAAACGAATTTGAACAAATCTCAGATGTAGTTGCACCCGCCATCAAAAGCGAGTACTATGATATAAAACGTAATTTATCTAAATAGCAATTTCAGATGATAAGAATCAGGAAAAGCAATATTGTCCCCAATTCCTTACAGAAAGATGGTTGTATGCGATATAACCAAGAAGATGTAAAAAAACAACTTTTAGAAGATCAGCATGATAAGTGTTATATATGTGAACGCAGATTAGTTACTGATTTTCAAATAGAACACTTTAAATCACAAGGAAACTATCCACATCTAAAAGCCGAATGGACAAATTTGTTATTAAGCTGCAACTACTGCAATAATAAAAAATCTAATAAATATGATGATCTACTCAATCCTTTGGAGAACCCAATAGAGGAGTTTATTATACATACCAACGATTTCCCTCATAAAAAAGTCCTATTCCTGTCTAACCGTAATGATATAGAAACTAATAAGACAATAAAACTATTATCACTCATATTCAATGGGGCAGGCATTAGCCGCAAAAGAATGGAAGAGAATTTCTACGAATACTATTTATCACGGCTCAATTCATTTAAAAAGCTGATAGATAAATTCCTTTCAAATCCTTCAGATGATTATCGGACAGCCATCATCGAACGTCTCCAAATAAACAGAGAATTCCTGGGATTTAAATATAGAATTATAAAAACAAACCCTATATTAAACCGTGAATTTGGGGAGTATATTAAATGGAATAATACTAATAAACAAAATAACAATCTATGAAACATTTGAATGTTATATTATTATCACTTCTCACTTTTACCTCTGCCTACGGACAGAGTGGAGAAAGTTGCCGGTTCGCACCGGACCCGACGCTTCAGAAGCCGGAAGTTTATGCCGGATTTGATTGCGTCAATTTGCTGGACAGTACATCCGTAACCGTACAACCGACCGGTTCAGGCTCTTTTTCTGTCTGCAAAACCATCAAGATCCAGACTCCCCGCGGAGCAGTCGCCAATCGCATCATCAAATATGATTACGATCCGCTGACGGCTTTTGCACAGTTCAAGAGAGCAACCGTTTACCGTGCCAACGGCGACGTGATCAACCTGGATGTTACGCAAGCCTGCGACTATGCAGCACCGGCACGCGCCATCTATTGGGGAGCCCGTCAGATCATGCTTGAAGTAGGCCAGTTGAATCCGGGCGACATCCTGGACTATGAAATCGACAAGAAAGGTTTCACCTACGCATTATTGGCAGACGGCGGCGATGACGAATCCCGTTTCATCCCTCCTATGCGCGGACAATTCTATGACATCGTTCCTTTCTGGGTAACGGAACCGACTGTGCGCAAAGTATACAAAGTATCCATCCCGATGGAGAAAGAAATGCAGTTCCAGTTCTATCAGGGTGACTGTGCTTCTTCCATGCGTTACGAAGACGGACGCAAGGCATACACATTCTCTACAAACGACATCATGCCGACCAAGCAGGAACCCAATATGGTAAACCTGTTCGATGCCGCTCCGAAATTGATGATGTCATCCACTCCGAAATGGCAGGATAAATCACTATGGTTCAATAAGGTTAACGAAGATTACGGAAGCTTTGCTCCACTACCTGAAGCCCAGAAAAAAGTAGACGAGTTGATCAAAGGCAAGAAAACCGAAATGGAAAAGATAGCTGTCCTCACCCACTGGGTCGCCGATAATATCCGTTATTCCGGTATCTCTATGGGGAAAGGCGAAGGCTATACGCTCCATAATACCAAAATGAATTATACCGACCGTTGCGGTGTTTGTAAAGACATTGCCGGAACACTGATCTCCTTCCTGCGTATGGCAGGCTTCGAAGCTTACCCGGCCATGACAATGGCAGGCAGCCGCGTGGAAAGTATCCCGGCAGACCATTTCAACCATTGCGTCGCTGTCGTTAAGTTATCCAACGGTACCTATATGCCGCTCGATCCGACCTGGGTTCCTTTCTGTCGCGAATTGTGGAGCAGCGCCGAACAACAGCAAAACTATCTGCCGGGTGTTCCCGAAGGTTCAGACCTTTGCCTGACTCCGGTTTCCGCTCCGGAAAACCATTACGTACGCATTCATGCAAACAACAAACTGGATGCAAAAGGCACATTGACCGGGCAGTTCACCATCACAGCCGAAGGCCAGTCGGACAGTAATATCCGCGGAATGTTTACCCGTGGCTGGCAGTCACAATGGAAAAACATGCTGGAAAGCCAGCTGCTGAATGTTTCTCCTAAAGCCCGCCTGATCAGCGTCGATTATGGTAAAGATCCGAAAGACTATCAGGCTGCCCCTATCAAAATCACGTTCCGCTACGAAATTCCGGAATATGCGATTGCAGGAAAAGAAGAGCTGGCATTCAAACCGCTGGTCATGAACAACCTCTATAACCAGGTAAAAAGCTACCTGCGTATCAACACCGACCTCGCCGAACGTCAGTATGGCTTTAAAGACGCTTGTTCACGCCTGGTTGAACTGGACGAAACGATCCAGCTTCCGAAAGGATATACACTGCTGAATGAAGTTAAAAACGAAAACAAGCAAAGCGACGCTGCCGACTTCGAAGGCTCATTAAGCCAGCAAGGCGACAAAGTGACACTTCATCAAAAACTCGCTTTAAAGAAACGTGTATACGAAGCAAGCGACTGGGATGGTTTCCGTTCAGCCGTCAATGCACATAAAGGGTTCGGAGATTATTTAATTATTAAAAAGTAAAAGACGATGACTAAGATAGTAAATAAATTTGCACTGCTTCTCTGTCTGCTTGCCCTTACAGCGTCTCTGTTTGCTGCACCGGAAGCCGAATACAGAAAGTTATCGAAAGCATATATTTTGAATGCGGACGGAAGCCAGGAGTTCCGTTACAACATGGAACTTACCCTTTTCACTCACACCGCCATGAACGGTACATACGGAGAAAGTTTCATTGTATACAATCCCCAATATCAGGAATTGAAGATCAATGCATCCTACACCAAACAGAAAGACGGCAACATCGTGAAAACACCGGATAATGCCTTTGTTGAAGTATTACCCCGCACGGCAGCCGACGCTCCGGCCTACAATCATCTGAAAGAAATGGTTGTCGTCCATACCGGCCTGGAGCTGGGTGCAACGATCTATCTGGATTATACCCTGACTTCCAAACCGGGCTATCTGCCGGAACTGGATATCTACGACGAACTTTTACAGACTTCGCCGGTAAAAGAATATACGGTCAGCCTGTCTGTACCGGAAAACAAACCGCTGGCTTACACATTACAGAATATCAATTCCAAACCGACTGTAGCAACAGAAGGCGGAATGAAAACGGTAACCTGGAAACTGAATAACCTGCCGGCTTCTTCCCGTGATATGTTTGTATCCGCTGCCAATGGAGATATCCCTTTCCTGACAGCCTCTACTTACGCATCCAACAAAGAAGCCCTGAACGGACTATTCGCCCAGTTCACCCCAGCTACCGACGTACAGCTGAATGCCATCGCCGAAAATCTGACAGCCGGTAAAAAGAACGATACGGAAAAGTTACAGGCAATCCTTCAGCACGTAGTTGAAAACGTAGGTTACAGCCAGGTTCCTCTGCGCGATGCCGGATTCAAGATCCGTTCGATCAACGACCTGTTCTATTCCGCTTACGGAACGGAAGCAGAGAAAACAAACCTGCTGAACGGCTTGCTGAATGCTGTCGGCATCCAGGCAGAAACAGCGGCTTCTTACCGTGTGAACGCCGATCCCGCCAGTCTCGGACTAAATGCAATAAAAGAATTGGTCGTTATAGCCCATGCAGACGGCAAACAATACATCATGTCTCCGACATCCGGCAAAATGGCAGCAGCCGGCTGGAACAACCAAACACCGGTTATCAGTCTGACCAACGCAGGAACTCCGGTTACGATCCCTACGCCGGATGCCCGTATAAATTATGAAGTATCCGTTTCCGTTTCACCGGAAAAAGCTGAATCGCAGGTGAAAGCCACGATCGGTGATGCCTATCTGCCTTATTATGGCGACAACATCGCCGCTTATGCAGGAAAGGAAACATCTTCACAAACATTGAAAGCGAACAACGGCTATGTAATGGTCACATTACCGGATGCTCCGGTCAGCCTGGCACACAGCAGTTATTGCCATATGAACACGGCACGCAAGGAAAACCTGCTATTGCCCTGTAAAGCGAACGAACATTACGCCTATACGGTGACAATACCGGCAGGAATGAAACTAGCCACTCCGGAATCTGTCAAAACAATCGAGAACGGAGCCGGAAAAGTAGTTATCTCCATCCGGCAAAACGGTGATAAGACAGAAGTTGAACGCAGCCTGCAACTGAACAAGCAATTATATTCGCCTGCAGAATTTAGCAACTTGCGCAACCTGCTGACAGAATGGGGAAATCAGTCGAATAAAATACTATTACTGTCAGTCGACTAAATAAATACAAACGATATTTATTCAAGGATGGAACAACGGAAATAGGTCGTTCCATCCTTGTTTTTTTATTGAATAATGATAACTTTACAGTCAAATATTAATCACTTAAACCGTTGATCTATGCAAATACTATCAAATCTACTCCTGACACTTCTTGTATGTTGTATTCCGGGAATAAATTATGCCCAAAGTCTCTCTTTGGAGTTATATCCCCAACCGCAACATATTGTCATTTCCAACCAGCAATATATACCATCCCACGGATATACATTGCAAGGTATCAGCAATCCGGATGCCGATGCGGTGAAGATATTGAAGAAAGCATTGCCTTTCGCCCAATCCGGTAAATCACAGCCGCTGGAAATCAAAAAGCTAAAAGCAAAGACTCCCGAAATGGAGCGTTCCGGTGCTTACATTCTGGAGATCTCCAAGAAAAAGATCACAATCGAGATCGTAGACGACCGTTCCCTGTTCTATGCCGCCCAAACATTGAAGCAGCTGGTCAGCTATAATGAAGCAGGGAAACGCATGCTTCCCCTGTGTACCATTACAGACTATCCCGATGTGCTTCACCGGGGAAGCGTCGAAGGCTTTTACGGAACCCCCTGGAGCCATGCCGACCGTATCAGCCAGCTTCGTTTCTACGGAGAGTTCAAGATGAACACCTATATTTACGGTCCGAAAGACGATCCTTTCCACAGTGCCAGCTGGCGCGAACCCTATCCTGCCGAACAGGCTAATCAGATCAGGGAACTGACAGCCGAGGCAGCCCGTAATAAAGTCGATTTCGTATGGGCGATCCATCCGGGACAGGATATCCGGTGGAATGCAACCGACAGCAGCAATGTCATTGCCAAATTCGAACAGATGTACAATTTAGGCGTACGTGCCTTTGCCGTTTTCTTCGATGACATTTCCGGTGAAGGAACCAATGCAGCCAAACAAGCCGGCCTGATGAATTACATTCAAAAGGAATTTGTAGAAAAGAAAAACGATGTCCAGCCGCTGATCATGTGCCCGACCGAATATAACCGTTCGTGGGCGCGTACCGATTACCTGGATATCCTCGGCGAACAACTTCTTCCGACAATTCAGGTCATGTGGACCGGAAACCGTGTGGTAGACGATATCACACTCGAAGGTCTCGAATGGGTAAACAAACGTATCCGGCGTCCTGCCTATATCTGGTGGAACTTCCCGGTAAGCGACTACTGCCGCGACCATTTATTGATGGGTCCGGCTTACGGACTGGATACACAGGCTTCGAACGTCCTGTCCGGCTTCGTTGCCAACCCGATGGAACATGCGGAAGCATCTAAAGTAGCTTTGTTCGGTGTCGCCATGTATAGCTGGAATATCCATAACTACGACCCGCAACTGGCGTGGGAAAAAGCTTGCGAATATTTGATGCCGAAAGCCGCCATCGCGTTCAAAACGTTCTGCGAAAACAACAGCGATCCGGGTCCTAACGGTCATTTATACCGCAGGGAAGAATCGACCCGCTATCAGGCATTGTCCGACCGTTTCCTCGCCGGTTATCGTAACGGACACTTCGGCGAAAGGGATGCCAACCAGCTCGGAGCCTTGTTTGCCCAGATACAGGCAGCCCCGGAACTGATCTATAACCAGGGAGACAACAAAGAACTGATCAAAGAGATCAATCCCTGGCTGATGCAATTCGAACTGCTCGGCAGATGTGGTACCAATGCATTGCGTATGGCGCACGCCTGGTATGAGAAAGATCGTCAGAACACCTGGCAACGCTTCCTTGCCGTTTCGGCCGTTATGGACAGTATGAAATTAATCAACCGTTCATTCAACCAAAATCCATATCAGAAGGGCGTTAAAGTCAGTACCCGGGTACTTATGCCGCTTATCGAAAACATATACCGGCAGACCAGCCGTAACCTGCTCTCAACAGCAGAAACCCCTTCCGACGAGATCAGGGTAAGTACGGCTTCTACCATTACGAATGTCGGCCAACTGAAAAACCAACCGTGGTCGGAAGATGACAATCTGATCGCATACGTTCCTATGCTCGAAGTTGTCAAAGTAGAACCTGACCAGTATATCGGCCTGGGTTGGGAAATTCAGAAAGAAGCTGAATCTTTCACTTTCAACCTGCCGCAGAGTAATGTGGAAGGACGTATATTCGAATGGTCGGCAGACGGTAAAACCTGGAATCCCCTTTCCGATATTCCGGCAGACCGGACCAAATTCACTGCCGGCAACGTCGATCCGAAAGCCCATTTTATCCGGATGCGCAACAATTCCGGCAAACAGATGGAATTGAAAGTAGCTTCTTTCTCGGTAAAGACAAAGGAAATACCCGAGATCAACGAAGAACTGATGATGTACGATCTCAACCTGAATTCATACAAAACATTGAAACCGGGCGAGCAAGTAAACGTGAAATGTGAGGGCGTAGACCAATATATCGAGTTCTATCTGTCAGGCGACAACGATAGTATGGTTTCCATTTCCGGTGAAGACAAGGAAGGCGAAAACAATATGCTGTACTGTGGATATGCAGGCTACGTAAGGCTGAACAAGATATCATTTGACGATATACAGACACTCACGATCACTCCGGCTGGTAAAAGTCCGATCCTAATCCACCAGATCGTAAGAGAATGACCCATTGAACAGAAAACAAAAAGAGCCGTAAATTCGATGATTTACGGCTCTTTTTTATTTCATCAGGACAACTACCGGATTATCTTCCTCTCCTATCCGCTTCAACGCTTTTACTTGCTGCGGAATATCTTTATCTCCGTTCTCTTCAAACCAGGCAGCCACGTCACCCGCCGGAATCAAACCGGCATATTCTCCGGACTGTGAAACCGACATAGGTTGCAGGGGCAGGTAATTCGTCAGATCGTCATTCAGACCATCGGCATACAAACCGACCTTAACCTCCCCGGTAGACTTCGTTACTACGGCTGTATACAGCACCGGTTCATGGAACAATCCCTTAATGAAACGGATCACCATCCGGTCCTCACTGTCGAGTATCTGCGTGATCAGAACGGCATTGTCTTTATTTTTCATAAAACGTTCGGAGAAATTCCAGTGATATTTCCCCAAGTCAAGAACACTTGCCGGCACCAACGCCCTGTCCTTCACCTGATAGATCGTATCGTTATACGCTTCCACAAAATAAAGTTCTTTATCCTGCCGCCATAAACGGGTATTGGCATTGATAATAATGTTACCGGTTTCCGGTTCCTTATAATCAAGAACAAGCACTCCTTCATAGGTCGTAGGTCCATAGAATTGGGCACCAGTCTCACCCTTTAAAACAGCTATAGACGCTATATTAGACGGATCAAGCGACTGGCTTTCGACTGCCATTCTTGTAGCACATGAATCTATCGCCATATTATCCTTAAAGAAAAGCAGACTGTTCTCCCCTTTCCCAAACAAAACGGATTTATACAGAACAAACGTTCCGTCATTCTGACAACCAAAAGAAGCTGATGAAGCTCCCTGCACTTCAAAAGGAATCTTGATCTTCTCCTTGAATGTCCCATTCTGATCGTAACAAACCAGGTCTTTATTCCAACCGTTGAAATAAATCATTCCGGTTTCATTATCTCCCCAGCAGAAAACACTTCTATAGCCTTCCGAATCGTTTCCTATATGCCCGACCTGTTTGATAAATTTACCGGTTTCCTTGTCAAACATCAGGCATTGGTCCTGACTGGTTGAAACCAATATCCTGTCTTTAATAACCTGCACATAAGGTCCCTTCCCGATCAGGCTGCTGTCGGTTGTTTCCAACGGAACATACTGTACCTGCTTGAAACAATCGGACGCATTCAACTCCGTCCGGGCATCGATCGCTGTCCCCAGCGGAATCACACGCAACCTTCCGTCCGTCGTCTTACTCTCATTGCATGCTGCCAGAAAAAGGCAGGAAGCCACGGTCAACTGATATAAATATGTCTTTACCATCTTACTTCCCTTTTAATGCATTCTTTGTTGTTATATAAATAACTCCGTTTCGGGCTTTTTCCCCATGCATTTTTTTGGCGGACTCATCTTTCATTACAGAGATCGATTCAATAATATTAGGATTTATTTTTTGAATTGCATCTTCATCTGTCTGTTCCACACCATCGACGAAAACAAGCGGATTTCCTGATCCTTGGCTATTTCTGATACGAAGATTTACATTTCCAGGCAAATTTCCTTCCATGGCCCCATGACCCACTACCTTTACTTCATTCTCTTTCACTTTTCCGGAATCGAGACCTTTCTTTGTTACCACCGAAATAACGCCCTGCTTATCCGTAGCATTATATTTCGCTAAAAGTTCTTTGCTCCGGTCCTTCGGACTCACCGAAAAACTGAAGATATCATCCGGAGAGACAGCATCCAACTGCTCGTAGGTCGCAACTTCATAATCTATCAGAATCAGGTTGCGGGACATTTCAACTTTCGTCTTAATCTTCTTCATACGGTCTTCAGCCCCTTTAGAAAAGTCGTCCAGCTGTTTCTGCATGGATTCCAGCGGATCCTCAGTCTCTTTCTTTTCCACCGGAGACACTTCGATCTTGATAATCTTCGTATCCTGAGGAACCGAAGTATCCACCTTCGATGTCACTTTTACAACCGGTTTGACTACCGGCTTTTCTTCCGGTACCGGAGCAGCCTCCACAACGGATTCTGCTTTTTTAGGCTCAATAACTTCCTTTACCGGAACAATTTCGCTAATTTTGGCACTTGAAATCTTTTCCAGTTCGCGAGAGATTTCAGGACGGGCAAAAGCAACTACTGCAACCGCAGTCAGCGGAAGTACATACAGATACTTCAGCCGTGCCCAGGGATTCGATTTTCGTTTTAACATCATAGTAATTCGTTTTTTTAGTTTACTGTGATTAAAGCTGTTGGCCATAGAAGTGAAGCGCTGTGAACCAACAGCTTTTTTTATTAATAATAATTGATATCTCTTTGCATCGACACCGTGATTGATCACACTCTCATCGGCTTCGTATTCATGAATATTCTGTAACTCCTGTTTGAGCAGCCAGACAGCCGGATTGAACCACTGAAGTATCACGCAAAAGCTACAGACCAGCATATCCAGGGAATGGCAAGCTCCGATATGTGCCAGTTCGTGTGTCAATATCTCTTCGCCGCTTTCGTCCATATCTTTCCGGGAGATGACAATGTACCCCATCCAGCTGAACGGACTGACAGCCTCATTCGTCACCACCAGTTTGCATCCCTGGGAAAGCACTGTCCTCTCCCCTTTCCCGATCATCCGCCAGATACGGATCATCGAATAGAGAAAACGGAGAAAGAAGAAAACACAGCCTGCCAAATAGACGACAAACAACAACGGAAGCCAAAAAGACTGAGGTGTCTGTACCTCTATATCCGTCTGCATCTCCGCCATCTGAAAAAGAGATTCCAAATTCAGTAACGGACGTTGTATCGCGACAGGCTCATCCGTAATAATACGGATAAAAGGAATAGCGACGGATAAGACAATGACACTCAGCAGGGCAATACGGTTGAAACGGTGGAAAGTCTCACGGCTCAACAACAGTCTGTAGAAAAGATAGAAAACAGCCAGGCATACAGACGATTTAAGGATATAAACAAAGAAGTCTCCCATACGATCAGTTTTTATTAGCTTGTTCTACTTCATCCAGCAACTGCCGGAGTTCATCTACAGAAATATCTTCCTCCTTGATCAGGGAAGATACAACCCCGAGGTAAGAGTTATTAAAATACTTGGCAATGACATTCTTCAGCGTACCTTTACTATACTCCGCCTCACTGACGGCACTATAATATTGGTACGTGTTCCCGAATGTATTATGTGAAAGAAAACCCTTCTCCTCCAATCCGCGGACAATGGTCGACAACGTATTGAAATGAGGCTTCGGATCTTCATAATATTCCAGCAATTGCTTTACGAACAGAGGACCTTTTTTCCAAAAATAGCCCATGATCTCTTCTTCTTTTGCAGTAAGTCGTTTCATATCTTTGAATGTTTACGGCAAAGTAACTAAAAGTTTTAGTTCAAAAACTAAATTACTTAGTTAATAAACTAAAAGAGATCGTTATTCCTGCGATAACCACAAGGACAGCCACACATATCCATACAGGAAAAGATTGCTTACCCGTTGGCGGAATTTATTTGCTAAAATCATAAGGATATGATTACCTTTCACCTGTCACCGCATGCATCTACCTGTATATCTGCACTTTCCGGTGACACGTATTGGTGAAGGCTAAAATCATAAATCAAAAGTAGGGACTTTTGAAATGTTAAGACAAGACTTTTGAAATCAAAAGTAGGGACTTTTATTTTCAAAAGAGCTATCTTTTTTTGGGAAATACTTACGTCTTTTCTTCAATGGGTAGGCACCCATTCACATTGGCTCCGGCAGCCACAAATATTCACTCCGGCAGCTATTAAAAATAGCTCCGGCAGCCACAGATATTAACTCCGACAGCTATTTGAAAAAAACTTACGGGTTCACAGGTGAAGGCAATTTGTTGTCGGTGAAACGTCACCCGTCACCACATCCAGCTGTTTATCAGATCAATACATACATGTGACAGGTGAAAGGTATGGGCAAAGTTCTCATGAAGCCGTTTGGTGAAATACAAATGCTTCCCGGAAGGGAAAAGATTTGTCCCTTCGGGTGTATAGATCTCTCGTTTGCGACAATGATGTATAGCCTGCAGCATCAGCGGATACTGCTTTTCCTTATTCGCTCTGGGCATGTTTATTCGAATCTTTATTGATGCCATAAGCTTTAAATAATATCACAAAGTCTGATGCAATTTGAAATAAGTCCGTGATGAAAGAAAAAAAGGGAGAAATAGCAATTTGTCATGTATTGATCCCTCTGTTCCTTATTTCTCCTTTAAAGCTAATAAAAGAAACTCTTTCAAAGGCTTCAAATAATCAGCCTCTAAATTCCAATATTTAGGTTTATCAAAGAAAAAATCTTGTTTATTTTTAAAAGCTTCAGCTTCTTTTCTAGTTTTCTTTATGGATTCCAAATAAGCATAAATTTTAGATTTTCTGTTAGGTGTTATATATTTGGAATCTCCATTCTCTTCTTTATGACCCGAAACACACATTTCATATCCTTCAAAACATTCAAGCAAACAAGCATGTTCCTCATTAACTATATGTTCCAATAGTAACTCAAAATCACCATCATCCTTATTGTTAGGGAATAGGAATAAGTCGGCTGATAATGATAATTCCTCCAGTTTATCAAGCAAATATTTCATTCTTACAGCATAGCCACCTCCATTCTCATCACTATCAGCATCGAAAACAACCAGGTTTTTACCACCACGTTCACTGTTTTCCTTAAATTGCTGATCCAGTAAATGTAATTTAGTGTATCCTCCCGCAGAAATAATCTCCCAAACTCCCTCATCTTTTTCTGATAAAAACCGGAGGTATTTTTCCAAAAATTGCTTATCCCTTCCTTCTACAAAAATTCGAATCATCTTATTTCGATTTCCTGGTTGATAACATATTGAAATTTCTCATAAGGATATTTATATGCTTTGAGTTCATCAGTCGGCATATGTCGTAGAGAATAGCACATTATATCATTTTGTGAATCAGCATATCCGTCTTCAGATAAAACTTTATTCAAAGATTGCAACGATTCAATGTTATGCGTAGTAGCAAAAACCTGTACATTCAACAAGTCTGCAGTTTTAATTATAGCCTTCCATAAAGAGGATAAAGAAGAAAAATGCAATCCATTATCAATCTCATCAATAAAAACCGCACCATCCTTACAGGCATAAAGAGCTGTAACTATTGCCAACAATTTCCTAATACCATCACCTAACATATTTATAGGAATCAATCTGTCCAACCCTATATCTACATTTATCTGAGATTTCAAAACAGTTATAGATTTTATCCTGGGTTCTATATGCTGTAATATTTCCACGATCACTTTTTCCTGTTTCTCCTCTATAATACGCGTCAATTGTTCAACAGCAATATTAAACGCATATTTGGAACTGATATACGCTGTTGACAGGGTTTCTTTATATTCCTTAGGAAACTTGATTTCTAATTTTTCTTCGTTCTTCTTATTTAATCTTATCGTTGCACTATCGCTTTTCTTTTCACCATGCGAATCTATGTATCCAAAATTCATAGTCAACCCTGTACTGATATCCGCTTCCTTATTAGAAAGGGTAAGACTGGATATATCATTTTTAGAAAGTACAATTTTAGATTGTGAAACAACCGGACTTATTTTTAGTTCTCTGATAATCTTATCATTAATATTGCCACGTATGTAAATATGATTGCTTGTTTGCATATTATAAAAATTCAAAGCAATATCATCTTCAGTAAAACTGTTATAATCTCTGAATTGATTTATTCTCATATTGAGAATAGGATTGGAAAAGCCTGATAATAAAAATATGGCATCAAGCACAGTAGACTTGCCACAATTATTTTTTCCGACAAGCAAATTGACCTGCTTCAAGTCAGGGAGAAGCAAATGTTTTATGCCTCTAAAATTATTTATCTCAACTTCGTTAAAAACCATATTGGACTATTATTGGACTACATAGGATACAAAAGTAACGATTTACCACAATATACAGCTTGCTTATTAAAGATTATTTTATCAATGTATCCGGCTTCCTCCACAGAATCCCTGGAATGGAAGAGAGTTCCTTGAACATCTTTTTTTATCTTACCAACAAATAGACAGAGATGAAATGGCAGACACTGCCGCCTAATACAAATAAATGCCAGAGAGGGTGCATGTACTTATATTTATCGAAGAAGTAAAAAATACATCCCACTGTATAGAAGAGTCCTCCGCCGATCAGCCAGTACAGGACATCCATCGAAGCAGTCTGTCGGCAAACATCCAGTAAAGGTTTGAAAGCGATAATGACTACCCAGCCCATTGCCAGGTAACAGGCCGTTTTCAGATGATCCGTTTTCTTCATCTTCCGGAAACTCAGGAAGATCCCTATTGCAGCAGCAATCCAGACGATCGCAAACAACGACCATCCCCAGTAACCGACCTGACGGAGGGCTACCAATGTGAAAGGAGTATACGTCCCGGCAATATGCAGATAAATAGCGCTATGATCGAAGCGACGAAGCAGCCTTTTACGCCGTGCGTTCGCAGAAGCATGATAAAAAGTCGAAGTGACGTAAGAAGATGTCATGCTAAGGGCATACACAATCGAACTGCCCACAGCCCAGGGATTTCCGCTGCGGATGGAAGCCGCTACTAACAGAATAAGGGCAACCATTCCGAAAACCATCCCTGAGCCATGGGTCAGTACATTGGCTACTTCTTCGCCATACGTTTGTCTTTGTTTGGTTCTGACCATTACCTACCGGTTACAGTTGTTCGGCTTTAAAACCGGCTTCCGTAACAGCAGCAACGATCGTATCTGCCGGGACATCGGCTGTCACTTCCAACACCTTATCCGGTGATTTCAGATCGATAGACCATTCATTGTCTTTCAGTACGTTATTCAGTTTTGCACCGATGGCAGCCACACAGCCGCCACATTTTGCATTTGTTTTAAATTTCATTGTCGACATAATTCTTTCTGTTTATAATGTTACTTCATAAATTTCAGTCTCAAACTGTTAAGCACCACAGACACGGAGCTGAATGCCATCGCCGCACTCGCCAGCATCGGGTTCAGCAGCAATCCGTTTACCGGGAACAAAACACCCGCTGCCAAAGGTATGCCTATCAGGTTATAGATAAACGCCCAAAACAAGTTCTGATGGATCAGCCGCACGGTACGTTTCGACAATTTGATCGCTTCGGGCAATAACAACAAGTCGGAGGTTATCAGCGTGACCATCGCCACATCCATGGCAATATCCGTCCCTTTCCCCATTGCAATGCTGACATCCGCACGGGCGAGTGCCTGCGAGTCGTTAATACCGTCGCCCACCATGGCAACTTTCTTTCCGAGCTTCTGGAGAGCGATAATATATTCCTCTTTATCGTTCGGCATCACTTCCGCTTTAAAATGACCGATACCTAACGTATTTGCCACCCTTTCAGCCGTCTTCACTCCGTCGCCCGTCAGCAAATGAACCTCTATTCCCATCTCCGTCAATTTGCTGACAGCCTCTGCCGATGTCGGTTTGATACGGTCTGAAATAGCCAAAACAGCCAGCAGGCGATCGCCTTCGCCATAATAAACGACGCTTATACCTTCATCCTGCCATTTGCCGATCTGCTCCATGGTTTCGTCGGGGATGCGGGCACCGAACATTTCCAGCAGCCCCTGGCTTCCGACCCAATACACGGTACCTCCCGCTTCCATACGGATTCCGCGCCCGGTAAGACTTTCGAAATTCTCTGCTTCAGTACTCGATGCACCCGAATCTTCCAGCCAGCGGATAATGGCGGAGGCCAGCGGATGTTCCGACTTCAGTTCTGCCGTATAGAGAATATCCAGATAGCAGACATTCGATTCGGTCAGCCAACAGGAATCGACCACTACCGGAACTCCTTCCGTCAACGTTCCTGTCTTATCTAATACGATCGTGTCGACTTTGCAAAGGGTTTCCAATGCGTAGGCATCTTTTATCAGGATATGCCGTTCAGCCCCCTTCCCCATTCCGACCATCAGAGCGGTAGGAGTTGCCAGCCCCAAGGCACACGGACAGGCAATGACCAATCCCGAAACAGCCGAAAGGAGTGCATAAGAGAAATAGCTGCCGCCGCCAATCACCATCCAGCAGATGAATGTGATCACGGAAAGCAACACGACCACCGGTACAAATATACCGCTTATTTTATCAACTATACGCTGCACAGGTGCTTTACTTCCCTGGGCAGCCTGTACCATCTGAACGATTTGTGCCAGGATCGTATCATTTCCCACTCCGGTAGCTTCCATAGTAAAAGCTCCTTTCTGGTTGATTGTTCCTGCCAGTACCCGATCGCCCGCCGTTTTCTCTACCGGGATCGGCTCGCCGCTCAGCATGCTTTCATCGACCGATGAGGAGCCTTGCAGCAAAACACCGTCCACCGGGATCTTCTCGCCGGGGCGGACACTCACCACATTCCCTGTTTTCAAAGAAGAGATGGGGACTTCTTCCTCTTTGCCGTCCGTCACCAGGCGTGCCGTCTTCGGCTGTAATCCCATCAGGCTTTTGATCGCGGAAGAGGTGCTGTTCTTTGCCCGTTCCTCCATCAGTTTACCCAACAAGACGAAAGCAATAATTACTCCCGATGCCTCATAATACACATGCGGCTCCAATCCCCTTTCGATCCAGAACTGCGGATATACGGTATTAAAGAAACTGAAAATAAAAGCAATGGATGTACTCAGGGCAACCAGCGTATCCATATTCGCCTTTCCCTGGATCGCATGGCGTGCACCGCTCACATAGAATGTCCTGCCGAAGAGCAGCATAATCGCCAGGGCAAGCACCATCATGATCCAGTTGGCATACGGCATATGCATGAACACCATACCCAGCAACGCCAGCGGTACGGACAGCACCCATGCCCCGATCGTATTCCGTTTCAGTTTCTTATAATGCTTACGCGCCATCTCCTCCTGCTCGGCAAGCGGGTCTTCCGACTCTATGATCAGATCATACCCCGCCGCCTGTACGGCTTCCTGTATTTTTTGCAAACTGATAACGGACGGACGGAATCTGACGGATAAAGTATTAGCCGCGAAATTGACAGTCGCATCTTCTACTCCGGGAAGTACACTGACAGTGCTTTCCACGTTATTGGCACAAACCGCACAACTCATCTCCAGGACGGGCAGTACCTTACTTTCTATATCTTTCATTATTGTGTATCTATTTATACCGATTCTATATTGTAGAACAAAGATACGAATAAATCAGTTGCAACAAAGTTGCGGATTTTCATTATTTCTCATTAAGATATGTACAAATTTAATAGTTTTATTTGGTATCTTTGTTCTATTATTTAACAATCGGATACCCGATCTTTGTCAGACTAATTAACGGATAAATTTATAAATAAATACAGTTATGATACTTGACTCCTTGAATAACACAGAAAAGGTAGAGCGCTTACACCCTCTTTTCAAAAAAGCATTTGATTACATAAAAGAAACTGATTTTTCTAAAGTGGAAGACGGCAAATATGAACTGGACGGTTCCCGTCTGTTCATCAATGTGGCCAGCCTGACCGGTAAGGATAAAAAGGATGCCGCTATCGAAACACACAAGAAATATATCGATATCCAGCTGCCTCTGCTAGGTGTGGAAAAGATCGGCTGGAAGCCCGGTTGCGAACTGCAGGAAGAATCGATTCCTTACGACGAAGCGAAGGATATTGCTTTCTATGTAGACCGCCCCACGGCTTATACAAAGATTTATCCGGGACAATTCGCCGTTTATTTTCCGGAAGACGGCCACGCCCCCGGTATCGGTGAAGGGAATATCCGCAAAGTGATCGTAAAAGTACAGGTAGAAGAATAAAACATTGTCAGATACAACAGAGCCGGTATCTTCCTTAAAGATTGAATCATCTTTACTGGGAAGATGTCGGCTTGCTTTTGTAAAAATCCTTACAGATACGCAGATAAAACACCCATCAACGCTTTAATATCGATTGGCTTTGCCAAATGATGGTTCATACCTGCATTAAGGGCATTCGTCACATCTTCCGAAAAGGCATTCGCCGTCATGGCGATAATGGGCATATTCTTAGTGTCTGTACGCGGCAGCTGGCGTATTTGGCGGGCGGCTTCGTAACCGTCCATAACCGGCATCTGAATATCCATCAGGATCATCTGATAGTAACCTTCTGCTGATTGCAACACTCTGTCGACAGCATCCTGTCCGTTGACCGCCGTTTCAACCAGTACACCTGTACTGCCGATAATCTCCTCGGCTATCTCACGGTTCAGTTCATTATCTTCTACCAGCAAAAGCCGTTTGCCGGAATGATTGACATCAGAAAAGCTAATCGGTACAGCTACATGATCCACTTTATTATTTGCAGTGAACTGTCTTAATACCTGAAGCAGTTTAGATTTAAAAAGAGGTTTAGCTATGAAACCGTTCGCACCGGCTCTCTTTGCGTCGGTCTCGTATTCTTCTATATCATAAGCAGAAAGGATAATGATCGGGATATCCGAACCTATGGAGCTTCGGATCTGCCGGGTCGTCTCTATACCATCCATTCCCGGCATTTTCAAATCCATGATAACCGCAAAATATTCATCATTCACCTGATGACGTTTCCGGGCTGCAGCAACAGCTTCGCTACCGGAACAGACCCAATCACTGTCGACTCCGATCTCCGACAGGCAATTACAGGTTGTCTGGCAAGCTATCTTGTCATCATCTACGACAAGTATCGAAAGACCGCCATCCATCTTTCCGTCTGAAACTTCTTCTCCATATTTCAGGGGCATAGTTATTGTAAAGCGTGAACCTTTACCATATTCACTTTCCACTTTTATATCGCCTCCCATCATGCTGATGATCTTATGGCTGATGGACATGCCTAATCCCGTTCCCTGTATAGAACTGATACCCTGATCATCTGCACGTTCGAACGGTTGGAAAATGTATTTAAGAAACTCCGGCTTCATCCCTCTGCCATTGTCTTCAAAGACAAATTCATAATTGCTTCTTCCATTGGATAAAGTTTTCTCACTGAGACTGATCAAAATCCTTCCGCCGTCAGGCGTATATTTCACTGCATTCGATAATATGTTCATCAAGACCTGCTTGATTCTCTGTATATCCCCGATCACATATTCATGGTGTAAATTCATAAGATGGATGTCGAGCTTATGCTTTTTACTTTTCACCTCCGACTGCATCATCACAATTAAATCCTGTAGAAGCTCACCTATATTCAATTCATCTTCCGATAACCTGAGGCGCCCGCTCTCTATCTTCGACATATCCAAAACTTCATTGATAAGTCCCAACAACAGATTAGAGGCACCGGTAATTTTCTTCAGACAGTCAAGCACCCGGTCTCTTTCATTAATATGGTTTGCGGCAATAGCCGTCATTCCTACAATAGCATTCATCGGCGTGCGGATATCATGGCTCATACGTGCCAGGAAATCCGATTTTGCCTGATTTGCCTTTTCTGCATTATCGAAAGCTTCTTTCAATAACTTAGATTGTTCCTCTAGTTTTTTTCTTAATTCCCGCTGCTCGGTAATGTCTGTAATATCGATGTAAACAATAATATAGATCGGTTCACCATTGACACAACCTATACATTCGCCGTTTAACTGAAACCAGGAATAACTTCCGTTCTTCTTTTTAGAGCATATAATAAAATGAACAGGTTCTCCTTTTTGCATCAGAGGAACATGGGAGTTCAAAACCTGCCTGCTTTCCTCTGCCAGATGAGTAAAAGTAGAAAACGAACTCATATTCTCCTTTCTTATTTCAAAAAAACTCAAAAACTTGTCATTGGCATCTATCAACCCGAATGTTCCGTCTTTCCGGATCGTGTATTTAGCGATGAAGCCGGGGATATTCTCATAGGCAATCGACTGTTCGATACGTTTTTGCATCATTTCATCGACATTGGTTATAACCGTGTAGGATATAGGATAGCCGTTATGTATCTCATTGGTGAAAGTTGCCGTAATCTTCGTCCAGATCATAGATCCGTTTTTCCGTTTCATTTGGACATATACCTCATATCCGTTCCTTTCCTCTTCTACAGCCTTCATCACAGCATCGACAACCGTATTCCAGGCATCCGGACTATCGGCAAAAAATAAATCGCACTGATTATGAAAAGTAGCTTCATATTCTTCTTTCGGATAACCTATCAAATCATAATAAAAGTCATTAGCCCATAAGACTGTAAAATGCTCATCCATCAAATGTTTGCTGACACTGACCCCCATTGTACACATCAACAGGTTATAATCACCATCTACTTCCGGCTGTAAAAACTGTTCTTCCATGAATTATCCCCTTTATCAATTATCAATGATTTTCCCTTATTATGCGGCATATCTTTTCATACCGGGATTTCAGCAGTGTCTGCTGTTCCGGTATCTGTTCCATATTCCCTTGCCGGAGTTGTTCCGTCATGGGTGTCAACACATCCAAAAGATACCGGATATCCAGGTTTGCTACTATCCCTCTCAAAGTATGAGCTTGAATAAAAGCATTTTGAACATCGTTCTTCTTCAGACATTCATCCAATAGCAGGAATGTTTTGTCCTGTATGAATTTCAAAAGGAATTTATCATACAGCATTTCACTTCCCATAAAGCGGTCGAGTGCGCTTTCTAAATTAACACCAGCGTCCAGCAGTTGCTGTTTATATTTGTTCGTCATACAAGTATAGTGAAGATAAATCGATAATTTCTACAAAGGAACGATTATTAGCGGCAACGAGCAAATCCATTTTTTTCTTTATATGCTCTATTCTTTCTGTCATAACATTTGTTTTTCAAATAATATCTATATTTGATGCAAAAACTGATCGACAGAACATGGATAAACAAATTATCAGTATCGATTCGCCAACCGACTTCATAGTCGGCAAATACGTATCTTCCGATGAGCTCAAGCAATATATGGATTCGCCTTATAAAATCAAAGCCGGGGTTTTCATTCTCTGCATGGAGGGACATATACGCACTACCATAAACCAATCCGAATATACGGCAACACGGCTTCATGTGACAACACTAATCCCCAATTCTTATTTACAGATACATGAAATATCAGAAGAGATATTAATCTATTTTGTGGCTTTTTCTTCTGATTTTATGGGATACGTTAACTTTGTGAGAAGTACGATGAACTGCCTGTCCGTTATCTACAGGAATCCGGTCATTCCTATTTCTCAGGAGATGTCCAGTCTTTTCGCCACTTTCTACGACCTCTTATTCCAGTATGCCATATACCCCAATATCCTGAACAATAAAGAGATGATCAAGGCTATTTTTACCATGTGCAGCCAGGGTATCGTCGAATTATACAACAACAATCAGCTGCTGGAAAAACGCGAGTCGACCCGGTATACTGAAATATACCAGGATTTCATGAACCTGGTCCTGCAACATTACACGACAAAACATAACGTAACATTCTATGCGGACCAACTGGGACTGACACCTCCTTATTTCTCTACATCGATCAAAAAGGCGATCGGACAAACCCCTCTCGAAGTCATCACCCAAATCATTATCATGGATGCCAAAGCTCAAATAAAAGGAACTAATCAGGAGATTAAGAAAATAGCCATAGGGCTTGGTTTCAACAATCTGTCTTTCTTCAACCGTTTCTTCCGGCAGCATGTAGGAATGACACCTCAGGAATACAGAGGGAAAACATATACCTATTCTTATTATCAGAAAGATCCCGATAAATAAATACGTTCCTGTTACCTTCTTTTACCCTCCGGTTACCACTTCTATTCCATACCGGTTAAACAGCTCCGTGTACCGCTGCACGGTTTCTTCAGAAGGTGTCGCCATCGGATACCGGTCCGGGTTGTACACCGTACCTAATTTCTCATGCTTATTTTTCCCTATATCATGATATAGCAGAATATTCACTGTGCGGTGCTTCCAGGGTAAAGAAGAAAGAAAGGCGGCAGATCGTACTATATTCTCTTCATCGGCATTGATGCCTTCGATCAGCGGAATACGGATACGGAACTCATGTCCGACTTCTGCTATCATACGTAAGTTTGACAGAATCAACTCGTTAGGCACTCCACAGTAAAGTTTATGTTTAATCGTATCCATCTGTTTGAGATCTACCAGAAACAGTTCGGAATGTTCCATGACCTCCCGCACGATTTCCGGTCGGGCAAACAAGGTCGTATCGACGGCACGGTGAATCCCGAGTTCCCCGCAACGCCTGAGCAATTCCAGCAACATCTCCGGATGCAGCAACGGTTCACCGCCGCAGAAAGTAACGCCTCCCTCCGACCGATCCATAAAAACCGTTTCTTTTTCAATCTCTTTCATCAGGTAATCGATGGAGTATTCCGTTCCGGATATCTCCATCGCCCATGCCGGACAGACCTCTGCACATATACCGCACAGATCACAGAGGGACGGATCGGTCACAATCCCGCCGGCTGTCCATGTCAACGCCTTTTGCGGACAGGCTTCCACGCAGGTCCGGCATCCTATACATTTCTTTCGGGTATACAGTTTCTGTTTCCGGCTGGATAATCCCTCCGGATTATGGCACCACACACAGGAGAGCGGGCATCCTTTCATGAAAAGAGTCGTCCGGATGCCCGGCCCGTCATTTATCGCATAGCGCTTTATATCGAATATCAGAGCCATTTTTTTAGTTGACAATTGACAGTTGACAATTGACAATTTTAGGGCATTTCACCTGTCAACTGTCAATTATCAACTGTCAACTAATTAAAAGTTATCCTGCTCCGTACGGGCAATCACATCTGCCTGCAGGTCTGCATTCATATCATTAAAGTAATCGCTGTAACCGGCTACACGTACCAGCAGGTCCCGATAATCTTCCGGACATTTTTGGGCAGCGTACAACGTCTCCGTATCCACGATATTAAACTGGATATGATGTCCGCCCAAAGCGAAATAGCTACGGATCAGGGAGGCCAGCTTCGAAATATCTTCTTCCCGCTTCAGGAGGCTCGGCAGGAAACGTTGGTTCAACAAGGTTCCACCGCTTTTTACCTGGTCCAGCTTACCCAGGGATTTGACAACGGCAGAGGGACCGTGTGTATCGGCTCCATGCGATGGAGATGTTCCGTCGGAGATCGCTTTCTCCGCCAAACGTCCGTTCGGGGTCGCTCCCATCACTTTGCCGAAATAGACATGACAGGTGGTCGACAGCATATTCAAGTGAAAACATTCTCCCTTCGTATTCGGCTTGCCTTCAATAGTGTCGTACAGGTCGTCGAAAACTTTAACAGCGATAGAGTCGGCATACTCGTCATCGTTACCGAAGAAAGGTGTACGGTTCAGGATCGTCTGACGCATCACTTCCGCACCGGCAAAATTGTTCGCCATCGCTTTCAGCAGCTCGTCCATAGAAAAACGTTTGTCCTCAAATACATGTTTCTTTAAGGAAGAAAGACTGTCGGTGATCGTACCCAGACCGGTACACTGTATGTAAGTCGTATTATAACGCGGGCCGCTGTTGTAATAGTCGCGTCCTTTGGCTATACAATCGTCAATAAACAGGGACAGGAAGGTGGCCGGAGCGTATTTGGCAAACATCCGGTCGATATAATTGCTGACACGCATCTTCATATCCACAAAATACCGGAGCTGTTTCAAAAAGGCGGCATACAGCTCATCATAACTTGCAAAGTCACGCGGATCGCCGGTTTCCAGTCCGACTTTACGACCCGAAACCGGATCGAGACCATTATTCAACGTCACTTCCAGTATCTTCGGTACATTCAGATATCCCGTCAGCACATAAGCCTCTTTACCGAAAGCGCCGACTTCGATGCAACCACTGCAACCGCCCTCCCGGGCATCGTGCAACGATTTACCCTGGCGCATCAGTTCCTGGATATACACATCCGGATTGAACACGGAAGGATATCCATGTCCCTGCCGGATCACCTTGCAGCCGGCACGCAGAAAACGTTCCGGCGTACGGGAACTGATATGAATGGCACTGCCCGGTTGCAGGATGTGCAGTTCTTCAATCGTCTCCAGCATGATATAAGAGACTTCGCTCACTCCGTCGCTACCGTCGGCTTTCACGCCTCCGATATTCAGGTTGGTAAAATCGTTGTATGTTCCGCTTTCCTTCGCGGTTATGCCGACTTTCGGGGGAGCCGTATGGTTATTTACTTTGATAAAGAAGCAGGACATCAGCTCTTTCGCTTCCGTACGGGTAAGCGTTCCGGCAGCTATTTCCTTTTCATAGAAAGGAGCCAGATGCTGGTCGAAATGTCCCGGATTCATGGCATCCCAGCCGTTCAGTTCGGTAATGGTTCCAAGGTGGACAAACCAATACATCTGTATAGCTTCCCAGTAAGTACGCGGGGCATGCGCCGGAACCCAGCGACAGAGCTCTGCGATTTTACGCAATTCAGCCGCCCGTACCGGGTCTTCCTCCGTTATCGACATCTCGTCGGCAAGGTCGGCATGACGCTCGGCAAACAGGATAGCGGCATCGCAGGAGATAGACATGGCGGTCAGTTCTTCCTGTTTGTCCGTTGCTTCCGGATCGTTCATGAAATCCAAAGCGGCCAGTTCACGGGCAATCCGCTCCTTCAGGTCCAGCAAACCATATCGATAAACTTTGCCGTCGAGTGCCGTATGCCCCGGAGCCCGTTGCTCCATAAACTCAGTGAACATGCCTGCCTCATAAGCATCTTTCCACTCTTTTGGAACATGGCTGAAGATACGTTCACGCTGTGTACGGCCTTTCCAATAAGGGATGACCTCACGTTCATACGTATCGATATCTTCCTGGCTGATGGTATAACGTTGCAATTCGCGGGTATTCAATACATGCAAGTCTTCTACACTATGGCAGGTGAGTTCCGGAAAAGTGGGTACTGCTTTCGGTGCCGGTCCGCGTTCCCCCACGATCAATTCGTCCTTACCTATATAGATGGTCTTATGCTTGCATATTTCCAGAAAGTTCAATGCTCTCAGGACCGGAATAGGATACTTGCCGTAGTTTTCTTTATAGAAACGGGTTTCGATCAATGCCCGTTCGATAGACAAAGAGGGTTCGGCTTCAAACGAAAGCCGGCGTAACCGTTTGATACGGTCGTTCATTCCATAGGCATTAGCTTCCACTGCAGGAGCAAAGTTTGATGCACTCTTCGGTGCACGCTGAGCTGTTATCATACTCATTTCGGATGGTTTATTTATTTAACACAAAAAGAATGGACCGCACCACAGGCGGCAATACCCGGGAGAGAAAGAACTGTTTAAAGATAGAACATCAAACAATTGAAAAGTTTTCTGTAACCTTTTATAACCATATTATTTACATCGTGTTACATCTGTCTCGCAAACATAAATACTTTTAAAGAATAAACAAAATTATTGCATGTGTATTTTTACTATATTTGCAACAATCAATTTGTTTTCATGGTTATTCAATAAACATATTTTCATGGAAAATCGTTTCTTAGGACTTATCGAGAACAGCATCAAGGAACATTGGGACCTTCCCGCTTTCTCTGATTATAATGGACATACGTACCATTATAAAGATGTGGCCCGCCGTATAGAAAAATTTCATATAATACTCGAACATGCAGGGATCAAGAAGGGAGACAAAGTGGCTTTGGTGGGGCGTAACTCGTCCAACTGGGCGATCTGCTTCTTCGGCATCCTGGCGTATGGAGCCGTAGCCGTCCCGATCCTGCACGAATTCAAACCGGACAACATCCATCATATCGTCAATCACTCGGGAGCCAAAGCCGTCCTGGCAGGAGCAAATAACTGGGAGAATATGAACGAACAGATGATGCCCGATGTGAAACTGTTCATGATGCTGGATAATTTCTCCATCATCAAAAGTAAGAACAAGGATGTACGCGTGGTACGCGACAGGATCAATGAATATTTCGGAAAGAAATATCCCCGTTCGTTTACTTCTGCTGATGTGAAATATCATACAGAACAACCGGAAGAACTGGCTGTATTGAATTATACCTCCGGGACCACCAGTTTCTCCAAAGGGGTTATGATCCCTTTCCGTAGTTTGTGGAGCAATACACAGTTTGCGTATGACAACCTGCCGTTTATCCATCCGGGAGACAGCGTGGTCTGTATGCTGCCGATGGCGCATATGTACGGCCTGGCTTTCGAGATACTGAACTGCGTAAACAAAGGTTGCCATGTGCACTTCCTGACACGTACGCCCAGCCCGAAGATCATTGCCGAGGCTTTCGCCCGTGTGAAACCGGCATTGATACTTGCCGTACCGCTTATCATTGAGAAAATCGTCAAGAACAAGATATTCCCGGAACTGGAAAAGCCTCTGATCAAGTTATTGCTGAAAGTTCCGTATCTCGACCAGAAAGTACTCGACACGATTGCCAAGAAGCTGAACGATTCCTTCGGGGGTAAATTCGGTGAAGTGGTTATCGGCGGAGCTGCGTTGAATAAAGAGGTGGAAGAGTTCCTGCGTTCGATCAAATTCCGTTATACCGTAGGGTATGGAATGACGGAATGCGGTCCGTTGGTTGCTTACGAGCAATGGGATACTTTCAAGAAAGGTTCCGTCGGACGGATCGTCGACCGGATGGAAGTACGTATCGATTCTGCCGACCCTGCTAAAGAAGTCGGCGAGATCCTTGTCCGGGGCATGAATGTCATGTTGGGATATTATAAGAATCCGGAAGCGACCAAAGCGGTTATGATGCGCGACGGATGGATGCGGACAGGCGATCTCGGAACGATTGACTCCGATGGCTTCCTATATATTCGCGGACGTAGCAAGACGATGATACTCGGTCCGAGCGGACAGAACATTTACCCGGAAGAGATTGAAGACCGCTTGAATAATATGTTGTATGTTGCCGAGTCACTGATCATCTCCCAGGGAGGTAAACTGGTAGCCCTGATCTATCCGGACTGGGAGCAGGTCGACAAGGCAGGTATCCAGCATTCTGAAATAGAAAAACTGATGCAGCAAAACGTCGACCAGCTGAATGCAGAAATGCCTTCCTACAGCAAGGTCTCCTGCTTTAAACTGTATCAGGAAGAATTTGAAAAGACACCCAAACGCAGTATCAAACGATATCTGTATCAGCCTGCAGAAGAAAATTAATATTACCTCCAGATGGTATAACGAAAAGCGGTGACATCAGATTCAGTATCGATGTCACCGCTTTTCGTTATTTAAATGATCAGCATTTGATGCTCAACTGGCGCAACACATCACGGATCTTCTCGAAAGTCGTGATACGTGTCGGCACCAATGGCAAACGCAATTTGTTTTCAATGAATCCCATGGCATTCAACATACTCTTCGCTCCTGCCGGATTACCATCCACAAACAACAGCTCGAACAATTCGGTGAAACCATGATGAATTTTACGGGCATTGTCGTAATCGCCAGCCAAAGCCAAACGTACCATACGGCTGAATTCACGTGGGAAAGCATTACCGATAACAGAAATAACACCGATAGCCCCCAATGTGATCAACGGGAAGGTGATGCCATCGTCACCTGAAATAACATTAAAGTTTGCAGGCTTATTCTTGATGATATCGTCCATCTGCGTGATATTTCCGGAAGCTTCTTTCACCGCAACTACATTCTTGAATTCACGTGCAATACGAAGTGTTGTTGCAGCACTCATATTGACGCCCGTTCTTCCCGGTACGTTATATAATACGATCGGAAGTTTGGTTGCTTCGGCTATCGCCTTATAATGCTGATAGATACCTTCCTGTGAAGGTTTATTATAATAAGGCACGACAGACAAAATCGCGTCGATACCATCGAAGTTATCGTTCTTTAATTTCTCAACGATCGTACGGGTACAGTTTCCGCCCACGCCTAAAACAATGGGGATACGTCCATTTACCTTCGTCACAATAAGATTGACAATTTTCTTTTTTTCTTCTTCAGTGAGGGTTGGAGTTTCTGCGGTAGTTCCTAATACTACCAGATAATCTGTTCCGTTCTGCAACTGGTAATCAACCAGTTTGCCTAACGCATCATAATCCACACTTTCGTCTTCTTTAAAGGGAGTGATCAAAGCCACACCCATTCCTTTCAAATTTATGTCTGCCATGGGGAAAATATTCCTTTTTTGTTATTTAGCACTGCAAAAATAACGAAATTATATCATTTGGAGCGGATTGTTTGCAAATAAAATAAGATATGTCCGAATATATGCTTTATATCAGCGTTTTCTGTCACAGAAATAGTAAGATCGTACAAATCGAGCTCACTACTCCTTGCCCCGACTTTAAAAGTACCGGGATGCTTCAGCAATAAGTATTGCATGACATAATTACCTCCACGTGTAAGGTCGATAAGTATATCGGCGTCACAGGCACAGAACTTTTTCAGTATCGCATCCTGGGGTATATACCACATATCCAAATCCGTCTTAGCGTGTACAACCATGTAGGACGGATTCACTTCAGGAACCGTATCGCCGGATACATACGTACAAACATTGATATTCTTATGCATCATACGCAATGTTTCAAGACAAGGCTCGACAACGCTGCTATCCCCGGCATCGAACAAAACCAGAATATGGCGGGCATCCTTCAACGTACAGAAATGACTCTGACGCTTCCCGGCCTGTCCAGCCAGTTCCTTTACTTTTTTACGGATAAAATGGTTCGTCAATCTCATTCTGCCAACATATTTAAGAATTCATCCTCGTTGATAATCTTTACTCCCAGCTTAGCTGCCTTTTCCAGTTTCGCCGGCCCCATATTATCCCCGGCAAGGATATAATCCGTTTTACCGGAAACAGAACCACTGTTCTTTCCGCCATGCTGTTCGATCATAGCTTTATATTCGTCGCGCGAATGCTGAGAGAAGGTTCCACTGATCACGATCGTCAGTCCCTTCAATTTGTCAGAACGGTTCGCCAGGACTTCTTCCGCCACAGCCATCTGTAATCCGGCCACTTGTAGGCGGGCAACCAATATACGATTGTCTTCATCGGCAAAATAATCGACCACACTGCGTGCGATACGTTCACCGATCTCGTCCACCTCCGTCAGTGCCTCCAACGAAGCATCCTTCAATTGCTCCATCGAATGAAAAGCTGAAGCCAGACGTTTAGCCACCGTCTCACCGACATAACGAATGCCCAATCCAAACAATACACGTTCAAAAGGAACCTGTTTGGATTCTTCCAGGCTTGCCATCAAATTACGGGCACTCTTCTCCGCCCAACGTTCCAGGCTCAACAGGTCTTCCGTCTTCAGTGTATACAAGTCTGCAACATTCCTGACCAGACCTGCTTCAAACAGGTCCTCTACTGTCTCGGGGCCCATATTTATATTCATCGCCCGACGAGTAACGAAATGTTCGATACGCCCTTTTATCTGCGGAGGACAGCCGGATTCGTTCGGACAGTAGTGCGCCGCTTCCCCTTCGGGGCGATACAAAAGCGTACCGCATTCCGGACAAGTCTTGATGAAAGTGACCTTCGCACCCAGTAACATCGAACGGGAATCGACATCGACCCCCACGATCTTCGGGATGATCTCCCCTCCTTTTTCCACGTATACATTATCGCCCAGATGCAAATCCAGTCCTTCTATGATATCCGCATTATGCAAAGAAGCTCGTTTCACGGTCGTTCCGGCAAGCAATACAGGCTCCAGGTTGGCAACCGGCGTAACCGCCCCTGTTCGTCCTACCTGGAAAGAGACAAAATTCAGACGGGTTACCGCCCGCTCTGCCTGAAATTTATAAGCGATCGCCCAGCGCGGACTCTTAGCTGTGAAGCCCAGGTTCTTCTGCTGGCGAAGTGAGTTTACTTTCAGTACGATACCGTCCGTTGCTACCGGCAGGTTCTTCCGTTCCACATCCCAATAAGCGATATAGTCGAAGATATCCTGCAAGCTGTTACATTTACGGATCACATCCGGTATTTTGAATCCCCAGGTACGGGCAATTTGCAAGTTCTCATAATGCCCGTCGGCAGGGAGGTTCTCACCCAGCAAATAATAGAAATAGGCATCCAGCTTACGTGAAGCCACGATAGCCGGATTCTGCTGTTTCAATGTACCGGAAGCGGCATTACGCGGGTTGGCGAAGAGTGGTTCTTCCTGTTCTTCACGCTCCTTATTCAGGCGGTCGAACTCCGCCCACGGAAGTAATATCTCTCCACGAAGTTCAAAGTTAGCCGGATAATTATCCCCGCGTAACTTCAAAGGGACCGAACGGATCGTCTTTACATTTGCCGTCACATCATCCCCCCGGGTTCCATCACCACGGGTAACGGCACGAACCAGGCGTCCGTCTTCATAGATCAGAGAGATGGAAGTACCATCATATTTCAGTTCGGCAACAATCTCAAAAGGCTCGTTCAAAGCACGTTCTGTCCGCTCATAGAAATCACGTATCTCTTCTTCAGAATAGGTGTTCCCCAAAGAAAGCATCGGATATTGGTGTATGACCTGCTCGAATTCTTTCGACAAGTCGCTTCCTACCCGTTGCGTAGGTGAATGCGGATCGGCAAATTCAGGATGGGCTTCCTCCAATGCCTGTAATTCTTTCATCTTCTCATCAAACTCACGGTCTGATATAGTCGGTGCGGAGAGTACATAATAATTGTAATTATGTTGCTCCAGCTCATCACGAAGTGCTTTAATCTTTGCCTCCATATTTAAAAAGTTGACAGTTGACAGTTGACAGTTGACAGATAAGACCAGTTCTTAAAACTGTCAACCGTCACTTGTCAACTGTCAACTGATTAATATATTAGTTTTACATTATCAATCCAAAACGTATTGCCCGGAGAACCGATATAGGCACCACCGTGGCTGGAAGTGAACTGCAGAACCATATGAGTAGGTTCTTCATCTTCTTCCGCCCAGCCGATCTCCTGAATCGGGACACTTTTCCCCTGACTGTTCATCGTATAACGTTCTTCAACCTGTATGCGCATGTACGGTTCGAAATCAGGATGGGAAGAGATATTTCCATACATGATCGGATAAGTGGCATCGTTCACCCAGCCGTCTGTCGACGAGATATAACGCTGCACCATGGTTCCGACACGTTTGGCATATACATTTCCTTCCTTATCTTCCCAGCGTTTCTGCAAAAACAGAATGGCTGCAATAGAATCCTGCCCCGCCACTTTCGACTTACGGCTGAATCCCGTACTACGGATACGATCCTTTTCCGGTGCCGACTTGACCTTGTAGTCAAAACGGATCGCTTTCGGCTTTTTCGTAAAAGGAACGCCACTGTTCAACATGCTCTGCGGGTTCTTTGTCCCTTTGATCGGCTCATGTACCGTACCTAGAAAAACAGAACCGGCTGCAACAACTTCGATATCGACCAGGCCGAGCACTTTCACACTTTCCATACGTGTCTCCAGACGAGCACACCAGCCGTCGTCCCTCTTTTCAGGGAAAACAGAAGTGTTCGTCTTTACTACTCCGGCTACTTTCGCCATCACATTGGAGTTTGCCCAAGGTGAGCCTCCCTTGTTATGATAAGCGATATTACCGACGATCGTATCTGTCGGTCCCAGTTCGTAAAGGTGTTTTTTGTTACCTCCGATGATCCCGGATTCCTGGATCTCACGGACAACCCATTGATCCATATCGCCAAACGCAAAAGGGACTACCTTTTCTTGTCCGGCCATCGTGGATAGCTGACTGCCCGCAAACAAAAATAATAATATATTCTTTATAGGACTCATACCGTTACCTTCTTTTTAATTGTCAATTGTTAATTATCAATTGACAATTATAATGAATACCCCCACTCTTTCAGAGCCATTCCCCAGTTCTCTTCCACGATCTTCACCGTACGGTCGTCGTATTTGTACTGGTTCTTCTTATATCCCTTCTTCTTACCCAGATATTTTCCGATTTCGTCCTTAGACGCTTCAAAACCCGGCAGGTTTAATTTACGGTAAATATCTTCGGTCATGGCATAAGCATCCTGTTCGAAATCCTCGAATTTGACTTCTACCAGGTTACCTTCAGGGATCAGCCCTTTCTGTTCTTCAAATTTGTAGAACAAGCGGCGGTATACTTCGATAAGATTGCTTTCAATCTGTTCATTAGTGATATCCTGCAAACGAAGCGGCTGTATCGTATTTGTAAAGAAACTGCGTGTACTTTCAAATACGGTATAAGGATTGCGCTTCAAATAAATAAATTTGGCATTCGGAAACATCTCCAGCAACGTCTTTACACGTCCGGTATGCGGCGGGTTCTTACTCAGGAACTGTGAACCGTGCGTATTCCAGAGCGAGATCTTGACAAGTTTCAGGAATGTTTCCTTGAATATTTTCAATTCTTCTTCCGTAGCATTGTCAAACAAGAGGTAGCGGTCGCAATACTCCAGCATATGCTTTGGGAAAAACCAGAAATTATAATACGTATACGGCATCATATTCGCCAGAGCAAACTCCTCTTCCTGCGGAAGGTCGACCTTCAACTCCATATTGTCGGTCGGGCGTTTGTCGGGCATCAAGAATGACATATTCTTCTTGAAGAAAGGTTGCCCCCAAAGCATCAGATTTGGAAATACCGTCTGATAGGTGGTATTGTAGCCGAAATGCTTGTCACACGAAAATACGTTGTGTACAAATGTCGTACCGCTACGCCAATGGCCCAGGATGAATACCGGGTCCATTTCCAGCGGCTTGTCCGCGATCTTACGATAACGGGCATCCTCAAAAGGTTGCAGTAAACTAAGCAGACGGCATACCGATTTTGTCAGATAATACTTGTTGCGAAAACCTTTGTCGATCGTTTTATCGGCTGTCACAGCCTTGAACGTTTTCCAGTCCGCACCAACCAGCGTATTGATTGGCAATTTATCAAATTCCAGCAACCCCATACATTATTTCTTTTCAGTTATACATTTCACAGGAACACCCTGGCGCTCCAATTCTTTACATATCGTACGAATCGCACCGTAATGCTCTTCACCTATTCCGAGTTCAGGCAGGTTCAGCACTGCCAGTGCATCTTCCGTTACCATATCTTTCGCATCCACCCGGTCGATGATCATTCCGACAGCCGACGTGTTATTGGTGATCGGGTCGATCAGGATGAATGCACCTGTCTGTTTATTCTTTTGGTAAGGGTCGAAGAACAAGGGTTTTCCGGTAGTGAATACAACGCGGGCAATCTCATTCAGTTTCATCGGCAAATTGTCAATTGTCAATTGTCCATTATCAATTGATAACTGCTCCATCGTATTGACATTTACCTTATAACGGATACTGTCTACACGCGCACGCGTCAGGTTTGTCGTATGTTTGATATAAAACTGTTTGGACATATCCATCGCTTCTTCATCCATCCATACGAGCATGGCTTCGAAGTTACGGTCTTCCATCGGCAGATTGTCCGGATGTACCAGCATCTCGCCGCGGGACACGTCTATCTCGTCTTCCAGGGTAATGGTCACGCACTGGGGCGGGAATGCATAATCCAGTTCTCCGTCATATGTCACAATGCTTTTTACTTTGGAGGTCTTGCGTGAAGGCAAAGCCATTACCGTATCACCTTTACGGATGATGCCGCTGGATACTTTACCACAGAAGCCACGGAAGTCCAAGTTCGGGCGCAATACGTACTGCACCGGATAACGGAAATCCTCAAAGTTGCGATCCTGGTCGATAGGCACTGTTTCCAGGAAATCCAGCAATGAAGGACCATCGTACCACGGGGTACGGTCGCTCTTGTCCACGACATTATCACCGTCCAGAGCGGAAAGCGGGATATAAGTGATATCCGGAATATTCAGTGAAGAGACAAATTCTTTATAATCGGATACGATCTTATCAAATATCTGTTTGTCGAAATCAACCAGGTCCATTTTGTTTACTGCCAGCACGACATGCTTGATACCCAACAGCGACACCAGGTATGTATGGCGACGTGTCTGTGTGATCACACCGGTACGGGCATCCACCAGGATAATAGCCAGGTTGGCAGTCGAACCGCCGGTGATCATGTTGCGGGTATATTGTTCATGTCCCGGAGTATCGGCAATGATAAACTTACGGTTGTTTGTACTGAAATAACGGTAAGCCACATCGATCGTGATACCCTGTTCGCGTTCCGCTTTCAGACCATCCAGCAATAAAGCATAATCGATATGATCGCCGGCATTTCCCATACGTTTGCTGTCACGTTCAAGTGCATCCAGCTGATCTTCGTACAACTTTTTACTGTCAAACAGCAGACGTCCGATCAAAGTCGATTTACCGTCGTCTACCGAACCTGCCGTCAGGAAACGAAGCAAATCCTTCTGCTCGTCCCTGTCCAGGAATTCTTTTATATTTAATGTTGCCATAATTTCAAATTAAAAATATCCTTCTCTTTTCTTTTGTTCCATGCTGGCATCCTGGTCGAAGTCGATCACACGGGTCGTGCGTTCGCTCTTAGTGGTTGTCATCATCTCTTCCACGATCTTCTCAATCGTATCGGCTTCGCTATCCACAGCACCTGTCAGCGGCCAGCAGCCCAATGTACGGAAACGTACCATACGCATCTTGATCTGATCGCGATACTGTTCCGGCAGACGGTCGTCGTCAGCCATAATCAGATTGCCGTCAAGCTCGACGATAGGACGTTCTTTGGCATAATACAACGGAACGATCGGAATATTTTCGAGACGGATATATTGCCAGATATCCAGTTCGGTCCAGTTAGAAAGCGGGAATACGCGGATACTTTCCCCTTTATGTACGCGGGCGTTGTAGATATCCCACAACTCCGGACGCTGGTTCTTAGGGTCCCACTGGTGGAACTTGTCACGGAAAGAGTAGATACGTTCTTTCGCACGGCTCTTTTCTTCGTCACGACGGGCACCACCGAAAGCGGCATCGAACTTGTATTTGTCGAGGGCATGTAATAAAGCCTGTGTCTTCATCAAGTCGGTATGCACTTTACTTCCATGCGTAAAAGGCCCGACACCAGCGTGAAAGGCCTCCATATTGGACTCGACGATCAGGTTCCAGCCGAACTTTTTCGCGTATTCATCACGGAACTGTACCATCTCCTTGAACTTCCATTTGGAGTCGATATGCATCAAAGGAAACGGCACTTTTCCCGGAGCAAAGGCTTTCTCTGCCAACCGGACCATCACCGACGAATCTTTACCGATAGAATAAAGCATCACAGGATTCTCAAATTCAGCAGCAACCTCCCGTATGATATGGATGGATTCTGCTTCCAACTCCTGTAGATGGCTTAATTTGTAATCTGACATAATTATATTTGTTATTATTTATATTTTTACTTTGGGTAATATCAACCCCAACAACCTATTGACGGACTCTTCCAGGCTCAACACCGATGTATCCAACGATAATGCCGGATGCTCCGGAGCTTCAAACGGGGCCGAAACGCCTGTAAAGTCTTTGATCTCTCCCTTACGAGCTTTTGCATACAATCCTTTCACATCGCGTCGTTCACATTCTTCGATCGGTGTGTTTACATAGATTTCCAGGAAATTTTCTTTTCCGATAATAGACGAAGCCATCTCCCTCAACTCGTTGTTCGGACTGATAAAAGCCGCTATGGTTATAACACCGGTATCGATAAATAGTTTGCTTACCTCTGCGATGCGGCGGATATTCTCGACACGGTCTGCCGGTGAGAATCCTAAATTATTATTGATACCGCTGCGGATATTATCTCCGTCCAAAATACGGCATAACAAGCCACGCTGATGCAACTCACGCTCCAACGCTATGGCAATCGTACTTTTACCCGAACCGCTAAGCCCGGTAAACCATACCATCACACTCCGTTGTTTCAATAAAGTTTCCTTATCTTCCCGTCCCATCATTCGGTCGAAAATCGGATAAATGTTATTTTGTTTTTCTTCCATGTTAATTGTCCATCTTAATTGTCAATTGTCAATTATCCATTGTCAATTCATTAGAATTTCCAGATCATTGGTATTACGAACACAGATATCAGGAATGTGATCAGGTTCAACGGCAATCCGATGCGGACAAAGTCGGTGAACTTATAACTACCGATACCCTGCACGATCAGATTGGTCTGATAACCGATCGGCGAACTGAAACTGGCCGATGCAGCCATACAGATCACTACAAAGAAAGGGGTCGGATTGACTCCCAGCTGGGTAGCGACCGACAGTGCGATCGGAAAACTCAAAGCAGCTGCCGCATTGTTCGTAATCAGTTCTGTGAATATATTCGTAATGATAAAGATAATGGCAAGTAAAGCATAAGGTCCGAAGTTATCCGCCATGCTGATAATATAGCTGGCAACCAACGATGCAAAGCCGGAATTCTCCATCGCTTTACTGATGGCAAAAGCGCAGGCAATGGTGATCAGTATATCCCACGAGATGTATTTCGTATACTTTTTAGGTGGGAATATCTTTGTCCAGGCCATAACGATCGTGGTGATACAAACAAAGAAGAACATATCCAACCTCATATTCGGAATAGCTTCCTTCACTGCAGGCAACTCACCGATTGTCGCGCCGACGATCATAAAGATCAGCAAGCCTAAAGCCAGCCAGCGTTTCTTTTTCGATACCGGCTCCGTATTCTCGCTACCGTTTGCCAGCATCAGGAAGACACTCGATTCTCCCCAGGTAGGTATAAACGTATCGTCTGCCCATAAAACCAATGTATCTCCTTCGTGCAAGGTTACTTTATCGAGATCGTGGGTAAAGCGTTCTCCCCCACTTTTTACCTCTTTCACAATTGCACCGTAATGGCGGGTAAAGTTAAATTCTCCCAATGTTTTATTAATACCCGGAAAGCGGGAACCTAACACAGCTTCCACACGATGCAGGTTACCCGGGCTGCCTTCCTCTTCTTCATCCACATGATTATCCTGGCGGGAATCGGGTAATAACTTATTGGAAAAAGCAAACAGGTATAATATACCGGCTATAGCAATAAAAATTCCGACTTTTCCCAGTTCAAACATGGTAAAGCCCTCATAACCGGCGTCTATCACCATGCCATGAACAACCAGGTTGGTAGATGTTCCGATCAACGTACAAATACCTCCCAATATGGTTACATAAGAAAGAGGAATAAGGAATTTTGTTGCCGGAAGTTTTACAGACTCCGCCCACCGCTTAATGATCGGGGCGAAAATAACGACAACAGGCGTATTATTAAGAAACGCAGACACGAATGCTATAGGAGGAAGCATACGGACCTGCGCTTTCAGAACAGTTGTTTTACCTTCCGGAAGAAGTTTTTTGATCAGCTGCCCCAAGGCCCCGCTCTGGCGAACCCCTTCACTCACCAGAAAGAGCATGGCAACCGTTATCATTCCTTTATTACTGAACCCCTCCAGCATCTCTTTAGGAGTCAATATACCAGCAACAAGGAATAATACTACAACGGAAAGTAGTATCATTCCCGGTCGCATCCTGTCCCATATTAACGCAGCCACCATTCCGGCCAGGGCCAGCAATACAAATAATATTTCGTAGTTCATACGTACCTAATCTGTCTAAATTTCTCAGATAAGGTGCAAATGTAATAAGAAAATTAACGTTATTCGTACCTAAAAGTTCTATTTTAGTCCTTTTGACCAAAATAATCAGCAAATGGAAGAAAGGGCTTTAACTATAAACCACGGGTTGTGCAAATCTTCCTTATTGTATTTCAAAGGCGTTCGGCCATCTATATGAAATACATCACATCCCGCGCCTCTGGCTATAGCATGACCGGCTGCCGTATCCCATTCCATCGTCGGAGCGAAACGGGGATAAATATCCGCACTTCCTTCCGCTACCAGACATATTTTCAGACTGCTGCCGCTACTGATCAACGTAACAGGCTGTCCTTGTTTCCGCAGATTTTCGATAAAATCCGTCGTCTCCGAGCTCTGATGTGAACGGGAGGCAACAACGACAACTCCCTGATGTGCCATGGAAACAGGCAGACGATTGGCCTTTTGCATGATCTCATCCATAGAGGGCTGATGATCACAATCCGCAACCAGTTTATATGCGCCCAACGAATCAGCAGAGAAATACAATTCTTTGCGTACCGGAACGTAAATAACACCCAAAACGGGTACCCCCTTCTGGATCAAAGCAATATTCACAGTAAACTCACCGTTTTTCTTTATAAATTCCTTGGTACCATCCAACGGATCAACCAGCCAGAATGTCTCCCAAGAAGAACGTTCGGCATAAGGAATATCTTTTCCTTCCTCACTCAATATCGGATACGGGGTTACGGAAAGAACATTCACGATCAGTTTATGAGCGGCTTTGTCTGCTTTTGTCAACGGAGAATTATCAGCTTTACGTTCAATTTCAAAATCAGATGCAGGGTCTGTATAAATATCCATGATAGCTTTCCCGGCATCTATCGCTGCCCGGATAGCAATGTAAAGATAGTTCGAATAGTTCATCATCACTCATATCTATTAAGTTTGTAATAATACAAATATAATGTTTTTTTCGAACAAAGCATTTAAGAAAGCTATTTTATTTCAAACGCTACAAACTATTCACGTATTCTCAGGCATCCAGCAGGACCAAATTGTATTTCTGGCTACCGACACCTATTGCCTCTGCATGCTCAAGGGTATGGATACCGTGTCGCGACTCCATCCGTTCGATCAAGTGCTTGCGTCCTTCGTCCGGCGAGTTATATACCATATCCACACAGGCTTTATCCAATGCGACCGGGTATCTGTATTCCTACTTTTAACTTGTACCTATATTACATATATTTTTACCCAAATCACTGTTTTACTCTAATTCTTCGAATAACACAATAAACATCTATAAACCAGCGTTTAATACATCAAGAAAGTAATTATTAACTTTAAACATATAAGGAATCCTAACGCAAGATAATAGATATACTCTTGATTATTTTTGCCGGCAAATAGTTAAAGAGTAAACCTCTTTCAAAAATAAACAACAAAAGGGACAACCCTTTTTATTACTAACTATAAACCGAGTCAACCCTTTTTATTGATTAGACAGAAAGTAGTCAACTAAAATCGTTAAACTACACCTTGAAAGTGTTTCATTGGGTAGAAACAAGTGTTTCACTTAGGAGAAACAACTGTTTCATTGGGTAGAAACAAGTGTTTCACTTAGGAGAAACAACTGTTTCATTATAATGAAACAATAAATTCACCCCATCTCTACCACCCGATAAACTTAAATAAAGACACAATAGCAACACTACAAAATACCTTTATTTTATTATTTTTGTACAAGAGAATCATCATCCGGCTATCAAACGGATATAAACAACAAAATAATGGAAAAAGCAAACATCACGTTATACACAGTAATCGGCAATCCGGACCGTATCGTAACCTCTATCCGGGATCGGTTCAAAGAGATGACAAAAGAGCTTACATCAGAAAACGGAGCTATCATCCTGACACTTGCAGACGACTCTAACATCGCTTTCAACATCAGCCATCAAAAGGATAAACCGGACTTTATCGCATCGCATACAGCCGGCATGGCCAACTATTTCGCTTCCGCCCAGACACCATTGGTCGAACTGAAAGAAAATGTGATGCGTCAAATCCGCGTATTCAACTGTATAACAGGTATTATATTCGAAGTCGATGATAACGAAGACCGGACGAACTATATCATCAATTGCCTTTTCGCCGTCGCCAACGATGTGAACGGCTTCCTGCTCTATCCTAGCATGCAGATATATACGAAAGAGGGGAAACTACTGTTCTCTATCCAGGGCGAAAGCCAACTGACGGAGTTTATCCCGATCGGCAACGCAGACCTGTTGGATGCAAACCGCCCGGAAGAGGCTCCGGCTGATGTGGAAAGACGTTTACGTTCTATAGCACTCCTTGAAGCAAGAAATATTCCTTATATGGAACATTTACACAGCGAGGCGCTGGAAAGCGAAGTTAAACTGAGAAGCCGCGAAGAAATGGTGAAACGGGCGGCGGCATTATTCGCCGTTGCGGTTTATTCGGAAGTGATGTTATCGGAAGACTCCGACCGGGAAGCAGCACGCTCCTATTTTAATAAAATGGATGAATTATACGGAGTAAAATCATATATTACACCCCATGAAGCAGCATATATCAATAACCCGGAACCGGAAGAGCAAGAATGTATACAGTTTGGATGGCGATATGAATGTTGTGGCGTACTGCTTTGGGCGGCTGGTGTGGTAGACGATCTGTCTTATCCTTCCACTATCATCGACGTCCCCGTCCTTGCTGCCATCTTCTGGCAACATAAAGGTATCAAAGATCTACTTTCCAAGGGATTTGCACGCCCCGAAACTGAAATCCTGGATGCCGCCGATATGACATTACGTTATGATTGGGCTTGCGTGGATGCACGTATTCATGGAAAAGAAGCGCCTGCCTCACTCGACGGAGGAGTCGTCATGGAACGTCATTATGCTTTCAACTGGATCATCGGAGCTAATAACGGAGCCGATTGGGATCATATTCAACCGAATACATAAGAAACAAGATTCTAATAATGCATAAAGAAACAACTATGGATAAGATAAAAACCGGATTAGCAGCCTACGGAATGTCAGGACAAGTTTTTCATGCGCCGTTTATCAGCACGAACCCCCACTTTGATTTAACGGCTATCACAGAACGCAGCAAAAACCTGGCAAAAGAGCGTTATCCCGAAACACATATTGCCCGCAGTTTTGATGAGTTGCTCGACATGAACGACCTGGAACTGATCGTTGTCAACACTCCCGACAGCTCCCATTACGACTATGCCCGTCGCGCACTCGAAGCCGGCAAGCATGTGATCGTTGAAAAGCCATTTACACAAACTGTAGAAGAGGCGAACGAGTTGGTAACCCTTGCTACAGAAAAAGGTCTGACATTAAGCGTCTACCAAAACAGACGCTGGGACAGCGATTTTCTAACGGTTAAGGATATCTTGGATAAAAAATTAACGGGTAGATTGGTTGAGTTCGAATCGACCTTTCCCCGTTTCCGTAATTTCATCAAACAAGGGACCTGGAAGGAAACAGGCGAAGCCGGAGGCGGAATAACTTACAATCTGGGAGCACATCTGATAGATCAAGCGGTACAGTTATTTGGTATGCCGGAAGCCGTCTTTGCCGATATTGCAGTTTTACGTGACAACGGGTTGGTCGATGATTATTTCATTATTCATTTATTAAGGCCGTCAAAAGCACCGGACGTGAGAATTACCTTAAAAGCCAGCTACCTGATGTGCGAACGGGAGCCGCGGTTCACGCTGCACGGGACAGACGGATCATTCGTCAAATATGGCCTCGACAGACAGGAAGCCGACCTGACAAACGGTCTAATGCCTGATACGCCGCATTGGGGAGAAGAAGATCCCGAAATCTGGGGATTGTTGCATACAGAAAAGAACGGCCTGAATATACAGGAGAGATATCCGAGTATTCCGGGTAATTACGGCGCCTTTTACGAGAACATTTACCAGCATATCCGTAAGGAAGAGACACTACTAAGTGATGCCCGTGGAGTGATAAATGTAATACGCCTGATCGAGGCTGCCTGGGAAAGCAGCCGATCAGGGAATGTTTTAAATTTGAACCCGTAACAAAAACGCGCCTTGCTCTTATCAGTTTTTTTACATAACGGATGGCACAACAGTACTATCCGTTATATATAGTTACACCATCCGAATGATATTTTCTATGCTACTTCTTTACCGCCGACACCAACAACATCATCGGTCTGCGCAACTCGTCACGCATCCCTGGAATTGTATTCAACAGATCCGCATCCGGCTCCGGCTCAATTAATCCGGTAATCTCAAAGCCGGCCTTTATTAAACCATTTACATAGGTTGTCAATGTCTTATGGTATTTCACGACATCTTCACCCAAAAAGACAGCATTCCGCTTTCCTTCTGTAAAATAACGATCTACGGGCCAATGAAGGATTTTACCCTCCTGATCATACTGCCAATCCTGTGTGCCGTACGCTGTAAAAACAGGATGCTCGACAGAAAAAACAAACGAACCTCCTTGTGATAAACACCTGTGAACATCGCGACAAATCGTATCAAATGATTCCAGATAATGAAATGTCAACGAACTGATAACCACATCAAACGTATCAGGATCATAATCAAAATCTTCCACTGCCATGCATTTATATTCGATTAAAGGAGAAGCATTCCTTTTCCGTGCTTCTTCCAGCATCTTTTCCGAAATATCAATACCTATAACCGAAATAGCTCCATGTTCCACCGCATAAAGACAATGCCAACCGAATCCGCATCCCAGATCGAGCACCCGTTTACCCTGAAAGTCCGGCAGCATCTTCTTCAGCACATGCCACTCTCCTGCCCCCTTCAACCCACTTACAGAGCGCGACATCTGACTGTATTGACTAAAGAACTTCTCATTATCATACTTATTCTCTTTCATAACTTAAAATGTATTATCATATACAAAACAAATAATCCCCTGTAAGGGAACGGTCAAAAATAGAGAAATTATCTGGAAAACGATCCTCAATCCCATAAATATAACTTGCTCATTATTTCTAGATTATAATTATATTTTGATAACAATTTAGCTATATATACAGATATTTATCGTAAATTTGCAACGATTCTCTCTAAAATAGCAAGTAGAGAGCTCATTGCAATAACCAATTTTACATGTAATGAAACAAGACAAGATCATTTTCGACATCATTGAGAAAGAACATCAGCGCCAATTGAAAGGAATCGAGCTGATTGCTTCTGAAAACTTTGTGAGCGACCAGGTGATGCAAGCCATGGGTAGCTGTCTGACCAACAAATACGCCGAAGGTTATCCCGGCAAGCGCTATTATGGAGGTTGTGAGGTAGTAGACCAAAGCGAGACGATTGCTATCGAACGGTTGAAACAAATCTTCAATGCCGAATGGGCAAACGTTCAACCTCATTCAGGAGCACAGGCTAATGCTGCTGTATTCCTGGCAGTTCTTAATCCTGGGGACACATTCCTCGGCTTAAATCTGGCTCACGGCGGCCACCTTTCCCATGGTTCTCCAGTAAATAGTTCAGGTATCTTATATAGAGCAACAGAATATAACGTAAAAGAAGAAACAGGGCGTGTCGACTACGACCAGATGGAAGAAGTGGCACTTCGCGAAAAACCGAAACTGATCGTCGGTGGCGGTTCTGCTTATTCACGTGAATGGGATTACAAACGTATGCGCGAAATCGCTGATAAAGCAGGCGCTTTGCTGATGATCGACATGGCTCACCCGGCCGGTTTGATCGCTGCCGGCTTGCTGAACAACCCGTTGGAATATGCTCACATCGTAACCTCTACGACACATAAGACATTGCGTGGTCCGCGTGGCGGTATCATTCTTCTGGGTAAAGATTTCGAAAACCCATGGGGAAAGAAAACTCCCAAAGGCGAGATCAAGAAAATGTCTCAACTATTGGATTCCGCGGTATTCCCGGGTATCCAGGGAGGTCCGCTGGAACATGTGATTGCTGCTAAAGCCGTTGCTTTCGGTGAAGCACTGGAGCCGGAATACAAAACTTATCAGGCTCAGGTAAAAGCCAACGCTGCTGCAATGGCAAAGGCATTCATCGACAAGGGATATAAGATTATTTCAGATGGTACCGACAACCACAGCATGCTGATCGACCTGCGCAAGAAGTTCCCTGAACTGACAGGTAAAGTAGCAGAAAAAGCATTGGTTGCTGCAGATATCACTGTAAACAAGAACATGGTTCCGTTTGACAGCCGTTCTGCTTTCCAGACTTCAGGTATCCGCGTTGGTACTCCAGCTATCACGACTCGTGGTGCCAAGGAGCCGTTAATGACTGAAATTGTAGAATTGATCGACACAGTTCTTTCTGCACCGGAGTGTGATAAAACAATCACTGCTGTTCGCGAAAAAGTAAACAGCATCATGAAAGAATATCCTATCTTCGCATGGTAAAACACAATGTATAGGAGTTGCGTTCACTCGCACTCCTATACATTATATTATATATAAACTTATTCTTGAACATGAAGAAGCTCATTTCAATGTGTGCCGGCGCAGCACTTTGTATACTTGCGTCATGCAGTGAAGGGCCAACCAAACAGATGCCTTACAACCAAGGTATCAACGTTATTCCGACACCTGTAAGTCTGACCCAAAATGAAGGGGTCTTTAAAGTCGGTAAAAATATGGCATTCCAGGCTTCCACTCCGGAGGCTAAAGTTATTGCCGAGTATTTTGCATCGAAGATCAACCAGGCAACAGGCTACAAGACGACTGTTGGCGACCAGGCTGTTTCCAACGGAATCTCGCTCGTTCTCGACGATGCGTTAGACGTGAATAACGAAGGCTATACACTGGATGTCACCACTGACGGCGTAACTGTAAAAGCCAAAACTCCACAGGGGTTATTCTACGGTATGCAGACTTTCATGCAGTTATTACCTGCAGAGATCGAAAGTCCGGCTGTCGTAAACGGTATCGCATGGACCACTCCGTGTGTTACGGTAAAAGATGAACCGCGTTTTGCTTATCGCGGCTTCATGCTGGATCCTTGCCGTCATTTCATACCGGTTGAAAACGTAAAGAAACAGATCGACGTGTTGTCTTTGTTCAAAGTCAACACTATGCACTGGCATCTGACTGACGACCAGGGCTGGCGTGTCGAAATCAAAAAATATCCGAAGCTGACTGAGATCGGTGCAAAACGTATCGAAGGCGAAGGTACTGAATATAGCGGCTTCTATACACAGGATGAGATCAAGGATGTTGTGAAATACGCGGCTGACCGTTTCATTACCGTTATTCCGGAACTGGAACTCCCGGGACATGAAATGGCCGCTATCGCAGCTTATCCCGAATTGTCCTGCAAAGGAGAACAAGGTACTCCGCGTATCATTTGGGGTGTTGAAGACATCGTGATGTGTGCCGGAAAAGAAGAACCATTCAAGTTCCTGGAAGACGTGATCGACGAACTGGCTCCGATGTTCCCCAGCGAATACTTCCATATCGGAGGCGACGAATGTCCGAAAATCAGCTGGAAAGCCTGCCCGACTTGTCAAAAACGTATCCAGGCGGAAGGTCTGAAAGCAACGAAAGAACATAGTGCAGAAGAACGTCTGCAGAGCTACTTCGTACAACGGATGGAAAAATACCTGGCAGAAAAACATGGTAAAAAGATCATCGGCTGGGATGAAATCCTGGAAGGCGGCCTTGCCCCTTCGGCAACTGTCATGTCATGGCGTGGTGAAGCCGGAGGTATTGCTGCAGCTAACATGGGACATGATGTGATCATGACTCCGGGAAGTGCAGGTATGTATCTCGACCAATACCAAGGCGATGCCAAGATCGAACCGGTAACCATCGGCGGATATGCTACAATCGAAAAAGTATATAATTATAATCCGGTTCCCGATACATTGGTAAAAACAGGCAAAGCTCAGCATATCAAAGGCGTTCAATGCAACAACTGGTCTGAGTACATGTATAATACGGATTTGATGGAATACCGCATGTATCCTCGTATGCTTGCTTTATCTGAAATCGGATGGAGCCCGCTCAACCGCAAAGACTATAAAGATTTCGAACGCAGACTGGACAATGCACTGGTTCGCCTGGACGAACACAACATCAACTATCACATCCCGCAGCCGGAACAGCCAAAAGGTTCTGTCAACTTCGTGGCATTCACCGATAAGGCTTCTCTCGAATTTACAACCAGCCGCCCTGTCAAGGTGGTTTACACCATCGACGGAACAGAACCGACTCCGGAATCAACAGTCTACTCTGCCCCTATCGAATTTACCGAATCAGGCGTATTGAAAATCCGCTCCGTATTGCCATCCAACAAAATGAGCAAGACACGTACTATCACTGTAGAAAAGCAGGCTTTGGCTCCGGCTAAGGAAGTCGCCAAGACTACTCCGGGTCTGGAAATGCAGGTAACCGACGGTATGTATCTCGAATCATCCAAACTGGCAGAAGTAAAGGATTGGAAGAAATCAACCATCAAAGACTTGCGCGAAATCAGAAGCGTTGTGGAAAGCAGCGAATCGATGAGAGGTGTTAAGCACTATGCCGCTGTTGCTACCGGTTATGTAAACATTCCGGAAGACGGCGTATATTATCTCTCTTCCGACAACGAAGAAGTATGGATCGACGGTAAACTGTTGGTCAACAATGGCGGTGAAGTAAAACGTTTCTCACGTCACGACACCTCTGTAGCCCTGGCAGCCGGCTTGCACGAAATCAAGGTAGTATTCCTCAGCCACATCATCGGCGGATGGCCTTCTATCTGGAACGACGGCAGCGTAAAATTACGCAAAGCCGATGCTGAGAAATTCACTCGCATCACTCCGGAAATGCTGGTTCATTAAACCATTTATGACATGATAAAAAAGCCCCGGTCCATTGCGGTCCGGGGCTTTTTATTAGGTGGCTTATCAATCTATTTTCAACTTCATTATCGTGATTGAATTAGGTGGAAAGGAATAGACCACCGGTCCTCCCAATGAGAAAGAGACATTTTTAGAGACCGGGATAATTCGGTTCGGAGCTTCAAATGTATTACGATCCGAAGGATCGCCGCTTAACTGAAGAATCTCTGCATCATTCTTTACACTACCACCTTTTATATTCAATTCTGTCTTCTCTTCATGCTGCGTCGTATTGACAACCTTCAGTATGATCGTTTCTGCTTCTTTATCCAATGTCGCTACGGATACAAGCGAAGGCAACGGAGGCAAAACGACTTCGTGCAGCAGAACATCATCCACAAAACAACTCACTGTCTCATCCTTGCAAACGATCTTCACATCATACCAGCGGTTGCTCTCAAAGGAATAGGCTTTTGGAGAACGCAGCGTGTCTTTAACTGCGCCTGAAGAACGATAGAACTCACAGGCTCCCGGAGTTATGGAAACGGCAATATGGTCATTCGCTTCACCCTCTTTTCCATTATCACGAACACGCAGCTGAACCGGCCCGCTTCCTTTGCTTCTCCTTAGTTTCACAGAAAACGTATAATCATGTGCAGCAGAATCTCCCATCAGAACATTATTCCAACGATTGGCATCAGGTGTCAAAGTCCCGTTGTTGACTTTCCAACCTCCGGTCCTGACCATCGCTTCCGTCACCGGCCGGCCGTCGATTCGTACATCATCGAAGTCATAACTATTATCAAACAAATCGATGCCGGCATATCCGAACGTCACCTGAGGTTTGCTGTACGTCTCAATTTCTGTTTTCAACAAGTCATCCCCCCGGTTATCTGCCAGCAACTTCAACATATAATAAGACGGCGATCCTATGGCACTGTTATTATTAAAGGAAATGGCGGGATATCGCTGGAAATCGTAATTCACATTTCCCAGCACAGGTGCATAAGCCAGATGCTTAACGACCTCCGGACTGTTTTCCACTCCCAGGAGAAAACAAGCCTCTCCTATAGCCGCCCGCAATGTACCCTGCAAAGAAGCATCTCCCATACTGAACTCACCGATAAAAACTGCCGGAAATCTTCTTAGATATTGCCCGGTCTCATACCTGTCATGGTTGGCGATCAGAAAATCTTCACCGGAGTAGAAATGATAATCGGTCCATTCAGTCCGGTTCTTCCCTGCAATAAAAGAGCTTTTGATCACCGTGATTTCCGGATAAGTTTCATTGATCGCTTTTTTAAACAGGTCAAAACGTTTGGAATATTCCTGCCCGTAGTTTTCACTGCCGATCTCTATATATTTCAGATTGAATGGTTCCGGATGCCCGTTCTTTGCACGCATGGCACCGAATGTCGAATCGGCAGGCTGGTTTGCATAGGCTATGGCTTCCAATGCATCCTGTACCAATTTATTCATCGCAGTAATATCCTCATAACGCGGTCGCCTGCTTTGACTGGTTACCCCACTGTTTATCACATAGAGCGGTTCGGCTTTCAGATCCTCACACATCTGCAGGTATTCATGATATCCCATACCATTCGTTGAACCGTATCCCCAAACATTCCAAAAATTCTTGCGTGTGGAGTTATCGCCTATAGTCTCATGCCAAATCGGATAAGTCCCTGCTGTATATCCTTCAACAAAACTGCCTCCCGGAAAGCGAACGAACTGAGGATTCAGTGCAGAAATCATCTCCATCAGATCCGAACGTAAACCATTGGGTCTTTCCTTCCATGTTTTTAGAGGAAATAAAGAAACCATATCCGTCCAAAAGACAATAGATGTATCGGCAGTAATTGCCAAAACGGCATTATCCGTACTCTCCGAAGCAGTGAAGGTGTATTTATATTTTCTCCATTCATAGATCGGAGATACTTTAAAAATATCACTCAACGGTTCTCCTGCCACAGAATCTCCGATAAATATACTTACTGTTTTAGGAATCATCGAACCACCTTTCAGAAATAAAGACAGTTCATATTTTTCTCCTTTGCGTATGGAGAGTCCGTTATAACCGGTAGCAGCAACACCTCCTCTTCCTGTCTCTGAAGAGGCCGAGACAGAAACCAGTAAGGAACGCTTGTTTTTATCATTGATCAACTCCTGCCCGTCAGGCCAAATACTTGTGTTTGATGAGATTTTTCGCCATCCGGGCACTGAATCGGGACGAATAAAGGGGATCGTCCATCCGTTTGGAGTACTTAAAACATTCCGTTTTGCGTCGTACGGACAGTTTAAAGGAGGCACTCCTTCCTCAAAACTGCGGTTTTGTATCATTTCCGCATAGAGTCCGCCATCGATAGCATGATTTATCTCTTCTATTGTCACTCCGTACAACTTTTGATTAACCGGGACAGAAAAGCCTTCCAAATCAATGGTAATTGAAGATGTAACAGGCATTTCCGGTTGGCATCCGGAGAACAACAAAACAAGTATAGCACTTATATTCAATATCTTAAATGGTATATTCATTTCTTTGTTTATCAATTCAATATAACGACTAAATTTCGCTTTGCAAACTTAAAGAATAATTTCCATATATATCATTCTTTGAGAAAAAGACTATTCTCCATTAAAAACCTTTGATTTTTATACTCTTTATTAAATAATTATTTTAATTTTGTGCATTAAAGCATACAAAACAGCACTAGTATAATAAAAAACATGAAACAGTCAATTCTATTGGTTGATGATAAGCCGGAGATAGCGAAAATCATAATGCTATATTTGTCTTCGTTGTATGAAGTCACATATAAAGAAAATCCGATAAAAGCTATTGCATGGCTTAATGAAGGCAATATCCCTGACGGAGTTATCTCCGACCTGAATATGCCGGAGATGAGCGGAGAAGAATTTTTGTGTTATTTGAAGGCCAACGAGCTTTTCAATCACATTCCGGTACTGATCCTGTCAAGCGTTGAAAGCAGTGCAAACAGAATCCGTCTTTTTGAAGAGGGAGCAGAAGACTTTATTCTGAAACCTTTTAATCCTGAAGAACTGAGAGTAAGGGTTAAAAGACTTTTGAGATAAGTAATTAAACGCTAGGGTAAATAACAACAATTTGTATGGAATATATCTTTTGGGGGAATAATATTCCTTTAGCAGCTCATCTACGAGAGACTTTGCAATGTAAAGTCTCCGAATGTATCACCTTTCAGCAGATAATATCCAAACTATCTCACATTAAGGATATTGATTTTTGCATATTCTTAGAAAGGAACAATATAGAAACCGATATACCTACAATAGCCCAGCTTCACAAACAGTACCCTGGCCTATACATTATATTAATAAGCGAGAGATTAAGCAAAGAAGAAAAAATACCTTACCTAAGGTCCGGTGTTGACTGCATGATTTCTCAAAAGACATCAAAAGAGGATTTGCAAAAATTACTGACTGTTGTCATTGATTACAAAGAGAAGGAAAAATTAGAAAAAGAGAATCCAATAGCATCTTTGGCTGAATTCAAATTACCTTTATGGAAACGGACATTTGACATTCTAGCTTCAGGAACAGCGATCCTTTGCTTATCTCCTTTATTGCTCATAACAGCTTTAGCCATCCGGGCTGAGAGTAATGGAAAAATTGTATATAAATCGAAACGTGTAGGCAGCAATTACAGGATTTTCGATTTTTATAAGTTTCGTTCCATGTATTCGGATGCTGATAAGCGACTGTCAGAATATAAGAAGCTAAACCAATATACGAAAGAAACAACGGAAGAAGAGTCTGTAAACTCTTCTTCCGTTTCTGAGGTTCCTCAGAAAACGATTATCGCAACTAACGGTACTCAGGATATTCTTCTGTTTTCTGATAACCTGAGTACATCTGAAAATGACTATCTGAAAACAAAACGTACAGAACGCTCCAATGCATTTTTCAAACTGGAGAACGATCCCCGCATTACACGTGTCGGCCACTTCATACGGAAATATAGTATTGATGAACTACCGCAACTTTTCAACATTCTGAAAGGTGACATGTCAGTTGTAGGCAACCGTCCTCTCCCACTCTATGAAGCAGAATTACTTACAAGTGATGAATATGTCCAACGTTTCATGGCCCCTGCCGGATTAACCGGATTATGGCAAGTCGAAAAGCGCGGCGATGCCGGAAAAATGTCAGCAGAAGAACGAAAACAACTGGATATCAAGTACGCAAAAGAATTCTCTTTTCGTATGGATATAAAGATCATTTTCAAAACATTTACCGCTTTCATTCAGAAAGAGAATGTATAAAAATCCTGTTCGATGAAAAAGATATTCATTATACTATTTCTAATAAATACATTTTATTGTTTTTGCCAGAAGAAAAAAAGTAATTACTTCGACAAGGCAACGACAGTAGAAGTAATGTCTAAAGCCAATGCAGACTCTATACAAGCTATGCTGGATGATTATGAACGCGTTCAATTACCTCCTCTTTCTGTTTTTTTACAATCTGTTTATGATCATCCTTCCATTCAAATCTTTGAAGCAAAACGTGAAGAGGCTGTAGCTGAATTAAAAATCAGCCGCATGGAGTGGTTAAATTACTTCCGGGTGAGCGGACAGTATCAATACGGTATGATTACAGCTTTATCTACTACATCAACCAGTGATGATCCACAATACATAACCAGCAACATGGGGAATAATCAAAATTCGTATAATATTGGTCTCTCCCTATCCATTCCTTTTGGCAATCTCTTCAGCCAAAAACAAAAAATGAGAGCAAAAAAAGCCCATTTCAGACAATTAGACTATCAATACGATATTTCTATAGAAGAACGAAAATTAAAAATTCTAGAAGCCTACAACAAAGTACTACAAGCATTAGCAACACTAAAAGCTAAATCTGACGCCGCCGCATTATACAATGCACAGATGAAAATATCTGAACAGGATTTTATTAATGGGAAAATTGATATTATATCTCTATCGATGGAAAGGAGCAGACGTTCCAATGCTATCATATCTTATCAGGAAGGGCGAACAACATTACACAATGCTGTTACCCTGTTAGAGATGTTGACGAATGTCAAAATTATAAATAGATAAAATGGATATAACATTATACATATCACGCTTTCTCTATCGCATTCGCTATCAATTAATAGTAGGAACATTCATTGTTACGGCTTTGGTTGCCTATTTTACCCAGTTTATAACCAAAACGTACACTGTTAACACAAGTATTTACACCGGCATCACATCGAGCAGTGGTCTGGAAGACTCCGAAAGACAAGACTGGCAGTCTATAAACAACACATTTGACAATATCGTAAATTTGACCAAGTCAAAAGGGACACTGGAAAAAGTCTCTTTAAAATTATTTGCCCAGGATCTGGCATTTGGTAATTCGCAAGAAGACAATACATATATAACAGCCAAAAACTATCAAGCGCTATTTGCCAAAATCCCGAATGAGATAAAGGAGCTTATAGTCAGAGATTCATTAGATAAAACAATCAATAACCTTATTGTTTATAAAGAGAATCTTCCCCGGGGTTACTTGTATGAATTATTTAATGGGTATGCTGCATATTATAGCCATGATGCCCTATCCAAAATTGAAATTAAACGTTTAGGGAAAAGCGACCTTATTGATATATCCTATCAATCTGCTGACCCAGGCATCACACTGAATACAGTCAAACTAGTCAGTGAAGAGCTAAGGCTTTCTTATGAAAGTTTACGCTATAAAACGACCAATGATATCATTTCATATTACGAGAACGAGCTGGGAAAACTGCGTTCCCAACTCAATAATATGGAGAATGATCTGACGCATTATAATATTGAGAATAACATTATTAATTATGTAGAGCAAACCAAGTCTATTGCAGGTTCATACGCAAACTTTGAAAACCGCTATGAAGAGACAATGAGAAGTTATGAAACATCTTTAAAGCTACTCGAAGAATTAGATAAATACATGAAAACCCGTACCGACCTGATAACAACAAATGATGAATTTATCAAAGCATTGGCAGACATTACCACCATTAACGGCAAAATAACGGAAATAGAAACCTTCACCAGTGAAGAGAAACAAGTTGAAGATACAGAACTACTTAAATATAAAGAAGATCTGATAAACGCAGAAAAGAGAATAGGGTTGCTGACTGATAAGATAAACAACTATAAAGAAAGCAAAGAAGGCATATCTATCGATGGATTAGTGCAGGAATGGCTGCGACAAACCATTATTAATGTAAAAGCGAAAGCCGAACTAAATATATTAGACAAAAGAAAAGAAAGTTTTCAGGAACAATATAAAATTTTCTCTCCTATAGGGACAGTAATCAACAGGCAAACCAGAGAAATAAAAATTGTGGAAGAGTCATATCTTCAGGTATTACACGCCTTAAATATGGCCAAATTAAAACAAAAGAACATACTTCTTACTTCTGCAACGCTTAATACCATATCTGCGCCCACTTTTCCGCTTATGAGTGACAAAAGCAAACGTATGCTACTCATTGTTGCAGCATGTATAGGTAGCATGATATTCATCCTGGGATTAAATCTCGTCGTGGAACTTCTGGACAGGACTCTACGCGATTCCGAACGAGCTAAGCGGCTAACAGGAATACCCATATTAAGCGCCTTTGCTGGTAATAACCAGTTAAAATATCGGGGATACATAAAAGCCTGTAATCGAATTGCTGCGGCATATACCTGTAATCGCCTGAATAGCATCTTGAATAACGATCATCCCATCTGCATCAATCTATTAAGCATAGAGGACGGTGAAGGTAAAAGCTTTATAGCTAAATTTCTTATGGAATATTGGGAAGAACAAGGAATATCTGTTAAAAGAGTCATTGCTGAAAAGGATTTTCCTATTGATACCAGTTATCTTTTAGCCGATAATTTCGATTATTTACTTAAAGAAGAACGGCCTAATATACTACTGATAGAACATTTATCTATTCAGAAGAATAATATATCTTCTACATTATTGAAGAAGGCCGATGTCAATTTACTTGTTACCAACGCAAAAAGAGTTTGGAAAAACAGTGATAATGAGATTTTAAAATATCTGAAAAGTATATTAGGAACCACTCCTGTCATAATGGTCCTGAACAATGCCCAACGTGAAGTTGTTGAAGATTTCACCGGGTTACTCCCTCCAAAATCTTCAATACGTAGTTTCACAGATCGAATTATTTACTTAGGTATTACAGCCGATAACTCAGCGGTAAAATAAAGAATAGATGAATGGAAAACGGAAGAGATATAATACATGTTAGGCTGTTACCTTTAATTCTATTATTGGGATTAGGAGGTATTACTTTTTCATTGATATCCATTAATTGGCTGTTAATGGTTTGTATTATTCTTTTACCCTTACTTTTTGTTGTAACAATAGAATCTTTACGATACCCTATCATCTTTTTTTTACTTATTTATACTCTTAATTATTACCTTTTAGGGATGAACCGATATGTAATAATTGGAGGTGTAAGTGTAATTATGGATATATTAATGGTAATACTATTTGTATTGATATTCATCCATAGTGCTCTTCACGATAATATCAGATGGAAGGCAGCCTATAATTTACTGACAGTCGGATCTTTTGTCTGGCTTCTTTACTGTCTGGCCGAAGTTATCAATCCTTCTGGAATGTTTGAACCCTGGCTCATGTCCAGAGGACTAATGATCAATGGATTTATCGTTTCTTTAGCAACTGCCCTACTCTGTGAAAAATACAAAATGGTAAAAAGACTGATTTTCTTATTATCCATTTTCACATTAACAGCCATAATAAAAGCTCTCATGCAAAAATATATAGGATTTGATAGTGCTGAACAATATTGGCTGCAAAGTTCCGAAGCGTATAAGACTCATTTACTATCAAGTGGCACACGATATTTCTCTTTTTTTACAGACGCCGGTAATTTTGGTTCAAACATGGGATGTGCCGGAATACTTTTCGGTATAACTGCATTATATGTTAAGAGCATACCTTCCAAAATTTATTATGCCATTATATCCATTGGAGGTATTTATGCTATGTTTTTATCAGGAACAAGAGGAGCCATGATCGTCCCATTAGGAGGTTTACTGCTCTATACAATTATCTCCAAAAATATCAAGGCCTGCTTAACCGGAGGTATTCTTTTAATCGGTCTATATATTTTTTTCGCTTTCACGTCTATCGGAGAAGGAAACGCTCAAATCAAAAGAATGAGAACAGCTTTCAAACCATCAGAAGATGCGTCCTATTTAGTTAGAAAAAATAATCAAAAAAAACTGGCAGAACATCTTAAAAATAAGCCATTCGGTGAAGGAATCGGGCTATCCGGCGTAGAAAACCGAAAGTACTCCGTTCGTCTGACAACTGTCACGCCGAATGACTCAACTTATGTAAAAATATGGGTTGAAACAGGAATTGTCGGAGCTGTACTGTATTTAGGCTTATTATTCCTTACGATCGGAAAAGGTGCATGGATACTAATGTTTAAGATAAAGGATGCAGAGTTAAGAGGGCGACTCACCGGCATTCTCTGTGGTATATTCGGTATGCTTCTGAGTGCCTATGGAAATGCTTTCTGGACTCAATATCCCACAGTAATCATCGCATTTACAGGCCTTACATTAGTCTTAAAGGCAGAACACTTTGACAGGGAAATTAGTGAATCCAAACAAATAACACCAATAAACAATATCTAATAATAACAATTATGGATCAATTTATTTATTTTGGAACCAATTGGGCTAATAATAGCGAGCAAATCTATTTGTTAGGAGATGCTATTCTTTTCTTGATCTTTCTTCTTGGGGTTCTCTATATTACTATATTTGCTGTATCTTCATTAAAAAAACGAAAAGCCACCTATCCTACGGCTAAAAAAAAGTATCGTTTCGCTATATTAATATCGGCATACAAGGCTGATGATACTATAATTAATACAGTTTGTTCTTTTCTTATGCAAAATTATCCAAGAGATAAATATGACATAATTGTCACCTCTGATCAAATGAGTGAAGAAACAAATTCAAATCTTATCGAAAAGTCGGCTTATGTAATAAAAGTAAATGAATCCAACAGCTCTAAAACGAAAGCACTCCAAACAGCAGTCAACTATATCAAGCAAAATGAATTAATGTATGATATTGTCGTTGTATTAGATGCGAACAATCTGGTAGACATCGACTTTCTTGAGAAAATCAATGATGCCTTCTACTCCGGATGTTCTGTAGTTCAGACCCACCGCATCGCTCAAAACAAAGATACGAGTATTGAACTGCTTGATGCTGTCAGCGAAGAAATAAACAACTCTATTTTCCGCAAAGGACATACGCAGTTAGGATTTTCCGCGGCATTGACCGGATCGGGTATGGCTATTGAATATGATCTGTTTGAGGATTTAATAAGCCAAGCAAAATATAGTGACCTAGACAAACAATTCGAAAAATCTTTGTTAAAACAGAATATATATATCGAATATCTTGAATATGTATACGTATATGATGAAAAAGTGAAAGGAAAAATCGGTTTTTATAACCAACGAAGAAGATGGTTGGCGAGTCAATTCTCCAATTTATTTTCAGGCATATCTCACTTGTTGCCTGCCATTTTAAAGGGGAATTGGGATTACTGTGATAAATTATTCCAATGGATGATGCCTCCCCGCATTATTCTGTTTGGGTTTATTTTTCTTTTTGCATGTATTTTTACTTATGCAAACTGGATACTATCCATTAAATGGTGGGGATTACTACTTCTATTATGTATAGCTTTCAGCATAGCTGTTCCCGATTATTTGGTCGATAAAAAATTCAGAAAAGCATTGCTGATTCTTCCCATTCTTTTTATATTGATGCTATTCAATTTTTCCAGGTTAAAAGGAAGCAAGAAATAATACAAATAACTCACAATGAGATGAAAATAGCAATCGAAGCACAACGTATATTTCGTACGAACAAACATGGCATGGATTTCGTCGCTTTAGAAACCATACGGGAATTACAAAAAATAGACCATGAAAATGAATATTTTGTATTCGTTAGTCCTGGAGAAGATCATTGTCTGGAAGAATCAGGCAATGTACACATCATAGAACTTCGTTGTCCCTGCTATCCGTTATGGGAGCAAATAGCTTTACCCCGCGCAATAAAAAAGATAAAACCGGATTTACTTCATTGCACAAGTAATACTGCTCCGATTTATTGTCCGGCACCATTGGTATTAACATTACATGATATAATCTTTTTAGAAGCACGGCAAAACAGCAACAAATCATTATATCAGAATATGGGCTGGTATTACCGTCGGTTGGTCGTACCACAAATACTGCCTCGGTGTAAAAAAATTATTACTGTATCCCACTTTGAAAGAAACAGGATACAAGAAGCATTACAATTACCGCAAGATCAGATTGAGGCTGTTTATAACGGATATAATCAATATTTTTATCCCCGGAAAGACACATCTTCAATTACTCAAAAATATATACAAGCTAAAAACTTTCTGTTCTTTCTGGGAAATACAGATCCTAAAAAAAATGTACCCGGCACACTGGAAGCCTACAGTATCTATCGGAAATATTCAAAAAATCCGCTGCCTCTGCTGATTGCTGATATTAAAAAGGATATTCTGAAAGCCATACTGAAAGAGAAAAAGATAGAACACGTATATTCCTATATTACATGTCCGGGATATATTCCAAATGTAGATCTTCCATATTTGTATAGTGGAGCTTTTGCCTTTCTATATACTTCATTAAGAGAAAGTTTTGGTATTCCTTTATTGGAGGCAATGGCCTGTGGCACACCTGTTGTTACCTCAAACACATCATCTATGCCTGAAGTTGGAGGAAAAGAGGCTCTCCTTTCCGATCCGACACAACCTAACGATATAGCTCAAAAGCTTTTGTTGTTAGAAGAAAATTCCAATCTGTACAAACAACAGATTTCTTATGGATTAGAACGCGCCCGTCTATTTTCCTGGGAAAAAACAGCTAAAGATTTGCTTTCAATCTATAAAAATATACATTGAAAAGTTTTACATGATGAGCATTGATATTTATAAAGAACATGACAAAAACAGAAGAGGCAATACATATATCCGACAACATAACAAAGACAACTGACTTGTTTAAGGTTAGCGTCATTATACCTGTATACAATACTGAAGAGTTTGTAGAAGATGCCGTCAGATCCGTAATGAACCAAACATTGCAGGAGATAGAAATTATCATTATCAATGATGGTTCTACGGATAACAGCCAAACAATCCTTGATAAGTTAGCAACAGAAGATAATCGAATCTCCATATATAAGCAACAAAATGAAGGATTATCCATTACACGTAATCGTGGATTGTCATTAGCTATAGGTAAATACGTCTACTTTATGGATAGTGATGATTTTCTGGAATCTGACGCATTAAATTATTGCTACAAAAGATGTGAAGAAAAATCTTTAGATTTAATTTGTTTCGATGCAGACATACTTAATAAAGAAAACTTTAATCAGGTTCACTTGCAATATACCCGAAAAGAATATACAGATGAAAATAAAATATATAAAGGTATTGATCTATTAAATATTTTACTGGATAACAAATGCTACACCCCTTCAGCATGTCTCAGTTTTATCAATAGAAGTTATTTGAAAAGAATCGATTTATCTTTCTTTCCAAAAATCATTCATGAGGACCAGTTATTTACTGCAATTCTTTATATGGAAACGAATCGGATTATGTGTCTCCATCAGAAGTTTTTTAAAAGAAGGCTTCGTGAAAACTCTATCATGACAAATAATTTCTCCATGAGAAATGTTGAGAGCTATTTTATCATAGCAGATCAACTTTCCTGTTATAAAGTCGATTCTGCAGCTGCAAAAAAAACTGTTGACAAGTATCTCTTTCAAATGTTAGATGCCGTTGTCTGGCTTTCTTATAAACTGCCTTTAAAAGAGCGTCTTTTTATAACCGGGAAATGTCTGAGACAATATAGGAAATATGTTTCAACCCGCAATTTATTTGTGCTTATCTTTAAATCATATCTAAAAAAGTAGAACATGAAAGCATTATTTATTGTATTTCACGGATTTAATGAAGCGAATGGAATTAGTAAGAAAATTCGTTATCAAGTTGAAGCATTACGAACCTGTGGCGTACATACACAACTCTGTTATATGGATGAAACAACAGGCAGAAAACAACGTCTGATTGAGGATCAGATTATCCGCGATTATGGAGATGGAATGAAAGGAAAAATTCTTAAACGAATTGAATTTACTTCAATAGCTAATTACGCTATTAAAGAAAATATAGACTTTATTTATTTGCGTTCCGCACACAATGCTAATCCGTTTACAATACAAATGGTTCGTAAGATGCATCAAGCCGGTATTCCTATAATCATGGAAATTCCGACCTACCCATACGACCATGAATACAAAAGTTTTAGAGAAAAGATTGAACTGTTTCTGGACAAATGTTTCCGAAGATCATTTGCCAACTATATAGACCGTATTGTCACATTCTCTGATTACCCGATAATCTTTGACAAACCTACTATCCGGATATCAAATGGTATAGATTTCAGTCATATTAAACTAATATCTGCACGATCAAGAAGTGTATCGGATATTCACCTGATTGGAGTTGCCGAAATTCATTTCTGGCATGGTTTTGATCGGTTAATCAGAGGATTAGTGAATTATTACAAAGGTACCCCGACACAAAAAGTATATTTTCACCTGGTTGGAGACTTCTTTAGCGAAAGGGAAAAAAACGAGATCTTACCTCTCATCCGAAATAACAATTTAGAAAAATATGTTATTCTATACGGAGCGCAGCATGGAGAGCGGTTAGATCAATTATTTGAGAAAGCAGACATGGGAATAGGAAGTCTTGGACGCCACCGTAGCGGCATTACTCATATCAAAACTCTTAAAAACAGAGAGTATGCGGCACGAGGACTTTCTTTCGTTTATTCTGAAATTGACAGCGATTTTGAAGGAAAGCCCTATATCTTAAAAGTTCCGGCCGATGAAAGTCCTGTCGATATCGATCAAATTATTAATTTCCATCAAAAAATGAAATTAGAACCGATCGAAATCAGAAACTCGATCTGTAATCTGTCCTGGGATACTCAAATGCAAAAGGTCTTAGATTGCCTGCCAATAAAAACAACAGTAACACAATACTAAAATAAACATGGCACTATTTACACTCATCGACCATATTATATTTGCAATTATGTCCATATTTATCGGATATAACTGCATATTTATTACTGCTGCTTTCCTTCGTAAAAAAAAGAGGGAAAACAAGCCACAGGATATTCAAAAATTTGCTGTAATATTTCCAGCTTACAAAGAAGATAATGTTATTTGTCATTCTGTTGAAATTTTTTTGAAACAAGATTATCCAAAGGAGAAGTATGATGTAATAGTCGTATCCGACAATATGAAGGAAGGAACAAACGACAAATTAGCATCATTTCCTATAAAACTATTCCTCCCGAAGTTTAAAGAAAGTATGAAATATAAATCCATTCAGTATGCGCTAAATAATCTGAATGGATACGATCGGGTCATTATTATGGATGCCGATAATCTTGTAGAGATTAATTTTTTAAGTCAGGTGAATATTCAAACACAAAACGGCGTTGTTCTTCAAGCGCATAGAACTTATAAAAATGTAAATACGAAAGTTGCCGTCTGGGATGGCATTTCAGAAGCAATAAACAACACTATTTATCGCCGTGGGCATGTAGCATTAGGATTATCTGCTGCACTTATAGGATCCGGTATGGTATTTGATTTTAATTGGTTGAAAGAAAACATCCGACATTGCTCTACTTTTGCAGAGGATAAAGAGTTGGAAATCTTATTGGCCCAAAATAATATCCCGGTCGATTATGCTGATGATATTTATGTATACGACGAAAAAACGACCCGCGAAGATGTATTGATTCGCCAAAGATCTCGTTGGTTACATGCGCAATTTATGGCATTCAGCCTCATCATAAAACATTTCAGTTTCAAAAATATCAGTTGGAACTATATTGACAAAATATTCCAGTGGTTACCTCTTCCGAAAGCAATCAGGTTTACAATTATCACATTATTCACAGTGATAAACAGTCTGTTTTTCTTTCCACTCGCTATTAAATGGTATATATTGATTGGCATAAAATTTTGGTCATATTTCATCGCTATTCCGCAAGAAATGTTGAATAAAAATTTATTTGCAAACCTGCCTAATATTTTTTGGATTATGTTACAAAGTTTTGTATCATCCTTAAAGAGATTGAAAAATAAGATTACGCAATTTGACAATACCCCACATGAAATAATTAAAAAGGATGAATAATAAAGTTTCTATTATAACCGTTAACTACAATGGTTTTAAAGACACATGCGAAATGGCAGAATCTTTAGAAAAACATGAAGATTTCCCCTATGAACTGATTATTATAGACAATGCATCTACTGAACGGGAAGATCTTCTTTTAAAAGAAAAATTACCATTCGCAAAAATCATACGAAGTGATATAAATTTAGGATTTGCAGGCGGCAATAACCTGGGTGTAAAAGAGGCTACCGGAAACTATTTGTTTTTTATTAATAATGACACAATAGTCAACCAACCTATATTAAAAACGTTGATCGCTCCTTTACAGAATAATCCTCAAATAGGATGCGTATCTCCTAAAACAACTTTCTATCCGGATACAAATATTCTTCAGTATGCCGGGGCAACTCCGATGAGTCATATTACATTGCGAAATAAATTTATCGGGTATAAAGAATTGGATTGTGAAAAATTCAATCTTCCACAAATAACAGCATTTGCAAATGGGGCCGCCATGGTAATTCGTACTGCCGATATCGAAAAGTTTGGTCTGATGCGTGAATTTTACTTTTTATATTATGAAGAGTTGGATTGGTGTGTCCGAATGCAAAAAGCCGGATTCAGTATTTGGTACGAACCGCGGGCTACGGTGGGGCATAAAGAAAGCGTAAGCGTTGGGTATCAGAGTCCATTGCAAGTTTATTATCATACACGCAATCGATACATATTCGCACGGGAGACGATTGATAAACCGTGGGAGAGATTGGCAGCTCTTCTTTATTTACAGTTAATCGCAGTACCTAAACGGTTGGTTGAATTCTTACTGAAAAGGAAGTTCAATTTACTCAAACCATTGATTAGCGCTTATTTTGACATGAATGATTCATATCAAAATAAAGTATATACGGTCTATTCCTCTAAAAATAGGAAATCTCATTAGCCAATCTTTCGTTCCGGAAAAAGAGGCCTTTGATACCCTAAAAAAATGGTTTTTTGAGCTTTCCGAGGGCTCCACCAAGTATGAATAGGGACTTTTATAAAATCAAGTACCTCTTTCAACGGCGAAACCGCTTTAGTAAGTCTTTTATCCCAGGAGAAAAGAAATACATCAACGGTGTAAAAACAGCTACAAAAATTGTTGTTGAATAAATTGCGTAAGCAATCCATTTTACATAGCTGGTAGCAGGATTAAATAGCGGAACTTGGTTAAGCCATAATGAAACGATTGTCCAAGACAGAATAAACAATAACATATCTCGTAAAATATATTTCCAATAGATACGAACCGATCTCTGAAATCCTTCTTTATATAAAAGATAAGGTTTCCAAATGCTGATAATGGTTATTGAGCTTGCCATATCTCCTAATAAAACACCCGGCAACCCCCAAAGACTTCCACCCACTAATGCAACAACAACTGTTATAATTAAAGTGGCTATAGGAGCCCATGTATCATGAAAAAGTCCATAGCCATGAATAAACTGATCATTTGTTCCGCGAAACTGACTAATGAAGAAATTACACAAAATTATAATCAATACAGATTGTCCTAAAACATATTCTCCACCCAACCAGTTAACAATAAAAGGATCAATCAGATAATATAATGAGAATGTCAATACACCTGCAACCCAGAAACGAAGAGATGTTAACTCCCAGAAAACTCTTTCTATTTTTGATTTATCTCCTTCTGCAATCAGATTACCAATCCCGGCACTTGTACTACCTAAAAAATTATTTAATAACAAATTTAGCTTAGTTATGACAATCATATAGTTTCCATAATACGCCACAACTTTCAAAGAAGCAAAAGCATAAACCAAAAAAGGTAATAACTGTGATCGCCCTGCCTGTGCCAACACATGCACAAACATTTGTTTGGCCTTTTGTATAATAATCTTATTATTCGGATATTGTATTTTACCTTCCTTGGCAGAGCTTTTCAACCAGGGATATACCTTATTGATCTTCCAATTCAAAATAACCGAATAAATAACCCCAAATACCAATTCGATTATTACCCATAGATAATAATTTCCGGTATAATAAGCCAACAGCATTTGAATTAAGATCTTAACAATTCCTGCAGATTGAAAATAAGCAGTCACCAGATAATTTTTCTGATCTGCTCCAAGCAGAGTCTGGCGATAGTTAATAAAATATCCAATAAGAGAAGAAGCCAGGAAGCTATAAAAAGCAAAATAGATAATTCCTAATTCGAAAATCGTTTTTTCAAAAATCACCGGAAGAAAACAAGATAGTATAATGCCTCCGCACAAAATAACCAGCCCGACATTCCGATACAAATATCCGAAAACAGAGATAATCTCATTAATCTTTTGTTCATCCTTATTGAATAAAGGCTTATAAAGCACATAACCGATAGATGCTCCTATACCCAATTCCGCTAAATTGAGAAAACCCAATAAATTTTGTAACGTGCCAGTCAAACCGACAAAGTCATCTCCCAATTTCTCCAGAAATATCTTACGGGAGAAAAAGGAGATAAACAAGGTTACCAAATAAAAGAAAACATTCACCTTGGCATTAAGATAACTTTTTTTCAAACGAGATTCGGACATATTCTTACAATCTTCCATTTCTCTTTCTACATTTGTTTTTTAATAAATCTCTGTATGTGATGTATATGTTACCTGCACATTCCGTAGATAAATAAATCCATAATGCCTTATAATATCCTCGTCTGCCAAAATTTTCCCGACATTCTTTCACTCTGCCATAACTATAGATAGTCTTATCTTTCCGCCCTATCCCACGTAAAAAATGGTTATACCGGCAACTCACCGACACCCGGGCCAATAAATTCTCAAGAACTACCCCATAGCACAAAGAACTGCTCCTTATTGTAGCGCAATAAATAGCTGCAGAACATGCTGCCACTCGCCGAGCACAATAATCCACCTTAGCAGAAAACATCGCATCATTGGCTGCCGGCGTTTCGTCAAAATGAAGCTGAAACTCCCCAATCAGACGGGAAGAAATCATTTTACCCCACGGCACATCATTCGAATACTTCAATATTTCCAGATCCATATCCTCATAAATCTCAGCATAATGTTTTTGCCGGGAAGGTACCGGATCAAGCGTATCCGAATCGGCACTCTCCGCACGGAAAGTGATCAGGTCATAATCTGTTTGGCTATATCGATCCAATATTTCCCAAAAACCGGGTAAGAAGAAATCGTCCGCATCAGCAAACAGCAACCACTTTCCTTTCATGTATTTCAACCCTACATTACGAGCGTAGCCCGCACCTCTCCCTTCCTTTGTATAAATAACTTCCACGTCTTCACGCCGGTATCCTGGAAAATCGGAAAAATCTACTATTTCTGGCGAACTGTTATCATCCACTATAATAATTTGCACATCTTTCCTCGTAGGAATAGAATCGATACACCGTTGCAACAAGAAAGGAATATTCTTATGTGGTATGATGATAGTATAAAGTACTTCCAAATTCATTTTACTATTTTAAATTACGGACAGGTGCATAAAGAAAAGAATGTATATTAAATCGTATAAACATGGATATATACGCATCGTATAAACCGAAACAGCCCCATCTCAAAAAGATTTTCCCTATTTTATCTAATTTATATACAGGGTAATAATGCTCACACATAACAGCATAATTATTCTTTATAAGACATTTTAAATGAAGAAGTCTTTCCGCTCGGGAGACATTTCTATCTGATTGGTAATCTGTTTTAAGGGACCAGTCAAAACCCAACATCATAGAACGATAAATCACATCTCTGTTCTCCATAGGGAACCGCCAACGATTCATCATCTGCTTCAATAAAGATTGATACAGTTGAAATCCGGCATACACAGCATCAAACGGATGAATCGTTGTAGATATAGAATTAATATATCGGATATAGGCATACTCCTGCGGACTTCCCAACACTAAATAATCGCAATTAAGCAGATATTGATACATAAAATATAAATCCTCCAAATTACGGATACGAGTATCAAACCAAAGATTATTTTTCCGGATAGTCTCTGTCTGATAAAGCTTAGAAGCAGAATAACCCCACTCGCACAAACGACATTCGCAAATGGCTTGTCCAAAGTCTTGTTCCTTATAAAACCGATCGGGCAATCGCTTATCAGGCAATGGGTTTCCATCAACATCAAAACAAAGAAGTCCTTGAATAATAAGACCGGTTCCATCTTCAGGACGTAAAGCGTCATACAAGCATTTCAAATAATCAGGATAAATATAATCATCAGGATCAACAAAGGCCATATATCTTCCTCTCATAGAAACCAAACCAACATTTCGTGCTACACTAACTCCTGCATTTTTTTGATGAAATATCCGTATCCGCTTATCTTGTAAAGCGTATTCCTCACAAATATCACCCGAACGATCAGGACTACCATCGTTAATCAATAACAATTCAAAATTCGTAAAGGTCTGTGCTAATATACTATCGATGCATTTAGACAAATACAACTCAGCCTTATAAACAGGAACGATAACAGATATCTCCGGATTTTCTCTCATAACCGATTCCATTAAATTAAAAAGCATCCCAGTAGGAATACCATATTTTTAGACAAAATATGAATACAAAAATAATAAAAACATTAGGACACCATTCAAATAACACTTATTTTTCATAATGTTTTAAAAGAACTGCCAGTTTTCCAAGAATGTTATAAAACTTTATTACATTTGCGTCTAATAAAATTTTTTTACATTTATAAAAAATGGACTACACATATATTACGGTAAAATACTTATTCTGGATAGGCCTATTCCTCATTTTCTATACATATCTTGGATATGGAATACTATTATATATAATGGTACGAATAAAAGAATTATTTTCTAAACCTGCCCATCCTCTATTACCGGATCCGCTCCCTGATGTAACCCTCTTCATCGCAGCATATAATGAAGAAGATATTGTTGCGTCCAAGATGGATAATTGTCATGTCCTCGCGTATCCCAAAGACAAACTGAAAATTGTTTGGGTTACAGACGGTTCGAATGACCGGACTAATGAACTTTTGGAGCAATATCCGGATGTTACCGTACTTTTCCAGCCGGAACGCAAAGGAAAAACGGCAGCTCTGAACCGGGGCATACAATATATAACGACACCCTATGTTATTTTCACTGATGCGAATACGATGCTTAATAAGGAAGCTATACATGAAATTGTCCGCCAATTCTCCAACCCGAAAGTAGGATGTGTGGCCGGTGAAAAAAGAGTAGAAACAAAAACAGCACAAGGAGCAACTGCCGGGGAAGGCATTTACTGGAAATACGAATCTGCTTTAAAAGCATTGGATTTCCGATTATATTCAGCTGTAGGAGCAGCTGGTGAATTATTTGCCGTACGGACTGAACTATTTGAACAAATGCCTTCCGATACCCTCCTCGACGATTTCATCTTATCGCTCCGTATCGCACAGAAAGGATATAAGATAGCCTACTGCAAAGAAGCTTACGCAACCGAAACAGCCTCCCTTAATATGAAAGAAGAAGAAAAACGCAAGATACGCATTGCCGCCGGAGGTTTACAGTCCGTTTGGCGCCTGCGTAGTCTGTTTAATATATTCCGCTACGGAATACTTAGCTTTCAGTTCGTGAGCCACCGTGTTCTGCGATGGACGATTACACCTATAATATTATTCTTATTAATACCATTAAATATATTTTTAGCGTGTAAGGGAGAATTTACATATATATTATTGCTACTTTTACAAGTCGCCTTTTATATGATGGCCTACGCCGGTTATATAATAGAACAGAAAAATGTACGAAACAAGTTGTTTTTTATCCCCTATTACTTTTCCTTCATGAACATTAATGTGATCAGAGGATTTTTCTATTTAGCTGGAAATAAAGGGAATGGGGCCTGGGCAAAAGCAAAAAGAAGCCAGTAGAAAAAATAATTAGAAAATGTAACAATGAAAACCCCGATATATTCAAACTTTATTAATATTTTTGTATACGCATAGTGATTGAATATCAAGAAAAGTTTATATTTGATATGGATAATTTAGCAGCAGGATATACAGTATTGATCGTTGACGATGTTCCAACCAACGTCATGTTAGTACAAGCTATATTAAAAAAAGAAGGTTACAGGTTACTCACTTGTGACAGCGGTACCAAGGCTCTCCGCCTGGCACATGACAAGCACCCTAATCTCATACTATTAGATATAATGATGCCGGAGATGGATGGATACGAAGTTTTACAACATCTGAAAAGTAATCCGGACACGAACGATATACCTGTTATTATCATGTCTGCTTTAAGTGATATGCAGAGTATAGTAAAAGGTTACCAACTGGGAGCGACGGAATATGTCACGAAACCTTTCCAAAGAGAGGAATTGGTCAAACGTGTAGCACACCGTTTCGAATTATTCAGCATTAAACAAATCAAGCAGGAACTGGAAAACACAATCGAATCGAGAGACACCCTGTATTCTGTTATTGCCCATGATTTACGCTCGCCTCTTGGCTCTTTAAAAATGATGAACAACGCCATTCTTATGATGGTGGATAAAGACCAGGTTAGCCCCGAAGTTTTTGAAATGCTTCAGATGATGAATAAAACATCAGAAGAGATATTCCTGTTGCTGGATAACTTACTTAAATGGGCAAAAAACCGTTTAAAGAAGCAGAACGTATACAAACAGGAAACCGATATCAACAGTTTGGTTTCAAGTACCGCTGAAATATATATCCCTATGGCAACCCAAAAGGGGTTGACTATCCAGTTACAAAATATGGATAAAGAATTATCCGGTTTTGTCGATATAGACATGATTAAAACAGTCATCAGAAATCTTATTTCAAACGCTATCAAGTTTAGTTTTGAAGGTGGAACGATCTCGATCGCTTCCAAGATAGAAGGTGATTTTGTCGTTATCAGCGTGAAAGATTCAGGTAAGGGTATAAAGAAAGAAGACCAGGATAAGCTGTTAAAGCAAAATACCCACTTCACCTCCTACGGAACAAATAATGAAAAAGGTTCCGGACTGGGATTGATGCTTTGTAAAGACTTTGTCGAACAGCATGACGGAGACCTTTGGTTCGAATCGGAAGAAGGTAAGGGGTCCACATTCTTCGTTTCGCTGAAAGCCCTGAGTTAAGAATAAATATCTAATAAATAAAAACGGCTATCGGATTTTTTGATTCCGATAGCCGTTTTTATTTACATAGCAGTTACATCATTGCATGCGGCGAATGCCAATAGCTTTATTGTATTGTGCCAGGGAGGCTTTTTGTTGATACCAAGTCTGTATCAGACTGCTATAAGATTGTATCCAGGAAAGCTGGGCGGAAAGCACGTCGACAATCGGAAGCTTACCTTCGTTATAACTGAAAGTATTCAAATCGAGATTCTCTTCAGCGATCTTACAAGCCTCTTCGGCTACGTTGATCTGTTTGGTATTTTCCGTCAGGCTCGTCCAGGCGTTGGCAACCTCCTGTGTAATCTGGTCGCGCGTATTATCCATTGCATACTCTTTGCTCCGGAGAATAGCCTTCTGTGAATTTACTTCCTTAAAACGTGCTCCCCAACGGAACAATGGAATTTTCAAAGAAGCAAAGACAGCCGGTGTCCACAAATTATCGGAACCTTTCACATTCAGCATGGAAGTTCCCCATGATCCCTGAAAACCGACCGACAAAGTCGGATTATATTTAGCCTTTGAAAGATTGATCTGCCTTTTCTGATATTCGATATTCAGTTTAGAGATCAGATAATCAGGACGATTTTCCAAAGCTGCAGATTCACCAACCTGTATGGGCAACGGCAGAACCATTGTAATAGAATCGGCAATCGTGATCGGCTCCATAGGGGGAACACCCATCAGGACATTCAGGTTCTGCAGTGCGATCTGGTAATCCTTATAAGCCGAACTTTTATTCAGTTCGGCTTCTTTCAAACGTGCCTGGACCTGTAACAGGTCCGTTTTACTGATTTGTCCATCCTGAAAACGGAGAGTCAACACATTTGCCAGCTCCTGTACAATATCAACATATTGTGTCATGACATCATACATACCTTTGCGGGCTGCCACAGACCAATAGTTCATATCGGCAGCATAGACAATATTGTCAGTCGTCAGTTCTTCCGCCTCATCAGCAATCTGTCCCTGTATCTCTGCAGCTTTATAGTTGTTATAGATCTGTCCGCCGGCATAGATAGGCTGGCTCACCGTAGCTCCCAGGCTATAGGTATTATGATCCATTTCGATACCAGGGATACCTTCCCCCATCCCCAATTCATACTTGTTTATACGATATTGGTAACTACCGGAAAAATCCACAGCCGGAAAGAATGCCGTTTTAGCTGCCTTTATAGCATGCTGCATAGCTATCCGTTCTTCCGAACTCTGCTTGATCTGGCGACTGTATTCCAGTACTTTTTCTTTATATTCGGTTGCCGAGATGGGCTGCACCTGTGCTTTTGCAGCCAGGGCACCCAATAACATACAACCTATTATCAGTTTACTTTTCATGTCTTATTCAGATTTAATCTTAAAGAATATACAATAGGTGACCGGAAGCACGAAGATGGTCAGGATTGTTGAAACGAACAGCCCCCCCATAATCGTTGCAGCCATGCCGGCAAACATCGCATCTCCCAACAAAGGAAGCATACCCAAAATGGTCGTACCCGAAGCCATTGTTACAGGGACAATACGTGTTTTAGTCGCTTCAACTACAGCTTTGACCGGCTCCAGACCACTATTCATCTGTAACCCGATCTCATCGACAAGCACAATTGCATTCTTGATATTCATACCGATCAGTCCCAGCAATCCCAGCATAGCAAAGAAGTCGAGCGATTTTCCGAACACCAGCAATCCCAGTACAACACCGATAAAAATAAGCGGCAACATAGCCATAATCAAAACCGGTTTCCGGTAATATTTCGGGAACAGGAACAACAATGTCACGTAAATCAAACCAAACATCAAAGGAATATTGGCAGCAATCGCCTTATTACCTTTATCCTGTTCATTCTGTTCACCAAAATACTGAAGCTTGTAACCTTCCGGTACCTTGACCTGCTGCTGTACTTCCTCCCACAGATGGCTGAAAGCAGCCATGGTATTAGCACCACGCTTCGGCTCGCACTGCATCATCATATAAGGCTGACGATTAAAACGCTTCACCACTGCATAATCATAATCCAATGAGAAATCATCGATCACCTGTTCCACCTTTACAGAACGTCCTTTGGCACTATAAACAGGCAAACTCTTCAAATCGTTCAGGCTGATCGAATCTTTATCTGCATCTTTCAACAAGATAGGCATGAAAACATCCCCTTCACGGTATTCACCCAAAGGTACACCATTCGTTGCCGAACGCAATGAATAAGCAACCTGCTGACGGGTAATACCCAAACGTAATCCCTTTTCCTGCGAATATAAAGGTTTCCATACCGGCACCTTGTTACCCCAGCTGTCACGAACTTCCATCACCTGATCATACTTCCTGGCAATCTCCTTCACCTGTTCTGTCAATGCCGCCAGCGTATCCACATTATCCCCGATAAAACCAATCTCTATGGCTGCATCAGGCACAGGAGACAATGCAAACAAGGCTGAACGAGTCAGGATACTCGGATAATTGGCAACCATATAATCGTAGAATTTACCTTCTTCTGCCTGTGCATCTTCTGCATTCTTAGTCTCGATCAGCACATTGGCAAAGTTAGGCTTCGGTCCTACTGACGAACTTGCCAGATAGTAACGAACCGGAGAACCTCCCAGTGTAAACGAATATGATTTGATATTTTCATTCTTGCTCAGATACTCTTCTATCGATTTTACATTCCGTTCCACATCACGGATACTATAGCCTTCCGGGAAGATAAGATCGGCACGGAAATAAGGTTTGTTCATGATCGGGAAGAAACTTTGTGGCATAATTGCCATGATAAACAGAGACAGGAACAACATCGCAACGACAGAAGTAATTGTAATATATCTACGCTTGATCAGTCGTCCGAGAACATTTTCAAATTTATGATACAACTTTGTATCGTACGGATCCTGTGATTCTCCCGGCTTGGCTTCTTTCAGAATAAAGTTACCGAACGTAGTCGTCTGAGTCAAAGCCAGCACCCAGCTTAATCCCAGCGAAACGGCCAGCACAATAAACAATGGTTTAACGATCTCGGCTACTGATGCCGGAGCCAGGTACATAGGCAAGAATGAACAGACCGCAATAAAGGTTGCTCCCAACAATGCCCACTGAGGCTTGGTAGCTCCCTCTATCAATGCCTGGTAACGAGATAAACCGCGCTTGATACCTACCTGTGCATTATCCGTTACCACAATCGCATTATCCACCAACATACCCATTGCAATGATAAATGCCGCCAATGATGTTCGGTTCAGACCGACTCCCCAGATCAACATTAATAATAATGTACCACCAACGGAGAACAGAAGCGAGCTACCTACCAGCATACCGGCACGCGACCCCATCACCAGGAAGATGACTACAATTACAATCAGTAAAGATTCGATCAGATTCAGGATAAAACCATTGTTCGCTTCATCGGCAATCTTATTTTCCGGATAGATCGTTTTCAAATCCATCCCGACAGGAAAAAGTTCCTGCATTTCATCCAAATGACTGGCAACATCATTACCGACAGCCACCACATCGTCTTTCGCACCGGTAGCCACACCGATACCGATCGCACGTTTACCGTCCACACGCATCAGATTCGACGGAGGATCCATATATCCCCGTTCAACAACAGCAATATCACCCAGCCGGACTTCACCTCCGCTTTTTGTGACAATCAGCTGATCACGGATGTCCTGAATATCTTTATAAGTACCTTCAGCCCTGACACGCAGATCATATTCACCGGTATTGATCTCTCCCGTATTCACCAGCAGATTCTGTGTCTGTAACACTTGCTGGATCGAGTTAGGATCGATCCCGAGGTTTGCCAGCTTAGGAACAGAAATCTTTACATTTATCACCTGTGTCTGCTCACCGAACAGATAGACTTTCTGAACCCCCGGAACAGGAGACAGTTCTGTTTTGATCTTCTGTGCCCAGTCTCTCAGTTCATCATATGTATAACCGTCATCGGCTGTCAGTGCATAGTAAATACCGAATACATCACCAAAGTCATCGCTCACAGAAATAGAGGACGCTCCGCTCGGAAGGCGCGGCTGTATGTTATTTACTTTACGGCGAAGTTCATCCCACTTGACAGGCATATAATCCGGATCCAAAGTGGGTTGCAGTTCAATAGAAATCTTAGACATCCCGAAATAGGATTCCGACTTGATCTGAAACACATCAGACATCGACTGGATTTCCCTTTCGATGGGTTCTGTGATCAGCTTTTCCACTTCAAAAGGTGTTGCTCCCGGATATTGCGTAACCAACACAGCCTGTTTGATTACAAAGGGGGCATCTTCCTTTTTCGGTAATTTGAAGAAAGAATATATACCACCTATCAGCATGACAGCCAAGAAGAAGTATATGATCTTACTATTCTCTAAAGAATATTTTGGAATATTCATTGTTTATCTTCTTAATCTGTTAATACTTTTACTTGTTGTCCTTCTACCAGGCGGGTTACTCCGGCAGTAACGATCCGTTCACCTGCTTTCAAACCTTCTGTAACAACAACACCGTCTTTTCCCACCAGTTCTTTTTCTGTGATTTTACGGTGCTCTACTTTCTGCGTCTGCGGATTATATACAAATACAAATTTATTATCACTGTTTACTTCGTCGGCTACTACAGCAGATAAAGGAACCAATACCGCTCCTTCATTGAAACTTTGGCTTTCGATATTCAGAATCACACGACAAGAAAAGCCGACAGCGATCTTATACTTTTCCAAATTAAATGCCGGATCATCGATGTAAAGAAATACAGGTACCCCCGAACCATCAGGAGAAGCTTCCACATATTCCTTTACTTTCGCTTTAAAACGGACACCTTTGTAATTGTCAAACTCTACATAAATCGTGTAAGGTGTTGAAAAATAAGTAATATTAGTTTCAGGCATAGTGAACTGGACCTGTAACTTATTCGGATTGATCAGGCATACAATCCCCTGTCCCATCTGGACTTTCTGATAATTCTCTACATACTTCTTCTGGATGAATCCGTCGAAAGGAGCTCTCAGCTTTGTCTGCTCTAAAGTATTCTGTGAATTTTCGAAAGCAGCCTGCGCATTGGAATAGGCAGCCTTTGTCGATTCATATTCCTGTTGAGAGATGGCCTGTTTTGCCAATAGTCTTTCTGCACGCTGTAACTGAGCCTGTGCAGTCTGGAAAGAAGCCTTCTTTGCTTCATAATCCCACTTAAAATCCTGTGGATCTATTTCTGCTACTACTTGTCCGGTACGAACCTTCTGCCCTTCTTCCACGTTCAAAGAAATAAGTGGTCCGGACATCTTAAACGCCAGGTCGCTGAACTGGTCAGGCGAAACAACGCCGCTGAACGACTTTTCCACAACATTCAAAGATGTTACTTCCGCCAACTTCACCGGACGAGGCCCCTGCTCTTTCACCGGAGGTTGACTACAAGACATCAATGCTGCCAACACAAAAACGGGAATTAATTTACCATTCATGATAACTTGCATTTTGTTATTGATTTTTTGTTAATTATATGCTCATACAAAGTCATATAAACTACGCGTTAAGTCATAGCTATACAACATTCATTTTCTACTAATTGTTTCAACTTCTGCGCCCCTTCAGTACCGGGTGGCAACACATCACATTTGCTTCTGCTTGTAAAATTTGCTTGTATCAAAAGGACCAACTGTCCCAATCTATTTTTGCTTCCATTCTTTTTTCCTGTTCATCAGGAACTGCAGGGAAAAAATCTATGCCTGTCACCTTTTCCACGCTATCCACAGGAATAGCCATCGACTTCAAAGATGTCTTTTTGTAGTCTCTGTTTTCCAGGATAAATGCAATTGCTTTATATTCATTTCCCGAAACGTAGCAAATCACTTTGTAAAATGCTCCGGGAACTCCAACTCTGTTTTTCCCCATTTGCTTCATGCCATCCGTGATCACAGGACCGGTAGCAATCAATAAAGACCCGTAGTCTTTTGCCCACAAACGGCTCTGTTCCTCCAGTTCTTTCCAAATCCCCCGGTTCAATCCTGGTTTTTGCGGACAGATATTACTGAAATAAAACGATTCACGCATCGCCTTTGCCGACCATTTCATATCACCGGCAGGAGCCAGATGTCCCCGGTCATAACCCGTACGCGTATAATCTTCATTCGTAGCCGTCGCTCCTTTAACAGCCGGATCGGGGACGAACTTATTCGAGCGCTCCGCCTTCTTACTTTTAGCCTCTTCGCTAGTAAGCTCATAAGCAACCCAATTGGCTATTTTGTAATCGGAATTATAGGAAACAGTATATCCTTCATGACGAATCACCTGTTCAGAACGTTTCGCCTGTAATTTCGGGATCTCGGCATTTGCCGGTATTTTAAATGTTGCAGCTTTCGGTACGGAAGGTTTTATTTCACCCGGTACGGATGGGGATACGGGAGCAGCCGGTTTCTTCTGCTCCACAACTACGGATTTCTTTTCGGAAACAGGATATAAATAATTGTATACGTACAAAACTCCAATAAAACAAATCACAAGCAAAGCCGCAAGAACAAAAGTACGCCGGATTACAGAAACCCAGGATGGCTCCTGACTCTTTTTTTTCCGCGATTTTGCTTTACCTTTCCTTTTTGCCATTGATAAATAATCGTTTTATTCTCCGGGGCAAAAGTAGATAATGTAAGGTTAGGAAACAATATATAAAACTTAAATCATTCGTCAGAATTAATACAAAAAGTGCCCCGATTAAAAGGGACACTTTAAATTATAAGAACCGGAGCCTATTTTCTGTATTTTCCCTTTAGGAGAAACAACCTCTGCACTTACCTGTTCAGGCACCTCTATTTCGACCAGTATATTTCGTCCCGACTTACATAATTTTACCTTTATATCCCCATAATGAGTAGGAACTATAGCCGATGCTTCAGTCAGAGCCCCCATTTGAGGTTTTACACGAAATGTGCGGAAGCCGGGAGAGGTCGGCTCGATACCACAAACCTTCTGACTCAATAACGTTAACGGACCACCGCTCCATGCATGGTTGATCGTTCCGCCTCCAAATCCTTCAGCACCGACACCCCAGCCTTCAAATAAGGTTGTATATTCCTTATAGCTTAACATACCGGCATACCGGTCTCTCATCCTTTGCAGGGCAACATCAGGAGCATTCATCCGGAACAGAGCTTCCAATACATACTTTTCCATATACGGACTGGCATGATATTCTTTTTTCAAAACTTTCAGAAGGGCCGGATATTTCTCTTCCGGAGCCAGTCCGGATAAAACCGCCATAGCCTGCGACCGATCGTCATCCTCACCCCTATACCCCGGAGACCGGTAAGCCGTGCCTGTCCAGAATTTTGTATTAAAACACTGTTCGATACTATACATCATACGGGATATCTCTTCTGCATCCTCTTTCTTTCCCAACTGCAAGGCAAATTCCTTTTCTGCTTTCAGAGCCAGGTAATACCAACAGTTTGTCAGAACCCCCATGTCGATCTGTTCACCCCAATCGCCCCAACTCCATTCTCCGCTGCGTTCGACAGGCAGGCCACTTTTATCGACTGTCCATGTTTCATGCAGATAGCGATGCAAACGATCATAAATGACAGGAACAAACGTACTGTCGCCACTATAATAATATTGCGTATAGAAACCATACCAGCCCACTGATGCCAGCATCTGCAAAGGTAGTTCTTTCGACCAGTTCCCGGCAGGTACCGGAGCAAATAAAGAACCGTCCGGACGCTGCCAGTTCATCAATTCGTAAATACCTTTGACAGCCAGCTTATGCGAAGAAGGAGAAAGAGCATAGAAGGCTTCGCCCAACTCATTCACTTCGTCACCCCACCATTGAGCTCGTTCCCGCTCGGGACAATCCATATAGTTATCGCGCATTGTAATATACAAGGTCCTCGCCGAGCGTTTCCAAAGTTCATTCAGGAACGGATCGTTACATTGGAACGCTCCGGCAAACTCTGTATCATAACCTGTCTCACGATATTTAACGTTCAACACTTTCACTCCTTTGGGAAGAATATACCACATCTCATGACCGCTCATCCAGCCGAAACTTTCATATTCCTGTATTCCGTTACGGGTAATATATTCGGCACGGACATTCTCAGGTCCTCCCCCCCAATAATTATCCGTCTGCATATGAATCGTAGCACCATCAGCCGCCTCAACCTTCAGATAAGGTGTAAACTGACAGTTATATGGCAAACGGCAAAACAAGGTATCTCCATTTGCCGATTGCCGGACATCCGGATACTCCCTCAGACCATAATCCTTGAACAACGGTATCGGACGCTCAACCAACTCCCCTAAAGGGGCTTTACCCACTATCGAAGCGATCTCTGCTCCGGGAAACGAATTTTTATATCCGGGCTGGTTCCATCCTTCCAATGCTCTGCGGGCATCAAAGCGGATATTACTCTCCGACAACCGGTAATTCGGATGAGGAGCCTCAGTGTTCTGATAAGCATCATAAACCCTGCAATTCCAACTTTTATCCGATACGATCTCTATTCCGGGAGCTACAGCTTCAAATAACAAAGCAGCCAACCCGCTATTCACATGGCTGAAACCATTCTTTCCAAAATGCCATACAAGAACTGCAATTGTATTTTCTCCGGTAGTAAGATAAGGAGCTATCTCTACCGAATCATAATAAGTATCGTAAGGAGAAGGTCCTCGTTTCAAACCACCTTCAAATACGACCATCTGTCCGTTGATCCACAGCCAATACTTACTATCGGCAGCAATATGCGCCGTCAGTGTCCGGGGTACATCGGTCAGGTTTACCGTTTTACGATAAGCCAGCCAGGTATTACTTGCACTTTGGCATTGTTCGGTATTAATCCAATGCGCTTTCCAATCCATTTTCGTTTTTGCTTCCGCAGAAACCAAAAATCCGGCAAACACACATAGTAACAGATATTTTCTCATAATATGACTTTTTATACAGAATGGAAATCATTATAAACCGAATGCCGGAACCAGATCATCCAACTGCTGATCGGTCATACCTGTCGGTTCAAACCCAGCCATACGGGCACTCAGATAGATTTTCGATGATTTGCTTAAAGTATCGATCGCATCAAAACATTCGATCAGGTCCTCGCCTACCGCTAATATTCCATGTTTCTCCCAAAATACCACATCATGTTTTTCGAGCTGTCTGATCGTAGCATGAGCCAGTTCGATCGTGCCGGGTGTTTCGTAAGGAACAATCCCTACCCCTTTCGGAACAATGATCCGGCATTCCGGGATCATACTCCACAATGTACGGGTAAGCACTTTGGAATCGAGGAAAGGTTTACAATGTGTCATACCGATCAGTTCGGTCGGATGCGTATGCAAAACGACCCTGTTATCACGACCTGATGAGCGAAGATAGTTATGCATCAACAAGTGAGACGGCAGTTCCGAGGTCGGAGCAACCAGTTGTTCGGCTATGACCTCATAGCTTTTTCCATCCGGGGCAATCCGGATCAACGCACCATTCGCAAACGGATCCTGTGCCACATAACGCATCCGCTTCCCTGTTCCGGTCACATAAAATACGTGTCCTCCCAAAGCCGTCATTGCTTCCTGCAATGGAGTCGCAAGAGCAAGAGCAGGCAAAACCATCTCTTCCGATGTCAATAAACCAGTCAGGTTTACAGATATATTTCCTCCGTTTCGTTCCGCCCATCCATTTGTCCAAAGATAACCTGCCACCTCAGCGATACGGCCAATCTCAGCCATCAAAGGGCCATTGTTTCTAATTGTTGTCATTTTTTTATTATAAGTTTATTATTTGTACTCCAAAGTACGCCCGCCAGTGCACAAAATAAGACATTATTCAATAAAACTGTACCCAAAACAAAGAAATAATCCTTTCCTGTTTTATTTTTTACGATGATCAATAAGCCTATCAGTATAAGTGGAGCATAATCTCCGGAGTGAACAACAGCATGGAAAGAGGGAAGAAAGTAGGCTTGTATTAATGATTCGTCCCTTCAAACAGATCGTGATCTTCTTTCCGCTGGGCAGTCTTCGCTTTGAAGTTATTGAATGTATAACTCAATGTCAACGTAATAAGCGGATAATTCGGACGGATACGGGTAATGGATTGTAAGTCGGAAGTAGTAATCTTGCTTACGTAACGCGCAGAATTGAAGACGTCACGGAAAGCAAGCGTAGCCGACAGTTTACGATTCATCAATTGTTGGCGGACAGCCAGATTCACATACCAGAAAGCATCTGTTCGCCCCTGTGTAGTAACCGACGGTCCGACAAAATTCCCATCCAACTGGATACGGGTCGATTTACCCAGATCGAAAGCGTTATTCCAGATAATATCGTAATTGGTACTTTTCTCATTCGTTCCATCCTGTTTGTACTGATTCTTTACCTTATAATGATATAGGCTACCGTTCAGATTCACATTCCACCAACGGGTCAGCTGAACCTGACCGCTCAACTCCAGTCCTGTAGAATAATCATGCCCCACATTTGCCATAGAATCCAATGTCACACCTGCCTGATAAGGAACACGTAACCGTTCTATCTTATCTTTCCGACTACGGTGAAAGACTGTGGCGGAAACCGTATGGTCGCCGATATTCTTCTTATAGTTAAGCTCAAAAGAATTGATATATTCCGAACGGATATCTGGGTTACCGATCTCGGCAGAATAATAGTCACGATACGTAATATAAGGTTCCATAAAGAAAAGCTCCGGACGTGTGATACGACGTGAATAGGATGCCATCAATTTATGATCTTTCGGGAAAGTATATCCCAGATGAACCGAAGGGAAAAACTCGAATTTATTATATTCACGGTTCTTTCCGGGAATCGAACTGCGTAGAACACGATGTGTATGTTCCCCTCTTACACCAGCCTGGAAATCGAACGACTTATAGCTGTCGCCGACAATAGCATAGATCGAATTGATGCCGTGCTGGAAATAAAAAGTATTGTAGATATCATCCCTCCAGTAAAATTCTTGTTTCTCGGGGCTCCAGAACTGCATGCTGTAATCGCCGTCCTCCAGATAGGAAAAATACTGATAGCCAGCCTCGATGTGTCCGGTTTTACTATAAGGATACATATAATCCAGATTTCCACGCACCGTCCAGCGATGTTCGTCCTCCCAGGCACGGTGTCCCTGTTCGCGTTCATTATTCTTGTTGAAAAGGTCGCTTTGGAAATATTCCATTGCATTTCCACCATATTTCAGATAAAAACTTCCTGTAAGCTGATGGCCGTTATCATTGAATTGATGGTCAAAACCCACACTCCCCTGAAAATAAGTTTCATGCAGGTCGTAATCGTCACGACTGTAATAATCTCCTTTTTCAAAAGGCTTCTTATCGACCATACGTTCTTCCGTATAGTCCAAATCCCCGGTACGGGTACGACCGCCGTAACCACCTTCCAGATCGGCATTGAATGTGGTATGGGGCAAAGTATACATCCAACCCGCTTTTAAGGAATAGTTGAAATTATTACTCTCACGGGGTCCCTTCGAATGGGAGGTTGTTGCCGTATCGGCCACGATCGTTGTCTTTTCCTGATCAAAATCACTTTTCCGCAAACGGTCGGTCCAGCCTCCGCCAAAATACCAGCGGGAAGATTTGTTCTGTTGGGTAAGCAGGAAATCGACTCCACGTGACAGGAAAGTACTTCCTGTAAGGTTCACCATTCCGCTGAATCCGTGCTGTGCATGTTTCTTAGTGATGATATTAATAATCCCGACATCGCCCCCCGTATCATGACGTGCCGACGGGGTAGTAATGATTTCTATATTTTCAATATGTCCGGAAGGGATCTGTTCCAAAGCCTGGGTCCCGCTGAAAACACTCGGCTTACCGTCCACATAAACAGCAAAGCCTGTACTCCCACGGAAAGAGACCTCCCCCTCCGCATCCACACGGATAGAAGGTGTATTTTCCAGAATATCGACAGCCGTTCCTCCACTCGCCAGCATATTCGAAGAGGCTTCGATCACTTTCTTGTCGAGCTTATATATCACCTGCTTTTTCTGCGCTACGACCTCTACCTCCGCCAGACCGACTTCCAGCGGTTTCATGGCAATCGTTCCCAGGTCGACTATGGCAGACGATGATGCCAGCACGATCTCCGGACGGGTAAACAGATCATACCCTACCAGCCGGATCATCAGGCTATATTCTCCGTTCTGCACATCTGTAATACCAAAACTTCCGTCCCTGTCAGGCAAAGCATGGAACACAGGATTACTCTCTCCTTTTTTAAACAGGAGCACATCCGCAAAATCTAATGGCTGATTTGTTCCGGCATCCACAATTTTCCCCTTGATACGGGATATCGGAGCAGCGGAAACAGACAGACTAAAACACAATAAGGCCACAATAAGATAAAAACACTTCTTCATTTCTTCACATCAGTCGTTGTTAACAATCCTGCGAAGATAGTATTTTCATCATTGCCATGCAATTATTTATGTATTTTCTCTGTCATTCCATTGTTTCTACTATTTTTGTACTAAAATAAGTATTGGGGTAAACATATAAACGAACTTTCCGGTTTATATTACAGTGGGATTTTATCTTTAGTAAAAACCATCTTAAAAACATTTTATGATAACAACTCTTATTATTCTAGCCTTGTCGGCAGTCTTTTTTGTTAATGGGAAAATACGTTCTGACCTTGTTGCACTATGTGCCCTGGTCCTTTTAATGGTGTTCAACATCCTGACTCCCGAAGAAGCCCTTTCCGGTTTCTCCAATTCCGTCGTTATCATGATGGTTGGGTTGTTTGTGGTAGGCGGTGCGATCTTCAAGACCGGCCTGGCAAAAATGATCGGCAGTAAAATATTGCAGCTGGCAGGTACCAGCGAGATCAAACTTTTCATTCTGATCATGTTGGTGACAGCCTTTATCGGGGCTTTCGTCAGCAACACAGGGACCGTAGCCCTGATGCTCCCTATCGTTGTCAGCATGGCTGTAAATGCCAATATCAGCCCGAGCCGTTTCCTTATGCCGCTGGCATTTGCAAGCAGTATGGGAGGTATGGCGACTCTGATCGGTACTCCTCCCAACCTTGTTGTGCAGGAAGCACTTTCCAATGCAGGTTATAATGACCTGTCCTTCTTTTCATTCACTCCGATCGGTATTGTCTGTATAACTGTCGGTATCATTATCCTGATCCCGCTCAGCAAATGGTTCCTTTCCAAAAAAGAAGATACTAAAAAGAACGATGCGTCTACCGGACGTTCACCGCAGGAACTGGCAAACAAGTATAGCCTTTCCGATAATCTGTACCGTGTACGTGTCCATAAAGATTCACGAATACGGAACAAGAAACTACAGGAACTGAACATCACCAGCCTATACAATCTGACGATTCTGGAGATCAGACGTAAATCTTCCTCACAGAGCCGTTTCATGAAAACAGTCGACCAAAAGCTGGCAGGTCCTAATACCGAAATACAGGAAGAAGATATATTATATGTATTCGGCAGCTTCGATAATATTAATAAGTTCGTAGAAGAAAATCATCTGGACCTGACCGAATCCAAGGTTTCCGAATTTACCGGCGATAATGAAAAACTGAGCATCCGTGAAATCGGCATCGCAGAAGTTTTATTGTTGCCCGATTCCAAGCTGATCAACAGGGCTGTCAAAGATTCCGGTTTCCGCGATAAATATTCCGTCAATATCCTGGGAATAGAACGGGGTAACGAGTATATCCTGTCCGACGTAAAAGATGTAAAGATGCACGCGGGAGATCTTCTGCTTATTCAAGGGAACTGGGATGATATTGCCCGTATGAGCAAGAAACAATCGCAATGGGTAGTATTGGGACAACCTGTCGAAGAGGCATCTAAAGTCACACTCGACTACAAAGCGCCCGTTGCTGCCGGTATCATGATCCTGATGATCGCAGCCATGGTTTTCGACTTTATACCTATCCCACCTGTCGCTGCCGTATTGATAGCTGCCATATTAATGGTACTGACCGGATGTTTCCGGAACGTGGAAGATGCGTATAAGACGATCAACTGGGAAAGTATCGTCCTGATCGCCGCCATGCTACCGATGTCGCTGGCACTGGAAAAGACAGGAGCCTCGTCGCTGATCTCTGAAAAGCTGGTTGGGGGCCTGGGTAATTACGGACCGCTTGTCCTGATGGCGGGTATCTATTTCACGACTTCACTACTGACGATGTTCATCAGTAATACGGCAACAGCCGTACTGGTAGCACCTATCGCTTTACAGTCAGCCCTTTCTTTAGGCGTAAGTCCTTATCCGTTCCTGCTTGCTGTAACGGTCGGAGCCAGTATGTGTTTTGCCTCGCCATTCTCCACACCGCCCAATGCGCTTGTGATGTCGGCTGGTAAGTATACGTTTATGGATTATGTGAAAGTCGGGTTACCCCTGCAGATTATTATGGGAATTATTATGATCTTTGTACTGCCTTTAATATTTCCGTTTTAAACATTAGCGGACACTTATTAGTTTTATATTTGTACGACAAAAAGAAAAGTATGAAGATTCCTTTTAAACCAATTAAAATAGAGGATAAAGAGCTTATCACATCATTCATTTATCCTCATAACTATCGCAATTGCGATTACTCGTTTGCCAACATTTGCAGCTGGCGTTTTCTGTATGAAACCGAATTTGCCGTTGTCGATGATTTTTTGCTGATCCGTTTTTGGATAGAAGATAAAAGCCGTCTCGTTTACATGACACCTGCCGGAAGGGGTGACCTGAAACATGCATTGGAGTTACTCGAAACGGACTCCCTGGCACATGGGCACCCGCTTTGCATGTTGGGTGTCACACCGGATGCCAAAGATATGCTGGAACAGGCGCTGCCCGGCGGATTCTTCTATATCCCCGAACGCGATTATTTCGACTATATCTACCTGCGTGAAGACCTGTCTTTGCTGAAAGGCAAAAAGTATCAGTCGAAGCGCAACCATATTAATAATTTCAAAAAAAGATATGAATACGAATATGCTCCTATCACTCCCGATCTGATCACGCAGTGCCTGAAACTGGAATGTACCTGGTACAAGGCAAACAAGACGGAAGACGATGCCGAAGACTTGAACTACGAACGTATTTCCATGACGTACGCACTCAACCACTTCGACGAACTGGGCTTACTCGGAGGTGCACTGCTGGTAGACGGGAAAGTGATCGCCTTCACCTTCGGAGCACCGATCAACCATGACACGTTCGGAGTACATGTAGAAAAAGCGGATGTGAACTATGAGGGGGCTTACACTGTTATCAACCAGGAATTCGCTTCACGCCTGCCGGAAAAATTCATCTACGTGAACCGCGAAGAGGATCTCGGTATCCCGGGGTTGCGGCAAGCAAAACTTTCTTACAACCCGGTCATACTATTAGAGAAGAGTGCCGCGATTAAGAAAACGCAAAACAATAAACAAGATGAACAAGCAGCAAATAATCGATCTATGGCGTCTCTCGTTCAATGATTCGGAAGAGTTTATTCGCCTTTATTTCGACCGGGTGTACAAAGAAGAAAACACACTGGTCATCGAAAAGAACGGACAGGTGGTATCTGCCTTGCAGATGCTGCCTTACACAATGACCTATTACGGTACAGAGATATCCGTGGCTTATATTTCCGGAGCTTGCACCCTCCCATCCATGCGGGGTAAAGGTCTTATGCGGGAACTTTTGCAGAATGCATTTGAAGAAATGAAATACCGGTCGGTTGCCGTAACCGCCCTGATCCCCGCTGATCCCTGGTTGTTCGACTATTACAGGGAACAAGGATATACGGAAGCGTTCGATTGCTCCGAAGAGCTTTACATACGTCCGGAGACACCGGTCTATGCACCGCAGATCACAGTCGTTCCGCCAAAAGTCCCTTCCATCAATAAATTATATGATTACTTCAACCGGAAAATCCGTGAAAGAAAATGCTGTGTCCTGCATACCCAGGACGATTTCATTACGATCCTGCGCGATTTGCAACTGGACGGAGGACAAATGCTTACCGCTTTGAATGAAAAAGACCAGCCGATCGGCATGGCTTTCGTTCTCCCGCCGGACGCTACGCTTCCGAAAGAGAAAAAGCAGGTATATGTAAAAGAGTTCTTCTACGATGACGACCGGGTGGCAAACCTTTTACTGCAAGAAGCAACCTTACAGAACAATGTGAACCGGGCGACTTACAAAACACCTCCGGTCGTACCGGCTACACGTCCCTTCGGCATGGCACGCGTTATCGACACCGAACGGTTAAGACACCACTGGCTGTCTACGCATAAGGAGAGTCCTTTTACGGAACAAAACCTGAAGGATATGGATATTCAAACATTTACCCGGATCGTTATGGGATACCCGAACCGGGAAGCCTATATGAGTCTGATGCTGGATTAACCCGGCATCAGACTTCAATCAATTATAAGCGACTTCAAAGATATCTCCCTTTTGCAAATCTACTCTGACGATGCCATAAGGGAGAAGGATCGGATCGAACATTTTCTTGTTTTTATAATATTTCTCACGTCCGGTCCGTTCGGGTAACTTCAACTTTAAGGTGTTATCGTTTGTAGCTGTAACCTGTGCATGTTTTACGGCTCCGTCATTCCAGGATAGATCTACCTGAAAACCTCCGCGGGCACACAAACCTTTATAACTGCCAGTGTTCCATTCTTCCGGCAAGCATGGGAGAAGTTCCACATATTCTTCATGGCTTTGAAGCAACATCTCCATAATACCGGCAGCACCGGCTTCATTTCCGTCAAAAACAAATATATCCGTCGGAGCACCGGCTATGCCTTTCGGAGAGATCGTCAGCATATTCTCACGGCTCAGGTCGTTGATCAACCCCAGCACACTTTCCCTGGCTTTCCGGCTATCTTTCAAACGGGCAAAGAAATTAATCATATTCGCCCTGCTCCATTCCACATCTTCCCAGTCGGCTGCATTCAAGCGCCGTTCGATAGTCACAGCAGCGGCTTTTGCTAACTCGGGTGTTTCTTCCGGTGTTATCTGTGCATACGGATACAAAGCCAGCAGATGGCTGGTATGGCGGTGGTTAGGAACAGCCTCTTCATAGTCTTCCTGCCATTCCTGAAGCTGGCCGTATTTCCCTATTTTAAAAGGAGGTAACCGGTCGAGAGCATCGATCACACGACCTCTTAATTCTTCATCTACCTGTAATAACTCTGCAGCGCTCTGGCAGGCATTCAATATCTCATAAACAATCACCCTGTCACAAGTCGGCATCATGGAAAGCGGCAACTGTTTGCCGTTCCAAAGGAATGCATTTTCGGGTGAAGTAGACGGTCCGGTAACCAGATAACCGCTATTCGGATCCTCTATCATATAGTCAAGAAAGAACAAAGCAGATTGTTTCAGAACCGGATAGGCTCTCAGCAGGAACACTTCGTCTTTAGTAAAACGATAATAATCCCATAGATGAGATGCCAGCCACGCACCGCCCGTAGGATGAAGTCCCCAGCCTGTTCCCCAGCCCGGAGCTGTAAATCCCCATACGTTCGCCATCGTATGAGCGACCCAGCCGTCACAGCCATAAACAGTCTTTGCTGTTTTTGCTCCGGCTTCGGCCAATGTACCTATATAATTGAACAGAGGAACATTACACTCGCTGAGATTGCCGACATTGGCAGCCCAGTAGTTCTGCTGTGTATTAATATCCAGGTGATAGTCGCAACTCCATTCCATATTGCATGCCAGGTTATCGTTCCATATTCCCTGAAGGTTGGCAGGCAACGGAGAATTTTCGCGTGATGAAGAGATCAGCAGATAGCGTCCGTACTGGCAAAACAGAGCTATCAGATCCGGGTCGTTATTCCCTTCTTTCAGCAATTTCAGACGCTCATCCGTAGCAATATCATTCTTCGCTGTACCCAAAGAAAGAGCGACACGGTTGAACAGGCGACCGAAATCCGCTTCATGTTCCTGCTTTAATGTTTCAACTCCTTTCTTTCCGGCATCATCCACTGTAGACAAAACCATCTCCTTCATATCTCCCGGCACAAAATCCGTACGAAGGTCTGCTATAAGGACTACTTCATCGGCATTTTCCACAGACAGGCTTTCCTTATTCTGTCTGATAGTGCCTCCTTCTGCCAGGACTTTCACTTTCCCGTAGAAGTTTACACCGCCGGGACCAAAGGTTGGAAAATCTACCTGTCCGGAAAAAGAGACGGCATCTCCTTCCGTCGTTACAACAGATTTCCTTAACGGATTCAAACCGACTTCCAAATGCTGTTTTCCTTTCTCTGATGCACTAAGACGTACCACCAGAACATTAGCCGGATTGGAGCAAAAGTATTCACGAGTATAGGTCACACCACCCTGCTGATAGGTTACGGATGCAACTCCCCTGGCAAGATCAAGCGAACGGATATAACTTTCTACCGCTCCGTTTCCTTGCTTGAAAGTCAGTTCTATATCACCGAAAGGGACATGTGTTCCAAAAGAATTGCGAACGCCGACCAGCTTTTCCGAAGCCAGGGCATTCCCTTCTTCCAACTTACCATCCAGAAACATCTGCTGTATATTTCTCCATGCCTCTTTTCCGAAAGGTTTCTCCTGTTCCGGATCGGGCTGTCCGGACCAGAGCGTGATCTCGTTGAAGGCTATATTATCTTTTTCTATGCCTCCGAACACCATTCCGCTCAACCGTCCGTTGCCGATGGGCAACGATTTCATCCAGTCGTCCGAAGGTTCGTCATACCACATCTTCAGCGTTTTTTCCTGTGCAAACCCACTTTGCACCACCAGTCCTAAACTAAAAATCAAACACAACCATTTCTTTTTCATAATAACACTTTTAACACGATTCGTTCTTTTTCTTTTCCAGTGCCAGTTTATAAAGCTTATCTTGAAGAACAGCAAACTGCCCTATATAACTTTCATCCATCATCCCGCCGGATTCACTTGCTCCGTCTGTTTCAATAAACAGGCTGATCCGCTTGCTCATTTCCACATATTCATCGAAACCTTCACAGGATGAGTTTAATACACTGATAATCGTTTTGTATCTCGGGGTATCCATAATAATCTATTCTATTTTAATTCAACAATACACAAAGATACTATTTTCTCTAAACCAAAGCCGATTCAGTCTTGTTTTTATCGAGCTTATGAAGGTAAACTGGAGGATATTAAAGCTGAAACTGGTAGATGCCAGGCTCTATTTCGTGAGCCTTATCGTAGGGTTGCTAACCGGGTTGGTAGCAGTTCCTTATCACTATTTATTACAGCTTTTCTACAACTACCGGAAAGACTTCTTCGAGTCGTCTCCTCCCTGGTATCTTCACGTTATCGCATTTTTCATCTTCTGGGGCGTACTCATTTTCGTTTCCTGGCTGGTAAAACGCTGGCCTTATATATCGGGCGGAGGTATTTCACAGACACGAGGGGCGATCAATGGCAGGATCGTATACAAGCACTCTCTACGACAATTGCTGGCTAAGTTTGCCGGTGGAGTACTGACATTGAGCAGCGGTCTGTCCATGGGACGTGAGGGACCGTCTGTCCAGATGGGATCGTACATCGGTGACCTCGTCGGCAAATGGGGACATATCCTGAGCGGTGAACGGAAACAATTGCTGGCAGCAGGGGCAAATACCTCCTTGGCGGCAGCTTTTGCCGCTCCATTAGCCGCTGCCACCCTGGTGATCGAGTCGATCGAACGTTTCGATGCTCCCAAGACAGCCATCACGACCATTCTGGCAGGGGTTGTTGCCGGAGGCATTGCCAATATGATATTTCCAATAAATCCTTACCACGAAATAAATGCGGTCGCTCCGGATCTTTCATTCGAAGTACAACTCAAGCTATTTCTCCTGTTCGCTGTTATCGTCTCCGTTTTCGGCAAGTTCTACTCATTGCTGATGCTTTATGTGAAAAGGCTGTATCCTGCCATAAAACAACCTGAATATATCAAGCTGCTGGGGTTACTGATCATGGCATATGCCATTTCATTGACACTGACGGACCTGACCGGCGGCGGCGAACAGTTCCTGATGCAACAGGCATTAGGCGGAAAAGAAAGTATTTTATGGATTACCGGAATGATGTTGCTGCATATGGTATTCACCGTCTACTCTTTTTCATCGGGACTCCCGGGAGGAAGTTTTATCCCGACATTGGTTACCGGCGGATTATTGGGAAAGATATGTGCCTTGTTACTGGTACAACAGGGCATTATAGCACCGGAGAATATCAGTTATGTCATGCTGATCGGGATGGCTGCTTTTCTAGTTGCCGTAGTGCGTACTCCTATCACTGCCATTATTCTGATCACAGAGATTACCGGTCATTTCGAAGTTTTCTACCCTTCGATCGTTGTCGGAGGATTAACTTACTATTTCACGGAACTTCTGGAAATAAAGCCTTTCAATGTGATGTTTTACGAAGAGATGATCAAAAAGCCGATCTTCCAGGAGGAAAAACGGCTAAAGCTCGATGTTGAAGTGATGGCAGGTTCTTATTTCGACGGGAAACAAGTAAACACACTACACCTGCCAAACAACTGTATCATCATCAACATCCACCGCGACCGCAAGGACTTCCCTCCTGCCGGCCAAACGATCCTGCCTGGCGACCAACTCACACTAGAAATTGATGCACAGGATATCGAGAAATTATACGAACCATTGGTGAGTATGGCGAATATTTATTGAATTTATTTATTTACGCAAAGAACAATATCAGCAACTGTGCAGTCAACACACGCAGAAACATGGTCAGCGGATAAACTGTTGCATAACCCACAGAAGGAGCATCATTTCCTGCCGTTGCATTGGAATAAGCCAATGCAGGCGGGTCGGTCGTACTACCGGCAATCAGACCCATTAACGTGAAATAATTTACTTTGCAGAAATAACGACCGATACAACCGATGATAAGCAAAGGTACAGTAGTAATAATAAAACCATAACCGATCCAGGCGAAACCTCCATTATTTACGATCGTGTCGACAAAACCGTCTCCTGCACTGATACCGACACAAGCAAGGAATAAAGTAATACCGATCTCACGCAACATCAGGTTGGCACTTTGAGTCGTATAGGTGATTAACTTATACTTATATCCGAAACGACTGATCAGGATAGCTACGATCAGCGGACCGCCTGCCAATCCAAGTTTTACCGGCTGAGGAATACCAGGGAAAGTGATAGGAATACTTCCCAGGATAATACCTAAAGCGATACCGACAAAAATAGTGATCAAATTCGGTTCGTTCAGACGCTTCATAGAGTTACCCAGCACCTTTTCCACATTGGTTACAGCAGTTTCAGTACCCACTACATTCACACGGTCGCCCACCTGAAGCGTCAAAGTCGGAGTTGCCACCAAATCCACACCGGCACGGGTTATACGGGTAATATTGATTCCATACAATTTACGTAATTTTAGTTGCCCCAAACGCTTACCATTCAGCTCCGGTTTTGTGATCAGGATACGGCGATTGATAAACTGGCTTTCCATACGAATCCACTGTTTACGCTCCATATCGATCTCTTCGCCGACAAAGGTTTTAATCGTTTCCGCATCCTGTTCAGTTGTAATAACGAATATCTTATCATTTTCTTGCAAACGGACATTGGCTGAAGCAATCTCTATTTGCTTGTTACTGTCATGCCATATACGAGATATAACAAAATCACGATGTTCCAATAAAGCAGATAACTCTCCGATTGTTTTACCAAACACTGCCGGGTTCTTTACAATCAAAGAAACAGGCTTAGCCTCGTTAGCATGCGAAGTATCTTCGTTATTCAACTGTTCGTTTTCCTTATCGAAATTGACACGAAAGACGTAACGAACAAAAATGATGGAAAGAATAATACCAATCACACCCAATGGATAAGCAACAGCATATCCCAATGCAATCGTATTGTCTGTAATTCCATGCATGTCCGAATAAGCCTGTTGTGCCGCACCCAGACCAGGAGTATTAGTTACTGCACCCGACAGAATCCCCACCATCGTCGACATCGGGATATTCGTAACATAATGGAGAATAATAGCCGTAAGAACTCCCAGAAATACAATTCCGCAAGCCAGCATATTCAATGTAACACCTCCTTTTTTAAATGAAGAGAAGAATCCCGGACCAACCTGCATACCCACCGAGTAGACAAACAGTATCAAACCGAATTCTTTGAAAAAGTGAATCACATTGTGATTGATTGTAAAACCAAAGTGTCCGAGAATAATCCCCACGAACAGAACCAGTGTAATCCCCAGCGATACACCAAACACTTTAATTTTTCCTAACTGAATACCCGCCGCAATAACAAACGACAGCAGCAGGATGGAGTGCCCAATGCCTTCTCCCCATAACAAATCATTGATCCAATTCATAATATTATATTAAAAAATCTTTTCGCCATCAAATAAAGTTCGCAAAGGTAGCCATTAAGTTTGTGTTTAACAACATAAACACTATCTTTACCCGAGAAAAAAATAAATGTTCATGAAAAGATTATACAGCTTGACACTGGCTTTCTTACTGGCAGCTGCAAGTCTTAACGCTCAAAGCTCAGAAAAAGCAGTGACTATCAAAACGAACGTCGGGACCATGAAGGCCCGGCTATACGACGATGTACCGAACCATGTACGTACATTTATCAACCGCGCCCAACAGGGAGAGTTCAACGGTACACTTTTTACTCGTGTTATCAAAGAGTTCATGATCCAGGGAGGAGCGCCCGATTCAAAAAACGCTCCCGCCGGGGCACGTTGTGGTTTCGGCGATTCGTCAGCGGAGATCATGCCGGAGCTGAAAGATAAATATTTCCACAAGAGAGGTGCTCTCGCTGCCCCGCGCCAAAATGACGATGTCAATCCGGAAAAGAAATCGGATATGTCGCAATTCTTTATCGTACAGGGAAAAGTATATCGCAACGGGGAACTGGATACTCTGGAGCTGATCGCCAACCAGGATATACGGAAAAAGGCGCTGGATAAGTACTACCGTCCTATTGCCGTAGACCTGAAAATGTTGAAACAAAGCAACAAACGGGAATATAACAAACGAGTAACAGCAGTGAATGCCCAAATTGATTCCATGATTTTGGCGACACCGGGTCACCTGATCTTTACAGAAGAAGAACGGAAAGCATACACGACAGTCGGCGGATGCCATCACCTGGACGGTATTTATACGATCTTCGGTGAACTGACAGAAGGCTTCGATGTGTTGGATGTTATTGCCAACCAGCCGAAAGATCAATATGACCGCCCCAAAAAAGATATACGGATCATTAGTGTTACAATAGAATAAAATTCATCCAATATGCTGAAAAGAGATTTAATCATGGTACAGATAGAAGAACTGGGCAAGATGATTGCCCAGGTAATCTTCAATCGAAATAACAATGCTGCCGGAAAGAATCCGGAGCTGATACAGACCGTTTTCGAGAACCTGAAACTAGATCAGGATTTCCTGATGACAACAGCTCCCGACGATATCCTCCGTTTCCTCGACAGCGAAGAGAAGAGCGGTATCCTACGTCTTGAAATAGCGATCAAAACCTTGATCGAAAGTAGCTACCTGCAACCGAAGAACCAACCGGATATACTCCGCCGGGCAAAAGAATTGCTGGAATATCTACAGACACATGATACCACATTCTCGCTGGAAAGGGTTAATCTGCTGAATGAGATCGAAAAACAAATAAATAGTTGATCTTGATTTTAGGAAGGCGGTGTGTCAAAACAAAAACTCGCTTACTATTTGTTTTTTAGGCACACCTCCTAGTCTTTCCGCACAACGTTCCCCATCAATCGCTGTAGAGAACAATGCCTCCTGCATAATCAGCTCCTTCCCCGCAAGAAAAGTTACAAATTCGGGTATCCAAAAATGAAGCGGCGAAGCCAGCAAACCGGGCGTATAGGAAGAGACAGGCAAATCGAACGATTTTTTCTATTCTCCATAGAACACCAATTTTTCAACACTATCCATCATGTGTTTTTCAATTTAAAAAGAAAAAAGGACGCTCACATCCCGTCCTCTTCCTGATTAAACAATTAATTATCAAAACCTTTAAGACTCAGGTTTAGGGTCAGGCTCAGGCTTAGCTGATGCCGGTATCGGCTCGATGCAACTTGCCATAATATCCATCAGCTTCGATAAACCTTCAGTTTGACGTTGCTGGCTGGCTGACACATGCACCTGATACTTTGCAGTCTGATTCGTTGAACGGGTATTTTCACGGGAAGAACCATTTGGCTGAATATTGGTGGATACATCTGCAGAGGAGGTAGACTTTTCTGAATTTGTCTCCGTCACTTCCATCTGGAAATCGATATCGACACGGTCAATCAACAAGGATGGAATAGGTACTAATCCGATAAAGGGAGCCTCCACTGTTTGCTCCATTGGTTTAATTGCTCCGTCTTGTTCAACAGGGCGATTTAGTTTGAACTTTAAGATACGTGTATCTCCCTTTGTTCCTTCTTCACCCTCTCCATAGAATGCAATTTTATTGTAATAATCTAATGCAATAGCAGCAAGCTTCTCCTGTGCCTCGGCAGCGGCAAACAACGGGCCACCGATTAATTCACGCATAGGTAATCCTTTGAATTTATCAGCCGCACTATCACCAACATTCTTTTGGGGATCAGGATTTGGTGCGGGTGTATCATTGCCACCATCTACAGATTGAACCTGAGGTTTTTTTATCAGATTTGTAATCGCTTGCTCCACTACTGGCTTGTCAGCAGAATTACCTTGTTCAGGCTCCTGTTCGGGATTTTCCTGTTTCTTTGTTTCTTCATTCATGATCTTTGATTTTTAAGATTATTAAATCTATTTATTATATTCATCCATCAAGCGGGCTACGTCTTCGGGTGTATCTTTTACTTTGAAACGGACCGTGATATCCATTGTATCATTAGCATCGGCTTTGATACCGTCCATATTCATCTGCAAGTCTGTTCTATTTTTTCTGTGAAAGGGGAAATTATAGGGAAATTGGGAAAAGGAAGAAGTCTATATCACTATCAGGCCGTGCGTCGCCACGTGCTTCACTGCCATAAAGAATTGCAGTAGCATCGGGAGCCACCTGTTTTAATACTTTCTTTATTGCTTTCACTATTTCCGGACGTTTCATAAACCTGATATTATATCATACAACAATCACAAAGGTAACATAAAGCAAACAAAAAGAGAACATAAAGCGAATAAAAAAGCCTGTCCCCTTCGCAAATCCGGGAACAGGCCGCACATGATCTTATCCTCGACTGATCAGAACGGAACCTCGCTGCTGCTACCCTGGTTCAGGAAATCTGCACCGGCAGGCGGTATCGGAGGTAACGGATCCTCACTGTTCATATTCGATGAGAACTCGCGCACGGCAACATCCTCATCTATATTCATAAACTTCGCATAATCACCTTTAAACCGCAGACGCACATCACCTGTCGCACCGTTACGATGCTTGGCGATAATGATCTCTGCCAGGCCGACCAGCGAGTTACCACGCTCATCTTCCGTGATCTTATAATATTCCGGACGGTGGATAAAGCAAACCATATCCGCATCCTGTTCGATCGCTCCTGATTCACGAAGGTCGGCCAACTGCGGACGCTTTCCTTCGGCTCCCTGACGGCTTTCCACACCACGATTCAACTGCGACAGTGCGATAATCGGTATGTTCAACTCCTTCGCCAACCCTTTCAATGAACGGGAGATCGTACTTACCTCCTGCTCACGGCTACCGAAACTCATACCACTCGCATTCATCAACTGAAGGTAGTCGATGATGATACATCGTACCCCATGCTCACGCACCAGACGGCGTGCCTTGGTACGCAACTCAAACACCGAAAGACTCGGCGTATCGTCCACATAGATAGGTGCATCATACAACTCCTTGATCTTGAAGTCCAGCTGTTCCCACTCATAACTTTCCAAACGTCCGCTCTTGATCTTCTCGCCCGGGATCTCACATACGTTTACGATCAGACGGTTTACCAACTGGACGTTACTCATTTCAAGCGAGAACAAAGCAACCGGCACATTATGGTTCACCGCCATATTCTTCGCCATGGAAAGAACGAACGCCGTCTTACCCATCGCAGGACGGGCAGCGATAATGATCAAGTCGGAATTCTGCCATCCCGAAGTAATCTTATCCAGCGCATCGAAACCGGTACGCGTACCGCTCAGACCCTCCTTCTGGTTCGCCGCTTTCTGCAACAAATCCATCGCATCCTTAATAACGGGATTGATCTGGGTTACGTCCTTCTTTACATTCCGCTGGGATATCTCAAACAGTTTACCTTCCGCTTCCTGCATCAGGTCTTCCACGTCGATCGTTTCGTCAAAAGCCTTTCCCTGGATCATCGCAGTGAAAGAGATCAACTCTCTCGCCAGGTATTTCTGGGCGATGATACGGGCATGATATTCGATATGCGCACTACTGGCAACCTTGCTGGTCAGCTGCGAGATATAAAACGGTCCGCCTACCTGGTCCAGTTCGCCGCGCTTCCTCAACTGCTCCGTCACCGTCAGCATGTCGACCGGCCGCTGGCTGGCTGCCAGATCCACAATAGCCGCATAGATCATCTCGTGCGACTTTTCGTAAAAGCATTCCGGCTTCAAGATCTCACTGATGATCGAATAAGCATCTTTTTCAAGCATCAAGGCACCTAAAACGGCCTCTTCCAACTCACGAGCCTGTGGCTGCAGACGTCCCATATCAGACACTACAACAGGTTTTTGTTTCCCCTTTCCGGAGTTTCCTCTTCCGGTATTTTTAGTTCCTTCTGCCATTCTCTTTAGTAATTTTCGAATGCCAAAAATACGATTTTTATTTGGTATTCATTCCTTTTTTCTACCTTTGCAGCCGTAAAAAGTAATTAACTAATTATGGACGACAGTATTCCGCGAGAAACATTAACAAGTAAAAATTAGCGGACGGAGGTTTCTTATTACCTCTGTTCGTATCAACAACGAAAGGAGGCAATAATGAGATCGTTTCTTTATTGTGAAGCCGGCTTTGTGGAAAAAGACAAGTGGCTTCCCGACTGCTGGGTAAATGTAGAATGCCCTACCCCCGAAGATATCCAATACCTTTTAAACCAATTTCACGTACCCCAATCATTCCTGAGCGATATCGAAGATACCGACGAACGTCCGCGTATCGAGTATGAAGGGAACTGGTTGCTGACAATCCTGCGTATCCCGGTACAGAGCACCGAAAGCGGTATTCCTTTTACAACTGTCCCGATCGGCATCATCACGAATAACGAGATCATTATCTCCGTCTGTTATCATAAGACGGAGTTATTGCCCGATTTCATTCGTTACAGCCGTCGTAAGGAGCTCGTCGTACGTCATAAATACGACCTGATCCTGCGACTGATCCATTCGTCTGCCGTCTGGTTCCTGAAATATCTGAAACAGATCAACAACGAAGTGGCACGTGCCGAAAAAGCGTTGGAGAAAAGTATCCGCAACGAAGACCTGCTGCGGTTGATGAAGCTGGAGAAAAGTATGGTTTATTTCAATACGTCCATCCGTGGAAATGAAGTGATGCTCTCGAAGCTGCAAAGTATTTTCCAGGAACCGATGTATATGGATGCCGAACTGGTGGAAGATGTGGAAACCGAGTTGAAGCAGGCGCATCTCACAGTGAACATCTACAGCGATATCCTTACCGGAACGATGGATGCCTTCGCCTCCATCATCTCCAACAATGTGAACACCATCATGAAACGCATGACCTCCATATCGATCATCCTGATGGTTCCGACACTGATAGCCAGCTTCTACGGGATGAATGTGATCAACTATGTAGAAGAATTGCCACACGGATTTGTCGTGATCGTACTCTTTTCCATCACCTTGTCGGCACTGGCATTCTTTATTTTCAGGAAGATCAAGTGGTTCTGATCATATTTACTTTTCTTCTCCGTTCAGCTTTCGGACCAAATCATCTGCCGGTCGGAACTTCACCGAATTTCTAGGTGCAAGTACGATCGGCTCCATGGTTTGCGGGTTACGTACAGGGCGCGACTTCTGGTACAGAAGAGAAAAGACCCCAAGTCCTCCGATCCTCACCTTATGATCCGATTTCACCTCTTCAAAGACAGTACTTATAAATGTGTTCAATATGTTACGTACTTCAGTCTGCGTATATCCCGTCTGCTCTGCAATAGAATATATCAACTCTCTTTTGTTCATCATATCTCTCTTATAAATTAAATTATTTGTTTTGGCAGTGATCCGCTGTGCCAAAGCGAATCGTTATTTTCAAACAGTTCACCGACCTGCCGTATCCGGTTCGCTGACAAATACAGTTTTTTCAAGCCTTTCTCATAATCACCCAGCCGGCGAAAATCCGAACCGACATAATCGTAAAACCCTTTATCCAGTAAATTACGGGCAACCGTCCTGGACAGTTTCCCATACAGTCCGGCCAACGAGAACAAATTCAACTGAAATTTATACCCCTTGTCTTTCAGAAAATAATAATCATCCTGTGTCATGTACCGATACAGCTCCGGATGCGCGATAACAGGTTTATATCCCTCCAGGACCAGATCGAATAAAAATGTCAGGAATCTCTCCGGAGCCGACGAACAGGAAGTCTCCACCAATATCTGCTTTCCGGGGAAAGTCAGTATTTCTCCCCTTTTACGGGCATCAAACCCACTATCCAGCATATATTCGCCAGCCAGGTATAATTCCATATCCGGCGGACAACACTCTTTCAGAATAGAATATTTAGCCTGTAAAAGTTCCGGCGAATTATTCTTGCACTCATCTGCGATATGGGGAGTAAGGAAGATGCGTTTCACCCCCACCTCCTTCATTCTCTTCAAGGCAGCCATCGAGTCCATCAAAGACTCCGATCCTCCGTCCACACCGGGAAGCAGATGTGCATGCACATCTGTCATTCCCTCAAGCAATGTGGTATAAAGAATGTTTCTCTTCGGTACAATCCAGGTCAACATGACGAAAACCTATAATTATTTTTTCTTTTCATTTCCATAGCCGTACCCATAACCATAACCATACCCGTAACCATATCCGTAACCATAGCCATAACCTGAATGGTTATAGCGTACACCATTCAGGATCAGACACATATTTTTGAATTTCTCCTGTCTGTACAGCTTTTCCAGTTCCGGTAGCTGACGGCGGTCCATCAATCTGGCACGCAGGATATAAATTGTCAGGTCGGCCACCCGATTCACAATGGCAGCATCGGCAACCATACCGGCAGGCACATTATCCAGAATGATATAGTCATACCGTTCCTTCAGCGCCTCCATTAAAGTATCCAGACGGTTACTCAACAAAAGTTCCGAAGGATTGGGAGGAACCGGTCCTGTATGGATAATATCCAGGTTTTCCGCAAGTTCCCCTTTCTGAATGATGGCATCTATATCATCCACCTTCCCGGATAAATAATTAGTTACCCCCATGTTAGCGGCGCCGCTAACATGGCTTGTAAGGGTACCCTTACGGATATCGAGGTCGATCAGTATCACCTTCTTGCTGGTCAGTGCAAAGCTCATGGCGAGGTTCATCGACACAAAGGTCTTACCCGCATTCGGATTGAAAGAAGTGAACATCACCACTTTCATCTCTTTCGCTTTCACACGCATGAAATCCATATTCGTACGCACGATACGGAAAGCCTCCGAGATACTGTCGCGACCGTTTTCACGCACGACTATCTCATCCTTATTCTTCTTGTCGCGCAAAGGGATCTCTCCCAAAAACGGAATCGATACGGCATCCTCCACATCCTTACGCGTACGCACAGTCGTATTCATGACCACTTGCAGCCAGATCACGCCCGCCGGAATAGCCAGCCCCAACACCATAGCCGCCAACAGGATCATCATCGACTTCGGAGCCACCGGAAGCCGGCTTCCCTGTGCCGCATCGATCACACGGGCATTACTTTCCGTAATCGCCTGCGACAAGGCGTTCTCTTCCCGCTTGTTCAACAGGTAAAGATACAGCTCTTCCTTGATCTTCTGCTGGCGTTCGACCGACAGCACATATTTCTGCTGCGTCGGAACTGCCGAGATACGGCGTGTCGTCTGTACCTCCCGCTCCTTGATATTCTTGATCTTGATATTCAGACCGACAATCAGGTTGTCCACCGCCCGGATAATGGTCTGTTTCATCGCATTCAGCGAATTGTTCAGGTCCATCACCACCGGATTCTTGTTACTGCTGTTGCTGATCAGTTTATCCCGTTTCAGCAACAGGTTGTTGTACTCGCTGATCTGTCCCTCGATATTCACATCGGCGATGCCCGTATTGGCAGGTATCAGATCCGAACTTTTATGCGGATCGGTCAGATAATCGCGGATATATTTGGCAAGCGTCCGCTGGTTCTCCAGCCCCAACCCCTCTTTGCTGTACTGGCTGCTTTCCTGCAGGTACATACCCGTTTCCGAACTGATGTCCGTCAACTGGTTTTCGCGCTTATAAGTCTCGATATCAGCATCCACGCTCCCCAGCTCCTTTTCAATAATGATCAGACGGTCATTGATGAAGTTGGACGTGTTCACCGTCACCTGGTTCTTGTCGTTGATCGCATCCTCGTTGTAAACGGCGATCAGCATGTTCAGTACATCTTCCGCACGCGGGATGGAGACATCCTGCAAAGTCAGGTTAATGATCGTCGCCGTCTTACTAGCCAGTGCCACCTGCAGCGCATTGCTATAGCTCAAAGTAACATCCTCCCGGTTCTTCTTGCCGACAGCGACCGGCTTGCCGAAGTATTTATCCGAGTAATACAGCGTCGGAGTCACCACCAGCTTGCCGACAGGTGTAGTTACCGTATCGTTCAGCGCGATCTTCTGCATCTTTCCTTCGTCCGTGGAGAAGTCCGACAGCATCACCTCCTTTTCCGACAAAGGGGTCACCGTCAAAGAAAACGCCTGTACCGCCTCCGTTTCCGGAAACTGTACGGCAACGGGCGACTGCGTATACAGCTCCACCGTACGCAATCCCTCCTTCACCGTATAGCTGACATCCAGATTCAGCCGTTCGGCAACAATATTCATCAAACGCTTCGACTTGAATACCAGTACCTCGTTGTCCACATTACTTTTTACATTGAACATGTTCAGCTCTTCAAAAGCAGCCGACTCACTGAGACCGCCCCCCTTTGCATTATCCTTGATCAGAACGGAAGCCGTACGCGTATACACTTTCGGTGCCCATTTCAGATACAGGAATGCCGCCCCGCTACAGAGCAGGACAGACAAGAGAAACCAATACCAGTTAGCCCGGACAATATTGAAAAGATCCCTTAGATTCAGTTCGTTTTCTTCTTCACGCAGATAAGTTGTTTCTTGTTCAGAATTCATTGGATCATCCGGTTATTTAAAGATTAATACTGCGATGGTCGTCAGGAGGGAGATGACGGAAACCCAGACTCCGATTGTGTTATTCTGGTTGATGCCGCTCTGTCCCGACTTCGCTTTATTCGGTTCCACATACACGATATCGTTCTGCTGCAGATAATAACAGGGCGAATTAAATATCTCCGCCGAGCGCAGGTCGTGGAAAAGGATCGTACGCTTTCCGTTGTTTTCACGGATCACGCCTACCCGGTCACGTCGTCCGTAGATGGTCAGGTCGCCCGCCATACTCAACGCTTCCAGCAGCGTAATACGGTCGCCGGAGATAGTAAAACTACCCGGACGGCCCACCTCTCCCATGACGGACACCTTAAAGTTCAGGAACTGTACCGTCACGATCGGGTCTTTGATCAGATCCCCTTCTATCAGCTTGTTCTTCACCAGCTCCGTCAACTGCATACGGGTCAGCCCCTCCACATGGATCTTTCCAAGGATCGGGAAATCGATATCCCCGTTCGTATCGACCAGGTATCCCAGGACGCGCTGTTGTCCGGTACTGTTCGATCCCAGCTGATAGGTCACCATCGGCATATTGAAAGGCAGTGCCAGTTCCGGATCGCGGCTGTTCACCATGATAGCCAGCAGGTCATCGCTATGGATAATCACTTCGTATTTCTGCTCGATCTCCTGCTGCTTCAACGGGACGACATCCTGTAAATAGAGTATCTTTTTTGTCGATGTGCAGGCGGTAAAAAATACCGCCACACACACCAACAGACAGGTCACATATTTTCTCATCATATTCATTTACGAGATTTTAGTTATGTTCGGGTTTCATATTACCCTGTTCCTTTTCGATGCTTTGTGACACGGTTCCGTATTTTTCGGCAGTAATGCTTTCAGTCCCTGCACTTGTCTCTACCTGGAAAGTATACTTCACCAATGCCTGCTTGAAAGCAACCGACATCTTCATATCCCCGCATACTGCCACCTCTTTGGATATTTCCGTTTCAGAGATACCTTCACCGCTGGATAACGTATTAGTCAGGGCAGCCATCAGCTTTGCCTCGATACCGCCTGTCACACCTGCGCTCTTGGATACGATCCTCCAGCCGTCTTTCATCTTGAAAGAGAACTTCTTCGATACGGCAGTCGTCTTTCCCAGGTTATCTATCACTTCGGAGAAAACGGATTCACTACCCGATTCGGCAGAAAAGTCGGTAGCGACCTTCACTTCATGCACGGAGAAACCATTCAGGCGAATCACATACGATTTATTTTCCGCATCGAAATCGGCTTCCCCTTCTTCCGTACCGTTTACATAATGTTTCGCTTTCGTGAAATAAACGCCGTTCTCAGCCTCTTCCGCCTTCACCTTTATCTCTACAGGCTTGTCGAATGTCAGACCGTCCGGTTCACAACTCAGGCTGGTCAAAGAGAGGGCAGACGATGTTTCCACCGGAGTAGAAGTAGCGATCGCCTTATCGGCAGCCTCTTTCACCTTCTTATCGGCAGCAGGTACAAACGGAGTAATCGTCACATCTGTTTCCGTCTTCACAGCCCCGGCAGGGATAGCCACATCGACATCCTCCGAAGCAGTCACCTGCGTATCTTTCTCCGGATCGACTTTGACAGCATCCGCTTTCTTTGTCAATACCTGTGAATAAGAGACGATGGTTCCTTTATCGGCATCGTTGTCGATGGTTACTTCATTCCCGATCGTGATATAGCCGTCTTTTGCGAAGCTCAGTTCAAATGTACCTTTCTTGGTCACTTCTATCAGGTAAGTACCTGCTGCATCGGTTTTCGCCGATACACTTCCGGCCGATACAGCTACATCAACCAGGGCATTTGCCCCGTCCGTCACCTTACCGGTGATGAAATAGGCATCTTTCTCCAGCGGGTTTTCCACGATTTCCGGAACGGGTTCCACTTCATCGTCTTTACAGGAATTAAAAAATAATCCGCCAAACACCAGCGTTGCAGCCAACAGGCCCAACGAACAATAATTAGTTGTTTTCATACTTGATAAGTTTAATATTAATATTTAGGATATATTTTAAGTTTAGTTTTCAATAATGTGCCAATTTGCCAATGGAGATAGCAATAGATTCGGAATTTATCAGAATTGGCACATTGACCCATTATTTCGTAATGAGCTTTAAAACCTCTTTTCGAACGAAGTCCGGTGCATCATCCCCCCGGCTGCCGTTCTCATCGGGACGGACCTCATAGCTGTAGCCCAGCAGCTCATCGCCGTAGGAACCACCATGCCGCGCCCTGTATTCATGGGCGAAGTATTCCGGTAAGCGGAAACGGACCGCCCGGCGTTTCCCCCGCTTCGTCCCCGGAATGGGAATAGCAAAATGGAAACCGCCATTCACCTCCCCGCCGGTCAGCATCCCATACACACCGACCGTCACCTCTCCGAAATGACGGCGGCAATCCAGCCGTGCCCCCATATCTCCGTACACCAGCCGCACAGCCGCCAGGTCGATCTGCAAATCATACCGCGGTTCATTATATCGTCCCCATACCGATCCCGTCACTTTCCTCCAGGTTGACACCACCCATTCCCCGCCATAGCAAGTACTCGATCCGGTCAGTCCGACATTCGCCCCGACCATCCACCGTCCCCGGGCAGGCTGATAACGCAAAGCGGCGTCCACCCCCATCCGGTTACCCGTAAAGTTACCCGCCGTCAGCCGTCCCAGCACACCGCCCGGCAAACGGAACTCCTGCCGGAGCATGATCACTCCCGGACGTATGTATTTCCGATAATCCGTCATATTCGTATAAAGCGGCAATATCACCTGCCCTGTCAGTACCGCCCCTTTCCAAAGGTCCATCTCGATGGCAGGCGAGAAATTGACTGCCACCCCATACAACTTGTCGAGCCACGAATTTTGCAGGAACAACTCCGGATACAGGACCACATCGACCCGTCCCGCCATCCGGTTCCGGCTCTCCTTCCCTTTCAACCGGCGCATCGCCTCGTCCGTATCGTAGCTGACCTCCAGGGCCTCCACCTCCCGGGGCAATGTCAGCAGCAACCGCGGTATCCGGTCATCCAGCACCACCAGCTCATATCGGACAGCCTGTTCCGCCTCCGGCAGTTTCCGCAAGCTCTCCGCCACCGCAGCCAGTCCCCGGTAAGTCCCCCGGTAAATATTATCCTCGTAAGCGACAGTGCAAACCGAATCGGTCTGCGCCACCCTCACTTCCTCCATACCCAGCGACAACAACACCTGCTCTGCCGCTTCCTCCACCGACCTGCCCGTAGGCAGATGATTTTGCGAATGCTGCCCCTGTACAGCCACAGCCATCCCCCACAACAGCAGGAGACTCGTCATCCAACACCTCCGCCTCATGGTCTGCCCCCTTTCTTACCCAGTAACACCAGTTCGTACCGTACCCCGCACGACACCGCTTCCAGGTCATAGCAAAACACATGCACCGTAAAATGATTGAAAAGCCGGACACTCCCGCCCATATTCACCGCGTTTCCGTCATACTCCGCCATCAGGGAAAGCGGACGGCAGAAGGCCGGTGAATAACTCATTCCTCCGAAAACCCCGTCACGAACGGCATGTTTGCGGAACGGGATATTCCATCCGAACGTGAATGCCAGGTCATGACCGCCGGGCAGGAAATGCTTCGTCGCTACTCCGTACACCGACGAGAAATAACGGTTACCGGAAACTTCACTGAACGTATTCAGCTGCCCGGTCGTCAAAGCGTCATTGCTCCCCACGACCACCGACGGCCAGTATTTCCCCTCTTTCAGCGGACGTATCCTGAGCGACACCGAACGATCCTGGTTCCACTTCCCAGTCTTGAGTTTCAGCAGCGTACAGCGATACCCTATTTCCAGGCAAGGCAGAAAAGTCATATTCAGGAAATAATTCCCCGAATTATAATCCCAATGCTCGGGAAGCATCTGTTCCGGCAGGTAATTCACCCCCGCCATAAATGTCCCGTCCGCCTGCATATCCGCCGTCGGGATATTCAATAACCCCGTCACTCCCATCGAATGTTGGGCGTGAAGACCGACTGCCATCAGCAGCCAACAGGCAGACAGAATCAGTTTCTTAAACCGGATCGATATATTCATCATAAACACATTTTTTTAAGGTTCCCCGAGCACCTCCACAATACACCCTACCTGACGTGGTGTCAGAATACGTTGTGTACGGTTCCAGCCTGTCTTTGTCAGGCTACGGATCAGACCGCCATTCGCCATCACCCAGGCTTTCAACCGACGGGAAGCAGCCGCGGGAGTCAGTGTCGGACTATACAACACGCCTAGTTCCATCCAGGTAAAACTGCGGTTCTTCCACTTCTTTTCCTCTTCTTCTTCCATAGATTTTTTCTTGTCTTTTTCATCTTCCCGTTTCATGCCCACCTCCAATCCATAGTGGCCGGACGTTTCTGCCTCTGCGACAGACCGGTCAGGTAAGCAATCCCGGTATTCAAGCGACGAAGCGCCTGCATCCTTTCCGTCATATCCGTAATGCCAGACAACGTCTGTATCCCTGTCCGGATACGTTCCAATAACAAAGCCTCTTCCGAAGGCGAGTCCTCTGCAAGCTTTTTCCGGAGATAACCGATAAACCGCTCTTTTCCCCAAAGCCGGAACAACGAGTCGGGATCTTCCCCCTCCGGCAATTCTACCCCGTAAGCCCGTATACCCTGCATCCTTAGAAGCGAAACGGCCTTTTCCGAAGCATTTCTTCCAGCCGTATCCGCATCCAGCATCACCAATACCCGCGATGTATATTTCTTCAGCAGCGCAATATGGCCGTCGCATAAAGCCGTTCCACAAAGCGCCACTGTATTTCCGAATCCCGCTGCATGCATCGCCAGCACGTCTTTGTAGCCTTCCACCAGTATGGCATATCCTTTTTCCCTAATTGCCTTGCGGGCGATATTCAATCCGTAAAGAAGCTCGTTCTTACGATAAAGTTCACTGGTCGGCGAATTGATATATTTGGGAGAGCCCGGTGCCTCCGTCAGTCGACGCGCTCCAAATCCTACCAGTATACCTTCTTCATCCCGTATCGGGAATACCAGCCGGTTACGCATCGCTTTCCATTCCCCGGCAACCATAGCCGGGGAAGTTCCTACCTCAAAATCAAGCCAGGTCGGAGTCAGGTCCGAATCTCCGGAAGCGGCAGGAAGGAGAGACGAAAAAAACTGAAGGTTTTTTTCAATTGAAAATTGAGAATTGAAAATTGAAAATTTTTCTGTTTCACAAACGGGGTTTGTCAATTTGACTCCGGGTTTGACTTCGGATTTAATTTTCAATGTTCCATTTTCAATTTTTAATTTCTTAACCGCTTCCTTAAACGACAGCCCTTCTATCTTCTGTAAAAAATGGATCACATCCCCTTTCTCCCCGCATGCAAAACAGGTAAAATATTGCTTCTCCTGGTTAACAACCAAAGAAGGATGATGATCTTCATGGAACGGACAAAGCCCCAGCAGGCTTTTGCCTTTCCGTGTCAGCAGCACATATCGTCCGATGACCTCTTCGATCTGCGGAGCCGACTGTTTTATATGATTTATTTCCTGATGCGTCATGATGTTACGGTATTACAATAGTTTGTGATTTTTGTATACGAAGGATTATAACGGAACCGTGCAATGCCGGTCGCCCCGTTCCTGTTCTTCACAATATAGAGTTTGCCTACTCCTACCAGGCTTTCACCCGTCCGTTCATCTTTCGTAATGCCATGCTTCTCGGGACGGTAAACAAACACGACACAATCCGCCACCTGCTCGATCGTACCCGAATCTCTCAGGTCGCTCATCACCGGGATATGTGCCCTGTCAGCACGTGTATCACAGGCCCGGTTCATCTGCGAAACAAGCAGTACCGGACAATCGGCCTCCAGGGCCAGCTGTTTCAGGGCTACCACATTACGCCCCACGACCTGATCCTGCGTTTCATTCTTCTGTCGGACAGACGACAGCAGGTGCAAATAATCGATCACCACCAAATCACATTCCCCTTGTTTGCTTTTCAGCATCACCTTGGCACGTATATCGCTGACGGTGTTGCAAGGCGTATAATCCATATAGAGAGGAAGATGTTCCAGTTTGCGGCTTGCCTCTTTCAATTGCTCCAGTTCCTTCCCGGTCAGTCCGCTGATCCGCAAATGGTTCGGATCCACATCCGTCATACCGGCCAGGATACGGTTCAGCATCTGCAAATCCGACATTTCGAGGCTGAACAAACAGACATGCTTCCCTTCCTTCGCTGCATTGACGGCTATATGAAGTGCCACCGCAGTCTTCCCATCACTCGGACGGCCCCCTAGAATGATGATTTCGCCCCTGTGCAAACCTCCCGTTACATAGTCGAGCTCCTCTATCCCGGTCAACAAACGGGTCACATCCTCCGATGCCCCGGCACGCCTGCTATGCCATTGCAAAGCTTCTTCCGCCAATTCTCCTACCGTACGCATCGCTTTTCCACCGGCTGTGTCGCGCCGAAGCTCCTGCAACGACTGTTCCGCTTCCGCAATCAGCTTGTCGGGATCGGCATCGAATTTCCCGGAACTAAAATTTAACGTCACGAACAACTGCATCAGGCAGCGTAACTTATATTGCCGTTTCACCTCTTCGGCATAACGTATTACATTCTCCGCATTGCGCACATTCAGCATCGCCGGAAGCAGGAACGACAGTCCATTCAGTTCCTTCCAGCGGGCTTCATCCTGCCGGCGCATTCCGGTTTCTACCGTCACCATATCCGGCTGCACGCCCTGATCGTACAAATCCAAGATTACACCGAAGATAAATCCCAGCGATTTATCCGAAAACATCTCCTCACGTAACATCGTGGAGACCTGCATCGGAGCATCCAATGAAGTCATCAGGCAACAAACCAGCGTACTTTCCAGTTCGACAATGGTCATACCGCCCATTTCCATATTATTCGTCTTATCCGCATCCATCAGGCATTCCCCCTTTCCTCCGGATTCAAATCCTGCATGTTCCGACCTCCCATCGCACGTTCCACGTCGGCCATCCTGCGCCCGGCTTCTCCGGCCGAAGCATCCTGCCAGCCATTCATTTCCGGTTCGTGCCCGGAAAAAAGATCATAATTGCAAATCCCGATACGGGTACCTCCCTTTACGACGTTCAACACGATCAGTTTGTCCATTTCAAGCATCTTCAGATAATAGCCTACCGAACCGAGACTGATAGCCGTGAAACGAGCCAGTTCCGAATGAGTACCCACATATTCTCCCCTGCGGCAGACATGTTTGTTTTTTCCCAGCATCACAGTTCCATCACGAAAGAAACTCAATGTGATCAGCGCCATATACATACAGGCCAACTGACGCTTTTTTTTCTCCGGATGCAAAGACAGGTTTAATAACTTGCGCGGCATTTTGACAAACGCTTTTCCCAGGAAATCTGTTACCCGGCTACTGTTTTGAAGATCTTTGTTCATAACCGTAAATATTAATATCTGTTAGTATTTACGTTGTTATACGATTTCTATTTGCAAAAATCATTGAATTATCTTGCTTCTTCCTTACACGCTATTTGCTTTCTATCCGACCGGAAGCGGTTCCTCTTTAATATAGTAAGAAGTATTTCTTTTTATAAGAAATTTATAAATACAAGATTTTTCCATTTTTTCGGAAAACAAGACCGTATATCAACGACTAAAACAAAGGTAGACAGTAGCTTTCGTATATAAAAAACTGTTTTTCGCGTATATTTCACAATCCAACAGGCAATATATCAACCGGTTAATTATTTAAATTCCTTCTCTCCTGGCAGGTTCCCGCTTTATTTCCATCCTGATCCCATCATGGATATGCTGATAATCCTCATGAGCCACTTTCAGCAGGTTGCAAATAGAACTCTGTTCGTAACCCGTATCAAACACCAAATTGATAAATTCAGCCAATTCCTCATACGAACTCTCTTCAAACATGCCGTTTCGAAACATTCCCGACATATACTCGATAAATAATTTCGGCTCCATTACCCGGATACGCTCCAAATTAGCCGGTCCGATATCATATCCGCAATACAGCAATATCATCTCCCTGTAATTCGTAAAAAACGATTTAGCCAAAACGTTCCATGTTTTCTTTTCCCTTATCTCCGGATCACCCAACAATAAAGCCAGCAATAAAATATAATGGCTGTTATTCTTCACTCTTCCAATCGATTCCTCCAGGGAAGGATACGACAAATATTTCCCTGTTATTTCACGGACGGTCTTTTTAAAAAAGCGATTATCCGTTGTTCAATTTGCTTGTTTATTTTGTTAATCATATTCATTCTCCAATTAGGCATCCATATAGCCTGCGAGATTGTGAAATGATATATCCTTTATATGTAAAACATACATGTTTCGCGTTTAAAACATATATGTTTTAACGTTGAAACACCCGTGTTCTGAAGCCTGTTAATTAACTGTCGTTATCTGCTCCTATTCCACTCTTGCTGCACCTATCTGTCTGTGGGTTTTCAGGCCGCCGTACCTTTGTAATGTTATCGATAACCAACAATTTTCAATTATTAATTTTTAATTTCCCGACTATGCCATTAAAGTACAGACTTGTAAAACGTAAGGACATGAGCAAGGGGGCTGCCGAAGGAACCGAGCTCTACTTTGCCCAGACCAGTATTACCAAAAAAGTAGATCTCAACCGTATCTGCGCCCGTATCAGCAAATACAGCACAGCCAGCCGCGGTGATATCCTACTTGTTTTAGACGGTTTTATCACCGTCATGAATGAATCCCTTGCCGATGGCGAATCGATCCATCTGGGCGATTTCGGCAGCTTCCGTATGGTAGCCGGCAGTAAAGGGGCTACTACAGAAGAAGAGTTTAAGACCTCTTTGTTCAACCGTGCTCATATCGTTTTCTATCCGGGAACGATGTTGATGAATCTTGTTCGCGATGCCAGTTTTGAAAAATGGACCCTTCCCGGTTCAGTGACTCCTCCCTCAGGCGGGGAAGACGACCGTCCGGTAATCGAATAATGTTATGACAAAGCAAAATTACATCAAACAGTATCTGCCTCTCGCCCAAAAGGCGGGAGAGCGGTTCGGGATGAATCCGATCATCCTCCTGGCCCAGTCGGCCATTGAAACGGGTTGGGGCGAAAGCTCGCTGGCCGTGGAGTATAACAACTTTTTCGGTATCACTGCCTACGGCCGTCCGAATCCTTTCTGGGATGGTGGCCGCACAGACTTGTCTGCCACAGGAGACCGTCCGGCTCTCTGGTTCCGCCGGTATCTCACTGCCGAAGATAGCTTCCTCGACTTTGCCCGTTTGATCCACTCGGCTTATCCCATAGCCGCAACCCTCACCTTCCATCCCGAAGCCTACGCCAAGGAGATCGCTTACAGCAAATACATCAGCGAAGTAAATGGCGACAACCGCGCTGCTTATCAGCGGATGCTGGTGTCGATCTGCCGGTCAATCGAGCGGTTACCGGCCAATTAATTTTCAATTTATAATTTTCAAATTCCATGAATGTCCTTGAAACAATTCTCAACTTCCTCACCAGCCTTGCCCGGATCATCTTCCCCCGCAAGCGAAAACCGGCAGCCGGTGACTGCCCCTGTCCTCATCCTCTGCCTGCTCCTCCTGAGCCTCCTCTCCCTCCTGATGAGGGAAACGGAAGTGACCCTGACCTGCATCGGGGCGATACTCTCGCTCTCGCCCAGGGAGACTGGGGAAACCGGCAAAAAGCTCTGCCATCCGGAGCCGACTGGCTCGGAATGTCGGGATATAGCCTGATGCTGATGGGCGGGGTTGGGTGTTTGTATAAATGGTTTATTGCGTAAGCGATCCTTCCCTTTTAAGGGAGACAGGGGGTGTGTCAGGTGATGCACTCCCTGTTCTTATAAATCAAAAACTTTATCAGGGTCCATTCGTGTATCTTCAAATGCTAAAATAACTACATCATCTCCTTCAATCATATAATATAAGATATTCAAGGAAGTAACGACACACTGTCTAATTCCAGAATATCGGGAACTTTCCTGAAATGCCAACGGATAACATTGTATTATTTTAAAACAACGTTCCAATTCATCTATCAGGTTATTATAGCATTTAACTCCCCACGCATTTAAAATTATATTACATGTATTGTCAATAGCACATTGTGCCCTAGGAGTAATTACAAGATTATACATTCCTATATTTCCTCATAAACTCTGAGACAGGAACAGCCAGTCCTTTTTGATATTCTTCTTTACTTACCTCTATATCTTTTACAATATGTTCAGGTATTTGTCTTAATGAAATATCTCGCTGGTATACAGCTACAGGTTCCTGCAGTGAAGATCCTTCACTTTCTGAATGTTGGTATTCTACGTTCTTTTTCTTCATAGTCATATATTATTTAGAATATACGGGCAAATGTATGAACTATTTCCGGAACCACAGCTTTTTTTAATCAACTTTTATACGATCGGAATCCAATAAAAAAATTCTTACTTCAATACATCGTTTTCCCCTAATGGAGTATAAGGACCGTCTTTTACTTCAAACAATACAGAACCGGCTTCCAGTACTTCCAATGTATGCCACTGGCCGGCAGGGATATGTACACCATAATTTCCTGTCTGAGGATCCAATTCAGTTGATTCGGTTTCTTCTTTCATGTCATTATAGAACATCACCCGAATCTTCCCCCGCAGCAACAGATAGGTTTCTGCCGTATGCGGATGGCGATGGATAGGCAATATTGTACCCGGTTCCAATGCATTCAAAAGGCGTTGTGCCTCCGCATCCAAAGAATCGTGAAAGTTATAATTCATACGCAAGCGCGGAGAGTCCTGGGCTTGCTTGGTTACTTCGTTTAATAAGGTAGAGTTAATAAGTTGCATAACTGTGATTTTAATATTTTCTCCAAACCATTTTATTAACGACTCCGGTATAGCTTTGTATTAGCTTGACTACCTTCACCGATACATTTTCATCCACATAATTAGGAACGGGGATTCCTAAAGCACCGTCTTTATTCATCTCGACAGCTACATCCACAGCTTGTAACACTTGTTCTGTCGTAATGCCTGCCAAGATGAAATTCCCCTTATCCAATGCTTCCGGACGCTCCGTACTCGTACGGATACATACCGCAGGAATAGGATTACCGACAGACAAGAAGAAACTGCTTTCCTCAGGCAGCGTACCCGAATCGGATACCACAGCGAAAGCATTCATCTGAAGATGATTGTAATCATGGAATCCCAACGGTTCATGTTGTATCACACGCGGATCGAACCGGAAACCACGTTGTTCGATATATTTCTTTGAACGAGGGTGACAAGAGTACAGGATGGGCATATCATACTTCTCGGCCATCGCATTTACCGCATTCATCAGGTTGAAGAAGTTGGTTTCCGTGTCGATATTCTCTTCCCTATGGGCAGACAGTAAAATGTATTCTCCTTTCTTCAATCCCAAACGTTCCAGTACATCGCTAGCCTTGATCTTTTCCAGGTTATTATGCAATACCTCTGCCATAGGTGAACCGACTACATAGGTACGTTCTCTCGGTGTACCGGCAGCATTCAGATACCGGCGCGCATGTTCGGAGTAACACATATTGACATCGGCTGTCACATCCACAATGCGACGGTTTGTTTCCTCCGGAAGACATTCATCGAAACAACGGTTACCGGCCTCCATGTGGAAGATAGGAATATGCAAACGCTTCGCCCCGATAACCGACAGGCAAGAATTTGTATCTCCCAGCACCAAAACGGCATCGGGCTTCACCTCCACCATCAATTTATACGATTTGGCAATGATATTTCCTATTGTTTCCCCCAAGTCCGTACCCACTGCATCCAAATAATAGTTAGGAGCACGAAGTCCCAAATCATCAAAAAAGACCTGGTTCAGTGTATAATCGTAATTCTGTCCGGTATGGACCAGGATTTGATCGAAGTACTGATCGCATCGCTTGATAACGGCTGCCAACCGGATGATCTCCGGACGGGTGCCGATAATAGTCATTAATTTTAATTTATTCATAATTCTATCTTTTATACTTCCTCAAAATAAGTATCCGGACGGTTTGGATCGAATGGTTCATTGGCCCACATAAAAGTCACCAACTCTTCCGTATCGGAAAGATTAATGATATTATGTGTATAGCCGGGAATCATTTCTACAACTTCTATCTTTTCTCCACTAACTTCAAAATCGATCACTTCATCTGTTCCGATCTTACGAAGCCGGATCAAGCCATGCCCGCTTACGACCACAAATTTTTCATTCTTGGTATGATGCCAATGTTGCCCCTTAGTTACCCCCGGTTTAGAAATGTTCACAGAGAACTGACCACGATCCGGCGTACGGATGATCTCTGTAAAACTACCGCGATCATCTGTTTTCATCTGTACCGGATAGCTGAATTTCTCTTTCGGTAAATAAGATAGATAAGTCGAATATAACTTCTTCGTAAAAGGATCACCCAGATCGGGTACACCTAAGTTACCCGGCATCTCTTTGAATGAATAAAGCAGATCGACAATACCTCCTAGCGTAATCGTATGAACGGCTGGTACTGCACAATAATCTCCTTCATGATGTTCATTACCAGATAAAGCGGCAATCAATTCGTCTACTACATCATCCACATAGACCAGATTCATCACCACACTCGGATCATTCACCCGGATAGGCAGATCATTGGCTATATTGTTACAGAAAGTAGCCACCGCACTGTTATAATTGGGTCTGCACCATTTTCCGAACACATTCGGGAAGCGATAAACCAATACTTTTGCCCCGGTTTCTTTCGCATACTCGAACAACAGGTTCTCTCCTGCCCTTTTCGATTCGCCATACGGATTATCCAATGCCGCCTGCGTAGATGATGAGATCATCACCGGGCAAGTATTGTTATACTTTTTCAATGTATCCAGTAAAGTAGATGCAAAACCGAAGTTACCCTTCATAAATTCCGCCTGATCTTTCGGACGGTTCACACCCGCCAGGTTAAAGACGAAATCAGCTTTCTTACAATAGACATCCAACTCAGCCGGATCGCTGTCTATATCATATTCGAAGACCTTTAGATCAGTTCCCGAAACAGGATAATTCCGGGCTTTCCCCGATTGGATATTATAGAGTTGGGAAACAAGGTTCCGACCGACGAATCCTTTGGCACCAGTAACTAATATGTTCATTACATTAAAATTGATTTATTCGCTTCTGATTTCTCTTGGTTTTGCCCGTTCGATCAGTCCAAGATCTTCCTGAATGAAACGTAAGTGGAGTAATAGTTTTTTCATGCCTTCCACATCCAGACGTGTGGTATTATGGCTATGATAATCTTCTATCTTAGAGAGACATTCGCTGCCTTCGGTAAAGAACTTGTCATAATTCAGATCGCGTGTATCACAAGGAATGCGGTAATACTCTCCCATATCGATCGCTTTCGCCATCTCTTCACGTGTTACCAGTGTTTCATACAGTTTCTCTCCGTGACGCGTACCGATTACCTTCACTTCCGTATCCAGATACTTCGGATCGATCTGTGCGTATGTCTCTTTCAAGGCTTGTGCCAGAACAGATAGAGTAGCTGCCGGAGCTTTTTGAACAAACAGATCACCGTTATGGCCATGTGTAAAGGCATAGATCACCAAATCTACGGCATCATCCAGGGTCATCATGAAGCGGGTCATTTCCGGATCGGTAATAGTGATCGGTTTTCCATGTTCTATCTGTTCCACCCAAAGAGGGATAACCGAACCACGGCTTGCCATCACATTGCCGTAGCGGGTACAGCAGATGGTAGTCTGCGCCCCTTCGCCCAACTCACGTCCTTTAGCAATCGCCACCTTTTCCATCAACGCCTTGGAGATACCCATCGCATTGATCGGATAAGCGGCCTTATCCGTAGAAAGGACGACTACATTCTTTACGCCATGTTCAATAGCGGAAAGCAGCACATTCTCCGTCCCTTCCACATTTGTACGGGTAGCTTCCATCGGAAAGAATTCGCAACTGGGAACTTGCTTTAATGCTGCTGCACTAAACACATAATCTACACCGCGCATAGCGATATCCACAGATGTTTTATTACGCACATTCCCAATATAGAATTTCACTTTAGGATTTTGTAAAGCGTGACGCATATCGTCCTGCTTCTTTTCATCTCGGCTAAAGATTCGGATTTCCTTGATATCGGAATCCAAGAAACGCCGAAGAACGGCATTACCGAAAGAACCGGTGCCGCCGGTGATTAGGAGGGTTTTGTCTTTGAATACTGACATATATATTCTATTAAAATTCTAATAAATTCATTACAAAATAGACTTCTTGATTTCCTGAACGATATAATCCACATCTTCATCCGTCACACAAGGACCACTTGGTAAACATAGACCTTGTTTGAACAAAGATTCGCTCACACCATTCACATAACAAGGATTGTTCTTATATACGGGCTGCAAGTGCATCGGTTTCCATAATGGACGCGATTCAATACCGGCAGCATCCAATGCCATGCGCATCGCTTCCACATTCGGGTTTGGTTCCGAGTTTGTATGCAAGGAGGAAGCCTCGTGTGTTACACCGGCCGCACCTCCTACGGCTCCCTGTACAGTCGCTTCATAGGCATGTTCTTCGCCTCTCACATGCAAAGATGGATCAAGCAGGATTGTATTCAGCCAATAGTTGCTATCGAACCGGGAAGAGGGATTCTCATGCAGTACGATTCCTTCCACGCCGGCAAGCAACTCCTTGTAAAGATGGCAAGTGTGCTGGTGGTGAGCGATATGCTCTTCCAGTACAGTCATTTGTCCGCGTCCAATACCGGCACAGATATTCGACATACGGTAATTATAACCGATCTCTTCATGCTGGTAATAAGGATATGACTCGCGAGCCTGGGTAGCATAGAACATGATTTTCTTTTTTGTCTCTTCATCCGGGCAAATTAATGCACCACCTCCGGAAGTCGTAATCATCTTATTCCCGTTGAAAGAAAGTACCCCATACCGTCCGAACGTACCACAAACCTGTCCGTCATACCGGCTACCCAATCCTTCGGCAGCATCCTCAATAACTGGGATATCATATTTGTTTGCCACAGCCATAATCTCTTCAATCTTAGCAGGCATACCATACAGATAAACGGGGACAATTGCCTTCGGTTTCTTACCTGTAACCGCAATTCGGTCAACAATTGCTTTCTCCAGCAGTTCTGGTTCCATATTCCAAGTGTCTGCCTCTGAATCGACAAAAACCGGAGTAGCTCCCAAATAAGTAACAGGGTGTGAAGAGGCACAGAATGTAAAACTTTGTACAATCACTTCATCGCCTGGACCGACACCACAGGCTAAGAGGGCTAGATGGACGGCTGCTGTACCGGCTGAGAGGGCAACAACATGTTTATCATTTCCTACAAATGTTTCCAGATCTTTTTCAAAGCCATTTACATTCGGACCGAGTGGAACTACCCAATTAGTATCAAAAGCTTCTTTTATGAAGGCTTGCTCTTTGCCGCTCATATGGGCGAGACAAAGGTAGATTCGTTTGTTTAACATATAAATGATATTTATATTAATTCATTATTGTATATCATTCGTCTACCTAATACTGTGCAGACAATCATTTGAATATCTTTTACAAAAGAATAATGATGCAAATAGTATCTATTAATGCGAACCTTATCTGGATAAATCACTTCATCGTTATATTTCTGTGGATTAATTTGCTTTGAAAGAATCTTCTCTTCGTTACGATATTTTAAACTAGCAGGCCCAGTAATACCTGGACGCAAATTTAATATTTCACGATCCTCTTCCTCTAACCGATCTGCATAACCAGGAACATCTGGACGCGGACCAACAAAACTCATATCACCAATTAAGACATTCCATAATTCCGGCAATTCATCTAATTTGTATTTACGTAATTTCTCTCCCAACGGAGTTATACGACTCTCACCTGCTACACTAATAGATGAACCATCATGTTCTACAATCATACTACGAAATTTCACCATAGTAAATAACCGACCATGCTTACCAACACGTTGTTGTGTAAAGAAAACCGGTCCTCCAGGCATTTTGACACGTATTAATATAAACACAATCAACAATATGGGCCACAGCAATAACAAACCGATAAAAGATACAATTCTATCAAATATCCATTTCAGATACATACTATCTTTCCTTTAAAATAAATACTTTTCATCCGACAAATTTGTATACACACAAGGATTCAAATTCCAAGTAGAAGAATGTTGCTCATATTTTATGCGTTCTGCAGAAGGCGGCTTCATATAATCTCCAAAACGATCTTTCAAAAAATCCTCAATACGAATTGGAGCATTTAATGTGATTGTTTCAAATGGCACACGCTTCACACCTTCAAAATACTTTTTCTGATATGTCCCCGACTTCATTAAAGCTTTACCCAAATAATTACATAGAAAATTTGAATGCTCATTACGAAACCGATAGATTTGTTTCAAACCATATCCTAACAAGAAACGTTTCGGTAAAACAATCCCCACACATTTGATAAATGTATTTATAAATCTTCCTCTACGATTGTAATTTTTATTAGCTAGTCCCTTAATGATAAGATATTTTGCCCAAAAATATTGCCAGTAACGTTTTATCTTATTCTCAGGACATACATGAAGTATGAATATATCAATATAAATACCATGATGAATATTCCAATTTTTTAGAATCTCTTCTTCATAATAAGAGTTATTTAGACGTACTTTAGCTGTAATAATCCTCCCACCAGCAGCACCTAACTCCTGAATATAATATTTGTTTTTATCTCCTTCTTGATTAAAAACATCACGAAATTTTTCATAATTATCAGGGGTCATAAAGAAATCTAAATCATCATCCCAAGGAATAAAACCTCCATGCCGTTTAGCCCCAAGAGCGCTTCCTCCCATAAGACAATATTGAATATTATTTTGCTCACATAAAATATCAATATCTTTTGCTATATTCAATATAACATTCTGCAATTCCAGAAATCCATAATCATCACACAATTCTGTTCGCATCAAATTTTCCATAGACTATATTTTAAATATTTTACGTCCTAAGTTTCGAATAGATTCCGGACACATGTAATAATAATATCTCCAATCTTTATATGGATTCAAATATTTTTCAACAGCCATATCATAATCAATCATTGATAACTGAAGGAAATCAGACCAATCCTTAGGTTTTGATTCTTCATTACTAAAACGGTTATTTTCAACAATCACCTTCCAAGGCATATCTTTGAGAAACAACTCGTTTTTGATATTATCCAGCATATCTATTCCTTTAGATGTATTACATACAAACATAGATACACCAGCAAATCTGTCAATCGTTTTATCAAATTTTTCTATTGTGTGAAAATCTCCAATAGTAATATCTCCAATCCGATTAGGTGATGCAAAAATGCAATCAAAACATGATTCCCGACATACCAGACGTTTTCCATACGCATTATAATATGGGAAAGTTAGATGAATATCTTTTTTTTCATATTTTCTCCCATTTTTCTCGTAACAGTAATAATAATAATGAGAAGAAGCCCTTTTAGCTTTATAACGCAATATAATTTTCTTAATCTTCACATTTTTCTTCTTCTCAGTATATTTGATAGATTTATCCAACATTGTTTGACTACCAACCCCATGACACAAGAATTCAACAAGATATAAATTCTCATAATCTTTATTCAAGTATAATTTCAATGCTGCTAATTGACATGGAGAAGAACAATAAAGTACTTTTCGTCCTGCTTCAAGTTCTTTTTTTATATGAAAAAACTTCTTATTTGTATTACAAAGAAGATATTTCGATTTATACAGAGGTTCAAGTTCTGCTACTGTAGTAGCAGAACTTGTATACAATTGGTGTTGCTTGTCAAAAGCAGCACCAAAAACAATACCATTCTCTTCCAATACTTTTTTTGCAAAAAGTCCAAATAAACCACCACTCGATCCTTTAAACTTTATTGTTGAATCTAAAGCATATGCCATACCACATCTCAAATGTTCTGTATGTTCTACCTTCTCCTTATTAAGTACCGGACATACTTTTATACACCTACTACAATCAACACATTTATTTGTATTAATTATTGGTATCTCAAAAGCTAGTTTATCTTTTTCTATAGTAATAGCCTGTGTTGGACACACCAATTCACATGCACGACAACCACAACATTTATTTGCTACTTCAGAAATTGTCATATATTATTCCTGGAGTTTATGTCGTAACTCGGTAGAAGAGGTACCTGAAGTATGAGGCAAAAAAACCAAATGACAACCTATTGTTTTAAATTTAGCCTGTATCTCTTCATACATTGCACTTCCTTTCCAATCATCACCATGAAACATTACATCAAAATGAATAGCATCCCATGCCTCCATCTTGTCCATGCTTGTCTGTGCAACAACCTTATCCACATAACGAACCGCCTCTACAATAGCTTTACGTTCCTCAAAAGGAATAATGGGTGTTTTATTTTTATAAGTTTTCACTAATTCATCAGTACTAACACCAACAATGAGATACTCACATTGCTCCTTTGCACGGCGAAGGATATTTAAATGACCTATATGAAACATGTCAAACACACCTGTTGTGTAACCAATCTTAAATTTTTCACCAACCATAATATCTATTATTTTCTAAATAATTTCTGGAATATAAAACCACGTAACCAATTCGGCATACAGACTTGTACTACAAAACGTACCAATATGTTGAATAAGAAACGAGATAAACCTATCACCCTATGACGTAGCATGTACCACTGCAACTTAGCTTCACTCTTAAAATATCTCCAACTACCACGACGACCATACATCTCTTGCCCGACTCGCACATTAACCAGATTTTCATTCAAATTTCCGAACTTAAAACCATTCTCAGCCAGACGTACCCACAGGTAATAATCCTCCTCACAGAACCAGTCAATAAAACCACCAACTTTTTGCACACTATCTTTTTTAAATATTACAGTCACGAGATTCATTGGACAGCGAGCCTTAAGATATCTCTTAATATCCTTATCATTTTCTGGGCAGATACGAATACCAACAATATTGTTTTCACTACCAACAAACTCCGTTATCTGGGAACCTATCACATCCAAATCTGGATGTGACTTCATGTAACTAATTTGTTTGGCAAAACGATCTGGATGACAAATATCATCACTATCCATTATTGCTACAACCGAACATTTTGTAGCTTCCAATCCAGTTTGCCGCGAACGTGCATGACCAACATTCTGTACCAAACGTATCACGTTTAATGGTATAGGAAGTTCTACCAGCAACTCATTTATTACACAATCTATAGATGCCGGTATAGGACCATCTACAACTAAAACTATCTCTGATGGAGGTAATGTTTGCTTTATTGTCGCACTCTCCACTGCCTGTTTAAAAAACTCCGGATTGTCGTTTTTATAGACAGACATTGAGAGAGAGAAAGACTTATCGATCATTTTGATTCATTATAATATTTCCTAATCCAATTTTGGAACTTCTCTGCATTACGACTTGCATTATGATTTATCGAAGCAACCTCTTTTGCTTTACTCAACACTGCTTCACGTGCGCTTGAGTCAGTCATCAATGTTCGTAGAGTTGGCTCCAAATCCTTTTTTTCACTAACATACCATGCGGCCCCCGATGCTATTATATATTTTGAACATGAAATGTTTTGAGGTGCATAGAGCATAAAGTTATGACCACTTGAAATCGAATCAGCTATTTTGGTTGAGAATCCATACCTTAAGGCTTCTTGCCATTGTTCTTCATTAACTTCTGCGTGAAAGAGGATATCACTATTTCGAATAACTTTTTGCACTTCGTCATAAGAAATCAATCCATGATACGAAATAGCAGCAACATCATCAAATACATGTTCTGTACCTGGTCTTAAATTCCCGTACACGTCAAGAGAGTATGTTGGATTAATTGCATTTAATGCATCCGCTATTTCGATTAATGCCTTATACCTATTTAACCCTAGATTACCTAGATAACAAAAACTTGGTTTAGTTGAATTGAATACTTTTGGCTTAAATTCAAAATTACTTCCCGTGTATATAACATCACTAAATGTTCCAAATTCTGCATCATAATCATTTCTCAACTCGCAATTCAAATATAATGATGCTGAAGCAGATGCTATAAGTTTTCTGAATTCTCTTCGATATAACGTCCTTATAATTGGGAAAAATATAAAGTCTAACCAATGTTTCCTAATCCAAGGTTTCTTAAAAAAATAATACCCCTCTGTATTATATATAAGCAATGGAATCTTTCTATTTTGAGAAATAATTCGTGCAATTTGCAACATAAAAGCCGAATCTCCACTCTGAAGTAAAACAATATCTGGATTGAAATTATTAACCCATTTATTAAATCCAAATTTTTTCCATTGATTAGTTCTCCATATAAATTCGCGTACTAACATTAATAACGAATTCTTCGAACGAGTTGGTTTATTAGATTTTTGTACATCTGATTTTACTTTTAATTCATTATAAGTGGATATATTATAAAATAATGAATCTACAGCATCCTTGTCTGTTATACAAAAATAATTATCACATAAATCCAAATCAGGAAATTCTAAATTTAAACAAAATTGAGCAATTTTACACTTAGGCCATCCCTGTAACAAACTACCTAAAGAACGACCATTAGATGTGCATTTAGATAAGCACTGATTGGATACAATCAGAATTTTTGGAATATTCATTTTTACATATTTAGGTGAGGAGGTAAAACTATATAGCAGAAATCTATTTTACAAGAAGATTGTACTTCAATTCTTGCATAAATAATTACGTCTAAGAGATATACATTTAGCATCTACGTAACCTAAAACAGCTGTAATAAAAGGGAAATAAGCATATGAAGTAAATAAGTCTCCAACACTACCTACTACCAACAAAATTACGATTGAAGCTATTACACTCATTACATATTCAGGAGTTCTTTTCCTTGTAAACAAGTATAATTTGATTATATGTATCCAAAAAATAAAATATAGTATAACACCTACCAATCCGAATTCGATAAATAAAGTCAGGAAGTCATTATGCGAGGTTGTATGATGGGCTCTTGCCCAGGTACTATCAACTCCAGAACCAAATATAATCTCAAGGATATTACCATTTTCAATAGCATTTAAAGAATCTTTCCACACGTGATCTCTACCCGATCCTCGATCACTCTCAATAGCACTAATTCTATCCAAATTTAGCTCAATAAAGTCACTGAAATAATGCTGAATAACATATACACCAATCCCCCCTGCTATTAATAAGATAAATTTCGTTTTAAACGGTTTATTTTTCCCTATAAATTCATGAATTAAGAAAACAAATATAATTAAAAATATTGAAATTAACGCACTCCTCTTCATACCAAATATGCATGCTATAATAGCTATAAATAATAGCAAATAACGCCATACATTATTACGAATCAAAAAGATACCAGGGACACAGCAAAGAGGCCAAAAAACAAGATTTGTAATAGTAAATTCTCGACCAAACAAGAACTCAACATACAAACTATTCTGTAGCAGATAATAACAAGCAATTAGTAATAAAGAAGTAATTCCTAATTCTATGATAACATTAGATTTTTCACTCATCAATGTTGAGTAAAAGACGACAAAATAAACAGCCTCAAATATTACAATACGAAATACAGCAGACTTTTCCTCCCCTCCCAAACCTATTAAACAGAATATCCAACAATAGATAGTCCAAAACAAAAAGCATTTTAGCAAAGTATTTTTGTATAGAATTGGAGATCTAGAAAAAACATATATAGCTAATAATACAATTATTGCGCGTAAAACAGCAAGAATCGGTGAAAAATTAGCATATACCATAAATATCATAGAATTAGCCTCAAACAAACATAATACTATGAATAAAAGTCCCAATATAACAGTATATAACTTACTGGATTTTTTCATTTAGTATTTCATTATTTATAAAGCGGATAGAATTTACTAATATCCTAGAATAATCTATAGCTTGAAATTCTTGTGGCTGATTATATGTAAATTCAGATACTTTACCATTTTCAACTATTCTGTCTCTCAATCCTAGTTGACTTAATATACTGTAAATACGAGTGGCAGATGACATTGTAGCAATATATGTAAAAAACGGTTTACCCCAAATAAGAGAAAACATTGTACCGTGAAAAGAATCAGTAACCACATATTCAGCATTTTTGAACCAACCGACAAATTCACAAGGTCCAGCTGAATACACTTGAGTACAGCCTTTGTAAAATTTCGCGATATTACCTGTAACGCAAATTATTTTATACCCAGTAACCTGCTGTATTCTTTTTGCTATATGAATTAGATTATTACCACCATTCAAATCATAAACAAAAATATACTTTACCTTAATATTAGGTTGCACAGCAATTTTGCTCCAATCAGATGAAGACAATAGTAGTGTAGGATCTACTACAACAGGTATCTCCTTACCTGTGAGCTCTGATAATAAATTCGCACCGGTTACTTCTCTACAACTAAGCGCATCAAAATCACATATGAAATTACGAATAGACTCCTTCTGTTGTTGAGTGAATTTTGAAATTCCAAAACTAGGAGCATAAGCAACTTTTTTAGAGTCACCTTTAGGGAATTGAAGGTAATATATAGGCATATACTCACTCGTTGGATTAAACACCTGATCACTCCCCGAAACATGAATATCCTTCTTAGGTGGATTACTTAGGAGTTCGTCTACAGAACTATACGTTTGGGATAAGTTATAAAAATCCTGTTTAAACTTATGTGTTCTTTTTCTACGTTTTGATAAAGCACAATAATGTAACAAGGTTAAAAAAACAAACACCAGGTTTCGTAACAGACCTTCTCTAGGTTTAAAAAGTCTATCAGCCCGTAAGTGTTTGTCTGTTTTGAAATTAATAATCTCAACCTCGCAGTTCTTATATTTACTCAAAAATGTCTGTAACGCATACGCTTGTAACACTGCTCCATAGTTGTTGAGCATATATGTATAGATTCCTACCCTTTTCACAGCTCTATTTTTAATATCAGTCTTCTAATCAATGCCTTTAAAGAAAATATTATGTAATATTTCACATAACCTTTTACACCGTAATACTTACGTTTTGCTTTTTTATAGCCAAACTTGCGCATTAACCCTAGAAACTTCTCGCGCTCAGCTAATAAACGCAATTTATTTCTTTTGTTATATGGATCAGTCAAAACTCCATTTGGTAATTTCTCAACAAAATGGGTGCTTGCCAAATCTTTAAACAAACCGACCCATTTGGGGTTATTAAATTTAAGAAACGATATTCCTTTATTATCGTCAAGTTCTTTCTTATATTTATAAATATCCCAAAAATCACCAATTGTTACATCTGCCTCAGAATGATCTACTTGATGACAGTTATAACAACTCAATCTCAAACATATAGAACAATAAAAAAAATAATAATATCCAAAATAAAAAGATGAATTGGTATATATAATCTTTTTATTCCCGGATTTATAATCCACCTTCATTGTAGCACTGTGCCAATTATCATTTTTGTCATTTAATGCCTTATAACGAAAATCTACAGCTGTAACTTTTGATTTTGAATCTTCCAAAGTTCTTTTAAATGCAGTAAACAACTTGTTAGTGGGTACACCGTGACAAGCAAAGTCTATCAGTAACAATTTTTTATCAGAGATTTTTCTTAATGATAAATATTGACGTAAACCTGCAGCCTGACAAGGAGTTCCACAATATAAAACCATTCTATTAGCTTTCAGTTGTTGGGCAATTTCTCTAAAGCTGTCACCAACATATGATTCTACGTATTTTGACTTTCTTAATGGTGCTAGGCCACAATCGTCACTGCTAGTGACTTCCAATCTTTCACGTTCTGAATTATACCGACTGCCAAATACGATTCCACCATTATCAATAACATATTGAGCAAACAACGAAAATGCCCCCCCTGAACTAGACATCTGGCGAACGTGTTCATCCTTCTGCCAAAAGATATATGTATCGTTCGAAACTTCAGACAGATTGTTAGCCTGTGTAATTATGTGACAAGCCTTTTCGCAAAGATGGCACTCAACACACGAATCGGTTACCTGATACGGATAGTAGAAACCATCCGTATCTTCCACCATTGTAAGGCATTGTTTAGGACATACACTGACACATGCGCCACAGCCTGTGCATGTATCCTGAATATGTAGTATTTTAAGATCTCTCATTTTAAGAACTTATTTTTATTTATACATAGAAGTATTACATTGCCTAATGCAAATAATAAATAGCTTATTACAGTCCCCCATGCAGCACCTTGTGCGCCATATTGTGGTATTACATAAGAAAATAATAGAACTGTAAGTACGCTACCAATGATCTTATTAATAAGGGTGATGTTAGACAGTCCAGAGCCATAAGTTACTTGGGATATCTGATAATATATGGTAGACGTAATGATGGAAAGCGATAGTATACGCGTTAGATCAGTCGACTCGTCATAACGACCAGCAGTTAGAATATTTATTAAAATCGGACAAAATAAAACAAATAGCATTACAACTACAGAGACGAAAGCAACAACGAGAGTTATCATTTTTACAACCTTGCGAAGGTTTTTTTCAGCAATAGCTTTAAATATATCAGGCTGAAAAGTAGACTTAATAGCTGTAGCAAATATATTAAGATAACTAGACATTTGAAATGCGATCGCATATATGCCAAGTGCATATAAATCCTTATTGCGTTCCAAATAAATTTTATCATATCCATTTGCAAAGAATCCTAATGCACCCGCCATAGCTAAAGGTGTAGAATATTTAATTAAGGAATTAAGTATTGATGTATCATTCCTAAGAATAATAACATCCCGATATGACCATAGGCAATATCCTAAAAAGATAGTGTTCACCAATAACTGACCTACCATGTAACCAAAAGCACCCCATTTAAGTACAACCACAAAAGTAATAGATAAAATAGTGGCAATTACAGCCTGTATTAATGAAATCTTAAAAAAGCCCTTAGCATTACCATCAATTTTATAATCAGCTAGTTTGAACGAGTATACAAAACTTGTATAGATTTGAGCCATTTTTAATAATGCAAAAGGCCAAAAAGGTATACTTGCATCATAGGTGTTCATATATACCCACAAAATACAAAAACAGATTATTGAAGAACCTCCTGAAAATAAAATCAATAATTTCAATAATGAAGATTTTAGTTTTAGCAAATCTTCTCCTTTTAATAAATACCTATTCCGAAGATAATAATCAATAATAAAAAATCCGATTAATGGCGTGAATAGGTTAGCATAACCACTATAATAACCTAGAGTTGCATAATCCTCTGCTGACAAATTTAATGCTAACAGAGGATTTATTACAACAGCTAATAATGACGAAACAATTGTTGCAGTGAGATAAATACTTGCATTTTTTATATATGCATAGTAACTTTGATAATATCCCTTTAAAAGATTCATTTGCATATTGAAAGGTTATTATCTATTAAACAACTTTCCAATCTCATCAAGACCAAATTGATTATATGAAAACAGAATGCCACCTGCTGGACTAAATGTTAATTCCCCAAAATAAACTTTATCTTTATATTCATATAAATCTACACGTACACATTCAAAATCGCTTGATAATATTTTTGCAATTTCCACCATCTCCGAAAAACACTTAGGTTTTTCAGGAATACTTGAGGATTTATATGACTCTTTTGTATAAGGCAAAACATTCCATTTTTCATCAAGTCTGCATATTTTATGCCCGCCAACTTCGTCTCTATTAACCATTACAGAAATATCTCCTATTTTACCTTTTACACACATAAATTTATAATCTATAGGGAACTGACCTTCGCCAACATCAATCAACTCTTCCGCATAGATTAAAGGCTTTATAGCAAAGTAATGAGGTTCATAATGATATGCTGAATTCTCAAGAACAATTGACTTATCCATAATCTTACGCACTTCTTCTATATTGATCGCAGATTTATCGTGACAAAAAAAGTGTCCACCAGATCCATTATTAGGCTTCAGAGCAAATTTATTTGGTAAAAGATCAAAATTTATTTGGTCGCCAGTCTCCCACGCACCATATACATCTAACAAATGCCCCTCTAAGCCTTTTGACTTAATATATTCACGAACTCTCACCTTATCAGCCAAATCCGCATATCTAACAAACGATGACTTTACCATATCAGACAAAATATGCTCTGACAAATCTTTCGGTTTTTTTAAGCCAGGCCATTTACCTCGAACCCTCCAATAAGCATATTTGTACCATAATAGTATACCTGTTTTACCCAACTTATAAAGGTTAGCGCATAAAAAATCTGAAGGATGGAATATTTTCATATTATTTATGATTGAATTTTTTTATATATAATTTATGATGAATTCGAGGTAAAATAAAAAGACTTTTTAAAGATCTTTTGTATACCAATCCAGGAAACGTTGAGCAAGCTGTATTATATTGATTACACAATGATGTATATTTTACAACGTCCATATTAATAGATGGTGGTACTCCAAAGGGATATGCAAAATGTCTAATCTCTTTCTTAATTATAGCTTCAATTCTTTTTTTACAATCTCTAATTTCAACATCCAAATTCACAGATTTTTTACTTAACGTAGGATGCGACATTGTATGAGCACCTATCGTACATAAAGGGTCTTTGGATAATATCTCTAATTGAGAAGAAGATAAAAAACCAGGCTTGTCTATAAATCCAGTAGTAACGTATAGTATAAATGGAAGTTTGTTTTCTTTCAACAAGGGATACGCATTCAAATAAAAATTATCAGGTACATCGTCAAAAGATATTACTACTAGATTATTCTCGCCTTGCTGAACTTTGTCTAGCATCTCATCAAAAGAGACCACCCACCTGTTAGATTTAATAAGTTCAACAAAACTTCTAAACTCAGCATTTGTACATTTACATGAGTCAATAATATCATTGGAAACATCATCCCCTACATGATGAAACATCACAATAGCAGCACCTGTTCTTTTTTCATGAAAGATTTGTTGCAATCTAAAATGAATACTCCAAGAATAATATAGTAGCTTAGATTTCAATAAAGAAATATCCATATCTACTTCTTTTTCCTAAATAATATTTTCCACGTTTTTTTTATCTTATGTCTTACCATAACAAGAATCCACTTTGCACAATACATAACCATCAGTTTTGGATTGTGCTTACAATAAACATAAGACAATGCATCATATGAGAAGCTACTATTACCTTTACCTTTTTCGGATGTATCAAAAACCATAAGACCAGAACCTTGTATCTGGGCAATAGCATTCATCTCAATAGGATACATTCTTAATCCCCAAGATTTAATTACTTTATATGGAAGTCTCCTACACGATACGATATATCGTTTCTTTTTGATGTTTGGGTTATTGCCATATATATCTAAGCACAAATCTTCTTCAGGTACCCCAGCCCACTTATAAAAATCACAGTTATTCCCAAAAGAGTCATATTTTACCAAAACATTAGTATCTAACATTTTATACTCCTTAAAACCTAATTCCAATGAAACTTGAGCTAAATTCGTCTCAATATCGGCATGTTCTCCAATTGCCCCCATGTTTGTAACAAACGATACATAGGGATACACAAAGAACGTCCAACTCTCTACCATATAAGCATAATAAAAACGTGACCAAGCTCTAGACCATTTTTTTATACTTTCTGGCATAGAAACATCCGCATAGTCACGATCTTTATTGCTTATCATCCAACGTTCAAATCGATCCCACATAAAATCTGTAAAGCATTCACCACGGGTCTGAACATCTTGTAAAAGAAATACATCAGCCCCATTATTCAATGGGAAGAATGGAATATTTACATACTCGTAATTATGAGAGATATATAAAGAAATTCCAGAAATCAACTCATCATGACCATATTTATCAACTGCAGCAACTGTGTAATTATAAAAATTGGGAGCAACATAAGAGTCGTCTTCTAATATTATAATTGCTTTGAAATATTTAGTAAGCCGACCACATTTCAAAATATGATCTTTTAGACCTAAACGTTCTTCTTGAATAAAAACATATTTCTCACCATGTTTCCACTGGTAATTTCTTACATAATCATATAAGAGTATATCTCTACTTGCATCTATACAAAACACAATAGGGATGTCATTTGATGGGAACGAAGCTTTCTCTATAGAGGAGACTAACCGAATGATAGAATCTAAACGGTTATACCCTATACAAACGATAGCTATTCTTTCTTTATTTTGAATTGAATTTAAAACATTGTAATCCATACTTCTATTCTTTATACATTATTATTAAAATATGGAGCGGATAAACAAGGTTTTTAAGGGTTTTAGAAACTTTAAGTAGTCTGATATAGTTTTTACAAGCTTCTTTAAAATTCCTAAGACGAAGATTCGCCCCAACCAAACCACGATAATGAATTGCAGCAGATTTAGGATTTACTTTTATTACATCATCGTATACTGACAAAAAATAGCTATGAAACAGTAGCATCTTCTTTGCACCTTCAACCCCTTTGATCGTATTATCTGATAATCTTGCCAATGGGTGCTGGTATATCTTTACCAAAGATTGATCATATCTCTTTACTTTCCACCCCATTGCCAAAGCTTTTGTAGCCAATGCCCAATCTGAGAAATTGTTACCAATTCCGTCAATATATGATCCCCCTATGCTTTCAAAAGCACATCTTCTAAACATCATCGAGGGTGTACCACATACGACACTATCAGCTACAGCAAAAGGGAGGATTTCTTTACCACCCTCATAAGTAGCTTTATGGGTATATAAAAATTCACCACTCGAAGCATTGAAATAATCCATTGGACCATAAATAAACCCGAACGTAGAATCTAACGAAGATAAAAGTTCCAATTTTTTTTCTAGATTATGTGGAAGATATTCGTCATCATCATCCAAAAATGTGATGTATTGACCTTTTGATGCCAAAAAGCCTTGATGAAGTTGTTCAGCTCCACAATAATTCAAATAAATGTACTTAATCTTGCTATCCTTTTTAGTATATGCTGCTACAACCTCGGAAGTATTATCACTTGAATTTCCATCAACTATAATATGTTCATAATTAGTATATGTCTGCTTCTGAATACTCCTTATGCATTTATGAATTAATGATGCTCTATTACGAGTAATCGTAATAATAGAAATTAAAGGCTTTTCCTCCATTATGATCAGTTTTTTAAACTTTTCCCACCCATTTTGTTCACAATGTCTGTGTAGCTCTGAATAATCTTCACAACCTCGCTGCTAGCCACCTCTACATACACAAGGTTACCACAGCGACCATCTTTCACCATATTAACTGCACTGCCAACTACTAGTGAGAAGTTCTCCTCATCACCAATACCTGCAATGATTAACAGCTTCGATTTGCCATAATCTTGCCTTTTTACATTGTAATAATCAGTTCTTAAATTCATGATACTTTCTGTGTTAATCAGTAAAATCTGTGATTTATTACTCTACAAGATCACAGTTTGTATCTAGTCTGTTAAAATCAAAATCTCATTACAATACATCCCTGTAATTAAAACCTCAGTATTCTGTGAACGATTAGCACCAGCCAATGATTATATACAGATGCCCGCACTAAAGACATTATTTATGAAATATAATATTACAATCTTGCATCAATAATATCGCGTGGTAAAATACCCTTAACATCATAAACCACACCATTATCCTTGCAGAGTGAGCGAATATCAAGGTTTATAAACTGATTGTGTGCAACAGCGTTGATTATTGCATCATACTTCTCGCCAGTAGGGAGTTCTGTAACAATATCAATGCTGTATTCACGCTTAACCTTCTCAGGGTTAGCCCATGGATCATAAACAGTGATATTTTTAGTGAATTCTTCAAGAGTCTGATAGATATCAACAATCTTAGTGTTACGAACATCAGGACAGTTCTCTTTGAAAGTAATACCAAGAATAAGTATCTTGGCATCCTTTACCATAACCCCCTTCCTATTCATGCACTTCACAGTTTGGCTTGCCACATAAGCTCCCATACCATCGTTTAAGCGGCGAGCAGAATGCATGATGCGAGGAAGCACGCCATAAACCTGCGCCTTCTGAATAAGGTAGTATGGATCAACAGAGATACAGTGACCTCCAACGAGACCTGGGTTTAACTTGATGAAGTTCCACTTCGAAGATGCAGCTTCGATAACATCATGAGTATCAACCCCCATTGCATTGAAAATCTTAGCCAACTCATTCATGAAGGCAATATTGACGTCACGCTGTGAATTCTCGATAATCTTAGATGCCTCTGCAACCTTGATGCTTGAAGCCTTGTGGGTACCATTTAAGAGAACACTGTTATAAAGACTATCTACAATGTCAGCAATCTCAGGAGTAGAACCAGACGTTACCTTGCAGATTTTCTCTACAGTATGCTCCTTATCCCCGGGGTTGATTCGTTCCGGAGAGTAGCCAGCATAGAAGTCAACATTGAACTTGAGGCCAGATACCTTCTCTATAACAGGAATACATTCCTCTTCTGTTACACCAGGGTAAACAGTAGACTCATAGATTACAATGTCATCCTTAGAAATAACCTGACCTACAGAATCGCTTGCCTTCCAAAGAGGCTTGAGATCTGGTGTATTATCCTCGTTGACTGGAGTAGGTACAGCAACGATATAAACGTTACAATCCCTGATGTCCTCAAGGTTTGTGGTACACTTGAAACCATGGTTGTTGATTGCATCCTGAAGAAGTTCATCGCTCACTTCAAGAGTTGCATCATGACCTGTCATAAGTGCATCGACACGATGCTGATTCATATCAAAACCAATAGTTTCATATTTTGTTGAAAAAAGTCTTGCCAAAGGCAGTCCAACGTAACCGAGACCAATTACACAAATTTTATAAATTGTCATAATTATATTGTTTGTTTTTTATCTTAGGTTTTATACCCTTATTTGTAATTCATTTAAAGAACCAGTTATATCAATATTAACACATAACATATCAACAAATTAGCTACCAATCTATTTATCTAAAACTTCGTACTTCGAATTCTTACTCTTAAACTCCGGAACAATATCCTTCATCATCTTCACAGTTCCGATCTTATCTACACAAATAGCTAGGTGCACCAATGATTCCATCAATTCATCAATTTCTTTGAAATCATATTCTCTCACCTGGGCACGATATATTTTAGCGTTATTCGTAGGGAGGGTATTCTCTTTCGTTGCCAGAAGTTCTTCATATAGTTTCTCGCCGGGACGAAGACCGGTGTACTGGATTTCTATATCTTCATCGGGGATAAGACCTGCCAGTTCAATCATACGACGAGCCAGATCGGCGATCTTTACAGGAGAACCCATATCAAAGACAAATATCTCATTTCCCTTACCCATAAAGGCTGCTTCCAGTACCAAACGACATGCCTCCGGGATCGTCATGAAATAACGGATAATGTCCGGATGGGTGACTGTTAAAGGACCACCTTTCGCTAATTGCTCACGGAAACGGGGAATGACGGAGCCGTTACTGCCTAATACATTTCCAAAACGGGTTGTGATAAAATGGGTTTTACCCGGATGCAAACCTTTACTGATAGCGATGCTCAGGCTTTGTACATAGATTTCTGCCAGACGCTTGGAAGCTCCCATCACATTCGTCGGATTGACAGCTTTGTCGGTAGAAACCATAATGAACTTATCGACATTATACCTGACTGCCATATCCGCTACATTACGCGTACCGTATACATTCGTATGAACGGCTTCGCAAGGATTCTCCTCCATCAGAGGTACATGCTTATAGGCGGCAGCATGAAATACATACTGAGGCTGAAAACGACGGAAAACAGATTCAACACGATCAATCATCCGGATATCTCCCATTACAGGAGTAAATTCTACCTGAGGGAATTTTTCTTCCAGTTCCAGACGTATATTGTGCATGGGGGTTTCGGCACTGTCAAACAGAACCAGCTGCTTCAGGTCGAAGGTACATAACTGACGGCAAAGTTCGCTGCCTATAGAACCGGCTGCTCCGGTGACTAATACGACTTTTCCTTTCAGGGAAGCGACGATCTCTGTCATATTGATACAAATCTCCTCACGACCCAGCAAATCTTCTATATGTACTTCAGGCAGGTTATGAAAGTTGATTTTTCCTTTTTTCAGTTCGTCGACCGAAGGAAGTATCAACATACGAACTTTTTTCTTCTCACAGTAACGGACCAGACGTTCACTCTCCTCCTTTACCAAACGATAGTCGGTGAACAGAATAGCCTTGATATTTTTCCGGTTTACCAAATTGTTGAAATCGACCTGCTCCTTGATCGAATAGATACTGTATTTACCTGCACGCAAGGAGGTTCGATCACCAAAACGCAGGAATCCCGATACTTTATACAACAGTTTGTCACTCAGGGAAACATCGAATAAAAAAGTTCCGGTTTTGTCTCCCTGATAAATCAATAAATTCCCTTGGTTAGAAGAAACACTATTGACTATGATTGCATAGAAAACAATCATGAATACACGGAGAATTGTTAAAAGAAAGAATGTCAGAAATAAATCGACTACGGCTCCTAACGCCAATTCACGGGGAGATTGAAGCGTTGTAGTCATATAGACTAAAACAACAATGAAGAGTATCTTTATTAAAGAGGATAATGCCAGGCGACCGGCTTCCGTAAATGCGGAATGACGGATCACACCTTTATAGGTCCGGCATAGGTAGAAACTGCACAGACTGGCACAAAAGGATATAAATAATATGTGGAAAATGGATTCGTCTACAAGCTTTGTTCCCAGGATATACCACAAGAACGACAGAGAGGTCGAAGTAGCCAGTATTGACAGAAATAAATCAATAAATAAGACAATCCAACGGTTAAAAAATTTAACTCGCGACAATACTAGTGCAAAATCATTGATAATCATAAGTTGTAAATTAGGGGTATTATGTAAAAAAGTTCGTCAGTCCCAAACGGCCAACCTACATAAACATCTGAATAACTTATACTTAAAGGTTATTGGAATGACTAAAAAAAACGTTCCTTTTTTCTAGTCATTTTTGTTTGGTGAATTTTTGTTAACCCATGATTGATGCGGTATCTTGAAAAAAGTAGATTAAAACATTGAATAACAAATAGATAAAATTACCGAAATGCTTTGTATTTCAACAAATATCGATTACATTTGCAGCACAAAAAAAATGACTAGAAAAAAGGAACGTTTTTTCTAGTCATTTTGAATTTTAGGGCTTTTCAAAACCTTAAAATATTTACATTTTGAAACATATCAACCCTCTATATTTATATACAACATAGTTTTTTCAATACAAAAAAGCCCTGAGAAGCATTATTACTCCCCAGGGCTTTCTTCTAAAAAATAGCTATCTTTTATTTATGTGTATCTTCCAATGTAAATTTCAACGTTCCGGCATTTACCAGCTCTTCCTGTGAAATGGTGTAACCTTTCAGTTTCTTTCCGTCGGCAGTCACATCTTTGATGTAGATGTCTTCCGGTATCTGGTGCATAGATTCGATTACCAACTCACCTTTGGGATAGAATTTCTTATTCAAATCGATGGTTACCTTGTTGAAGGTCGGTGAAGTTAGTACATAGTCCATATCTCCCGGACAAGCAGGATAGAATCCCATCATGGAGAATACAGCCCAGGTAGACATTGTTCCGGTATCGTCATTGCCAGGAAGGCCATTCGGTGCATTGTGATAATACTTGCTTAACAATTCGCGGACTGTTTTTTGGGTACGCCATGCTTCGCCTTTGAAGTAGCTGAACAGATAAGGATAAGCGATATCTGGTTCGTTAGCCATATCGTAGTGGCCTTCGTCGAACACCATCTGCAGTTTATCGACAAACTTCTTCTGACCACCCATCAGCTTAACCAGGCCAGGGATATCGTGAGGAACATAGAATGTATAGTTCCAGGCACTTCCTTCATGGAAACCAGGATTCGGTTCGAAGTTCTCTCCCTGTTTCGGGTTGAACGGAGAATAGAATGTACCGTCAGGCAAAAGCGGACGAAGGGTTCCGAACTCTTTGCTGTAATAGTTCTTATATCCCATCGAACGGTCATAGAAAAGTTTGGCATCTTCTTTCTTTCCTAAAGCTTTGGCAAACTGGGAAAGATTCCAGTCGGCGATATAATATTCCAGGGCATGGGATACCGAGTTGTCGTATTGTTCACGCAGAGGAACATAGCCCTTGCTCATATAATCGTTATTGTCCGGACGAAGCAGATTGAACTCACCCGGAGTCGTAGCCCCTTTACGCATCGCTTCGTAAGCAGTTTCAACGTCGAAATCACGAAGACCGCGCATCCAGGCATCCACTATATAAGGTATAGAAGGATCGCCTTCCATCGTGAGGGTCTCACGTCCGTAAAGCTCCCACTTGGGCAGCCATCCGCTTTCCTTATACATATCGACCATCGTACGGATAATGTCGAGCTGGCGTTCGGGGAAAAGAAGAGTCATCAGGGTACTTACGTTACGGTAGGTATCCCACAAGGAGAACACCGTGTAACGGTTGCCTGTCGTATGACCTACTTTCAGGCTTTCCATCATCGGATATTCTCCGTTTACGTCCTGGATAATGTTCGGATGGATCAACAGGTGATACAAAGCTGTATAGAAGATCGTTTTATCGTCTTTGGAGCCACCTTCCACCTTTACGCGGGACAGATCGCTGTTCCACATATTGCTGGCTGCCGCTTTGACTTTATCGAAGTTGAAGTCCGGCTGTTCGGTGTTCATATTCAGGCGGGCATTTTCGATGCTGACGAAAGAGACACCCATCTTCACCTCGATGGCTTCGTTTTCTTCCGTATCGTAGGTAAACCATACACCAATATCGTCACCGCTCATGTCGCGGTTATACTTGGTATACAATTTATATTTGCCGGAATAAATATCCCATTCTGCTTCCACGCCTTTCATCTCACGCTGTTTCTTCCAGTATCCCATCGACTTGGGGGCTTTGCTGACTTTCATAACGAAATAGATCGGGAATACCGCCTGCGGATTATAGCAGAAAGTGCCCAGCAACTTACTTCCTTCAATCTCGGTTTCGTTGACGATACGGACAGTCGCACCGGTTTCGTTGGTCAATCCTTCACCCAGGTTCAGGAGGATATTGCCCTGACCTTTCGGGAAAGTGAAACGGCTAAGGCCAGTACGCATAGTGGCTGTCGCTTCTGTCTTGATATTATATTTTGTCAGGACATTGCTGTAATACCCCGGATGGGCTACTTCGTCTTTATACTTACTGCCATACTCACGGTAATCGACCTTCAGATCGCCCGCTGTAGGCATCAGCAAAAGACTGCCCAGTTCAGGACAACCGACACCGCTCAAATTGACATGGGCAAACCCTGTCATGAAATCATTGTCGGAAGAGTATGGAGTGGACCACCACTGGCTGTCTTTATCGAAACGGTTACTCTCCGATCCCATCACATTGAACGGAGTGACACTCATCATACCCTGGGGACAGATAGCTCCGGGATTGGTCGTCCCGTAGTTGCTGGTCCCGATAAACGGGTTTACATAATCTACCGGCTGTTGTGCTGCCGCCATCAGGCTACCACACAGCAGGAGGCTCATTACTTGCTTCTTCATTCTCGATTTATTTAATTAATTAATAATATGCTAATTTGAAAATGTGTCAATATGCCAATGAGAATACAAACTTACCAGACAACGATTTCATCCACAAAGATAAATCCTTTGTTGGCTTCGTCGGCTTTCAGGCGGACGTAACGGGCTTTCCAGTCTCCCTGGAAGGTATATTCCTGGAAAGAGAGATCGGAATCCTTGTTGGAAATGGTTGTCGGGATAATTCCCCTGGAAGTGAAGTTCGTTCCGTCTTCGGAAGTCAGCAGCTCGACACTTGCCGGTTGGTAAACACCCGGACCGATCAATTGCATGAAGCGGGCGGATACTTTGCGGATATCGGTCACTTCCTCCATATCGATCACACAGTCGAGGTCGTTCAAGTATCCCTGCCAGCGGCCATCCAGATAAGTCAGTCCGCCACGGTATCCGTCGATCAAGGCATTCATACCTCCTGCCATATAACCGGAATATAACTTACTATTATAATGTATAGGCTTATTGATCGCGCGGTGATAGTCGACTTTCTTTTCTGTCGGGGTTCCCTGCAACTCGCCGTTGCGGAAGATAGCAGCCTTGACATCTGCAGAGTCTTTCACCAAAATCATACCGTCATAAAGAGCGGAAGAAGCAGTCGGAACCGTACCGTCTGTCGTATAGCGGATCTCTGCCGGATATTTCTCGGCATCCAGGAATACTTCGATCTGTTTATTGACCGTATCGACAGACATGGTCACTTCCAGTTCGTCAGAAAGGGTAAAGGTGTTGATACCCATCTGTTGCAATTTCGAAATATGAGCATTCATACGCGGTTTGAAGTCATTCCATTCGCGTTTCTCCTGGGGAGTCCAGCCTATCTCGGCAACAGCTAGTGCACGGGGGAACATCATATATTCCAGATGTTTCTCATTGGTGATATATTCTGTCCAGGTGTTGGCCTGTACACCCATGATGTGCCGGCTTTCCTCTGCAGTCAGCGAATCGACCGGAACAGGATTGTAGCTATATACTTTCTTGATCGGGGTATAGCCGCCTATAGCATAAGGCTGTGTTTTCGGGTCAGCCTGATAAAAGTCCAAATACATATAATTACCCGGTGTCATCACGACATCATGTCCCATACGGGCCGATTTGATTCCACCGCTTTCACCCCGCCAGGACATAACGGTCGCTTCCGGAGCAAGACCACCTTCCAGTATCTCGTCCCAGCCGATCAGCTTACGGCCTTTGGAGATCAGATGTTCTTCTGCCTTATGTATCATATAGCTCTGCAGCTCATCCACACTCTTCATGCCGTTCTTTTTCATCAAAGCCTGGCATTTAGGACAGGTTTTCCAGGCTCCTTTACCAGCTTCATCACCTCCTACATGGATATATTCAGAGGGGAAAAGTTCGATCACTTCATCCAGCACATCTTCCATAAAGGTAAATGACTTCGGATTGCCGATACAAAAATCGCCATTCTTATAAGGTTGACCGGAACAGCTTAACTCCGGATAAGCGAACAGCACTTCTTCGGAATGACCGGGAAATTCGATCTCAGGTATTACATTTATATGTTTAGAGGCTGCATAAGCAACGATCTCGCGTACATCATCCTTGGTATAGTAGCCGCCATAAGCTCCCTCAGTCCCCTCGGGAAGGTATTTACGGTCTTTTCCGTCCCACCATTTCCGCCAGTCGGATTCCGTACGGAAAGCAGTCTCTGTCGTCAGCCTGGGATATTTATCCATCCGGATACGCCAGCCACCGGCATCCGTAAGATGCATATGCAGGTTATTGAGCTTGTAAAAGGACATCACATCCAGCAACTTGAATACTTCTTCTTTCGGGAAGAAATGGCGGGATACGTCCAAATGTAATCCGCGATACTTGAGACGAGGTTCGTCCTGTATGGAAACATAAGGAATGCCCTGGGGGGTAAATAACTGGCGGAGAGTTTGTTCTCCGTAAAAGAGTCCAGTTTCGGTAGCCGCTTTCAGGTCGATACCTTTGTCAGATACTGTAAGCTGGTATCCTTCCGGATTTCCGCCTATGGATTGGTCCACGGTAAAATGAACATTTGCAGGTTTTTCCGCTGAGAAGACTGCTGCACTGTCAACTTTGAAAAAACCACCTGACGCAGCAAGCTGTGCCGGCAAAGGGATTACATTCAACTGCACTGTTTCCTTCGGAGCGCAAGCCGCAAGGAACAAAGAACATGCAATGGTAAGACCCGCCATCGTCATGCGCGATTGTTTTGGCAATAACATCATACTTTATTTTTTTGTGTATTTATTCTTGGTGCGGTAAATATACAAAAAAAAGGGAAAATCCTGTAAGAGATTTTCCCTTTATATGAGAAGAAAGCCGCACCGTAGATATGAACAAACTCCGTATGACAGGATTTGAGTGCTTTGCCACCTTTGTAATCCGCTGTGCGATGCATGCCCCGAAGGGTGCGGCCCGCCATTGGCGACAAGAGCTATGTCTCGGAATTAAAATAAACTGATGAGTTTCCCAATCGAACAAGTGCGGCTAACTCATTTTTCTTATTACAAAGATATGTAAAGCCTTTGAATCTTCCAAACAAAATGTCAATATTTTCCCCTTAAATAATGAATAAAAAAGTGAAGTGTCAGTGTTTCAGAAGGTATGAATTGTAAAAAGCTAACAAAAAAAGGGTCCCGATATCGGGACCCTTCTTCTATTGACATTTATATATCAATTTACTTTACTTTCGCTACGATTGCTTTGAAAGCTTCCGGATGGTTTACAGCCAGGTCTGCCAACACTTTACGGTTGATCTCGATACCTGCAGCATGCAAAGCGCCCATCAAACGTGAGTAAGACATACCTTCCAGACGAGCGGCAGCATTGATACGCTGGATCCACAATGCGCGGAAGTTACGTTTCTTGTTACGACGGTCACGGAATGCATAAGTCAAACCTTTTTCCCAGGTATTTTTAGCTACGGTCCACACATTCTTACGTGCACCATAATAACCTCTGGTAAGTTTTAAAATCCGTTTTCTTTTTGCTCTTGAAGCAACATGATTTACTGATCTAGGCATAATTCTAATCTGTTTTGAATGTTAGCGTCATCCTTTAGATGATCTTACTTGCTAAATACATTCGGTTAATAAAAATCTTTGTAAAACTCGCTTAATTTAAGAAGATTACTTCATGCCAAGCATTAGCTTAACAGTGTTTACATCTACAGAAGCAACAAGGCCAGTGTGAGTAAGGTTTCTCTTAGCTTTTTTAGTCTTCTTAGTCAAAATATGACTTTTAAAAGCGTGTTTTCTTTTGATCTTTCCTGTTCCGGTAAGGGCGAACCTCTTTTTGGCACCGGAATTAGTCTTCATCTTAGGCATTTTCCAATTTTGTTTTAATTATTAAACTTGACACCCTCTAACGGGCGGTTTTTTTATTCTTTGTTTCCTTCTGCGCCGGATTCATTTCTCGGCTTCAAAGTTATAACTTTCTTAACCACAGGCTTTGCAGGCTCACCGGAAGCTGCTGGTTTCGGAGCGGTAGCAGGAGCTCCGGCCTTTTTCGGTGTCAGCATGATGATCATGCGTTTACCTTCCAATACCGGCAATTGTTCTACTTTACCGTAGTCTTCCAAATCATTGGCAAAACGAAGTAACAATACTTCCCCCTGCTCCTTGAAAAGGATCGAGCGTCCTTTAAAGAACACATAGGCTTTCACCTTAGAACCTTCTTCCAAAAATCCTTTGGCATGCTTCAGTTTAAAGTTATAATCATGATCGTCAGTCTGAGGTCCGAAACGAATCTCCTTCACTACAACCTTAACTGACTTCGCTTTCTGCTCTTTCTGTCTTTTCTTCTGCTGATAGAGGAATTTCTGGTAATCGGTTACTCTACAAACGGGGGGCGCAGCATTGGGTGAAATCTCAACCAGGTCCAGTCCCAAATCTTCAGCTATTTTTAAAGCCTGCGATGTCGGGTATACGCCCTGTTCTACATTGTCACCTACTAGACGAACTTCACGAACACGAATACGTTCGTTGATTCTATACTGTTCTTTCAGATTGTCATTCTTCATTCAAAAAGATTTATTCTCCTCGTTATTAGTTATTTATTTATTACTTTTTTGCCAACGATTCATCATGTCCTCTACTTCATCGTTCAAAAGCGCTGCAAAGGTAGCAATTTTCATCGAACCTTTATCACCTTCGCCCTGTTTTCTTACAGAAACTTCATTATTTTCTGCTTCTTTTTCTCCGACGATGAGCATATAAGGAATGCGTTTCAACTCGTTATCACGAATTTTACGACCAATTTTCTCGTTTCTGTCGTCTACCAGCACACGAATATCCTGTTCTTCCAATTGACGGGCGATATCCCAGGCATACTCATTGAATTTTTCACTGATAGGCATGATACATACCTGATCCGGAGTCAGCCACAGCGGGAACTTACCGCCTGTATGCTCGATCAATACAGCTACGAAACGTTCCATTGAACCGAACGGTGCACGATGGATCATTACAGGACGATGCTTTTTGTTGTCTTCGCCCGTATATTCCAGTTCGAAACGTTCCGGCAGGTTATAGTCTACCTGGATAGTTCCCAGCTGCCAACGACGACCGATCGCATCTTTCACCATAAAGTCGAGCTTCGGACCATAGAAAGCTGCTTCACCATATTCGATCTTCGCCTTCAGGCCTTTTTCCTGACAAGCTTCAATGATCGCTGTTTCTGCTTTTTCCCAGTTTTCTTCCGAACCGATATATTTATCTCTGTTTACTTTATCACGCAAGGAAATCTGTGCTTCGAAGTTTTCGAAATCCAACGCCTTAAAGATGATAAAGATAATATCCATTACCTTCAGGAATTCGTCTTTCAACTGATCCGGACGACAGAACAGGTGAGCATCATCCTGCGTAAAACCACGAACCCTTGTCAAACCGTGCAACTCACCGCTCTGTTCGTAACGATATACAGTTCCGAACTCAGCAAAACGCAAAGGCAGATCTTTGTATGAACGCGGGAACGACTTGAAGATCTCACAGTGGTGAGGACAGTTCATCGGTTTCAACAGAAATTCTTCGCCTTCCTGCGGAGTATGGATCGGCTGGAATGAATCCTTACCGTATTTTGCATAGTGACCGGAAGTTACATACAACTGTTTTCCTCCGATGTGCGGAGTCATCACCTGCTGATAACCGTATTTCTTCTGGATACGTTTCAGGAAATCTTCCAATTTCAGACGCAACTGAGTACCGCGAGGCAACCATAAAGGCAGACCTGCTCCTACTGCAGTAGAGAATGTAAACAATTCCAATTCTTTACCGATCTTACGGTGGTCACGTTTTTTAGCTTCTTCCATCAATGCCAGGTATTCATCCAGCATTTTCTTTTTCGGGAAAGTGATACCATACAAACGAACCAACTGTTTACGTTTTTCATCGCCACGCCAGTAAGCACCGGCTACGCTCAGAATCTTAACAGCTTTCAGATAGGATGTGTTAGGCAAGTGAGGACCACGGCACAGGTCGGTAAAAGAGCCCTGTGTATAAGTGGTAATCTTACCGTCTTCCAATTCACTGATCAACTCAGTTTTATATTCTTCACCTCTGTCACCGAACATTTTCAGGGCATCAGCCTTGGAAATATCCTGACGTTTGATTTCTTCTTTTCTGGCTACCAGTTCAAGCATTTTTGCTTCAATAGCAGCAAAATCGCCTTCTTTGATTGTAGCTTCACCCGGATCTACGTCATAGTAGAATCCATTTTCGATAGCCGGACCGATACCGAACTTGATACCTGGATAAAGTTCCTGCAGGGCCTCTGCCATCAGGTGGGCACTTGAGTGCCAGAATGCATGCTTACCTTCTTCGTCATCCCACTTCAGCAGTTTCACTGATGAATCCTGCATAATAGGACGAGACAGGTCCCATGTTTCTCCGTTCACACTCGCGGCCAAAACTTCCTGAGCTAAACGGGAACTGATACTTTCTGCGATCTGCATGGCAGTAGTTCCTTCAGCGTATTCTCTTACGGAATTATCCGGAAATGTAATCTTTATCATAATCTGTTCTCTATAATTCTTTATAATTAGGATGCAAATTTAGCATTCTTTTTCGTAAAATGATATTTTTAACCTAAAAGATATATGCTTTAAACCCAAAACAGGCATGTTTTGTTGGAAAACATACCTGTTTTGATTCTAAAAATCTGATTTATATCAATTGCTTGTCATACGTTTGATGATACTATAGGCATTAATAATGCCCAGTTCGCCGGCTTTACTCAAGTCGGCAATACCCTGGTTGGCATCTCCCAAAGACAAGCGGGCCAGTCCGCGGTTGAAATAAGCTTCCGCGAAATCGGGATCACGCTTGATAGCCTCGTCAAAATCCTGTATGGCAGCCCGGAAATCACGCTGTACACAGCGCAGGTTTCCACGGTTGAAATAGGCGTATACAAAACCCGGATTCAGACGGATAACCATATCGTAATCGCGTGTAATCATTTCATGCTCGTAAGCTCTCTTCTTATCTTTTACCTCGGCAGAGGTCGGATCGGATACAGGAGATTTCGGTGCAGCACTCTGTCCCATCTTGAAGTTCATGCTACCCATCGACATAGCCAGATCATCGGTAGTAGTCGCCTGCGACATATTATAAACCAACTGCTTGTAGCGTACTACCGCACGATTAAAATAAGCCATGGTGTAGGTCGGATCAAGTTCCACTACCTTGTTGAAATCCTTAATAGCTTCGGAAAAGTCCTGTACCAACATATAATCGACCGCACGTCCAAACCATGCATCCGCATTGTTCGGCTGAGCTTCTATCTTGGATGAATAATCATTGATAGATGCGAAATGCACGGATATCTGATCTTCGGTAAGAGCTGCTTCTTCATTCGTGATGCGCAACTTACGGGAGAGAACCATACGGGCGTTATATTCCTCGATCATCTTATCGTAATAGACTAGTTTCTTGACCGGGTCTATCTTCTCATAATAAGTCAGGACAAACTGGGGTTCAAGGTCTACACGTACATTACGATCCTGCACACGTCCACGGACATCGCTTTGATATTTGTTCCTGCGTTCTTCATCCTTGTCGTATACTACCAGACGGTTAAACTTACTGATATTTTTATCTGATTTCTCACGTGTATTTTCATCAGTGTTGTTGGATGCCATAGCGTTACCCGACTGACCGGAAGATCCTTTCTTGGCATTGTTCTCCATTTCGATGGCAGTCCAGTAATCACGGTCGGCACCTACCTGATCGTTCATCTTACGCTTTGCCTCCGAACGGCTATAATACCCCGGAGTAAAGTTTGGATATTGTCCCAAAACGGCATCGAAATCACTTACAGCTCCCCGGTAATCACCTGTTTCAAAACGCAGAAGAGCACGGTTATAATAGGCCATGTAGTTATCCGGTTCCAACTGAAGAACCACATCGAAATCTTCGATGGCACGGTTGTTGTCACCTACCTGGTAACGGAGCAATCCACGGTTGAAACGGGCTATCAGATTGTTTTTATCCATACTGATTACCTGGTCGTAATCGTCCATCGCCCCACGAAGATCGTTCTTTTGGTAGCGTACCAAACCACGGTTTATATAATAACCGCTTTCACGCGTATTCAAACGGATTGCTTCATTCAAATCGGCCAGTGCACCGTCCAGATCATTAGTCTGATAAAGCAAAATAGCACGGTTCCCGTATGACGGAGCATAATAAGGATCCATTTCAATCGCCTTATTGTAATCGGCAAGTGCTTTCACGGTGTCACCCTTCTCGCTGTACATCGCACCACGAGTCAAGTAATTCATAGAATATTTAGGATGTGCTTTCATCAGCACATCGAATGTCTTTTCCGCATCGTCATAGTCTTTCCGCTGGATATTGGCTACGGCTTTATTGACAAGCATCTGCCGGTCTTCTGGCTTAAACTCCAGCCCCTTGTCATAATCTGCAATCGCGTCTGCATATTTCTCCTGACTCTGGCGAGCGATACCGCGGGCATAATATGCCTGTACTAAAAAAGGATTCCGTTCAAGACACAAAGAGCAGTCTTCTTCCGCCCCTTTGTAGTCATCGAGATTAATTTTAGCTACAGCACGATAAAAATAGGGTTCTGCAATCCAGGGCTTCGCTTTGATCACCTGATTAAAATACTGTATGGACAGCACATAATCTTCAAAATATAATGCATTACGTCCGATAGCCAGCACACGGTCCGTATTGATCTGGGCCGACATCGCCAACGAAAATGTTATAAAGGTCAGAAAAAGAACTATTTTTTTCATCAGATTGCCTTAAGTGTTAAAAAGAGGTGCGTCAAAAGATTTCAACGGACTTTCGACACCCCTCTTTGTTCAGCGAACAAAAATAAGCAATTCGGACGAATGTTAAAAGGTTCGGAGCTAAAAGTATCTTAAAAGGTGATATGTCTATACAGAATCATACAGAAAAGGAGCTGCATCAATTTTTTTTGACGCAGCTCCTTTCACTTATTCAAATATAGCCGTTGCTTACTTCGGCTGTATTTTAACCATCAAATGATCTTTTGTGATCTTATCGCCTTCCTTTACATCCAACTCGGTGATCACTCCGGATATCGGAGCTACGATCCGGTTGTACATCTTCATCGCCTGATGAATGAGAAGCAACTGGCCGGCTTCAACTTCCTGGCCCTGCTCCACATAAATCTTCACGATGGTTCCCGGAAGATTGGAAATCACATCACCGACGAAGGGCTTATGCCACATCTTACGGTTCTTATATTTCTCTGTCAGCAGCGTTTTGTATTTACGGGCGGTAACTACAAAATCTACATATTCATTTTCTTTATTTTCCATATTTTCCAAAAGTATATGTACGGATTTAATTAGAACGGAGGGATTCCGTGCTTTTTAGCCGGTCTGTATTCCTCTTTCAAAATAGAAAGTTTCAGAGCGTGGAGCAACAACGCGCGTGTTTCTTTCGGCTCGATAACAGAATCAATAAATCCTTTTGAAGCAGCCACATAAGGATTAGCAAACTTCTCAATATACTCTTTTACTTTTTCCTGACGCATTGCATTCTGGTCTTCAGCTTCCATGATTTCCTTACGGAAGATAATGTTTGCTGCACCTTCCGGTCCCATAACAGCGATCTCTGCACTCGGCCATGCGAACATAAAGTCAGCACCCAGGTGACGTGAGTTCATAGCGATATAACCACCACCGTAAGCCTTACGTAAAATCACTGTGATCTTAGGAACAGTAGCTTCAGAATAAGCATACAGTACCTTCGCTCCGTGACGGATCACACCGGCATGTTCCTGGTCTACGCCCGGCAGATAACCCGGCATATCTTCCAATGTAATAATAGGAATATTGAATGAGTCGCAGAAACGGATGAAGCGAGCAGCTTTATCGGCACTGTCGCAATCCAATACACCCGCCAGTACCATCGGCTGGGGTGCGGACACAACGACACCCTCCCCCGCCCCTTGAGCGA
>OBYR01000016.1_pt1 | contig 228695 bp, 207 predicted proteins | sample 1495491 | NCBI WGS metagenome assembly OBYR01 (sample SAMEA2580206, study PRJEB22360) | human gut metagenome | biome: human gut; feature: human-associated habitat; material: faeces | place: Denmark | collected 2008/2010 | reverse complement strand
TCCGTGTCATCCGCGTACCTGGTTCTTTTATTTCGACAAATAGACTCATATCTGATAAATACTGAACTTATCGCCATTGCTATCTCCATTGACAAATTGCCAAATTATCCCATTTGACACATTATCCCTTTTATCAATCGCATCTGTAAAACGATAAAAACAGATGCACCGATCGTTACGCAGCATCCTGACGGGATGTTGTGCGGCTATCTGTGTATCCATAAATAAATTTATAAACAAAAAGTATGAGACTGAATTACATTGTAGCAAAACCGTTCCTGCTGGGTATCCTTCTTTTGTTGGGAGCCTGTCACGACGATGATAAGTCCGGGCCGGAACATAAAGGGGAAGGGCAACTGGTTGTTACGGTCAAGAATCCCGCGGGGCAGCCTTTGACACTCCGTGTTTTCGGGGAAGGGCTGAAGGAACCCTTCGAAAGCCGCCTGGAAGCGACCGAGAAGGAGGGAACATTCGGTGCGTGGCTGGCAGAAGGAGAGTATGACGCATTGGTGACGGCAGATGCACCCGGAGAAGTCGTGATAGACGGTATCGGTAGTTTGGCTACTGCAACCGCCTCCATACCCGTTCCCGAAGGGTCGGCAACGCTGCCGGCATTGAACGAACCCGTCTACACAGCTGCCAGTTCGGGTATCGTCCTTACCGAAGGAAAGACGAATGAACTGACGCTGAACCCCAAGGATATCCGTAAGATCGTGCGTTTTACGGTAACGGTTCCTGACGGGATGATGTCCGGTCCGATAGCCGCCACCCTGCGAGGCATTGCTTCGGCAGTCAGCCTGGCAAGCGGGGAGGTCGCTGCTTCCGCCACACTCCGCCTGACCCTTCCGGCACCCGATGCACAGAATACCAGCCGTACGACAGCAGGGATACTCGGCGTTGTCCGGACGGAAAATGTAATCCCCGGTGTCGACGACGATTCCCATCTGCTGGCACTTACCTGGAAGGCTGCCGACGGCAAGGAACAGAGCTATAGCGAAGACGTATCCAGTCAATTATATAAGGCTCTCGAAGCCGATGCCGATACGATAGATGTAACCGTGACTATTGCCGCCCGTGCCGATGATGTCCCTATACATTTATATACGGCTATCCGGACGCGTAGCCTTGTCGATGAGTTCAAGGATACCCCTGTAAATATCGCCGCCGGGACAGCATCCGGCAAATATGCCGAAAGTTGGGAAGGCATCGCTTCCGCCAACGAGATCGTGCTCAACCCCGAACGCTATTATCCTGCCGACGGTTCGCCGGTCTACCTGCGCGGTTATTATCCGGTCGCCCCGCTGGAGAATGGCGAAGTACATTATACACTGACGGGTAAGGAAGATCTGATGCTTTCCGTAGAGCAAAACGGTTCGCTGGACAACCGGTTCACAGCCGTCAGCACGCCGCTCACCTACCAGCATTTACTGGCACAGCTCAACTTCAAGCTAACCTTGAAAGGGGTGACCAACCAGTATCGTATACGTTCTGTCAAGCTCAACGGCATGGCAGAACGGGCACGTGTCAGTCTGGCTTCGGGCACAGTGGAACCGATCGGGCAGAGTGCCCCGGTTGTGATCTATACCGATCCGGGAACGGGTGGTTTCCCTATCACGGACGGGTCGGTGATGTTGCCCGGTTATGTCCTGGTACAGCCGGAAGCGGAGTTGACGCTCGATTTGGTATTGAATGTGGATGGCAATCCGGCAAATGACAAGGTATTCAAGAATCTCCCTGTCAATTTCACCGAAGGAGGTACGGAAGGGGGAAGTGCCTATGAGGTGGAAATATCCTTTGAGGTGCCGGATGATCCGGAGCCAACACCCGACCCGGAACCAACGCCTGACCCTACGCCTGATCCCGACCCTGATCCAAGTCCCGATCCTGGTCCTTCCCCAAAGCCGGACCCCGATCCCGAACCTGAACCCGAGCCGGAAAATGGCATCAAGGTAGAGGTAACCGCCAAAGTGACGGACTGGAATACAGGTGATAACGGTGGAGTGATCATTTGAAGTAAAGAAACAACAAAGAATTATATATCACTTATTATTAACAATTTATACAAGTAAAAAATGAAAAAGATTTTAAGTATGGCAGCATTGGCATTGATAATGGCAAGCTGCTCGAATGACGAAGAAACTCCGGAAATCAATCCGGGAGAAGTGACAAACGCTGTACCTGTACAGATCAGCCAGAAAGTGGCTGGGGTAGAGACGAAAGCGGCAGTGGGTTTGGGGAGTGAAATGACGGCCAATATAATAATGGTCGATGCAGGTAGTGATGCTAATAATCCTGATTTCAGTGCTTTTAGCCCTAAAAAGCTAAATACATTTACCGACAAACAGAGTGGTGGCTCCGGAGAAAAAGAACTTGCAAATGATGCCGCCCGTGCCAATGTAGCAATCGCCACATTTACGGCAGATGCAAACGGAAATAAGATTAAGTTGAATCCTACATTGTATTATCCTGTAACAGACAGTAAAAAGACTTGGATACTGGGTGTTGCTCCACAGGGTGTAGTGGATCAAACAAAGGTGACCTTTAACGATGTAGATGGTTTACAGGATGTGATGTATGCTGCAAAGGCAGGTGGTGTTGACAAGACAGCAACAGAAGCAATTGCACTTGAGTTCAAGCACCAAACGACCCAGCTTCTCTTCGTTGCCAAGTTTGCGGCAGGTACTGATCTGAGCACAACAGAATGGAAAGGCAAAACAGTCAGTGTAACAAGCATTGAAATACCGAATGCACAGGTTCCTAATGCAATAAATATCAAAGATGGTACATTGGAATGTACAGAAAAGAAACTTACCGTTGCCGGATGCAAGGAAGCTCTTGGAACAGATGCTTGCGCCAAAAGTGTGCCTGTAATGATAAAAGCATCTGCAAGCTTGGTTGTTAATCTTGTTTTGAAAGTAGGCGAAGAAACAGTTACATACAGTAACTTGGAAGTTAAAAAAGCAACGGGGGATAATTTGGCAACGGTAGCAGGTAAGTCTCATCTTATCACATTTGAAATTACTGCACCGGTAGGTTCGAGCCAGCCCCAAGTTGGTGCAACAGCTAAGGTCGTAGACTGGACTGTAGGTGACGAAGGTAAAGTCGAAATAAAATAACATATACAAAATCAGATGCAAGTGAAACGACAAAACATATATCTGCTGTTAGCCACGGCGCTATTGTCGGTATCAGGCTGTTCAAGTCCGGAGGAATCCGGGCTTGAATCAGTCCCTATCGAATTGCGTGCATCCGAAGCGGGAGAAGTGGAAACGAAAGCCGACGGGAACGGGATCGATAAGGAATTTGACACCCGCATTTTTGCCTCTAAACGCGACGGCGATTACACCAAGCTGACAACACCGGCAACTGACGACGAGTGGTATGCAGACACGAAGGTAACAACGAACGGTTCGATCTCGCTGTCGGATAACCCTGTTTATCCCCAATACGGAGACTGGCTCTATCTGGTTGCCGTTGCCCCTAAGCCTACGTCGTATGCCGATGCCGGAACAGTAGGCTATACCCTCGATGGTCAGACCGACATTCTGTATGCCGAACAGATACAGGGCAACCGATGGGACGGAAGTCGTTTCAGTAATAACACAGATAAGACTGTAACACCTCTCGAATACACCCACCAGCTTACCCAACTGAAGTTCAAGGCAAAGAAAGCCGCGGACAAAGGGCTGACAGTGAAAGTAAAGAGTATCACCGTAAAAGCCGTGACCTCCGCCATGACACTTACCTTGAAAGATGGCAATGCCACTTTCTCCGGATCAACAGACCTGGCGCTGACTTTGGCTGGTGATGGTACGGAGATTAAATCTGCTACTGCCACCGAGCTGGGTGTTTTGTTATTACCCCCGTCAACGTCAGACAAAGCCTACCAGGTTACCGTCGATACTTCCGTCGGTAAATTTGAAGATTTATCGATCGACTTTAGCAGTTCGAGCAATTCGAGTAGTTCAAGCGGTTCAAACGGTTCGAGTGGTTCCGGCAGTGCATCCGGCGATCATTTTGCGAAGGGACATTCGTACGAAGTCACTCTCAATATCAGTGACAAGGAATTAGAGATCCTGTCTGTTACCGTCGCTTCCTGGAGTTCGGAAGATAAAGGCGATCTCGACCTCAACTGATAATCAATGTAAACATAAAAAAACAACTAGTATTAAATTCAAACAAAATGAAACAAGTAAAGAATCTAAGCCTACTTATTATGGCAAGCCTGATGCTCTCCAGCTGTGGTAAAGAAGAAAATCTCCAATCCCCCATAGACAACACCGAAAAGGTAGAACTGGGTATTACGGCAGGGGTGGCACTAACGAAGAGTGCGATTGATGGGGGAGAACAAAAAAATACAACAAGTGGAAGCTTGATGGGGGCGATCGCTGTGTATGCGAAAGATAAAACTACTACTACTTCTTATCAAACAGGGAACAACTATGCATTGTATACGCGAACTGATGATAAGTGGGCAGCTACAGAAATTAGTTCAGAAACTCCTAAAATATATCTGACCAGTGATGTGGCAACAATCTATGCCTATCATCCGGCGTATAAACCGAATACAACAACAAATGCAATGGAAACGTCGGGTACGGCTTTAAAAATTACAGGTACGTTAGGGACTGATGCAAAAATTCCGGTAACGGTTTTTGAAGGAGGAACAGATACGGGTAATTCTTTAGACACAAAAAGTATAATCACTGTTCCTAAAAATTTTGATGCATCATCTAGCAAGATAATACTTTCTGCCCCCGGTGAAGTAGATTATATGTGGGCTGAAAAATCAGATAATACAGATAAATTCGAAGCCAGTAATGGTAAAGCAAGTGGCACGCCTCCAACATTCTCAGTTGCTTTAAACATGAAACATACCCTTTCAATGGTTAGTTTCCGTATCTATAATAATGGGCATTATAATAAAGCAGGGCATTTGACACAGATTAAATTGGAGAATGCTTCAGATGCTGTATTAAGTAAAGGAACTAATCCGACAATGGATATTGCTTCCGGAAGCATAACTCCAGGTAATGGATCTGCAGCAACATTCACTCGTATAATAAAAACAGCAACAGATGGTGGTTCTAATGATTATTATGAGCTACCCAAGCAAGGAGCTAGTGGCTATGAAGGAAATGATGCCGCCAAAAACGCCGCCGCCACTTTCAGCATCCTCGTTTTACCCGACGCTTCAGCCGTTGCTAAAAATACCATTAAAGTGACTTTCACGATTGATGGAGAAGCTTACTCTGTTAATCTGGCAGCAGATGCAACAACAACTAAGTGGGAAGCCGGCAAAAACAACATCTACACCGTTACATTAAGTGGTCAGGAACTCACTCTTAGCTCAGTTACAGTTGCAGCCTGGGGCGATGGACCTAAAAAAGATCTTGATGTCAAATAATAACGATAGATGATAAGTGATTCATATTTAGAAAGTTCTGAACTATTTTAATAAGAACCAGGTACGCGGATGACGCGGATTAGGCGGATCAAAACGGATTAAATGATCCGATCCGTTCAAATCCGCTCAATCCGTGTCATCCGCGTACCTGGTTCTTTTATTTCGACAAATAGACTCATATCTGACAAATATTGAAACATTCAAATCTGACGGCAAATGAACCTGTAATGGTGAAGTGATCATGATTAATATTAATTACAACATATAAAAACATTCAAACAATATGAAACCGTATAACTACCAGCTATTATTCTTGTTGCTAGGTGCGATTAGTCTCTCCTGCTCAAAAGAGGTGAAGGAAGAGGAGAGCGGTCCGGTAAGTCTTACTCCCCATATAGCCGGTATCTCACTGACGCGTGCCGGAATAGATGCAGCCGAGAAAGTAGATGCAATCGGCTTTTACGCCGTCAGTAAAGAAAGTACCGACAACACCTACGGAACATGGCCTGTCGGTACATACGGCAAGTTCACCGGAAATACATCAAATGGTCATACGACTTTTGCCCCTGCCACAGAACAGGACATCCTCTGGCTGGAACCCGAGAAAAACGCCATAATCTTCTCCTGTTACCCTGCGCCAACCAACGCATCTGACATCGTCGATGCCAGCACACTGAACGAGGACGGAACAACTATCTCTACCGGAACAAATGCTCCTGCGGCTACCCTAGACGCCCCTGTTCCGGTCATTCCCGTATCAACCAATGTATTTAGCCTGTCCCCGGCATTTCCAGCTGATGCAAACTTCGACTTTACCCTTCCCGCATACGATTACATGTACGGGGTTGCCTACGACGACAGCAATCCCAGTGCAGGAGAAAGTACTAAATTTCAATCGACCCAGCCTGTTGCCAACGGTAACCGTTCAGGCGGAACCGTCAACCAATCCGGTCCTAACGTAGCCATCGGTTTGAAACATGCTTTCTCACAAATCAAACTTATCATCAAGAAAGGAGATTCATATCCGGGCACAGCAACTAGGGTTACCGAAGTGAAATATACCCGCAAAATGAATACCCTGACAGACAACACCAAAATGAAACTGACTGACGGTACATTTCTAGGGATAACCCTTACAAATGATGCCGCTTACACCTACGATCTGAAATCGGCTACTCAAAATAGTGAAGGATTCGAGCTTACCTCCGACAAGAACAGTAACCTCACAATCACCAATTACGCCCTGCCTTGCGATGCCGCTAAATCGGTCATCAGCCTGACCGTCGATAAAAAAGAAATGACTATCGAATATGCCGATGACCCTCAATGGAATGCAGGAAAGATATACACCTACGCAGTAACGATCAACGGTACCGGCCTCGCTTTTTCGGGTGTCTCGGTAGTCGATTGGGACGACGACGGTAATAATAACAGTTCAAGTGGAACCCTGTAAAACAATCAGATCATGAGAAAACAAGACCATATAAAAAGCCTTTTTACGGCATTACAAAGAGCCGCTATCACCGGTATCGTCCCTATCATCGGAAACAGCCTGATCGCAGCATTTTTATTCACCGCCTGTTCGTCCGATGAATGGCAGGCTGACAACGACCGTGTACTTCTCTCTCCCCAAATACAGGTAGGAGAGAGCACCACCCGTTCGGTTATAAGCGGAACGGCAGCCAATCCGGATGGAAATGGGAATCTGATCAATCAGGTTCAATTGTATATAACCCGCGACAAAGACGATCATACGGTCTATCCGGGCTTAAGCGAAAGCAAGGGGCTGGCTACTTTTACATTGGGAGCTAGTAACGACTGGACGAGTGACCCAAAGGTCAGCCTTTCCAGTGATATGGCACGTATTTTTGCCTTTTATCCACCGATAGCAGCAGGTGATGTATCTACCAATTTTATAGCTTCCTCCAGCGATGAAAAGCATAAAATAAAGGTAAGCATACCTTCCAACCAGACTTTCGACGGTGCAACTGCCTGGGGATGCAGTACAACCGACTATCTGTACGGCTCGTCTTCTTCTACCAAAGGAGATGCCAAACCGATCACCGCCAACAATGGCAATGGGGATGCCACGGGTCCGAAACCCTTTTCCCCCGAAATATCCATGCAACATGCCTTGTCGCTCCTGGTCTTTTACCTGGAGAGTAAATCGGGACGTGATGTGGATAACACATACGATTATGTAAAGGAAATACGCCTGTCGACAACAGATGCTACTCATACGTTCCGTATCTCCGGAAGTGCTGACGATCAATGTACCATGTTCATCAACGACGGTACACTAGCATTAACAACAAGCTCGTTATTGAAGTTCAAGGCAACGACTGCGGCTACCGGTGGAACCGCCACCACCGCCCAGTTATGCGGCAAAGCAGGTTCTCCCGCATTAGTCGCCTACGGCTTGGTAGCTCCTTTGACGGCAGCTCCTTCCGACCTGACACTGACTGTTGTGCTGGATAAGAAAGATGAAACAACCGACATGAAGCGTGAATTATCCCTCACATTCGGTACTTCGGGTAACACCCCGAAAGCCTGGAAGAAAGGGAACCGCTATAAATACAACCTCACACTGACCGACCGCGACATCGCCATTAAAAGTACGTCGATCACCGAATGGCCGGATGGTTGGAGCGGAAGTAGTAACGATAAGGGTGACGGTTCGCTCAAACCCGATGGTTTCTAATCCATTCGGGTCGAGTAACCACCCAATAATCAGCAATAACATAAAAAATAAATAATATGAAAACAGTAAACTTACAAATCCGGACAGTCCGGCTGGCAGGTCTTTTCTGCCTGCTCCTGGCGTGGACTGCCTGTTCGGATGAGACGGCGATCGACCCTCCCGCAGAGGATACCCCTATCATGATAAGGGCGGAGATCAGCACATCCGATGCCGATACCCGGGCAGACGGGAGAGAGACGACGGAGACGGTAGCCGATGATCCGGCAAATGCCTACGACCGCAGCAGTTTTATAGCGGGTGATAAGATCCGTGTGACGCGTACCAACCCCAGTGACTCCAAGGATTATCAGTTGAGAGCAGATGGAAAATGGGCTGTCGTCGGTACTGCACCGCTCACCTTGCGTATCGGGGCAAACTATGAAGCTACTTTCCCCCACGATTACAAAAACATTCAACAGAATCAATCAACGCAGGCGAATTATCTGGCAAGCAACCTGCTGAAATCACCGGCAGCAACATCTTCTTCCGGTGAATTGAACTTTACGGGAAACAATGCTTTCCTCCATCAGAACACGAAAATCACTCTGGTCTTTACCGGTAAGGCAGGAGCTGACGCAGATGGTGCTGCATTGACCGGCACTTTTTCTGATTTCACGATAACCGGCACCGGCTTATACACAGGAGGTACATCTCCCGAACATATGTCTTTCTATCGTCCGAAGACCAATGTTGCTACCTGGCACGGTATCGTCTATCCCAAAAAAGGAACCGGTACAACCGGTACAGATATCTCGCTGGCACTGACCTATGACAATGTGAAGTATTCAGCGACGATCAAATGCCCTATGGTAGCCGGCAAACATTATCAGTACGATCTGAAGATTGAGGATGACATACTTGTACCTGACGGCATGAAGATAGAAAACTGGCAAAGCGGCGATTCATATACGGGCGGGTTTGATACGGCTCCAAACACTTAATAGTAACACAGTATGAAACAGTATTCAATACAAATAGCAGGTATCATCGGGATATGTTTCCTGATGCTGACAGCCTGTTCAAACGAATCTCCTGCCGATAACACATCGGAGGGAAAGGAGCTGGTCGTATCTGCAGAGATCATCCCTTCGGGTGAGAGTAAAGCCGTGGGAGCAGCTACCAATGGGACGGATAAAGTGTCCTTTGTGAAAGATGATCAGATTCTGATCACTCAGGCAGAGAAGAAAAAGACATACAAATTATCGCAGAATAATCAATGGCTTCCGCAGACTGATGGGGAGAATTTAGCTGCCGATGGAACGGAACAGACGTATACGGCTTCATTCCCTCACGATTTTACCAGTATTCTGGAAAAGCAGAATGAAGCAGCCGCGAGTGGAGCTTTGAGCAATTATGAAAAAAGCAACAAGCTGATATCGGAAGTGACAACAGCGAGCAATTATGTGCCTTTCAAATTCAGCCATGCTTTTTCAAAGATCACCGTCATTGTCGCCTATAAAAACAAACGAAAGAATGTGAGTGCGAAGTTGGTCGGTAACAATATACGGACGGATGAAGTAAATGGAACAACAACTGAGGAAACGATTCAGATGTTGCGAATCTCGCCTACAGACGAAACAGCATCGGTAAGTCATACATTTATTTGTATCCTTAATCCGGGTACCTTGCGCGGATTTAAGCTTACGGTATCCGGATATGCAGTAGATGTTACGCCAACTGGTGACGCAGCAACTCCTGCAACAGGTGATGTAGTTTCTGATGAAACATATACTCAAAAAGCTAAAGAGTTCAACCCCGGATTCAATTACGTCTATAACTTCTCCTCCAACGATAATCTGATCCTGACGGGTGTCAAGGTAGTCGATTTTGAAAAAGACGGAGCTGACTACGATGCCGGAAATGCGACCTGATACATGGAATAGTCCGATTACTAACAGTTAATAACAGAATTATATGAAGTACATATCAAACAGAAATATCGGCTGGCTTGCCGGCTTTTTGCTGACAGCCTGCCAGTCGGAGGTCGTAACGGTGCCGGACAACGATAACGCGTTGCAGGTGCTTTCCGTCGGTCTGAATCAGGATGAAGGTACACGGTCGGAGATGACGACGGATGAGATCAAGCAAATAAATGTGTATACAACGACCAATGATCATAAAGAGATAGATGCTAATACACTGGCAACCTATACAAATGACGGGAATGCCTGGAGTTGTACCGCACCGTCGGAGCTGACGACCGCGACATACAATATTTTCGCTTATTATCCTCCTACACGGGTAGATGGCGGGGAGGCAGTTACGGTGACGAACAGTTCTATCGGCGAGCATACCATTAAGGTCTATATCTATGCCGAAGATGCCTTCGGTAGCCCGAAACAGGATGACTATTTGTATAACTATCAAACAGATAAATCTACGGGAAACTATGAACAAATCACGGCTTCTACGGCATCCAAGACGGTCAGTTTCTCGATGAATCATGCCTTGTCGAAAGTAAGTTTCCAGATCACGAAAGATGCATCGGCTACGGAAACGCTGACCTTGACGCAGATAGATATTATCGGGAAGACCAACAGTCTGCAAACCGGAGCAGGCGACATGTATCTGAAAACGGGAGGGCTGGTCGGCCTGCAGTCCAAAGATCAAATCAGCCTGACCGGTTCGGTCGCTTTGCAGAACACACTGACTTCTCCGAATATTACCGCTTTGGTGGCTCCTATGAGTAAAGAGGAAAAGGTGCTTTCATTCCGTCTGACAGTAATGGTCGATGGGGTGTCGCGCGTCTTCGAGACAGGGACCGTCAAAGATGAAGCACCTACTTGGCCCGGTGTGAAGTGGCTGGCAGGAAAGCATTACGTTTATAAGATCAAAGTCAGCAAAATGGGAGGTGCCATCAACGGTGTTTCCGTATATGACTGGCAAAAGGATTCGGACCAGAATACGCAAGTAGGTATTTAATATAGGAGGATCAGACAATGAAAATAAAGCAATTATTTATACAACTAACGTTAGGGATGCTTCTGCTGCTGTCAGCTTGTCAGAACGAAGTGATCCCGGAGCAGACCGGCGATAAGATCGCTTTGTCGTTTAACCTCTATTGGGGGGAACTGACCAAAGCGGCAAACGCTACTTCTTTATTACCCGAAGGCAGTAAGATCCGGGCGTATGCCTATACAAAAGACGCAGTGACAATCAACTCTCCTGTCGGTTACGGCGATTATGTAGTAGATGCCAGCGGTAGAGCCACCGCATTACAGGAGAACGGGGTAGATAAAGGACTTACGCTCTATCGCGGAAATTACGATATTTACCTGGTATCATACAATGACAAAAACTACGTACCTGAAACCGCAGACGATTATCTGCTCCATGTCTCCAACGGGAACGATTTTATGTACTCTACCCTCAAAGGCATTACGGTCCAGCCAACCTCAGGCGGTAAAAATATGATGTCAGTCGACCTGCCGGAACCGTTTACACGGCTTTGCTCGCAGGTGATTGTGACGGTGAAAGCAGGAGATAAGCAACCTGTAACAGTATCTGGCTTATCAGTAAGTTCTGTGAATATAAAGAAACTTTCCAGTGATCTATCTTATCAATTGGGCAAAACGGCCTGGAACATAGATTCCGGTATTGAACAAACCGGAACAGGGGCATTGAATACTTTTACAGAAGGGGATGTAGATAATGTAAAGATACCTCGTGTAAGTGATCCTTTAGTTGTTTTACCTTTGGTAGGAACTGATCCTTTGGAATTTGAGCTTAATCTGAATATTGGATATACGAAAGGAGGAACATTGGTAACCAAACTTTTTACATATAAACCCAAAGTTTATAAATCATTTTTACCGGGAATGACGTATCGGTTTGAGTTTACTTTGACATTCTTTGGAGATGCAGAAATAACCAATTTGGAATTGGCTATTTTGGAATATACAACTGTAACATCCTCGACAGATAATGTTGGAATTTAAAAAGAAAGGAGAAATGATTATGAAAATAATAGCAGAAAAAGGAATATGGCTTTTGTTGTTGGCGATATATGTTTGTAGTTGCCAAAAAGAGGAACAACCGGAGAAAGTAAAACAGTTATATATACAATTGACTATGCCGGAATCCATACATGTGGATACAAAAGCTGATGACACAGGTAAGAGTACCGTTCCAAAACTAGGTGACATAGAAGTGAAGAATGTTTGGATAGTACAATTTGATGCGAAGACTAATTCCTGTCTTAAAGCTCTCTATGTCCCTCAATCCGGCATTTCTCAAAATGAGAGTTTAGCAGGACTGGTTGTAAATTTGTCAACGGGAGATTCAGGAGATGAAATAGCCAAATTCATGGATAATGACAGTCGCTTTTATGTGATTGCCAATGGCAACAGGAATTTGCTGACGGAGGATACAACCAACGATGACATGTATTCATTGACTGAGGCTGAGTTACAGGCTTTAACAGAAGAGGATTTAAAAAAGAAAGCGAGACTGATAGGGCAAGAAGGTGCTCCATTGGTTGCAACCAGTCCAACACTGTTAGCATCCGAAGCCTTTGAATATATACCTAGTAATGATGGTGTAATAAAAGTCAGGGCTCAGATGTTTAGAGCTTTTGCCTGGATGACAGTCAAGATCAAGTCTTCTTCACCTTCCGGTCTTTTTAGTTTGGATAAGAATGAGGCAAGTCAGACTATTTTCAAAATCCATAATCTGCCTCAAAATATGGCGGTTTATAGAGCCGGAGGTGGGAAAGGAATAGCTTATCCGGAAGTAAAAGATACAAGTATAATTAAAGGTCCCTTCAATGTCAATATTGACCCAATTACAACTACCGGAGGAGAGGTGACTGCAACGTTTTATATGGCGGAAAATCTGCGTGGTATCGGAACATCGACAACCCAGCAGGGAAAGAATCTGCCAGCGAATGGACCTGGAAGCAGTTCCGATAAATTAGCGGGATGTACCTATATAGAACTGACTGGAACCTATAAATACAACTCCAGTCATACCGACGGCGTAAAAGTAAAATATACTTTCTACCTGGGCGGTAACTTTACAAACGATTATAACATAGCACGTGACTATTCTTATGAGCTGACATTCAATATAGCGGGTCCTAACAGTGCCGATGTGCGGGTACAGATTACGGATGGGAATGTGGCTGTTTTCGATGAAGTGCACGTAGTAGATAATATTGAAGTAAATTTTTAAAGTATGAATAAAACGGAGTTTACGAAAAAGCTGGCTTCCCGCTTATCAGTTTCTGTTAAGGAAGCCCAACAGTTCATGAATGTTTATCAGGAGATGTTAGGAGAAGTTATTCTGGACGAAGGCAATATGGTTTGCCAGGGATTCGGAACGTTCTCTTTATGGCAGCAAACGGAAAGGATGGGACGCAATCCCAAAACAGGCACGGAGGTCCTTATCTCCGCCCGTAACAGCATCAAATTCAAACCGGGTAAAGAGTTGCTGGATTTCTTGAACCGAGAGAAAAAATAATGTACCAATTTACCAATATGCCAATTTAGAAAATATTGAACCTACTTTTGGCTTGATCCAAAAGTAGTCAAAAGATCAAGGCTGAACCGGCTTCACTGCTCCGGTGAAAGACTACGCTGAAAAATCCGAAACTCGCTGCGCTCAGACAGCGGATTTTTTAACCGCTTCGTCTTTCCCCTCCGCGGACGTTCACCCGCTTAGGCCTTTCATAGGAAGCAGAGCTTCCTTTAAAGATTGCCGATACCGACACCTAATATAATATAACAGGTGCTTTCAGTTTTAACAAGCTGTATCGGCCATCCCAGGAGAACGCTAAGCGTTCTATGAAAGGCCTCAGCTGGCGAGCGTAAAGCGCAGCAGCCGTAGAGAGCGCCCGGAGCATCCGCTGTTTGAGCGTAGCGAGTTTCGGAGGCGACAGCGAACGCAGGATGCGGAGTAGCGAGGCAGGTGCAGCCTTGAACTTTTGGTTACTTTTCTTTCAAGAGAAAAGTAATATTCAATTTTGATAAATACTGAACTTATTGCTATCTCCATTGGCACATTGGCAAATTAGCATATTAGCACATTATTCTTTTTAAGTCGTCATAAACGGTAACAGTTTGGCTGTTAAAGAGGACAATACATTCCTCCATTTGCTGCCTAAAGAGGGTTTGACCTCTTTTTCTATTATAGAGGGAGAGACCGTTTTTGGTTCAACAGACTTTTCCTCATGCTTCTCTTCGCTATATTTCTCCTGTTTGCTCTTCCCTGATTTCGGACGGACCAGGTTATCCAGCATAACCTCGGATGCCTTGTCCATTTTCGACTTTGACAATTTTCCCAGGTAGATTTCCGTTGTCTGCAACGACATATGACCGAGTGACTGGCTGATCACACCTATCTCCGAACCGGCTTCCAGCATTAAAGAAGCCCAACTATGACGCATCACATAAGTCGTGAGAGGATAAGGAAGTCTCAGTTCGTCCCCGATATCTTTCAAGTAACTATTCATGCGATGTAACGATGATTGGGCTGTCAGAGTACCTTTCCCTATTAATTTCTCATGTAGGAACGGGAATACCCAGCGGCACTCTTTTCTCTTGTACAACTGCATGATCTGGTGCATTTCCGGCGTGATCTTGACCTGAAGGATTGCCTGGGTCTTGCTACGGTTGTACTGGATATATCCGTTGTGCACATTATCCTGTTCCAGTTTATAGGCATCGACAAAACACATGCCCCGTGCATAAAAAAGGAAGAGCGAGAGATGAAGCGCATCCATTTGTTCAGGTTTGCCGGTAAGATCGAGACGCGCCAGCTTTTTGATATCCCGTTCGGGAAGTGCCCGTTTCCGAGTAGACGGAACGGTGATATGGAGCCCCTCAAAAGGATTACCTGCCGGATCATGATAATGCAAGTCCTTCTTTATGTTATTATAAATCGCTTTCAGGTTACGCAGGTAGAAATCCTGGCTTCCCGGACTAAGCAGATTATTTCCCGATTTTTCGTCTTCCAGCAACCACATGACGAACTCCTGTACCAACCCGGCAGACAGGTCTGTTATGGTCAGTATCCTCGCTCTACGGCCCAGAAAAGTCGAAAATTTGTTCCATGTACTGCGGTAATTGGCAGCTGTCCGCTCCCTGTCCGCTTCTATTTTCCGTTCGATCAAACGTGCAACACAATCGCGTAACGACGGGTAATAAAATTGTTTTGCTTCTATATTCATTTTAATTGTTTATTTAATAGGGTAAAAATGCAAGAAAAATCAACAAAAACATTTGATATATAGAAACAAAAAAATGCAGGATAAGTTGATTTACATTGGAAACTAACTTTTTAAACAAAAAGCCCCGGATTTTCGTCCGGGGCTGAAGAATAAGGATTCGTATCCGATTTACCCTACAATATATTTAGCTTTTTTACCGGCAACCCGGTAGATCAGATAAACAATTGCCCATGAAACAGCGAATGCCAATACCGCAGCACACGGGATTTGCAGACATAGCGGAATGCCGATCATACGCATTACGACTACACTCGGACCGGTAAAGAAAAAGTGCACCATATAGACTCCGAAACCACAAAGCGTGAGGTTTGCCAATGCTTTCTGTACAATTGGCGATTTTATATTCACCTTCTTGACCAGCATAAAGATCGGGGCAGTCATCATGACAACATTCAGCGAGTTGTAAGTAAAGAAAAGCTCCAGCTGTTCATCGCTGAACTCCGGCAATCCCGTCATATGCCGGAATCCAAAGAACGTAACGGCGTAGCCGATCACGAACATCGGGATACCGATCGCCAGTATCTTACCGACAGGCCACTCCAGTTTGCGCAGATAATGTCCCAGCATCAGATAACCGTTGAAACCGGCGAAATAATAGAGCATGCCGTATGAGTTCCAGGAACAGGTTCCCCACAGGTACGGTGATACGTATTCATAATAATAGGGAAGAAGCGTTGTTATTCCCCAGGCTGCCAGGAACCACAGCTTGGCTCTGTCGGAGGCTTTCTCCACCCAGGCGGAGAAGATCGGCAGATAGAGATACAGACCGATCAATAGGTAGATGTACCACATATGCACATCCAGCAGAGAAAAATTAAGAGGTATGTCAGCAATGTTTTTCAACGATACACTCAAAGATTGACGAGTGGCTTCTTCGCCGGAGAATGGGAAAAAGTCGAGTATCACATCCGGACTAAATCCTAACAGACCAGTGAACCAGGGGAAAAGATTATACAGGACCGACCAGATCAGGAACGGCCATAATACACGGGGAATACGTTTTTTGTAAAAAACAGAGGCTTCTCCTTTTACCGGCAAAAGCAAGGCTCCGGTAATCATTACAAACAAGGGGACGCAGGGACGGAGAAAGGCCCCATAGGCGGCTCCCCAAAATTTTATTTCCCCGATATTGGCAGGAGCTTCCCCGGGGAAAAAGTTGAAAGGGTCGGCACAATGGCAACATACGACTGTAAACATCGCGACGAATCGCATTACATCCAGCCAGACAATATGGTTGCCGGCATTTGGAAGAGTTTTGTTTTCCATAAGATTAAAATATAAGTTTCTAATTATTTGTTTATTGGCTTTTATTGATTGTGCAGAGCCTCGATCAGCAAGGTGATATTGGCTGTGAACAACCTGACAGAGATCGCCAGCAGGATAATACCGAAGAATTTGCGAATGATGTAGATACCGCCTTTCCCCAGCAAATGTTCCACTTGTTTGGTCATGCGGACAACAAAATAGACCCACAGCATATTCAGTATCAAGGCGACTACGATATTGATATTGGCATATTCGGCCCTGAGTGAAAGCAGTGTGGTGAATGATCCCGCACCCGCCAGCAAAGGGAATACAAGGGGTACCAGCGTGGCTTCTTTGATCGGTCCGTTATTTTTGAATATCTCGATATCCAGTATCATTTCCAGTGATAACAGGAAGATGACAAAAGCGCCTGCCACGGCAAAGGATTCTATATCCACATGAAAAAGTTTCAGTAGAAAGTCTCCGGCATAGAAGAAACCGATCATCAGGATAAAAGAAATGACCGTAGCTTTTAAAGCGTTCACTTCTTTACCTTTTTCCTTTAGATTTATAATGATAGGAATGGAACCGATGATGTCGATTACAGCAAAAAGCACGATAAATGCACTGATCATTTGTTGAAAATTAAATTCTGAAAACATATACGGTCCTCCTTTTTTTAGTTTCTCCCGTGAAGATACTATATTTCAATGAGAAGACGTATCTTTGAATCCGATATTAACAAAAAAGTTATGGGTATAGTAATTGGTATAGACGTAGGAGGGAGCACGACGAAGATCGTCGGCATAGATGGTAAGGAAATCAAAAATCCGATGTTCGTCAGGGCAACCGATCCGGTGACATCTTTATTCGGTGCTTTCGGAAAATATTTGTATGATAACGATATTCCTCTTTCTGCCATTGAGAAAGTGATGCTTACCGGCGTGGGAAGTGCATCTATCAACCAACCTTTGTATGGTTTGCCGACAGCTAAAACGGATGAATTTCTGGCGAATGGGCTGGGAGCACAGTATATGACACAACTGGATAAGCTGATCGTTGTCAGTATGGGAACTGGTACTTCGTTCGTTAAAGTGGACGGAACAAAAATAGAGCATATCGGCGGTATTGGGATCGGCGGCGGAACAGTATTGGGATTATCCCGGTTATTGCTGAAGACACAGGATTTCCATCAGGTGGTCGCCCTTGCTTTGAAAGGTGATATTACGACCATAAACCTGCAGATCAAAGATATTTGTAATATACCTTTACCAGGTTTGCCGCTGGACGCTACTGCCTCTACCTTTGGTAAAGCTGATGCAAATACTTCGCATGAAGATGTTGCTTTGGGTATTATTTATATGGTACTGCAATGTATCGGCCAGTCGGTGATCCTGGCTGCTTTAAACAGTGATATACGCGATTTCGTATTGATTGGGAATCTGACCAAACTGCCTCAGTGCAAGGATATATTTCCCCGTCTTGAAGATATGTACGGCGGTCGTTTCCACATACCTGATTATGCAGAATACCGGACGGCGATCGGGGCGGCACTGACCTATATAAATAAAAGAAATTATCTGCCTATCGGCTGAATAAAAAAGCTCCGGAAAGTTCAAAGTGACTTTCCGGAGCTTCTGTTTTATCCGAAGTAAAGGCCCTGTATCACGCCATTACTTACATATATCTGCCCATTTTTACGCTGTATGTAGATTTTGTTTTCACGTGCCAGCCAGCCGATAGCCATTGTCGTATTTTCGTGGCTTTGGTCGATTCGTCTGCTCAGTTCTGGTATTGTCAATTCTCTTCCTTCATTCAGCACATGCCAGATTTTTCCGGCGTTTTCTCCGATCTTCTCTAGTTCCATAATTATTATTTATTAGATGTAATACATGTCCTCTTTCTATATAAAAACAAAAGAGAACTCTTTCGGTTCATTTTTCTTTGATTAATCATTTGCAAAGTACACGGATTTGAAAAGAATGGTCAATTCCTATTATTGGGTTTATATGTTCTGTTTTTGCGATTATTATTGTAGAAAAATCAAATATACTATCTTTGAAAATCATTAATCGGTACAATATGGGAGCAAACATACAAATATTTGACATTCCTACGGATTTTATTGCTGGTGACAATATCTCCGGAGATATGCTGAATCGTTACGTGCATTTCTCATGCAAAATGAAAGCTGCGCTCTTTGCTCTATGCGTTAAAGGCTCTGTGAAAGTCACTATCAACTTATCCGAACATAAAATAAAAGAATACGATTTCGTCACATTAACCCCTGATTGCTTTGTGCAGATCAATGAGGTATCGGCGGATGCCCGTTTCTTTTTTGCCTGCTTTTCACAGGAGTTTATGGATAACAATAATCTGATCTTAACGACTATCCGGTTACTTCCCATGCTGGCGGAAGAGCCTGTTATCTGTTTGTCGGAAGATATTTGCCAATTATATATGGATTTGTTCAAGCCTTTGATCCATGCTTATTCTTTTCCTTGTACGCTGGAAAATAAAGATATTATCAAATCCGTATTTACCATTTTCATACAGGGGACAGCCGAGTTATACAAGAACCACGGGAAATGGAAGAACCAGTTGCGCACACGAAGCAAAGAGATGTGCCGGGAGTTTATCAAACTAGTCATGTCGCATTATACAACACAGCGCAATGTCGCTTTTTATGCGGAGCAACTCGGGGTTACTGTTTCACACTTCTGTTCGACTATCAAGAAAGAAACAGGAAAAACGGCTTTGGGCATTATAACGGCGATCGTACTGATGGATATCAAGGCACAACTCAAATCGACCGAACTTCCCATCAAGGAGATTGCTTTCTCGTTAGGGTTCAACAATATGTCTTTCTTCAACCGGTATTTCAAGCGGCATACGGGCATGACTCCCCAGGAGTATCGTAATAGTTAGTCATTGGGACTTTAGTAACCGGAGGAAATCATCTTTGTAACTGGTAGAAACTTCTATTTCCGTATTATCGTCCAGCACGACATAGCCACCAGAGCTTTTATGATAAGATTTGATGCAATGAAAATTGATAATATGCGATTTGTGTACACGGACAAACGGGAACGGGAGTATTTCACTGAAGTATTTCAGGAAACGGCAAACCATCTTCTTACTTTTGTCTTTCAAATAGATATCGGTAAAGTTTCCGTTTCCCTGTAACCGGATAATATCTTCCATCCGGATCACTTCAAAACCTTCGAGGGTAGGAAGTATGACCTGGCGTTTTTCCGGTTTAGGTTCATGCAGGTTTTCGACCAGGATCTTGTTCCGGTTGAATATCTCTCTGTTTATGATATGTTGCTGCACCTTGTTTACGGCGAGTATCAGTTCTTCGATGCTGACAGGTTTCAGCAGATAGTAGGCGGCACTCTGATTGAGTGCGCGAAGTGAATATTCGGAAAAAGCTGTGACGAAGATTGTTTCGAAATACAAATCCCTGCAACCTTCCAGCACATCGAACGCGTTGCCGTAGGGCATTTCAACATCAAGAAAAACCAATTGAGGTTCCAGCTCGTGGAGTAGAGGAACGGCTGATTTACAATCGTGGGCTTCACCGATCACTTCGACAGCCGGACAATATTTTGTCAGGTAGTTTTTCAGTGCTTCACGGGCAGCCGATTCGTCTTCAACGATTACACTTCTTATTTTTTGCAGCATTTCCATATCAGCATTCTATATCGATCATTCAACAATTTAACTGATTTTACTCAGGCAAAGATAATATAATCAGTCATAAAAAATCCCTTGTCTCAGCACAAATGTCTGAGACAAGGGATTGGGATGTTTTATCTAAAATCGTTTAGAATTTGCACATATTTAAGTCCTGGTCGACCAGTATGCCGTCGATGGCTTTCAGGTTAAATTTGACTTTACGTTTTGCTTTCAGCTTCAGAATGAACAAGTCGGAAGTGCCTTCCAGTGTTTCCTTGTCGCCTAGATTGACGAAAGTAGGATACAGGGCTTTTTGGCCGCTGGTATGCAAACGGTCGTAAGTCAGGTTTTCCATCGCTTTCAGGTTTAGCGGTTCTACGCCGATAAATTCGTAATCCTGCTGGTCGTAAGGTAAAGCGAAGCTTAATGCGTTGACAGCTTTCAAATCTGTACCTTTTACCTTTATTTCAACGATTTCGTCTTTGTTGTAGTTCTGTTTCGGAGTACTGAGTTCGATTGTACCGGCTACTTTTTCCGTTCCCTGTTCTTCGATACCGCCATCCAGCTGGGTTGCGACAACCGAAATATCATATGCATCGATCAAACCGTTCTGGTTGATATCGCCTGCACTTACATAATCGAAATCGCTGTCGCCTTTGCGCAGACCGGTATAGTTCATGTAAGAAGTCAAGTCGTTGCTGTCGATCTTCTTGTCGTTGTTGATATCACCCGGCAGATAGCTTTCTGTTCCCGGAACTTTGAATACATACAATTCGCGTCCTGAACCGTAATTGCCTACACCTTCCGTTATATTTAGCTTGATGTAGCGTGCTTTCGGTTTATCCTTGAATTCGAAAATCTTCACATCGCCGTTGCGTTCAAACTTGAAGGAGTCGACCGGTGTCCAGTTTTCTTTATCCATACTATAAGAAACGAAGCCTCTCAGCATAGTACCGTTGCCGCCGTCCTGACGGGACAGATAATGGAACTTATCCAGTTGGTTGACTGTACGCAGGTCGATGATCATATCGAACGGTATAGCATTCTTGCGATATTTCGTATGGAACATATCACCCAGTTCTGCAAAGTCGAACAGACGGAATATTTCAAAGCCGTCCTGCTCTTCTGCCGTCACTTCACCGCGGATACCCTTAATGGCAAATTCAAGCGGGTTGGATTTTGTCTTTACACCGAAAGAAGCCCAGTCAGAATAACCGTCTTTGTTAACTGAACGGATCTTGAATGTGTAATCTGTTTCAGCATTCAGTCCGTCAAACAATAGTTCTGTATTCTTGATAGTCGTATACAGCATATCGTTGAACTCGATTTCGTAGAAGTCAGCACCTGTCACTTTGTTCCAGGTCGGTTTCAATGTGTAGGCTTCCCTGTTTTCTTCTGTTACCTGTGCAGTAGGAGCGGTCAGGGTTCCGGTTGAAACACGGTGGCTGTCACCCATATCGAATTTATAACCTTCGAAAGTAACTGTTGTCGTATTTTCCGTAATATCCGTGGCGGCTAGTTTAACCAGCAACTGAGGATTTTTGGTAATCGTAACCTTTTCAAAATCGCTTCCTTTCGTGGCGAACTTGTTCAAGTTAGGAGTAGCGTCGTAGAAATAAACGTTTTCACCTTTCAGATATTCGTCCATAGAACGGGCTTCTGTCAGTTTTACTTTGTCTTTGCCTACTTTTGCTGCGACTTTTTTCGGCATTTCGGAAACATTGAAACGCAGCTCTGTCGCTTTATCTTTTACAAAGCCGTTGAAGTATCCAGTAGCCGGCTGGATCGTGACAGTTACGTTATTCTTATTACCCACTTCCGATTCGATCAGTGTCGTTACACCTTCACCTTTCAGATAGGCCTGTGTGATACCATCATCGTCATATTCGGTAAATGAACTGTAACCATCCGGATAGATTTCGTAGATACGCAGATTCTTATTGATTTCCGCCACGTTGTTGTTCGGGTTTGTCATCGGGATGATAGCACCGCTTTTTACAAATACCGGCAGTTTCCACAGTGGAGAAGCGAAGTTATTGATCACACAGTTGCCTGCATATTTTTCTCCGGTGAAATAGTCAACCCAGGTACCTTCCGGCAGATAGATTCCGTCGCGGATATCATTTCCTTTCTCGTCAGCCTGTGTTTCCTGGTAGATAGGAGCCACCAGGAAGTACGGTCCGTACATGAACTGGTATTCTGTTGCCTTACCATACGTATAAGGATTCGGATATTCAAGGAACATTGCACGGATCATCGGCTTACCGTCCACCGCTTCTTTAGCGATACTGTAGGCGTAAGGCATCAGTTCGGACTTCAGTTTCAGATACCAGCGGTTGATGGAGGTAGCCGGTTCGCCGAGGGCATGCGGATATTTCTCGTTAGCCCCCCAGCCGTCCATGTTTAACTCCATTGGTGTCCATGTCTTCCACTGGAAATCGCGGGTATTCATCGCCAGGTTTTTGCCACCGAAGATACCGTCCATATCAGATGTGATATTCGGTTGCCCGGACAATCCGGAACCGATGTATGTCGGGATATGGAAGCGGATATATTCCCACTGGCCGCCTGTCTGGTCGCCCGACCAGATACCGGCATATCGTTGTGTTCCGGCCCAGCCGTCCAAAGAGATAATGAAAGGACGGGCGTCATTTCCGTAATAAGGCATGATGTGGCCTACATCGGCTACACCATTCAGGCCGAATGAATAACCGGCACCAACCCATGCCACGTCTGTTTTCAGTACACGGACACCGGCATCACGAACCTCTTTTACGATATCGCGCTGCAGCAGGGCACTGACTTCTGGTTTCGGATGCAAGTCCGATTGTGTCCAGAGTCCGATTTCCACACCGTTCTTATGGGCATAATCAGCCAGGCTCTTCAGGTTTTGAATATTTCCGTCCAGGGTTTCCGTCTGTCCGTATCCGGCACCGTAACCGTCGTTAGGTAACAACCAGCCAAGCGGCATATCCTGATTTTTATAGCGGTCGATCACGGCACGGGCGGAGAACTGGTAGTTATTCTTTTCTCCGTTCAATGATTCTTTGATACCGCCGTTATCTTTTTGACTTTCTTTATAACGTTTACCGTCTTCGAACAGGATTCCCTTTTCGTCTTCCACCCAATAGTCGCGGTTGTAGGCATTCAGATGTCCCTGGTAGAAACCGAACTTCGGCAATAAGACGGGATTACCTGTCAGCTGGTAGAAGTCGTTCAGCAGAGGCACTGCACCATCGCTGACCATACAGAATGCGTCCAGATAATCGGTATCATGAGAAAGTATTACGCTGCCTTTTTCAGCTGCACCAAAATCATATTTACCTTGTTTGAAAGTATACCACATGAAACCGTAACCGTTGGTTGACCAGTAATAAGGAGTAGGAGAGGCAACTCCGCCGTCTGTCCAGCTGTTCTGATTTTCGATGGCTATCGCTTTTCCTTTGTGAGAGAAACGTCCGTTCTGCACACCGCCGCCATAAAAGTATTCACCCGGATTTTCTTTCAAGGTAAGGATTGTTTTTCCTTTGTCATAGAGAACCGGTTTTACTTCCTCGAATGCTACTTTGTCAGTAACCAGATTGATTACTTTCAGCAGGGAGGTGCTTTTATCCAGTTCCAGTCTTATCTTATTAGTGCTGATAGAAATAGTGTTGTTATCTTCTTTCAGCGTCAGTGGAGAGAGGTTTCTTCTGGGGTTGTCGACCAGGATCTGTGCTTCCGGTTTGGCTTCCGGGTCACGGAGGATTCCGCCGTTGACATCCTGAAACATTCTGAAGATGTTTTCCCCGTAAAAATCATAGGTTACTCTCTGATTGTCGGAGAACAGAACTTCTACTGTCGTGGGATTGATCTGTTTTACACCGACAATTGTTTTACCCTGCTGCATTTCCATACATACATTATCGGCTTTTTGCATGGCCTGCATGGGTAATGGTGAAAACAAAGGAAAGGCAAGAGCGAGTATGAGCACTTTCTTTTGCTTCATTTTTCTAATAGTGTCATTCATGTTTGTCTGTTTTAACGAATAAATGATTTAAGCAACAAACTTACTGGTTATTATTTTCATGAGCAAAAAATAATAAATATATCGAATAATAAAAATAAAAGATGCAATCAGACAATAAGGGGGAAGCGAAGCAGGACGATTACACCGGTGCCGTTTTCACTGTTTTCTTTTTCGGTTATTTCGATTGTTATGTGCATATTGTACAAACTATTCAACAGGTTGATCCGTTCGCGGGTATTGGTCAGCCCGCGTGAATGATGTTCTTTCTGATGACGGGTTTTAAGTTCGTTACTTTTTTTCAAGCCGATGCCGTTGTCTTCAATTTTGACACAAAGACTGTTGCTTTCCGATTTGACGGACAGGCGTAATAATCCGCCGGATTCCTTATAGCGTAGCCCGTGCCATACTGCATTTTCCAATTGCGGTTGTATCAGCATATTAGGAATGGAAATATGATCGGGGTCGAGCGATTCGTCCACGTCTATTTCATAGACAAACTTATCGCTGAAACGCATGTGTTCCAGGTCCAGGTATTCTTTCAACTGTTCCAGTTCCGTCGAAAGAGGGGTGAAATCTTTGTTAGAGTTTTCCAGTATGTTTCGCATCAAGCGGGAATAGGAGGAAAGGTATTTGTTTGCTTCCAGCTCATTGTTCTGGGCTATGAACTGATTTACACTATTCAGGCTGTTGAAGATGAAATGGGGATTCATCTCACGGCGTAACGACTGAAGGGCGATCTTTTTGTTTTTTTGGCGAATGGAATACCAGGCTTTTACCGTGAATATGAGAAAGACAAGGATCAAGACAATCGAACCGATCAGGACATAGTTGAATGTGTTTTTCTTTCTGATTAGTTCATCTTTAAGAATACGTTCCTTCTCCAACTGGGCGATCCGTGCCTCGTGTGCCTGGAAGAATTTCTGATCGATCAGTGTGCTGTCCGACTTGACCAGCGGTTCCAGATTCTCTATAAAGCCGGCATACAGGTCCAGCGCTTTCCGGGGCTGGTTGTCTTTCCGGTATTGATCGACCAGCTGTTCCAGGCTTTTCTTCGCTTCCATGGTGTGCCCTTCTTTTAATGCCATGTCGTAGGATTGCTGGAGGGAGGCTATTGCTTTAACCTTTTGGCTGTCGGCGGCATAGACTTTGGCTATTTCCCGTTGGACTTTGATGGTCTCCACCGGTTTGTCTTTCACTTCATCTAATATGCTGTTTAAGTTGCTTAGGGCGGCTTCCTTATTATTCATGGTCAAGTTTACATTTGCCATCTGGTGGAAAGCGGCGACACGGTCCACCTGCTGTTCCGGCTTGTTGGAGGCGTTCAGTAATTTTATATTGCTCTTGATATAAGGTGATTGAGCTATCGGATCGGATATATTCTTTAACCGATTGACATCATTATTGTTCAACTCCCTGAACTCTTTATTCCGTGATAAATGAGCAGCACTGGCGTAACTAAGAATGGCGGCATCTATCTTTCCCAATGTCTCCTGGATGCGGCCGATCTCCCGGTCTGCACGGGCTATTTTCTCTTTATCTTTCAGCTTTTCATATAGTTTTCTGGCATTGAGAAGGTAGTTTTCCGCTTTTTCATATTCTCCTTGTACGGTCAGTGTCTTTGCCAGTTCTTCATAATCACTTGCTAGCAATTCATCCGATTTACCACTTTCAAGCGAAGTGGATAGTTTCATGACGGCGCTTTTCGTACTTTTTTTCGACACAGAAGGTATTGAATCCTGCGCTGTTATAGTCACAGAAAGGCTACCAAGTACCCATATTGTCAGATATATGATCAGTCTGTTCATTGAATGTTTTATTGAGATTGTAAAGTAAGCATATGTAAAACATTTATATCCTATATTTCACCAACTCAAAACGCCGGTTCACCCATTCTTCCCGGAATCTTAATTTCTAACATCTTATTTTTGAGCCATAAACCTATTAAAAAAAATCCGAATATGAAAAGAATTATTCTACTATGCATCTTATTTACTGCATTGACAACGGCCATAGGCTGTATGTTGGAGGCGAGAAACACAACGGCATCGGCAGAGCCTGTCTGTACTCCGGTTGTAAATGAAGTGTCTGCCAAAAAGACAAAAATACAAGTGGCTATCCTGTTGGATACTTCCGGCAGCATGCAGGGATTGATTGAACAGGCTAAGTCCCGTTTGTGGAATATCGTGAATACACTCACCACGCTGAAATATAATGGTGAAGCGCCGGATATTGAAATTGCGTTGTACGAATATGGTAGTTATAAACGGTACGATGGCGATTATATACGCCGGATCACTCCTTTGACAGCGGATCTTGATCTGATCTCGAAAGAGCTGTTTGCTTTGACGACCAACGGTAGTGAAGAATATTGCGGTACGGTTATCCAACGTGCTGTGAATGAATTGGAGTGGGGGAATAGTAAGGATGATATGAAGCTGATCTATATAGCTGGAAATGAAGAGTTCACCCAGGGAAATATTTCCTATAAAACGGCAATAGCCAATGCACTTAAAAAAGATATTTTTGTTAATACGATCCATTGTGGCAGTGAAGATGTCGGTATAGGTGATTTCTGGCAGGATGCAGCATTAAGGGGTAATGGCAAGTTTTTCAATATAGATGCGAACGCAACGGTCAGAGCGATCAAAACACCTTTCGATCCGCAGATCATTTTATGCAATGAAAAGCTGAATGACACGTATATCGGTTATGGTATAGTTGGAAAAGAACGTAAAATGAATCAGACCGTTCAGGATAGAAATGCCGGTTCTATTTCTTCTGCCAACTATACGGAACGGGCTGTCAGTAAATCCAAAGCTGTTTATAAAAACACTTCCTGGGACCTGGTCGATAAGGTGAAAGAAGACAAAGATGCTTTGTCACGTATAAAAAAAGAGGAGTTACCAGAGGAATTACGGAACAAATCTCCGGAAGAACTGAAAACATTCATCAAGCAGAAAGAGGAGGAGAGAACTTTAATTCAGAAAGAAATCAATGAATTGGCTGTTAAACGTCAGATTTATATAGATGAACAACTGAAAAAGGAAGGAGAAAACAAAGGGGATGATCTGGGAAAGGCTATTACGGAATCTGTTCTTGCCGTAGCAAAAATAAAAGGATATACGGCTGAATAATACCCTTTGCCTATTTGGAATAAAGACTTTAGTTTATAATAGAAAAGCCTTGCAGTTTCTGATGTATAACCATCCGCGATAGCAGATAAGGCAATAAAAAATAGCCGTCCAGTTTATTTGGACGGCTATTTTTGCGTATGTATCCAACGATCAGGCAGTAAATCGCGATATTTTTCTATGGGAGTGTTTGGTGCCCATGCAGCACATTTGTCAATGATGTCACAGAAGTAATCAAACACATAAACTCCACATCGGTGACATGTTATTGCCAACGAGTGATACAATGCGGCAGCTTCGGCTCCTGTGTGGGAGCCTATTGTAAGCCTGCGGCGCGTCAGGGATATGTAGCGATTGATCCGCTCCACTTCATTGTTGTCAAGTCGATATGTCGGTGATGCAAAAATCAACGGTATCTCATGCCATTGTTTAAGAGCGTGATTAGTAGCTGCGAGCAAAGGGTCATCGGGTGGTATGCCAGTACGGTCTTTTACAGCAATTAGCCTCATGTAGATTTTCTCAAGTATCACCTTTGAGTATCGCTGTCTCCACTGAATGTGTGTGTTCTCTGTCCATCCATCTTTACCGATGCGATGCATGTGCTCAAAGTGATACAGCAAACCAAAGAGTTTTGCTATTTCCTGAGCTTGACTATTATCCTTTATATCAAGAAACTTGCGCTTTATATGCTGAAGACATGGCAGTCGTTTTATTCCGGTCATCTCACCGATGCCGATATTGCGATAGCCAGAGTAATAATCGCATTGAAAGGCTCCTTTGAAGCCCTTAATCTGGCGTTCAAACACCTCAGCACTGCGTGAGCCGTCATCATAAAAGAAGAAAACAAGACCTGTGGTCATACCGACGAATACCCATATATCCTTTTTTGATTTTCTTTCCCGATGGAGTAGCTACCTGAAGTCGCACTTTTTGATATGTTTCATCACCACAGATATAATTGTCATCAAGTATGGCTTTAGCAAGAGCCTTATACAGATTTTCCAGTTGCACCTTTGTCTTGCTGACAAGTTTCTGTGCGGTACCCTTGTCAAGATCAAAGCCGTGTGCACGGAAGTATTCGACTGCATTCTCAAGTGGCATTCCATGTAGATAGCGCAGTTCCGCGAGTCCGGCTATAAAAGATGCCGTATACTGAGAGTTGAAAAGAGGCGCTACAGGTGCCATTCCTTTGAAGACCTTGTCATCCTGAACATACTTCTTTATCTTGTATATTTTCTTGATAAAGCGTGTTGGTATCATTTCATACCGTACCACCTCACATGTTCCGATAAATGTAGCCAACTCAGCTCTGAAGTCAGGAGTGTCAGGCTCAACCTCGATAATTTCAACCTTACACTCCGGATGAGTTTTTCTTTTAGCACCATTATTAGTCCGTTTTCTTTGAGGCTTCTGCTCTGTCTGCCCGGCAACAGCTTCTATCGGTTTTGCCTGCATTTCAGAGGATGAACCTTGTAAACGCTGCACCGCTTTACGTGCAGCCTTCTCTTTGCTTAGTTCTGCACCTTTTCCTTTGACCACATCCTCCAGCGAGATTATCTGTTTGCGCAGTTCTTCTACGGTTGCAATCAGTTTTTCATTTGCTAAAGTAAGCGAACTGACAGAACTCAGTGCCACATCTAACTTCCCTTGAAGAAAGTCGATTTGGCGTTGTAACAGTTCTATCAGTTCATCTTTTTTCATACTCTAAAGATATGAAAAATATCTGATACAGGCAACTTTAATAGGTGTTATTATTGCTGATTGTCAATACATTAAATACTATTTAACGGCCATTCTGAAGCGACTTTCGACTGTAACCTTTACAGGCGTCAGACCTCTCATCAACATATAAAAATCGTCCCACTGAAGCCGGCGAACACTCGTATCATCTTTTTTGGCGACTTCTCTGAAATGCCCTTGCGACAATCTTTTAGTGTACATTAAAAATCCATCGCCATCCCATCTTAAAGCCTTCATGGTCTTGCGGTCACGTGAGAAAAACACATAAACATCACCCGAGGCAGGTGAATGGCCTTTCCATGACCACACCTTTTGTGTCAGTCCGCGTATACCATAACGCATTGATACCGGAGATGGGCATACCCATAATCGCAAACCCTGTTCAAGCCCCCACATAACCTGCCTCCTTTCTTGTCCTGTCGGCAAACTTTGCTATAACATCAATATCTGTGTCAGAGGGAAAACTGACAGTTACGTGTCCATCCACTTTCACTGTTATAACACGGTCAAGGGTGGAGGGAAGAAAACCTGCTTCATCAAAGATAATGTCTTCAAAAGGTACTTCCTGGTATTGTTCTCGTTTATGCCCTATCGGTTCCGAGTATCCGGGCAAACCGACAACCTTTAGTTTGTGGGAGTTAAGATAATTGTGTATTTGCTTACGGGTTACTCCATGTTTGTCACAAAAACTTTGGAATGTTCCCGGTTGTTTTCCTTCAGCACACAGTTCTTTAAAATCATCGTAAATTTGAGAGTAAAGGAGGCCTTTCCCTGTTAGTCTTCTATATCCTGTAATAGTTTGTACCTGTTGGAATTCACCCTTGAGAACAATTGGCATTTGACATTGAGACACCCCATGTTCCCGACAATAATCACTAAATGAACCTGGTTGCTTTCCTGAAGCACATAGTTCTTTAAAAGCAGAAAAAACCTGCCTGTAGAGTTTAACTTTATCCATAATTTTATTTTTATGGCAAGGTTAATATTTCTACAGGCAGGCTACAATACGCTATCGCGGATGGTTATACATTACAAACTGCAAGGCTTTTATCTTTTTTGTGACGTTTCAGTTAAAAAGGATGAACTTATCCGATCAACTGGACGCTACGTTTGATAAACTGGCTTAATGCCTCGCCTTTCAGCATGCCGTTGGCGAGCAGAGCCAGGTCGATCAACTGGCTGACCAACTTGTTGCCAGCAGCATATTCGGCCAGGATGGCATTACGCTGTGAAACCAGTTCGTCGATCTTATGATTCGTATTCGTCATGTCTTCTTTTTCTTCAGAAGTGATCTCTTCTTCTTTCTTGTTGTTTTGAGCATCACGAAGATCTGATTGACGAGCTTTCCAACCTTTCAGATCTGCCAGGATCGGTTTCAGCCTTTCTTCACAGTTCTGTTCTTCGTCCGAAAGTACTTTCTTAACCAGTTCGTGATCCGTATTCAGTACCAGGTTGTAGTTGTCAGGCATTTCGCCATAGAATGACATACCCGGCTGCATAGCAGACATTTCACGCATACGGCGCATATATTCGCTCTGTGTCAGCATGACAGGATTTGAATTTTCACCCAATGCTTCGAAAGTAACGATAAAGTCTGTCTTTTCTATCTTCGGCAACTGACTCTTGAACATTTCCTGCAAGGCATTCTTCTGATCTTCATCCAATGTTACCTGACCAACATTCTCTTTACGGATCAGATTGTCGATCGTATCGCTGTCTACACGGACGAAACGAGTCTTTTCAAACTTCTGTTCCATCTGGCTGATGGCATGCACATCCAGCTGACCGTCCATGATCAATACGCTGTATGCTTTATCTTTAGCAGCCTGGATATAACTGTACTGGTCGTTTACATTCGTTGTGTACAGGTAGATCAGGTTGCCGTCCTTGTCCGTCTGATTCGTTTCAACCAGTGCTTTGTATTCTTCGAATGTGTAGTATTTGCCGTCCACGTCTTTCAGAAGAGCAAATTTGGCAGCACGGTCATAGAACTTTTCGTCGCTCAACATACCATACTGGATGAATAACTTCAGACTATCCCATTTTTCTTCAAACTGAGGACGGTCGTTCTTGAAGATTTCTTCCAGGCGGTCGGCCACCTTCTTGGTGATGTGGTTGGATATCTTCTTCACATTCTGATCGCTCTGCAGATAAGAACGGGAAACGTTCAGAGGAATGTCCGGAGAATCAAGTACACCATGCAACAGTGTCAGGAACTCAGGAACGATACCTTCTACGGAGTCGGTTACGAACACCTGGTTACTGTAGAGCTGTATCTTATTGCGATGCAGGTCGAGATTGCTCTTGATACGCGGGAAATACAGGATACCTGTCAGGTTGAACGGATAGTCTACATTCAGATGAATCCAGAACAGAGGTTCTTCTGACATAGGATAAAGGTCACGGTAGAATTTCTTATAATCTTCATCGGTCATATCGGTCGGTTTGCGAACCCATGCCGGTGTGATCTCGTTAATGATATTGTCTTCGTCAGTATCGACATATTTACCGTCTTTCCATTCCTGTTTTTTACCGAATGCAATAGGAACCGGAAGGAACCGGCAGTATTTTGTCAGCAAGCCGTTGATCTTGTCTTTATTCAGGAAGTCTTTGTTTTCATCATCGATATACAGGATGATATCTGTTCCGCGATCGTCTTTTTGTGTTTCTTCCAATGTATACTCAGGTGTACCGTCGCAACTCCATTTCATAGGAACAGCACCTTCTTTATAAGATTTGGTGACAATCTCCACTTTCTTTGAAACCATGAAAGAAGAATAGAAACCCAGACCGAAATGTCCGATGATAGCTGCTGCATCATTCTTGTATTTCTCTACGAACTCTTCAGCACCAGAGAAAGCAATCTGGTTAATATATTTGTCGATCTCTTCAGCGGTCATACCGATACCACGGTCGGAAATCTTGATGATCTTGTCGTCGAAACTTACATGGACTGCCAAATCTCCCAGCTCGCCTTTGAATTCTCCGACAGATGCCAGTGTTTTTAATTTCTGAGTAGCATCGACAGCATTTGACACTAATTCACGAAGAAAGATTTCGTGGTCACTATACAAAAACTTTTTAATGATAGGGAAGATGTTCTCGCTTGTAACACCTATGTTTCCTTGTTTAGCCATTTTATTTATATTTTTATGTTATACTATTCGTTTGACGTTACGATATAAACAAAAAAAATGCCAGATAGGTTCTATCTGACATTTTGACTTTATTACCGGAAGAAACGGCTTATTCCTGTTCCTTCTTTTCTACGGATGTTACTATTTTCTGTTCTTCTTTGTTGAAGTCTACAACGATCTTGTCGCCTTCACCTACAGAAGCACGGATGATCAGTTCTGCCATTTCATCTTCCAGGTATTTCTGGATAGCACGTTTCAGTGGACGGGCACCGAACTGTACATCGTAGCCTTTCGTTGCGATGAAGTCTTTTGCCTCATCGGTAAGAACCAATTCGTAACCCAGACCACAAACACGTTTGTAAAGTCCCTGTAACTCAATATCGATGATCTTGTGGATTGCATCTTTATCAAGCTGGTCGAACATGATGATGTCGTCGACACGATTCAAGAATTCCGGAGCGAACGCCTTGTTCAACGCTTTCTGAATTACGCTGCGTGAGAAATCCTTATCCGGTTCACCGGCAGCCTGCGAACTGAATCCGACACCACGACCGAAGTCTTTCAACTGACGTGTTCCGATATTGGAAGTCATGATCAGAATAGTGTTCTTAAAGTCGATCCGTCTGCCAAGACTGTCAGTCAAGCGACCTTCGTCGAGTACCTGCAACAACAGGTTGAATACATCGGGATGCGCTTTTTCGATCTCATCCAGCAATACGACAGAGTAGGGTTTACGACGAACTTTTTCTGTTAACTGACCACCTTCTTCATAACCTACGTATCCCGGAGGTGCACCGATCAGGCGGGAAACCGCGAACTTTTCAAGATATTCACTCATGTCGATACGAACCAAAGCATCTGCCGAGTCAAACAGGTATTCTGCTAACTTCTTGGCAAGGTGAGTTTTACCTACACCTGTCGGACCTAAGAACATAAAGGTACCGATCGGCTTGTTCGGATCTTTCAGACCGACACGGTTACGCTGGATCGCTTTTACGATCTTCTGAACGGCATCGTCCTGGCCGACTACCTGCTTTTTCAGGTTCTCTGCCATTTCCAGCAGTTTCAGGTTTTCAGCTTTAGCGATACGCTGAACGGGAACGCCTGACATCATGGCTACTACTTCGGCAACTTTGTCTTCATCCACTGTTTCGCGGTGCTCCTGCAATTCCTGTTCCCATTTGGCTTTTGCGGCTTCCAACTGCAGCAGATATTGACGCTCTTTATCACGGAAACTTGCGGCCAGTTCGAAATTCTGAGACTTCACGGCTGCCAGTTTTTCTGTTTTTGTATCTTCTATCTTTGCTTCCAGTTCTTCGATGCTTTTCGGAACGGTGATATTAGATATATGTACGCGAGAACCTGCCTCATCCAGGGCGTCGATCGCTTTATCCGGGAAGTTACGGTCGCTGATATAGCGCTCTGTCAGCTTTACACAAGCATCGAGGGCTTCGTCAGTATAGATCACATTGTGATGTTCTTCGTAACGCGGTTTAATATTTTTCAATATCTGCAATGTCTCTTCGGCTGTTGTCGGGTCGACGATCACCTTTTGGAAACGACGTTCCAAAGCTCCGTCTTTCTCGATGTTCTTACGATACTCATCCAAAGTCGTAGCGCCGATACATTGTATTTCACCACGTGCCAGGGCCGGTTTCAGCATGTTGGCCGCATCCATAGAGCCGGAAGCCGATCCTGCACCTACGATCGTATGGATCTCATCGATGAACAGGATGATGTTCGGGTTCTTCGAAAGTTCGTTCAGGATGGCTTTGATGCGTTCCTCAAACTGTCCGCGGTATTTTGTTCCGGCTACGATAGAAGCCATGTCCAGGCTGATCACGCGCTTGTCGAACAATACCCGTGATACCTTTCGCTGGATAATACGTAGGGCAAGTCCTTCTACGATAGCAGATTTACCAACTCCCGGTTCACCGATCAGTACCGGATTGTTCTTTTTACGACGGCTTAATATCTGTGCCAGACGTTCGATCTCTTTTTCACGACCGACGATCGGGTCCAACCTATTCTCGGCAGCAGCACGTGTCATATCTGTACCGAAATTGTCCAGTACAGGTGTATCGTTTGGCGACTTCGGTTGTGCGGCTCCGGTTCCGGAAGAGGAGCGGGGAGACTCTTTGCGGGAAGAGAAGTCTTCATCTTCGTCGTCTTCATCATCTGTGTAACCGTCGCTGATCTCGTCGATCTCTTCCAGCTCTTCCATGCGGTTCATGTCGGTTCCGCCAACCAGGTTGTTGTATACGTTACGATAGTTTATACCGGCTTCGCTCAGTGCTTTGGCGGCTACGTTGAACTCTTCTTTCAGGATGGCCAACAACAAATGTTCCGTGCCGGTCTCGTCTGTCTTGAACAAACGGGATTCCAACATGCTCATACGTAAAACACGTTCTGTTGTCTTACTGATCGCTATATCATGCAGTTCGGCCTCTTCTGTCTCAAATGTATTTTTGATCTCCTGCTCAATTCTTCTCTTTATATCGAATACGTCGGCATGCAAATCACGCAATAACTGCATGGCTTTACCTTCACCGTCGCGGATGATACCAAGCATTAAGTGTTCCGGCCCGATATAGCTGTTTTGAAGCCTGGCGGCCTCTTCGCGGCTATATTCTATAACGTCAATAAGCCTTTTCGAATAATTATTTTTCATATTAAAATGAATCCTTCTCTTTATAAATAATGTATGTGAATACAAAGTTAGTAAACTCTCTCTATATATCTAACAAAATTCATGCCATTATTCCTAAGAAAAATGAAGAAAGTGCTTAAATATCCTTATTAAGCTCCTTGTCTATCCGGTAAAAGTACGGCAGAAGAATAGTGTTTCACTAGGGTGAAACAGTTGTTTCTCCTAGATGAAACACTTGTTCCATTAGGATGAAACACTTTTTTGAAAAAAGAGCTGTTTCCCCCGGATGCGGAATAAAAACATTTTTTTCAGCATAAAAACTTTCGTGATACAGGGAAAAGCCTTACCTTAGTGCACTTTTTAAAAGATGAGATATTGAGTGTAATTAATATAAAACTAAATGGTTGATCAAGACAGAATTATTAAGATTAACATCGAGGAGGAAATGAAATCGGCATACATTGACTATTCAATGTCTGTCATCGTTTCACGTGCCCTTCCGGATGTTAGGGATGGTTTTAAACCGGTTCATCGTCGTATTTTGTTTGGAATGAATGAATTGGGAAATACATCCGACAAACCTTATAAAAAATCTGCGAGAATTGTTGGTGAAGTTTTAGGTAAATATCATCCACATGGCGACTCGTCCGTCTATTTCGCAATGGTTCGTATGGCACAGACATGGTCTATGCGTTATACATTGGTCGATGGACAAGGTAACTTTGGTTCTGTGGACGGTGACAGTCCTGCCGCTATGCGTTACACGGAGGCAAGATTAAGTAAGCTTGCCGAGGAAATGCTCCGGGACATCGAGAAGGATACAGTAGATTTTCAGCTGAACTTTGATGATACGCTGAAAGAACCGACTGTGTTGCCGACCCGTATTCCTAATCTGCTGGTAAATGGAGGTTCGGGTATTGCTGTTGGTATGGCTACAAATATGCCGACACACAATTTGACCGAAGTACTTGACGGATGTATTGCCTATATCGACGCTCGTGGAGATATTGACGTAGAAGGATTGATGCAATATATCAAAGCTCCTGACTTTCCGACCGGTGCAACGATCTACGGATATGCCGGCGTAAAAGAAGCTTTTGAAACCGGTAGAGGACGTATCATCCTCCGTGGTAAAGCAGAGATTGAAGTAGAAAACAATCACGAGAAGATTGTTATTACCGAAATTCCTTATCTTGTTAATAAGGCTGAATTGATCAAGTATATAGCTGATCTGGTAAACGATAAACGTATTGACGGTATTTCCAACGTGAACGATGAATCCGACCGTAACGGTATGCGTATTGTCGTCGATGTGAAACGTGATGCCAACTCTGGTGTTGTACTGAATAAATTGTATAAGCTGACTGCACTGCAATCTTCTTTCAGTGTAAACAATATCGCTTTGGTCAACGGTCGTCCGAGACAGTTGAACTTGAAAGATATGATCAAGGCTTTTATCGAACATCGGCATGAAGTTGTTATCCGTCGTACACGTTTCGAACTGAAGAAAGCGGAAGAAAGAGCGCATATCCTGGAAGGTTTGATCATTGCCTCAGACAATATCGACGAAGTAATCGCTATCATCAAATCATCGAAAAGCCCGAATGAGGCTATCGAACGTTTGATGGAACGTTTCTCGCTGTCTGATATTCAGGCACGTGCCATTGTTGAAATGAGACTTCGCCAGTTGACCGGACTGGAACAGGATAAACTGCGTGCGGAATACGAAGAAATAGAGAAGTTGATCGCCCGTTTAAAAGAAATTCTTGAAAACGAGGATGTTCGTATGGACGTTATCAAAGGAGAACTGGAAGAAGTAAAAGAAAAGTTTGGCGATGAGCGTAAAACGGATATCGTATATGCTTCCGAAGAACTGAATCCGGAAGATTTCTATGCGGATGATGAAATGATCATCACCATTTCTCACATGGGATACATCAAGCGTACGCCACTGAGCGAATTCCGTGCCCAGGGACGTGGCGGAGTAGGAGCAAAGGGATCGGTAACACGTGACGAAGACTTCGTAGAATATATCTATCCGGCATCCATGCATGCAACCTTGCTGATATTTACGGCAAAAGGTAAATGTTATTGGCTGAAAGTATACGAAATACCTGAAGGAGCTAAGAATGCGAAGGGTAGAGCTATCCAGAATTTATTGAATATCGAACCGGATGATAAAGTAAATGCTTTTATCCGTGTAAAGAAACTGACAACTGATACCGAATTTATCAATTCACATTATCTGTTGTTCTGTACCAAGAAAGGTGTTATCAAGAAAACATTGCTTGAAGCATATTCACGTCCGCGCCAGAATGGTGTAAACGCCATCACATTGCGTGAAGACGACGGCTTGATCGAAGTTTGTTTGACAAACGGCAATAATGAAGTGCTGATTGCAAACCGTAATGGACGTGCTATACGTTTCCATGAAAGTGCTGTTCGTGTAATGGGACGTACAGCATCCGGAGTAAGGGGTATGACATTGGATGACGATCCTGCCGATGAAGTTGTAGGAATGGTATGTATCAAAGACAAGGAAGCCGATACGGTATTAGTTGTTTCTGAGCAGGGTTACGGAAAACGTTCGGTTGTGGAAGATTACCGTATGACGAACCGTGGCGGTAAAGGTGTTAAGACGCTCAACATTACAGATAAGACAGGTAAACTTGTTGCCATTAAAAATGTTACAGTAGAAAATGATATCATGATCATCAACAAGTCCGGTATTGCTATTCGTATGAAAGTTACCGACTTGAACGTTATCGGACGTGCAACGCAAGGTGTACGCCTGATCAACTTAGGTAAACGTAACGATGAAATAGCCTCGGTATGTAAGGTATTATCCGAACCGGATGAGCAGGAGGTGGATGACGAAAACGCTGAACTGGATGCTCAGAATGAGAATAATGAAAAATTAACCGGGTTTGGAGGATCTGAAGATATCGCAAATGATACTGAAGAGACAACAAATGAATAATTTAAACAAATAGAAATATTAATCTCAAATTACTATCACAATGAAACGATTATTGTTAACAGTTGCATTATGTGTTGCAGCATCTTCTGCCTCTTTCGCTCAAAAGAAAGCCGTTAAAGAAGCACAGGGTATTGCAAAAGGAGACAAGGCTGACTTTACTGAAGCAAGAGCCTTAATCAAAGGAGCCATGGAAAATCCTGAATCAAAGGATGATGCTCAAACATGGTATGTTGCAGGTTTTATCGAAGATCAGCAGTTTAGTGCAGAAAGAACAAAACAGATTTTGGGACAGCAGCCGAACGAACCGGTTATGTATGATGCATTGATCGCTATCCTTCCTTATTTCAAGAAAGCTTACGAACTGGATCAATTACCTAATGAAAAAGGTAAAATCAAACCTAAATATACAAAAGACATCAAGAGTATCTTGAGTGCTGATCATGTATATTATTTCAACGGTGGTGCTTACTATTTCGATCAGAAAGATTATAAGAAAGCTTATGATTTCTTTAATCAGTATCTGGAAATCTCTGAATTACCCATGTTTGAAGGAACTCAGACTGCAGAGAAAGACTCTACTTTCATGACAGTTCAGTTCTATGCTGCTGTAGCTGCAACTCAGCTGGGTGATTCTCCTACAGCTATCAAAGCTTTGAGCCGTGCTAAAGACACAGATTTCAGACAGAATGATGTTTATCAGTATCTGGCTTATGAATATCAACAGGCAGGTGATTCTGTAAATCACATAAAAACATTGGAAGAAGGTTTGGTAAAATTTCCGAATGAAGACTTTTATCTGATGAGTTTGATCGATACATATGTTCGTTCAGGTCAGAATGAAAAGGCTATCGAAAATCTGACAACAGCTATTGCTAAGAATCCGGAGAACGGACAGCTTTATCATGTGATGGGTATCGTTTATGAAACAGGTTTGAAAGATTATGCAAAGGCTGAAGAATTCTTCAAGAAAGCATTGGAAATCAATCCGGAATCAGCTGAATCTTTGTCTAGCTTAGGTCGTGTATATTACAACCAGGGTGTAAACAAACAAGGTGAGGCTAATATGATCAATGATAGTAAGAAATATCAGGAAGAATTAGCTGTAGCTAAAGATCTTTTCAAAAAAGCTCTTCCTTATTTTCAGAAAGCTCACGAATTAAAACCTGATGAATCAGAATATATGATTGCTTTAAGAGGTATCTATTATAATCTGAACATGGGTCCGGAACTGGAAGCTATCGAAGCTGAAATGAACAAATAATAATCATTTTATTATATAAAAAATAGCCGTCTCACAATCGAGACGGCTATTTTTTTGTCCGTGTATCTCCAGACTATCGTATTTTCCATGCGTTTCAAATTCAAGAAAATAGGCAAGAGATAGAGATTTCAAATATTTCTATTAAACATAATGGTGATTATAAAAAGTAGTAGTGAAAGTATATTATATTGATAAAGTGTAAAACAACGAATTATACTATATAAAAAATCCGTATATAACTTCACAGTTACATACGGACCAAACAAATAACAAACTCTACTTATATGAAAAAACAAATACTACTAACATAATTATTACAGAATCTTTCTTCTAAGCTCTGTGTATCATTATAACAATGATAAGGTTTATTTAGTTCTGACTACTAACTAATTTTCTGTTATTTTTTCCTGCTTATTTCAAGCATATATACAGAACTATTTTCGTCAAAGAACTATATTTTATACGCTATTATAACAAAATGTCATTTATATATGTTTTGCTTCCGTATGCTAATAAAAGCTAAAAAGGCATATGTCGTATCAGGTAAGATACGACATATGCCTTTTTGCGTTGTATTTGTTCGTTTTTAAATAAATGCGATATGCATATCCCTATACCTGTTAATCTGACAATTAACAAGGTTTTCCTTTGCTATCATCTCACAATCTTCTATATCCATGCCGTTTTCAGGAACACTCCAATACCACAACATAGGTACTTGATTTTCTCTTTTTGTTGTTTCCATTTTTCTCCTTTTTAAATTCAACTTCATACATAAGACAGAAAAAAAGAAAATACCCCTATCATCTTCCTTAATTATTTAGAGATTTTCTTTAATCAAGAGCTACAATGTTTTTAATTGAGCTATTAATATATTTTATCAATCTTCTTTGCAGCATTTTCAAACTCTTATCCATCTTCTTTCATATAAACAATTAATAATTTAGTGATATAAGCTATGAAGACGTTGAGATTATTTTTAATGGCCACAGGCGTTTTGTTTACTTCTCTGACTTTTCAGTCATGTTTAGATGATAATGATGACTATCATTATGGATATATGATTCCAAACGCACTAGTGACAGTGAAGCCGGTTAGTGATAATTCATTTTTCCTGCAATTGGATGACACAACAACCTTGCTACCTGCAAATATAACCTCCTCTCCTTTTGGGAATAAGGAAGTTAGAGCATTAGTTAATTTCAGTGAAGTGAACGAACCTAGCGAAGGTTATAGCAAAGCTGTTCATATCAATTGGATAGACAGTATATTAACTAAGCAAACTGCTCCGGATTTGGGAGTCGATAATGACTCTGTATATGGAGCTGATCCTGTTGAAATGATTAAAGATTGGGTGACAATAGCAGAAGATGGTTATCTGACACTTTGTTTCAGAACATTATGGGGAGATCGTAATAAGGCTCATTTCGTAAATTTATTGGTAAACCAGGATCCTGCTAATCCTTATGAGGTAGAATTCCGCCACAATGCTTATGGAGATGTTTACGGTGCTGAAGGTGATGGATTAGTCGCGTTCAAACTGGACAGTCTGCCTGACACACAAGGTAAAACCGTTAAACTGAAATTAAAATGGAAATCATTTAGCGGAGAAAAATCTGCAGAGTTCGATTATTGTACACGTAAGTCAACTCCTTCCAACAAGTCTGGAATTGGTGAAGAAAGAAGTGTTTTGAATCTGAAATAACTTTTTCTCACTATGGTATAGAAAAAAGGCATCTGCAATACGGATGCCTTTTTCTTTTACGGAACTATTATGATTATGAAAGATTCAGAACGACAGTCTCATTGTACAGCGAACTCCTTTTGTTTGAATACCTGGATGATCACGATAATTCAAACGCCATACATAATCAATACGAAGGAACTGAAAGATATTTTCAACACCTACACTAGCTTCCATATAAGGAGTTTTGCCCAATGTATAAGAACCATAAGGGAAAAGATACAGTCCCTCCCTCCCTTTCGCAGGATTATTCTTATCTGTCAGATGTCCCCACAAACCGCGAAAAGCAAAGACTTCTCTTGCTTTTAACTTCTTGATAAGGGGAAGACGGTTCAGGAGATTTCCATTCATATAATATGTTAAATCCCAGGATGCATACTCATCATTGATGAATTCCATCGCATTCATATTCGTATAGGCTTCCGGCTGAATAGTATAGGATAGATTGGCATTCGGCAGGATCAATAACGGATATGGAACTTTGGTCCACACTTTTCCTGCTTTGGTTATAATATCGAGATAACCGAAAGCCGAGAACCATAAACGTTTCTGAACACCAATATCTGTACGATGATAATCATAAGCTGAGCCTAGCAGGTCTTTTTTGGCCATCACATGGCTGAAATTAAAAATTAGAGCATCGTATGTAATTGGAATACGATTGTTGCGTGTCTGATAAAACTTTTCATTTCTAGCATAACGAAACTTCAGTTCCAGTTCAGTCATATCGTAATGTCTAAGAGAGCTGATGGTTCCGTCTGTGTTGATACGATCGAAAACAGCATATTCTGTGGCATATTCACGACGGTTGCGTACAATTGTATTATATGACAGGCCATTGTAATGTTCATAAGAATAAGTCAACTCAGCTTGACGGAGATACGTAGCCCGTGTATCCTTTTGACGTCTTATTGACAAAAGGATGTTATCTTTACTTGTATACATATATTGTTGTCCTAATTTATTGATATCGTACATATATTCAAAACGGATTGAGTTCAATGGAAATTCTTTGCGGAACTCCTTACGATCATTGAATGAATATTCTACAAGAGCATTGTATTTCAGCTTCTTGTCTTTTGTTCCATATGCCATGTAACCATCGAAAAATAAATTTTTGTTGAATGCCGGTGTCGTTGTTCCTCCTACACGAAAACGGGCACCTTCAATAGAATTACCACTGATTGTTGTATTCATTGGACCAAATTCGAATTTGCTTTTCATTGGGTCTTTATTTGTTGCGATATAGCCAGACACTAGTGTCGAAACAACTTTTTCTGTTACATAAAAAACTGGAACAGAACGAAGTTTCGCCATCAAATTTTTCACCGAGTTTGGATTTTTCTTAGCTGCTTCATCAGGTCGGTTGTCTGTCCAAAAATCTTCTGGCTGCTGATATGCTTCTTTCAAGGTTATAACAGGTGCACTTTCTTTAAAGATCCGGGCCTGTTCAGCATCAGGTTCCTCAAAGGATTGATTGCTGTAAATATTCAACCGTCGTGCATACATTCCCTTAGTTTTCTCATTTAACTTAAAGTTCACACTGATATCGTCTTTTGTGATAATACGAGTACCATCCGGTACACGTTCGAAAGCCTGCTCGATTGTCATTCTGGATACAAAATTCAGGTTGATGTCTTTAGGCACATTGAATATTGCTTTCTGAACAAAAAAGGTAGAATCAAGTGTCACGTAAAGATGACCGGTAAAACCAAATGTTTCTGAATTGAAGGGTACAAAACCCAGATCCACGCATTTTTGCCCGCTCACATCCAGTGTATCGAGTAAATAGTATTTATAATAGTTCGGTCCAATCGTAGAAAGCGGACTTACAAATCTCTGCAGAAATAAAGGTATATCATTTTTGAAAATATCGACTTCCCGGAACACTTCATTCAGAAATTGCTGAATACCGTCGCGGGAAAAAACTTCATCTACTCCGGATGATTTGTTACCTTTCACAATAAATTTCTCTGACTTCGGATTTTTGCGATAATAAACCGTTCCGACTTTTTCTTTTTCAGAAACAGGAAGAATAGTCGTACCTATATCCAACGTGTCAATAAAATCAATCAGAAAATCAAATTTTCCAGTCTTACCGTTCTTTTTAGGTTTTGGAGTATAATCATTCATTGCAAAGATCATTTTTTCATACTGGTCGTACCGGAAATAGTCATGATTGCGAGGATTATTGCTTTCCCGCAAAGCAATCACCTGCTTCACAAATTCGACAGCCGGATTTTCTTTTTTACTGTATCTTTCCTTTTGGGGTTTGATAACCACTTCATTCAATATAATTCCGTTCGGAGCCAATTGTATTTTTAAGTCATTTGTTTTTCCCAAAGCAATTTTCACCTCTTTCGGGTCATATCCCAGATACGATACTTCCAGTATCCGAGCTGAAATTACAGTTGAGAATGAAAAATTCCCATCACCATCGGTAGCTGTTCCTATAGTCGTACCCTTGAATATGAGAGAGACATAAGGTAGTCCTTCTCCAGTAATTGAATCGATTACGATACCCTTTATTGTCGTATTCTGAGCATTTATTTCCCAGACGAAGAACAAGGATATCAGCAAAAAAACAATCTTTTTTCCCATTACAACATCCTATCATCAATTTCTACTTTACCCCTAAACAAAACATTACAAAAGTACGACAGTCTCTTTTTTATCGAGTGTCCCGAAATACGCGTATAATATTCTATTGAGAACATAGTTCTTTGCAGAATTTTTCATGTTTGAAACGCATGTGATAATAGATCGCTGTCATTATGACAATCTCAAAAAAGAAGTAAATCCATGGTAAATCAATCAAGCAAGTAATATATAATACGATGGCGCGAGTATTGAACGTAAGAATGTTAGTCCATTTCATCATCGGTAGTGAAAGTGAGCGAAACTTGTCACGGAAAGATTGTGGAATATTCTCTGTTGTTCCATATTTTTCACGAAGCTTTTCCATCAACAATTGAAAGTTCGGAGTTCGTATTTCCTGATTTTTGGTATAACCTACATAGGTTTTTAGAAATACTTTCCAAAGTAAGTTTCCCTTCCAGGGTGTTTCATTGTATATTTTTTGCTGCTGGATCGAGCTATCAAGTTCGCTACCTGACTCCCCTTTTAGGAAAAAGAGGTGGATCTGCCGATAATAGTCGGCAAGCCCACATTGACGGCTGTGGCAACCAAAACCGGAGTACAGCGCCAATACAAAGAGTATCAATGTAATGATCAGCGTATTCTGTTGATTGTTCTCAATACCCAAAAGGCTAAACTCAAGTTCGTGATGAATATAGAACCGATAGACGAGACCAAGATAGATAGGAATAAACCATACCTCACTGGCAGCTCCGTCGAGAATCCGTCCGAGTTGGGTTTTCTTTCCCGTCATACGGGCCAATTGCCCGTCTGCACTGTCGTAGAAGTTAGCCCAGGCCAATAATAATATGGCTATTACATTACACAATAATCCATTCATTCCCTCTGTTCGGTAAGAACCTTGTGCAAAGAAGAAAGCAGATCCTGCACCGATGATCATTGAAAGAACTGTTACTGTATTTGGGTGAATATCCAGTCGTTTGAAGAAAAGTGCCCATTGATAACCTATGGGACGTGTCCAAACGGTATCGAGCCATTCTTCTGTATCATTGGACTTATAAGTGGATTTGACATTTTCTGTCATAAATTTATTCGATTTTGATTCATTATTTATTACAATATCATTCATACCTACTTCAGGTATTTATCCTGCCATTTTTGATAATAATCAGGTTTGTCTACCATTAATTTCCCCTTAGGATCGATAAACAGCTGTACGGTACTTCCAACGGCACATAGTATATGGTCATGTTCACGATATATCTCATAACTGTAATCAAGCCGTGCTCCCGGCTTGTAGATATAAAGCGTATGCACGATGGCCGTTTCATTTATGGCAAGGGGCGCATAATATTTGATATGGATATCATAAATGGGCGCATAAATATTGGCATGTTGCATGTCTGCATAGCCTATACCTGGATAATGTCGTCCGAATGATTCACGTCCATCCTCAAAATAGGTAACATATGTCCCATGCCAGACCCTTTTCATAGAGTCTATCTCGCTGAATTTCACCTGTACGCGACAAATATCTTTAAGTATAAAGTCCTCCATTGATTGAAATTATATTGCCAGTAATGTAGCCGGCGTTTTTTGATGCTAAAAATCCTACAGCTTCAGCAACTTCTTCAGGAGTTCCAAAGCGATGAGCAGGAATCGTTTTTTTCAAGGTTTCCTCGTCGAGTCCCTCTACCATATCTGTCTTGATAAAACCTGGTGCAACAACATTGACTGTTACATTTTTACGTGCAACCTCCTGGGCCAGAGCTTTTGTAGCTGCAATAATTCCTCCCTTTGCCGCAGAGTAGTTAGTCTGTCCGGGCATTCCCTTGATACCGCTTACGCTTGCCATATTTATGATGCGACCGAATCTATGAACTAGCATAGATTGTAGTAGCGGCTGTGTCACATTGTAGAAACCATTAAGTGTGATGTCGAGTACACAGCTCCAGTCCTCTTCTGGCATGAACGCCATAACATTGTCACGACGTATGCCCGCATTATTCACCAGTACTTCGATATATTCTTCTGTATGGGCCATCTCCCAGGAGTCGAGAGCTTCACGGGTTTGCTGAAGGTTACTCACATCGAACTTGAGCATTTCACCATCCTGCCCTGCTTGTCGTACCAGTTCAAGTGTCTTTTCAGCTTCTGTTGCGTTGTTTACGTAATTAATAATGATGTGATAGCCCATTTGGGCCAGTTTCACACAGACAGCACGACCAATCCCGCGACTGCCTCCGGTTACTAATGCATACTTCATTGTTATATTTCTTTTTGGTTCTTTACTATATTCCATATATGTTCTTTTCCCAGTATCTCCGCACAGGTAAAGAGTGTTGTCATTGTTACGCCATGCAGACCGTGCAGCATAAGATTCTGCCCTGTCAGGTACAAGTTTGAAATAGGTGTACGCGGTGAGAGCAAGGTTATCACCGGATCCCTGTAATCTTTACGTAGACCATAAGCAGATCCCTCCGGAGTTAGAGTGTAATCGCGGTAAGTGAGCGGTGTACTGGTATAGTAGCCGGTGATCATATCCCGGAGTCCGGGTATGAACTTTTCAGCAAGTGTGATACATTCATCGGCAACACGTTTCTTCATTGCTTTATATTCATTTCCACGACATCCGACCTTTGTGTGATTCCACTGTTCACACTTATCCCAGGTCATCGGCGTGAGCAAATCCAACTGTTGTAGGTATTCACTGCCATCTTCCGGAATCCGGCTGCTTATCAGTATTCCATTGACCGGACCATCTTCAAGATAGAATGTCCATACATTAGGTTGTTTATAAACATATTGGTTCCAGTTGAAGTATTTAAGACTTTGGCCTTTGAGACAAAGCGATACGGTAAACATACCGAAAGTATTTTCCATACTAGCCAGGCGATTACGATAGATTTTTTTCATCCTATCGCTTTGTTTTACTAAATTACAAGTTGCTGCAGGATGAACATTACTGATGAAAATGCTCCCCTCGTAAGTTTCACCATTAGAACATATAGCATAGACGAGTTTTCCGTTTTTTTCCACTAACTCCTGTACCTCGGTATTACAAATGATCTTGCCGCCATATTTACGGATATCATTAACCAATGAGTTTACGATCAGTGAACCATCGCCTTTCAATCGCCAGCTACTTTCGATGAAGCTACTGTTACCATGAGCGAAAGTAAACAACGGAAGTGATTCTTTTCGTAATTCCATTTTCAGAGAAGTGCCGCTGAGTATGTTTATAAGTAACGGATCATGAAATGTCTCTGTTAAATAGTGATAGGCACTTGTTTCAAAAAGATTGAAAAACTGTGATGGTTTACTGATTTGGGGGTTCAATGCATCAAACTGATGTTTTTCTGCCTGTTTCAGCATATTTACATATTTATTCAGACCATCCCGTTCGGTAGGAAAATCAGCAGCCAATGTCTTGGCAAACATATCATATCCTTCTGCAAAAGCAAAGGTACGCTCCCCTATTGTCACCCGGTCAAAGTGAGGATCAAGGCGTTGCCAAGGAAGATGTAACAAGCCCAAATGTCTGAAAGCTAAATGGAGTGACTGGCCTTCGTCGAGTCCTCCTACATAATGGAACCCGGTGTCGAAAGCTATACCATGCCGTTTGTAGCTAAGAAGGCAGCCACCGGCTTGTGTTCCTCTCTCAAGCAAAAGGACGCTCATTCCGGCTTGTGAAAGAATGTGGGCACATTCCAATCCCCCCAATCCGCTGCCTATGATAATTACATCGTATTTCATTTCGTATTCTTACTGCTGAGTTCTGTCAATAATCATATCTCCTTTGTACTCTATGTATGTTCTGTCCGTATCAACTATTGTTGCAGTGATGGTAAATCCATTGTCTGTAAGTGAGATACCTATTGTCACATTCACTTCCGGACAAACGACAGGTGAAGCAACTGCTGTTAAACGGCATTGCTTAATAGTACTGATCAACAGTTTTTCACCAGTCAACAACATTGCACATTCTTTGATGGTTTGAATGTTACAAACTCCTGGACAGACCGGATTATCAGGGAAATGGCCGCGATAAACATCACAATCGGACAAAAAGACGATGCGGAAAACTGCGTTCAATTCTTTATTGCATATGTCGGTTATTTTATAATATTTATTCTCTAACAGCATGTCAAATATGTAATTCAATTATTTTGCCTAATGAAAATCTTCATTTGCGTATCAGCGATTATCTCATCTTGAAGGCGAGTTTCACCGGTGATGATGGTCACCCCTGCTATTTCTGTTCCAAGAATAATTGTTGTACGCAATTCTGCTCCTATATACGGACGGCGATAACAATGAAATTTTTTTATTTCACCGATGTAACCTACAGGAGGAACAATAGCTCCTGCAGTTATTGCCTTGTGCCCTGCAAAGGCCGAAGCCGACTGAGCAATATGTTCTATAAGCCCTGACTCCGCCAGCAGACCGTCTTCATCTATAAAATAATTGTCGTACCTGACTGTGAGCGTAGTTACGGCTGCATCACCGTTCACATCCAGTACTTTATCGACCATTATGATAGGATCACGTTGCGGTATCAGCCTCTTTATATCTTTATTATCCATTCTGCCCGAAGTGCGATTCTATGTAGTCATAGAGATTATTGAAAGTCTGAATTTCCCGCAAATCAGTTGCCGGTATTTTTATTTTATAGGTTTGTTGAATGATAGCCACAAGATCCACCAGGCTGAGACTGTCTAGCGAGAGCGTATCCTTAACATTTGCATCCGGTGTAAAAAGGTTAGAATCGACTTCAAATTCTTCTGCCAATATAGCATTTACCTGTTTGATAATGTCTTCACGTGTCATAATAATCTATTTTATTTGTTTATTATAAGTTTTTTACAATAAGGGTTGAGTTTGTTCCACCAAATCCGAACGAATTGGAAAGGAATATGTCGAAATGTTTTTCGTATGTTTCCGGTACGACATTGATGGAAGCCATTTTTTCGTCGGGATTTTCAAAGTTGATGTTTCCGGCTATAAAACCGTTCTTCATCATTAGCATCGAATAAATCAATTCACTGGCTCCGGCCATCCACATCTCGTGACCTGTCTGGCTTTTGGTAGAAGTCACCGGCACTTTGTAATCGTCAAATATTTGTGCTATGGCAGATGCTTCCCTGAGATCACCAATACGTGTCGAAGTGGCATGCGCATTGATATAACCTATCTGGCGTGTAGTTATACCTCCATTCTTCAGGCATAATTCCAATGAACGAGCGGGACCGACTACATTCGGAGTAGAGATATGATCTCCGTTACCAGAGAATCCCCAACTTACTATTTCTGCAAGTATTGGTGCACCTCGTTTCACAGCATGTTCGTAACTTTCGAGTATTACCGTTGCAGCACCTCCTCCTGGAACCAAACCATCGCGGTCACGATCGAACGGACGGCAGGCTTTCGCCGGTTCGTCTTCCCGCATGGAGAACGACTGAATACCATCGAACGAAGCAACACTGTATAAATTGGCCTCCTGAGCACCCCCACATATGATGCAATCCTGTAAGCCACTGCATATGAGGGTCTGTGCCAAACCTATTGCCTGCGAACCGGAAGCACAAGCCGCTGAGGCTGTCAGATTGATACCGCGTAGTTTAAACAGGCAGGCAAGATTCATTGACACAGTGGAGTTCATAGACTGGAAAATGGCACCACTTCCACAAGCTGATGTATCTTTGAACTCACGAAACTTGTCTAGTGCATGCATAGTCGCTTCAGCAACAGAATCGTTTCCATAAATAATACCCACCTCGTGACCATCTATATAGTCTTGATCCAGTTTGGCATTTTCCAAAGCCGAACGTGTCGCCATATAGGCATATTGTGCTTCTTCGGGCATGAACTGTCGCAAATTTCGCGGAAGAAACGGCTTGATGTCAGGTAGTTCTATGTTAGCGCATAAAGCGGAACGAAATCCGGCATCCTTACGTTCCTGTCTAAAGATGATGCCACTCTTCCCATTATACAGCGAATCGCGTACATCTTCAAGTGTCTTTCCCAGGCATGACCATATGCCCATGCCCGTTATCACTACTCTTTTTTCCATATTTTTTTCGTTTATAATTTCTTTTTATAGCATCGCCTTCTTTTGGTAAAAGTGGGATGCAGAGGTTTCCATTGTGTCAGTTCTCTGATGTTATCTTCCAGTTGCGGACCTGTTTCTGCCCACTTAAAGTTACATTTATTATAGATCGGTATAAGATCATCAAAAAACAGTGCATTTACACCTAACCCCTGATAATCCGGACGAACTGCCATTAATAAAAGTTCAGCTTTCTCTTCTCTTTTCCATTTCAAGGACCGAACCAAGTGATACCATCCAGAAGGGAAAAGTTTTCCTTTAGCTTTTTGCAGTGCATGTGACAAACTGCCCATTGTTATTGCTACTCCTACAACTTCACCTTCTTCATTTTCGACAACAGGCAACAATTGTTTATCAACCAAAGGCAGGTATCGTTTAATATATAGATCAATCTGTTTGTCAGATAGTTCAGTATACCCGAAAAGAGGTGCATAAGCAACATTCAATAAGTTAAATACTTTTTTTCCGTACCCATGCTCTGATATATCTGTATTCGTCAACTTCCTGACATGCAATCCGAACATCTCTTTTGCCAGTTTGGCTACGCGAGTATATTTTGGAGGGACCTCTTCCGGTACTTCAATACACACTTGTACCCAGTCTACCTCTTTCTCATAGCCTAAAGCATCCATATGTTCGGGATAATAAGGATAGTTATATATCGCAATCATCGACCCCAACTTATCGAAATCTTCAATGAGCATACCTTCCTTGTCAAAGTCAAAAATACCCATCGGTCCCTGTATATATTCCATCCCCCGTTCTTTACCCCATTGTTCCACTGCTTTTAGTAAAGCGGCTGACACTTCCGGATCATCGATAAATTCAATGAAGCCAAACCTGGCATTTTTTCTTTGCCACTTCTCATTCGCATGGTGATTGATAATACCGGCAATGCGACCTACAGGCTTCCCTTCTTCGTTGTATGCAATGAAAGGTTGTATATCGGTAAACTCCAGTCCTGCATTTTTAGACGGATCAAACGTTTCGCGAATATCCATTTCCAAGTCAGGTACATAGTATTGACAGCCAGCATATAACCTGCCTGGAAACTTCACGAAATCGTCCATTTCGCGTTTTATTCCAACCTTTTTTACATTAACAATTTTCATAATGAGAGTAAATTTATGAAAGGTTTATTTAATTCCAAAGCGAGTAAAAATAGCTGCGACTTATCCACCAATATTGAAGAATTTGAGAATATTTCCGGAAAAGTGCAGGAGATATGAGCTCATTTTTTATATCCTAACTGTTTACGAAACTCTTTAGGAGAACATCCCAAATGTGACTTTACATATTTTCCAAAAAAGGAAATATTGGAAAACTCCAGGTATTCGGATATCTCTTTAATAGACTTATCCGTATGTGTTAGTAAATGCTGAATATCGTCTACGACATATTCATTGATCCAATCCATTGCCGTTCTCCCACTGACTTGTTTACTGACTGTTGAAAGATATTTGGAAGTGACAAATAACCTATCCGCATAATAGTTCAGGGTACGTTGTTTTATTTCACTGTTTACCAGTATTTCTATAAACTTCTTAAATAAGATATCACCTTGTTTCATGGAAGTTGGAATTGATTCAACCGTATTATGATCCAGATCCGCCAACAATTCATAGATTGCTGCTTTCACAAAAGCGGTCATGATCTCTTTATGATAAGGCCGTTGGGGAAGCTTCAGTCTTAAACGTATTATCTCAGAGTACAGAGAAAACAATTGTTGACTATCTTCACCTATACAAATGACTGGATTTTGACTGAACAACAGGAACTTATTCCAAATATCACTTCCATTATGAAGGATATTTTGGACAATCCGGGTAGAAAGGCACACAGCATTACCCTTGAAGTAAGAGATGTTTTCATGATCATATAAAATAATATTAGGTCTGCAAATCAAAACTTCATGCGGGTGTAGAGTATAGAATTTGCCATTCAAATTTATATGCATCTTTCCTTCCAGACAAGCCATTATCATAATCATATCTTTCGACAGCTTGATAGATCCGCGTTCCGTCATGTCCTCCAGGTGTTCTATTACAATAATGTCTTTATCGGTATAAGTTATACCCGCATTGATCTTTTCACTGGCATCTACAATATCATTTATACCTACTTGCCGAATTGTATTTTCTCTTTCCATATTTTTCAGATTTTCAACTCTGTGCAAATATAGTCTGATCAAGCTATTCCAATATACTTCATATTCCCCTGAAAGTGTTCTATTTTCCTGATTTTGAGACACTAGAAGCATAACGGAACATTTGTTGCACATTTGAGAACACACAATGCATACATCTTTTCATCAATTTTACAACAAAAAGGAAAAACAGAGATGAGTATGAAAAACGCAAATTTACTTATAGATGTCCATCATCATTATAATCCGTTACCATTGTTGTCGCTGGATGAAAAGATAAAGCAAATAGTCATGAAAGAAGAAATACGTTTTCAAGATATATCTGAAAGCCTAAAGATGATGGAAACATATGGAATAACTAAAAGTATCCTATCCTATCCGGCAAATTTTCCATTATTATCAGATAAAGAATATGCTATCTTGTGCACCCGTATAAATGAGCATTATGCAGAATTAGTGGATAAGTACTTCTGTCTGGGAGCCTTTGCCTCCCTCCCGGTTTCCCGAAATACGGAAATGATGATACAGGAAATGGAATATGCTTTGGATATATTGCATTTAAACGGCGTTTTATTACCTACTTGTATTTCTGGTATATATCCGGGATGCGATATTTATAACGAATTATACAAGGGGCTGAATGAGCGTAAGGCAACCGTTTTTCTTCATCCTGATGTTTGTATGACAAAGACTGAGAAAACGAATAAACATACTTACGAGTTGATAGCCGAAGTAACCAAAGCGGCATGTGAACTTACATTCAACAGAATTATGCATCGGTATCCCAATATACGTTTTATCCTACCCTATGGAGGTGGAAATGTGTCTTTTTTCTTTCAGGAAATGGAATACGGTATCCTTCATTTAGGGAATTATACTTTCGGTCCATCCAAAAATACGACTAATGGTATAGAATCACACTTAAAAAGCTTACATTATGATACCGTATTTTTTGACCCAACGAATCGGATTGATTATTTAAGAAGATTTGCTGATAAAAATCATATTCTATATGGAAGTGATTATCCTTTTACTTCAATAGACAAAATAGAAAAGAATATGAAAATACTGGAAGTTAGTAAATATGAAGACTATAAAAGCATTATTGAATATTGTAGAAGAAATTCTATGCAAATATAGTCTTTATGTGTGACCGCGACAGGATTCAAACCTGTAACCGGCTGATCCGTAGTCAGCTACTCTATTCAGTTGAGCTACGCGGCCATTGCAAAACTAATCGAACTTCTTTTGGTAGTGACCGCGACAGGATTCAAACCTGTAACCGGCTGATCCGTAGTCAGCTACTCTATTCAGTTGAGCTACGCGGCCATTGCAAAACTAATCGAACTTCTTTTGGTAGTGACCGCGACAGGATTCAAACCTGTAACCGGCTGATCCGTAGTCAGCTACTCTATTCAGTTGAGCTACGCGGCCATTGTTTCGTGATTGCGAGTGCAAAGGTAGCTATTTCTTTTAAACCTGCAAGTCTTTGCGCTATTTTTTTTCAAATTAATCCAACATTTTTGGATTAAAGATCAGATAACCGATATTCAGCCCGAAGTTGAAATTCTTGGCCGGATAACTATACCCGTTGGCATACAGGCTGATAGATGCAAAAGGCAATTGAAGAACCAGAGCAGCCTCCCCCATATACTTAAATGAATGAAGAAATTTACCATAATAAGGAGCTGCCACATATGGATTTTCACTTTTGACTTCTTTCTTTATTTCATATAATGGTGCAAAACCATATAAGTCCAGCCTGAAATGCAGAAGCTTACTGAATTTATAGATAGGTGAAATTCCGGCAGCAAAATATTGATTCGCCCTGAAAGCTTCGTTGAAAACGATTTTACTATGTGGCGTAGGAGTAAATGCCGGAGCCTGTAAAACCGATGCCGTATAGTTATTCATCAGATTTTTGCTTGACACGACCAATTCCCCCTGGAGTCCCAGATTAAAGCGATTACTTAATACTTCATAATGCTGCCACTCCCCTTTCAGCTGCAACCAACTATGAACTTTTTTCTTGAAGGACCGATTTTCGTTCGTTTGGGATGAAGGATCATAATTCTCCGTTCCTGTGACATACTGTGCAATCAACTGTTGCTTTCGTCCGGATATAGGATACTGTTTTGCATCCAGTGAATTCCGCTCGATACTGAGTGAACCGCTAAATAGATTGTACCAGCCATGATCAAATTTTGAATTTGGGAGCATCATGCTGTTGCTTTGATAATAATAATCATTTAGCTGCCCGTAAGCGAATCCTATTTCTGATTTCGCCCTATTCAGGAATGGAAATCCTAACTTCACTTTTGTATACAGTTCTTTTTGCTGTATAAAGGCCGGCAGAACATCCTCATAGAACAGAGATTGGCTTTCCTGATATCTTTTATCAGAATATACTCCTTCCCAATTAAGATAAGTCGGAATTTTAGTCTGCAAATAAATTCGTCCATTCAGCAATACTCCGCTAAAAGAGTTTCCCACCTGGAAATTGGCATTGACATCCGCAGCAAATCGACCCAGGTATTGATACCCCAGTCCCAAGAATAGTTGGTTTGCCTGATGTGATGAAATATTGCCGCCGAAGCCAACCGTTATCTCTTCTTTCATTTTTACGTCCAGATACAGGTCGAACTTTTTCTCTCTGCGGTTGTAGACCGCATGCGGCATAATCTCCCTGATCTTCGAAGAAGTAAGCATCTTGAAATAAGCCCGCTTAAATTCTTCCATCGAGAAGTCATGATTCATATCACGATGCAACTGCGATTCAATATATTTACGCTGTGATTCGGAAACCCCTGTCACATAGATATTTTGAAAAATCAATGGAGGCAAACTTTCCTTATAAGCAGCCCTTCTCATATTCACTTCTGCAAGCGGCACTCTGCGGGGAACCCTTTGCTTGATTGAATCGATCATACCCATAGTACGTTTATAACCGATATCCATCAGCTCCTTTGCTTTTTGAAAATCCAATAAGGAGACAGTCGGGAAACTGAATTTGATCATCATGCCGTCTTCTTCGGGAACATCATAATCCGTCTTTTGCATGATCATGGTTTCCAACTGGTTGTATGCACTGTTGGATGGTTTATTGTTTCCTCCTGCCACTGTGGAGCCGAAGATGAAATCAGGATGAAAAGCCTCTTTCATCGGACCGACCGGGAAATTATCGTAAATACCGCCGTCAAACAAAGGGACACTATCCTTCCAAATCGGTTGAAAGAAGAAAGGAAAGGTCATGGAAGCACGAACGGCATCCCCTAAGTCTCCATTCTTGAAGATGATTGCTTTCTTATTATAAATATCGGAACCGACACAGCGGAACGGAACGAACAGATTATCAAAATTCCATCCAGCCTTGGCTGTTGCCTGCGAGAAAAGAGCCATAAAAGCCTGATTCATCTGGATCGGATTGATAAGGCTCTGTGGCAAAAAGTTTGCTTTTATCTGCAGGGAGTCGGTCATGTCGATAGAGAAATGACCAAATTCAGGAGTTGGGTCCGGTCGCTTGAAATAATATTTATACTCATTCTCAACCGTTCCCGTCTGCCAGTAACCGAACTCTTCGGACAACATTAATGCCAGCATTTCTTCCGGCGAATATCCCATAGCATACAAACTACCGATAATGGATCCGATAGAAGTACCAGTTATATAGTCGATAGGTATTCCATTTTCTTCCAGCGCTTTTATTACCCCGATATGTGCAGCACCTTTCGCACCTCCTCCACTTAATACCAACCCTACTTTCTGGGCATTGAGCAGTTGCAGGGAGAGCAGAAAAAAGGTTGCCAGAACAGCTACTTTCTTCATAATCACTTTTTCTCTGTTTACATCTTCAAATGTAAAGCTAATTTCTCAAACTACAAGGAGAGTTGATTGTATATTGTGGAAATATTTAGGGGAGTAATTGAAAAATATTATGAAAATCAATAAATTTCAAGAAGTATTTGAAATATAAATGATACATTTGTCAAAATTTGCAAGGGGTAAATAATTATTACAGTTTTATGGGAATGCTTATTTTGATGAATAGTATATTTTTGATGGTAACAGTAGAAACAACCCTATCACTTCTGCTTCTTCTGCTAGTATTTGTTATTATCCTTTTACTGTATAGAAATCAGAAATTAACCCGCGAAAACAATCAGTACAAAAGCAAGCAGGCTGGGGAGCAAATACTGGACGAAACTGTGAAAGAACGCCTTTTCAGCATCGATATCCTTGATAATCTTCCTTTTCCGGTATTTGTCAAAGACATCAATGACGATTATAAATATCTCTATTGGAATAAAGAAGCAGAATTGCGGTCCGGAACCCGGCGGGAAGAAGTTTTGGGACATACGGATTTTGATATTTATGGTGCAGAGAGAGGTTTGAAATATCGTAAAGTCGATGAGCAGTTAGTCAGGAAAGGTGAAAGCTACAAAGCTGAAGAAGACTATGTAACTCCTGACGGTGTCGTGCATAATACGATTGTAAATAAATCTATCATCTCCCACGACAAGAACAGATGGCTTCTGATCGTCCGCTGGGATATTACCCAGATAAAGGATTATGAAAAAGAATTGATCCAGGCTAAAGAAAAACTGGAAGATGCTGCCGATACACAAAACCTGGTATTGAACAGTATAAACTTTGGGTTGATCTATATTGATAAAGAATATAAGGTACAATGGGAATCTACGTCCAATCTACAGGGAAAAGTAAAAGGACGTCGCTATACACCGGGAAAAATCTGCTACGAAACGGTTATGGGCAAAAAAGAACCCTGCGCCCAATGTGCGCTTAGTGAGGCAATCGTAAAAGGGCAGGCTGTTCGTCATGAGTTTTCGGATGGTGAAACCACATTCGAGATCAGCGCGATACCGGTCTTCGACCATTCGGAAACGAACATTCTTGGCGGGTTGATGAAGATTGAAGATATTTCAGACAAGAAGAGAATAGAACATCTGATGTACGAGGTGAAGAAGGCGGACGAAGCGAATCGTTTGAAATCAGCGTTCCTGGCCAATATGAGTCATGAGATACGTACACCGCTGAATGCAATAGTCGGTTTTTCCAATCTACTCATGGAGTCGGATGATCCGGAAGAAAAGCAGGAATTTGCACATATCATATCTACCAATAATGAGCTTCTGCTCCAATTGATAAACGACATTATAGATATGGCAAAGATCGAGTCCGGCTCTTTGGATTATGTATATACGCAGACTGACATAAATGAGCTGATGGAAGAAATCGAAAGCCAGATGAAGCTGAAGAATAAGTCGGAGGAGGTCACTGTTTTGTTTGATCATAAACTTCCTCAATGCGTAATTTATACGGATCGTAACCGTTTGATGCAGGTCATGATCAATTTTCTTACGAATGCGTTGAAGTTTACCTTTAAAGGAACTGTCACCTTCGGATATACATTGGATGAAGCCAGCAAAAAGATTCGTTTTTATGTGAAAGATACCGGTATAGGCATACCGGAAGATAAAAAAGATAAGATTTTCGACCGCTTCGTTAAGTTAAATTCATTCGCACAAGGCACAGGTCTGGGACTTCCTATCTGTGCTATGATAGCCGAGAAGTTCGGAGGAAGTATCGGCGTCGAATCAAAGGAAGGCGAAGGCTCCCTGTTCTGGATGGAAATTCCGGTGCAAAAAACTGAATAAACCTAAAGAAATACAAAGGCTGAGAACTAAAGTGTAGGTTAGTATGTTTTCTTTTTCATACTTTTGCAACCTAAAATAAAAAAACAGCCGATGTCCAAACATTTAATCGTTTTCACAGGTATACTCCTATCTGTCTCTTTTTTATCAGGAAAAGCTCAAAACACAGAGCTATCCGATGCGATCCATAAAGATACTGTTTTTGTAGACGGACAGCAATTGAACGAAAAGCAACTTAAACGCTACTATCGGCAGTTACGAAAAGATTCCATCAGAGCGCATAAAAAAATATGGTGGTCAGTCCTCGGAGGACCGTCTTATACACCTGAAGCATCTTTGGGCGTGGGAGGAGCTGTACTGGCCAGTTTCAGAATGAATAAGAACGATACTCTTTCGCAACGTTCTTTCCTTCCGGCAGGCATCAACCTTTCAATCAATGGCACAGTCGTCGTTGCCGGAGCCGGAACGTTCTTCTTCAATCAAAATAAGTTCCGCATTTATGCCAGCTACGGATACAGGAACGAGCCGGCACATTATTACGGTAAAGGCTACGAAACTATCGAGCATGTGGACAGAAGTGATTCCACCACCCGTTACCATCGAAGTTATTTCCAGCTCTATCCCCGTTTTGTCTGGGAAGTTCGCCCCCACTTTTACCTGGGAGGGTTGTTCGATATAAATTTTACGAATGCCTCAGATATTAATCCGGTAATGGAAAAAGATCCCTATTTCAATCAGTTCAAACGGAAATATCTGAATGTCGGTATCGGCGGACTGATCCAATACGACACCCGTGATGATGTAGCCACACCGACCCATGGTGTATTGCTTAGTGGTAATATAAAAGCTTTTGGCAAATATCTCGGCGGGGCTTACAATTATGAGATACTGGAACTTGAATACCGTCACTTTGTCAATGTGTTTCGTCCCAGAAGCACATTGGCATGGATCGCCAAGAGTCAGATCGGTATGGGAGATGTCCCCTACTCCGAGTTACCTTCTTTTGGTTCGCCTTTCGACCTGCGCGGATATTATTGGGGAAAATACAGAGATAAATCTATGGCGTATGGGATTATGGAGTATCGCCATATGTTCGGTTCACCGGCAAAATACAAAAGCGGGAACTTTTGGGCTAAATGTGGTTTTGTGGCCTGGATGGGAACAGGAACGATCGGTAATACTCCTTTTGACTGGAATAAATGGAAACTGAATTTCGGTGCCGGACTGCGCGTACAAATGCAACCGGGGAAAAACTTCCGACTGGATATAGGTAAGGAACCGGGACTGGATGGAGTGCAGGTTTATATGAACATGACAGAAGCTTTTTAGCGGAATTGTCAAAATAAGGTACTAGTTTAATTATCTGTTAATTACAGTTTCCTCGTAGTTGCCTGACTAGGAAACTCCAGTTCCCTCCGCAGGGAACTACAATTTCCTGCCTGGGAAACTCCTGTTTCCTGCTGAGGGAATTACAGTTTCTTGCTTAGGAAACGGGAGCGATACGGCATAAAAAAACTTCCGCTACCAGCAAGATAACGGAAGTTTTATTTATATTTCAACCAGACTGGCTAGAATGACAACTTCATCATAAAGCGTATACCTTTCGTTTGGATGCCCGGATGATCGCGATAAGTCAAACGCCATACATAATCGAGACGCAGGAACTTAAAGATATTTTCGATACCGACACCGGCTTCCATATACGGTGTATTTCCTAAAGTGTAGGAACCTTCCGGGAACAGATACAGGTCTTTGCCTCCGTAATAAGGATTATTCTTATCCGTCAGGTTTCCCCACATACCACGGAACGAAAGCACTTCTCTCCATTTCAGTTTCTTAATCAACGGCAGGCGGTTCAGGACAAGTCCGTTCATGAAGTAAGTAACATCCCAGGATGCATATTCATCGCTGATGAACTCCATCGCGTTCATATTAGTATAGGATTCCGGCTGAATCGTATATGATAAGTTTGCGTTGGGCAATATCAATAACGGATAAGGAACCTTGTCCCATACTTTACCGGCTTTACCGATAATATCGATGTATCCGAAAGCCGAGAACCAGAAACGTTTCTGGATACCCACGTCCGTACGGTTATAGGTATAATCGGCACCTAAGACACCTTTCCGTGCAGTAATATGGTTCAACGTGATTACCGGAGCATCGAAAGTGATCGGATAACGGTAGTTACGGGTCTGATAGAATTTCTCGTTCGGGGCATAACGGAATTTAAATTCCATTTCCGTCATCGAATAAGATTTAATCGGAGATATGCTGCCATCAGCTTCTATTCTGTCGAAAACGGCATAATCTGTCGAGTATTCTTTCTTATTACGAAGAACCACTCCGTAAGCGATTCCGTTGTAATGCTCGCGATAGTAAGTCAGTTCGGCATTTCTCAAATAAGTAGCACGCGTATCTCTCTGACGTTTCCAGGCCAGGAAGATATTATCCTTGTTGGTATACATATACTGCTGTCCCAGCTGGTTGATATCATACAAATATTCGAAGCGAATGGAATTGACAGGAAACTCTTTACGGTATTCTTTCTTATCGTTAAAAGAATATTCTATCAAGCCGTCATATTTGATTTTTCGGTCCGTAGTACCATAAGCGGCATATCCTTCCAGGAACAATCGTTTGCTGAACGCCGTTGTAGTCGTACCTCCGACACGGAAACGGGCTCCTTCAATGGCATTGCCACTGATGAATGTATTGGCCGGACCGATCTCGAACTTGTTTTTAGCAGGATCGGTACTTGTTCCTATGTAGCCGGAAGTCAGGATAGTTACGACCTTTTCTGTCACATAAAAAATAGGAACCGAACGTAGTTTCGCCATTAGTTTCTCAACCGTATTCTGTTTTCGTTTTCCGGCTTCCTCGGGGCGGTTCAGATCCCAGAAATCTTCCGTCTGCTTATAAGCATCCTGCAAGGTGATGACAGGAGCACTTTCTTTGAATATGCCGTCATCCTTAGGAGGAAGGAAAGAGTGATTGCTGTAAATGTTGAGCCTTCGTGCATACATGCCTTTCGACTTCTCCGTCAGTTTGAAGTCTACATTTATATCGTCTTTAGTAATAATACGTGTTCCGTCTTCTGTCTTTTCAAAGGTCTGTTCAATTGTCATTCCACTGACAAAGTTCAGGTTGATGTTTTTGGGAACATTCAGAATCGCTTTCTTTACGAAATAGGTAGAATCGAGCGTCACAAACAAGTGTCCCGTAAAACCAAAGCCTTCGGATACGAAAGGAACGAATCCCAGGTCCACACATTGCTGCCCGTTTACTTCCAGCGTATCGAGCAAGTAATACTTATAGAAATTCGGTCCCATGCTGGACAGCGGACTTACAAAACGTTGCAGGAAGAGAGGAATATCGTTTTTGAAGATATCTACTTCACGGAACACTTCGCCCAGGAACTGCTGCATACCGTCACGTGAAAATACTTCATCTACACCGGCCGACTTAGCTCCTAGCACGACTCTTTTCTCTACTTTCGGGTCTTTACGGTAGAAAACACCTTCGACCTTTTCTTTCTCGGACACCGGCAAGATAGTTTTTCCGATATCCAGTGTGTCGATATAGTCGATCAGGAAGTCGAATTTGCTGGCTTTACCATTTTCTTTCTTGGGCTTCGGTTGATAATCGTTCATAGCGAAAACCATCTTCTCGTATTGACTGTAACTGAAGTAATCGTGATTGCGAGGATCATTACTCTCACGTGAATCGATCACATGCTTCACGAAAGCAACGGCCGGATTCTCTTTCTTACTGTATTTTTCTTTTTTAGGCTTGACTATGACTTCTGAAATAGCGTAACTGGAAGGAGCTAAAGCTACTTTAAAGTAGTTCTTCTTTCCTACAGCGACTTTAAACTCTTTCTCTTCGTATCCCAAATAGGATATGGATAAAGTTTTGGCATTAGATGATGTTGTTAATGTAAACTTACCATCATCGTCTGTTGTTGCCCCAATGGTTGTACCCTTCAGTATGACTGAAACATATGGTAACGTTTCTCCCGTGATAGAGTCCGTTACAATTCCGTTTATTATAGTGTTCTGACCCTTTGATGCGATTGCTATCAAAACAAATGTCAGAATAAAAACAATCTTTTTCCCCATTATATATTAACTCCCTCGTTAAACTCCGCAAAATTATAACAGATTCTTTTTTCTGAATGTTCCAAATTGAACCGATTATATTCCAATTGACTACTAAATTCATTAAAAGTCCCCAAAATTGATGTTTTTAGACTGAATTTATACAATCGATAATAAAGTCCTTTCTTGCCTTTACAGAAAGTTCCGGAACTTCGATCAATGTATATCCAGCCTTCTCATAAACATCTTTCATTACATAATACGTATCTACCGCTTCATCAAATGATTGTTTACGTTCTTTATCCGTGTGGTATATACTTTCCCATGGAGGAAGTATGAATACCTGTTCACTATACCTATATTTATCAACGGCCAGTTCTACATACTCCCGGTCGTCCAACTCTATCAGCCGTGCATAAGCCAATGTGTCGGGTATTCCCCTGTCAAAGAACATAGGACCTTCTTCCTTTGCATGGGTAAGATACGAATCGACTGATCGTTCCAGCATTATCTTCGTATACAGCCCTGTATTTTTCCAGGGCAGGGCCTCTCCTCCCTGCTGTTGTTGTTCTTTGATTATGTCTCGTGCAACCTCTTTAATCGTTTTTAATCCATCTCTTTCAAGTGCTTCTATTAGCGATGTTTTACCTGTTCCAGGCCCTCCGGTGATAACATATAAGCCTTTGCTATTCAACATGTTTTGTCATCTTTAAGATTGTTATGGTAAAAGGAAACACAACCCGGAAGAAAAGCTATTGTACCGGATTTGTACAGGCAAATATACTGGATTATTTCTTTATATCTATCAAATCTCTCTTAAATTTAACAATTCACTTTTGTTTTCTCCTGTCAATCTTTCTACCTTTGTCCGCGAAAGGGGGTGCCATACTGTAAACGGGCTGAGATTATACCCTGTGAACCTGATGCGGGTAATGCCGCCGTAGGAAAGACAGACAAGGCTTATCCCTCCTTTGGTATGTGAAAAATGAAAACAGATACGACGTATCGCTATCCGGTAGCACTTACAATCGCGGGTTCCGACAGTGGCGGCGGAGCCGGTATACAAGCAGATATTAAAACATTCTCCGCCATCGGCGTTTACGGAGCTTCCGTCATAACTTCGGTCACGGCACAGAATACCCAGGGTGTCAGAGGTATCCAGGCCATTTCTCCTGAGATACTGAAAGGACAACTCGATGCTGTCTTTGAAGATATCACAATCGATGCCGTAAAGATAGGCATGGTGCATAATAAGGCTGCGGCTGAAATTATCGTCGAAACAATCGACCGGTTTTCTCCTGCCTACATTATATTGGATCCGGTTATGATCTCTACCAGCGGGAATAAGTTATTGCAGGATGATGCTATCGAAGTCATTGTCCGGGAGTTATTTCGCCGGAGCACTCTGGTTACTCCCAATGTGGATGAAGCGGAATACCTGTCCGGCTTAAAGATATCCTCTGAAAAAGATATGGACCTGGCTGCCGGAAAGTTATTGTCTTTGGGTTGTAAGGCGGTTTTAATGAAAGGCGGACACTTGAAAACCAAAGATATGACCGATATATTATATATGTCGGGAATGTCTCCTGTCCGCTTGTCGGTTGAAACAATCGAAACGTTCAACGGTCACGGAACCGGTTGCACATTATCATCAGCTATTGCCGCTTACCTGGCTTTAGGAATGGAACTGTCCGATGCGGTCGGTTCTGCCAAAAAATATATCACACAAGCCATACAGAACGGAAAAGATGTCAGAACAGGACATGGGCATGGTCCGTTGAATCATTTTTTCGCTCCGGTTCCTTTATATAAAATAGAAATAAAGAAGTCATGAAGCTGATAGTCATTACAACTCCTTATTTCTTTGAAGGCGAAGGTGAGATCCTGACGGCTTTGTTTCAGGCAGGAATGGAAAAGCTACATATACGTAAGCCGCAAAGTCGTAAAGAAGAATTACGCTCGCTGCTAGATGCTGTTCCGGCAGAATATCATTCCCGTATTGTCATACACGATCATTTTGAGCTGGCAGCAGAATATGCTCTTGCCGGTATTCATCTGAACAGCAGAAATCAGAACATACCCGAAGGTTTCCAGGGAAGTATCAGCCGCTCCTGCCATTCTTTACAGGAAGTGAGGGAAAACCGACAACTGGATTATGTATTTCTCAGCCCGGTCTTTGAAAGCATATCCAAGGAAGGATATGGAAGCGGCTTCTCTTTATCGACCTTGCAGGCAGCTGCATCCTGTCGGATAATAAATGAAAAAGTAATCGCCTTAGGCGGTATCAGTGAAGAAACAATCCCCGCAATACGACACATTGGCTTTGGCGGCGTAGCCGTCTTGGGTGCGTTGTGGGGAACGGCTCCGAGTATATCGCAAAAGGACAGAATCATCCATCAATATAAAACATTACAATTATGATTGACTTAAGAGGTTTTAACCGGTCTCAATATGCAGCTTTTTACGAAGATGAGCTTCCCCTCATGTTTATTACCCATCGTACGGAAAAGTACACCGAAGAAGAGCAGACCAAAATGGCTCTAAAAGGCGGATGTACCTGGATCCAGTTACGGATGAAAGAGAATCTGAACTTGGAGACAGCCAAAAGGATCGTAAAGATGGTCGGATTCAGTAATCGGGTGTGCATAGACGACGATCTGGAAATTGCCATTAAAAGCGGGGCCTTCACTGTACATTTAGGAAAGAATGATATGCCGGTCAGTGAAGCGTGGAGAATCATTTTCGAACGATATTACGACGACCTTTTCCTGGTAGGCGCTACCGCCAATACCTTTGAGGATATTGTGGAAGCAAACAGGCAAGGTGCTTCTTATGTCGGTCTCGGTCCGTATCGTTTTACGGAAACGAAAAAGAATCTGAGTCCGATACTCGGTCTCGAAGGATACGAAAGAATCATGGAGCAATGCCGGGAAGCAGGATTAAAAATTCCTATATTTGCGATCGGAGGAATCCGGTACGAGGATATCGATCCTTTGATGGAGACCGGAATTACAGGGATTGCCGTATCGTCGGCCATTACCCAGGCTCCTGATCCTGTTAAAGAGATGAAACGTTTCTGTTCAAGAATAAAATATTATGTCAAACAAAGAGGTCACTTTGATTAAAATATAATACAATATAACAATGGCAAACAAGAAAAATACGATGCGTATAACCTATCCGTCGTCGGAGAAGATTTATATTCCGGGAGAGATCAACAAGATCAAGGTAGGAATGCGCAAGATCAAACTGCTGGATACTGTTACGGTGGATGAAAACGGGGAAAAGGTTTTCAAGAAAAATAATCCGGTAATTGTCTATGATACAAGCGGACCTTTCTCTGATCCGAAGATAAACATTGATATTGCAGCCGGTATCCCGCGTATCCGCGAAGAATGGTGCAGCAAACGCAAAGACATCGAGCAGTTGAGCGAACTTACTTCGGAGTACGGCCGTGCCCGGCTGGAAGATAAAAGCCTGGACACTATCCGTTTCCCGAAACGCCACCTGCCCTATCGTGCAAAAGAAGGCAAGAACATCACTCAGATGTATTATGCCAAACGCCGTATCATTACACCTGAAATGGAATATGTTGCCATACGCGAAAACCAGCAGATCGAGGCTTTGGGACTGAAATCGTACATTACACCGGATTTTGTCCGTAAGGAAATAGCTGCCGGACGTGCGATCATACCTTCCAACATCAACCATCCGGAAGCCGAACCGATGATCATCGGAAAGAAATTTCTAGTAAAGATCAACACGAATATCGGCAACTCCGCCCTTTCTTCCGGCATCAGCGAAGAGATCGAGAAAGCAGTATGGAGTTGTAAATGGGGAGGCGATACATTGATGGACCTTTCTACAGGCGACAATATCCACGAAACGCGCGAATGGATCATCCGCAACTGCCCTGTTCCGATGGGAACCGTTCCTATCTACCAGGCTTTGGAGAAGGTGAACGGAGACGTGGAAGCATTAAGCTGGGATATCTATCGCGACACTTTGATTGAACAGGCCGAACAAGGAGTCGACTATTTTACGATCCACGCCGGTCTGCTGAAAAGTCATATCGATCTGACCGCAACGCGCCTGTCCGGTATCGTATCACGTGGAGGTTCCATTATGGCGAAATGGATGCAGTTGCATAACGAAGAAAACTTCCTTTACACACATTTTGCGGAGATATGCGATATTCTGAGCCGGTACGACGTAGCTGTTTCCATCGGTGACGGACTTCGTCCGGGTTCTATCTATGATGCGAACGATGCCGCCCAGTTTGCCGAACTGCATGCTATGGGCGATCTGACGAAAATTGCCTGGGAGAAATTCGTTCAGGTGATTATCGAAGGTCCGGGACACGTTCCTATGAACAAGATACATGAAAATATGAAGGAACAGCAATATGCCTGCCACGGTGCACCGTTTTATACATTAGGCCCGTTGACAACGGATATAGCTCCCGGTTACGATCATATCACTTCAGCTATCGGTGCTGCACAGATAGCCTGGCACGGTACTGCCATGATCTGTTATGTAACTCCGAAAGAACATTTGGGATTGCCTAATAAGGAAGATGTACGTAACGGTGTGGTCGCTTATAAGATTGCCGCTCACGCAGCCGATCTGGCCAAAGGTCATCCGGGTGCCCAAGTACGTGACAATGCATTAAGTAAAGCTCGCTTTGATTTCCGTTGGAAAGACCAGTTCAACTTGTCTCTCGATCCGGAACGTGCTTTGCAATATTATAAGGAGAGTGCTGTCACTGACGGCGAATACTGTACGATGTGCGGTCCGAACTTCTGCGCAATGCGTCTGAGCAAGGACTTACACAAAGAATGTAAAGATTGATTTTTAGCGGGCGGTTGTAAGGGCCGCCCCTATTAAACGCTCTGCCAGCGCATACCCTTCATTATATAACGCTTCCAGCTTTTCCGGATTACTTTCCGTCCGGCCTACTTCCATTTTGTTTTCGGGACGGATCACGAATGCTTTCCCTTCTGCTTCCAGCCGGTCGATATAATCGAGTACTTCATTATACCGTTTATATCTCAATTTGAGTTGCTCCCGTATAGCCGGATACTGTTTATAGATGAATCCCGGCAGATAGAAATTCTTATCTTCTTTCCGGTATCCTTTGTTTCGCGTGAGAATAATTACATTCTTTTTGAAACCGTCGTCAATAGCACGCTGGATAGGAATCGCATCACAAACACCGCCGTCCACCATCGGAATCCCGTCGACATGGGCAACCGGACAAAGGACAGGTAACGTACAGGAGGCACAACAAATATCCACCAACCTGTTTTTATCCTTCTTCTCTTCAAGATATTCCGCTTTTCCCGTCAGGCAGTTGCTTGTGACCATTACGAACCGGTCCTTTGACTTGAAGTAGGTATCATAATCGAGCGGGTAATATTTCTCCGGATAGATGTAGAACAGATATTTCATATCGATATATCCCCTGCCGCGCAGAAAATGCCGCAGACCGATATAATTATATTCTTTCAATAAATCTATGTTACTGTATTTTGAGCGTCCTCGTTGCCGGGAAGCATATGAAATGCCATTGCTTGCTCCTGCCGATACCCCGATCGTATAGGGAAACCAGATATTGTGATCCATAAAGTAATCCAATACTCCAACCGTAAAAATGGCGCGCATCCCTCCGCCTTCTAAAACAAGTCCTGTCTGATTGTCTATTTCCATAATAAGTAAAATTAAAAGACCATTGCCTGGCTCACACCGGACAATGGCCACAAAAATATAATAAATCAGCGATAAAAAATAGTCTGTTTATAGAATAACTTCGTTCACTAGTGGACGATTTTGCCTGAAATCTTCGATATTCTGCAAAGTCGTTTCTGCAATATTATGCATTGCCTCCTTAGTAAAGAAAGCCTGATGTGAAGTTACGATCACGTTATTGAAAGATAATAACCGTGCCAGCACATCATCGTCGATGATCTTGTCGGATTTATCCTCATAGAAGTAATCACCTTCTTCCTCATATACGTCCAGTCCGGCTGCCGATATCTTCTTTTCCTTCAATCCCTCGATCAGGGCATTGGTATGGATCAACTGTCCGCGGCCGGTATTGATGATCATTACGCCGTCTTTCATTTTGTCGATCGAATCTTCGTTAATGATATAACGGGTTTGATCCGTCAACGGACAGTGAAGCGATATGATATCCGATTCACGATATAGTTCGTCCAAAGTTGTATAAGTAATGCCTTCTTCTTCCGCAAATTTGTGATCGGGATAAAGATCATAAGCAAGAATGCGCATGCCCAGCCCTTTCAATATCTTGATCAGTATCTTGGCAATCTTTCCGGTACCGATGATACCGACAGTCTTTCCATGCATATCAAATCCCATCAACCCGTTCAAAGAAAAATTGCCATCACGTGTACGCCAGTAAGCACGGTGTATTTTCCTATTCAACGACAGCATCAGCGCCAATGAATACTCGGCTACGGCATAAGGAGAATAAGCCGGAACACGGACAACCGGCAGTTTGCCTTTGGCTGCTGCAAGGTCTACGTTATTGAAACCGGCACAGCGCAAAGCCAGCAGCTTAACGCCATTCTTTGCCATGGCATCGATAACAGTCGCATCAGCAGTATCGTTTACGAAGATGCAAACAGCATCGGCATCTTTCGTCAGGACAACATTATTAGGGTTTAGATGTCCTTTATAATACTTGATATCATAATTATATTTCTCGTTTACCTGATCAAAGGAAGCTATATCGTAAGGTTTAGCTCCAAAAAATGCAATCTTGTATGACATATTCTATTATTTGTTTCTAATAGAACAGAATAAAGATATGAAATGTTGAGAATACCAATAGATTAATACAAATCCTGCAAGTGTTATCCAAAGTCTATAATAACTCTTGTTCCTTTATCTATTTCGGAATGTATATTCACTTTGGCTCCGTATGAATTTAAAATGCGTAGTGATAAACTAAGTCCGATGCCATGCCCGGCAAACTCACGTGTATTACTGGCACGATAGAACGGTTGATGGACACGCTTTAGCTCTTCAGTCGGGATACCTATGCCGGAATCTTGAATCTCAAGGACAGAACCTTTCAGACGCATTTCGACAGGCTTCTCTCCTGAGTATTTACAAGCATTGTTCAGGATATTACCGATGGCGATCTTTAGCAGGTGAGGATTCGCTTCCAGACAATAGGCAAAGGTATCGGTTGTAAAACGGATACGGTTACCGACAAACTGCATCAGAAAATCAGCCAGCATAATGTTTTCAGTGGCATTCTTCAAGATCTCTTTATCGCCGTGCGACAGGAAGAGAAGATGCTTCATTAACTGGATGATACGTTTCGTCTCGGAGGCAATACGCTGTAATGCAGCCTGATATTCGGCAGGGGTTCGTTCTTTCAACAGACTTATTTCGCATTCACCTTGTATGGCAGTAAGCGGATTGTTCAGTTCATGAGAAGCATTGCTGATAAAAGCTTTCTCGCTTTGGTAAGCAGCATCGATACGATCGACCATACGGATCGCATACAGTTTCCCGACAAAGTAGATCAAGACGGCACTTATAATGATCAGGGCAAGCAATAACCAGCCGATACGTTGCTGGATATCCCCTCCGTACTGGTTGTTCGAGATAACAAGGACGATGAAATTTCCCTCATTGTCCGGATAATAAAGGGCAGCTCCTACTTTCTCCTTTTCATGGAAAGTGATCACATTACCATTATATAATTGTCCGATCTCTTTCTCCGTCATATAACGGATCAATGTCGTATGCGTCTCCGAAATACTGTCCGCGTTCAGTAATATTTCGGTAGCAACAGGCAACGTCTCTTCATACCGTTTTTGTATGCGGGCGTAACTTTCCTCGTCCACTTCGTCCTTTTCCCAATGCTTCTCGGCAGTGGCATAGGCTTTTTCCGTCAGATAAGAATAATACAGACGGCTGATATAACTAGTCGCAATAAAATAGAAGAGGATCGTGACGAAAGCAATGATGCCGACTGTCATTGCCGTATAAAAGAAAGCTATCTTGTTCCCTGTTTTCATGCTTCCATCATATAGCCGATACCCACCACGGTACGGATCAGTTTATGATCAAAATCCTTGTCTATCTTGGCGCGAAGGTAATTGACATAGACATCGACAACATTGGTATTCGTGTCGAAATCCTTGTCCCATACATGTTTCAGAAGCGTCAGGCGATTGAGGGCTGTACCCTGATTGAGTATAAAGTATTCCAGCAGGCGATATTCCTTGACGGTCAGGTCGATGACAGCATCTCCCCGGAATGCCCGGTGGCTGGTCGGATCGAGAGTCAGATCACCACATCGCAAAGAGCCCGACGTTACCTCTGTTCCCGACCGTCGTAAAAGAGCCTTTATGCGGGCTTCCAATTCCTGGAAACTGAAAGGTTTAACCAGGTAATCGTCGGCACCGGCATCGAGACCGTTCACTATATCCTCCGTCGTTCCCAAAGCGGTCAGCATAATTACCGGCGACTGGAAACCATAGAGTTGGCGGTACTGACGGCATAGCTGTAAGCCATTCATCTTAGGCATGATAATATCCAGGATCAGCAGTTGGAAGTTTTCTTTCTGCAATAACTCCCAACCTGCCATACCGTCATAAGAAACACATACTTCATGACCGAATTCCTGCAATCCCCTCTCAATGAAAGAGGCTATATTTACTTCATCTTCTACTAATAATATTTTTGCCATCTGATTGCTTGTTTACATGGAAACACAAATATACGACAAATTTACAACCTCCGTTGTATCAGTTTTCCATCTTTGTCATAAAGCATCCGGCGATAGAATGCTTCGACCATCAGCGGGAAAACGAAGAGAGTGAAGAAAGTGGCTCCTATCAGACCGCCGATGATAACGATGGCTAACGGACGCTGGCTTTCCGAACCTATACCATGGCTGAGTGCTGCCGGCATCAGACCGATAGCAGCCATCGATGCAGTCATAAGCACCGACCGTACACGCGATTTCACACTCAACTTGACAGCATCCGACAAAGGCTCCCGTGCTTTCAGATTCCCTTTAATATCCGATATCATAATAACTCCATTCTGGATACAGATCCCGAAAAGGGCAATGAAACCGATACCCGCCGAGATCGAGAAGTTAAAACGGGTGATCAGAAGTGCCAGAATACCCCCTACTGCAGCATAAGGAACATTCAATAGCACCAAACCGGCATCCCGCGCATTCCCGAACAGCACGAACAGGATAACGAATATGATAGCAATGCTGACAGGCACAACCTGTGCCAATCGCTTCGTTGCACGCTGCTGGTTTTCAAAATCGCCTGTCCATTTCAACGTATAACCCTCCGGCAGCTTCACTTGTTTGCTTACTTTCTCCTGGGCTTCAGCCACTGCCGTACCCATATCCCGTCCGCGGACAGAAAATTTCACGGCACAGAAACGGGCATGATTATCACGATAAATGATGAGTGGTCCGGTTATTGTAGTAATGTCGGCCAGCTCCTTGATGGGAACCATCGTCCCGTCTCGGGCCGGAACCAGTATCTTCCCAATCTCATCTTCACTCCGGCGGAAATCCGATTCATAGCGGACCATAATGTTGAATTTCCGTTCATCTTCGTATAGCAGAGAAGCACTCTTACCTCCTATCGCCATTTCAATGATCGACTGTACATCTTCCTTTGCTACACCGTAACGAGCCAGACGCGATTCATCGAGCTCGATCCGCAGTTCCGGCTGACCGATATTACGGATCACGCCCAGGTCTTCAATTCCATCGACGGTCTCCAACACCTTGTATACCTCCACGGCTTTTTTCTCGGACTCATATAAATCCTTCCCGAAAACCTTTACGGCAATAGATCCCTTAACCCCACTGGCAGCTTCCTCCACATTGTCTGTGATCGGCTGTGAGAAGTTGAAATCGACTCCCGGATAGATAGCCAGGTTTTCTTCCATCTTTTCAATCAAACCGGCTTTGGTCAGCTTACTTTCCCATTTCTTCTCAGGATAGATATCCACGTGAAATTCAATGTTATAGAAACCGGTAGCATCCGTTCCGTCATTCGGGCGGCCTGTCTGCGAAAGTACCTGACGCACTTCCGGATAAGATGCCAGTTCACGGCGCATTTGGTTGGCGAGCTTGACAGATTCATCCAGGGAAATACTCTGCGGCAAGGTCGCACGGATATAAATGGAACCTTCATTCAACTGAGGAAGAAATTCCGTACCCAGCAACGTGAAACACCACAAACCGGCAGCAGCTGCCAAAGTAGCCAGACCGATCGTTGTTTTCTTGTGGGCATGGCAACGGTCAAATATAGAAACGGAAGTCCGGTTCACCCATGCCAGGAAAGGATTATGCTTTTCACGCACATTCTTCTTCAGCAGCATGGACGAAAGTACCGGTACCAATGTCAATGTAAATATCAGGGCACCCAACAAAGCAAATCCCAGGGTATAAGCCAACGGGCTGAACATCTTCCCTTCCACTTTTTGGAATGCGAAGATCGGAACCAGTGCAGTGATAATGATCAGTTTGGAAAAGAATACCGCCTTGGCACGGTCTTTTGCCGTATGACGGATCAGTCCCATCTTACTCATCACATTGAAAGCAGGCATCCCTACTTCCCGCGCCTTCTTGTCGAGAGCGACAAAAAGACCTTCCACCATCACCACGGCGCCGTCGATAATGATACCGAAGTCGATTGCTCCCATCGAAAGCAGGTTGGCACTCATCCCCATTGCCCGGAGACAGATAAAGGCAAAGAGCAGCGCCAACGGGATAATAATGGATACAATCACCGTTGTACGCCAGTCTGCCATAAAAATCAACACAATGAAAGTTACCAGCAAAATACCTTCTATCAGGTTATGCGTCACCGTATTCACAGCCAGGTCGACCAGATCCTCCCGGTCGTAGAATGAAACGATCCGGACATCTTCAGGCAATGCGTTCTCCTGTATGTCCGCTATCTTATCTTTCAGGGCTGCTATTACTTCGCCCGGATTTTCTCCTTTCCGCATAACGACAATACCTTGTACGACATCATCTTCATCCATCCTGCCCACCTGCCCCAGGCGAGGGAGGCTCGATTCATGTACACTTGCCAAATGTTTTACCAGGATCGGCGTTCCATTGATGTTCTTGACTACGATATTCTCGATCTCTTTCGTATCGTTGATCAGTCCGATACCGCGTACCACATAAGCCTGCGAACTTTTAGTGATCACATCGCCGCCCACATTAATATTACTCTTGGCTATGGCATCAAAAAGCTCAAGCGACGTCACATTATAATTAATGAGCTGGTTCGGATTGACACTCACTTCAAAAGTTTTTACTTCACCACCGAAACTCACGATATCCGCCACTCCCGGAACGGCACGCAGTTTACGTTCGATCACCCAGTCCTGGAAGGTCTTCAGCTCCCGGACGGAACGTTGGTCGCTTCGTAGCGTATAACGGAAAATCTCTCCCGTCGGTCCGTACTGAGGCTGAACCTCCGGTGTAACACCCTCGGGTAAGTCTGCATCATTCAATAGGTTATAGACTTGCTGACGAGCATAGAAATCGTCAGCATCATCATCAAACATCACATTGATCACCGAAAGCCCGAACAGGGTCGTACTGCGGATATCCGTCTTCTTCTGTACCGGATTCATGGCTATCTCGATGGGGATAGTGATGAACTTCTCTATCTCTTCCGCACTACGTCCCGGCCATTGGGTTATGATCGTTACCTTCGTGTTGGTAACATCGGGGAAGGCATCGACAGGGGTATGAACAAAGCTGACGGCACCGGCGATAATGGCTATGACGGTGCAGAAGAAGATAAAGAATTTGTTTTTCAGCGAGAAGGCTATTATATTGTCTATGAACTTATGCATATCCGTTTACTTTAATGCGTTATAGACCAAAAGTGCATTCCGGTTGACGATACGGTCACCGGCTTTCACACCGGATTCGAGGAAACAATCTTTTTCGGTCTGTTTGAATATGGTAACTTCGTTGGTTTGCAGGATATTGTCGCTGCCTACGCTTACGATATAATGCTTGCCGTTCTCGAATATGACGGCACGGGCATTTACGCGGGGCATTTCTTTCCCTTCCACTTTGCTTTGTACGTACACGTTGGTAAACATGCCCGGTTTCAGCATATAGTCTTCGTTTTTCAGTTTTACCCGTATGCTCATGGTTTTACTTTCGCTATCCAGCATGTTATATACCTTGTCTACCGTCCCTGTAAACTCTTTATCCCTGTAGGCGAGTGTTGTTATACGGACCGGAGCGCCTTCGTAAACCTTGCTGATATCGCTTTCGTAAACATCCGCCATCACCCAAACGTCAGCCAGGCCGGAGATGGTAAACATCTCTTCTGTCTGGTCGGAACGTATCTGCATATTCCGGCTGACATTCTTTTCGATCACGAAACCGGATACCGGTGATTTTATTTCGTAAGTGGAATGACCGGTCATATGATAAATGGAATAGACTTCACCGATACGTTTCAGTTCTGCCCGGGCATTCGCAACCTCCTGTTCTGCCTGTAGTTTGTCCCGTTCGGAAGCCATTCCGCTCCGAAACATATCCTCTGTCGCTTCCAGGTTCCGGCTTGCCAAGGCGAACTGTTGTTCCGCCTCTTTCCGTTGCTTTTCATAATCGGCCACTTCGCTGCTGTGTATGACGGCAAGTATATCTCCCTTTTTCACATAATCTCCTGTTTCGACATTCACCTCCGTGATGTTTCCGCCGAAAATAGGATACACATGTGCCAGCTGTTCGGGATTGAAACTGACGCGTCCGTTCAGCAACAACTCATCGCTCAAAGGGAGATTCTGAACAGTCTCAACCGAAACAACTTTCAGCAAACTGTCGGTCAGCATGAGAGGGGCCGGACCGTCTTCCGCTCCGGTTGTCTTTTTACCACAGGCCGCCAACAAAGGAAGCAGGAGCATTAATACGATACAATTCTTATTCATCTTATTTCTCATTTTCTTATTCATTGTTATTCGTTAATAGCTGAAAACATCACTGCCTGTCACCGTATTGATCTCTTCCATAGCCAGGAAGACATCTTTTCGTGTCTGATAGAGTTGCAGGCAAGTCTCCTTATACGCCTGGTAATAATCGATGAATTCCAGCAGACTGATATTACGTTTCCGGAAGTTCGTATTTACCCCGTCGATAATGGTTTCAAAGTCCCGTTCCAGCTCATAATTGGAGGAGCTATAGAGTTTTACGGCCTTTTCCAGCCGGGCATAGCTGGTAAAGAGTTCCTTTTCCGCCTGCTTGCGTGCCAACTCTTCCCGGTTGGTATTCTGCAGGACGGAGAGACGGGCAGATTTGATGTTTCCCTGGTTACGGTTAAAGACTGGGATCGAGATGCTTAAACCGATTGCAAAATAGTTATCGCAAAAGTTACCGGCACGATCGTAAGAACCTTTCAGACTGACTTCCGGAAATGCGAGCGACTTTTGCAGGCTTACATTGGCACGGGAAGCCTGTATATTGGTTCGTGCTATCTTCAGATCCGGACGTTCGGCTAGCCGGTTGTTCAATTCGACAAAAGGGACCGACGCTATATCGACCTGTTTCAGTACGGATTCGTCGAAGACAGGCTCAAAGATGTCGGAAGCATTCAGTCCCAGTAATAGCTTCATATCACCTTGCAACGAAATGAGCTGATTGGAAGTGTCGTTCCTTTCCTGCTGAAGGGATAAAAGAAGTGCCTGTATCCTGGACTTTTCCAATAATGAAACGTTTCCCTTATCACTCTGCACTTTCATGACTTCCAGCAATTGTGACAGGTATTCAATCTCCTTGTCATAGACAGAAAGTGACTTTTGTGTGTAATAAAGTTCAATGAATTTACTGTTCAGCTCGCTTCTCAATGTACGGAGTACTTCTTCGAACTGGTGGACAGCCATCTCCTTATTGAGTTTTTCTACCCGAACCCGCTTATTACGCTGTCCGGCAATATAGATCAGCTGTTCGATCTCGACAACAGCTTCTCCCTCTTTTCCCATATCGAAATACTTTCCGTTGAGCCGGTTGTAGACGTTCTGTTCAAGAGATATGACGGGATTCTCAAACAACTTTGCCTGGATAACCTCGGCTTCCGCCATATCAATGTTATAACGTTCGGCTATCAACTCCAGGTTGTTGGTAGAAAAGCGTTCTCCCGCCTCCTGCAGAGTTAGTTTTATAGATTGGTTTTCGACCTTAGCGCTGCCGTTAAATGCTTGTAAGATAAGTAATAAAAGAATGAATCGTTTACCCATTTGCCTTTGTTTTTTGGAAGCAAAGGTATAAGCCGGGCGTATTTTGACCTTATTAAAGCGATTAGAATACTCTTAATTGAAATTAGAAATTGATTAGAAGGCTTTCAGGGTTTTATTTTCATGTGATAAGGAGCTGCCGGTTGTTCTTTCGGCTGAAGATAAGGTGCCGGTTTCGGATAAATAAGTTCAAGCCAGCGTAAATCGATCGGGCCCGGTACTTCTTCGATACGCACACGGGCAATACCCTTTTTCTTGAATCCTAAGATTTCAGCGGCGGAAGAAGAAACATCTATGATTCTTTTTCTACGGTGCGGTCCCCGGTCGGTAACACAGACAATCACAGTATTCATATTATCCAGATTGGTTACCCGCAGATAAGTACCGAAAGGATACGTACGATGAGCTGCAACTAATTCGTCTTTATCATGTATGCGTCCGCTGGAAGATTTGCGGCCATGAAAACGTTCATGGTAATAAGAAGCAAGCCCCTCCTCTTGTCCCCACGCAACCCCTACGCTTTGTAAAGCGATGAAAAGGAGTATTATATGGGACAAGCGGAAGGGCATGTGCAAATATAATAACTAATTTGTATTTATTGAAGAAGCTGTCCGTTATATTCTCCGGTCAGTGTGTTCAGGAATGCAACGATCTTTGCCGTTTCCGCATCCGAGATGTGCTTGCCGATCTGGAACTCATGCATTACCTGGATAGCATCTTCGATTGTCGTGATCGAACCGTCGTGCATATAAGGTGTTGTCAGCATGACGTTACGGAGTGTCGGTGTTTTGAATTTATGACGGTCGGCTTCGTTTTTGGTAACAGCCCATCGTCCGTTGTCACCGTCTGTCAGACCTGTACCGCGATAATCGAAATAGTTATCTTTGATACCCATATATTCATATGACTGTCCGCCGAGATTCATACCGACATGGCAGGTGGCACATTTGTTGTCTTTAAACAGCTGATAGCCTTCCAGTTCTTCTGCAGTAAGCGCATTCTTGTCTCCGCTCAGATATTTGTCGAAACGGCTTGGGGTAAGCAAAGTCTTTTCAAATTCGGCAATAGCTTCCGTCACTGTCGATTCAGTGAAACCTTCGGGGAATACTTCCAGGAAGCGTTTGCTCAGTTCCTTATCTTCTGCCAGTTTAGCACAGATTTCATCGAATGAGACACTACCCATTTCTACCGGGTTCAATGGAGGTCCGGCAGCCTGTTCTTTCAGGTCGGCAGCACGTCCGTCCCAGAACTGTACGAAGTTAAGTGCGGCATTATAGACAGTCGGTGCATTGACACCACCGAATTGTCCGTGGATACCTTCGGAGAATTGCTTGCGGTCTACACCGGCAGTATTCAGCCCGTGGCAGGTTGCGCACGAGATTGTGTTGTCGCCCGACAGGCGGGTGTCATGATACAAATCAAATCCTAAAGCAACTTTAGCCGAATCGGTAGGAATAAAAGCCATTAGCGGCTGTACCGGTTCGTTGGCAAACTCTTCTGCTACCGTAGGTGAAACATAATTATTCTTACGGGCTTCTTTAGCCCATGAAATAATTACTTTCTTCTCGTCGTCATTCAGACTGGTGCCCCAATGCATCGTGTAATATTTGGCTGGAGGCATCGAACCGCTGAGAGCCGTGTTCTCTACTTTTGCCAAATCTACTTCAGAAACAGGCTGTCCGTTGTCAAGGGCGGTCAGCATAGCTGTAAGATCCAGATAATGTGTGCCTTCTTTCATGTCAGCCTGTACGACCGGACCGATAATCGGAAGTTTTCCGTAAAAAGGAACATTTGCAGTGGCTGAGTGACATTCCATACATCCGTTGTTGCGAATGATAGAGGCTACCTGCTTTGCTTTGTCACCTTCCAGTTTCTTATACTCGTTGGATGAGCAGGAAGGCATTGTCAAAGCCAATGTAAGCAGTCCGACAGGAAGTGCTGCCATCTTACTAAAACTAGTGTTGCGCATAATTATTGGTTGTTTAAGATTTGTTTAGTGCAAATGTAGATATATTTATTAATATGTGTTCACGATGCTGATAGGTTTTATTTATCGGAAGATAGGTAATCTTTATTAAGTGGATATTTTTATATAGCTTTGCAAGACTATGTATAACAATTAAAGCAAAAAGAAAAATGTTTAAGAACAAAGCTTTGTGGATTACACTTGCCATTATCGTGGTACTTTTATTTGCCGGATACTCTTGGGTGAAAGGTACATACAACACAATGGTTACACAGGATGAAGGAGTAAAAACAGCCTGGAGCCAGGTAGAAAATCAATATCAGCGCCGTATGGACCTGATCCCGAACCTGGTCAATACGGTAAAAGGATATGCAGCTCATGAAAAGGAGACATTGGAAGGTGTGGTAAGTGCCCGTGCCGAGGCAACCAAGACCACTATCGACCCATCCAACCTGAATGAGGAATCGATGAAGAAATTCCAGGCAGCACAGGGAGAGTTGAGCAGTGCCCTTTCCCGCCTGATGGTCGTACTGGAACGTTATCCGGACCTGAAAGCCAATCAAAACTTCTCCGAACTACAGGCTCAGCTGGAAGGTACGGAGAACCGTATTTCCGTGGAACGCAAGCGTTTCAATGAAACAGCGCAAACCTACAATACCTATATCCGCAGTTTCCCGACCAATATCCTTGCCGGTATGTTCGGGTTCCAGCCGAAAGCTTATTTCAGTGCGGAAAGCGGTGCAGAGAAAGCTCCGAAAGTGGAATTTTAATCCGATAAGTTCAGATAAAGAATGAGAAATCTGAATAAAACACTGACAGGCAAACGTCTGCAGGCACTGTTGCTTGCAGGCTTGTTTCTCCTCTCCCTTTTCCCGCAGCAACTTGCTGCAGCAAAGGACTATACGATCGAGACGATCCCTAATGTCCGTCTCTCGGACCGGAATAATCATGTGAGTAATCCGGACGGGATCATTCATCCGGAGGATGTCGGGCGCATCAACCGCTTGTTGCAGACCGTGGAAGACAGCCTGGGGATAGAAGTCGCCGTGGTTGCCGTGGAGAGCATCGGCGATAACGATGCCCGTATGTTTGCCACCGACCTGTTCCAACATTGGGGATTGGGAAAAAAGGACAAGGACAACGGTCTACTGATTCAGCTTGTCACTGAACCGTCGCAACGTTCCGTCGTTTTTGAGACCGGTTACGGCATAGAGGGTATTCTGCCCGATGCGATCTGTTACCGTCTGCAACAACGATATATGATCCCGGACCTGAAAGCCGGTGATTACAGTGCCGGTATGCTTAAAGGAGTCGCTGCCGTAAAAAAATATCTGATGGCAAGCGATTACGAACGCACTGCCATGACCGGAGGTCAAAACCGGCAGGCGGAAGGTGATGATCTTTTCCTATGGGTATTCCTGATCATAGCGATCCTCTTTCCTGCCGGAATCTTTCTACTTGTATCTATCCTCAAATACCGTCCCCGCATCTGTCCCCGTTGTGGACAAAAAACATTGGTATATGTGGGGCAGCAAGTAATACAAAGAGCGACTTACAGTTCAGAAGGATTGGCGGAAGATACCTACAGGTGTAAGAATTGCGGCTATACCGAAAAGAAAAGCCGTCATATCAGCCGGCTGAGACGCAGCACAGGTCCTGTCATCATCGGTGGCGGCGGACGAGGCGGGGGCTTTGGAGGCGGTTTCGGTGGTGGCGGCTCCTGGGGCGGAGGACGTTCGGGAGGCGGTGGCTCTATCAGTCGCTTTTAAGCGGTAGGCTGATTAATTTGAGCGAAAAGCTCGCCACTTTCGCCACTTTCGCCACTAAAGTATTTGATTTTTCCGTATTGTGTAAGTCTCTTGTTATTAATTAATTACAGATACGAAAGTGTTGCTCGGAAGCGATTTCAGGGACACCGGAGGGACATGTTTTTTCAAATGTTTCACGTCTGTCTGCTTGTTGATTCGTCCGACAGGGTTTTAAGAGTCGGAAAATTCCTGTATTCGTGTCCCTCTTAAAACCGATTTATGGGATGAAGAAAATAGTATATATTTTCCAATAGACTGATAGTCATTATGTTACAGGATTGTTTTGGCTATAAAAAACGATAGTGAAAATCAAATACTTTAGTGGCGAAAGTGGCGAAAGTGGCGAGCTTTTCAAGGTAAAAACGTACATATTACAGAGAAAAAGCTTACGTATTTTCAGAAAAATACGTAAGCTTTTCAAAATCCAAATTTCGTCTTACTCCTCGCGAATATAATATTCGGACAGGATATCCCTCACTTTTTCCGGAGTAATCCTACCGTATACCTTACCACCTATGGTCACTACAGGTGCCAGTCCGCAGGCTCCCACACAGCGCAGGCAGTCCAGCGAGAATAACCCGTCGTTAGTCGTCTCCCCTACTTTGATTTCAAGCTGACGCTGAAATTCGTCTAGCACCTTTTCCGCTCCGCGTACATAACAGGCGGTTCCCAGGCAGACAGAGATCGGGTACTTTCCTTTCGGTGTCATGGTAAAGAACGAGTAGAAAGTAACTACGCCATAGACACGGGAAACAGGGATATGCAGTTCGGCTGCCACTATTTCCTGTACTTCACGAGGGAGATAACCGAATATTTCCTGTGCTGCATGCAAAATGTTGATCAGTTCACCGGAGTCGTTATCATGCTCCTTACATACGGCCTGTAACTCCTTTATCTTTGATTGGGGCAAATGTATCTTTTCCATGCTTATTCGTCTTTATCGGTTTCCAAAAACATATTGACTACTTCTTTGCGGTCGAAGTAATGTGTATGCAGCAACTGATGCGCCCTGGGGCCGCAAGGTTCGCCCAGATATTCCTTATATAATTGCTGGATATAAGGGTTCTCATGGCTCTTACGAAGCGGCTTGCTTTCGTCTTCGCTGTAAAGGGCGGCAGCACGTTTACGCAAAACGTCCATCCTACCCTGATGGAACGGCTGGCCTCCGCCGCCGATACAACCACCGGGGCATGCCATTACCTCGATCACGTGGTAAGGCGATTTTCCGCTCTTCACCTCTTCGACCAGTTTACGGGCATTCCCCAGACCGTGGGCGATACCGATCTTGACAGGGACACCGTCGAAATTGATCGTCCCACTGCGGATACCTTCCAGTCCTCGCAGTTCTCTGAACTCGATTTTCTCCAGCGGCTTTTTAGTATATAGCTCGTAAGCCGTACGGCAGGCTGCTTCTATAACACCTCCGGTTGTTCCGAAAATAACGCCGGCACCGGTCGACTCTCCCAAAGGACGGTCGAAGTCGCTGTCGGGAAGTTCGTTGAAGTTGATGTTGGCATACCGGATCAGACGAGCCAGCTCACGGGTATAGATCGAAATATCGACATCCGGATTACCTTCGACGGCAAATTCCGGACGGCTGGCTTCATATTTCTTTGCCAGGCAAGGCATGATGGAGACGACAACAATATTCCTGCGATCCACTCCCAGCTTCTCTGCGAAATAGCTTTTGGCTATGGCTCCGAACATCTGCTGCGGGCTCTTGGCTGTCGACAGGTTATCACGCAGTTCCGGGAAATGTTGTTCTACGAAACTGACCCAACCCGGACAGCAACTGGTCATCATCGGCATTTTCACTTCCTGATCTCCCGATAGGTATTTGCCTAATCGCTGAAGCAATTCGGTGCCTTCCTCCATGATGGTCAAGTCGGCGGCGAAGTCGGTATCGAATACATAGTCGAAACCTAACTGGCGAAGAGCCGATACCATCTTTCCGGTAACCAACGTCCCCGGCTCGCAACCGAAATCGCGTCCGAGAGCCGTACGTACTGCCGGAGCAGTTTGTGCGATCACGATCTTGGTCGGATCAGCCAATGCGTCCAGTACCGGCTGCTGGGTGTTACGGCCGCTAAGGGCGTTCACCGGACAGACAGACACACACTGTCCGCAATAAGAACAGGTACTGCCGGCTATATCCCGCTCAAAGGCAGTAGAAACGGCGGCATTGAATCCGCGATGAACGGCTGTCAGGGCTCCTACCGTTTGAATACTGTTACACATGGTTTCGCAGCGGCGGCACATGATACATTTATTCATATTCCGCACGATGGAAGGAGAACGGTCGATCTCGAAAGTGGACTGTTCACCCTGATATCTTATCTCACGGATACCGAGGTCGTGGGCGATCGTCTGCAACTCGCAATATCCGTTACTGCTGCAGGTCAGGCAACCCGCCGGATGGTTGGACAGGATCAGCTCCATCACCGTTTTGCGTGCATTCATGACACGGGGAGTATGGGTTCTGACAACCATTCCCTCCGTACATTCCATCTTGCAGGATGGTGCCAGGTTACGGCGTCCTTCGATCTCTACCACGCAGATGCGGCAGGCTCCGGGATTGTTCTCGTAATTCAAGTCTTCGAGTTTCATGTGGCAAAGCGTCGGGATACGGATCCCCAGGCTTTTGGCAGCATCCAGGATTGTTGTCCCCTTGGCTACTTCCACCTCTCTGTTATCTATTGTTAGTTTAATTTTTTCCATATTCTTATCTGTCAACTGTCAATTATCCACTGTCAACTTATTTAGTGTACGTATATTGCATCGAACTTACACTTCTCTATGCATGACCCGCAACGGATACAGATATCCGAGTCGATCGTGTGAGGTACTTTACGGCTACCGGTGATAGCATGTACCGGACAGATGCGGGCACACATGGTACAGCCTTTACATTTCTCCGGATTGATAAAGTACTGGGTCAGTTCGCGGCACTGGTGGGAAGGACAACGTTGTTCGTCGACATGTGCCAGGTATTCATCGTAAAAGTTATCCATGGTAGAAAGGACGGGGTTGGGTGATGTTTGCCCTAAACCGCATAAGGCCGTATCCTTTATCACCATGGCGAGATTACGCAGTTTATCCAGGTCCTCGATGGTTCCCCTGCCCGATGTGATCTTCTGCAGCATTTCATGCAAACGCTTATTTCCGATACGGCAAGGGGCGCATTTGCCGCATGACTCTTCTACCGTAAAGTCGAGGTAGAACTTGGCCATCGCCACCATGCAGTCGTCTTCGTCCATCACGATCATTCCACCCGATCCCATCATGGAACCGGCAGCGATCAGATTGTCATAGTCGATCGGCAGATCCAGATGTTTCTCCGTCAGGCATCCGCCGGAAGGTCCGCCGGTTTGTACGGCTTTGAATTTCTTTCCGTCTTTTATTCCTCCTCCGATACCGAATATCACTTCACGGAGTGTCGTTCCCATCGGGACTTCGATCAGTCCGACGTTGTTCACTTTGCCGGCCAGGGCAAAGACTTTCGTCCCTTTACTCTTTTCCGTACCGATGCTGCTGAACCATTTGGCTCCTTTCAGCAGGATAACGGGGATATTGGCATACGTCTCTACGTTGTTCACGTTTGTCGGACAGCCTTTGTAACCGCTTTCACTGGGGAACGGAGGTTTAACCGTTGCTTCCCCGCGCAATCCTTCCATACTATGGATCAGTGCCGTCTCTTCCCCGCACACAAAAGCGCCTGCTCCATAACGTATCTGAATATCGAAAGAAAAATCTGTACCGAAGATGTTATCTCCCAGAAATCCGTACTCTTTCGCTTGTTCTATAGCGATCTTCAGACGTTCCACCGCCAGGGGATATTCGGCACGGATATAGACCAGCCCTTTACTGGCTCCGGTACAATATCCGTTGATCGCCATGGCTTCGACGATGGAGTGCGGATCGCCTTCCAGGATAGAACGGTCCATGAAGGCACCCGGATCACCTTCGTCAGCATTGCAGACTACATATTTCTGCGGAGCCTGTACCTTACGGGTGATATGCCATTTGAGCCCGGTCGGGAAACCGCCGCCGCCCCTGCCTCTGAGGCCGCTGTCCATGATCTCCCTGATTACGTCGTCGGGGGTCATTTCAGTCAGTGCTTTACCCAAGGCGATATAACCGTCACGGGCGATGTATTCGTCTATATTTTCAGGGTTGATGAAACCGCAGTTGCGCAAGGCTATACGTAACTGCTTTTTATAGAAGTTGATATGTTTGGAATCGAGTATCTGCTCATTCGTCTCCGGATTTACATAAAGCAGACGTTCTACTTTACGGCCTTTTATCAGATGTTCGTTGACGATATCGTCTGCATCTTCCGGAGTGACCTGCACGTAAAAAGTATTGTCCGGTATCAGTTTTACGACCGGCCCTTTCTCACAAAAGCCGAAACAGCCTGTCCGGATCACCTGTACACTGTCCTGTAATCCGTTTTGCCTGACTGCCTCCTTCAGGTTTTGTAGTATAAGCTCGCTCTGTGATGCACGGCAGCCTGTACCGCCGCACACCAGAATATAGTTGCTATATTGTGCCATTATGTAAGAATTTGTATTGGTTTTTATTCTGGACCGACCGAGTTATAGTTGACAGGTATGATGTCGTCTATCAGAATACCTTGTTTGATATAACTGGTAATGATCTCGTCCACTTTTGTTTTGTTGACGCGACCGAATACGAGCGGTTCCTTGCCGGGAACTGTGATCTCTACGGTAGGTTCTGCATAGCAATATCCCATGCAGCCTGTTTGAGTAACTAAGGCATCTACGCGTTCCCGGTCGAGGGCTTCGATAAAATAGCTCATTACCTCTTTGGCTCCGGCAGCGATACCGCAGGTCGCCATAGCCACCTTGATCTGAACCATTTGCTCGGGATTATTACTTTTCTCGCGTAAATCGAGGGAGGTACGTAAGGATTCACGCATCTTCCGAAGGTCATCTAACGTTTTTACTTTGTTCATCATCGTACACATTTAAGGTATTATTACCACATGGGTATGACGCAAACATACGTATTTATGTTCAATTTAAGGGTGTCTTTTGCGCAAAAAATATAAAAGATTTATTTGTCTTCGACAGCCCGTGTCTGAAGAACTTTGGAGTTTGGCGGAACGCTATGGGTTAACCAGATATTACCACCTATCACTGAGCCTTTCCCTATCGTGATACGACCGAGAATGGAAGCATTGGAGTAGATAGTAACATTGTCTTCAATGATCGGGTGACGGGGTACATCGACAGGCAGCCCTTCTTCATCCAGCGTAAAGTTTTTAGCTCCCAGAGTAACACCCTGATACAAACGGACATGGTTACCTATAATGGCGGTCTGTCCTACGACAACACCTGTCCCGTGATCAATACTGAAATATTCTCCGATCTGTGCCCCCGGATGGATGTCGATCCCTGTTTCGGAATGGGCCATCTCGGTGATGATACGCGGCAGGACCGGCACTCCGAGCTTTAACAGCTCATGCGCTACCCGCTGATGAAGAATGGCGTGTACGGCGGGATAACAGAATATGATTTCGCTAAGACTCTTGGCTGCCGGATCGCCATCCAGTATCGCTTTTACATCGGTGGATAGCAAATACTTGATATGAGGTATCTTATTTATAAAATCAATCGCTATCCGGGACGCACGGTCCTTCGAATCACAACAACGATCAACTTCGAAACAGAGACCGTTATATATCTGTTCTTGAAGCAGGTCATATATCTTCTCCAAATAGACTCCTGTATAGTATTGGATGGAATCCACCTGTGCCTCCTGCTCCGAACCGAAGAATCCCGGAAAGATCACTTTCCGTAGCAACAACATGACTTCACGAAGCGAAAGCACAGAAGGTGATGGCTTCTGATGCAGCGGAATATATTTATACTCCGGCAGATCGGAAGCCGACAGACGTTCCACGTTTTTCTGTATTTGGTTTAATATATCAGTTCTGTTCATGTTTAGTTATCCCATGCCGGGTCGTATGTCACTAATGTTTTTTGGTAATAATCCAAACTTAAAATATACACAACACCATTCAACATGAATAGTTCGTAATTCTTACTGCCTTTCGAATAAGCATAACGTTGATGCCACTCATCATTATCTATATTATATTGCCACATTACGCCAGATTCATCAATAACATATATACTTCTGTTATAAATAATGCCACTTGAAACATTGTCCATTTTCCCCGGTAGTTCTGTTAAACTACTCCAGCTGGTAAAATCTCCTCCGGTAGCTTTCCATAACCCTCGTCCTGCAATTTTATCTCCCAGACCAACGAAGACTTCACCTTCGCCTGAAACCAAAGCAATACCATTACTTAGAGCAACCGCGAACTTACCATAATTATACCATTTATTGTCATTTGTATTGTAACGACAAATGGTATCAGTTGGAGCATTATTTATGTTTCCACCAATAAGATAAATGTCATCTCCATAAGGGAAACAAACGGCTTTATTACGTATATTCCCATTTTCCAATGGAGCTAAATCTGTCCATTCATTGTTTGAATATGAATAACATCCGGTTATGTTCATAGCTAATGTGTTTCCTCCAAACAGATAGGCTGTATTATCCATTGTACATGCAGCCATGTTCATTGCTTCTATCGGGTAAGACTCAAAAAGCTTCCATTTGTTATAAGTCGGATTATATCCATACAGTTCATCTGTTCTTTTTGGACCTAAATCTCCTCCTACAACAAATGCTTGATCATCCAGTGTGAAAACCGTATAATTCATACGCCCACTGCCCTCAAATCCCGTTAGATTTCCTGAAACAATATTGGGTGTTTTAAACTCAACAATGTTACTGCCCTCTGTCCCATTCTCATTCGTTGCATAAGCTTTGACATAATACTTCTTTTCCCCTTTCAACGTAAAAGATACTTGAAATTTTTTATCTTTATCCAAATCTTCTCTTGTGAGAGTAACCTTTTGGTCGGATTCGTTATCCGGTCCCGGAGTGCTCGTCAACGAACAATAAACAACAATCTTTTTAACATCGGTTCTACCGTCATTCTCCAACAGACCACTGACTGTTACATTCCCGTCTTTCATGGTATAATTCAAAGATTCATCCATAAGGATAGTAGGAACATCTCTTTTGGCATAAAAAGCAATACTGTCTGAAGTATAGACAGGACCAAATTCATTTACAGCAAAACCGCGTACGAAATATTGTATTCCCGGCTTCAAAGAAGGAATGACACCTAAAATAAAGCCATCTTCGTTAACCGTACATTTAATGACTGAATCTTCAATGATATTAGGTCGATTCAAGTCTTTCACTGTCCCCCAGCAGAACCCGATAGAATCCAGCTCTCCATCACCTTTTTCAACCAATCTGGCTCTTACGGTTGCATGTGTATAATCTATCTCAATCTTTTCAAGCAAATCGAGTTTGGGATGTCCGTCCAATGTCGTGAAGCTTTGTTTATTGGTATTGAACAAGCCAAAACTATTTTCTACTATGGCTTCAACTGTATATTCCGTTTCCGGATCCAGCTCAGTTAAAGTATAAACAAATGTAGAGTCTGTCAGCATATCATTCATGTTGACATAAACCATTGAATCAGCCTCTGCATTCTTATGAAAACGGAAACCTACCTTTTTGATTTCACCTTCGCCTTTTTTCCTGATCGTACCTCCCAGCACGGCGGTCGTTGCTGTGAATTCTTTAATTTCCGAGGTGATAACTGATCCTATACCCTCATTTGTTGTAACATCTAATGTGTCTCCATATGCAATACCTCCCTTTTCACTTTTTGCGAATGGACTGATATGATAGGTTGTATCATTAATAAGCTCATTTATGGTAAGTTCATATGTACTTTTACCTTCTTTGATGGTAGAATCTTCCTGTTTTTGGATATCTTTTGAATCTTTCAGCCAATAAACGAAACCACGTTCAACAACCGGATCTCCATTTTCTTTCTTTATGGTAGCTTTTGCATGAATACTCGTGGCAGTAAAGCTGACATCTGCTTGTGTAAATTTCTCGAATTCCGGAGGCAAAACATTCTGCAGGTTAGTATCCATATCCGGCTCTTCCACACAGCCGGATAAACATATAGCAAACAAGGTGAATAATAGTAAGTATAGTTGTTTCATATTATTATCTTTTAAAAGAACATACCCAGACCTGCATTCAGGTCGACATATTTAAAGTTTAAAGTGTTGCATCCGGCACTGACAAAGAATGAACCGAATTTAACCATAAAATCCAAATCGGCAACAACACCAGTATAAGACTGATCCGTATTCTTCGCCCAAAAAGATTCTTTATTTTTGGAATCCGAATAAGGTATTGTGTTATATTCATACAATAGTTCTCTTTTCCCGTATCCCAGTCCTACGGAAGTATATAACCAGGGAGCACATTTAATGACCAAACCGGCCGATGCTGCTATATTATTAGATTTTTTCTTATTGGTAAATCGATATGCGGCATTATCAGGTATAGTGACCAATTCTTTATCTCCCCGACACTCATTCGTATAATTGTCAAACGACAGGTTCGTCCTGAAACGTGCATACCAGCCGAATCTTTTGCCAACACCTCCTACAGTTAATCCGTATGGCGCTTCAATAGAAAATGCATATCCGACGAAAAACTTCATCGGCTCTCTCGGCTTTTTCTCTTTGGCTGGCATATAAGTGATCACTTCTACAGGTTTGCGCAGCTCTTCGAGGCGATTACTCCAGCTTCTGGCACGCTCTTCATTGGCGAGAGTGCCTATACCCTCTCTGTAATAAAGTATCAATTGCGATATGGCAGTCGTATCGTTATCTATCGTCGCTTTATCTCTGAGACAATCAAAGCATTTACTCATCAACCCGCGCATGGATGAACGCATCTTTTTATTCAGCTTCCATATGGTAGTCAGTTGCTCGATGCTATACGAGTCACATTGCATAGCACCTTCTTCATACCACATTGTAGCTTTTCTATAATCCTGGCGGCGCATAGCTTCATCGCCTTTTCTATTGTAGTCAGGCTGCATCTGTGCCATCAAATGTCCCGGCAATAGAATTATAAATAAGAGAGTAAGTATTTTAAGTATCTTCATAAATTTCATTAATAATAACCTGATAAACGTTCACTAATCATCACACCTTTTGTATCGTAAATATCATACAATTCATCTTCTCTCAAAAATGCACTGTATCCTTGCTGTGTTCGATAAGCAGCCAAATACTTGCATTTGATACGCTCCTTTGCATCGGCATCTATAGCTCCATATTTTTGGTTATCCTTTTTCTGAACGATCATCAGATCTCCAAAAGGTTTTATTTCCTCATACATTGCTTTTCTGCCGGCAAGAAGTATTTCATCCTGTTTAACTCTGCATTCTCCTATAAGATCAAAAAGTTCGTCCGTTGTTTTAAGTTTTCCAGCTTTGCTGAATGCACTTCCGGCCTCCGAGATTTCTTCTGTCGCTTTCACAAAATCAGCAGCTTCACTGGATATTTGTGCTGCTGCCATTTTCTCTTTTCCGGTAGCGATCAATGTTTCAAATTCGGCATTGATCTCTTCCGCCGAAGGAGCCGGTGGTGTAACAACTGTTTTTTCAATATCTTTTACTACAGGCTCTTTCTGAGGTTTTACCGGTTCTGTGCGCGGAGTCGTAACCTCCGGTTTACTTACTGGCTTCTCCTCAGTTTCCTGTCTGATATCCGTGTTTTCAGTCTCGGCATCGTCCTTTGGCTCTTCTTTTACAACTTCCGAAGTGCTATTTTCTTCCGTCACTTCAGAAAGCATAGCTTTAGAGACCGGAAAACTATCTTTTTCGGGTGTAAAAGCTATGTTTTTCGTTTCTGTAGCTTTAGAACTATTACGTTGCACCAGAAGGGCTACTGCCGAACCTATACTTGCAAATATAATAATTAGTAAAGAAATTAACGTTGTTTTTCTTTTTTTCTTTTTGGAGACTGGAGATGCATCAACTGTATTTAATACCGTATTTAAAACAGTCTCATCCCCTTCATCCGTTTTCGACTGGGGTAAACGAGTTGTAAATAAAATAGTTGTTTCATCTTCCTCAAAATATTCAGGGGAAGATAAATCTTTCTTTATTTCCTCTTCTTTCATCTCCGGATAATCCAGGGCAGCCAACATTTCCGATACCGTCTGAAAGCGGTCTGCCGGTACAATTTCCATTGCCTTGATGATGGCGGCTTCTGTTTTCGGAGAAATAGCCGGATTCAATTTTGCCGGAGCCGGCAAGGGACGTGTCGCCCGGAGAATAGACTCTGTCGGTATCTTTCCCGTCAGCAGGTTATACATGGTTGCCCCCAGCGAATAGATGTCCGGACAAGGAGAAAAACTTTGCGTACCTTCATTGTCATATTGCTCGATAGAGGCAAAACCTTTTGATAAGGTCAGCATGGTCGTACTCGTTTCCTGCTGTTCGATATCATATCGTTTACTTACTCCGAAATCGATCAGACGTGCTTTTCCGCTTTGATCGATCAGTATATTGCTGGGTTTGATATCCAAATGAAGGATATTTTTCTCATGAACGAACTGAAGAGCCTCTCCTATCTGATGTACGTATCTGAGTACTTTCGCTTCCGGAAGTATCCCTTCCTTATCCATCATATACTTCAGACTATTCCCCGAAATATATTCCATAGCAATATAGGCCGTGTTATTTTCTTCAAACACTTCCAATACATTGACGATATGCGGATGATGAACATCAGACAATATCTTTGCCTCTTTGATAAGTTTTTCTTTAAACTTATCAAAAAGTGCCCTTCCTGTCTCGGAATGTACCTTGACTTCGAAAGATTCAGGATCTCTATAGCAGTAATCCTTGAAAAAATATTCTTTTACACATATAGGAACCTCTGTCTTGATAGTTCCTAATGGCCCTTTAACTTCGGTAAACCAAACGCCTCTGTAAGTTATACCAAAGCCGCCCTGACCAACTACATGCGTAAGCCGATATTTTCCATTTTGAAGAAGATGTCCGTTTGGCAAATTCATAACTTATAGCGTAACTCTTTTTAATCTGCCAAAATTACGTTATTTATATAAAAGAATAAAGGAAAGAGAGAATATTTTGTTTTATTCCGATAGATTCACCTACATTTTGCACGGGTAAAATATAAAAAGAAAAGTTATCCCGCGTCTTACCACAACAGGAAGCCATGATGGAATCTTTGATATCTTCCGGGTTAGTATGAGTCGAAAAGATAGAGGAAAGATCTTCATTTTTCAGCCTTTCCAGTACGCCGTCAGTACACATGAAGAAGTAATCGCCGGCCTGTACGTCCTTCAGCAGGATAACATCTGCTTCTGTCGGATGCTCTGTCCCTTGTATGGCACGAATAATAACATTTTTTTGTGGATGAGTCAGTGCTTCTTCTTTGGTTATTTTTCCCAGTTTGACAAGTGAATTAACCAAAGAATGGTCTTCCGTCTGATAAAGAATTTCTCCTTGGCGGAACTGATAAATCCGGCTGTCGCCTACATGAGCCAGTGTTACGCCTGATGTACCGACTGAGACCATAGTCAGTGTCGTTGCCATGCCTTTGGCTTCCGGGTGGGTATTCACATAATCGTCGAAACGTGCTTCTGTATATCTGATAGCTTTATTTACAAACTCTTCGGATGGTTCATCGTCCAGAAATGTAGAAAAGAATGTCTGGAAAGATTCACAGGCCAGCGAACTGGCAATCTCTCCTTTTTCTGATCCGCCGACACCATCGCAAACCAGAAATAATTTTTGATTGGAATTAACCATCTCCGGTAACGGATAGATTGAATCCTCGTTGTTTTGTCTACCGCCTTTCTCACAAACGGCCCAAGGCTTGCCAATCGTTATATTCATAGCACGAACAGATTTTATTCATTAAAGCGAAGAACTGTGTGCCCGATAATGATCTCGTCATTGTTCTTTAGCACGACCACTTCTCCATTTTCAAGGTAATTGCTATTATATAACGTATGGTTCTTACTATTATTGTCAGAAAGATAATGTTTATACCCTCCTTTAGGGTCTTTTTTTACTTCTATCCGTATATGTTCCCGACTCATTGATTTATCAGTCGTGATAATTCCTATTGTTGCGCCTGACGCATTGGACTTACGACCGATTACTGCAATACCTTCATAGAGGGGGAAAATCTGTTCCGGGGTGGCATCGTCACTAACTACCAAAAGCTGTCCTGTACTGTTCGAAACAGGATGGACCAGGATCGTATCCTGATCGAAATCTGCTCCCTGCTTCCCCAGTTGAAGCAAAGAGACAGGAATTGACTGTTTACACTTCGGACATTTAAAAGAAGTTAGATCGAGGGGAAGTTTCCCCTCGTCTACCTTTAATCCTACGTGACAATGTGGACATTTTACTGAAATCATATCATGAACGATATATCAGATCCGTCGATATCAGTAGAGAAAGCGTCATGTACGTCTGTATCGGACAATATAATGGTGTCATCAGATAATGTGATAAAATCCGAAACATCCATGCTATCGTCTTCAATCATAACGATACCAGATAAATCATTTTCTCCATCCACATCTACTACTACCGCATCATTAAATACGGAGTCGTCACTGTCTAGTGTAACGAATGTGTATTCCTCCTCTTGCATACTGGTTTGAATTAAAATTATTCTTTATGGAAACAAAAGTAGAAAAAGTAATGGATTAAATGAGTATCCAATAATCTCTTATAATCAAAGGTTTGGGTTTTATGTACAAACTGTCCGATTTGGGATACGAAACAACTTATTCACTGACCCACTTTGCTTTACAGGAAGAAACGGGACATTGCTTTCTGTTTCTCAATGATTCCCAGGGTATTTCTCCCAAAAATGTACCACATTTAGGGCATACATAGTCTATTTTGAACTGATTTGCAATGTCTTGCAGTTGTTGTGGCGTTTTGGAGGCTTGCTTTGCTCCCATGTAGATCCCGACTGTAGGGGCACAAATCGTTATAAATAGGCTTATTCCTAAAAATTCAGGACTTCCTTTACCCAAAAAGCCGATAACAACACCAATTATGCCGGGCAAAGCAAAAGGGAGAGACTGAAACAATCTGGTTTTAAACTGATTAGATGATTGTATCTTAACTTTTGCTTGAACATAATCATCGTACACTTTCTTTAGTGCAGCAAACTCTTCACTATAGTCGTTGTTGTATTTTAGTGCTTCAGACAGATTCAAGACATATCCTGTCCCCAGGATTATCTTATCTGTTGGTGTAACACGTTTTTTGACGATCTGTGAACCATTGACGAAAGTACCGTTCGTAGAGCTGAGATCTTCCAACAACCAACAGCCATGATCCTCACGAACCAGACAAGCATGGTGCCTGCTAACATGAGGATCATTTACTATAAAATCATTATCTTCAGCTTTACCGATTCTAATTTTCATCTTTAATTTCCTTTGGTTCTTCCGGTTTACCCATCTCCTTTTCCAGGGATTCTTTTAGCACTTTTAAAGGATCTTTGGATATTATAAGCTCTCTAGGTTTCCCCTCTTCTGTCAATAATAACAGTTTTTGCTTGGGTAAATTGATTTGCAGAATATGATTTTTATTTATGATATGACTTTTTCCTACTCTCATTAATATCTTGTTGCATCCGGCTACCTGTTTTTCGAGTATCTCTTCTATTTTACCTATATTAATTGCAAAGGTAAACTGGATTCCATTGGATAATAGTAATTTAGTATAATTTCTATCAGCTTCAAAGTAGAGTATTTGCCCTATCTTTATTCGTAACAACTCATCCCTCGTCTTAATTATTAAATACCGCTCCATACGTTGATATTGTTTTTTTATTTTCACCGAGTAACAAATATACGGTATTTTATCTTTATCCCGACTATATTTTATAAAGAAATATAAATGAAATATGGAATATTGGCTAATAATATTCTGTTTTCAAACTTGAATATGAGCTAATTTGGCAAGAATAATTCACCATTTAAATTTCAACAGCTCTGTAAATATAAGTTTCAATAAGAAATATAACTGAAAAATGAATACGGATCAAATCCCGAACAGAAGCCGATAAACACAAAAAAGGGATATTCTGTAATGAAATATCCCTTTTTGATAGAGTATAAACCTTAATTTAATTCTTCATTTTCAGATTAATTGCGCGTACTAAACGTGTCTGAATTTTCATTAACGTAGCCAAATCCTCGTTTTCGAAATCGATATCAGATATTTTAATCTTCTGTTCTATCACAACTTCTTCTCTCTTTGAACCATTTTCAATGTCATTCACCAACTCATCCAACTGAGCTTTAATTTTCTCGATCTTCTTCGAATAATTAACTTTACGTGCCATAAAACTTAATACATTAATGGATAATAAAAAATCATTTATGCAAAAGTAATTATAATTTGATAATAATGAAATATATGGTATGTTTTAAAGCAAAATAAGAAGGATATTCAAAAAAGAATACCCTTCTTATAATTACTTTATTTATTATGTATATTAATCTTCAATTGCAGCTTGTGCAGCAGCGATGCGAGCGATAGGCACGCGGAACGGAGAACAAGATACATAGTTCAATCCTACTTTATGGCAGAACTTCACTGAAGAAGGTTCACCGCCATGCTCACCACAAATACCACATTTCAGATCCGGGCGGATTGCACGTCCTTTTTCCGTAGCCATTCGAACCAGCTGGCCTACTCCATTCTGGTCTAATACCTGGAACGGGTCTACTTTCAGAATCTTCTTTTCCAGATAGATCGGTAAGAATGAAGCGATATCGTCACGTGAATAGCCGAATGTCATCTGAGTCAGGTCATTTGTTCCGAATGAGAAGAATTCAGCAGAAGAAGCGATACGATCGGCAGTCAGAGCAGCACGAGGAATTTCGATCATTGTACCTACCTTAAAGTCGATACGGTCTCCTACTTCGGCAAATAACTTTTCTGCAGCATCACGGATTACTTTTTCCTGTTCTTTGAATTCGTATAAGATACCTGTCAGCGGCACCATGATTTCCGGTTTAGCCTCAATGCCTTCTTTCTTCAATTCCAGTGCTGCACCCAAGATAGCACGTGTTTGCATTTCTGTAATTTCGGGATATGTATTACCTAAACGGCAACCACGGTGACCTAGCATCGGGTTATGTTCGCAAAGAGATTCAACACGTTTCTGAATTTCTTTTACAGATACTCCCATAGCTGTTGCCATTTCTTCCTGACCTTTCAGATCGTGAGGAACGAACTCATGCAAAGGAGGATCGAGCAGACGAACGGTAACAGGACATCCTGCCATTGCCTTGAAAATGCCTTTGAAGTCTGCTTGTTGATAAGGCAAAATTTTTGCCAAAGCAGTCTTACGACCTTCCGCATTTTCTGCCAAAATCATTTCCCGCATAGCTTTAATTTTTTCGCCTTCAAAGAACATGTGTTCCGTACGGCACAATCCGATACCGACAGCACCGAAGTTGCGCGCGATAGCAGCATCATGAGGAGTATCCGCATTTGTACGAACCTGCAGTTTGGTATATTTGTCAGCTAAAGCCATCAATTCAGCGAAATCGCCGGACAGTTCAGCTGCCTTTGTTTCTACTTTACCTACATATACTGTACCGGTTGTACCATTGATAGAGATATAATCACCTTCTTTTAAAGTAACATCGTCTACTGTTACAGTTTTATTCTTGTAGTCGATTTCCAGTGCACCTGCTCCTGATACGCAACATTTACCCATACCACGAGCGACTACAGCAGCATGTGAGGTCATACCACCACGGGCTGTCAGGATGCCTTCGGCAACAGCCATACCTGCTAAATCTTCCGGAGACGTTTCGATACGAACCATAACGACTTTCTTTCCGTCTGCATGCCATTTAGCAGCATCATCAGCAAAAAATACGATCTGACCTGTAGCTGCACCCGGAGAAGCAGGTAAACCTTTTACCCAAACCTTTGCCTGTGATTCAGCCACCTTGTCAAATACCGGGTGAAGCAATTCATCCAGTTTATTCGGTTCGATGCGTTTCAAAGCTGTCTTTTCATCGATCATTCCCTGATGCAACAGATCGATAGCGATCTTCACCATAGCAGAACCTGTACGTTTACCGTTACGTGTCTGAAGGAACCAAAGTTTGCCTTCCTGTACGGTAAATTCCATATCCTGCATGTCGCGGTAATGATTTTCCAGTTTTGTCTGCAGTGCATCCAGTTCCTTATAGATTTCCGGCATGGCTTCTTCCATTGAAGGGAATTTAGCAACTCTTTCTTCTTCCGGAATACCGGCACGTTCTGCCCAGCGCTGTGAACCGATCTTCGTGATCTGCTGCGGAGTACGGATACCGGCAACAACGTCTTCACCCTGTGCATTGATCAGGTATTCACCGTTGAATAGGTCTTCACCGTTACCGGCGTCACGAGAGAAACATACACCTGTAGCAGATGTATCACCCATGTTACCGAATACCATCGCCTGAACAGAAACAGCTGTTCCCCATTCTGCCGGAATACCTTCCATCTGACGGTACAGGATAGCACGTTCGTTCATCCAGGAGTTGAATACGGCACAGATTGCACCCCACAATTGTTCGTAGGCACAAGTCGGGAAGTCGCTTCCTGTTTGTTTCTTAACAGCGGCTTTGAACTTTGTCACCAATGTCTTCAGGTCGTCGACAGTCAGTTCGTTGTCCAGCTTCACCCCTTTGGCTTCTTTCACCTCTTCGATGATCGCTTCGAACGGATCGATGTCTTCCTTACTGGTCGGTTTCATACCCAAAACCACATCACCATACATTTGTACAAAACGGCGATAAGAGTCCCATGCAAAACGAGCGTTGCCTGTTTTACGTGTCAACCCTTCTACTACCTCGTCGTTCAATCCCAGGTTCAGGATGGTATCCATCATACCCGGCATAGAAGCACGTGCTCCGGAACGGACAGAAACCAACAGCGGGTTTTCCACATCTCCGAACTTGGAGTTCATTAACGTTTCTATGTTAGCAATAGCTTTTTCAACGTCCGACTTCAGTAATTCTACGACTTTGTCTTTGCCCAGTTCATAATATTCCGAGCAAACTTCTGTTGTAATTGTGAATCCCGGAGGAACCGGAACGCCAATTAAATTCATTTCGGCAAGGTTTGCACCTTTACCACCCAGCAGATTTCTCATATCTGCTTTACCTTCGGCTTTTCCATTACCGAATGTGTAGACTCTTTTTCTTTCCATGTGTCAGACTGTAATTATGTTTATTAGATTTCAGTTTTGCTATCTCTACATTGCAATACTGCAAATATATGCTATTTACGAGTACACCAGATACAGAAAGTTAAAGATTTTTATATGTTTTAGAACTATTCTTTACTATTCGTATCAGCTAAATATGTACATTTGCGTGGCGAAAATTTTAAACACAGATAAAATTGGCAAGAAATAAGAAGCAGTTACCCTTGCTTGAAAAGGTAACAATTACAGACGTAGCCGCTGAAGGTAAGGCGATTGCACGTGTAAATGAGAAAGTGGTGTTTGTTCCTTTTGTCGCTCCCGGCGATGTAGTAGACATCCAACTTACCCGTAAAAAGAATAGTTATGCCGAAGGGAAGGCTGTACACTTCCACGAATACTCTACAGAACGAGCCACTCCGTTTTGCGAACATTTCGGCGTATGCGGTGGTTGCAAATGGCAACATCTCCCCTATGAAGCCCAGTTAAGATACAAACATAAGCAGGTTATAGACAACCTTACCCGCATCGGAAAGATCGAGATGGAAGAGGTTTTGCCTATATTAGGTTCCGAACGTACCACCTTCTACCGGAATAAACTCGAATTCACCTTCTCCAATAAGAAATGGCTGACGGAAGAAGAAGTGAAGTCAGGAGCCACTTTCGATTGTATGAACGCTGTCGGTTTCCATATCCCGGGAATGTTCGACAAGGTACTGGATATACACAAATGCTGGTTGCAGAATGATATTTCCAACCGCATCCGTCTTTGTATCAAAGAGTATTGCTTGTCACACGAAGGCTATCCTTTCTTCGATCTAAGGAATCAGGAAGGGTTTATCCGTACATTGATGATCCGTACCGCTTCAACGGGCGACCTGATGGTGGTAGTCGTATTCTTCCACGAAGATAAGGAACGCCGCGAAGCCTTGCTCTCGCATGTGGCTGAACAATTTCCGGAGATCACCTCTTTATTATATGTAATAAACGAGAAATGCAACGATACGATCACCGACCAGGATGTTCTTGTGTTCCGTGGCAAAGACCATATCATTGAGGAGATGGAAGGGCTGCAATTCAAAGTAGGTCCCAAATCTTTCTACCAAACGAACAGTGAACAGGCTTACAACTTATATAAGGTAGCTCGCGAGTTTGCCGGATTGACCGGAAACGAAATGGTGTACGACCTTTATACGGGAACCGGAACGATCGCCAACTTCGTTTCACGCCAGGCAAAGAAAGTAATCGGTATCGAATATGTGCCCGAAGCTATCGAAGATGCCAAAGTCAATTCTGCCCTGAACAAAATCGACAACACATTATTCTATGCCGGTGACATGAAAGATATCCTTACGGCAGATTTCATAAACCAACATGGCCGTCCGGATGTTATTATTACCGATCCGCCTCGTGCCGGAATGCATGATGATGTAATCAACACCATCCTTTTTGCCGAACCGAAGCGTATCGTATATGTAAGTTGTAATCCGGCAACACAGGCCCGCGATTTAAGCCTGCTTAGCGTGAAGTATAATGTGAAGAAGGTACGTCCCGTCGATATGTTCCCACATACACATCACGTGGAAAATGTTGTCTTACTGGAAAAGAAAGAATAACATATATAATAATGTATAGGAAAATCGTCTCCCTTTTGTGCTTAACTTTGCTTTTGAGTAGCTGTTCCGGCAATAAGCAAGAGCAAAAGGAAGACGATTTTGTCTATACCGACCTGCCCCAGCTGAAAGCGGAGGGCGAGATCACGGCCGTGACACTTTACAGCTCCACTTCCTACTTCCAGTATAAAATGGAACCGATGGGTTATGAATACGATCTGATCAAAGACTTCGCCCGCTCCGAAGGGTTGAAGCTGAACATCAAAGTCGCTGAAAACGCAACCCGTTTGATCGAGATGCTGGAAGCCGGTGAAGCAGACGTTGTTGCCTACCCTATCCAGATGAGTAATAACCTGAAAGAGAACTATCTTTACTGCGGGCGCGAAGAGTTGACCAGCCAGGTGTTGGTTCAGCGTGCCAACAAAGGAGATACGATCCTTAAAGATGTGACTCAACTGATCGGGAAAGAAGTGTATGTAAAGCCGGATACCAAATACTACGAACGGCTTAAAAACCTGGATAAAGAACTGGGCGGCGGTATCCATATAAAAGACATCAAGAAAGATACGGTAACGACCGAAGACCTGATCGCCATGGTTTCGCAGGGAGAAATACCTTACACCATCAGCGATGATAATATCGCCCGTCTGAACAAGACTTATTTCTGGAACATCAACGTATCACTGAAAGTCAGCTTCATGCAGCGTTCTTCCTGGCTGGTTCGTAAGACGAGTCCGAAACTGGCAGAAGCGATCAACGCCTGGGCATCCGACAAATCAGGAAACCATGTCTACCGGGCATTGGTGAAACGTTATTTCGAGCTAGGCAAACAACCGCTTACCGCCGACCTGCCTCCGGTAAAGAACGGGCATATTTCTCCTTATGACGAGCTGTTCAGAAAGCATTCCAAAAACATCGGCTGGGATTGGCAGCTTATCGCATCTATCTCCTATCAGGAGTCTCATTTCAACCCATCGGTCGTTTCATGGGCTGGAGCGGAAGGATTGATGGGGATCATGCCTAATACAGCCAAGGCACTCGGCGTCACTCCGCACGAACTGAAAGATCCGGATGTCGGCATCCGTACCGGCGTGGACTGTCTGCGCAAATTCCGTCAGGGCTTTTCTGAAATAACCGATCCACAGGAGAAGATCAAGTTTACTCTGGCCTCTTACAATGCCGGTATCGGACATATCTACGATGCCCAGCGGCTGGCGGAGAAATACGGGAAAGATCCGAAAGTCTGGGATAACAACGTAGCCGAATATGTCCGCCTGAAAAGCGATCCCGAATATTACAACGACCCTGTCTGCAAGCATGGATATTTGCGTGGTTCGGAAACGTATAATTATGTGCGTGAAGTGATGCAACGTTTCGAATACTACAAGACAAAGACCAAACGTAGTTGATCAGGACAGATTGGCAGCGATCATCTCCCGGATGGCAAGTATGACTTTCGGATGGCTTAACGGGATATCTTCAAAGACGCTATGCAAATCCTCCGAACTTATTTCAAATAACAATTCCTCTTTCCTGTAAGAAAAACAGACATTAATCCCCGGATTCCCGCTTATCAGCATAGCAACCGTTCCGGGCAGATCACCCATTGGCGGACAGTCGATATTAGAAGTAATGAAGCAAGCCGTTACCGCCGTTCCTTTTCCCGGCTCCGATGTGATGCTGACATGACCGCCGGTTTGTTCTGCATTCTGAATAAGGAAAGGGATTCCCAGTCCCACTTTCCGGGTTGTCCGGGTCGTATAGAACGGATTGGTTATCCGGGAGACCGTTTCTGCATCCATACCACAACCGTTATCCGTAATACGGATAGTCGTATGGTCTTCATGAATCGTTATTTCCAACGAAATACGGGTGGCGCCTGCACGAACACTGTTCGAGGCAATATCGGTGATATGGAATGTAAGCGTATTCATACAGACGGAAGTATCAAATGTTCCTGACTTCCGGCATACGCCATCTTTATATTCTCAAATAAAGGAGCCGACGCCTGTATCATACAAGGCTTACTTCCTATTTGTTCCGGGTAATGGGCATCAGAAGCCGGATAAGAGGTATAGTCCGACAAATACTTTTGTTTGTCCACAAGCCTTGCAAACCGGGACGCATCCGTATATTCAATCGCATCCAAAGGCAATGCCGGGTCAATGAAACCAAGCTGGCTGATCAGGCTGAAAGACGGACGTTCCACATGAGCAGCAATAAACAGACCGCCCAGTTCCTTTACAAATGCCGCTACCTGGTTCACATTGCGGTCGAGCGCAGAGAGCAACAAATACGGAACCTCCCCTATTATTTCGTCCAGCCGGTTCACCCACACCTGGTCACCGAACCGTTCAGGGTCGTTCGGGACAGGCGGCAAATACATCTCCAGATATTGCTGAAAAGCAACACGCGCCTCTTCCGTTCCCAAAAGAACCACACAATGCGCCTCCTCACGGGTACAAACCTCGGCCCCGGCAAAAACCGTCAATCCGGCTTCGGCCCCCAGTTTTTGTATCTCAGGACATTGCAGGGTACTGTTATGATCCGTTACGGCAATAATATCCAGTCCCCGGGCAAGTGCTGTTTCGACAATGACCGTGGGGCTCATTTCCAGGCTTCCGCAAGGGGAAAGACAAGTATGAATATGCAGATCAGCCCGGTAAAGATTCATCCGTTCTGCAGGAGTTGATATATTTTACCACTGACGACGAAAGCGGAAAGCGGCGTCCCCAGTAAAGGAACCCCTTCTTCTATCCCTTTCTGCAACGTTTCTTCATCCGGTGAAGCACCGTTCACGATCAAAACAGCCGCCGCATCTTTCAAGGTTGAAACGGCAACGATGTTCTGATGGGTTTGCATGGTGATCCAAAGCATTCCTTCTTCCATATGCCCCATTACATCACTCAACAGATCGCTGGTATAACCGCCTTTAACGACGGCATCCAGGTTCTCTTCACCGCAGAAAACGGTGAGTTCCAATTCTTTTACAAGATCACTGACCTTCATATTTGGCTCCTTTCTTATAACAGTCTTTATTTAAACGATCCTTCCCCCATATTTTTTCTACCAGGCGGAAAGCATGCTCCTGGTCCAGTTTGCCATGTTTCTCCATATTGCGCTGCATAAAAATACAGTCACTGAACTGGGCTTCGTGGCGGACAATATCTTCCGCCAGGCTTTGGCAGTTCGGATTTCCACATGCACCGCAATCGATTCCCGGAAGATAACACATCAACCGTCTCACCTGCTCCATCTTTTCCAATACCTCTTCGATGCTGCCGTCGTAAAGCAACTTCGGGTTCGGCTTAAGCGGACGGATCGTGATATGTTGTTTCAGGTAAGCTAATGCCCCCAGCCGTTCAGAAGCATAAATAAGCGGGGCCTTATCCCGTTTCATCGAACGTTTCATGATCCGCTCGGCAGTCAGGAAACGGTTGGCTACAGCCAATACGCCTCCGGCACAACTGCGGTCACAGGCACGCAGTTCGAGAAAATCCACATTCCGGACCTCCGTCGTCGTCTCCATCCGTTCCAGAAAGTCGATCACGTTGTGTATTTCGTCGATAGCCAGGCAACGGCCGGAGAAATGCTTTGCCTCCCCTCCCGTTTGGCTCCATCTCATTTCTTTCTTGGTCAGGGCGGGCGGAAGGACACATTCGGGCTTGTAGCCTTTCGGACGGTTTTGCAGGATATGATATACCTTATTATATAGGGTATCCATATTGATCACACCGTTAATGGTGGATGAATAGCCATCCGCACTTTTCAATGCGGCAATCTTGGCGGCACAAGGCGTCACGTAAAAGAGTCCGATCTGTCCGGGCTGATAACCTTCTTCCGTCAACACTTGATGATAATAGGTGGCAGTCGCATTGACCGGACTTTTCACCAAAAGAATATTATCGACCAACGCCGGGAAACGAATCTGTATCAACCGTACGATTGCCGGACAGAAAGAGCTGATTACCGGCTTCTCCTCCGCCTGTTCCATCTGCCGGAGCATCTCCCGGTGGATCATATCGGCAGTGAATTCGACCTGGTACACATGGGTGAACCCCAACTCATACAGGGCACTGAATATCTCCTCTTCTGTCGTATATTTGGAAAACTGGCCGATAAATACGGTCGGAACAAGCGCCACCCGGCATTCATAGTCGAATATCTTCTGGAAGTCGTCCTGCTCCACATAGATGGCTTCTGTCGGACAGGCTTTCAGGCATTCCCCGCAATCGACACACCAGTCTTTGCGTATCACGGCTTTACCGTCACGGATACGGACTGCACGGGTCGGGCATTTGGTCATACAATGCGTGCAACCGATGCAACGTTCCTGATTTATTTTAAGTGCATGATAAAACTTCGTCTCTTCCATGGTGTTTTACTCCTTCTTCCCGAACCAGGTGACCATGCGTACGGTTGTGCCTACGCCGACCTCGCTCTCTATATTAAGTTCGTCTACATTCTTTTTCATATTGGGCAATCCCATTCCCGCACCGAACCCCATTTCCCGCACAGCAGGCGAAGCGGTCGAGAACCCTTCCTGCATGGCCTGCGGAATATCGGGGATGCCGGGACCTTCATCCTTCAACAGCAAAGAGATCTTATCGGCATCGAGTTCCGCCAGTACTTTTCCCCGCCAGGCATGGGCAACCACATTTACCTCGGCTTCATACAGGGCGACAACCACCCTCTTGATGATGCGGGGATCGATGGACAGCTGTTTCAGTATCTTCTTGACCTGGCTGGACGCATATCCGGCTTTCGAGAAATTTCCTCCTTCTAATTCAAACCTCAGTTGCATACTTTCTCCTTTCTTTAATAGACCGGTACGAGGCCGCTGCAATACAGTTCGCCCACCGTATGATACATGGAATGTTCCGTTTCGAGTAAGATCATGTTATTCTCGGATGCCAGTTGCAGCATCTCCGGAGTAATCCTTTTTCCACGGACGAAAAGAATACAGTCGACATCTGCCATTTCCGCCGTACGGATTGTTTGCAGGTTACAAAGTCCGGTGATAAGAATAACTTCATTACAGTCCAGTGTCAGCACGTCGCTCATCAGGTCGCTGGCAAAAGCACATTGTACATCATGGTCTAGCTTGTCGTTTCCGCACGCCACGACCGCATCGGTAAGTTCTTGTATTTGCTGAATCTTCATAATCGCATGCAAGGTTTAATTCGTGATGGCAATGTAAGAAATATTTTTTAATAGATGTCCGTTAGTCTATATTAATTACTATCTTTGGTAGCAATAAATAAAATTCTAATCTTATGTTTAGTAAAGAAACCTATATCGCCCGCCGGGCTAAACTAAAACAGACGATAGGCTCAGGTCTGTTACTTTTCCTTGGAAATGATGAGTCAGGAATGAACTATGCAGACAACACGTATCACTTCCGCCAGGATTCCACTTTCTTGTATTTCTTCGGACTGCCGTATGCCGGACTGTCCGCCATCATTGATATAGACAACGACAAAGAGATCATCTTCGGTGACGAACTGACCATCGACGCAATCGTATGGATGGGCACGCAACCGACTTTGAAAGAAAAGAGCGAAGCTGCCGGTATCACGGAAGTACATCCGTTCAAGGAAATTGAAACCTATCTGAAAGCGGCTGAGCAGAAAAGCCAGCGTATCCATTACCTGCCGACGTATCGTGCAGAACATCAGATCAAGCTATTCCAGTGGTTAGGCATCGTACCGGGAACCGAACAACCTTCCGTTCCTTTCATCTTCGGTGTCGTTAACCAGCGTAATTATAAAACGGCAGAAGAAATCGTCGAGATCGAAAAGGCTTGTGTGGTCACTGCCGACATGCACCTGACTGCCATGCGTACGGTCCGTCCGGGAATCCGCGAAAGCGAAGTGGCTGCTGCCGTGGCAGAAGTGGCTTATGCCAACGACTATCAGCTCTCCTTCCCTATTATCGCGACAATCAACGGACAGACATTGCATAACCATGATCACAGCAATATGATCAAGAGCGGCGATATGTTGTTGCTCGATGCCGGTGCCGAAACGGAGATGGGCTATGCAGGTGATATGTCGTCTACTATTCCGGCCGATTCCAAATTCACCACCCGTCAGAAAGATATTTACGATATCCAGGTAGCTGCCCATGAAGCTGCTGTTGCCGCCCTTCGTCCGGGTATTCCTTTCGTCGATGTATATGAGCTGTCTTGTAAGGTCATTATGGAAGGTTTGAAAGATCTTGGTTTCGTAAAAGGCGATCCGATGGATGCTGTAAAGGCTGGTGCGCATGCCATGTTCATGCCTTGTGGCCTGGGACATATGATGGGACTGGATGTACATGATATGGAAAACCTGGGTGAGGTATATGTAGGTTATGACGGACAGCCGAAGAGCACTGAGTTCGGCCGTAAGTCTCTCCGCCTGGGACGTAAACTGGAACCGGGATTTGTTCTTACGATCGAACCGGGGGTTTACTTCATTCCTGAACTGATGGATTTATGGAGAGGCCAGAATAAGTTCACCGAATTTATCAATTATGAAAAGCTGGTAACTTATAAAGACTTCAGCGGTATCCGTAACGAAGAGGATTATCTGATCACGGAAGACGGAGCACGTTTATTAGGAAAGAAGATTCCTTTGCATACGGAAGAGGTAGAAGCACTGCGATAGTATGGTTATAATCCTCCCTGATTAAAAAAGTGTTTCACCCAATGGAACAACTGTTTCACCGTAATGAAACAAGTGTTTCTATTAGGTGAAACACTTTCTAAGATGAGACAGAATAAAATAAAACCCCGTGAAGAACTAAGCACTTCACGGGGTTTCTTGTTTTAATATCTATAACCTGTCAGATTAATAAGTAAACATATCTGCATTAGGTAACTCTTTTCCGTCAGCTGTCAGAACTTTCATTTGGAGCATTCCGCCGTTATGATCGAAATATTTCACTTCAATCGGATGAAGACCTTTTGCCAATGCCTTTTGTCCGACAACTTCACGAGGTGAATGAGGACCGTCATTATCGACAACCAATTCCCCGTCGACTTTCAATGTACTGCCGTCATCAGACATCAGGTTGAAGGTGTAAATACCATCTTCCGGAGCATTGAAATAACCTGTTACGACCAGGCCGATATTGCCTTTTACTTCTGCCGGAATAGTCACTTCGGATATCTCATAAGTACCGTTTACCGGAGCCTTTTCTATCTCGTCGCATGCACTGCCTCTGAACTCATGCCATACAGCCTGCAAACCTTTCTTTGAAGGGGTTGCTTCTGCTGCCGGTGCATATTCGCTCTTGATAAACCGTGTCTTTACGATGTCGCCTTTCTTACCGTTCGGGCGGAATGTACGGAAAGTAAAGTCGGTTGTTTCCGTCACTTTGACCGGTTCTTTATATTGAGGAGATTCCAAAGTCGGAGTACTTCCGTCGGTTGTATAATGGATCTCCGCACTTGGATCGAGGCAAGTCACTGTCAATGTACCTTCACCGACAAATGCATTGGTATTATTGAATCCTTCCAGGTCCGGAATACGATAATTCACGTCCATGATGTTCAGGCGCGGGAACTGCTTAACCATCCGTTCTTTAAAACCATCCCAGCTTTTTACGGAAGGATCGCTCCAGGCCAGTTCCGCCATAGCCATCATACGAGGCATGATCATATACTGTGCCCGTTCGAAAGAAGGAATATATTCGCACCATAGATTTGCCTGAATACCCAGGATCAATGCCTTCTGCGCATCGCTTAACGATTCGAGCATCGGATTGTAGTTATAGACACCCGGCAAAGAGTTTTTATCCTGCTGGTAATCGAAATAGAAGTTTGCATTCGGGGAAAGAATAGCATGGTTTCCCTGTGCCGTTGCTTCCGGAACAGCGTTCGGAGACCAGGTACGCCACCACATGATCGTTGCCGTCGGAGACAATCCGCCTTCCAGGATCTCATCCCAGCCGATCATTTCTTTTCCGTTATCGTTGAAGAATTTCTCCATATTATGAACGAACCATGCCTGCAACTCCTCTTCTGTCTTCAGCCCGTTGTCCTTCATCCGTTTCTGGCAATCCGGACATTTCTTCCAGTTTGCTTTCTCCACTTCATCCGCTCCCAAATGAACATATTTATAAGGGAAAAGCGGAATGATTTCGCTGTATACATTCTTACAAAATTCAAGAGCTGAATCTTTTCCGGGACAAACCGGAGAAGAGAACAGAGTTCCCCATCCTGTCTGGCTGAAACAGGAAACTCCCGAATAGTTGCTTACAGCAGCCAGCATATGCCCCGGCATATCTACTTCCGGAACTACGTCGATACCTCTTACACCTGCATACGCTACAATTTCCTTAATATCATCTTGCGTGTAGTAACCACCGTACAGAGTATCGCCTTGTACAATCTGCAATTTTTCAGCCGGTAATTCATAATCCGGATTATCCTGTGTTTTCGCCAATCTCATACATTCCCGGTCGTGCTTGTTAAAAGTACGCCAGGCACCCTTCTCGGTCAGCAGCGGATATTTCTTGATTTCAATACGCCATCCTTGGTCGTCGGTCAGATGCCAATGGAATTTGTTCAACTTATAAAGAGCCATCATATCCAACAGTTCCTTTACCTCTTCTTTGGTATAGAAATGACGCGACACATCCAGCATCAACCCTCTCCAGCCGAAACGGGGTGCATCGGTGATCTGAACAGCCGGGGCACTCCAGGTAATATCATTCACTACTTCCGGTGATTCGATCTCTGCCGGCAAAAGCTGACGAAGCGATTCGATACCGGAAATAACTCCGCCATACGTATTTCCTTTGATCTGAACTTTGCCGGAAGAAACATCCAGCGTATAAGCGCCTTCATTCTGGCCGGCAATATCACTTACTGCCAAAGATATATCACCGTCTCCCTCGCGTACATTATATATATAGCCGGTTGCACGTGATAAAAGGCCGGAAAGATAATTCGCAGCCGGTAATAACTGCTTATCGGCGACACCGATAGTCATGCCATTCTTCAGAACGAACTGCCCATTCGCATTCTCAATCTCTTTCGGAACGGGAATCAAGGAAACATCATGTGCCGCAGGCGTTGTGGGCGAACATGAACTCAGCAATAAGGCTCCGGTCAGGGAGCAAGCTGCAAGAAGTTGTTTGTACATTTTTAATGTGTTTATTTGTTTGGTAATAAATTAGGAAACAAATGTAACAAAAAAGAGCTGTTCCTCGTTGGGCGGAACAGCTCTTTTTTAATAAATAATCTACAGATTAAATTCTATTCAAAATTTCAGTCAGTTTGTCCGGAGTAACATTTTCGGCGATGATAACTCCTTTGTCGTCGATCAGATAGTTCTTCAAACCTTTCTTCAGGTTAAACTTTCCATACAACTCTGACTTTTTACCAAGTTCTTCATGAAATTGCTTTGTATTGCTTAATCTGTCTGCTTTTACCGTCTCGGTAAAGATTGATTCTTTCTCGTCGAAAGATACAGAATACATAGCCACTTTGTCCGAACTCAACTTGTTAATCTCATTCCATAATTGAACGTTACGGGCCCGCGATTCAGCATCGTAAGCTGCCCAGAAATTCAGCAATGTGTAACGTCCTGAATGATTTTGGAAACTGAAATTACTTTCATTTCCTAAAGACTCTATTCTCGGAGCCAGATCACCTGGGTTAGTACCCACGGTAGGTCTTGCTTCTTTTGTACCGAACGACATTGTCACCAATGCAACCGCTACAATGAGAACATAAGCTCTTACCTTCATAATTTAATATTTACGTTAAACTTAATCGGAACACACCCTTCAACATCCTACTCGCCGGTCTGCGTTCGGCTTTTATCTGCATATCTTTATGTCCGACTCCTGATTTTCAGGAAATAAACAAGTGCTTTTCCTTCGCTAAGGAGCCACTTTCTTGTTTTTAACGCTGGCAAAGATACGGGTAAATTACCTATCCCTCCAAAGGATATAACATAAATCGACTAAAATGCAAGATTTTTTATATGTTTTATTGCATGAAAATCCACTAAAACGGTTGTTCTATAACATAAATTTAGTTTTGGCAATAGGCTAAAATTGGGCTAACAATCATAAAAACGGACGCAGATGACACAGACTTTACGTTCGTCTGCGTGATCTGCGTCCGGTAAATCGTTTCTTTTGACCTTTTTCTCTTGTTATTCTTTATCATAAGGGGAAGGCATCGGCATCCCTTCCTTGATATATTCATCATAAACGACCGTCGGATGGTCCTGCAACGACGTTCTGTTGTATTCTTCCTTGAAATTATCACGACGGAAATTTTTCAATTTGAGGTTTTCAGAACTATAAGTTCGCAACGTTTCCTTTCTCTTACCGGTCAATGAACTCTCAATAACAATAGAATCCAATATATTCAGCTTGGGAGTCAATGTAGGAAGCAATGTCTGTTCCTATAATCCCCGGTATGCTCCAATATATTCACACCAACAAGAATCACCCCGTTTAAAAATACGGTAGGTATAATTAGACCATGCCGTACGGACGTGAATCTCATGTTCCCAGATCTCTACACAAGCTTCTGAATCATAATTAGGATCTTTGATCGTAATTCTTTCAAGGCTGTGTGTTTTTTCCACTACTTTCGTTTGCCATTTGTCTGAATGCCGTACTTCGGCAATAATCTCAGGCAGCTTTTCCTTAATTTCAAACTGAATCTTCATCTCATTTGCCTGCCAGTCAGGACTTATTAAGGTTGCCAGGTTCTAAATTAAATATAACGTCTCTGTAAAAATAACAATTTCATTTGAATTTTTGTTTATCCGGATGCCTGAATTTGCATATAACTTGTTTACCTTTGCCTTATAAAACAAAAAACATGGGACAAAAAGACGAAATTATACTATTAAATATAAATGGAGCCGACCGTCCGGGTGTCACTGCCGCCCTTACAGAGATCTTAGCTAAAAATAATGCAGCTATCCTCGATATCGGTCAAGCCGACATTCACAATAACTTATCATTGGGTATTCTGTTCCAAAGTTGCGAAGGAAATTCGGGAGATATCCTGAAAGAATTACTTTTCAAAAGCTATGAATTGGATGTAAATGTCCGCTTTAACCCGATCACGGAACAAGATTACAGAAAGTGGGTCGATATGCAGGGTAAGAACCGGTATATCATTACTATTTTGGGACGAAAGCTGACAGCCAGGCAAATTGCAGGAGTAACCCGTATTGTCGCTGACCAGGGAATGAACATCGACGACATCAAGCGTCTGACCGGTCGTATCCCCCTGGATGAAGATGCCCGTACTCCTAAAGCCAGTGTTGAATTCTCCGTCCGTGGCACGCCTTGTGACAAAGAATTGATGAAAGCGGAGTTCATGAAACTTTCAGCCGAACAGGTGATGGATATTTCTTTTCAGGAAGACAGTATGTACCGCCGTATGCGTCGCCTTATTTGTTTCGATATGGACTCGACGCTTATTGAAACAGAGGTAATCGACGAACTGGCAGTACGTGCCGGTGTCGGTGACCAGGTAAAGGCTATCACAGAATCGGCTATGCGCGGAGAGATTGATTTCAGCGAAAGTTTCCGCCAGCGTTGTTCATTGTTGAAAGGACTGGATGTGTCTGTGATGCAGGAGATTGCAGAAAACCTGCCTATAACGGAAGGGGTCGACCGCCTGATGCGCATCCTCAAAAAGGTAGGATTCAAGATCGCTATTCTTTCCGGTGGGTTCACTTATTTCGGTAACTACCTGAAGCAAAAGTACAATATAGACTATGTATATGCCAACGAGCTTGAAGTCGAGAACGGTAAGTTGACAGGCCGTTATGTAGGAGATATTGTCGATGGCAAACGAAAAGCCGAATTACTCCGGTTGATCGCCCAGGTTGAAAACGTAGATATCCGCCAGACCGTAGCTGTCGGCGATGGTGCGAACGACTTGCCTATGATCAGCATAGCCGGACTGGGCATTGCTTTCCATGCCAAACCGAAAGTAAAAGAAAACGCCAAACAGTCGATCTCCACGATCGGACTGGATGGTATTTTATATTTCCTGGGATACAAAGATTCCTATTTGGACGAACAAATGTAATTAATTAAAGCGTTTATGGTAAGACACATTGTAATGTTTAAACTGACGGAGTTTGCATCTCCAGCCGACAAACAGGCAAAAATGCAGGAAATCAAAACGGGACTGGAAGCTTTGATCGATAAGATCGATGTATTGCGTATGATCCGTGTCGATTTCAATATCAATCCGGAAGAAACATGGGATATTATCCTGACAACAGAACTCGATTCGCTCGAAGATGTAAAAACATATGCTAATCATCCTGAACACGTAGCTGTGTCGAAAGGTATTATCGGCCCGGTAAAAGCCGACAGGGCATGTGTTGACTACGAATTCTAATAATAAATACTTCCTTTATGAAGGAATTTGACATTGAAGAACGTGTAAGACTTGCCGTTCAGAATTTTGAATCGGGGTATAACTGTGCACAGTCTGTATTCCTGGCTTATTCAGATGTATTCGAACTGAATCTGGATATGGCAAAGAAAATGTCCGTATCGTTCGGTGGCGGTGTAGGCCGGATGCGGGAAGTGTGCGGAACCGTCAGTGCTATGGCTATGCTCGCAGGATTCAAATATCCGGTACTGGATCAGAGTGACCAGGAAGCCCGGACAAAGAATTATGGAATGGTGCAGAAAATGTCTGAATTGTTTAAGGCAGAGCATGAAACAATCATCTGTCGTAGTCTTTTGCCTGCTGCGGAAGCCAGCCAGACCACTCCTGCCCCTTCTGCAAGAACAGCCGAATATTATGCCAAGCGTCCTTGCAGTAAATATGTGGAAACGGCTGCTCGTATAGCTGGCCGGATGCTGAAAAACGAATTGGATTGATGGCTTAGGCCATCAATCTTATTTGAGAAACATACCCTAATGTCCTTATTTCGCTGAATAAATTCATGTAAGAGGACTGAGCCTTGACATTCACTTTATAGGTGATAATCGCTTTATTCTGCTCAAAAATCGATTCGAATGAAACACTGACAATATAAATATTCTTTGACTCCAATATCTTGCGGACAGCTTTCAAATCAGGGGTTGCTGTCGTACAGATAATGGTCAGGATCTTATTCACTCCGTTCAGGAACATTCTTTTTTCAAGCTTTTCAAGACTGATCAGGATAACCAGGGTAAGCCCTGTTCCTATCAATGCAGGTATGTACATCCCCGCTCCCACAGCCAGGCCGATCACGGCTACCACCCAGATACAGGCGGCGGTTGTCAATCCGTGAATACTTCCGTGACTTTGCATGATCGCTCCCGCACCAAGGAAACCGATACCGGTAAGTACCTGTGCCGCAATACGTCCAGGGTCTCCATTCAGAAAGTTCGGATAACATTGCGGTATCCAAATAGAAATAAGCATGGCTGCAGCCGATCCCATGCAGATCAGTGTAAATGTGCGCATTCCGGCTTCACGACGGCGGAATTGGCGTTCTATACCGATAATAGCACCCAAAAAGAAACTGACAAGCAGTTTGACTGCTGCCGTAGAGGGTGTTATAGTTGTATTTTCCAATATTTCATTGAGGTGTTCAAGCATATATTTTCTTGTTTTAGTTATTGGCAAATATAACCAATTATTTGAATATCTCTATATATTGCAGATAGCTTCCATGCAAAGAAAAAAAGGTTCTATATCTCAATTTTTTAAGGTAAATTTGCCGTCTCAAATGTAAAGTATGAAACAGACATTGAAAGAAAACGGAGGTCTGCCTGCTTCGATCCTCTGGACATTATCTATCGTGGCCGGCATATCGGTAGCCAATCTTTATTATAATCAACCGCTCTTAAATATGATACGGCGTGATCTCGACGTTTCCGAATTTACAACCAATCTGATCGCGATGGTTACCCAGATCGGTTATGCGCTGGGATTGTTGTTTGTCGTACCGCTGGGAGATATGTACAAACGTAAAAAGATCATTATTACCAATTTTTCTCTTTTGGTACTCTCCCTGTTAAGCATCGCCGTCGCTCCCAATATTCATATAATTTTGGTCGCTTCACTGGTCACGGGTGTTTGTTCCGTCATACCGCAAATATTCATTCCTATCGCCGCTCTCTATTCCAAACCGGAAAATAAAGGGCGCAATGTCGGGCTGGTCGTTTCGGGTTTGTTATCCGGAATACTGGTATCACGGGTGATCAGCGGACTGGTTGGAGAACTGTTCGGCTGGCGTGAAATGTACTATATTGCAGCCGGACTGATGGTCGTTTGCGGTATTGTCGTGATCACCGTATTGCCGGATATACGTCCTACATTCAAAGGAAAATATGTCGGACTGATGAAATCGCTGCTTTCTCTTGTGAAAGAGTTTCCGGCATTACGCATTTACGCGATTCGGTCAGGGCTGGCTTTCGGTTCTTTCCTCGCTATGTGGTCATGTCTGGCATTCAAGATGGGGCAAGCGCCTTTCTTTGCCAATAGCGATGTGGTTGGTATGCTGGGACTTTGCGGAGTTGCAGGGGCCATGTCGGCATCACTTGTCGGGAAGTATGTCAAAAAAGTAGGTGTCAGATGCTTTAACTTTTGGGGATGTGGACTTATTTTGTTTGCCTGGTTGTTACTCTATTACGGAGGGAGTTTTTATATTTCCATCATAGCAGGTATAATTATTATCGATATTGGCATGCAATGCATCCAGCTCAGCAACCAATCGAGTATTTTCGAATTATGTCCGGCAGCTTCGAATCGGGTAAATACCATATTCATGACCACTTATTTCGTAGGCGGATCACTGGGAACCTTTCTTTCCGGAACTGCCTGGCAATTGTTTGGCTGGGCTGGTACAGCCTGTGTGGGTATCTTGCTCTGCTGTGCTTCCCTGTCTGTTACTCTGCTGTCAAAAAGGAAAATATAAAGTATCCGGTCCATATTTAGAATAAAAAAGGGAGAAGCTAATGTTAAGCCTCTCCCTTTTTGCCAAAGAACGGATCCGTTCTTGTTATTTTTTAGATATCTCAATAACCCGGCTGGCAAGTTGTCTGCCCGAAAATACCGGGATTCCGACTTTCATCAGATATTCACCGGAGTATGTCTTTCCATTGCATTTCAATATCGATTTGGTACCCGGTAGTAAATTGATTTCCTTTATCTCGTACTGAGCATCCGGATTCAACCCTCGCAAACGTACCGGCTGCAGGTTTTCCGCATATCGGGGATGGATATCGAAAGCAAAAAGAACCGCTTTGTCTACCGCCTCATTTACATACATTACGGCTGAATGATTTCCCTCATAAGGAGACACCAGACGGTACAGATCTCCTTCTAAGATCTCTTTATTCAATCGGTTGAAGTTCTTCACTGCCCCCTTGCAATATTCCTGCTCTGCCGGAGTCATATCATGGATACGGATGTCAAAGCCCAACTTACCCATCATGGCTACATCTGTACGGAATTTCACACTGGCGCCTTTGTTCCAGCTTGTTACATGTGCCGCCATTGTCTTTGATGGGAAGAAATGGGAATATCCCCACTGGATGAAAATACGTTCGATAGGATCCGTGTTGTCACTCGGCCAAAACTCGGTGAAGTATTTCAATCCTTCGTAATCCGTACGTCCGCCGCCACCCGAACAAAGCATCATCGGAAGCTTCGGATATTTCGCCTTTACCCGTTCCAATACATTATACAATCCTCTCACATGTTCGATATACAAGTGGGATTGCTGGTCCTTCAAATAAGGTGAATAAATGTTGGTAATCGGACTGTTGCAATCCCATTTAAAATAAGCGATACCCGGATACTTCGTCATCAGGTTATCCACGATTCCGAATACATAATCCTGAACTTTCGGATTGCTGAGATCCAATACCAATTGATTTCTGAAATAATATTCCTCCCTGTTCGGTAGATGGATTACCCAGTCTTTATGTTTTTCATACAGTTCGCTCTTCGGATTCACCATTTCCGGTTCGATCCACAGGCCGAATTTTATACCTTTGTCAGTAGCTTCTTTCACCAGTTTGCCAATGCCGTTGGGCAGCTTGTCTGCTGTTTCATCCCAGTCTCCCAGACCCTGGCGATCACTGCTACGCGGATATTTATTGGCAAACCATCCGTCATCCAGCAGGAACATATCGACTCCGAGTGATTTCGCTTCGTCCATAATATCGACCAGTTTGTCTTCATTGAAGTCGAAATAAGTAGCTTCCCAGTTATTCAACAAGGTCAGACGCGGCTTATCACCGTCTTTTACCTGGTATTTACGAGCCCATTTATGAAAATCGCGACTGGCTTTCCCTTTTCCTTCCGCACTGAAAGTAAAGATGAATTCAGGAGTCCGGAACACCTCTTTAGGCTTTAGGGAATATTCTGATGCATAGTTATTTATGCCTGAAAGGATACGCAGATTATTCAGGTTGTCGACTTCGAAGGTAAACCGGAAGTTTCCTGTCCAGCCGATTGTTCCAAAAAGGACTTCACCTTCATTCTCTTCTGCTTTCTCGTCCAATGCCAGCAAAAAGAAAGGGGAATTGAACATGTTTGCACGGCTTCCCAACTTTGTATCCAGTACCTTCTTGCCGAATGAAAGCTGCTGCTCGGTCATATTGACTTCGTGTGCCCAGTCACCTGCAAATTCTGTCAGAAAATACTTGTCACCGTTCAGATGCAGCATGGAAGAAGCATAATTATAGAGTGTAACCGGCTTTTTCTCCTGATGGGATATTTCGGTATAGGTCTTGATTATGTTCTCTTTGGCATACGCTATAAAATAAAGGTCTACTATGACGGGATACACATCATCTTTCAGCTTGATGACAGTTTCTGTAACTCCCGGTTGCAGCTCCCTGCTGTCGGAAGAAACATACTTCAGAAGCAGCGAAGGATTACCGTCATTATGCAAAACACGGATAGCCGGTTCGAAATAATCTTCCATTCCATGCGTAATATAGGTTTCCTTACCCATCGGTAACTGATCGATATCGCTGTCGAAACGAAGCTTTTGCCCCAGATACGACTGGTATAAACGACCGTTATCACCGACCTTAAAAATCAGGCTGGTATTTTCCGTTGTTATAGGGATAACGTTTTCATCACTGGCTCTCAGCGATATAGACAGAATCACCAAACAGATTAAAAGAAATAATTTGTTTCTCATTTTATTATTTTTACTTGGTTCAAAATATATAACTCTTACATACTCAAAAATTGAAAACAACTATCATACTATCATTTTTACGCATAAACATCTATAAATATGGTCTTTACAGTATGATAGTTGTCCTTTTCAACTATCATTTTACTATCACTGAACTATCACTGTCTATCTTGAAACAGGTTGCCGACAAATACAACTATCATGGTCTTCCGAATCTAATCAACGAAATCATATGGCTAATCTTCCGCTGATGCTTGTGCTTTCCATAAAACCCTACTATATCTTTTGACAAAGGTCAGTAGTAAAACTGATCGACACCCGGATCTCAAAAGCTTGACACCCGGGTGTTGACCTTAGTGACATCCGGATCTATCTATCGATGACATCCGGGTGTTACAAATAATAAGTAACTTCCTGTCGCAAAAAAGGTAAGGAGGTTCTTCTGTTTATATAGTAACCTTATACTTCCAAAGCTCCGATAAGCTCTTTCGCAGACTTAAATCCATGTCTGTCCAAATACTCATTCATGCCGTCGATCACTTTCACCGATACGGTCGGATCAATAAAATTATAAGTTCCGATCTGTATGGCAGTAGCTCCCGCCAGCATGAATTCGACGGCATCTTTCCAATTGGAAATGCCGCCCAAACCGATGATAGGAATCTTGACAGCCTTATAAGTTTGCCATACCATACGGAGAGCAACCGGCTTTACACAAGGACCGGAAAGGCCACCTGTTATTGTAGATAATATAGGTTTGCGCTTCTCTGCATCGATAGCCATTCCGAGCATGGTATTGATCAGCGAAACAGAGTCGGCTCCTTCGGCTTCGACAGCTTTTGCAATCTCTGTAATGTCGGTTACATTAGGAGAAAGTTTTACAATAAGGGTCTTCGGATAAACTTTACGGACAGCCTTCACAACTTCAGCCGCACCACAGGTTGTCACCCCAAAAGCCATACCGCCTTGCTTCACATTCGGACAGGAAATATTCAGTTCGATGGCCGGAATTTTATCCAGCTCTGCGATTTTTTCTGCACATTCCACGTATGTTTCGACAGACGATCCGCTCACATTTACAATCATATTGGTATCGATATCCTTAATGGCAGGATAGATATTATCGACGAAATATTGGGCACCTTTGTTTTGCAGACCTACGGCATTCAGCATTCCGGAAGGAGTTTCCGCCATGCGGGGATACAGGTTACCTTCGCGTGGCTGGATAGTTGTTCCTTTCACAAAAATACCGCCCAGTCTTGAAATATCCATAAAGTCTGAATATTCCACTCCGTATCCAAATGTACCCGAAGCAGTCATTACCGGGTTCTTCAACTGCAAATTACCTATGTTTACATTTAACTCAGCCATGTCAATTTCTCTATATTAAATACGGGACCTTCAGTACAAACACATACATGACCTTCTTTCGTATTCTCTACACAGCACAGGCAAGCACCTATACCACAGGCCATTGTATTTTCAAGTGAGACTTCACATGTGATCGATTCAGCAGCTGCATATCTGGCTACCGCCATCATCATCGGCTTCGGTCCACATGTGTAAATCCGGTCAAAATGAACGTTTTTCAATACGGAATGGTTGGTTACATAACCTTTTTCCCCGAGAGAACCATCTTCGGTAGTTATGTGAACAGTTCCGATCTTTGTAAACTCATCCAACTGTAGTACATCATCCTTTGAACGTGCTCCTAACAGAAAGACAGGTTCAAAACCGGCGTTCTTCAGGACAGAACCCAGACACAACATCGGGGCTGTACCGACACCACCACCGATAAGCAGCAATTTCTGATTTTTATCTTCATCGGCAGGAATTGTAAAACTGTTACCCAGTGGCAACATGATATTTACAATATCTCCGGGGCGATATTCTCCCATACGGCGTGTTCCATCGCCAATCAACTGGATAAGCAACCATAATTCATTGGTTGTCCGATCTACAAAATTGATTGAAATGGGCCGACGAAGAAATGTTGTAGGAGAGTTATCCACCAGTACCTGAACGAACTGGCCGGGAAGCATTTCCGGCAAAGTATCGTCGCTGGTTAATTTTAGCAGGCAATAATTTTTATGAAGGCGGTTGTTTTCAGTAACCTTCATATCTAACATGTACTTCTTCATATAATATGATTACTCAATTTCTATACAAAGATACATGAATAAGATGTATATAGCAATGCTGGCTTAGTCTTTCTTGTTTTTTTCAGGAGTAAAAGTCTCAAATGTATTATCTGAATAGAATATCATTATTTTGCTCACATTTCTGGAAGGTTGTTCAGGAAGCACAATTTGTTCTATTACAGGTTGTTTAGGTGTGTTTACAGGTGTCTCAACCCTAATTTCCTTGCGATATTCGGGAGAATCCGGCTGGTTGGACGGATTTATCGTCGTATTTGTAAACAAATCGGGCTCAGTTAACACATGTTCGCGCATCATATTGCCTTTACCGAATAAAAGCCAGTCAGAATCTACATACGTAAACCGTTCCAGAATTTTTACCAGTACATCCAGGCTGGGATTATTTCTGCCGGATATAATATGTGACATAGCTGATCGCTGGATGCCGATTGCCTCGGCAAATTTGGAAGGAGTTAGTCCTTCATGTTCCATTACTGCTAAAATACGATCTTTCATAACCAAAATGCGGATTATATATCAAAAATAGCTGCCAATATGACTGTTTACAAGAATTTAATACAGAATTAAATCATGACACAAATATAACACATTATTTCCAATTGTACAATTTATATTTATAATCATAAACCGATACAATTGTGATACATGTTGTACATTTGTAGCTGACTCGTTTGTAAACCTATACAAGAAAGCATAAAATAGGATTAAAGTTGTGTTAATGAATTTATATAATAAATACCTGTAAAATAGATCGTTATTGCTTTTCTATTTATGAAATAAAGAAGCAATTTCACATTTATATACGGAATAATAGGAAGAAATTAATGTATACAATTAATATATCTGGATAATGAGCTGGTTTTTGATGTATTATCATACATCTTTGTAGTAACAGTATTTAAACCTATTTTTATTGATTTATATTAGTAATGTATACTACTACATTTGTAACGCCATTCTATACTATACAAAAGTAACTTGCAGCGTTATCCGATTGTATACAAATACTTCTGATTACAAAAGTAACCTGCTTCAAGCTGTATACCTTTGTAACATGATATCTTTTATTATAAAATGATCACTGCCAATATGTCTTGTTTTTGTTGTAACTCTTTCCTCTATGTGATATACTTTTGTATCCTATACCCTAAAAGTTGATTTTTTCGTGATATTTGTAAACAACTATACAGGAAGAAATAAATATTAAATTCTCAGAGGGGTAAAACATAAACCGAATCATTGAAAAACAAAACAGATACCCTATTTTTCCATGTTCGGAAATCTGACTGTTCTAGAAAAATAAGGGCAAAAAAACGTTATCAAGACTCGTAACGGCTAAAAAAGAAAAAAACTGCATATGGCGATCACTCCAGGATCATCCATATGCAGTTTGCACTACCGATTCTATTTTTTTAATGAAGTATTTTATATAATAATTCTTTGAGTAAATCTGCATCCGAAGCAGAAGAGTTGTCTACTCCTTTTGACCTGGCATCAGTAGTCCGGATGTCACTGATCAAATTAAAAACTTTCATAGCAGGATAATTCCTTAATCCAGTCATATAATCTTTCACCTGAAAAGTCCCTCTTAAACCTAACGCTGTCATTAAGCCTGTTTCCGATCTGTCCTTCGTATAATAGCAGATTAACAAGTTTGAGAAATAATTAAAAATTACAGGAAGGGTCATCTGTATCGGATTACTTTTCGGGTTCTTTTCGAAATACTGAGCAATCCGGTTTGCTTTTAATACATCCTTTACTGCAATCGCTTTTATCAACTCGAAGTTATTGTACTCTTTACTTATTCCGATATTTTGTTCAATCAACTCCGGCGTGACGCGTTTTGGGGCTTTTTCAGGCAAGATCAGAGCCAGCTTGTCCAATTCCTTACTTAGACGGCTTAAATCGTTTCCAAGGAAGTCTGAGAGCATTTGAGCGGCCTTTGGATCGATCCCGATGGAACGCTGCTGCATGAACGAAACGATAAACCCAGGCATTTTATAATCAGGAATCTTTTTCGCTTCGAACAAAACGCCTGTTTTTTCAGTAGCTGCAGCCAAAGACTTCCTTCTGTCCAGATTCTTGTACTTGTAATTGACAACCAGCACGGTCGATTTAAGCGGATTTTTCACATAATTGGTCAGCAATTCTATATCACGGACCAACTGTGCTTCACGCACGACCACCAGTTGATATTCAGACATCATAGGGAATCTCCTGGCGGCATTGATGATCATAGCCGCGTCTGTATCAGCACCATACATGATCATCTGGTTAAAGTCCCGTTCAGACTCCGACAACACGTTCTCAATAAGCAGATCGGTTATCTTATCCATGAAAAAGGGTTCTTCGCCCATTAAAATATAAACGGGCTGGAATTTCTTAGCAACGATATCCCGGCATATTTCCTCGAACGTATTTTCTTTTTTAGCCATAATAAAGCATTAAATATTACCAACTGAACCGGATATGACGAACTGTTTTTTTATCATCGATGATTTGACGGAGGGCTTCGATACCCAATTTTACATGTTCGGGAGCAAAGTTACGGGTAACAACCCGGTCGCTGGCTTCTGTTTTAACCCCATCTTCCTCCAAAGGCTTATCCGAGATCATCAGCAAGGCTCCCGTCGGTATTTTATTGGCAAAGCCAGCTGTAAGCAGCGTGGCTGTTTCCATATCGATACCGGTGGCATGCGTACGTTTCAAGTATTCCTTGAAAGAAGTATCGTATTCCCAGACACGGCGGTTCGTTGTATAAATCGTTCCGGTCCAATAATCTTTCCCCTGGTCTCGAACGGCAGAAGAAATGGCACGCAACATCGAAAATGCAGGGAGCGACGGGACTTCGGCCGGCAGATATTCGTTGGAAGTTCCTTCTCCACGAATGGCGGCGATCGGCAATACATAATCACCCAAATTATTGGCTTTCTTCAAGCCACCGCATTTACCTAGAAATAAGACGGCTGTCGGACTGACGGCTGACAGCAAATCCATGATTGTTGCCGCATTTGCGCTCCCCATGCCGAAATTAATAATCGTAATACCTTCCGCCGAAGCATTCGGCATGGAACTTTTCAGTCCGAGTATGGGCACATTAAAAGATTCGGCAAACAGCTCTACGTATTTGGTAAAGTTCGTGAGTAATATATACTTATCAAAATCTTCCAGCTTACGATCGGTATAACGAGGCAGCCAATTTTCAACGATTTCTTGTTTTGTTTTCATAAATCATTACCTTTGAGGGTACAATCATAGTGTATAATATAAACGACAAATATAATAAATGCTGTCATTAAATTTACCAACATTCGCTGCTAAAGTAAAGGAAAAAGATGGGAAGCACGTCATATTCGATCCGGTGCGCCGTAAATTTGTTGCTCTGACCCCTGAAGAGTGGGTACGGCAACATTTTGTGAATTATCTGATTAGTGACAAGGGATATCCCAAAGAACTTCTGGCCAATGAAGTTCCTTTAAAATTGAACGGCACATCCAAACGATGTGACACGGTTGCATATAACCGCTTTTTAACCCCTTTAATGATCGTAGAGTACAAAGCCCCCCATATCGAGATCACGAGTTCCGTATTCGACCAGATAGTGCGTTATAACATGGTATTACACGTGCGTTACCTTGCAGTTAGCAACGGTATCAGCCATTTCTGCTGCAAAATAGACTACGAAAATTTGACTTATTCTTTTTTGGAAGGAATTCCGGAATATGATGTGCTGGAATAAACAAAACTGGTAAAAAAAGACAATAGACTTATTCTTATTCATCTGAAAACAGGACAGATAATAAGTATTAGATTTTTTCACACAAAGCCTCTCCCCTTATCCTTCAACGTCTAATTGCCGGATAAGGGTTCGTCAGCCCAACCGGAGACTGTAATTCCTTATCAAAGATTTATCCGGGACTATATGATGTGTGAATCCCCTATTAGATTCAGCCAATCTTTTCTGTTCCCCCGCAAAAACAGAATCAGATATGACCGGAATCAATAAAGGCAGACATAACAAAATCAACACTCCGAGGAGCATTGTTGTCAATAATTCAGAAGTATATATAGTAATAAACTGGTGTAGCATTTCCGTATATTCATAATTATACGGAACAAACATAGCAATATTTATTTAATAAACAAACATTTACTGAATAAATATTGCTATTTGGAGTATTTTTATAAAACTGATGCAGTTTTATTATAATAAATGGCCACGGAGTCCACTCGAGGAGTATCGGACTTATGAATATACACAGAATTATCAATTCCATGTATTGGCTGACTTATTTCTTCTTTTTCATTAAAAAGAAGAGAGTAACCTAGTATAACTGCGAAAAAAGATAGAATCAACAACTTCATAATCTTGCTCAATTTTATGTCTATATTAGCTAAGATGTAATAAGAACGGAAAATGCTGCATGATATTACAAAAAAAGGGAAGAAAATATTATTTCTTCCCTTTTTATTTATTGAGGCTTGTAAATACCTACCGTTTTTTATGCACCGAAGTCATCGAAGTGTAACATTTCGCGAGGTACACCCAAATTGTCAAGCATATTTTCTACCGCTTTCGACATCGGGCCCGGACCACACATGTAATATTCGATATCTTCCGGAGCTTCATGATCCTTCAGATAAGTATCGTAAATTACCTGATGAACGAAACCAGCTGTATACTTCACGCCTGCTGCATCAGCTGCAGGATCCGGGCGGTCAAGCGCCAGATGGAAAGTAAAATTCGGGAATTCTTTTTCTATTTCCAGGAAGTCTTGCAGATAGAACACTTCATTCAATGCACGTGCACCATAGAAGTAAGACATCTTACGATCTGTTGTCTTCAATGTCTTAGTCATGTGCATGATCTGAGCACGCAACGGAGCCATACCGGCACCACCGCCGACCCACATCATTTCTCTCTTAGAGTCGAAGATCGGATGGAAATCACCGTAAGGACCGCTCATGATTACCTTATCACCCGGTTTCAGGGTAAAGATATAAGAAGAAGCGATACCCGGCATCACATCTTGGAATCCAGGACCCTGTTCTTTCGGTTTGAAAGGAGGAGTTGCGATACGTACCGTCAACATGATACGGTCTCCTTCTGCAGGATAGTTGGCCATAGAGTAAGCACGGATAGTCGGTTCAGTGTTCTGACATTTCAGACCGAACAAACCGAAATTCTTCCATGCCGGCAGATAACCTTCACCGATCAGGTCTTTATCGATATCCTTGTCATAATCCATAGTATATGCAGGAATCTTGATCTGTGCATAAGAACCCGGAACGAAGTCCATGTGTTCACCCTTAGGCAGAGCAACGATAAACTCTTTGATAAAGGTAGCCACGTTCTTGTTGCTGATCACTTCGCATTCCCATTCCTTAACTCCGAATACTTCATCAGGAACTTTGATCTTGATATCTTCTTTTATCTTGGTCTGGCAACCCAGTCTCCAATGATCTTTAATTTGTTTACGAGAGAAGAAACCAACTTCCGTAGGAAGAATGTTTCCGCCACCTTCCGGCACCTGACAACGGCACTGTCCACAGCTACCGCTACCACCACAAGCAGACGACAGGAAAATACCTTCACTCTGAAGCGTATTCAATACTGTTCCACCTATGGGAACATCGTATTCCTTTTCTCCGTTAACAACCATCCTCACATTGCCCGATGGTATTAATTTTGCTTTCGCAAATAAAAGCGAACCAACAAGGATCAGTGTAATCACGAGGAAAACAACTGCTCCGACTGCAATGGTAAGTCCGCCCGACATTAATATAATCATCTTTATTCTTGTTTAATGCGTTAATACTTAGATCTTAAGTCCTGAGAAGCACATAAATGCCATACCCATCAGACCGGTAATGATAAAGGTAATACCCAGACCTTTCAAAGGCTTCGGTATATCCGAATAAGCCAATTTTTCACGGATAGCAGCCATACCAACGATAGCCAGCATCCAACCGATACCAGAACCTAAACCGTATACAGTAGCAACTCCTACATTAGGAAATGCTCTTTGTTGCATAAACAGAGAACCACCCAGGATAGCACAGTTTACAGCGATAAGCGGCAAAAAGATACCCAGAGATGCATACAATGCCGGAGCAAATTTCTCAACAACCATTTCAACCAACTGCGTAAATGAAGCAATGATGGCGATGAAGATGATCAGAGAAAGGAAACTCAGGTTTACTCCTGCATATTCAGCGCCCAACCAGCTCATGGCGCCTTCTTTCAATATATAATTTTCGAGCATATAGTTGATCGGCAACGTACATACCAGGATGAACGTTACAGCCATACCCAATCCTAAAGCAGTCTTTACGTTCTTGGAAACAGCCAGGAAAGAACACATACCCAGATAGTATGCGAAAATCATGTTGTCTACGAAGATCGAGCGGACAAACGTGCTTAAATATTCTTCCATTCTATTATTCGTTTAATAGTTTGTATTAATTTTCTTGAAGCTCTTTGTTCTTAGAACGGTGAACCCATATAATCACGGCAATCACGATCAAAGCCATCGGAGGCAGGATCATCAAACCGTTGTTTACATAGCCGAAGTCGTAGAATGCCTGCGGGATCACCTGGAATCCAAGTAACGTACCAGAACCCAATAATTCACGGAAGAAACCTACGATCACAAGGATCAGAGCATACCCCAAACCATTACCGATACCGTCCAGGAAAGATTCCCACGGACCGTTACCCAGGGCGAACGCCTCCAGACGTCCCATCAGGATACAGTTGGTAATGATCAGACCAACGAACACCGAAAGCTGCTTATTTACATCATAGGCAAATGCTTTCAATACTTCACTTACAATAGTTACCAATGCGGCAACAACTACCAACTGTACGATAATACGGATACGGTTAGGAATTGTATTACGCAGTAACGAAATAATCACGTTGGCAAACGCCACCACAGCCGTCACGGAAATACCCATTACAATAGACGGCTCAAGTTTTGATGTTACAGCCAATGCAGAGCAGATACCCAACATCTGTACGATGACAGGGTTGTTTGTGCTCAACGGGCCTAACAGAACTTCTTTATTCTTACTTGATAATAATCCCATCTTCTTACTGATTTTGTGAGGTTAAAAACTTAACATAACCATTCAGGCTATTGAACAACATATGGTCAACCCCCTGACTGGTGATCGTACCACCTGAAATACCGTCAACATAGTCCTGACCGGCTACGCTCTTACCCGGCTTAACAATAGCTACGGATTTGAATTCGCCGTTAAAGAACAATTTTTTACCTTTAAATTCATTACTGAACTGAGGTTTTGAGATTTCAGCACCTAACCCCGGAGTTTCCCCCTGGTGACTGAAGTCTGCACCAAAAATTGTATTCTTATCATCATCAACGGAAAGATATCCCCACAGAGGTCCCCACAAACCAGCACCAGACAAAGCCATGATATATTTGTTTTTACCATCTACATTGGCTACGAATACCGGATGTTGATCTGGTGTTGCAGTAAATGCATCACCTTCCACCTTTTCTCCATTTTCATTCACAAGGAAAGATTCTTTGATCAGTTCGCTGTATTTTGCTTCAGCTTCATTAGGCTGAACAGATACATTGATTGAACGCAGAATCTGCTGTCTTTTGTCGTTATCTTCGTTCTTCTGCTGGAAAGTTCTCAGCGATTGTGAAGTAAATGCCAATACAACAGCTACCAAAACAACCATTACAGAAGCATAAACTACTGTATATACGTTGCTGTCTCTATCCAATCCCTTCTTACCGGCAGCAGCCTCTTTGATTTCTTCAAATTCAGAAGCAGGAACGCCACATACAGGACAAACATCCGGAGCTTTATTTCCTTCGTGGATATATCCACATACTTTACATTTATATTTTGCCATACTCCTTCTTACATTATTTGATTACACGTTTCAATCTGCGGTTGATGTTAGCTTCTACCACATAGTAGTCGATCAGCGGAGCAAATACATTCATCAACAGGATAGCAAGCATCATACCTTCAGGATAACCTGGGTTCAATGCACGGATAATGATAGCCATTGCTCCTACCAGGAAGCCATAGATATATTTACCTGTTTCAGTACGTGCAGATGTCACAGGGTCGGTAGCCATAAATACGGCACCAAAAGCAAAACCGCCCAGGAACAAATGATCGATCGGAGATACACACATAGCCACCGTTGTGCCGATCATATTGAAGATAGCAGCCATAACAGCACCACCTACAAATACAGACAGCATGGTCTTCCAGCTTGCGATCTGAGTATACAGAAGGATAACAGCACCGATCAGGATAGCCAATACGGATGTTTCACCGATTGAACCCGGAATCAGTCCCAGGAACATATCCCAGGTAGTCATCGGGTTACCCAGTACGTCAACTGTCTGGAATGAACCGATCATATCTTTACCGGCAATAGCAACCTGTCCCAGCGGAGTGGCTCCGGAGAAACCGTCAACTACTGTTCCTGCACCCAGTCCGAATGTATCGGCTGTGCGAACGAATACCTGGTCACCAGACATGGCAGCCGGATAAGCAAAGAACAGGAATGCACGTGTTACCAATGCAACGTTAAATACGTTATAACCTGTACCACCGAACACTTCCTTGGCAAAAACAACTGCAAAAGCAGTAGCCACAGCGATCATCCACAGCGGAGTATCGATAGGAACGATCATCGGGATCAATATACCGGAAACCAGGAAACCTTCCTGAATTTCTTCTTTTTTCACCTGGGCAACAGCAAACTCGATACCCAGCCCTACTACGTACGAAACAATAATTTTAGGCAGTACAGCCAGGAAACCGAAGATGAATGTCATCAAAAATCCGGGATCAGCACCAACAGCCAGATTGTGTTGATAGCCGACATTGTACATACCAAAAAGCAAAGCAGGCAACAAAGCGATAATAACCACAGTCATGGTACGCTTAGAATCGATATAGTCGTGAATATGCACGCCTGATTTCGAAGTGGTGCTCGGAACAAATAAGAATGTTTCAACACCTTCGAATACAGAACGGAACATCGCCAGCTTTCCGCCTTCCTCAAAGTTAGGCTTAATCTTGTCGAGGTAATTCCTTAACGCTTTCAATGTATTCTAATTTTTTATGTTATTAATTCATTTCCTTGTATAACAGATCCAATCCCTGACGTACGATCTTCTGGATCTCGATCTTGGAAGTGTCAACAAATTCACAAAGTGCAAAATCTTCCGGAGCAACTTCATAGATACCCAGATTTTCCATTTTATCGATATCGAAAGCGATAATGGCTTTCAGCAGGTATTCGGGATAGATGCTCATCGGGAATACTTTTTCGTATTCGTTCGACATGATCATGGCGCGTTTACCTCCTTTGATACGTGCATCGATTACATATTCTTTGCTCTTCGGAGCCAACCAGGTAAAGAAAGAATGGCTTACACTGTATTTTCCGAATCCCGGAGTTGCCCAACCGAAGAAGTCATACGTTTTGTCTCCTTCAGGGATCACGGTGATCTGATTATCGTAAGCACCCAAATAATCGTCTTTACGAACTTTCGTTCCGGTCAGCACATTTCCGCTGATGATACGAAGATCTTCCTTGCCTTCCAGGATCTTTCCTGCAACCAAACTGTTGATCGTACAACCGGAAATAGTTTTAACGTATCCTCTTTCTGTTGTTTCAGAACCTGTAATAGCAACCAAACGGCTGAAATCAGCTACACCTTTGTTAAACAGACGACCGATAACGATCACATCTGCCGGGTTTACCACCCAAACTACTTCGAGTTTGTTCACCGGTTTGATATGGTTGATCTGTACCCCTACGTTACCTGCAGGATGTGGTCCTTCAAACTCAACCGTTTCAACACCTTTCACATTCACGGAAGAACCTTTTCTGACGCCGACATACACTTTACCTTTGGTAAGTTTTGCCAATGCATCCAACCCGGTCTGGAAATCAGCTTCCTGTCCTTTCAAAATGAAATCGAAATTCGGAGCCAACGGTGCAGAATAGAACGCAGACACGAAAATGTCACGCGGCTCATCTGACGGCGTAGCTACGATATCGTACGGACGCTGTTTGATAAAAGGCCACATACCACCATTGAGCAGGGCTTCTTTTACCTCTTCACTTTTCAGTGAAGACACATTTTTCTTACCGAAATCCTCGTACTCGATCTGCGTGTCCGGCTTAACTACGATGCTAAGCACTTTACGCTTCTCTCCTCGGTTTACGGCAGTTACTTCACCGCTAACGGGTGAAACGAACTTGATCTCCGGGCGGTTCTTATCGATCATCAATACAGAACCGGCTTTGACTTTTTCTCCTACTTTAGCAACAACTTTGGGGGTAATACCGTTATAATAATCGGGGACGATAGCATAACTGTCGCTTTTCCCGGTGTTTAACAGTACGTCCGAAGCTTTGCCCTTCAGATTAATGTCTAAACCCTTTTTAATCTTAATCACATTTGCCATGATACAACTAAAATTGTTTATATGTAATTTTCCCGCAAAAGTACATAAATTTTTATGCTTTAAAGCAGGATTAAAGAAATAATTAAAGAAATAATTCCATAATTTTGTACCGTCAAAGAAAGAGACATGAAAATGAGAGTACATTGTTTATTATTTTTGTTGTTTTGTGCCGCTGTAATGCAGGCCAATGCTCAGCAAACGTACTTTACCGACGTTAACAGCAAGCTGATAAAAACCCTTCAGGTGAAGGTGGCCGGAGAGTTTATTTCCGAGCCTTATATCGAATTGAATGGAGGTCAGCAGATCCAGATCAACTTCGATGCGTTGGAACAGGGCGGTGTCCGTTATTCCTACTCCATCATCCATTGTGATGCCAACTGGCAGAAGTCCATCCTCTCTCCCATTCAATATATGAGTGGTTTTCAGGGATTAACAATAGATGACTTCGCGAATTCCATTAACACCACGACGCAATACACAAACTATAATCTGCTGTTGCCGAATGACGACATACAGTTTAAAGTTTCGGGTAATTATGCCGTGCAGATTTATAATGAAGATATCCCTGACCAGATAATTCTCACGGCCTGTTTTTCGGTGGTAGAACCGATGGTCGGCATCTCTGCATCTGTAAGCGGAAATACCGATATCGATACCAATCAGAGCCATCAGCAGGTCAGTTTCAGTATCAATAACAAGAACTTTCCTATTCCATATCCGCAAACCGACCTGAAGATATTCGTTTATCAGGATAATCGCCGAGATAATGCAGTCTCAGGCCTTCAACCTATGTCCATCGCTGAGAATCAGATCACATATTCTTACAACCGGAGTCTGATATTCCCTGCAGGGAATGAATATCGCCGTACAGAATTTCTAAGCACAAAATATAACGGAATGCATGTGGAAAGTATTTCTTTTCACAACCCCTACTACAATGTTGAGCTGATGACGGATCACAAACGATGTGACCAAACATACCAGTATGACCAGGATCAGGACGGTCGTTTCTTTATCCGTTGCAGCAGTTGTGACGATCCGGATACGGAAGCGGATTATTTCATTGTTCATTTTGCCTTGGCGTGCGATCCTTTTCTCGACGGAAGTGTCTATCTGAATGGCGAACTGTACCATAATGTACTCGATGAAAAGAGTAAGATGGGGTATAATTTTGAAACTCACCAATATGAAAAGGCAGTGCTTCTAAAACAAGGAAGTTATAATTATCAGTATCTGTTCGTACCGAACGGCAGTACTGTCGGAGAAACAGGACCGATAGAAGGCAATTATTATCAGACGGAAAACGAATATACCATCTACGTCTATTATCGCCCTATGGGAACACAATATGACCGGCTCATCGGAGTCACAAGCGTTAAAAATGCCATGCAGGTATTTTGATTAAGCTAAACTAAACATCCTGGTTGTTCTTTATCTAAGAGACCGGGATGTTTGGTTTTACTAGAGCTAATTATTCATTCCTAAGATTTTTCTGCTTCAAAATTAATTCCGGCTTTTCTTGCCTGTGAATGTTGGAACTGACGGGCTATCTTGTATTCATGTCCTTCTTTCAGCAGATAGGCACCTGTCTGCTTGAACCAAAAGCTGATATGTTCTTCCATGCATTGCCGGCGGATATCCAATACCCAATCATAATTACATACACGAGCTTCCTTTCCGGATTCCCCTCCCGCCACAATCTGTTCCACCCATGCCCCCAGTTCTCCTCTGAAATCGATTGCACTAAGAAGGGGTTCACAAATAATGATTTTATGTTTTATCGGAGCAGCTTTATAAATAGGCAAACGATAGTCTACTCTATCTTGATTCTCCATTGTACAGCAAATAGTTACATGATCATACCCATTTCCCCAATCAGGCGGAAGACATTTATGCAGCCGGTCTATCCGTTTGGTAATAAAAAGAAAATGAAGATCCTGCCTTTCCCGTATCATTGCCCAGGCTTCCTGCCTCCATTCATCCGCATCTTCTACTAGAAAATCAGAAGTAAAGCAGGTATAAACAAGGTTTCCCGAAGGAATCTTATATGTTTTATTCTTTTTCTGCTGCAAAGGCAAATCAAATTTTTCCGTCTTTGTAACAACAGAGCTATCTTTCCCATATTTACTATCACTACGGTATACATAACAATGCCGGCAACCTTCACTTAATTTGTGACAGCCATGCCAGGGATTCCATATTGAAGACTTTTGTCCCATTCTATATTTCCTCAAAACTAGTTTTTAAACGTTCCTCCGGACTGGCAAATATAGAAAAGAGATATGATAACCCTATGATGTTTGAATATAAAAAGTATCTTTGAAAGCTGGAATTAAAAAAAGCAGATGCTATGAAAACTGTTATTATACCCAAATATCTTTATACCTCTATCCTGGTAGCCGTACTGATCGCCATCTTACTGACTATCGTACAGGTTATTCCGGAAAAACCGTTGCTTTTATCAGAACGATTAATGTCCTCCGGAGGTTGGATCCAAATTGGCATAGCTGTTATTTACGGAGCAATACTCTCCTATAAAATGCAAGACCGCAAAGAACGTCCGAAATGGAGAATTAGGGCATGGCTACTTTTTTCCATTGTTTTCTTCGGACAATTATTATTAGGAATCCTTGTCGATCCCATATTTCTTATGACGGGAAAGCTGCATTTACCGGTTCCCGCTGTTATACTTGCAGGGCCTTTGTACCGGATGGAAGGATTATTCATGCCGATACTTTTCCTGAGCACGCTGTTATTATCCGGTCCTGCCTGGTGCAGTCAGCTTTGTTATTTCGGAGCATTTGATGCCTGGAGCGCAAAAGGCAAAACAGAAAAAACAGCTTTTCGCTATCATCGACAGCTACGTTACAGCGTATTTTTATTAGTAATTGCCGGAGCCATCACGTTAAGACTAGCAGGAGCTGAAGGCTGGATCGCAACACTCGCAGGAGTTACAGTCGGAATAATCGGATTAGGAATCATGCTGACTCTTTCACGACGAAAGAGAAAAATGATCCATTGCAGCAGCTATTGCCCAATAGGGACATTGGTTTCTTTTATGAAGAAACTCTCTCCTTTTCGGGTCAGCTTAAATACGAACTGTACCCATTGTATGGCTTGCCTGAAAGCCTGTAAATATGATGCTTTGCATAAAGAAAATATTGAAAAGGGAAAACTCGGTTATACCTGTACGTATTGTGGCGACTGCCTTTCTGCCTGTAAACATAGCGGATTGGAGTATCGCTTTTTAAAACTGCGTCCGGCCACAGCCGAACGCCTTTGGATCATCATTACAGTCGTTTTACATACCTGTTTCCTGATGATTGCACGCATCTGATAGGTAGACAAGCTTTCCGGCTACATAAGTAGCTAAAATATTACGATCATCCCCTAATGTCTGAACACCGAATAATTTGTTTTCAAGATTCCATTTCCCATTACGTTCAAGATAATTTTTGCGCATTTGCAGGGAAGAGGTTGCCATGCAATCGACAACAATAAAGTCAGCCTCTCTTCCCTTTTCAAAGCTACCGATCTTATCATCCAGCTGTAACGCCCTGGCTGTACCGAGAGTACATTTATATAATGACTCAAATACAGACATCGAATAACCATTCAATTGCTGTACTTTATAAGATTCTGCCATTGTTTTCCAAAGAGAAAGAGAAGTTCCTCCCCCCACATCTGTGGCAAGCGTTGTCTGTATATTGATCCTGTTAGCCTGTTGCATATCGAACAAGCCACTTCCCAAGAACAGGTTCGATGTCGGGCAATGGGCTATTATCGCTCCGGCTTCTGCCATTCGCCGGCATTCCGAATCAGAAAGATGGATGCAATGTCCGAATACAGAACGATTCGTCACTAGTCCGGCACGTTCATAGACTTCCAGGTAATCAGAACATTCCGGAGAAAGAGAAAGTGTCGAATCTATCTCATTCTTATTTTCTGAAAGATGAGTCTGGATATATGTATCGGGATATTCTTCATGCAAGCGGGCTGCACTGATCAGTTGACCATGTGTGGAAGTGATCGAAAAACGGGGAGTAATCACATACAGATTACGCCCTTTCTTATGCCAGGTCTCGATCAGCTCCCTGCTATCGGTTTCTCCGGACTCTTCCGTATCTGTCAAAGCCTGTGGAGCATTACGGTTCATCAACACCTTACCGGTCATCATCAGCATGTTATAATCGGAAGCCACGGAAAAAAGCGCATTGACCGATTCCTTATGAACCGTGGCATAAGCCATACACGTTGTCGTTCCGTTACGGAAAAGCTCATTCACAAAGAGACGGGCTACCCGCTCTGCATATTCCGGGTTACTGAAGGCTTCTTCCGTCGGATACGTATATTCGTTCAGCCAGTCAAGCAACTGTCTGCCATACATACCGATCATCTCCGATTGCGGATAATGAACATGCGAATCAATCAACCCCGGCATCAATAATTTACCGGAGTAATCCGTGAGGGATGCTCCCGGATAACGATCTTTTATATCTTCATATGCACCGGTTTCCACAATCTTCCCCTCCGAAACCACCAGAAGCCCGTCAGAAAAATAACAATAGCAGTCTTTTGATTCTAAAGGAGAAGACTTAAAGTAAAAGACTTCTCCCCTGTATAAATATATCGGCTCATTCATTTTCTTACCTGTTGTTGGTTCTAATGACCAAAGATACAAAAATTCACTTATAATTGACTAAGAGAGCAGCTGCAACTTCCTGTGCAATTTCTTCGTCACGAAGTGCCCGTAGAATAGTTAAACCAAAATCAAAAACGAATCCCGGACCTTTACAAGTAATGATATTGCCGTCCTGCTCCACACCGTTCTCTGTAGGGATTGCTCCAATCATTGTCGGTTCAAAATAAGGGAAACAAGTAGCTTTGCGCCCTTTCAACAATCCTAATCCTCCGAGAACCATAGGACCGGCACATATGGCAGCCAGTATTTTATCTTCCTTATATTTCTCCATTACCAACTCTTTCAGCCGGGTACAGGTGTTCAGATGGTTACTGCCAGGTATTCCTCCCGGAAGGATCAAAGCATCCGCAGAGCTGTAGTCAGCATCTTCAAATACATAATCGGCAACTACCGGAATATTATGTGCTCCCATGACCCGTTTATTTCCATCGATAGAGACTGTAGTAGCCCTGACACCACCTCTGCGCAATATATCGGCTGTGCCCAATGCTTCAATTTCTTCAAATCCTGTAGCCAGGAATACAAATGCTTGTTTCATAATGCTTATCATTTATTTTTGTTCAGATAATACTTTATCTTATATTTTAATAATGGGATATCGACCGGCTTTACCAGGTAGTCATTGAAATTACATTCTTTTGCTTTCTCTTTTTCCTTGTCGTAGGCAAAAGCCGAAAGAGCCAGTACTGGAATATCCGGAGATAATTTCCTGATTTCACAAGTTGCAGCAAAGCCATCCATTATCGGCATTTTTATATCCATCAAGACAAGATCCGGCTTATAAGTTTTGAACATCTGTACGGCTTGCAATCCGTTTACCGCATAGATCAAACGATACTGCTGTTTTAAAACAGCTTGTATCAAAAGATAATTTTCCAATACGTCTTCTGCTATCAGTAAAGTATATTGCCCGGGTAATGCTTCCGGAATATTATCAGGCAAACTTCCGTCAACTTTTTCATCCAAAAATGAAAATGAAGCGTTTAAGGGTAATGTAAACCAAAAAGAAGAGCCTTTTCCCCGTTCCGATTCTACTCCTATTTTCCCGCCCAATTTTTCAATGATCATCTTGCATATTGATAATCCCAAGCCTGTACCTTGCCTGAAATCATCCAGCTTCACAAAACGGTCAAAGATAGTATCCTGCTTTTCTTTCGCGATACCTATTCCTGTGTCTGTCACAGAAACCCGTACAAACCCCTCCTCCAATTTATAGGACAGTGATATAAAACCTTGATTTGTACATTTTATCGCATTGGAGAGAAGATTCAGAAGAACCTGTTCAACACGTTGTGCATCAGTCTGTAACTTAACAGAAGGCAGCATATCTCCATTATATAACAGAGCAACATCCGAAGTCATTTTCAATGACTGAGACACATATACTTCATGGCAAATATCTTTCAAATCGACACACGAAACATTATAATTCAATGTCCCTGATTCTATCTTCGCAAAATCCAGAATATCATTGATCAATTGGAGTAACAGATCGCTGTTATTTTCAATAATAGTAAGATATTCCTGTTGTTCACTGTCATTATCCGTTTCAGTGATCAATCTAGAGAAACCAACGATTGCATTCAGCGGGGTACGTATTTCATGGCTCATATTAGCAATGAAAGCATTCTTCATTTCGTCGGCTTCACGTGCTTTGATCAAGTCCAGTTCGTTTTGCCGCTGCTCGGTAACGTCCCATAACATTACTAACAATAAAGGAGAAGCTCCCGGGTCCGGATTGGTTATCAACAAACGAATTGTATTTACGATCCGAATATCACCATCGGGTTTTTCATATTCCACCATAACCTTCTGTGTTCTCCCGTTCTTTATCGTAGAATAATCCTCTGTTCTTATTTCATGGGCTCTTCGAGGATCCGGATAAAGCTCGAAATCCGTTTTTCCTAATACATCGGATGCATTGACCCCGGTAAAATCCTCTGCAGCCTGATTAAAGTAGATGTACTTAAACCCATCGAAAATATCTTTTACACTAATTGCAACGAAAACATTCGACAGAATTGTGTTCATTAATATACTCAGGAAATTGATCTTGCGTTGCTTGGCAAGATTCTCACTCATTTCTTCTATTTCTGCATCATTTCTTGCAGATTGGGAAAGATTTGTTTCCAGTTCTTTAATGCGCTGAATCAATTCTTCTCTTGAATAATTTTCATATTCTCTCATTTCTTAGATTTTAAGGCTTGTATATTAATTATAGCTGCTTATATCGAATAGCAAATGTAAATATATTTTTCATTGAACCTTGAAAAACACCGATTTAATTCATCCATACCCATTATTTTAATATAAAATGCTGCTCCAATCCAAAATAAAAGATACATTTGCAGTCTAATTACATGAATTAAACACAATATAATACGAAAAAGCTATGATGTATTGGCAGAAAGATATTGAGACGATGAGTCGTGAAGAACTGAATAAACTACAGTTAGAACGACTGAAACAAACAATAGAATTAGCCGGACACTCCCCTTTCTACAGTAAAGTGCTAAAAGACAACGGCATAACAGCGGATAGCATCCAGTCACTGGATGACCTGCAGAAAATCCCTTTCACAACGAAAGACGACTTGCGTAATAATTACCCGTTCGGAATGGCTGCTATCCCTCTCAAGGATTGTGTGAGAATACACTCTTCAAGCGGAACGACCGGAAACCCGACCGTGGTATTACATTCGGCAAAAGACCTGGACCAGTGGGCGAATCAGGTAGCACGTTGTATGTATATGGTCGGTTTACGGGATACGGATGTCTTCCAGAATACTTCCGGATACGGTATGTTCACCGGTGGTTTGGGATTTCAGTACGGAGCGGAAAAACTGGGGGCATTGACCGTTCCTGCCGCTGCCGGCAACTCCAAACGCCAGATCAAATTCATTACAGACTTTGGAACGACCTGCCTGCATATCATTCCCAGCTACGCAACCCGCCTGGCGGAAGTGATGTATGAAATGGGATTGGACCCACGTAAGGATACCAAACTGCATACTGTATGTATCGGTGCCGAACCTCATTCGGAAGAACAGCGTAAACGCATTGAACAATTGCTGGGCGTAAAAGCTTACAATTGTTTCGGTATGTCAGAAATGAACGGTCCGGGTGTCGCTTTCGAATGTACTGAACAAAACGGCTTACATATCTGGGAAGATTATACCATTGTCGAGATCGTCGATCCTGTAACATTGCAACCGGTTCCGGAAGGAGAAGTCGGTGAACTGGTATTGACCACGATCAATCGGGAGGCAATGCCATTGTTACGCTACCGTACCCGCGACCTAACTTGTATCATCCCCGGCGAATGCCCTTGCGGAAGAACTCACAAACGCCTGGCCCGGTTCAAAGGACGTAGCGACGATATGATCATCCTGAAGGGTGTCAACCTCTTCCCTATTCAGATTGAGAAGATATTAATGCAGTTCAAAGAGCTGGGCAGCAACTACCTGATCACACTCGAAACTGTGAACAACAGCGACGAAATGCTGATCGAAGTAGAACTAAGCGACCTGTTTACAGACGATTACAGTGTGCTTCAACGTCTTGCCAAAGATATTACAAGACAACTGAAAGACGAACTGCTACTCACTCCGCGTCTGAAACTGGTAGCCAAAGGTTCATTACCTGTGCAGGAAGGCAAAGCCATAAGAGTAAAAGACTTGCGTAAGTTCTGTTAAAATAATTGTTCAACAAATAAAAAGATACAGCTATGACAGTAAATCAAATTTCTATTTTCCTGGAAAATAAATATGGAAAACTTAGTGAAATCCTGGCTTTGCTTGCTGAAGAGAAGATACGGATCATTGCTGCGACAGTTGCGGATACATCGGAGTATGGTATTCTACGCATCATTGTAAGCGATCCTCAAAAAGCATATAAGATACTGAAGAGTAATAATGTAAGTGCAAACCTTACAGATGTATTGGCGATCGTTACCAATTCTTGTGCAGGAAGTTTTGCTGAAACGCTGACACACTTTACAAAAGCTGGTTTAAGTATCGAATATATGTACTGTTTCTCTCTGAATGACAAATCGATCCTGATTCTGCGCACCAATAACCGGGAAGCTGCCCGCGAAGTGATCCGTCGTCAGAATCTGGAATATATCTGCGAAAGCGACTTGATGAAATTATAAAAACAAATAACAAATGTTCGGAATAGAAGATCCCGGTATCTGGTTAGCCTACTTGTTAGCCTTCGCGTGTTTAATTTTTTCTTTATGGTTCGGAATTACCTATTGGAATAAAGGAGATAAAGAGAGTGATAACCCTAAACAATCTGATAAATGAGTACCCTTACCCTTGGAATTATTGTTATTGTTTACATGTTCGTTATTGCCTGGTTAGGCTATATAGGATATAAACAGACAAAAAATGCCAGTGATTACTTATTAGGGGGAAGAAAAGTCAACCCCATTGTTATGGCTCTCTCTTATGGGGCTACATTTATTTCCGCATCAGCTATCGTTGGTTTTGGCGGTGTTGCCGCCACTTTCGGTATGGGTATTCAATGGTTGTGCCTGTTGAATATGTTTATGGGAGTGGTTGTGGCTTTTATTTTCTTCGGCAGAAAAACCCGGAAGCTGGGAGAAGAGCACAATGCACGTACATTTCCGCAACTGTTGGGGATGCATTATAATTCGCGTAGTATCCAGATATTCATAGCTACGGTTATATTTATAGGGATGCCGTTGTATGCTGCTGTCGTCATGAAAGGAGGAGCTGTTTTTATCGAACAGATGTTCCATATCGACCTGCATCTGGCACTGCTGATATTTACGCTGATCGTTGCTGCCTATGTAATTACAGGGGGGATCAAAGGTGTTTTATATACGGATGCATTGCAGGCCGTTATCATGTTCGGTTGCATGTTGTTCCTTTTATTCTGGTTTTACCATGTAATGGATATGGGATTCATAGAAGCGAATCAAAAACTGACAGAGATTTCACATCTTGTCCCCGACCGCTTCAAGGAACTGGGCCATCAGGGATGGACAGCGATGCCGGTCACTGGTTCACCTCAATGGTATACTTTGGTTACTTCGCTGATCTTGGGTGTAGGTATCGGTTGTCTGGCGCAACCTCAATTAGTCGTGCGTTTTATGATGGTAGAAAGTACCAAACAATTGAACCGCGGAGTGCTTATCGGTTGTGTATTCCTGATTGTTACTGTCGGAGCAATCTATCATGTCGGAGCATTGTCTAATCTGTTTTTTATAAAGACTGAAGGCGTTGTGGCTTCCGAAGCAATAAAAGATATGGATAAGATCATTCCGTTATTTATAGACCGGGCCATGCCGGAATGGTTCGGTGCAGTCTTTATGCTGTGTATCCTGTCCGCCAGCATGTCTACCCTAAGCGCACAGTTCCACACTATGGGAGCTGCATTCGGGGCAGATGCCTTTCCGAATCTCGGACGCCGTAAAAATACCAATTCCACTATGGGAGTCCGTATAGGCGTTTTGTGTTCCATTCTGTTGAGTTACATAATCTGTTACACGTTGAGTGCAGGTATTATAGCCAGAGGTACAGCCTTATTCATGGGAGTTTGTGCAGTTACATTCCTTCCTGCGTATTTCTGTGCTTTATATTGGAAAAAGGCAACCAGGCAAGGTGCTTTAGCAAGCCTGTGGACCGGCGCATTGGCAAGTATGTTTGCTATGTTATTCCTTCATAAAGCAGAAGCAAGTGCAGTGGGTTTATGCAAAGCTTTAACCGGAAAAGACGTACTGATCGATGTATACCCCTGGTTTGCAATAGATCCTATTCTGTTTGCTCTTCCGTTGTCGGTCGCTGCTATCATCATAGTCAGCTTGATGACGCAGAAAAAGGCTAATAACATATAATATGAAACACATTAATATTTATTACATGTTAGAAAACATACATTAGCATTTTAACTATTGCTACTTATGAAAAAATCTGTACATTTGTACTGTGGTTTTTTCATAATAGTATTAGATTTAAGGTTAACAAAGTTGGTTAGGGGTTGTCGTGATGACAACCTTTAATGTTTTATAGACCTCCTTTCTTTTTATTTTATCTATTAGTCCTAAATTTTTACCTTTGTACTCAAAAAAGATGATCAAATACTTTTGTCTGTTTCTTCTGATCTTATGCAGTTGTAATAAAACGGAAAAAGGGCGGAATGTACTCCATGTTGCCGTTCTCCGCGGTCCTTCTGTTATAGCATTCGCCAAGATGATTGAAGACTCTCCCGAAATAGAAGGTAAACGGTTGTCGGTCGATATAGTGGACTCGCCGGAACAAATGCAGGCGTTGCTGATAAAAGGTGAAGCAGATCTGGCGGCACTCCCCATGATCAATGCAGCTAATTTATATAACAAAGGACTGAAATACGCTTTACTGGGATGTCCTGTGTGGGGAAACCTTTATATTGTTAAAAAGAAGGATACTGATGTTCTCTCCCGGGAAACAAATACTTTACATGTCTTTGGTGCAGGTACTACACCGGATATTTTAACCCGCTACTATCTGAAACAAAACGGATTGACTTATTCTTTGAATTATTCTTTCTCTACTCCCCGCGAGATAAGCCAGGGGTTGCTTAGCGGTCAGGTTCAGACAGCCGTAATGGCTGAACCGTTTTTAAGCCTTATCCTCCGGAAAGACAGTACGATCTATATTCAAGAGAGCCTGAACAATCCTGACAGTCTTTCTCCCGGATTTTCCCAGACTGCCATTGTATATACACCTGCGTTACAAGGGAAAAGAGCTGAACTAGACAGTCTGTTGAATGAATCCTGCCAGTTTGCAGTCAGCCAACCGGAACAAACGATCCGGATACTTGAAAACCGGAATATATTTATACCCGGATCACTGACACCGGAAAGTATAGAAAGATGTCAAATTAAATACCTGTCAACGGCAGAAGCCCAAGAGAGTATCCTTGACTTCCTTCGTCTGATAGAAAAATATGAACCGAAAGCCATCGGCGGAAAACTTCCGGACAATGGTTTTATGCCGGAGAAACAATGAAAAAAGGACTGATCTCATTTATATCTATATGCCTGTTATTGCTGGTCTGGCAACTGACAGCCCTTTCTATGGATCAACCGGAACTGATACCATCGGTTCCCGATCTTATAAAAGCCTTATTCCAATTGTTTGCCACCGGAACCTTTTATAAAAGCATATTTGCTACCGTTTTACGTGGTATATCCGGCATATTGCTGTCGTTCGCTGCCGCAATTACGGCAGCCTTTTTATTTGCCCGTTATGAGCTGCTTTATGAGCTATCCCGACCGTTGCTGACGATTATGCGGTCTGTTCCGGTTATTTCTTTCATCTTATTGGCTTTGATCTTTCTTGATCCTGAGGGGATTCCATTGATGATCGCCTTTCTGACCATGTTCCCTTTACTGGCGGAAAACCTGACAAAAGGAATTATCAATCTGAACCCCGGACTTTCCATCATGGCGGACCAGTTCAGGATCAGTCGTAAAAACAAGCTGATGCACATTTTCTATCCCCAGCTCAAACCGTTCCTGTTCAGCGGACTTACCTCTGCCATCGGATTCGGCTGGCGTGCGATCATTATGGGTGAAGTCCTCTCACAATGTGCTTTTGGGATTGGCGGGGAAATGAAACGTGCACAACTCTTTATATCTGTGCCGGAATTGATTGCCTGGACTATTATAGCCATTCTGATAAGTTTCTTCTTTGATAAGGGAATTAACCTGCTGTCGAAAGTAAAATGGAACATACAGTTCAGCAATACGACGCGGGAAAATAATCACATCTCCCCTGTTTATCCTATAAAAGTGACGGATGTTACTTTCCGGTATGCCGATACCAAAGTATTATCCCACTTTTCATATACTTTCGAGCCGGGTGTCATTTATGGCATAAAAGCTCCTTCGGGTAGTGGAAAGACCACTTTATTGAATCTGTTGGACGGCTCACTGAAGCCTCTCCATGGAGAAGTATCATCAGGTAAACAACAACTATTCTCTGTTGTATTTCAGGAGCCGGAACTTTTATCTCATCTGACGGTCATGCAAAATATCTGTCTGCCGCTGGCATCCGACTATGATCCTGCCTATTCGGAACAGGAAGCCCGGAAAGCATTGGAGATTGTCGAAATGGAAGCATTTCAAAAGCGTTATCCGAACGAACTCAGCTACGGGCAACAACAACGCGTCGCTCTTGCCCGGGCATTGGCATATCCCTCTGCAGTGATGCTTCTCGACGAACCGTTCAAAGGATTGGATAAAGCACTTACCATCCGCATTATCGATCGTATAATCGCGCGACAGGCAGGCTACAGACAAACTATTATTTTCACATCACACGACCAGGAAGAAATAGACCGCCTTGCTTCGGTGATCATTCGACTAACGGTTGTCAATTATATATAAACTAAGAATCCCCTGTCTTATCAACCGATAAAACAGGGGATACTACTATGTTAAATACTAAATATTACACCGGAAGAGTTCCGCCGATCAGGATAACAACCAGCAAAGCCAAGATAGCATACAACTCAGGGAATACGGCCATTACCATTGTTGCACCGAATACGTTATGACCAGCACCAACACCGGCAATACCGTTTGCACAAACTTCTGCCTGACGGATGGAAGATAATAAACCTGCAAATCCTAATACCAGACCGGCACCGAATACCGCTGTTGCATTCAACATGGTAATGTCTGCAACCAGGAATTTCTGCATCATGAAATAACCTACGAATCCGTACAAACCCTGTGAAGAAGGCAACGCACTCAATGCGATGTAAGTACCCAGTGCATCCGGGTTCTTCTTCATTGCTCCTACTACTGCGTTACCGCAGATTGTTACACCATAACTACTGCCGATAAAGGTTAAACCTGTCATCAACGCAATACCAAGATAAGCTAATAAAATTGGTTCCATAATGAAATTTGTTTGTTTAATTATTTTTTTGTTATTATTTAAATCACGTTTTGTTTATGCTTTTTTGAAAGGTTGGTAAGCCTTACCGCCACCTTCGAACTCTGCATTCTTATAATACTCTACGAAGATCAGACGGAGCGGGTGAACCAGTGAACTGATGGTACACAGACCGATGTTGATCGCATGGCCGACCAAAAGGATCAGCAACATACAGATCACACGCAATACGATGTTCATACCTTCCGTCATATCTACAGCCAGCGAATTGAATACGCCTCCCAGGATCGCACCGGTCAGACCGATAGCGAACAGACGGATATAAGACAATGTATCACCCAGCAGTCCGGAAGCCATGTTATAGGTATTCCACAGACCTGTACCGAAGTTCAGGAAGATATTCTTACCCGGCGTATTGTAAAGGAAGGCTACCAACAATCCCAGTCCGGCTATCACCAGGAAGATATTTTTCACTACTTCCGGCAATTGTACGTCCAGCATCGGTAAACCGAAAACAAGACATAATGCCAGGATAATGAATACCCATGCCAACGGTGCAATGCCATATTTCTTGCCCTTCTGTGACATGATCTTCAGTGCTGCGATCGTCTTTCCGAACAGGATCTGTACCAATCCGATTATGATCGAGAACGTCATCAGGTTATCGCTCGAAACGAAGTAATCTTTCACCGATGCGAAAGCCGGTATATCGACCAAAGCGATACCAAAGAACGATCCTGTACAAGTACCGACGATCAGTGCCGCCAGTCCGAGATACTGGAACAGACTCAGGAACGGTTTGAAATCCGGATTGACTTTCCGTTTCAGGATCGTACAAGCGATCATTACCAGTAATCCGTATCCGCCATCTCCGAAACAAAGTCCGAAGAACAACATAAAGAACGGTGCAAAGAACGGTGTCGGGTCAAACTCGCCATAGTTAGGTAAAGAGAACATCCGCGTGATCGGTTCGTACAACTTGGCGAACTTACCATTCTTTAGCAGGATAGGAACTTTATCCCCCTCTTCGATCTCCAATGCCTGATAGAAATAGCCATCTTTTTCAAGAGCTTCCTCCATTGCCTGCGCCTTTTCAGTAGGTACCCAGCCTTCCAGCAACATCAACTTATCGCCTGCCTGACGATCGGTTTGCACAAGCACATTCGACAGATTGAACTCATTCTGCAAATTCTTGTCAAACAAATCGAGCGTATTATAATCAGACGCTGCCAGCTTTTTCATTTCAGCATCCAATACCTTCATTTCCTGCTTTAACAGGTCGAGACGTGCATTCAGTTTCTGCAAGCCTCTGTCCGGCATCTTCGGACGTTCCGCATCTATGTCGATCGTCGTACCGACTTTCGTTATAGTAAGGAAATAAGTAACCGACTGGAAATTGTTGATCAATACGGCATTGTATTCATCACCCCATTTCGGTTCATACTTAGCCGTCGGGCAAGTCCAGAACGTAATATCATATCCAGCCTTCTTCAGACGATTGAAATTAGCCCAACTGAAATCACCCCAGATCTCCATATAAGCAATATCCTTTTCAAGGGATGCCTTGACAGATTGAAGTTGCACTTTCTTATCCTGCAATTCTTCGATCTTCTGGATCAACTTCAGTCCCGCTTTCTTATCCAGTTCACGGGCCGGAGCCAACTGAAGGTCTTTCGTTCCTGAATTCAGGTTCTTGAAAAAGCGCATTAACAAGTTGACACGCTTACGTATAGCCAGAATATCCTGAAGTTCTGCATTATCAAGAATAGACTTTCCCTCTTTCACATGCACGACACCCAGTTCGCGCAATTGTGCCAGGAACGAATCATATTCCCTGTGATATACCATAAAGGCATATTTACTCATTTTTACTATCATACGCCAGCCTCCTCTTTTTGTTCTTTTGCTTTACGCTTTTCCTGGTTAGCCCGCATGATCTTCTGTGACGACTTGGAAAGACTTTCTTCGTCTTCCATAAATCGTTTCACCTTACGGATCGCATCTTTATAGCCGGGGATCTGTACCTTCTCAAAGAGGTTTACCTTCTGAGTGGTCTTCTTCCTGGCATGCTCCAATAACTCCAGCTTCATTCCCGAAAACTCGGCTTCTATCCCGGTACGCGCCAGCTTTTTCAGCAGCTCGACACCATCGGTAAACCAGGCAGGGGAATTAAAGAGACTGTAATGTCCGATCTCAAACTGAATCTCGTCCAATACAGGAACGATCACACCGGCAATCTTCTTCGTAGAGAGTGTCACATCCTTCACCGCAATCAGTTCGGGAGAGAACTCGTTCCACAAAGCCACCATGTTCTCGTAGCTCTGAATCTCTTTTTCCAGCTGAAGTTCCAATTTGGTCACTTCATCCTTGGTCCGCTTCACTTCGATACGCAACGCACTTTCCTTGCTTTTAATCGTAGGCAGGGAACGCTCGCGCATCTTCAGCTGCTTTTCCAATTGCTGAAGAGAGGTTTTATTATATTGAAACTTTATTGCCATATTATATCGTTTTTTAATTCCTTTCGGATGGAATTCCGGTTTCTTCCGAGAGAAATTCTTTTTTCATCCGAATGGAACGGTTTGCGGACCGTTCTTACTTTTTCCAGTATTTGTCTACCAACTCCTGCTTGATATTCACTTCCGCCGGTTTGAAGTATTCGCCGAACAAGCCCCATGCCACGTCGAGCATTTCGGTTGTGTCGAGGTTTACGTCGATAGCCAACAGCTTTTCCGAATAATCCTTTGCAAAAGACAGTGTACGGTTGTCGTAGTCCGTCAAGTCGAAACCATTCTCCATCTTGGTCTTTGCATTGGCAGCATCGGCATACAGACGAACGGCAGCATTCATCACCTGCGGGTGATCTTCGCGTGTCTTCTTTCCTGTTACCAGCTGTTTCAAACGTGACAAGCTTCGGAACGGGTCGACGATTACTTTACCGACATCGCTATCACGGCGCAGATACAACTGACCTTCGGTGATATAACCGGTATTATCAGGCACGGCGTGTGTGATATCGCCACCGGACAAAGTCGTTACCGCAATAATGGTAATGGAACCACCTGCCGGGAACTGTACCGCCTTTTCGTAGATCTTTGCCAAGTCGGAATAAAGTGAACCCGGCATAGAGTCTTTCGACGGGATCTGGTCCATACGGTTCGATACGATCGCCAGGGCATCCGCGTAGTTGGTCATGTCGGTCAACAATACCAGCACCTTTTCATTCTTTTGTACGGCGAAGTATTCAGCAGCCGACAGCGCCATATCCGGAATAAGGATACGTTCTACGGACGGGTCTTCGGTTGTATTGATGAAGCTCACGATACGATCGAGTGCACCGGCGTTGCTAAATGTATTTTTAAAGAACAGGTAGTCGTCGTTGGTCATACCCATACCACCAAGGATAATCTTATCCGATTGGGCACGCAGGGCTACCATCGCCATCACCTGGTTGAACGGCTGGTCAGGGTCGGCGAAGAACGGGATCTTCTGTCCGGTTACCAGCGTATTGTTCAGGTCGATACCGGCAATACCCGTAGCGATCAGTTCTGACGGCTGTTTACGGCGAACCGGGTTTACAGACGGGCCACCGATTTCCACTTCCGTTCCTTCCGGGATCGGACCACCATCGATCGGGTCGCCATACGCATTGAAGAAACGTCCGGCCAACTGGTCGCCTACTTTCAGCGTAGGCGCTTTGCCCATGAATACCACTTCGGCATTCGTACGGATACCTTCCGTACCGGAGAACACCTGCAGCGTAACCTCGTCACCGATGATCTTTACCACCTGTGCCAGCTTGCCGTCTACGGAAGCCAGCTCGTCATACCCAACTCCCGTTGCCTTCAGCGAACAGGTAGCTTTCGTGATCTGGGTAATCTTCGTATATATTTTTTGAAATGCTTTTGTTGCCATACGTTCTGTTATTTTTCCATACGCTCTGCGAGCAGGGCGTCGAGTTGATCGTTGAACTTCTTAAACTGATCGCTTTCGTATTCGGAATAGTTCATCTGCTTGAAGATGTTGATCATCTGTTTGAAATATTCCATTACTTCGAGGAAGGTGTCGAAACGGAATTCCGCATGACAGATCTTCACCACCTTGTCCAGCATAAATTCCTGACGGGCCAGCGGTGTCACGGCATCGATCGCGTCGAACGCATCCTGTTGCAGGATCACGAAGTCGATCAATTCCGATTTCCAGAAAGTAACATGGTATTCTACAGGTACACCGTCGTCACCCAGGATGTTGATCTGTTCGGCAATTTCCTTACCACGCAACATACGGGTCTTGATCTCGTTTACCTTGTCGATCCATTCCGGAGAGATATGTTTAGCGATATATTCCTGAAATTCGGGATATTCCAGATATTTTGAATAACTGTCGATCGGGTTTACGGCCGGATAACGTTTACGGTCGGCACGTTCCTGCTCCAAAGCGTAGAAACAACGGGCTACCTTCTTCGTATTTTCCGTTACCGGTTCTTTCAGGTTACCACCGGCGGGCGATACCGTACCGATAAAGGTTACCGAACCTGTCGCCCCATTATTCAAATGAACGAAACCTGCACGGGCATAGAAGTTAGCCACGATTGCAGACAAGTCCATCGGGAATGCATCGGGTCCCGGAAGTTCTTCCAGACGGTTAGACATCTCACGCAAAGCCTGTGCCCAACGGGAAGTAGAGTCCGCCATCAACAATACCTTCAGTCCCATGCTACGGTAATATTCAGCCAGAGTCATCGCCGTATATACGGATGCTTCACGGGCTGCCACAGGCATGTTTGAAGTATTGGCGATAATGATGGTACGTTCCATCAATTTACGTCCTGTATGCGGGTCGATCAGTTCGGGGAACTCGGTAAAGATTTCCACTACCTCATTCGCACGTTCACCGCAGGCAGCGATGATCACGATATCGGCTTCCGCCTGTTTGGAGATAGCGTGCTGAAGCACAGTCTTACCTGTACCGAACGGGCCGGGAATAAATCCTGTACCGCCTTCGACGATCGGGTTTACCGTATCGATTGTACGAACACCTGTTTCCAGCAATTTGTATGGACGAGGTTTTTCTTTATAACAAGTGATGGCTCTCTTTACCGGCCAGCGCTGTATCATATTAATATCGATATCCTTACCATCTTCGTCTGTCAATACAGCGATCGTCTGGTTGATGGTATATTGTCCGGCTTCCACCAGGCTCTTTACAGTATAAGTGCCTTTAAACGTGAAAGGGACCATGATCTTGTGAGGCTGGAAGTTTTCATCCACTTCGCCCAACCAGTCACCGGCAGTCACTGTATCGCCTACCTTCGCCAGCGGCTTGTAATCCCACAATTTATCGTTATCGAGTGCAAATGTATATTCACCACGTTTCAGGAACACGCCGTCCATTTTATCCAGGTCATTCTGCAAACCGTCGTAGTTACGCGACAGCATACCCGGCCCCAATGTCACTTCAAGCATGTGCCCTTCAAACTCGGCTTCGTCACCTACACGCATCCCACGTGTACTTTCAAATACCTGTACAAAGGCATCTTTCCCTATTACTTTAATAACCTCCGCCATCAGCTTTACGCCTCCTACGGAAATGTAACAGATTTCATTTTGAGAAACCGGCCCATCCACCTCGACGGTTACCAGGTTGGATACGATTCCTCTAACAATTCCTTTCGTAGCCATAATTATTTATTATTGTTTCTTTTAAATTCTTCCAACGCATTATCACTTCCCTTCTTCATCGCTCCTACTATTTCGCGGAAAGTCTTCTCGCCTGTCACCCTATCCAGCGTAACCCAGCGTTCGATCATTTCCAACTTTAGTAAATAAGCGAACACACTTTCGATATCGAAAGTCTTGAAGAACGTATTATCGTCCAGCCATTTCCATTTCAGCAAATCCACTTTCTTTTCGCGGGCCATCAGGTCGGGCTCTTCAGCAATGCGTTGCAGATCGGGCAGATAGTCTACCGCATCTCCCAATCCGAAATCACGGGCATTGGAAGTACGGATAGCCTCGGCTACCTCGTTGTTTCCCACTATATATTCTGCTTTATCAAATCCATACTTACGGCAGGTTATGGCGGTCAGCATGTTATTGATATTGAGGTTCAGTTCAAACCAGTTACGGATGAAACCGTTGCTGCATTTCATCGCATAGTCGTAATAAAGGGCTGCCAGACGGTCTTCCCAGGAGATCGTTTGTTTTTCCTCTTTCTTCTGGCTATCCAGATACTGTTTGAAGAACTCTATGAAATAAGGAGGAATCTGTTTGTTCTTAGGCGGCTTCTCGCCATCCTTCAAAGCATCGAACAGACTTTTGTACTCGTCGTATGTTATACTTCCCTTTTCATCCGGGTCACTGTCCGGACGCTGTGAGAAACTAAGCAGGTTCTTATTATCGAATTTGAGGAAAAACAAGTCTACCAGCTTCTTATCACGGGACGTAAGAATACCGTCCAACTCCTTTCTGAATTCAGAAACGGAATAGGTCAGCTTACTATCATCCAATGATATATTAGGGAGTCCGGCAATCAGACAGTAGTATTTACTCATATCAGAACAACATTTCTACCAGCCCGGGACGCAGGAATTCTTTAAAGAATGCAACAAACTCGTCTTCCCCGAAGCTTACTTTATAGGATCCGTCGGCAGGAATAATGGTAAAATCGGCTTTCTTTCCGCTTACTTTTTCTATTTTCACGCCACCGTCGAGCAACGATTTGGCATTTGCTTCAAAATATTTAGTTAATGCATCCGCATCGGCTGTCTGGATAGTGATCGCTTCTTTCTTAGCCCATTCCTTAGCCATTTCAAGGATCACCTTCTGCATAAATGCAGTGTCAGAAACGATCGCTTTCACATTCGAGGAAGTAATCTTTCCGGTTATAAGGTTTACCACTTCGCTCTTCAGCGCTTCTACAGCCTGGGTAGCGAATAACTTCAGTTCGGCTTCTGTATTCTTTTTCAGCTCGGCAGCTTGTTTTTGTGCTGCTGCAACAATACGTTTTGCTTCCGCTTCCGCCTCGCTAACAATCGCTTGTTTCTGAGCATTCGCATCGGCAATGATCCGTCCAGCTTCTTCGTTCCCCTTCTCTACTCCTTCTTTGTAGATCTTGTCGGTCAGTTCCTGAATCTTTGTATCCATTTCTATATATATTTATTAAATTGTATTTTTCAATAATATTAAACGCCTACAAAGTTATTCTTTTCTGTGAATAAACATTGAAATAAATGTAAAATCAAGCTAAAAAATAAAACGCTATAAATTAATTTTTAATTTTGCTCGTCTAAAATTCGCATAATATGTTCTCAATTAGAAAAACGACAACAGATGATGTCCTGTTAATCAGAAACTTGGCATCTCAAATATGGGAGCCTACTTATGGCTCTATCCTCTCCCGCGAGCAGCTCGACTACATGTTCGAGATGATGTATGCCCCGGAAAGTATTCTCAATCAAATGAATGAACTTCATCACGAGTTCTTCATTATCAACAAAGACGGCGAGCCTTCGGGTTATCTCTCTATCGAAACGGTAGAAAAAGACTTGTACGAGTTCCAGAAAATCTATTCACTCCCCTCTTTGCATGGTTCGGGTATCGGACGTTTTATCATCGAACAGGGAGTTGCTTACTTGAAAAGTATCCATCCGGGACCATTTACTGTCGAGCTGAATGTAAACCGCGAAAACCCGGCTCTCGGTTTTTATAAGCATATGGGCTTCCATGAACATGCAACACGCGATTTCCATATCGGTAATGGGTATTATATGAATGATTACATTATGCGGATGGAGGTGCCTAACTAATAATCTGTAAGTACTTAGAGCTTACAAATTATCACTTTCGCGCACATATTATTTACCATTTAAAGCGTGACAGGCAAAAGCGCGTATTTGTGACAGACTGCAACTACTGATTATCAAATGCCAGAATAAGCTTACAGGACATTACTATGACAGGTGTTTGTACAGTCTCTTTAATATAGAATAAATATTATATATAATAAATACAAAGGGAGGATGATAAAAAATTCAAGAAAATCTCCTCTCTGAAAAAAGCATAGGACTTTACAAATGTTAAGACTGGACTTTTAAAGAGAAAAGACTGGACTTTTAAAATCAAAAGACCGGTCTTTTTTTAGAGGAAATAATTGCGTTTTAACTTCAAAACAACTATCTTTGGAAAACACTAAATCTGAAGAAGTTATGAAGAAAAAAGCCTATCAACTACTATACCATATTTTATCGACCTGCAGCAATAGATTTAACAATAAATTGCTTATCCGATGTAAACTAATCATAGGTAGTTCGTTGCTATTATTGAACAATGGATATGCTCAAAGCAAGCAGGAACAATCTTCCAATGCTTCCTCTCCTTTACAACAAGATACCATTCAAGCGAAGGACGATCATAGCCAAATATTCTGTTATGTAACGGAAACGATGCCGGAATTTCCAGGAGGGCAAGGTGAACTTTTGAAATATCTGAAAGAAGAAGTTTCCAAATATGCTCCTTCCGATTCGTGGAATGAAGGACGAATAACCGTCTCTTTCGTTGTCGATAGTGTGGGAAAAATCTGTGATCCTGAAGTTTTCCGATCATTAACGATTGAACAGGATTCTATCGCAATTCAAATTATTAAAAATATGCCGGACTGGTCGCCCGGTAAACAAAGAGGAAAGCCAGTGAGAGTAAAATACACGGTTCCTATAACATTCAAGAATTTCAAAAAAGATAAAGAATAAAAACAAAAGAATAATGGATGTTTCTTTTCTTGAATATGCAATAATAGAACTTACTCAGGTCTGTAATCTGCGATGCTTACATTGTTATAACCATTGGAAATCAGGAAAAAGTACGGCAAAGGTTTCGGCTCATTCTTACAGGAAGACATTCAACTTGCTCGATTATTTGTTGCAACATACTAATGTCAAAAATATTGTTTTCACAGGCGGGGAACCGACCTTGGCTGATCGTTTCAGTGAACTTGTTTTACATGCTAAACTGAATGATAGGAAAGTAACCCTAATAACAAATGGGAATGGCCCTGAAAAGATATATAACCAATTGGTATCTCTACATATAGACCAGTGCGAGATATCTATTCATGCCTCAAACCCAACTATACATGACAGGATAACCGGCATATCCGGTTCGTGGGATAATGCAATAGCAACCCTACGGTTAATGCTGGCTAACAAAATAGCAGTGACCCTGATTATCGTCGTTACTTCTATCAACTGGGCTTACGTTGCTAAAACTATCCGTTTCTTTTATGAAATGGGTATCCGTCATATGATGGTAAACCGTTACAATGTCGGTGGAGAAGGCCTTAAACATATTCATTTATCGACAACAAAAGATGAACTACAACAGGTGTTTTCCGAGATCGATCAATTGGCGGAAAAGCATTCTATTCGGATCGTATCGGGGGTTTGTACCCCTCATTGCTTACTCAATCCGGAAGATTACCCTCATATTGGCTTCGGTTCATGTTCAGGAAATGTATACCAACGCCCTCTCACATTCGATCCGGACGGGAACCTGAGAATGTGCAACCACTCTCCAGTTATTGCAGGTAATATTTATCAGCAGTCGTTTGAAGAAATCTTCAGTTCCGATTATGTGAATGAATGGGACTGTTTAGACGAAATCGATCATTGTAGTAAATGCCCGCTTCTATCAGCCTGTAAAGGAGGATGCAGAGCTGCCTCCGAACAGATGGGATCGACTCTTAAAAATGCAGATCCAATCATTGAAGCACTTGGATTAAAATATATTTAATTATATTCGTAAATAATTTAATACTTAAATACCATGAAACACTTCATCACAACCGTATGCCTCTTGATTTGTATAACAACCAGCAGCCTCTCTGCACAAACAAACGTAAATCGGCTAGACAGCATTATCCCCACCCGAGGTCTGGCAATAGCTGCACCTTCCGTACAGAAGATGGATCTTTTCCTGAAATTTATAGAAGAAGAACTGGCTCCCGGACATTTCAATCTGCTTATTCTGCGGGTAGACTGGAATTACGATTACCAATCGCATCCGGAATTAAGTGATCCCAACCCACTTACGCTTCAGGATGTAAAACGTATTGTCACCACCTGCCGGAAACATAACATACGGATAGCTCCACAGATAAACCTGCTCGGTCATCAGTCATGGGCAGAAACAACTTATGCCCTGCTTCGGGTGTATCCGGAATTTGATGAAACGCCTCATGTAGACACTAAGAACTATACAGGATGGCCTAATCCGGATGGTTTATACTGCAAAAGTTATTGTCCGCTCCATCCCGATGTACATAAAATTGTATTTGCCCTGGTCGACGAACTGACAGACGCTTTCGAAACCAATCTGTTTCATGCCGGCATGGATGAAGTTTTCTATATCGGCGATGATAAATGCCCTCGTTGCAGCGGTCGGGATAAAGCCGAATTATATGCAGGAGAAGTGACTAAAATACAAAATCATCTGGCACTGCAAGGCAAGCGGTTAATGATTTGGGGCGACCGGCTGATCGATGGAAAAACGACCGGTATCGGTGCCTGGGAAGCCAGCATGAATAACACCTACCGTGCAATAGACCTTATCCCCAAAGAGGTTTTCATATGCGATTGGCATTACGAGCGTCCGGAACAGACTGCCGTATATTTTGCCATGAAGGGATTCGACGTAGCCACCTGCCCCTGGCGTAAACCGGAAGTTGCCCTCAAACAACTGGACGACATGAAACGTTTCCGTCAGCAATCCGGCCCTCAAATGAGTAACCGTTTCCAGGGTATTATCGAAACCGTATGGTCAGGTGCCGATCGTTTTCTGGAAAGTTATTATAAGCCGGAAACATACCAACAGGATATATCGGAAGCTGTTGTGATCAAAAAATTGATCGAGGCTTATAAAGAAATGGATAATAAATAGATTTCCTGATAAAGTACAGGAATTAATAAACAGTAAGGCCGGACTTATTAAAAAGCCCGGCCTCTTTTTATTATATTACAATCGATTTATAATAGATCGGACGCTAATTCCGATAACTGGCTTCGTTCGCCTTTGATTAGATTGATATGGGCAAACAACTCCTGCCCTTTCATCTTATCCACCATATAGGCCAGACCATTACTCTGGGCATCCAGATACGGTGAGTCGATCTGCTGAATATCACCGGTAAAGACCATTTTCGTTCCTTCTCCGGCACGGGTAATGATCGTCTTGATCTCGTGCGGTGTCAGGTTCTGTGCTTCATCGATGATACAGAATGTTTCTGACAAACTACGACCGCGGATAAAAGCCAAAGCCTCGATAACCAACTGATTATTCTTCTGCAGATCATCTATCTTACGAACATCCTGGCTTCCCGGAGCAAACTGGTTCTTAATTACATTCAGGTTATCGAACAAAGGCTGCATATAAGGAGCCACTTTCTGCTTCTCGTCACCCGGCAGGAATCCGATATCCTTATTCGCCAATGCAACGATCGGACGAGCCAATAAAATCTGTTTGTATAACCCAGCCTGTTTAAGGGCGGCAGCCAAGGCCAGCAAGGTCTTTCCGGTTCCGGCTTTACCTGTCAGTCCAACCAGCTTAACATCCGGATCATTCAATATTTCAAAGGCGAAACTCTGCTCCGCATTACGGGGTTGTATCCCATAATTCGAACTCTTTTCCACCTTCTTTATCTTTCCTGTAAATGGATTATAACGAGCTAAAACAGAAGCACGTATACTCTTTAATATAAAGCATTCGTTCGGCTCCAGTTTCGACTTAAATTCAAACAGATCCGCATCGAGTCCTTCGGGTGTCGAATATATCTTGTCGATCAGGTCAGGATCAATATTTTCATAGGTATCCTGTGCCCGTTCAAAGATATCGACATTGACCACTTTGTCGGTGATATAGTCTTCCACCTGAATACCCAAAGCACGGGCTTTCATACGAAGATTGACATCCTTCGTTACCAGGATAGTCTGTACTTTCGGATTCTTTTCCGCAACGGAAAGTGTACAGGATAAAATCCGGTGGTCCGGTGTCTTTTCCGGGAAAGACAATGCAATCTTTTCCTGATACTTATCGCCGGTTACCACATGTAATGTTCCTAAACCTGCTCCTAACGAAGCACCCTTCAGGAAGAGATCATTACTGGTTATCAGATCCAACTCGCGTACAAATTCACGGGCGTTATAATTAATCTGGTCGCTCCCCTTTTTAAACTTATCCAACTCTTCCAACACGACGATAGGAAGATAGATATCATTCTCCTGAAAATTTTCGATACACTTGTAGTCATGCAAGATAACGTTCGTATCCAATACAAAATTCTTCTTTGCTCCCATGATCATTTCGATTTAATGATTATCGCTTCTAAGTTAAAAACATTTTTGAGACTTATTTAGTTTAAAAGGTAAAATAAAGTTGAAAGACCAATTTATTCCGTATTCAGGCGAATTGCATAATTCTAATTTAAATCTTGTATGTATATTTGCCGTACAATGATTTTTTACAAACAATAAAATCTAACACTTATGATCTTTAGTACTAAAAAACTCAAACTCGTATCTCTGTTTCTATTAACAGCGGCTTGCTCATTCGGGCAAAGTAACACGTCCGCATTATTGCCTTTGCCCAATCACATCGAACAGGTTACAGGCAAGAAAAATTTCACTATCACTCCGCAGACAACCGTAAAAACAAATTTACCGAAACAGGCATTTTGTTTATTCGAGTTGCAGCGTATATTAAGGAATAGAGTTGGCCAACCTGCGATTATGGGAGGTTTTACCGCCAGTGGAAACTCCCTGATCGAATTATCGACAGACCCCAGAATAAAAGGGAAAGAACATTATATTCTCGATATATCAGAGAATAAAGTCTCCATCAAAGGAGCCACACAAGATGCTCTCTTCTACGGATTAAAGACGTTGGACCAAATATTATTGGGAGATGTTTGTAACACGGCAAATAAACAGATCGCCCCCATTCGTATCGACGACGAACCTCGTTTCGGCTACCGTGCTCTTATGCTCGATCCGGCCCGTCACTTCCTTCCTGTCGAAGATGTAAAATTCTACATCGATCAGATGGCTAAATACAAATATAATGTACTGCAACTTCACCTGACGGATGATCAGGGTTGGCGGGTCGAAATAAAAAAGCATCCGGGATTGACTGAAACCGGTGCCTTCCGTAATCCCCAAACCGGACCTAACGGACCGGATAACGGCTATTATACCCAGCAACAACTGAAAGACCTCATCCAATATGCAGCCGACAGGAACGTGGAAATCATCCCGGAACTGGATATACCTGGACATACGGTTGCCGTATTGGCTACTTATCCGGAACTCGGCTGTACCCATACCGATACGATTCAAAAAATCATGGGTAAGACGGTCGACCTGATGCTTTGTGCCAATAACGACAAGGTATATACCGTATACGACGATGTCATCAAAGAGATAGCCGAACTTTTCCCTTCCTCCAAAATACACCTGGGAGGCGACGAAGCCGTTATCGAAAAGAACTGGACGAAATGCGACCGTTGCCAGTCATTAATGAAGCAATTAGGCTATACCAAGGAATCGCAGTTGATGAATTATTTCTTCGATAAGATACTGGCCTCTGTCCGCAAATACGGAAAAGAACCGGTTTTATGGTGCGAGTTGGACAATATCCGTATGCCGGCCAATGAATATCTGTTTGACTATCCCAAAGATGCCACACTGATAACCTGGCGTGCCGGACTTACTCCTAAATGTATTGAACTGACAGCCAAACACGGCAACTCGCTAATCATGGCTCCGGGTGAATACACCTACCTTGATTATCCTCAGTTCAAAGGCGACCTTCCGGAATTTAATAACTGGGGAATGCCTGTTACCACGCTGGAAACCTGTTATCAGTTCGATCCGGGTTACGGACTTCCGGCAGCACAACAGGCACATATCCTGGGTATCTCCGGCACATTATGGGGAGAAGCGATAAAAGATATCAACCGGGTAACCTATATGACTTATCCGCGCGGGCTGGCTTTGGCAGAAGCCGGATGGACGCAAATGGAGTATCGTAACTGGGATTCGTTCAAAGAAAGGATGTATCCGAATTTGATGAATCTGATGAAACTAGGCGTATCGATCAGGATTCCTTTTGAGATCGTACCCCGATAAGGCTGAAATATAACTCTTTCTGAACCTGATCGATCTGTTCCAACCGCACTGTTACCAAGTCTCCCAAAACAAATTTCCGTTTGGTACGGCGGCCGGTCAGGTTCAACTGTTCTTCATTATAATCGAAATATTCGTCTCCCAAGCTACGGACAGGAATCAGTCCCCCACATTTTAGATCGATCAACTCCACATATAATCCCCAAGACTTTACATTCACGACAATACCGGGAAATACTTCTCCCTCCTTTCCTTTCATATGCTCAATCTGCATATAGTTAACCGAATCCCGTTCGGCACTGGCTATAATCACTTCTTTTTCAGAACAATGCCTACAAGCTGCTTCATATTTAGCTCGTCTCACATAAGCTCCTCCGGCCAGGTAATGTGCGAGCAAGCGATGTACCAGCATATCCGGATAACGCCGGATGGGAGAAGTAAAATGTGAATAACAATCCAAAGCCAATCCATAATGACCGGTATTGCAGGTAGAATATTTAGCCTTGTGCATGTGGCGAATAGACAATAACTCCAAAGCACCTCGAAGAGAGTCATCGGTTATATTTTCCAACAAGTGGTTCAAATTTCGCGAATCTTTCAGCTGTTTCTTATTTATTTCCGGCAAATAATAATAAATCAGATCGCATAGTTTATCTAACTTTTCTTTCTTAGGAGAAGAGTGAACGCGATAGATAAAAGGTCTCTTTCGCTTGCCTTCCTTCGGCATATAAGTAACCAATTTGGCCACACTTTGATTGGCCAACAACATAAATTCTTCGATCAACTTATGAGAGTCCAACCGGGCTTGACCATGGTTAAAGCAGACAGCTCCCTGCTCAAAACGTTTTTTGCGTAACAACCGGGCCATTTGGTTTAATGCTATTATTTCATCTTTGTAATCGCCGTTACCAATTTCCAATATGCATTGAACCTCTTCATAAGAGAAACGGCGGTTGCTCCTGATCACAGTCCGACAAACATCCATATTACTGATACGAGCCCTATTATCCAACTCAAAAATGACGGAGAAACAGAGCTTATCCGCGTCCGGCTGTAGAGAACAAATCTGATTGCATAAACGCTCCGGTAACATCGGGACCGTTTGATTTGGCATATAGATAGACATTCCACGGGATGCAGCTTCCCGGTCTATCGCACTTCCTGGTTTTACGTAATAAGTAACGTCTGCAATGTGCACCCCGACTTCCCAATTCCCATTGTCCAGACGGCGTGCAGAGAGTGCATCATCAAAATCTTTAGCCTCTGCCGGATCGATTGTAAATGTTTTTATTCCCCTAAAATCTCTTCGGTTGATTATTTCATTCTCGGAGATTGCGGAAGAAATCCTATCCACCCTCTTTGCGATATGAGGCGGATATTGATAAGGCAAACCGTATTCTAACAGTATGGCTTTCATTTCTGCTTGGATTTCCCCAGCCTTTCCCAACACTTCGAGAATCTCACCGGAAGGATTGTCTTGATCTTCATTCCATGAAATGATACGGACAAGTACCTTGTCGCCATCTCTCCCGCCATGAAGTCTGTTTGACCGAATAAAAACATTATTTTCCAATGTTTTACTTTCTGTAATCAAAAAAGCCAGTCCCTTCGTTATGCATAATGTTCCTGTCAGCCGTTGTTCCTTTCTGTGAAGTATTTCAATCACTTCACCTTCAGGTGAAGGACCTGTTCGCTTCGTCAGCAGCCTGATCTTCACCAAGTCGCCATCCAATGCCCGAAAGGAACAATGAAGGCTGACAGCAATACGGGGTGTACTATCATCCGGAAGGAAATAGTTATTTCCATTGCGACGACGAATAAACCGTCCGGATAAAATGATTCCCTTATCATTGTAACGGTAACGTCCGCGATTTATCTCTGTAATGAAATTTTCATCTGCCAGATCATAAAGAATTTCTACGACTTGCAACATTTCCTCGGGTTTTACAATACCGATTTGTTTGCTTATCTGTTTATAATTAAATAGTTTATGAGGAGACCGAGTAAATATTAGAGCCATAACATGCTGTAATATATATCTTTTCTTCATCTAATATTTTCGTGTAATTAACATTTATAATCAATACACAAAATTAAATGAATATTATCGATATTCGCCTAGTATCCTACAAATATTTAACAACAGAGAGACCATCAATCAAAGGATTACACTACTTCTCTCCTTCTAAAACAAGCAGATATATGCGATTTTTATTTACCGAATCGGGATGTATCTACCTTATCATGCTTTTTACTTTTATAACCACCGAACTTCCATATAAAGGAAACCGTCACACAACGTGTATCGTCAATCTTCGTCAAGCGACTATATTGGTTTGCCTGATTAATCTCTACCTTTTTCGGAAGATTGCTTCGGAAGATATTATCGCACTTCAAGAGAACCGTCGCTTTATCATTAGCGAACTGCCATTTCAAACCGGCTGAAACATTATATACGTAACCCAGGTCGTAGATACCCTGCACTGCTCCTGTTATATAATAACCATTCAAATCCAGCTTCAGGTTCGGACGTGATTTGGAAAGCGTGAACGTATTATTCAGAAAGAATTGTCCCAGATATTTACTGTTATCAAAAGAAATATCATTGAAATGATCCAGTTTCTGACGCATCCTGATTCCTTGTGCCGTAAACTGGCTATTCATGAACTCACCGATACGGAACGGAATAACAGCCCCTATTCCTGCCGTTAAATTATAATCCATATTTTCATAACGGAACACATTTTTCAGTTCCGTAGAACTTTGATACGGCAACTGGGCAAAGTAATCCGGTTCGTACTGCGCGAAAACCATAAAGGTATACTTCTGTTTCAGGATATAGAGGAATTGCCCTTCATACGAACGATAAGGCTTCAGAGCCGGATTACCCATCACGACAGAATAAGAATTTAGGGGTGTTATCTGCGGTGTTATTTCCCAATAAGAAGGATAGGTTTTGTTGCTGTTCACGTTTAACTGCAAAATATGTTGCGGTGTAAAAACATAACTCAAAGAAGCGTTCGGAAAAAATGTCCAGTCATTCCAAAGAGTCGATTTACTCCCGTTAGAGTTATAATCCGACCTGAAATACTCTCCTTTCAATGAAGCGGTTGCCGAAAAATGCTCTCCGAAATCCTTGGACACTTCCGCAAAGAGATTGCCCGTATATTCCTTTTGCGTATTATTTTCCAATAAATCCGGATCTGGTTCATACCCATTACCTTTATTATATAGATAATCGATATAAGTTTTCGAGGAAGTGTAGCCACCGTGGACACCGTAGTTCAGTGTCCATCCGGTGGCAAAAGTGTGTGTATGATTGGCAAATAGTGCCCATTGTGAAATATTCTGCCTGGAATTATTCTGCATATCCGTCAACGTTTCCTGTCCGCGGTTTTCCAAAAAGTTCTGGAAAGACGGAGATTTATAGCGTGTAAAATCCATTCCGGCAGTGATACCCGTATGACCGTCATATTGCACACGGATATTATGTAAAGTTATTTTATCCTCTCCGGTAGTCCGGCTGAAACGTTGGTCACTTGTCTCTGCATCCTGCAGTACAGAAAAAGAAGTTTCTGCTACACGATTCTTTTTTATATTATTGCCACCCAGAGTATATGCAGCAGATAACTTATCTTCATTCTTCAATTTATAGTCTACGCCTAACCGCATATCTCCGCTGTTTATACGGCCATTGCCACGGCCTGACTGATAAATTTCCGTCACACTATTCTCCAGGGTATGTCTTGCCATAATATTTTCCCCTTCAAAATATCGTCCTTTCTCTCCGTTTACCAAAAAATCGACAGTCAGGTTAGATGTAGAATATAAGAGATTCGCATGTGCCTTACCTGTTGCAAAATGTTTCTGCAGATAATCAACACCGGCTTCACCCTGTAAAGCCGTTTCTTCTGTCGACCCCTTATCTAATATAACGTTAATAACAGCTCCTTTAATATTGTATTTTGCAGGGGCATTATACATAACCTCTACATTTTTTACCCGCGAAGAAGGAATACTCTTCAACATCGTGATCAACTGGTCCAGCGACATCGTCGTTAACTGTCCATTCAGGATAATTCTCGGAGCCCCTGCCCCCAACAATTGAATCTCGTCTGCACCGCCGATAATACCGGGTAATTGTTTTACAGCATCGAAAGCATTACTCACTGATTTATCTTTCATCAGTTGCGGAACATCGTATTTCAATGCGCCATTCTCCACTTTGACCTTCGGACGTTCGGCTTTTACCACCACTCCGCCCAGTTCATAATCTTTAGCTGTCAGACGAATCGTTCCGGCATCCGCCTGTGAAATCTCTTGCTGGAAAGGTTCGTATAAGAGATGTTGAAAGAGAAGCCGGTAAGCCGGATCAGCTGTCCGGTTCAGGTTAAACTGTCCGAGACTATCGGTCACCACAGCATCCACATAAACGGAATCCAATGTCTGAAGTACGACAGCTACGCCATCTATCGGAACATTATCCATATCGGTTACCTTTCCGTGAATCATATTTTGAGCGATCAACATCCCATTACCGGTAACCAGCAAAAACATCATGTAGTAAAGTATTCGTTTCATATCCATCGATTTTATTTGTTTCTCATTGCAAAGGAAAGGAGTTACAATGAGAAACTGTGTTACCGTTGGCTTATGAAGTGTTATTTAGTCTTACCGCCGATTAGAAAACAAAACGAGAATTGATTATAAAATAATTCCAAGAATACTTTTTTGATATTTAATTTATATCTTTGAGACTATTAATAACATAGCGCCTTAGATTAAAAGCTACAAAAAGCAATCACACAGTTAAGATGCGCTACATAAATATAATCTGTAATGGGAAGTAGCGATAAAATCTCCAAGAATTTCAACGGCACTGTTCATTTGGAATATTTGCCATGTATCAATTATGCAATGATACATAACCATGTACCAGCATTCAGTTTTTGTGAATTGATAAATAATGACGAGATAGATTGGAACGAGGTAAAGATCTCCATAAGCGGAGAACTCATCAAATATTCCGATTGTGTTTTTGATATCGTGCCACAGGGACAAAATATACAAATCGTTTCACTCGAAATATCTCCCGAAGTTGAAAGATTAATCGAACTTACGGAAGGAATAGATACTACTTTTAACCTGATCATCTCAACTGGTGGCGAAGTCCTTTATCAACAGGCTTACCCCATCCAATTAATGGCGTACGACCAATGGCCCGGCGCCAGCATCATGCCTGAACTCCTGGCCTCTTTTGTAACCCCTAACCATCCGTTGCTATCGAGGGTTAGCGTAAACGCGTCACGGTTCCTTGAAGAATGGACCGGCAATTCCGCATTAGACGAATACCAGACACAAGACCCAAATCGTGTACGTGTATAGCATTTGATGATGCGGTCTTATTAGCGCAGAATGAGCTGAAGGACGAGAACAGATTTGATTTATTCATAGACGTCTACCGTTGTCGGTTGAATAAAATCAGACACTCCCCCAACGCATTGAAAATAATGGAAAATGGCAAGTAAAAAATGAAGGCATTGAACATGAAAATGCCACAAAAAAGGTAAACAGCCTGGACCGATTCGAGATAAAGTTGGATACTGCCAAACAAGAAACTACCAAACAAATTATCTGGGAACGAAAATTATTAGATTTTTCCTTACGAAATAATCTGATCAATGTGAAGTTGGGCAAAAGAGTAATACCGTTTATTTCTTTTGAGATCGACCATTTGGAAGACCGATTGCAGGCCGGAGAGAATTATCAGATACACCCCTGCCCCATTAAAGGAAAATTAGAGCCGAGAGATACCGGCATGTATGATTCCTCACTACTGAAAAACGAACTTGAGGAGTTGGTGATCAGTGAGCTGAAAAACAAAAGAATCTGTTCTTACCTAACCGAGAGCGAGCTCCAGAACGCACTGAAGTTTGTGTACAGGACGTCCCGTACAGCGATAGAGGAAAATGGGGCAAATTCATTATTTCTGGTACTGGGCATTCTCTAATGGTATGAGACCCCCAAAAGTATAAAGCCTCGTTTCGCTCCTATTTTATTGTTACCGATTGATATTATACGACGAGGAGGTACAAATGGATATGTAATTCGAACCAGGGACGAAGAGATCATATTGAATATCACCTTGGTAGAGTTATTAAAACAACAATTCGACATCAATCTTTCCGGACTTAATCCACTACCCAAGGATGACAGTGGAGTAGATGTAAAAAAGATATTTGCCGCAATTCGTACCTGTATCCGCAATCAAAAACGCTGGGACGTGGTGGAAGAATCCATGATCGGACTGTTCTCATTCAACAAGTTCGTTATGTGGAATGACATCCATACCAATGCTGACAAGTTGAAGGAGAACCTTATTCTAGCCAGTCTGATGGAGAATCGTATTAAATGGCAGGATACTAGCCAAGAAGTTGACGCAAGGGAAATTGACAAATATATAGAACCTTCCGGTTTTGCGATTCCAATTGATGTGGACTCTTCCCAACTGGAAGCAGTTATCGAATCGGGAGAAGGAAAGAGCTTTATCCTGCACGGGCCTCCAGGAACCGGAAAGTCCCAGACTATCACCAATATGATAGCTAATGCTTTATACAAAGGGAAACGTGTTTTATTTGTCGCAGAAAAAATGGCAGCACTCTCAGTCGTCCAGAACCGATTAGCCAAGATCGGCTTGGAGCCATTCTGCCTGGAACTACATTCCAATAAAGTAACTAAAACTCATTTCCTTGCACAGCTTCAGAAAGCGATCGAGGTTGTACATATCCAGTCTCCTTATGAATTCGAGAATATTTCCCAGCAATTATTTGAACGTAGGAGGAAATTAATCGATTATATGGAGGCCTTGCATAACCCTCATGCATACGGTTATTCCCTTTTTGACTGTATTACGAATTATTTATCCATTCAGGGTGATGAGTTAGTAATCGATTCTACCCTATTGGATTCCATTACGAAAGACGAGCTTACGGTCCTTACAGAAAAAATAAAAGAGCTCGATACAATCTTTCAGATAATAGGACAGCCGGAAACACATCCGCTAAAAGGATTGGAACCATATGATATTTCACTTGAGAGTAACCAAAAGTTAGAGAATAGCATCAGCCGTCTTATGGAGCTACTTCCGATAATATCCACCGGAAGAACTTTTTTCTCTGACAATTGGAATTTCGTAATCCCTGACAGCTGGGAGGGGATTGAGTTAATGGCCCAGATGAGCAGCAGACTGGTCGCTATCCCCTATCTGAACAAAAGCTTACTGGAACTGGGAGGCAAAGAGGAACTGATTGGGGAATGGCAGGAGATCATTAGCTCCGGACAAGAACGTGACAGAATATTGGCAGAACTTTCCAAAGATTACGCGCCGGAAATTTTGGAAGAAAACGTGTTTACCCTCCAACAAGAATGGAAAGCCATCGAAATGAAATGGTTCCTCCCTAAATACTTTGCCAAACGCTCTTACCTAAAAAAGTTGAGATTTTATAGCCCCAGCCTGCAAGAGACAAAGATCCCGAATCTCCTCGATCAACTTGGGACCTATCAAAAACAGAATAAGATCGTCCAAGAACATTCATCGGAACTACAATCTCTTTTTGGCCATTTGGGGAGACGTAATAAAGAGAAATGGGATGAGATTACCTCTATTTTATCGGCTATCCCAGGTGTTTATCAGAATTTATTAGAATACGCACGGCTCACCCAAAGAAGCTTACCTGAGACACTTAACCGTTTTTCCGATAAAATGGGTGATGACTGGAACCTATTCTTACAGTCCAACAAAAATTTACTGAACCAGTTGATACAAACATCCGATCAAATGAATCAGGTTATCCATGATTTGAGAAGATTATGTAATATCGAATTGCCGGAAAGCAACCTTGAAGCGCAACTTCCAATACTGCTAAAAAATTGGAAGGAGCACCTGAATATGACTAAAGATTGGTATCAATGGTGCATCCGGAAAAGAGAACTTGAAGCACGAGGTTTATCCATGGTTACGAATTATATCCTAAACGAGCATAAGAACGGTACCGAAGCCTCTAATACACTTCTTAAAGGTATCTATCATAAACTCGCCTTAAAAACTGTTGACGCTGACAAGACCTTACGCCTATTCAATGGATTGCTTTTTGAGGAGATAATTACCAAATACAAACAACTAACCTACGAGTTTCAAAAATTAAGCAAAAAAGAGCTATATAGCAGATTGGCCTCACGCATACCTTCATTAACTATGGAAGCGACTTCCAATTCTGAGGTTGGCATTTTGAAACGAAATATATCCAACGGAGGACGCGGCACATCGATCCGTAAGCTCATAGACCAAATACCGACATTACTTCCGAAGCTATGCCCATGTATGTTAATGAGCCCGATATCTGTAGCCCAATACATTGATTTAAGCGCTGAGAAATTCGATCTTGTGATTTTCGATGAAGCCTCACAAATGCCCACCAATGAGGCTGTTGGAGCAATAGCACGAGGCAAAGCACTGGTTGTCGTCGGAGACCCTAAGCAGATGCCACCAACGAGTTTCTTCTCTTCTACTCAAGTGAATGAGGAAGATGCCGCATTCGATGACATGGAAAGTATCCTGGATGACTGCATATAGCTTTCCATACCATCACGTTATCTGACATGGCACTATCGTAGTAAACACGAAAGTCTTATCGCTTTTAGTAATGCCCAGTATTACGGGGCTAAATTATATACTTTTCCTTCTGTTGACGACCGGATATCCAAAGTCCGCCTGTTTAGGGTCGACGGCTCATATGACAAAGGGCGCACACGCAGTAACCGTGCGGAAAGCGAAGCTATAGTAAATGAAATACTTCGCCGTCTAAGAACACCGGAACTTTCCGGAAAAAGTATAGGTGTTGTTTCTTTCAGCCAGGTTCAACAGAACTTGATAGAAGATATGCTCCTCGAAGAATTAAGTAAATATCCGGAACTGGAAGAGAAAGCATACCAATGTGATGAGCCTATTTTCATAAAAAATTTAGAAAACGTACAAGGGGATGAGCGTGATATAATTCTATTCTCTATTGGATATGGTCCGGACAAAAACGGAAATGTATCCATGAACTTTGGTCCTTTAAATAATAAAGGAGGTGAACGACGACTGAATGTGGCTGTATCCCGTGCCCGATATGAGATGATCATTTTCTCTACCCTCAGATCTGATCACAATCTGAATATAACATTCTCTTGTTAACTTTTAATTTTTTAATATGCTTCCACTAAAGTTTTATGTATGTAGTGTTTTTCAATTCACGTATTGTAATTGAACTGTTTATTTTGGCAATACCGTTTATGCGTGTCAGTTTTTCGAATCTGAATTTATCATAGGCATCCAAGTCTTCAAGAACGATTTTGATTAAAAGTTCGTATTCACCCCCAATGGAATAACATTCGACAACTTCTTCCAATTGAACGATTTCATTTACGAAACGGGCGTAGTTCTCATGCTCATGAACCAATAACGCAAGACGGCAAAACACAACTAACGGTTTACCGATTTTGTCTTTATTTACAATAGCAGCATAGTGAGAGATATATCCATCGCTTTCCAAACGCTTTACCCTGTCATATAAAGGGCTTTTGGATAGGTTTAACTCATCTGCCAATACTTTCATGTTCTGTTTGGCATCCTTTTGCAGTGCATTTAATATGATTTTATCCGTTTTGTCCATTTTGTACCGTATTTTTTCCTGTTTATCTTTTTTATTTAGTTAGTTATGCAGGATTATTTCCTGTTTTATACGCAAAAATACAACATCTTCCTCATTTTTCAACATGATACCCAGCATATATATTGAATTTCTTATCTTTGCACAGGAAATAATTCTAGAAGTTAAAAAGATAAGAATATTCAAACTGTACTTGATGAATAATAAGAACCAAGCTTTTTATAATGCGCGTAAACTGGCACTGACTAAAGCATTTCCGGTAATGCTCGGTATAGCTTTCCTCGGTGTCGGATATGGGGTATATATGCGTTCCTGCGGGTTCGGCATAATATGGCCTGTCTGCATGGCAGCTACTATATTTGCCGGTTCGATGGAGTTTGTTACTGTTAGCTTATTGCTTAGTACGTTCAATCCCGGTTATGCCCTGCTTTTAACGTTGATAGTGAACGGAAGACATTTGTTCTATGGAATATCCATGTTGGAAAAGTATAGCGACATGGGGAAAAAGAAAATATGGGCTGTTTCCGGACTGATAGATGAAGCGTTTTCACTCAACTATATGACAGATGTCCCTCCTGGAACAGACCGGAATTGGTTCATGCTCTTTGTTTCGGTCTATCTTTATGTGTCATGGATAGGAGGAACTATTATTGGTGCGATTTCTGCCAGTGAAGCCATTGCAAGCACTAAGGGAGTAGGTTTTGTCATGACAGCCCTGTTTATCGTGATATTCATCAGCCAGTGGCAAAAAGAACAAACGCACGGCAGTTCTATATTAGGACTATTAGTTGCAGGCGCGTGCCTAATGCTTTTCGGCAAGGCATATTTCATGCTTCCTACGATCTTGATTATCACTGTAATTTTTATGGTTCGTTGGCTGACTACAAAAGATAAGGAGAAACTGACATGACGGTTACGGAACAAATTATCACCATACTTATTGTGGCACTCACCACACAGTTAACCCGTTGGATTCCATTCTGGATCTTCAGGTCTAGCGCACACACTCCCCAGTATGTAAACTACTTGGGCAGGGTATTACCTCCTGCCATATTTGGTATGTTGGTGATCTATTGCTACAAGGATACGGATTTTCTATCACCTTCATACGGCATCCCGGAAATAGTATCGGGAATCTGTGTGGTAGTTATTCAAATGCTTTTTAAAAACATGGCTTGTTCTATTTTGTTAGGGACAGGGTTATATATTCTTCTTGTGAACTGAAATATAGCTATGGTGACTGCCTTCTCCCGAATATGGGAGAAGGCGATGAAGCAGCTCAATATATTCGTCTGTTATGGCATAGATTCCCTATTTCAACCTCTTACCATCCGAAAAAGCATTACCTACCTTTTTACCCACTTCCAGGTAATCGTTATTGAACGGGTCGAATATAATGGGAGACACTTTGGATACATCCACTTTACCGTTTTCGTCGAGAACGCGCTCATCTACGCTTACGTTTATTATTTCACCTCGCAAAATACAGGTCTCTGGGTTATAGTCCTTCAATTTACATTCCAGCACTACAGACAATTCGTCAATCAACGGTGCATCCACAAACTCCGAACGAGTAGCATGAAAACCTGCACGGGCGAATTTATCCGAAACTCTATTACCGGAAACAATACCCACGTAATCACAGGCAACCACCTGCCCGACTTCTGCCATACTCACGGTAAAAGCTTTACGCTTCAGGATATTTGCTGTCGTTTTATGTCCCTCACTGATACAAATACTAATTTCATGCATCTCGCTGATACCACCCCAAGCGGCATTCATAACATTGGGAGTTCCATCTTCATCATAAGCAGCGATAATAAACACCGGCTGCGGATAAGTAAAGGGCTTTGACCCAAAATTCTTTCTCATAATAATTTATTTTTTAGTCCACTTCTTAATATCTTCCTTTGTCGCACCATTCAAAAGTCGGCCCTTCTGCCATTTCAGATCAGGATAGGTTTCCTGCAGCTCTTTTTCTGCATTAGAAATACTGCTGCTACCCGATGTTGCAAACGGGATAATCGTCTTGCCTGCAAAATTATTGCTCTCAATAAAAGTATTGATGATTCTCGGAGCAGAATTCCACCAAATAGGGAAACCTATATAAACGGTATCGTAATCTGCAAAATTCTCAGGTTTGGAATTCAATGCAGGACGTGATTTGGCATCTGACATCTCTACACTGCTACGCGAGGATTTGTCATGCCAATCCAGGTCAGCAGCGACATATTCTTTTTCAGGTTGTATTTCGTAGAGCGTTCCACCTGTAACTTCTACAATCAACTTAGCAGCTTTCTCCGTTGTTCCTGTTGCCGAAAAATAAGCGACCAATGTCTTATCACTCTGCGTCTGTGCATTTATGGGGATACATAACATCATGATCACTACTATAATCATACCTTTAACTTTCCTTGTTGTCATATGTAATTCTTATTTTTATTGTTATGACACAAAATTACAGAATAGTATCCAATATAAAAGTATATAAATCACTGATTATCTAACCCAAATTACTGGTAAATTTAAATGCATGAACCCCATAGCGGCATCACTATAGAGTTTCATTAAATGTCATTCATCCGGCTCACTTACATGAGCCGTTTCTTTTTAGCAATATCTCTTATTGAAATTTCTTATCCTCTTCGAGGAGTTCCTGGCTACATTGCTCCACAGTCAAAGGGGTAAAGAGTTCTATAAGATTTTCTTCGGGATCGCGCAGGTACAGGGTACGCATTCCCCAATCGGGCATATCCGTAGGTTCACTGATAAACGTCACGCCTTTTGCCTTTAGGGTGGCAAAGGTTTCGTCTACGTTATCTACACTGAAAGAGACCATTGATTTTTCGCGCATCGCTACGGGCTGCTGTTTATCGGCATTGCCTACCGATGGAGCCATCCAGTCGGATACAAAAAGGGCAAATCCTTCTATTCCTTCGGCTACTTTAAAACTGGCATATCCGCTATTTTCATCTCCCCAGGCTGGTTCTAATCCAAGCTGTTCGGTGTAGAATCTAAAGCATTTAGCGAAGTCTTTTACTAATAATCTTACATTACTGAATTTCATTGTTTTCTGATTAATGGTTTGTAATTAGATTCTTATAATCAAGATACAAATATAGTCAATTAGACGAATTACTGATCGTAAACCGCCAGCAACAAGCACACGACAGATCTGTTACATCCGGGAAACAGCTAACCATTTCTGTAACGATTCTTTCATCGATTGCGCTGGCGAAACCGGCATGTTCGATAAAACCGACCGGCGCACAAGGGTGATAAGGCATTCCTTTATCTTTTCGGGCTGATTGTACCCTGCAAACATTCACCCGGTAGATCAGGGATTCGCCCTCCCTGAAAAGATCCACAGAAGGATTTGCCAAAGCTGAAAATCGAATAGCTAACGCTTTCTCTAGCCCGTCGAGCCCCGGCTTTTCGGGAAGGTTCAGAAAGTTCTTAATTCTTAAGGCCTCGGTACGGGTAAACCTCGTCCACGCTTGCTTATCATGCAACATAGCGTCATCCATTCCACATTCCGCTTCCACGGACTGAAACCACACTCCGTCAAGAGCATAAATATTCCTGGCATATATTCTTACCAAATCTTTTAATTCCTCTTTTGTCAATAGGTCAAGCTGATCTGTCATATTCTTCAAATTAAAATAGCTACTACTATATTTTTTTACCGGTCACAGTGATAGAATATATCCCTACATTCCCCGCTTTATAGCTGGATATTGTCGATTCATCCAAATGTTCTTCCAATACCTCGTCAGGAATCAGGACTGTTTTTGTCCGTTTGACTTCGATATTTGCAAATGCCGCCTTTTCAATCTCAGCTAAATAATCTTCCCGTTGAATTGCACTGGCAATACAACCGGCATACATGGAAGCATTGTCCGTAAACTCTTTTGGAAATACGCCGTTCAAAACCACATCCGACACACAAAAATGACCTCCGTGTTTGAGAACACGATGTATTTCTTTAAAAATCTTATTCTTTTCAGGAAGAAGATTCAAGACGCAATTACTCACGACCACATCTATTGAATTATCAGCCAGTGGGATATCTTCTATATCTCCTTCGATAAACTCCACATTCGTATACCCCCGCTTTATCGCATTTTTACGGGCTTTCTCGATCATTTGCGGAGAGAAATCAACCCCGATCACTTTACCGCTTTCACCTGTTTCAGCTCTGGCAATAAAGCAGTCGTTACCAGCTCCCGAACCCAAGTCCAAAACTATATCTCCTTCCTTTATACCGGCATATTGGGTAGGAAGTCCGCACCCTACACCTAAATCGGCATCAGCTTCATATCCCTTCAGCTGGCTGTAATCCTCACTCATAATGGTAAAGACCTTTTTTGAGGGAGCCATGGGTTTTGTACCGCAACAACAACCGGATTTTAATAAATTACTGTTTAGTGCCAGTTGGCTATACTGTTCTTTGACTAATGCTTTTTTCTCTTCGTTCGTTTTCATATATATAATTTTAAACGATCCGTACTTATACGGATTAATGGATATTTCTATTTATTATTACAGTTTTCTTTCTCATCAATAGCGACAAAGAATAAAGAAAATAAGTTTTTCGCCTCTTCCCAACTCTCCTGATTAATGCAATATTTAACCGTAGGAAGAATAATTTCTCCTTGTATCAATTCGGCATCTTTCAGCTCTTTCAAATGCTGTGAAAGGGTACTTTTGGCAATTGGCAGCACTTCCGACATGTCCCCATGATAACAACATTCCTGACTTGCCAGCATTTGTAATATGGCTATACGGATAGGATGTCCCAATGCTTTAGCAAAACGAGCCAATCTTTCTTGTTCAGTTGTAAATTCTTTTCTTGACATAGAATAAAAATATTATTCGCAAATATACGAACAATATTCAATTCGCAATATCACGAACAATCATTTATTCTTTTTTAATACATAATCCACTATCCCCCGCAAAACTCCACAATCGTCATCTTCCCAACCAACAGTTGAAACACAAAAAACAACCCCTTGCATCCCCTATATCCAAATAGAACCGGGAATTAAGGGGATAATTATCAGAATGACAATTTTCAATTTTGCGAATAACGGTAATCGCTGGGTGCAACACCCGTTATTTTCTTGAATATAAGACTGAAATACTGTACATTCGGATAACCCAGTTGGCGGGCTATGATGGTAGGTGTGGCATCGGATTTCAGTAACATTCGTTTAGCAACTTCCAACCGTTTGAATTCGAAATACTGTTCCAGCGTCTTGCCCGTTTCAAATTTCAGCAGGTCGTTGAAATAGGATGTAGAAAGATTGAGCCTCTTCGCAAGATAGTCGGGTGCAGGCAGTTTGCCGTTTTGCAATCTGCCGGAGCTTATATAGTCATCGAGCAACTGCTCCATTTTTTCCAGAATGGTCTTATTCTTATTCTCACGGGTGATAAACTGACGTTCGTAGTAGCGGGTACAATAGTCCAGTAACAATTCAATGTGCCGGGAAAGGATAGTGCTGCTATGCATATCGATCGAATGATGCAGTTCTTCCTCTATATTCCATAGACAGCAGGTGACTTTCTCCGTTTCACGCTGCGACAGGTGCAATGCTTCCTCCTTACGATAATGGAAGAAAGTGTAATTCTCTATGTGGTTCTTCAGTGTGGTCTGAAACAGCAAGTCCGGATGAAACACCAGCAGGTAGCCTTTGCCGGGCAAGGTTTTCTCCTCACTCATACGGAAAATTTCGCCGGGGGTAAGAAATACCATTGTTGCATTGGAATAATCATAGTATTTCCGTCCGCAACATGAACATTCGTCAGGGCAATTCTCTATCAGCAAGATAGCATAAAACTCAAACTTGACGGTATCCTGTTCCAACGACGGGCTCTCCAGATTGATAAGACTTACCTGTGGATGCAACGTCTTGCAGGCCAGACAACAGTTACAATCATATACGGTCTTAAAATCCAATGTATTTTTCTTTTCCATATCCTACTTACAGATTATTCAGTGTACAGTATTCGTATCTCGATTACAAAAATACGGGATACTTCCGTCACTTTTACAACCCAAATTACGGATTGTATAACCTTGTTTACGGATTACATAAATTACATATTTCGTCTGCTTCATAAATCTGTAATTGGGGTTATATAAGCCGTAATTCATCTACCAAGAAAACGATTAATTTCGTCGTTTATTTGTCTATATTGATTATTGTGTATATGTTTGCCACTAAATGCATAATACTTATACGTCATGAAAAAGCTCATCTTAGCGGCAATTCTCTGTTTCTGCTTTTCTATCCAGCAACAACATGCTTGTACCTCTATCATTATCTCAGGGAAAGCGACCCCCGACGGACGCCCTTTGATGTGGAAACATCGTGATACCGGTGCCCCTTACAATCATATTACCTATATTGACGAAGGAGGTTATCGTTTCCTTGGACTGGTGAACAGCGATGATCCGGACGGGGCTGTATGGACCGGTAGTAATGAAACAGGTTTCTCCATTATGAATACGGCTTCCTATAATCTAAAAGACGATGACGTAAAAGAAATGGATCATGAAGGACTACTGATGCGCCAGGCACTAAAAGTATGCAAAACCATACAAGACTTTGAGCACCTGCTCGATACCCTTCCCCGCCCTCTACGTGTAGAAGCCAACTTTGGTGTGATCGATGCTTATGGAGGCGCTGCCTATTATGAAACAAATAATAAACACTACTATAAAAAAGATGTCAACGATACCACCCTGGCTCCGGAAGGATATCTGATCTATACGAACTTTTCTTTCGAAGGCCGCACTGATGAAGGACTGGGATACATCCGTTATGATAACGCCCGAAAGATATTCAAACAAATGGAAAAGGAAGGATTTACCCCGGAACGCATCTTCAGGGAAGCCTCCCGTTCATTTTACAACAGCCAGCTCGACATAGACCTGAAAAATCCGGAGCAAAGTCCGAACAATCATTCCGGATGGTTTGTAGAACAGGATTTCATTCCACGAGCCGAAAGTACGGCTTCTATCGTGATACAAGGAATTAAACCGGGTATGCCGGCAGAACACACCATCATGTGGACCGCATTAGGATATCCTCCTGTTTCGGTAGCTCTACCGCTGTGGGTAAAAATGGGAAAAGACCAGCCCTCCCTGGTACAATACGATACAGCCCTAAAGACTGCCCCTCTCTGTTATTATTCCTCCCGCCTGAAAGACAAAGTGTATGCGATCCATCGTGGCAACGGACAAAAATATCTCCACTGGCAACTTCTCTGGAATAATGAAAAGACCGGTTATATACAGCAATTACAGCCGGTGGAAACACAGGTCTTCAAGCTATTCGAAACAGCTTCATCCAGCCATGACACACTGGATACAAAGAAAACAACGGATATCTATAAGCAAGCAGAATCAATCATTTCTGCCGCCTATAGGCAACTCGGGGCGTATTAAAGATGTGTTATTTAGTCTTAGATCATTTCCTAAAATCAACCCGATCAGGTTGTTTTATTTAAATCAACTCAATTAGGTTGTTTTTCTAAAATCAACCCGATTAGGTTGTTTTATTCATAAATAACAGTATATTTGTTCCTAAATGAATCCATCAAATCGTTTGTATGAAAATAAAAGGAGTTATAACAGGAGACATCATTCAATCGACCCATATAGATCCGGCAAACAGAAGTCTGTTATTGGATACGATCAACAACATTGTGCATGACACAGAGAAATGGGGAAGCATCCGATTAGATATCTATCGTGGCGATAGTTTTCAAATCATCATCAACAATCCGGTCAAGGCATTACGGACAGTTTTGTTGCTGCGTATCGGCCTGCAGGCAAAGTCACCTACATCTTTCAGGTGGGATGCACGGATGGCTTTAGGTATAGGTACTATAGATTTTGAAAAAGAAGAAAGTGTTATCGAATCCGACGGGGAAGCTTTCCGTTTTTCCGGTTGGGAATTCGATAAATTGGGACGTTCTAAAAACCTGGCTCTTAAAACTCCCTGGGATGAATTCAATGACGAGTTCAAAGTCAGTACAGCTTTTGTCGATGATATAGCATCCAATTGGACAATCACTCAGTCACAGGCTTTGTACTTGTCACTATTGACAGGTAAAACACAAAAAGAAATTGCAGACGACCTCCAAAAATCTTCTCAGGCCATCAGTAAATTATTAATCGGTGGTAAAGCTAATTTAATTGAACTATACCTTAACCGTTACGAACAACTCATATCAACCAAAAACCTATAATATTATGGAATGGACAGACCTTGATCTTCTATTAAAACTATTATTCTCTCATCTTGTCGTCGATTTCCTGTTACAGACGAACTCCATTGTCAGGAAAAAGAAAGAAGGGAATTGCCTGTATCACGTCATTCATAGCCTGACACAAGCGCTCGTTGCATATCTGATCGTTGGTCTATGGAATTGCTGGTTTATCATACCGGTTATTTTTGTTACTCATTTTGTTATCGACTACTGGAAAATAACATACAAAGAGAGACTCTCTTCTTTCATTATCGATCAAATATTGCACATTATTGTACTTTTTATTCTATGGATAGCCATTACCGGACAATACAGCATGATTGGGGAATCATGTCAGGCATTAATGAAATGCAATAAATGTTGGATCATCCTGATCGGATACCTGCTTGTTCTAAAACCTGCCTCTATCTTTCTGGGACTCTTTACCAGAAGATGGAGTTTAGGAGGAAATGTTTCCGAAAGTCTTCAAAATGCAGGTCAATGGATCGGATATCTGGAAAGAATACTCATTCTTACTTTCATTCTGATCGGTCAGATAGAAGCTATAGGATTTCTTCTGGCTGCAAAATCTATTTTCCGTTTCGGTGAATTGAATAAAAGTAAAGAAATTAAGACCACTGAATATGTGTTGATTGGAACTTTGGCAAGTTTCACGATTGCTATTCTCATTGGATTAATTATGGTCAAACTGATGGTCTTTCAACAAAGTGTTATTTAGTCTTACCATAACCCGTAGATTCTGAAACTTATCCTTTATTTTTGTCGGAAAGAAGAAAATGAAAGATGAAAACGAAACTACGTTTTAAGATTATTGCTGCACTGATCTGTTTGTCACTGGCTGCATTATTGTTTTCACAGGGATACTGGTTGAAGGGACTCTACGATTCAACCTGGGAACAAGTAAACGGAAATATACAGGATGCCATGCGTATGGCTGATTACAAGGAGCTATTCATCCGTATGGATTCACTGAGCGAGAATAAAGGATCCGGAACAATCACCTCCGAGATTAAACTTTCGAAGGACAGCACAGAAGAAATTTCACGAAACGGATTAATGGATACATTTTCCATAAAAGCAGATAAGAACCCCTTCAAATATAACGAAGCAGCCGAATCGCTCAATGAATACCTTGACCTGCTGACTTCACTGGAAGGTCAGATACAAGAGGCCTTGCACGTAAAACTCGATTCATTGATACCTATCGACTATATCCTGTACGATACTTTGCTCGTCATGGAACTCAAACAGTACGATATTTCCGTCCCCTATAAACTGGAAGTAATTCAGATGAAGGACAGCGTGCCCGAAACCATTATGACATTCCGGTCAGTCGAGACGTTCGACAATAAAGGAGTACAATTCAGCTATCCGATCAAAAGCGTAGAACCGGAACTATATTACCAACTAACATTAAAAGCCCCCTCCCAACTGGTATTCAAACAAATGGCAGGCATCCTCACTTCATCTCTTCTGCTGGTCATCCTGATTCTGATCGCTTTCATCTACCTACTTTATACGATCCTCAGACAGAAGACGATCGAAGAGTTGAAAACGGATTTTACCAACAATATGACACATGAACTAAAAACCCCGATATCCGTCGCCTATGCTGCCAACGACGTTTTGCTCAACTACGACACCCATGTCAGCGAGAAACAGAAGAAATACCTGGGTATCGTCCGGGAACAACTCACACAGTTGACCGGCCTGGTCGAACAGATACTCACCCTCTCTGTAGAGAACCGCAATACCTTCCGGCTGAAACAGGAATCGATCTGCGTAGCCGATATGATCGCCCCGCTCATTGAACAACATAAGCTGAAAGCAGAAAAACAGGTCGATATCACAACAAATATACCAGAGAACATTGCAGTATTTGCTGACCGTACGCATTTCTATAATATATTGGGTAACCTGATCGACAATGCGGTAAAATATTCCGGCGATAAACCTGCAGAAATATCTGTCAGTGCGGAGATACAGCCGAACGAGATCCGTGTATCCGTTACGGACAACGGTATCGGCATCAGCGATACGAATCTGCAACACATATTCGATAAGTTTTACCGGGTCCCCAGCGGCAACCTGCACAATGTAAAAGGTTTCGGACTAGGGCTATATTACGTAAAAGATATGATGTCGAAACATGGGGGATCAGTGACCGTCAAGAGTCAACCGGGAAAAGGCACGACATTCACCCTCCATTTCAAAAACTAAAAAAGAAAAAACTATGGCAAAGATAAAAGTATTATTAGTAGAAGACGAACCGACACTGGCAATGATCATCAAGGATACGCTGGATGGTGAAGAGTTCGATATCGTATTGGCTGCCGACGGCGAAGAAGGACTGGCGCTTTACAAAGAAATCAAACCGGATATTATCGTGACCGACATCATGATGCCTAAAATAGACGGCTTCACCCTGATACGGCATATCCGTAAAACAGACAGCCAGATACCTGTCCTCTTCCTCTCCGCTCGTTCTGCCGCGAACGATGTTGTCGAAGGTTTCGAGCTGGGCGGCAACGACTACCTGAAAAAGCCTTTCGGCATGGCGGAGCTGATCATCCGTATCAAAGCCTTACTGAATAAGATCACAGTACGCAAGGAAGAAAAAACAACTTTCAACCTCGGTCAATATACATTCGATGCAGTTACGCAAACATTATTATATTGCGGGGAGAAACAACTCCTGAGCAACCGCGAATCGGAAATACTCAAACGGCTTTGCGAAAACAAAGACCATGTATTGCCAATGAAAGACGTACTGCTCGACCTGTGGGGAGACGATTCTTTTTTCAATGCCCGCAGCCTGCACGTCTTCATTACCAAACTGCGACATAAACTATCGAAAGACGACTCGATAAAGATCCTGAATGTCCGGGGAATAGGCTATAAACTGATCATCGACTGAATCACCTTATAAACGATCCGTATGCAGACTAAACTATTTCTATCCGTACTATTTATCTGTTTCAGCCTTTTTCTGACGGCTAATAACGACCGGTATGTCATAGAAGCACACATCGGCGGAGTAAAAGATGGAACGGTGTTCTTCCTCAAACAGTTCGACAACCAGCGCATCATCAACTCCATGCGGATCGAAAAAGGAAAATTCCAGATGAAAGGGACACTGACCGACGTACCCCAACACTTATGGCTATGCACAACGATAGACGACGAGTTCCATTACTGCGACCTGCTCATCGACAAAGACACATTATACGTGGAAGGCCACCTCTCCGACTTCCCTAACGGACTGCATTTCAAAGGAGCCGATACCCACATGGGATATGCCGTTTACCTGGAAGAGACGCACGACCTTAACCAAAGGATCGACAGCCTGAATGCCGTCTCGATGGCCCAACACGAACTAGGTGCCATCGGTAAAAAACGTTCCGACGGCAAAGAGAAAAAGAAGCCCGCCTTCCTCCAATCCCTGAGCAATCTGAATGCTCAACCGGTACGGGGAAGCCAGGAACTGGATGTAGATATCGAACTGCATGCCACCCAGCAGAAAAGGGATTCGATCCGCATTGCTTTCATCGGAGATAATATGGATAAATATGCGGGCCAGTTCCTTTTGACCCGTATCATGAAAAAACTGTCGCCCGATTCACTCAGACAGTTCTACCGTCTGATCCCGGTGGAGATGAAGAAAACAAAATTCGCCCGCCTGATCAGTAGCCAGATCAACCCTTATGCCGATAATTGCATCCGGCAGGCGGACAACCTGCTCTCTCTTAGCGGTACCCCGATTAACATGTACAAATATACCGAAGAGGCTTACAGACTCTATGAACAGGGTGTGCGGCTGGACCCTGAACGCACCGACGGATATATTGCACTGGCAACCATGTACGAACGGTTGCTTCCTTTGAAAGGGAACGAAGCATACGATATCTCTATCTCCTACCTCAATAAATTCATTGAAAGCGATGTAAGGGAAGAAGACCGGAATGAGGCCCGGAAACGGATGAAAGAGATTGAATTCCGAAAATGGTTATCAACCAACATCAATCCGGAAATGATCGAAGTGAAAGGAAGTACTTTTAAGATGGGCTCGACCTATAAAGAAGATAACAATCCGGTTCACGAGGTGAAAGTAAACAGTTTCTCCATCAGCAAATATGAAATTACCAACTTCCAGTTCGTCCAGTTCCTGAAAACATACGAAAGTAATGTAATCAAAGAAGGTCCCGATGCCGGACAGCCTTTATATTATGAATGTAACTGGGGAATCCAAAACGGAAAACCGGTCCCCGGCTACGAAGCCAACCCTGCCATTTACATCACCTGGTACGGAGCTAATGCTTATTGTCAATGGGCAGGCGGACGTTTACCCACAGAGGAAGAATGGGAATATGCTGCTCGCGGCGGCATGTACGGCAAACGGGACCATTTATATAGCGGCGGCATGGAACTCGACAGCCTCGGATGGTATGCCGGAAACTCGGAAGGCAAACCGCACCCTGTCGGTATGAAGAAACCGAACGAACTGGGAATCCATGATATGAGCGGGAATGTATGGGAATGGTGTTCCGATACATTTGAAAAAGACGGCAAACTATATGCTGTCGTACGCGGCGGCACCTGGTTCAACGAACGGGCAACCTGCCGGCCTACCTGTCATTACTATATCTACCCGGGAAGTAAACACTTCAACAACGGATTCAGGTTGGTAAAAGATATCCCCCTAAATCCGTAAACCGGTCGAATGTACGCCGGCAATCAGCTAAGTTTTCGTAATGCCTGTGCCAACTGATCCGGGCAGGACGTACCCCGTTCACGGCAGTCGATACCTTCCAGGCGCTGTATAGCTTCAGGCACTGCCATACCGATCAACAGTTTGCTCAGCCCCTGCGTATTACCCTGGCAACCGCCCACGATCTGTACACCGGTAATAATGTTATCTTCAGCATCCACAATCATCATTTTTGAACATACTCCCCCAACCGGAGTATAAGCGACACGTTGTTTATTCATCTCCTTTTTACTCTTATTTTATATTACGGGCGACAAAGGTATAAATAAAATTAACTACTTTTGCGAATTATAAAAACGAACAGCATGACTTACGAAGAAACGCTTCACTATCTATATACAAGCATTCCGGTTTTTCAGCACAGCGGCGCATCCGCTTATAAGCCGGGATTAGATACCAGTATCGCACTGGATAATTATCTGGGTAATCCGCACAAAGCCTACAAAACGATCCATGTAGCGGGTACAAACGGGAAAGGTTCGGTCAGCCATTTGTTGGCAGCCATCCTCCGGCAGGCAGGATATAAAGTCGGACTTTTCACTTCGCCCCACCTGATCGATTTCCGCGAACGTATCCGTGTCAACGGCAAAATGATTCCCCAGGAATATGTTGTAGATTTTGTAGAACGCCACCGTACCACATTCGAACCTCTCCACCCCTCTTTTTTTGAGCTGACATCTACCATGGCATTCGATTATTTCCGTGCCGAAAAGGTCGATTTCGCTGTAATAGAAGTCGGTATGGGCGGTCGTCTGGACAGTACAAACATCATCACACCGATCCTGAGCATCATCACGAATATCAGCCTCGACCATACCCAGTTCCTGGGTGACACGGTCGAAAAGATAGCCTTTGAGAAAGCCGGTATCATCAAACCGGAAGTACCTGCCCTGGTCGGAGAAGTATATAGCCATAGCGTAGCCAAAGTATTCAGCGAAACTGCCGTAAAAAACAACACCCTGGTTTACTTCGCTTCAGAAGAGGACTTGCTCGAAGAATCTTATCTGATGGATACCGGCGAATGGTATCTCAACTCCGTAGAATACGGACAGTTATTCGGAGAACTGGGCGGCGTAGTCCAGGTCAGAAATGCAAAAACCGTACTGGCAGCCCTCAATCTGCTTGAGAGTACAGGAGTGAACATTTCGCAGGAAGCCGTGCGGGAAGGATTTGAACATGTAGTGGAACTGACCGGATTGATGGGACGCTGGCAGACCTTGCAGGAAAAGCCGAAAGTGATATGCGATACAGGCCATAACATAGGTGGCTGGGAATACCTGAATATACAACTGAACGAAGTCATAAAACATTCGCGGCAAACCCATATGATCGTCGGAATGGTAAACGACAAGGATATCAACGGCGTACTGGAACTGATGCCCAAAGATGCTTTCTACTATTTCACTCAGGCATCCGTCGAACGGGCGATGCCTGCCACCGATTTCGCAGCAATGGCAGTTGGGCACGGACTGAGCGGAGTGGTCTGCGACAGCGTAGCCGATGCCGTTGCACGTGCCCTGGGACGTGCTCATGAAGAAGATACGATCTTTATCGGAGGAAGTACCTTTATCGTAGCCGATGCACTTCCCCTTTTCATGAAATAAGACAAATAATATAACTTAATTAAAACAAATATCATGATTGAACAAATTCACCAGAAACTGAGCGACTCAAAAGTAGCTCGATGGAGCGTACTCGCGCTCGTCGCATTTACCATGCTTTGCGGATATTTCCTCACCGACGTGATGGCCCCGCTTAAACCGATGCTGGAAGAACAACTTTCCTGGAACAGTACCGAATATGGCTTCTTCACAAGTGCCTACGGTTGGTTCAATGTCTTCCTTTTCATGTTGATCATCGGGGGTATCGTACTGGATAAGATGGGTGTCCGTTTTACCGGAGTCGGTGCCTGTATTTTAATGATTATCGGTTGTTCACTTAAATATTATGCCATATCCGACTTCTTTACCATGGAAGGTGAACTGTTCGGATGGAAAGCCCAGGTAATGGTAGCCGCCCTCGGATATGCGATCTTCGGTGTAGGTGTGGAAACTGCCGGTATCACTGTTTCCAAGATCATCGTAAGATGGTTCAAGGGAAAAGAAATGGCATTGGCAATGGGTCTCGAAATGGCAACAGCCCGTCTGGGTACGGCACTGGCCTTGTCGATTACTGTTCCGGCATCGAAGTTCTTCGGTAGCATCTCCGCTCCGATCCTGCTTTGCCTCTGTATGCTGTGCATCGGCTTGATCGCTTTCCTTGTTTTCTGTGTAATGGACCGCAAGCTGGATGCTTCCATGAGTGCCGTCGAACAGGCAGAAGAGGAAGAACCGTTCCGTCTGAAAGATATCGGTCTGATCATTTCCAGTAAAGGTTTCTGGTTGATCGCCCTGTTGTGCGTATTGTTCTATTCTGCCGTATTCCCATTCCTGAAATATGCAACCGACTTGATGGTCAACAAATATAATGTAAGCCCCGACCTCGCCGGTAACATTCCCGCCATCCTGCCTTTCGGTACGATCCTGTTGACACCGTTCTTCGGAAACCTGTACGACCGCAAAGGTAAAGGCGCAACTATCATGATTTGCGGTGCATTGATGCTGATCGGTGTACACCTGCTGTTCACCTTGCCGATCCTGAACGAATGGTGGTTTGCCACGATCGTAATGATTGTACTGGGAATCGCTTTCTCACTGGTTCCGTCGGCTATGTGGCCATCCGTTCCGAAAATCATTCCGGAAAAACAGCTGGGTACTGCTTATGCCCTGATCTTCTGGGTACAGAATATCGGATTGAGCATGGTTCCGCTTCTGATCGGATGGGTACTGGATACGTATTGCAAGATCGATAACGGTACGGGAAAACCGGCATACGATTACACACTTCCAATGGCTATCTTTACCAGTTTCGGTGTGTTGGCTTTGATTATCGCCCTCCTCTTGAAACGTGAAGACAAGATCAAACACTACGGTCTGGAGCAACCCAATATCCAGAGCGATGCCGATAAAGCACGTATCCTCGCAGAAGAAACGATTGCAGAGCCTTAATGAACTAAGGTAAACATAAAAAAGTCCCGGTATTTTACTCGAAGAAAATACCGGGACTTTTTGTATATGATACCCGATGGGAAAGAGCTTTCGAACAGATTTTGCCCGATTTCCGAATGGTTATGCCATAAACTGTTTTATCTTTGCGTATCGAACACAAAGAATAAAATCTATATGACAACATCATTCAATACACTGATATCACAGATATTGAACATTCCTGCCGGACAAGTCGAAAAGACTATCGGCCTGCTTAACGAAGGGGCTACGATCCCTTTTATCAGCCGTTACAGGAAAGAAGTTACCGGGGGACTGGACGAAGTCCAAATCGGAAACATCAAAGATCAGCTGGATAAGCTCACGGAACTCCAAAAGAGGAAAGACACCATATTAAGTTCCATAGAGGAACAAGGAAAGCTAACTCCCGAACTCAAAAAACGTATCACAGAATCCTGGGACAGCACGGAGATTGAAGACCTTTACCTGCCCTATAAACCCAAACGGGTGACTAAAGCAGAGATTGCCCGCAAGAAAGGACTGGAGCCGCTTGCCAAGATCATCATGATTCAAAATGAGCCGAATCTGTTGGACAGGGTAAAAAACTTTATCAAAGGAGAAGTAAAAAATGCCGCAGAAGCCTTGCAAGGGGCACGCGATATTATTGCCGAATGGGTGAACGAAAATGAAGGGGCACGTAACGCCGTTCGTAACTCTTTCTCCCACACAGGGATTATTTCTTCCAAAGTCATCAAAGGGAAAGAAGAAGAAGGTGCCAAGTACCGGGACTATTTCGATTTCAGCGAACCACTGAACCGATGCAGTTCCCACCGCCTGCTGGCTTTGCGGCGCGGGGAAGCGGAAGGCATCCTCCGTGTCAGCATATCTCCGGATGTGGATACGACGCTCGACCGGCTGAAAAGACGTTTTGTAAAAGGAAACAATGAAGTCTCGGACCAGGTCGCCAACGCGGTGGACGATTCCTTTAAACGGCTTCTGAAACCTTCCATCGAAACGGAATTTGCCAATTTGAGTAAAGCGAAAGCCGATGAAGAAGCGATCCGTGTCTTTGCCGAGAACCTGCAACAACTGTTATTGGCTCCGCCATTAGGACAAAAACGAGTATTGGGAGTCGATCCGGGTTATCGTACCGGATGCAAATTAGTCTGCCTGGATGCCCAGGGAAATCTGCTGCATAACGAAGCGATCTATCCTCACCCACCTCAGAACGAGAAGAGTAAAGCTGCCGCCAAAGTATCCCAGCTGGTATCGACATATGCCATCGAAGCCATTGCCATCGGCAACGGGACGGCAAGCCGCGAAACGGAGCAATTCATTACCAACATCCGTTACGACCGGAAAGTTCAGGTATTCGTTGTCAGCGAGAATGGTGCATCCATCTATTCGGCATCGAAAGTAGCGCGGGACGAATTTCCTGAATATGATGTGACGGTACGCGGTGCCGTCAGCATCGGTCGCCGGTTGATGGACCCGCTGGCGGAACTCGTGAAAATTGATCCCAAGAGTATCGGCGTCGGTCAGTATCAGCATGATGTGGACCAGTCCGCGCTGAAGAAAAGCCTGGATCAGACAGTAGAAAGCTGTGTGAACAGGGTGGGTGTCAACGTAAATACGGCAAGCAAGCATTTGCTTACTTATATCTCCGGTCTGGGACCGACATTGGCACAAAACATTGTCGACTACCGGGCAGAGCACGGTCCTTTCCAATCCCGACGTGAACTGCTGAAAGTTCCCCGCATGGGCGAAAAGGCTTTCGAGCAGAGTGCCGGATTCCTCCGTATTCAGGGAGGGAAAACACCGCTCGACAATTCTGCCGTCCATCCGGAAAGTTATCCGATCGTGGAGAAAATGGCAAAGGACTTGAAATGCACTGTAGAAGAGCTGATCACGAATAAAGAATTAAAGAAAAAGCTGGACCTGAAAAAGTATATCACCGACAAAGTCGGTATGCCGACCCTGCTCGATATTATGGAAGAGCTGGATAAACCGGGCCGTGACCCACGCCAGGCTATTCAGGTGTTCTCTTTCGATCCGACGGTTAAAACGATCGAAGATTTGAAAGAAGGACAGGTTTTACCGGGAATCGTGACTAACATAACGAACTTTGGATGCTTCGTCGATGTTGGTATAAAAGAAAACGGACTGGTTCATATCTCAGAACTGGCAGACCGTTTCATCAGTGATCCGACACAGGTCGTATCCATCCACCAGCATGTAAAAGTGAAGGTATTGAGTGTGGATCTGGTCCGTAAACGGGTTCAGTTATCTATGAAAGGATTGTAATATGAAGATTAACAAAACGAATGTAGCCCGGCTGTTGGACAAAGCGAAGATTGCTTATCAGCTGGTTCCTTATGAAGTAGACGAAAATGATTTAAGTGCCATCCATGTGGCAGAGCAGTTAGGAGAAAATATCGAACAGGTCTTCAAGACACTGATCCTTCACGGGGATAAAAGCGGATATTTTGTCTGCGTAATTCCCGGAGCCGATGAAGTGGATCTCAAAAAGGCGGCCAAAGTATCCGGAAATAAAAAGTGTGAGATGATCCCTGTGAAAGAGTTACTGCCTCTGACCGGTTATATCCGCGGCGGATGTTCGCCCATAGGCATGAAGAAACATTTCCCTACCTATATTCATCAGACGGCAGAACAATATGAAAAGATATATATCAGTGCCGGCCAACGGGGATTACAGGTACAGATTGCCCCGACAGACCTGATTCGCGAAGTAAGAGCGGAGAGTGCGGATCTGATAGCCGAAAAAGAAGAGTGATAAAAAAAGAAGGTGTGTCGAAAGTCGGCGCACCTTCTTCATAAAAGGGTCAGCGGAAACGTATCCTAAGGGATAGTTTCAAACAGAGGATCAGCCCGTGCCGGAGAAGACGGCACAGGACTCGGATAAGATTCGATAACATCGGGTGTTTCATCATCCGGTACAGATTTAAAGTGAAACAAAAAGTTAAGCAAAGCCAGGATAAATTCGATGATTCGTTTGAATTTGGACATAAGAAAATGTTTATTAGAATGAATAATTTAACCTATCACTGAATAATCGCCATCACCGCCCAGATCGTCCGTTCGATACTGACGAGGCTAGTTCGGTAGACCTCGCGGTCGTCGCCATTGAGTTCGCTGATGTAGGGGCTGTAGGCAATCTCTTTAGCATAGGCAGCGATGTCGTCGCTCACCGACCAGGCGGAACGGTAGTTGTTACGGATCAGCCGGGCGAAATCGAGGAAAGAGTTCCCGCACGTATCGTAGCGGCGGAAGTCCATCGAATAATCGGCGGCCTTTACGGTCGTTTTCCCGCCATGCCAATACTCGTTGGCAGCTCCATAAGCTGTCAGACCGAAGAAGTTATTATATTTTTCCGACAGGTTACTGGTTCCCCATCCGCTCTCGAACGCCGCCTGCGAAAGGATAGCTACCGGATTCATGTTGAAAGCTGCTCCTGCCGACACGGCTGCCGGCAGGAGTTTTTTTACGAAATTGATTTGTTGTGCAACCATAGCTTTACGATTTACTGTTACTCACTTACAAATACTTTTACTCAATCACAGGGCGGTCGTCTTCACCGTCGCTGCCTCCGGAAGAAGAACCGGTTTCCGCATCGATGCGTTCGAAGCTCACTTTGTCGAGAATCTCCTTCAATTCGACGCCCGGACGGAATACGATACGGGGCTTACGAATCAGAGCGGCTTTAAATTCCTTGGCAGTAGCCGTACCCGTACTGCCGACGTTGATCTGGAAATTCCCGATTTCCCCCATCTGCACGATCTCGCCGCGCAACAGGGCATCTTTCATGAAAAACATCAAGCCGTCCAACACCACTTTCACATCGCCGGGCGAAGCCGTCGAATAGGCGGCGATCGACTGACACATCTGCTTGAAAGGCAGCGTACCGTTGTTGTTGACGGATGCATAATACTTTTGTGCTCCCGCAGGAGCATCTTTCGACAGGTCCTTACGTAAGACCAGTTTGTACCTTACTGACATAATTTTAAATTTAAGGGTTAGTGTTTTAATCAGTTGACAGTTGACAACTGACAGATGTAATCATATATATGTATAGAGGGCCTCGTATTTGATTACATTACAAAGATACGACACGGCAAGGCGCCGGGACGGTCATAGTCAGCCACAGGAGTGTGTAATGGGATATTTAATGGTAAAACAGGATAGAGTAATCCGATACCATATTAGTAACAGAGACAAAGCTATTATAAAGAAAACAAGGCAACCTCAAATGAAGCTGCCTTGTCTCTTTACATATTTATTGTGAATATCATAATGTCTGTATTTCCATCTCACTGAGGCCGGTCACCTCTGCGATTGTCTGAAAAGGAAGTCCTTTCTCTTTCATTGCCTTTGCCATCGAATAAACGCCTTCTTTACGCCCTTGAGCCACTCCTATTTCGAGACCTTCCTTTCGTCCTTCTTTCCGTCCTTCCTTTCTACCTTCTTTCCATCCTTTTTCCAAGCCCCTCTCTTCGGCATAGTCTATCGTATTCTTATAATCACGATAACGCTTCAAGGCTTCGTCATACAGGACACGCTCATCCTTGTTCAGATTAGCCACATCCGCCACTTCGAGCAGTTTGTCGAATACGGCCTTTTGTGCCTTGAAAGGCATTCTGTCTAATGTATCCATATGCTTTAATAAATATAACCAACGTTCAAAATCTGTTTCGCAATCATCAGCTTCTTTCGTGAACCAGGGTAACTCCAAATATACCTGCCGGATCTTGTCGCTAAACATCTGTCCGGTATCACGGTCTGCCAATATAACATCTGTCCGGAATTTGGAGTTCATTCCCATCTTATAGTTTAACAGGAAGATTCCGTATACCGGGCACAGGTTAAACTTCCAGTCTTTACCCTTCTCCCCCTGATTACTAATAGCCCGCGATAAGTAGTAGATACCCCGGTCGTAAAAATAGGGTTGGGCTCCGTTCTGCATTTCGACTACAAACCAACCACCTTTGTCATCCTTGCAATGAATATCGAATATCACTCCCCGGTCTTCGATCGTTTCCGGTTGGAGGATCGGGTTTTGGAAGGTGATATCGCTGATATGGCGTTCGCCTTCCAGCAGTTGATTTAAGAAATCGATTAATAACTCTTTGTGTACCTCCTGCCCGAAAATCCGGTGAAAACCGAAATCGGTGAAAGGATTGATAAACTTTCCCATAGCGTATAAATTTTGGTCGCCGCCCAATAACAGGCGGTGCAACAAAGATAAAGAATATTTCCTTCGGACAAAAAAGAAAACGGGTTATTTGTCCCGAGCAAGCAAAAAAAATCTTCACAAAACCATGATTTTCAATCTGTAAACTCTTGTTTTTCTCAGATTTTATCCTTACCTTACGTAAAGCAATCAATAATATAACGATCATGGAAGAAAAGCGAAATTACTGCCGTGTCTGGGCATTTTACGAACTCGCCCTGTGTTATTTCCCAGAATCGACACCTAAGAATGCCAGTGAGAAGCTGACACGATGGATCAGGCTTTCGGGAAACCTCAAAGAGAAGCTGACCGCCCTGGACTGGAAACCGGGGCAGAAACTACTTACCCCCAAACAGGCTATGTGTATCGTCAATCATCTGGGTGAACCTTAGCGACCCCAACAATTTACAACTTTAGTGTATTACTTATGAAACAAAACAAAGAACAACAATTCTCCTGGTACGGCAGTCTTTACAAGACCAGGGAAGAAAAGAGAGTGACACTCAGCTGGCTCGATGCATTTATTAAAGGCAACTCTCTTCAGTTTATTACTAAAGAGATCCGGCGACTAAGTGCCGAAGGTCGTCACCAGGAAGCCAAACGAACGAAACTGCAACTGCCCGCCATTGCCGTATCGGCACTCTTTCCCAACGAAAGACTGACGGAACAGGCTAGTGAGCATACCGGCTACGTGCTGGTGGACGTTGACGGCATGAAGACACCGGTTGCCGAATACATGGAGCGAAGCAAAGGCTTCCCCTGGCTGGCACTGGCTTATGTCAGTGCACGGGGAGCAGGCGTACATCTGATCTTCCGGGTAGAAACGGATACCGTGCATCATGCGGAGACCTGCCTGGCATTGTATGATATTGTTGAAACGACGCTGGGAGAAGCGGTAGACAGGGGATGCACCGACATCACGCGGACGAGCTTGATTTGCCACGATGCGGGGTGCTATTACAATCCGGAAGCAACGATATTCAAGATCGATGCCGTTGACACCCCCTCTGCCCTCTCTCCTGAGGGGAAAAGTTACTCCACACGCCAGGAAGGTAACTCCGGACAGTGTAGGGAAAAGACGGAGACAAAGACAAATACGGAGCCGTTGACAGAGACGGAGCGACTGGACCTCTATCTGGACCAGGCGGACCGCGGAAACTGTTGGGTGAAAGGACAGCGCCATGCGCAGCTGGTCAGCCTGGCTTTTTGTCTGAACCGTGCAGGCTTCGGACAGCAGGCAGTCGAAAACGAATGCGTACGCCGTTATGCCGAACCCGATTTCGATGCGAAGGAAATCTGCAAAACAATCGCATCGGCATACGGCAAGGCACAGGCGGAGCATGGGGCAAACAGACGCGAAAACAAGGTGACCGGCGGCAAAAAGCTCGCCACTCTCGCCACTTTCGCCACTAAAGATACTGAAAAATACCCTCCTGTCGAAGAAGAAGAGGATATTGTTGTCAATCAAAACGTTACACCCACTCTACCCTATGTCGACAAGGACCTTTTCAATGCCGCTCCAGCCCTTTTGAGGGACATGATTCGTCCCGGTCTCGAAGGACGCCAGCGCGACATGGCGACGGTCTCCGCACTGACCATGCTATCCACTGTCATGCCTCACGTAAGAGGCAGCTATCATGACGGCACAATTGCACCCACGCTCTACCTCTACATCGTCGCACGTGCCGGCTCCGGCAAGGGAGTAATCAACGGGATGTACCAGCTACTCCGTCCCTGGCATTACTACGTACGCTCGAAATCGGCTTCGTATGTCAAGAAAAACAGGGAAGAGATAGAAGCGTACGAAGATGCCGTGGCACGAAGCAAGAAAAACGGAAAGCCGGTCATGATCACCCGACCGGAGGAAATTCTTCAGATGGAACTGAAAATTGCCGGCACCATCACCCAGGCGAAGCTCGTACAGCAGCTGAAAGCCAACGAACATTATCCCGCACTGATGCAGGAGTCGGAAATAGGTGTCCTGATCGAAGCCATCAACAACGATCATGGCAAATACACCTACCTGCTCAACCAAATTGCCCATCAGGAAATGATCGACCGTTCATCCATATCGGGCGGGACAGTGAGCTGCGACCGTCCGCTTATGGGACTGCTCACCAGCGGTACTTTCGGACAGTTTGCCCGTTTCATCCCGTCCGCCGACGACGGGCTCTTCAGCCGTTTCCTGGCTTACACCTTCAACGAGGCTCCCAAATGGAAACTGCTCACCAGCGAAGATGACAGCCTGAATGCAGACCGTTATTATGCAGAGGTTGGTGCCGCCATACTCGAAGCCGGTATCTTCCTCGACAATAACCCCACCTTCGTCCATTACACCGAAAAACAGCGAAACCGCATGAACCACCGTTTCTCCCGCATGTCGGAACAGGCACAGTTGTTCGGCGACGAAGACCGGCTGAGTGTTGTGCACCGTCTGGGACGTTCTCATTTCTGTATCTGCATGATCCTCGCCGCCCTGCGCAAAGTGGAGCGACAGAGCACCCTCGACGACCAGATCGTTTCAGATGTCGATTTCGACATTGCCATGATGTTTGTGCTCATGTTCCAGCAACATATACTCACATTGAGTACCATGTTAAAGCATGATTCAGATTTCACGCCCCTCTCCGATCCCAATATTTACGAACGTTTTTTCAATGACCTGCCCTCTTCTTTCAAAACCTCTCAGGCGAAGGCCATCGGCGTGTCCCTGGGAATCCCCGAAAGGACCATCGACAGGCATTTGAAAAGATGGATAGTAGAAGGCCTAATCATCAGACTATCAGTCGGTAAATATCAGAAAAAGATTGATAAATATGAGGGGTGAAAATGAAATAACTTTAGTGGCGAAAGTGGCGAGAGTGGCGAGCTTTTGAAATACAAAACGTGAAAAAAATGTCAGAAACCGGAAGTATTCAATACAAAAAGGCTAAGTATTTCGGACAAAAAACGTAAGTATTTTCAAAATTAACCGCTAGTTTTTTACTAAAAGACATTTCGGAGTATGACTAAATTAATCGTTCCTTTAAATTAGTCACAAAGTTACGGGTTATATTTTTATATTCAAACTTATCACGAATAAACTTTGATAATCTTACTTTCTCTTGTTTTTCAATAATTTTCAAATCTTATTCGTTCAATTTTTTCCGGAAACTTTTATTTTTTTAGACACCTCGGAAAATGACTAGAAAAAAGGAACGTTTTTTCTAGTCATTCTTATGAACAAGCAACAATTAATCAACGAACTGACCCTTCAGACAGGGTTCACTCGCACTACAGTCCAAAAGGTTTTCGAATCTTTAACCGGTATCATCACCAACGAACTGAAGCAAGGTGGAGAAATCCGCCTGCAGGGTTTCGCTATCCTTTCAAGATGGCATCAGCCCGAACGCCCGGCACGCAACCCCAAGACGGGCACCCCTCATACCATCCCCGCACGTTTCTCCGTAAAGCTGAAACCGGGAAAACAACTTCTTGATGAACTTAATAATACGCAAACTAAAAATAAATGATGATGAAAAAGAATTTACATCTTATCTCGTATCGTCTGTTAATAACGATAGCGTTTCTATGTTTCTTCTCCAAAGGGATGCGGGCAGATGATACCACACCGGACACATGGGAAAACCTGGCAAGCGAACCTGCGAACTGGAGTACTTCCCCTTACTCCACCGAAATATCTATATCTTCCGCAGCCGAATTAGCCTGGGTGGCGAAAATGGTAAACAACAATGAAGATACTGGAGATTCCGGCAAAAAAGGGTTTGAAGGAGTAAAGATAACGCTTACTAAAGAATTGGATCTGACAGGACACAATTGGATACCGATCGGTAAAACAAAAAACTATCCATTTAAAGGAACTTTTGATGGGAAAAACTCCCTCATTCAAAACATGAATATATCGACCGAGTTTGCAGCCGGATTATTCGGACATGCCAAGAATGCCAAAATAGAAAACGTTAATCTGGAACAATGTAGTATTGAAAAGAAACACAATACAAATGATGCCGGCAGCTCCGATATTTATGCAGGATGTGTAGTCGGATACAGCCAACTCTCAGAAATCAACAATTGTTCTGCCAAAGGATCTTTGACTTATCTGAAGGCACAAGGAGGCTACATGGGAGGTATCACCGGATACAATTTCGGAGGTAGCATTGATGGTTGCGTTTTTGAAGGTTCATTAAAATCCACAGCAGGCGACTTTCCCAATACATCTTCGACTTTTATCGGAGGTATTGCGGGAAACAACAAAAGCAACCAAACAGACATTGGCACCATAAAAAACAGCCAAACACATAATACGACCATTGTATCAGAGTATGGACATGCCGGAGGAATAACAACGATAAACGAAGGTTATATCAAAGATTGTTCCTCTGAAGGCACAATTACGATTACAACAGCTGCAACCAATTACGGGATCGGAGGAATAGCCAGTTGCACATCTTCAGGCACAACTACCGAGTATTCAATTGAAGGATGCACCTCCTCTTGCAATATTGAAGTGAAATATAAAATAAGTAGTTCGAACAAGTCTACAGATATTAATACCTATTCCAAAGTTGGAGGTATTGTCGGATGGCATGATCTCAAGATCAAACCCATCTTTAAATGCACAAGTTCCGGAACTATTTCAATGGAGTTAATAACCGATACCCCTCAGGCTGACCTGAGCAAAAATAGCTGTTATGCCGGAGGAATAGCCGGATATAGTCAAAGTAATATTATTGATTGTGAATCATCCACCGATATACAGGCTACAGCCAATTTTACCAAAACGAGTGTTTATGCCGGAGGAATCGCCGGATATATATCTAAACCCGTAACGAATTGCATTGCTTCAGGTAGTTTGACTACCAACGGATACTATAATTATAGCGGAGGTATAACAGGATACAGCTTTGCAACTATCACTAATTGTCAAGGTAGTGCCTCCATCGCAGCGACTGGAACAAATTGTTATGTGGGAGGTATTGCCGGTATAAATTATGAAAATGTAAAGAATTGCTTTTCTACAGCCCATATTACTTCAGAAGGAGGTAGTAATTATACAGGAGGCATTGCCGGGTATAATAACATATCTAGCCCTTATACAGGAAATATTCAAAACTGCTATACAACAGGGAATATTACATCAGCCAATGATGGCCAAAAACAGATTGGCGGTATCGCTGGAAATAATAAGAGTTCAGTCCTGAATTGTTATGCAACAGGAAAAATAGAAGCGACAAATTCGAGTACTCAGAGTTACGTTGGTGGCATTGCCGGAATAAACAATGCCTCTATAGAAAATTGTGTTGCACTAAATACTGCAGGAATCTCAAATAGTACCGCTAATATTGGTCGCATAAATGGGTATATTAAGACAGGAACAGCTACTACCTCTAATAATTATGCCCATTCAGAGATTCCCGGAGAATGGGACACTAGTAATACAAACCTGAATGGCAGCGACTGGGACGAAACAAACTATCCTTTCGCATCATCAGATGCCTGGAGTTTCACAGACAACCAACTGCCTAAACTGAAAAAGATCAACGCAGACGGAATATCTTACAGCGATATGGTTGCCAACCAACCGGACATTCCTCTCATAAATCTACAATACTTCACCATCACAATCAACTCTTTGGTGAATGGGACACTAACAGTTAGCACTGCAGATGGCACCTCCTATTCATCCGGAAAAAAGGTACAAGGCGGAACCGAACTCACCATCACAGCCACTCCCGAGGATATTTACCAGCTGGACAGGATAACGGTAAATGATCAACCTTTCACTTCCGGCACTACATTGATCGTATCGGAAGACATCACAATCTCCGCTACCTTCATAAAACTTCATACCGTCACTATCGACAATCCGGAGCACGGAACGATCACTGTTGTCGATCAAGCGTCAAAGACAATAAACACCAATGATCAAGTGCCGGAAGGAAGCGTACTTACCATTACTGCCACCCCAGAGGATACCTACCAGCTGGACGAGCTAACGGTCAATAGCACTTCTTTCGCCTCCGAAACGACATGGACTGTATCGGAAGATATCACAATCTCCGCAACCTTCAGTAAAACGTCGAAACCCGACCCGAAACCCGAGCCCGATCCAACACCTGTTCCTCCGATCTACCATACCGTCACCCTCCCTCAAATAGAAGGAGCAACCACCGACCCTGTAGCCGGCCAGTACGAAGTAGAAGCCTGGAGCAGTTTCCGTTTCTACCTGACACTCGACAAGGAATACGACCAGTCCTCTCCCATCGTCACCACCGACCGGGGCGAAACGATCACCCCACGTTCAAGCGACGGTGCATACATTATCAAATATGTACGCCAACCTATCGCAATCAGTATCGACGGTATCGTCCGCAATCCCGACCCGGTTGCCAACGAAACAATCAGCACAAACGAGACGACTGTCCGTGCAGAAGGCGCTTATCTACATCTCCACACGTCCCATCCCGAAACGGTATTCATCTACACGTTCAACGGGACACTCTTACATAAATACGACAACCTATCGGGAGATAAGTCCCTTTGGTTACCGCAAGGCAATTATATTGTCATAGCAGGAAATAAGAGTTTCAAGATACAGATACAAAAATAACACGAGGACACCATCATTACTCAGTTTCTGAACCGGCGTTCCTTCCGATATTGAAAACAATTTCTATCTTTGCAATACTATTCATCGAACAAATAGATCAGATAGAATAAGGCTAATACAAACCTTAAAAGAGAATTAAAATGGATGCAAATATGAGACTGGATGCAGATAAAATAGAATTAGCGAAAGCAATCCTATCTATCACAAGTAAAGATGTTTTGGATAAAGTCAAAAGCCGGTTGACAGATATTCTGGATTTCCATGAAAAGGAAGAGCAACTTACGCCATATACCTTGGAAGAACTTCATGCCCGTATCGACCACTCTATTGCAGAGTTAGATGCAGGAAAAGGTATTCCCAGTAGCGAGGTTTTTCATAAAATGGAACAAAAATATCCTTGGCTATGCAAGTAATATGGTCTCCTGACGCAGAAAAAGAACTTAACGACCTTGTCGAGTATTGCCTTATTACATTTGGGAAACGAACAGCAAGCAACGTTTATCAACGAATCAGGCATTATGAAATACTTTTAGCCCAAAACCCTTTAATGGGAAAATACGAAATATTATTAGAAAAATACCCGCAAGGATTTCGTAGTATTGTGGAGCACAGCCATTATAAACTCATTTATTTTATCGACAAACAAAAAAATATAATTAATATCGTTGATATTTGGGATACACGCCGTGCCCCTGAAAATCTTGTTAATAGGTTGAAGTAGATCCTTTTCACTTCAACCTATTAACCTTTGCTACATCCGTCAGTCTCACACAGCCTGTTGCACCCAGTTGCTCCAATATAAGTAAATTCAGAACTTTCTAAATATATACCTTTTCCCTTCACTATCCAGAATAAGCTGTTTTCCGCTCAGTTTCTCGATAGTAAATACACGCGTTTTGGAGTTCCAATCCGTATAGGGCAAAAACTTGTCCAAGGTATTCGGATTGTGTTCCAATTCCAATGTCAACTTGTTTTCATTCACCGTATTGTAACCATAACGGTAAAGAACAGAGTTGGAATCAGGCTGATATATCTGATACATAAACAGTATATTCTGAAAATTATAAAATACCGTATCAGCCTGTATCACTTCTCCGTTCGCCTCCACCTGCTGCAGTTGCCATTTGCCTTCCAGCTTGTGTTCCGTATCATTATTACATGCAGCCATCAAGATTGCAACAGCGGCTATTATCCAGTATTTCATTCCTTTCATATTATAACAAACCTTTTGTACTTGGTAGTTCATATTTATAAATATCACGACGTATAGCCATTTTCACAGCCCTTGCAAAAGCCTTGAAAATACCTTCTATCTTATGGTGTTCGTTCGTTCCTTCCGCTTTAACATTCAGATTCATGCGGGCGGCATCACTCAGGCTCTTAAAGAAATGAAGGAACATTTCCGTCGGCATATCTCCCACCATCTCACGGTGGAACTCAGCGTCCCAGACCAACCACGGACGTCCGCCGAAATCGAGGGCTACGCTACACAGGCAATCATCCATAGGCAGACAATAGCCGTACCGTTCAATGCCGCGCTTATCGCCCAGGGCTTTCAGCAATGCCTCTCCAAGAGCGATCGCCGTATCTTCAATCGTATGATGTTCGTCGACGTTCAGATCACCCTTTACACGTATAACCAAATCCATACCGGAATGTTTTCCTATCTGGTCCAGCATATGGTCAAAAAAACCTAATCCGGTCGAGATTTCAGTCTTTCCGTTACCGTCGAGATTTACTTCGACATAGATATCCGTCTCTTTGGTGGTGCGCTGTACGACGGCACGACGCTCACCGGCAAAAAGAAATTCGGTCACCTTATCCCAGTCATCCGTTATCAGGACCGGCGACAGGGATGGATTTTCAGCCAGCAACTGCGACGCCTCTTCGTCGGCAGGACGCAGCCAAATGCCTTTCGTCCCCAGGTTCACAGCCAGTTGCATATCCGTCAGGCGGTCACCGATCACATAACTGTTTGCCAGGTCATATTCACCGGTCAGATAGCTGCCCAGCATGCCGGTACGCGGCTTGCGACCCGGCGAATTATCTTCCGGAAAGGAACGGTCGATCAGGATATCGTCAAAAACAATCCCCTCGCCTTCCAGTGCCTTCAACATTTTAGTATGAGCCGGCCAGAAAGTATCTTCCGGGAAAGAAGACGTTCCCAATCCGTCCTGATTTGTCACCATGACAAACTCGAAATCCAGTTGCTTACGTATGAAATATAAGTTACGGAACACCTTCGGGTAGAACTCCAGCTTCTCCAGGCTATCCAGCTGGTAATCTACAGGAGGTTCTATCACCAAAGTTCCGTCTCTATCGATAAAGAGGGCTCTTTTCATGCTTACATATTTTTTAAAGCCTTCAACAAGGCGTCGTTTTCTTCCGGTGTACCGACTGTGATGCGCAGACAACCGTTACACAACGTCACATTATTGCGGTTACGTACAATAACGCCTTTCTTTACCAATTTATTATATACGGAATCGGCCTTACCTACATTCACCAAAATAAAGTTGGCGTCGGTCGGGTACATTTTCTGAACGATCGGCAGTTCCGGCAAAGCCGCCTGCAGACGGATACGTTCAGACATGATACGGCGCAACTGGTCCAGCATCTCCCGTTCGTTGTTCAACAGCTCCAATGCCTGCTTCTGTGTCAACATATTGACATTGTAAGGATATTTGATCTTGTTCAAAATCGCTACAATTTCAGGAGAAGCAAATGCCATGCCCAGGCGGAGACCGGCGGCACCCCAGGCTTTGGATAGTGTCTGCAGCACGATCAGGTTCGGGAATTTCTTCAATTCCGGAAGAAAAGAAGACTCTGCCGAGAAATCGATGTAGGCTTCATCCAGGACAACGATCCCTTCGAAGTGATTCAATATCTTATAGATCTCCTCCCGGTCCAGGCTGTTTCCCGTCGGATTGTTGGGAGAACAGAGGAAGATTATTTTCACCCATTCGTCCACTTCGTCCAGCAAAGCATCCGCATCCAATTCGAAATCGGAGGTGAGATTAACCTTTCTGAAATCGACATTGTTTACATTCGCCGCCACTTCATACATACCGTAGGAAGGAGCTATGCTGACGATGGTATCGATTCCCGGCTCACAGAAAGCACGGATCACGAGGTCGATCGGTTCGTCGCTGCCATTTCCCAGAAAGATGGAATTGCGGTCAACGTCTTTCAGCTCGGCAATCCGGTCTTTCAGTTCCCACTGCAAAGGATCGGGATAACGGTTATAAGGCTCGTTATAAGGATTCTCGTTCGCATCCAAAAAAACAGATGCACTACCGTGAAACTCGTCTCTTGCAGAAGAATATGGTTTCAATTCCCAAATATTGGGTCTGACAAGGTCTTTTAAATCCATCATATTGTTTTCAATCTTATTGTTACTGCATTACGGTGGGCATCCAGCTGTTCGTTACCCGCCATGACCTGGATGGTTCCACCTAAACTCCTGATACCTTCGGCAGTGATCTCCTGGAAGGTTATTTTTTTGATAAAGCTATCCAAATTCACGCCGCTGTATGCTTTGGCATATCCGTTGGTGGGAAGCGTGTGATTGGTGCCTGAAGCATAGTCGCCGGCACTTTCCGGTGTATAAGGCCCCATAAACACACTGCCGGCATTCTCGATCTGTTCGGCGATATGCGCGTAGTTCTTGGTCTGTATAATCAGATGCTCCGGAGCATACATATTGGTGAAATCGATCACCTCCCGTTCATCCTTTAACACGATTATACGGCTGTGTTCTAATGCCTTTTCTGTAATTTCCTTACGGGATAGTTCGGATAACTGACGGCTGATGGCATCGGCAACAGGAGACACCATGCTTTCGGCGGCTGTAACCAGGATAGCCTGGCTGTCGGCTCCATGCTCTGCCTGCGAAAGGAAATCGGCGGCAATGAAATCGGGGTTGGCTGTCTCGTCGGCAATCACTTCTACTTCGGAAGGACCTGCCGGCATGTCGATAGCGACATCTTTCAGGCTGACAAGCTGCTTGGCTGCCGTTACATATTGGTTTCCGGGACCGAATATCTTATAGACTTTGGGGACGGATTCCGTTCCGTATGCCATAGCGGCAATCGCCTGTATACCGCCTGCTTTAACTATTTTGCTGACACCGGCTGTACGGGCTGCGAAAAGGATGGCGGGGTGTACCTTGCCTTCTTTATTCGGAGGCGTACATAAAACGATCTCCTTACAACCGGCGATATGGGCCGGAACAGCCAGCATCAAAACGGTAGAAAACAGAGGAGCCGTTCCTCCGGGGATATACAGACCGACTTTCTCGATGGCAACAGCTTTCTGCCAGCAGGTCACGCCGGGAGTCGTTTCTACTTTATGTCCCGTGAAACGTTGGGAAGCATGGAACTTTTCGATATTGTCCTTCGCTGTGCGAATAGCCTGCTTCAATTCTTCGGAGACAAGTTCACAAGCCTCTTCTATCTCGGCTTCCGATACCTGAAGATTCGCCAACGTTACTTTGTCAAACTTCTCTTCATATCGTTTTACGGCAGCATCTCCTTCCTGGCGCACTTCATCCAGTACGGTACGAACCGTATCGAATAAAGTCGTCACATCCAGCGCCGGACGCTTGACCAAAGATGACCAATCTTCTTTTGACGGGTATTTTATTATTTCCATAACAACTATACTTTCTATAAGATCATTTTCTCAATCGGGAGAACCAGGATGCCTTCTGCGCCCAACGCTTTGAGCTTTCCGATGATTTCCCAAAAATGTTTCTCTGCAATCACTGACTGGACAGAAACCCAGTCGCCGTTTGCCAGCGGTGTCACTGTCGGGCTTTTCATACCCGGCAATACCTCTATGATCTCATCCAGCTTGTCTTTCGGAGCATTCAGCAATACATATTTCTTTCCTTCAGCTACCTGGATCGCTTCAAAACGGAACAGGAGTTCATCCAGGATAGCCAGCTTTTCTTCCGACAGGTTATTGTTGGCAATCAGAAGCGCTTCGCTCTGCATGATCACTTCCACTTCCTTCAACTGGTTGCTGACCAATGTGCTGCCCGAGCTGACAATATCGAAAATAGCGTCAGCCAAACCGATACCCGGAGCGATCTCGACTGAACCGCTGATCACATGCAAATCCGCCTTTACCCCTTTTTCCTTCAGATAAGCCTTCAGTATCTCCGGATAAGAAGTAGCGATAGTCTTTCCCTCGAACCATTCTACGCCTTGATACTCTTCATCCTTGGGAATAGCCAGGGACACGCGGCATTTACTGAATCCCAACCGTTTCACCAGGCGGGCTTCTCCCCCTTTTTCAACATATTCGTTTTCGCCTACAATACCTATATCAGACACTCCGTTTGCCACAGACTGAGGAATATCATCGTCACGCAGGAACAGCACCTCTACCGGAAAACCTTTTGCCGATAAAAGTAAAATACGTTTTCCTCTGTTCAGTTTGATACCTGCTTCTTCCAATAATAGCATTGTTTCGTCGTATAAACGACCTTTCGATTGTACTGCAATTCGTAACATGTTTATTTTTTATTTTAATAATTATATTCTTTCCGAAAACAAAATAAGGCTTACCGAATAACGGCAAGCCTTACTTAGATTATATTATGCGTATCCACACACCTCACAGCCCACCGAACTATTGCCCGTTGTAATGATGATGATGGTGATGTGATACTTTTCTTCTCATTTGTTGTTTTATTGATGCCACAAAGTTACAATAATAATTGAAAATGCAAATAAAACTATCAAAAGATTAGCGATTCGGCAAACTTTTTTCTAGGATGCCAACTTTATACCGATAATCCCGCATATCACCAGCATGGCAGAAAGGATACGCCATATACCTGCCGAATCCCCGAAAATAAAGATGCCGATCAATAATGTACCGACCGCCCCGATACCGGTCCAGACCACATAAGCCGTTCCGATCGGAATGGTCCGTTGAGCCAAATATAAAAAGTATCCGCTCAGCGCCATCGAAATGACAGCTACCGAAAGATAAAGAAAACGTGATCCCGTTGTCTGCGCCAGTTTCATACCGACAGGCCAGCCTATTTCAAACAGGCCGCCCAGCAATAAATAAATCCATCCCATAATTACATCAGTGTTTTAATCTATATAAATGATCGGCTTGTTGCCGTATTTTATTAGCCAGCATAGGCGGATAGTCCGGATGATCGGCAAAGAATGCATCGACCTCTGCCCTCGCCTCCGCGGACGTGTGGCCGGAAAGCAGCGCACGCGTCCAGGCTGTCGGGAAGAAGATATCGCCGGTACGCTGCACTTCCTGCAGGATATCCAAAGCCGGACGAATATAGTTTATCGCTTCTTCCTGCCTGGAGGAGTGATTCAGGTTTGCCAATGCAGCGGATGCCCACGGCTCGACACGACGGTTCTCCGCAATCAGCAAGGAAGCGAAGACACTGTCGCGCACCTCTTTATGAGGAGAAACGGAAGGCGAAATGAATGCATATTCCCGTTTCCGGTCCGAATTGGTGATACGCGATTGCTGCATAGCGATAATCTCATCGGCCTGCTCCGGAAGATGGAGCGCCAGCGAGTAAGAAAGACTGATATAGTCGCTCTCACTCAGTGCACAGCCCGCCGGAGCCTGTTCCTTTTTCCATATAGCATATAATGCAGCGACCGATTCCGGCGACTTCGCCAATGAACGATACGAGCGGAAAGCCTGTAAACGGTGCTGCGGAACGGAGGAAGTCGTCACGATCTGCCATAACGTCTTTTCCAATGGAGCAACATCCGTCTGATACAGCCGCTGGCAATTGCCGATATAACCCAAAGCGGCAGAGAATAGCAACGAGTTATTCTCCTCCGGCAAATACTTCAGCATAGCTTCCATATAAGAAGCAGGCGAAATAGTCCGGTTCAACAGGTTCTCATACAAAGTGACCTGGATGGAGCCTCTCAGCAGTTCCTCTTTACAAACCGGGAGATAGGCAGCACAAGCCTCCGCATCCGCTTCACTCAAACGGAAAAAGCCATATCCTTTTCCATCTATATTCGGGACAATGAAACTACCCTCTTGCGGGAGTCTTTTCAGTTTCTTTCGGAAGGAATTTGAATTTCTCCCGAGAGAAACTGAAATTTCTTCCGGATCCCCGTTTTTCGGGACAATCCGGAAAGAGAGATCCTGCGGCCAGTTCAATCCCCGGTCGAACGGGTCGTTTTGCGAGACAACCAGGCTATCGCCAACCAGAGAAGCCGTGATTTCAGGCATGCCTTTTTCATTCACCCATATATGACTCCAGGTTTCGAGATCGTCATCCGTATATTTATCCAGGATAGTGATCAATCCTTCCCAGGTTGCATTTCCGTAAGCGTATGTTTTCAGATATTCCCGGATTCCCTGCCGGAAAGCATCTTTTCCCATCTTCTTGATAAGCATCTCCAGTACGACGGGCGATTTGTCATAGATAATGTTGCCATACACCAAACCGGCATTGCGCAAATTATCCAGGTCCTGCTTGATGGGATTCGCACCGGCTGTACGGTCTTCCGAATAAGCCGGCGGGATATAATTCTGCATAAAGTTCAAGGCATGATTGACATTCGGATACAACGGCTCGACAATCTGGGAGGCAAAATAGTTGGCAAACACCTCTTTCGTCCAGACATCGTCAAACCATTTCATCGTCACATAATCGCCGAACCACATATGCGCCGTCTCATGGGCAATCAGGGCACTGCGGCTCAACTGCTCATTGAGTGTCGGATTTTCATTCAAGAACATCCGGCGGTCCGTATAGAATGTAGCTCCCGTATGCTCCATGCCGCCGAACTGGAAGCCGGGAAGAATGATGAGATCGTATTTGGCAAACGGATACGGAACAGCCGTATACTCTTCCAGCCACGCCAAGGCATCGAAAACCTCGGAGGCGATCTCCGGACATTGAGCTATTTTCTTAGGGTCTGTCTCACGATGGTAAATGGAAATCTCCCTGTCCTCCCGCGTATACGTTTCGCGAACGAACTCTCCGGCTGTAAAGGCAAACAGATAGGTACTCAACGGCTCCGTCTCCTTGAAAGAGATGATTTTCCGGTCCGGAACAGAGAGCGTGTCGGTCTTCCCTATCGCACCGTTGGTGACAGCCTGCCAGGTTGCCGGGACCTCCAGTGTCAGTGTAAACAAGGACTTCATGTCCGGCTGGTCGAAACAAGGGAAAGCTGTCCGCGCCCTGTCAGGCACCAGCAAAGTATACAGAAATTCATCCCGCCTGTTCAAAGACTGGTCCGTCGGGGTGAATGCTATATCTATTTTATTTTCACCGACTTTACTCCGGTCTGCCGGGATAATAATATGTTCGTTCTTCACTTCATAAGGCACCTGCTCGTCATTCAGCCGTACAGAAGCGACCTGCGAAGCCTCTCCTCGAAAGTCTATAATGATCGGGAGCTTCTCTTTCAGAGACAGCCGGATCACAGCCTTTCCCCCGACCGGTTCCTGCCTGGACTCCGGAATGGAGAAAAACAGATCGTATTTCACCTGCCCGAAATGTTCTTTCCTGAACTGAGCCAGTTCATGGCTCACGCCTGCTTCCTGCAGGACAACGTCTTTCTGCTGTGTTGCACAGGCTGACAACAGGCCCACAGCTGCTATTCCTACCACCTGAAAAATAATATGATTTGAATGTGCCATCCTTTTACTCTCTCAAATATTCTGCTATCGACATAAAATTGCGCTCCAGTAAATACATTTGCGACGCCATAAAAGTAAAAAATTCTCCCCAATCCTGTTTACGGTGAAAATCGATTCCTTCCTTGGCTGTATAAATTCGGGCGACTTCTTTTCCCGTCTCCCGGACAAAACAAATATCCCAGATCAAACCTTCGGGGAAATCCTTCTCTAACATTTCCTTATACCAAGTGAGACGTTCGTACATTTCCAAACGAAGTTCTTCGCTCCGGTGGTTTACCTCCAGGATCACATAAGCACCGCTGCGGCTGATATCGAACTTCAACTCGACACCTTTGACTTTAGTATCGTATAAAGTCCATATTTTTTTACGCCCCCGCAGATAAGGCTGTACTTCACAATAAGCGGCGAAACTTTCCCAAAACTCCAGTTTCAGGTTCTTTAATTCGTCTTTACTATACATCTTTTTTAGTTGACAATTGACAGTTGACAGATGACAGTTAAAAGAAGGAGCCAAAAACACCTGTCCACTGTCATCTGTCAACTATCAACTATTTATAAATATCTTTTTTCCTCAATCTGATAACTTCTCCATATTCCGCCAGCTTCTTCATATCTATACGGCTGGAATTGCCTACTATCACATAGACAACTGGCTTCAGACGGACATTATGCCTGTAAAAACGGACAATATCCTGCATATCCATCTCCGAAAGGTCGGCCAACAAGGCTTCATTCGGATCCCGGTCGAATCCGCTTCTCCGGAAATAGGCAACCTTTTCCGACAGTTCCCTGAAAGAGGGGAAATCATTATTTACCTGGTTGATGATCGACTGCTTGATTGTTTCGATCCGCTCCGGTTTTTCCGGCATTTCACAGATCAGCGATTTCATCACTTCCATGGCATCCAGCGTCTTGTCGCTCTGCGTGGAAAGCATCGTGACAAACTCTCCCGCCTTTCCCGACAACTGATGGGGCGGCAACAGATAACGCCCGTTTACCCGATAGGCAAGCGAGCGGAACTCCCTGATCTCCTGAAACATCAAAGAGGACATATCTCCGCCGAAATAAGCAGAGAACAGCCGGGAAGCATGACGCGACCAGGCATCATCCGTCACTTCTCCTTTGGCAAAACCGTAAACGATACTTTGCGAAGCTGTCGGCATATCCATAAAATACACAACCGGTTTATCATATGCTTTTGCATCCCGATAGTAGGGTTCTTTTACTGCAACAGTGATCTCCTGCAACGGAAGCGTTGCCTTTATCTGCTCTGCAACCTGACCGGCAGGCAGTGTTCCGCAATAATGCAAATCACATTCCATCCGGCGGACATCTGCAAAAACGTTCAGCAAATCCTTTCCTTTCAGCTTCTTGATCTCTGAAAGGGATAATTTTTTAAGAAACCTCGATTGTTCGCCATACTTCACCATTTCCAACATGGCAAGGGCAATGTTATCGCTCGATTCGAAGAAAGCCTTCTCTATCACTTTAGCACCATTTATTACCTGGCGTATCTGTTTATCATCGGCTTTTACATGCGCGATAAAATCACCTGCCAGCTTTACGGTCTCTTCAAAATGCTTGTCAAAACCGGTAATGCGGACAGTAAACTGTTTCTCGTTTGCATCGAAAGACAGCGTGCTGCCCAGCACCTGCAACCGCGTCCGGAACTCCTGGTACGACAGGGAGTCCGTGCCCAGGAACTGCAGATAATTTGCCAGAAGCATTAACCGGGGCTGTTCCAGCATCCCGATCTGATACACCATATTCAGCGTAAATATATCCGTAACCGGATTTGCCGTTGCATATAAAGTAGCCAATGGAGTGAGCTGGCTTATCTGTACGTCTTTCCCGAAATCGATAAAACGCGGGGCAACCGTCTGCACGGGCAATTGCTCCAGCCGTTTGGCATATTCGGATGATGCTTCCGAGTTTTTAGGAACAACCGGATTGAAATCAGGCTTTGCCAGGTTGTCTTTCGGGTATTTGCCTGTTGTTTTAGTGACACACAAATAGTTATCACTAAAATATTTACGGGCAACACGGATAACATCCTCCCGTGTCAGAGCTTCTATCCGGGCTACTTCCTGCAGATACTCTTCCCAGCTTTTACCCTGCGAATACAGCGACATCAGTATACGGGCACGCGAGTCTATATTTTCCAGGTCGGAAGCGTACTGCCGGTGTTGTTCCTGTTTCAGGCTATTAAATATTTCGTCACTGAAATCTCCCTCTTTTACCCGGTTTATCTCTTTCCATACTAATTTTTCCGCTCTGCCGTATGTCTGAAACATCAGCTTCGGGATAATGGCTACTGCCAGTATTCCGGCTTCGTTCATGCTCTCGTTCATGGCCATCGAAGCCATGATCTTCCTGTCGACCATCAGTTTGTCGAGAAAGCCGGTTCCGTTTGCATTGTTCAGCATATTCACTGCGACAGCCAGTGCGACCTGGTCTTCATGATTGGCAGGGATACCACGGAACCCCAATCCCATCGCCTTTACCAAAGGGACAGGAAATTTTATTTTCATTATCTCCTTCCCCTTGAACGGTGGCAGAGCAACAGCTTCTTTTTTAGGAGCTTCACCCGGACGGATGCGCGAAAAAGTCTTTTCCAGGATGGGCAGTACAGCGTCCGAGTCAAAATCACCACTCAAAATCAAAGCCATATTGGATGCCACATAATACTCCTCAAAAAACTTCCGCATCTCTGTCAGACGCGGATTCTTCAGATTCTCCGTGCTTCCAATGATCGGATAGGCATAGGGATGCGGTGCGAAATAGCGGGCAAGCAAACGTTCCATAACAGGACCGCCGATAAAGTCGCCGTACATGTTCTTTTCTTCATAAACAGTCTCCAACTCGCTTTGGAACAGGCGGAAGACAGGATTCAACAGGCGTTCGCTGTTTATTTCCGCCCATTGCTCCATATATTGCGGGGAGAAAGTATTGAAATAGATGGTGGCGTCGTATGAGGTCGCGGCATTCAGTCCTGAACCGCCATATTTGGAAATCAGACGATTGAACTCATTCGGGATCACATAATCGGACGAGCGGATACTCAGTTCGTTTATCTCTTTCTGAATACCGGCACGGGCTGCTTCATCTTTTGTCCGGGCAAGTTCGTCATATTTCATGACAATAGAATCCAGGAGTACTTTCTCTGCTTCATAATTCACCGTACCGATCTTGTCGGTACCTTTGAACATCATATGTTCGAAATAATGAGCAATCCCTGTATCCGGACAATCTTTCGCCCCGGCCTTCACAACGACAGCTCCAAACACCTTCGGCTGACTATGATCCTCATTCAGCCAGACGGTCAATCCATTATTTAGTGTATGTTCTTTTACTTCAAGCGCTTTTGTATTCTGAGCGGTTAACAGATTTGTACCAGTTGTAACTAACATCATCGTCAAAAATGCTTTCATGGTATATTTTCACCATCATTTATGACTTACAAAGATAGCTCATTCCCACAAGTAAATAGGATTTGATAAGATATTTTTGGACTATTCTTTCAAATCTGAAGTATAAAACAATATTCCCCGCTACTTTTCTAGAAAATGGGACTGCGTTTTCCTTTTATTAAGACACCTGCTACTTTATAAAACTGTATCAAACTCATATTTATTCTTTCCTTTGCGGAACAATAATGAAAGCGAACACTAGTATGCAATATCTGAATATCGCAGGTTTTAATATATTATTGGATTTTGACTTCAACCCCTTTCTCGAAATGAAGAATTTTATCCCCTTCATCGGAAAAAGCCAGGAGAAGCAAGCTACAGACCTGTGTACCATCTCTGTCTATCCTGGCAGAGAAATAAAAGATATACCCGTATTCGTGTATTCAACCACCACAGAAACAGGTTCCTATGGTATATATCAAAACGATGATTTGAATATAGTCATATACCAGTCTGCCGAGTCAGGCAACAAATACCGTTTGCTGGCCGACAAAACATGGAAAGAACTCACAATCGACTTTGTTCCGACCACAAGTGCCGAAAGTCCGACTGTCTTAAATCTGTTTCTCATGTTGGCCTTTATTTACAGCTCTTCATTTCATGATACAGTTCTGATTCACGCGTCTTCCATCAAAAAAGAAGAAGAGGGATTTGCTTTCTTAGGCCCTTCCGGAATCGGCAAAAGCACCCATTCCGACCTGTGGCTGAAATACATCCCTGACGCTACTTTATTGAACGACGACCAGCCGGCAGTCCGTATAATAGGAAACAAACCTTATATATATGGCACTCCCTGGAGTGGAAAAAGAGACTATTATCGAAACGAAAGATCTCAGCTGCAAGCCCTCTACAAAATGGAGCAAGCGAAAGAAAACCGCTTGAAGCGATTGTCTGCCATTGACACATTCCGACTTTTACTGGCCTCCGCATCTATGATACGCCACGACAAGCCGACTTTCAATGCGATCAGTCAGACTTTGGCCCGACTTGCAGGAACCGTTCCTGGCTACCATTTGCAATCAAGGCCAGAACGAGAAGCTGCCGAAATGTCTTACAACAGAGATAGATAATTGTTTAATTTTAATACGAATAGAAAGTGAAAAAGAAAAATTTAAAAATGTACGAGAAACCAAAAGTGGAAGTCGTAGAAATCCACTTGAATGAGTGTATCGCTGGTAGTGGTGCTGTTCAAATTTCTGCAGGGAAATTCGAACGTCACAACTTTGGAACAGGAACAGATGGGAATTCTCCTTGGGAGCATAATTGGATCGATTAATAATTTAAACAAAAACATTACGAATTAATGAAAACATTTATCAAAACATTAGTAATTAGCAGTCTGTCGTTGTCCATGTTTACTGCATGTAGTAACGATATGGATGATAATGGAAAAGGAACTGATACTCCCGATATAAAATGGACAAGTGTCACGATGCAACTTGCGAATACTGCTCAAGGTTTTGACAATAAACAAGACTTGCCTCTAACAAAAACGGGAAATGGAGAAATATGGCCAGAATCAACACCATTAAGAAGTAGCGACGAACAACTTCAAGCTATTTATCCATTAGAGAACGTAGGACATAAGATTTATTTAGTAAAGGTCGATAATGATAATAACTGTATAGCAACAGCAACTCAAGTAAATGAAAATGATTTGACATTGACTTGGAAGCTATCACTTTCCACTGATTCAGATAATTCAATTTCGATAAAAGGAGAAGGTGAAGATTCAGATTGCAATAATCCTATTAATTTAAAACAGGGGGATAAAGTATATTTTGCTTCCACAAAAGATATTACAAAAGCTACTGCTAAGAAATCAGATGTTTTGACCATCCCGGGAGGTGATGTATATGCCCCTATTGGTGATATCTTATTTATTAGTGAAGCAGCCTTATTCGTTAATATCGACAATGAACAGATTATATTTGAATCTGAAAATGCTATAAGTACAGGCCAAAAAGACCGATATGAATTACCTATATCATCAGAAGATACTCAGGAAACAATGAGTATGATTCATTTGGAACGTGCTACAACATTATTAAATGTACAACTTGCTATCAAAACAGAATCAGGGAATTCAGCAAATAACGCTGATTACATCAAAGACTACCTTAATCAGGTAGCAAAGAAAGAGTTAATTACAGATATAAATAAACAATTCCGTGCTCGTTTCTTCTTTACTGGTTATCCTAATGCATATGACATGACAAGAACAGCACCGATATCGGCAAGCACTGATGAATATACAGCCATTAGCTATAGATGGTGTTCTCCTGTAAACGAAATGGATTTTCCATTAGTCAGTACAAGTAGAAAGTTCTCCGGTTTCAGAGATATGTCCCTTCCTTATATCACTCCACATGATTTCAGAAATAGTAACAATCAAACTATGATTTATATGACTTTTGAAATTTTGGATACAAACGGGGAAACTCCTTTATATAGAGGTACTATTGCGGGAGAATTCGCCGCAGCCGACATCATGGCAAGAAACACAAATGTTGTTGTATTATATGCCCTAAATGTATCTGAATTAGGAGGTTTATTAAGTAGACCTATTTCAAAATCACTTGTCACCCGTTCTGCTGTTGAAGATGAACTGTTCGGTACAATGATAGATGCTGATGTTGAATTCGAATATTTAACCAAATAACGCACAAACATATCATGGAGCTCCCCTCCTCTACCCGTATCATCCAGCTGCCGAATGAATTAATCATTCAAGAAGTGGCAACATGTTTACGTAAAGGACAAACAGCTACCATACGTATAAAGGGGAACAGTATGTTCCCCTTTTTGCGCCATGAGAAAGACGCCGTCCGGCTGCAATCCATTCATCCGGACCAACTCAGATGCGGGCAAATCGTATTATTCAAATACGGTCCCGTTTATCTCTTACACCGGATTATCCGTATCGAAGCCTCACAGCTTTATATCCGCGGTGACAATCGAGTCGGATTTCCACTTGAAATTGTAGACAAAGATGCTGTCGTAGGATACGTCACCTCCATCCAGCGAGGAACCCGATGGATGCCTCCCGAACACTTCGGATGGCAACTAATCTCCTCCCTCTGGATACACTCATATCCGCTACGGCTCCGACTCTCAGGCTTAAAAAAATACATTCGAAAAATCCTAAAATAATCAAACTCATGAAAACCTTTAAACTTAAACAAGGCTATAAAATACAAGAAATAGCAGAAGAAAAAGTCCTTTTCCCTGTCGATATGGCCAATGTGGATTTCACCAATATGCTCGTGCTCAACACCACCTCCACCTTCCTGATTCAAATGCTGCTCGAAAAAGCATACAGCAAGGAAGAGCTGGCAACAGCCCTGGCCGACCAATTCGACGTAGATCACTCTACCGCCGAATCCGATATCGAAGAACTGATAAACACCCTGCAAAACTTACATATCCTGGATACCGACATCCAAGAAGCATGAAGCAGATACTCTACTATTTCTTCCATCTTTCCAAAGGCTTTCGGAAAGAGATAATCAGACTCATTTCCGTGGGAGCAATCGAAGTTGCGCTCTCGCTTATCATCGTATGGTTTTCCAAACGGGTAATCGACACCGCAACTCACTCACGCGAAGGGGCCTTACTCCCGCCCCTGCTCCTGCTCGGAGGCTGTTTCCTGCTCTCCATTATCTGCCGGACGTTCCTTTCCAGATGGTCTGTGCTTCTGCAAACCCGTCTACAAAACACCCTGCTCCACCGTTACTTCTCCACCCTGCTCCATGCCGAGTGGAAACCGGCGCAAGCCTTTCACAGCGGTGATATCATGTCGAGAATGCACACCGATATCAACGACGTAGTCAATACCTTCGTCACCGCCATCCCCCAAGTCATCCTGATGCTATTAAGCCTGTGCGGAGCATTCTACTTCCTATACACGATGGAGCCCATCCTAGCCGGTGTCATAGTCGGAATGATCCCCTTCATCCTGTTGCTCAGCAAGGCCTACTTCAAAAAAATGCGAAAACTATCGACAGAAATCAAACAGTCGTCCAGCCATATCAAACAATTCTTCCAGGAATCCATCCAGCGTAGCGAAATAGTAAAGGCACTCCGCTTCGAAAACCTGCTCCTGCGCCAACTGGACAACCGCCAGTCGGACTATATCGGCAAGGTCAGACAGCAGAACACCTTCTCTATCTTCTCCAACCTAGTATTGTCCATCGGTTTCCTGTCCGGCTACCTCGTAGCCTTCACCTGGGGCGTTTACAGCCTCCAAAGCGGTAAAATCTCATTCGGCACCATGACAGCCTTCCTGCAACTGGTCAGCATGATTCAAAGCCCGGCTCTCGGTCTGGTGCACACCATCCCCGGCTTTATCACTGCCTACACATCAGCCGAACGCCTGAAAGAAATCAATTCCCTTCCGGAAGAGACACAGGAAGCTTCTCTCCGCCCAATAGACTGCACGAAGCTGCAACTTCAACAGGTCACCTTTTCCTACACGCCGGAAAAGCCTGTCCTGACAGATATAAATATGGAATTTCGCTCCGGCGAAATCACCGCCCTGGTCGGTCACAACGGATGCGGCAAGACAACCCTGCTCCGCCTGCTTCTGGCACTGGTATCTCCCTCCCAAGGCCATATCACCCTGACAGACAACCAGGGCCACATCCATCCAATCGGAAAACAGACCCGTATCAATTTCTCATACGTGCCACAAGGAAACTACCTTTTCTCCGGCACGGTACGCGATAACTTAAAAGCAGCAGCCCCCTTAGCTACAGACGCCGAACTTTTGCAGGTATTGAAATCGGTCTCCGCCGATTTCATCCTGCAAACAAAAGAACAATTAGATTTAAAATTAAGAGAAGGTGGAGAGGGCTTGTCCGGTGGAGAGACACAGCGCCTGGCCATCGCCCGCGCCCTGCTTTGCCCGGGAAAAATCCTCTTATTAGACGAAATCACTTCTTCCCTGGATGAACAAGCCGAACGAGAAATCCTGGCTTTACTCAAAAACAATGTAAAAGATAGGATTATTATATTGGTATCGCATAAGCGACAGGTGGTGGAGTTGTGTGATGAGGTTTATTCGTTGGAGTGAAGTTAGTGTAAAAAACGCTCTTTAAAGGCTGTATTCAGTGATGTAAAAAATAATTTCAGTTTCTTTCTTGCCTGTTTCGGATAGAAAGGGTATAAAATAAATATCTCCTTTAATATATTTCCATACCAATAAATCCGCTCTCTTAGTATTTGAAGAGAGAAAGAATTTCCTTTTTTCCAAATAGTAAACTTACGCTTCTTCCTTTTCTTCTGACCAAAATTACCCAATTTTCGGATACTAAACCATAATAGCCTTTTGAAAAATAATCTATCGTAAAAATTCAATGACCAGAAAGCAGGAAGATTAGCCGAATCGATACCGATGTATTCAAAACCGACAGCCGTAAACACCCGCACAAATCGCGCCATCCCTTCTTTCCTTAGCTCTTCCATGATACTTGCATAATCCAATTCCGGATATTGCTTAACGAAAAGTACCCAGTCACACAAATGACGTAAACCAATTCCCCCGTTAAAAAGATGTTTAGCCGCATGTTTCAGTAGCATAATAGCATTCTCCCTTGCTTCCGGAACACGATACAAAACACCCTCCTTCTTCACAAGTTCACACTTTCTATTCTGCAAAGAAGAAGGATTCAAATTATGCGGATAATGCAATTCGACCAATATATCCCGAATATAAATCATATCATGTTGATGACTGCGATTATGATCAAATTTAATCTCTCCCCATTGTTTCAAACACTCTAAAGCCTTATCATACGAATCCGGTATATAAAGATCCAAATCACCAGTCATTCTCAACAAAGGCTGCGGATAAAGAAGCGCAATGCCAATCCCCTTCATCACAATCGGGTAAACTTCGGCCTGTTCCAAACTGGTATTTACTTCGGTCCAGACACTCCGGATTTTCTGGTTATATCCCTGAATAGCCTGTGCCTCCGCCATCCAGGAGAAAAAAAGTTGCCGGGGAGGACGAAAAGCCTTCGGCAAACGTTCTACCGCCGCATAACAGATGCCTGTTACTGCCTGGTCGTGCACCGCTTCCCATATCACCATCCACTCTGAGGCATCCAACCCCTCAAAAAAGGAAACATCCGGCTCTTTATCCCATATCCCGGACTTTATCAACTCCAGAAAGGCTGCTTCCGCCTTATTTTCCATAGAACGCTTCATCATCAAACTCCTCAAATTTTAAATGAGTAAATTCTTTCCCTGCAAAATCAGCCCGCACGCTCTCCGGAACACGCCCGTATTCATTTTTAAAAATACGATAAAAGGTACTTCTCGAAAGAATCCCGCACTGGTTCGCAATATAATCGATCTTATAGTTGGGATTCTTCACTAATAAATAACAGGCATATTTCAGTCGCAGATGGGTCAAATACCGATAGAAGGTCTTTTCACGGCTAAAAGAACGAATTGCCATCGATAGATATTTATCATTGCTTCCGCATGCGGAAGCAACCGCCCGCAAAGAAATAGCGGGCGATCTGAAACGCAGTTCCTGTATCATGTATTTTTTAAACACATGATAGATCAACTGCAATGTTTCAATCTTTACTTCCGTAGCCATAAGTATATCCTTTTCCGTAATAACCATATCCATACCCATAGTTATAACGGATATCTACGCCATTCAATAAAATAGCCATATTTTTCAGCTTATTGCTTTTATACAGCTTTTCTACCTCCGGTAATAATCGTTTGTCCATATATCCGGCACGCAATACATAAAGTGTCAGGTCGGCTACACGGTTAACGATAATTGCATCCGCAATCATATTAGAAGGCACATTATCCAGTATCACGTAGTCGTAGCGCTCTTTCAACCATTCCAACAAATCATCCAGCCGCTTACTGCGCAGTAACTCCGACGGATTCGGCGGAATAGGCCCATTATACAAAACGTCCAGGTTCGGATAATACTTTCCTTTTTCCAGAAGATTATCCAGGTTCGTTTCCTTTCCCGACAGATAATTGGTAACCCCAGCCTCATGTTTATGACCAATGCGTTCACTCAGAGAACCTTTTCGGATATCCAAATCGACCAACACGACTTTCTTGCCTCCGGTAGCCATACTTACTGCCATATTGATTGACAGAAATGTCTTGCCGGCACCCGGATTAAACGAAGAAAAGACAATCACCTGCAGACGGTTTGTATTCACCTCCATAAAATCCATATTTGCTCTCACAATACGGAAAGCTTCAGATATGGCATCACGTCCATTTTCCGACACATAAATCTCATGTTCTTTCCGTCTATGCTTTTTCGGAAGCAAAGGGATCTCTCCCAATATCGGAGCGGTCAGCTTTTCTTCCAGTTCCCTGCGACTGTTTATCTTCGTATTCAGACTAAAAATCAACCAAAGGATTAGTCCCGGTAAGGCAAAGCCCCCCACCAAAGCAGCAAGCAAAATCATAGATGTTTTCGGAGCTACCGGCATATCGCTACACATAGCCGGATCGATCACACGTGCATTACTTGAAGTAATCGACTGCGACAAGGCATTTTCTTCACGTTTATTCAACAGATACAAATACAAAGCTTCCTTGATTTTTTGCTGACGCTCAACCGATAATACATACTTCTGCTGAGAAGGGACAGCCGAAATACGTCGGTTGGCCTGCCTTTCTTGCTGCTCGATACGCTGTAACTGTGCATTCAGACCGGCAATCAGGTTGTCGACCGTGCGCACAATGGTCTGCCGCATAGCCGACAATGAACCATTCAACTCCTGGATAATCGGATTCTTCTCGCTACTGTTTTCCTGCAATTTGTTTCGCTTCAGCAACATTTCGTTGTATTTGCCGATACTCTGCTCGATATTCACATCCGGAATACCGGTATTGGAAGGAATCAAATCCCGTTCATGCTGCGGGTCATGCAAATACTCTTTGATGGAACGTGCCAGCGATAACTGATTCTCCAATCCCAGCCCCTCTTGTTGGTAAAGGTTGGAGTTTTGCAGATAGATACCTGTTTCCGACACAATATCCGTCAACAGGTTTTCTTTCTTAAACGTTTCGATTTCCGATTCCACGCCTCCCAGCTCCTGCTCAATGATAATCAGACGCTCATTGATAAAATTGGATGTATTGATCGCTACCTGATTTTTGTCGTTAATCGCATCTTCATTATACACAACGATCAATGTATTGATAATATCTTCCGCTCTCGCTTTAGATACATCTTCAATAGCCAGATTGATAATAGAAGCTTTCTTGTCGGCCAAATAAGCACGCAGACCGGCGTTGCAGGCTTTCGCTACCTGAAGCAAATTATACTTCGTGACAGTGACCGGCACCGAATAATACATCTTGGAATAATATAAAGTAGGCGTAACGACCACCTTTCCCACAGGCGTTTCTACCGTATCCTTCAGAGCCACCTTCTGCTTCCATTCCTCATCGTCACCTTTCCATCCGGCAAGCATAACCGTTTTATCGTCCAAAGGTGTCACCACCATTTGTAAACTGCTGGTTTCTTCGGCATCCGGAAAGCGAAGGACAACAGGAGATTCCTTGTACAATTCAATCTCCCGAAGACCGGCTTCCACCCTGTAAGAAATGTTCAGATTCAAGCGACGGACCACCTCTATCATCAGGTTACGGGATTGAAACACCAACACTTCATTATCCACACTGCTTTTGGTATTCAATACATTCAAATCCTCAAAGGCCGCAGCCTCACTGGCCAGACTTGTTCCCTTCGAATCATTCTTGATTAAAACGGAAGCGACACAGGTATATATCTTGGCAGTGCTTTTCACATAATAGACTGCCCCCCCGAGGAAAACCATAACCGACAGGACAAACCAATACCAGTAACGCTTGAACATGTACCACAAGTCTATCAGGTTCAAAGCATTTGTCCCATCTTCTATTAGTTCTTCATTCTTCATTATCGCAATAAATTAAATTATACTCGTTCTCATTTTGTCAATGTCACAACCAAAGAAGCTATGGAAACCAGAATAGAAGCGGCAGACAACCATACTCCTACCGATTTGTTCTGGTTGATTCCACTCTGTTCGGCTTTCACCTTGTTCGGCTCTACATACACGATATCGTTCTGTTGCAAATAATAACAGGGAGAGTTGAAGATATCGGACGAACGAAGGTCGTGAAACAGAATAGTCCGCTTTCCATCCTTCTCACGGATAACGGCTACCCGGTCACGACGACCATAGATAGTCAGATCGCCAGCCATACTCAATGCTTCCAGCAATGTGACCCGGTCGCTGGAAATATCAAACGATCCCGGACGGCTTACCTCACCCATGACTGAAATTTTATAGTTCAGAAACTGTACGGTTACAATCGGATCCTTAATTAAGTCTTCGCTTATCAGACGCTCCTTAATCATCTCAGTCAATTGCAGGCGGGTTAACCCTGCAACATGCAGTTTACCTAGAATCGGGAAATCTATATTCCCGTTGACATCCACCAGATAACCCAGTACACGCTGTGCACCGGGACTTTCACTTCCAAGCTGATACGACACCAGCGGCATATTAAACGGCAGCGCCAACTCCGGATTCTTACTATTCACCATAATCGACAATAAATCGTCGTTATGGATAAACACTTCGTATTTCTGCTCGATTTCCTGTTGCTTTAAAGGAACAACATCCTGCAGATAGACAATCTTCTTTGAAGACCTGCAGCCCGTGAAAAGTACTGCCACACACACCAGTGCTGCAGCCAACAGACCCAACGAATGGTAATTCTTCGTTCTCATAACAAATAAATAAAAGTTTAATATTAATTCCTGATATATTCCGTAAGTCAAAGTAAACCAACGCCGGCAGCCGATGACTACCTCTGTCCTCATTCTCTGCCTGCTCCTTCTGAGTCTCCTCTCTCCTTATGAGGGAAACGGAAGTGATGCTGATCTGTATGAGCTACAGCCTCTTCCTCGACTGTATCGGGATTGTCTTCGGCGAAAACGTTGTTGTTCAGAGCGGCCAGCAGATATACGCCGGGCTTGAATTTTACACTTATACGCGGAGCGATCATGCAGGGAAGCTCTGCCCGTATATTACGTCCCGGACGGGCGGATTGATACCAAGGTTCCAGTGAACCAAAGCCATGGATACTGAAACCGCGACCGGCTTTCAACTCTTTTGTCGCCACATCTGCTAACGTATTGACGACCAACCTGCTCGTTGCCAATGACAACGAGCAGTGTTTTGCTAAATAAGATACCAGTTGTTTTTTTGTCATTATTGTTCTATTGCAAAATTAACCGTTTGGTTATCTTCCATGTGATCAGATACGGAACCCATGTCTTTCACACGTACCACCAGACGCGACGGCTGTATGGAATAGCGGTTGATCAGGATGTTTCTGACACGTTCTGCACGTTTGCGAGCGACTCTGTCGCTTGCCTGATGGCTGTTACCGATAACTGCAATCTTGTAATTTGTATGCTCTTCCATGAAATGAGCCACCTCGAAGATATTAACCTGCTGCAATTCTTCATTGTAGGTATCTTTTTCAGGGAAGAAGACAACAGCCGGAATCAGCAGTTCGCTACCTGTAGCGACGTGAGTAACAGTACGGTGAACCGTTTTTGAATGTTCGGTGTACTCGCGACGTATCTTGCTTACGCTGTTGTTTAACGCAGCATACTGTTCCGTCGGAACAAGGCGTACGACCTGGAAGCCCTGCTTTCCGAAGCGCCATTTTAAACCGACCAATCCGGAAAAGAAGGTATCGAACTGGTTGCCTTTCCCGATCTCGCCGTCGAAGGTAGCGCTGGTAATGGAAGAACTGATCTCCGCATTGACGGCCAGGCGGTCTGTGATATTATATCCTGCGATAGCACCCAGACGCAAGGCAATCTTGTTCTCCTTACCCATACCGTGCCAACGCATATTATAAAGGTAACCCAAACCGGAATAAGCCTCGAAGTCCCAACGACGGTCGAAACGCTTCTGTTCATGGAACAAATTATATAAGTCGACCATCAAATCCAGATTCACTTCCAGATATTTCATCTTCTGCTTGTAGCCATCCTTCGTATCGACTCCCTGCGATTCCAGGTATTCGCGTACCGGATCATTACCGTCGCTCCAGTTGGCATACTGCTTGTAGATACCCGGAATACCCGTATTCCAACCCGTCAGACGCATACCACCAAAGCTCAAACGAAGACTCAGATTCGGATTCAAATCCTTTCCGATACCGAGCAAGAATCCCGGAGACAGACGCTTGCCGACAGACAGATGGTTATCATCTTCGGCACACATCACACGACCGGCAAACGACCCCTGTATATAGAAATTGCTCCAGAAAGAAGATACATATTTGGTCTTATAGTCCACTTCAAGCGTATCCATCATAATAGTAGACTCCACGCGAGACTCCACGCGCTTTTCTTGTGCATATCCCCCTGCCGACACAGCTGCCAGGAGAAGTATCAATATTGTCTTTTTCATCCTTTTACTTGTTTTCTGTTTCGTCTTCGATTATTTCCATCACTACGGCACGGTTCCAGCGGTAGTCTTCTTCGTAAGCCCGTTCGATATCTCCTTTCGCAGAAGTCTGCAAGCGGTCAGGGTCGATATTGAACTCTTTCACCAGACAATCCTTCACGGCTTTTACACGGCGTTCGCTCAACTTCATGTTGTAGGCCGGATAGGCAGTTTCCCTATCGGCATAACCGCATAGCTTCAGTTTAGCCTTCGGATGTTCTCTCAAATAATCGACAACCAGGTGGATGTTGGTCATCTGATCTTCTTCGATCGTAGACTGGTCGATCAGGAAACGAACAGGAAATTCGGTCACCAATGATTCCGGTTCGGCAGCCGGTACTTCCACCACAACAGGGGCCGGCGTGTAATAAACGCTTTCCAGCACAACCGGGTTCACCTTTGTATAACGGTTGAATTTCTGTCCTCCGAACTTATAAGTGATACCAATGCTCAGACCACCGTAGCCTTCTACGGTACGGTTCGTTTTGGAGGAAAGGCCGCCAATCTGTCCGTCAAAGGATTCATCGACGATAGTTCCCTGCAACTCGGCTATCAATGAAAGTTTATCGCTCAACTTCACATCCAACTGTGCACCGGCATTCAATGAGAATGAGTTATCCGGCGTGATTCCCTGCTTCTCGAATGTATGCGAGAAACCGGGTCCCAGGAAAAGATAGAAATTGACCGGTTTCTCGTCTCTTGTGAACCAACGCACCACATTGCTCATCAGGTTCACCTGGAAGTCCATGTAAGCGAACTGGCGGTGGAACCAGGTTACTCCATCTTTCTCAGAGAAATAAGGCTTAGCCTCTTCGGGTATCACCGTATGATCGGGCACCTTATCGAACATGTTGTAGAAAGCAAACGGATAAGAATGTCCGCACAGCTTTCCGGCCCCCACCTGAAAACGGAATGCCCACAATGGAGAAAGCCATTTACCTACTGATATCTGCCCCATGGGCTGCATGCGCTTAATAAAGCCTTCATACTCCCGATTCGCCTCTGCAGCCAGACCATTCATACCAATCGCTCCACTGATAAACCAGTTGGAAGAGCGGCCTCTACCGGCCACAACAATGTCTGTCGAATCGCCCAACTCACTGATAATGTTGTCTAGTTGGGCCACCCGAATGGTGTCAGTTTTAACCTCCTGTGCCCTCGTTGCGTATGGTAGTGCTAGCAAGAGGGTTACAATACAAACTGCTTGTTTAATCATATTACTAATTTTATGTTAGATAGATTTATTTTTTAGTTTCATGACTTTGGTTTTAATATTTTCTCCAAACCATCTTATTAACGACTCCGGTATAGCTTTGTATCAATTTAACGACCTTGACTGATACATTCTCATCCACATAATTGGGAACAGGGATTCCCAAAGCGCCATCCTCATTCATTTCGACCGCTACATCCACAGCCTGTAAGACTTGTTCTGTAGTGATACCAGCCAGGATAAAGTTACCTTTGTCCAATGCCTCCGGACGCTCCGTACTGGTACGGATACATACGGCCGGAATCGGATTACCGACAGACAGGAAGAAACTGCTTTCTTCAGGCAGTGTCCCCGAATCAGATACTACGGCAAAAGCATTCATCTGAAGATGATTGTAATCATGGAATCCTAAAGGTTCATGCTGAATGACACGCGGATCGAACTGAAAACCACGCTGTTCGATGAATTTCTTAGAGCGGGGATGACAAGAATACAGGATCGGCATATCGTATTTCTCTGCCATGGCATTTACCGCATTCATCAGGTTGAAGAAGTTGGTTTCCGTATCGATATTTTCTTCTCTGTGAGCAGAAAGCAAAATATATTTACCTTTCTCCAGATTCAGACGTTCCAGAATATTGCTGGCCTTAATCTGTTCCAGATTATTATGCAGTACTTCTGCCATGGGTGAACCGACTACATAGGTACGTTCTCTCGGTGTACCGGCAGCATTTAGATACCGACGTGCATGTTCGGAGTAACACATATTGACATCGGCTGTCACATCCACAATGCGACGGTTTGTTTCCTCCGGAAGACATTCATCGAAACAACGGTTACCGGCCTCCATGTGGAAGATAGGAATATGCAAACGCTTCGCCCCGATAACCGACAGGCAAGAATTTGTATCTCCCAGCACCAAAACGGCATCGGGCTTCACCTCCACCATCAATTTATACGATTTGGCAATGATATTTCCTATTGTTTCCCCCAGGTCCACACCCACTGCATCCAGATAATAGTTAGGAGCACGAAGTCCCAAGTCATCAAAAAAGACCTGATTCAATGTATAATCATAATTTTGTCCGGTATGGACCAGGATTTGATCGAAGTATTGATCGCATCGCTTAATAACGGCAGCCAGACGGATAATTTCCGGACGGGTACCGATTATAGTCATTAATTTTAGTTTGCTCATAGTGTTATCTTTTATACTTTCTCAAAATAAGTATCCGGACGATTCGGATCGAATGGTTCGTTAGCCCACATAAAGGTCACCAACTCCTCCGTATCGGATAAATTGATGATGTTATGAGTGTAACCGGGAATCATTTCGACCACTTCTATCTTTTCACCACTTACTTCGAAGTTGATGATTTCATCTGTTCCAATCTTACGAAGCTGAATCAGACCATGGCCGCTTACGACCACAAACTTTTCATTTTTGGTATGATGCCAATGTTGCCCCTTAGTTACCCCTGGTTTAGAAATGTTCACAGAGAACTGACCACGATCCGGCGTACGGATAATCTCAGTAAAACTACCGCGGTCATCTGTTTTCATCTGTACCGGATAACTGAATTTCTCTTTCGGCAAATAAGACAAATAAGTTGAATAGAGTTTCTTCGTAAAAGAATCGCCTAGATTAGGTACACTCAAGTTCGCAGGCATCTCTTTAAAAGAATAGAGCAAATCGACAATGCCTCCTAGCGTAATCGTATGAACGACCGGTACTGCACAATAATCTCCTTCATGATGTTCATTACCAGATAAAGCAGTAATCAATTCGTCTACCACATCATCCACATAGACCAGATTCATCACCACATTCGGATCATTTACCTGGATAGGCAAGTCATTAGCAATATTATTACAAAAAGTAGCCACAGCACTATTGTAATTCGGTCTGCACCATTTTCCGAACACATTCGGGAAACGATAAACCAATACTTTCGCTCCGGTTTCTTTCGCATACTCGAACAACAGGTTCTCTCCTGCCCTTTTCGATTCGCCATACGGATTATCCAATGCCGCCTGCGTAGATGATGAGATCATCACCGGGCAAGTATTGTTATACTTTTTCAATGTATCCAGTAAAGTAGATGCAAAACCGAAGTTACCCTTCATAAATTCCGCCTGATCTTTCGGACGGTTCACACCCGCCAGGTTAAAGACGAAATCAGCTTTCTTACAATAGACATCCAACTCAGCCGGATCGCTGTCTATATCATATTCGAAGACCTTTAGATCAGTTCCCGAAACAGGATAATTCCGGGCTTTCCCCGATTGGATATTATAGAGTTGGGAAACAAGGTTCCGACCGACGAATCCTTTGGCACCAGTAACTAATATGTTCATTACATTAAAATTGATTTATTCGCTTCTGATTTCTCTTGGTTTTGCCCGTTCGATCAGTCCAAGATCTTCCTGAATGAAACGTAAGTGGAGTAATAGTTTTTTCATGCCTTCCACATCCAGACGTGTGGTATTATGGCTATGATAATCTTCTATCTTAGAGAGACATTCGCTGCCTTCGGTAAAGAACTTGTCATAATTCAGATCGCGTGTATCACAAGGAATGCGGTAATACTCTCCCATATCGATCGCTTTCGCCATCTCTTCACGTGTTACCAGTGTTTCATACAGTTTCTCTCCGTGACGCGTACCGATTACCTTCACTTCCGTATCCAGATACTTCGGATCGATCTGTCCGTATGTTTCTTTCAAGGCCTGTGCCAGGACAGACAAGGTTGCTGCCGGTGCTTTCTGAACAAATAGGTCACCATTATGACCATGTGTAAAGGCATAGACTACCAAATCGACGGCATCATCCAACGTCATCATAAAGCGGGTCATTTCAGGGTCGGTAATGGTAATCGGCCTGCCCTGCTCCATCTGTTCCACCCAAAGAGGAATTACAGAACCACGGCTTGCCATCACATTGCCATAGCGGGTACAACAGATAGTAGTCTGCGCCCCTTCGCCCAGTTCACGTCCCTTAGCAATCGCCACCTTTTCCATCAGAGCCTTGGAGATACCCATCGCATTGATCGGATAAGCGGCTTTATCCGTAGAAAGGACGACTACATTCTTTACGCCATGTTCAATAGCAGAAAGCAGCACATTCTCTGTTCCTTCCACATTTGTACGCGTAGCTTCCATCGGAAAGAATTCACAACTGGGGACTTGCTTTAATGCAGCTGCACTAAACACATAATCCACACCGCGCATAGCGACATCCACAGATGTTTTATTACGCACATTCCCTATGTAAAATTTTACTTTAGGATTTTGTAAAGCATGACGCATATCGTCCTGCTTCTTCTCATCTCGGCTAAAGATTCGGATTTCCTTGATATCCGAATTGATAAAACGCCGGAGGACGGCGTTACCGAAGGAACCGGTACCACCAGTGATTAGAAGGGTTTTGTCTTTAAATACTGACATATATATATTCTATTAAAACTCGAATGAATTCATTACAGATTACAAAATAGAGTTTTTGATTTCCTGGACGATATAAGCCACATCTTCATCCGTCACGCAAGGACCACTCGGCAGACATAGCCCCTGCTTAAACAAAGATTCGCTTACGCCGTTCGCATAACAAGGATTATTCCTGTATACAGGTTGTAAATGCATCGGTTTCCATAGCGGACGAGATTCAATACCGGCAGCATCCAATGCCATGCGCATAGCTTCCACATTCCGGTTCGGCTCCGAATTAGTATGTAAAGAAGAAGCCTCGTGTGTCACACCGGCAGCACCGCCCACAGCCCCCTGTACAGCAGCCTCGTATGCATGTTCTTCTCCTTTCACATATAAACCTGAATCGAGCAAGATTGTATTCAACCAATAGTTACTATCGAAACGAGAAGAAGGATTCTCATGCAATGTAATCCCTTCTACTCCGGCAAGCAGTTTCTTATAAAGCTGACAGGTATGTTTATGATGAGCAATATGTTCATCCAGCACTGTCATCTGACCGCGACCGATACCGGCACAAATATTCGACATGCGATAGTTGTAACCGATCTCTTCATGCTGGTAATAAGGATAAGATTCGCGTGCCTGGGTTGCATAGAACATGATCTTCTTTTTCGCTTCTTCATCCGGACAGATTAATGCGCCGCCACCAGAGGTCGTAATCATTTTATTACCATTAAAAGAAAGTACCCCATACTGTCCAAATGTTCCGCAAACCTGACCATCATAGCGACTACCCAATCCTTCAGCAGCATCCTCGATAACCGGAATATCATATTTATTTGCCACAGCCATAATCTCTTCAATTTTAGCCGGCATTCCATAGAGATAGACGGGGACAATTGCCTTCGGTTTCTTACCTGTAGTCGCTATTCGGTCGACAATCGCCTTTTCCAACAACTCCGGATCCATATTCCAAGTCTCGGCTTCCGAATCGACAAAGACCGGAGTTGCTCCCAAATAAGTAACAGGGTGTGAAGAGGCGCAGAAAGTAAAACTTTGTACAATCACTTCATCGCCCGGACCGACACCACAGGCTAAAAGAGCCAAATGTACAGCGGCCGTACCAGCAGAGAGTGCAACGACTTTTTTCAGTTGACAGTTGACAGTTGACAGTTGACAATTTTTTGTCTTCCCCTCATTGTCAATTGTCAATTGTCCATTGTCAATTAAGAAGTGCTCCAGTGCTTCTTCAAATCCATTCACATTCGGGCCAAGTGGAACAACCCAGTTGGTATCAAAGGCTTCTTTTATAAAGCCTTGCTCTTTGCCGCTCATGTGAGCGAGGCAAAGGTAAATTCGTTTGTTCATTGTTATGATAGATAATTAGAGTTTTACTTATAATTAAAACTTTTCGCATATTTGCCATAAGTTTCACTTATACTTAAAACTTTCAGCAAATGGATTTACCTCAAACACTCATCAATCGAAAAGGCTATTCAGAAAGAATCAAGCCTTTCATGAGAAAAAGCATAGCCAAAGTATTAACCGGTCAAAGACGTGTCGGTAAAAGTTTCCTGCTTTTCCAGCTCATGAAACAAGTTCTTGAAGAAGAGCCGAATGCCAATATCATATATATTAATTTTGAAGAATACCTTCTTTGGCATATATGTCAAACAGGAATAATCCCGAAAATTCAACTCACTGCCTTAATTCTTATATTTAAGCACCTTTGCTGGAACACCCGCAACAACGGCCTTGGGTTCTACATCATGAATAACAACAGCACCTGCCCCAATCAAGCAATCTTCTCCTAATTCATGAAGCCCTGTCATGATAGTTGAACTAATACCACAATAGGTATACTTATGAGCAACAATCGAAGCCCCAAAATTGCAACCTGTAGACAAGAAACAGCCTTCTTCCAATACCACATGATGTGCTAAATGTACTCCCATGCTTATCATTGTATAATCTTTGATAATAGTATACGGCATAACAGTTGAACCTAGTAGAATATAAACACCCTCTCCTATCACTACATCAGGTGATAGGAGTACACTGGAGTGAATAAAATTAGGAATTTTATACCCTAACTCTTTCGCTTTTTTAAGTAGTTTCACTCTCAACTTATTATTACCCAAAGGACAATAAACAGCTTCCACTCCAAACTTTTCACGCAACGAACTCAAGTAATCAACTTTACCTAATACAGGAACTCCCTTTATATAAGTATTTTGATAATCTGGATTATCATCTAAGAATCCAACAATCTCTACCCCTATTTCTTGAAGATATGCCAAATAAACTTCACCATAGGTACCTGCACCAATTATTACACTTTTCATTCTCTAATTAATTAGTTCCATCAAATGGATACATTGTAGCAACTGTCTCATTATTTATATCATTTCTACATATAACTTTCTTGATTGTCAAGAAAATTATTTTTACATCTAACCACAAAGAGAGATGATCAACATACCAAACATCTAACTTAAATTTCTCTGTCCAAGTAATACTATTTCGTCCATTTATTTGTGCCCATCCCGTAATACCTGGACGCACATCATGGCGACGCGCTTGCTCTTTACTATAAAGAGGTAAATAATAAGTTCTCAAAGGCCTTGGTCCAATCAAAGCCATATCCCCTTTCAAAACATTAACCAACTGAGGTAATTCGTCAATGGAAGTAGAGCGGACAAAGCGACCTACCTTAGTCAAACGCTCTGCATCCGGTAACAGATTTCCTGTAGCATCCCGTTCATCCGTCATCGTTTTGAATTTAATTACTTTGAAAATTTTCTCATCCTTCCCCGGCCGTTCCTGAAAGAAAAACGCCCCTGCCCCCTTGTTAGCAAAGTGCAGCCAAAGGGTAATGATCAACAATATCGGCCAAATCACTGCCAATACACAAAAGACGATAATAAAATCGATCAGTCGTTTAAAGAAATGTTTGTACATATTATTTTAAATATTTCATTTTTGTCCCAACACCTGAGAACTCACCTCCGAACACATCAAAATGCGAATACGCGAATCGGCTAACCGACGGCGTTCCTCTTCCACATCTTCTAGAGGAAAATATTCCGGGCAGAGATGTATGAAAGTTGCATAAATACGATCAAGCGTTTCAAGTGTCAGTGTGCCGTCCGGATGGTGGCGATCCAGTTTTGAAAGGGTACGGCGGTCGATGTACAAACAGGCAGACAACTGCCTGAAAGATAACAATCCCCACCTTTTTTGTATCTGCCAGACTTCATCGGAAGCAACTATAATCCATTTATTAGAACCTACGCCGAAAAGTTGCCGGGACATCTCGCTTCCAATGAGGGCATCTCCCCCATGAAGCGACCCGAAAACAAAATAAACCTTAATCTATGCTATTATATCTTACATTTGGTACATCCATCTATGTACCACGCTAAAAAATAAGAACTATATCTTTAGCACTAGTATGAAAGAGCATGTCTCTCATATTCAGTTTTCTCTGTTTTTATTAATTATTAAACAAACTGTTGTTTATATGACTCAAAATACGATTCCATTCCAGCCAAGCCGCTTCGCCTCCCTGCGGGCTACAACACCGGCTCCCGTTTCATGGAAAGCGATTGTCAATGAATAGACTGGCGCACTTCATAAAGTGCAAACTGAACTGTACCGACAGACAATCGCCCGCTTGCACCAAGCGGAACAGGACGGCGACAATCAGCTTCTCCCCAAGTTGAAGGCAGAAAAAGACCGAATCAAACAAGACCAGCCGGCCTTCGTCGCCTCGGTCGCGCTCACAGGCGGACGTACCTCCAAACACACCATCGGCTATTCCGGATTCATCATGGTCGACATCGATGGCATTCCTCCCGGGCAGTTCGCCGAGACACTTGCCCGTGTCAAGGACGATGCGCATACCTTCCTGGCCCACACCACGATCTCCGGCTCCGGTATCCGGGTGTTCGCACGGATGGATGGTAGCATTACAAAACAGAATTTCCCGCTGGCCTGGAAGCATGTCAACGAACATTATGCCCGGCTGACCGGTATCGAATATGACTGCAAATGCAAAAACGCGACCCGTATGTCCGTCATCTGTTATGATCCCGATACTTTCTATCAGCCCGACGCGCTCTGTTTCCCGCTGCCGGACGATAAAAGCGGCAAGCCGACAGGCAAAAAGGAAAAACGCGGCCGCAAGCCTTCCATTCAGCGGGCAGCACCGACCGTGCGCCGCCTTGTCGAACAGGAAGGCATTGCCTACGAGGCACATAGTCACAACAACTACATCTGCCGCTGTCTCTACTGGATGAACCGGTTCGGCATACCGGAACAGGAGGCTACGGCATGGGCACTCGATACGTTTGCCGACTATGATGCGACTGCCATCCGCTCCACAGCAAAAAGCTGCTACGCTCTGACGGCCGAACATGCTACACAAAAGCTCCGGCAGTTTGAACAGGCGGCTTCCGGCGAAGTCCGCACCCGAAGTTATGCCTCGGTCGAAGAGATGGAACATTTCATCGACGGCTACATGGAAATCCGCCGCAACCGGCTCACCCAACAGGCGGAAGTACGACTGCAAGGCAGTGAAGAGTGGCAACGCATGACCGACACCATCGAAAACTCCCTGTGGCGTGCCATGCAGAAGGAAGGGGTCAACGCAGACCTCTCCCGCTTGCGCACGCTGTTGACCAGCGACTTCGTACCCGAATACCATCCGCTTGCGGACTATCTCAATGCCCTCCCGCCCTGGGACGGCACGAGCGACCCGATCGGTCAATTGGCTGCGATGGTACATACAACGGACAACACGCCTGAAAAATTCGCCTCCTACTTCCGCCGCTGGCTCGTGGGCATGCTGGCGGGTGCACTGGACGAACGGACAGTCAACCATGTCATCTTCGTGTTGATCGGCCGCCAGGGAAGTTATAAAACTTCTTTCATGCAAAACTTGCTGCCACCCAGCCTCCGACGTTACTTCACGACGAAGACCAACAGCCAGCGGCTCGGTAAGGACGACCTGCTGACCCTCTCGGAGTTCCTCCTGGTTAATTTCGAAGAGATCGACACCATGCGCCCGGCGGAGCTGAACCAGCTCAAGGCGATGACCACCGCTCTCTACATCGACGAACGACTTCCCTATGGCCGCAACAAAGTACGCCTGCCGCACGTCGCCTCTTTCTGCGCCACCGGCAACAATCCGCTCTTCCTTACCGACGATACCGGCAATCGCCGTTGGCTCGTTTTTGAAGTGACGGACATCGACAACCCGTGGGAACACCCGATCGACCACGATGCCGTCTACGCACAAGCAAAATCCTTGCTCGACAACGGTTTCCGCTATTGGTTTCAAGGCGAAGAGATCGACGAACTCAACCGACGCAACCGGCGTTTCGAGACGCCCAACCCTGCCCGTGAGCTGATCCTCGCCTTTTACCGCAAACCCTACGGATTGGAAAGGGGACGTTACATCACCGCCAGCCAGATTGTGGCCCGCTTCGGTAATAGTATTCGCTTGACACCCGGACAAGTAGGACGTATCTTGAAAGATTTGGGATTTGCGCGTCTGCATACTCGCAACGGCAACTTCTGGCTGGTCGTCGAGCGAACCACAGACGAAATCGCTACCATCCTGCCGGAAGCGCAAGAAGAAGACCCTGACTAGGATTAACCTCTGTTCGTTGTGACGGGTGTGAAGAATATTACCCCCTTTTTGTAAACTATGCGAGAAAATAAATAAAATACGCCCTCCCTTTAAAGGCACCCCGTATTTTATTTGTATTCCCAAAAAGTTTACAAAACGGCACTCACAGTCTTCACACCTGTCACACCACCCAATCATAAATCTATCCATCATCAACTGTCAATTGTCAACTATCAACTGTCAACTATCATGAAGTCTTATCCCCTCAAAAAATCAACCCTCGCCTGCCTCTACTTTCCGAAGCTGGCCCCTCACCAGGCATGTAATCGCCTGCGTCGTTGGATTATCCGTTGTAAACAACTGCATGAGGAATTGCTCCAATGCGGCTATTCTCCTTGCCAACGTGTTTTTACGCCCCGACAGGTCCGGCTCATTGTCCGGTACCTGGGGGAACCGGGAGAGCGTTTTTAACCGAATGTACCTTCAGAGGATAAAGCAACATTCCCTATCGTAAGAATCTTACGTTGCCCATCGTTAAGTGCTTACAATGCCTATTGTTAGGGTCTTACGATAGGCAGTGTAAAAAATTATCGCTGGGCCTCACCGTCCGCATCATCCGGCATCACTCGCGTTTGCCCACTGTCGTACATTTGCATTGTAAACATTGTTCAACCATTAAAATTTAAAGCGTATGCCACAAGCATTTCTGATCCGCAAGTATCGCGTTCCGGGTGAAGAACCACGGAAAGAAGTTTTTAAACCTGCGCCCTTTTATTATGGGACACTCTCGACTGCCGATGCCGCCGAGCAGATTGCCGAAGAATCGTCCCTCACTAAAGGGGATGTATTGAATGTCCTGGATCGTTACCAGCGCTATGTCATCGTCAACCTCCAAAAGGGGTACAAGGTGGAACTGCTCGGATTCGGCACCGTCTACAACCGTTTCGTCACAGGAAAAGGCGTTGAAAAGGCCGAAGAGGCGAAAGCCACCCAAATCCGGAGCATCATTCCCGGTTTTACTCCTTCGTTCACGCGCATCAACGGCAGCCGCCGCTACTCGCTCCTCGGCGGAAAAAAACTAAAAGGGT